>FWWM01000179.1_pt1 | contig 208842 bp, 205 predicted proteins | sample 2228351 | NCBI WGS metagenome assembly FWWM01 (sample SAMEA103939774, study PRJEB20133) | metagenome | reverse complement strand
ACCTGGGGCTGGGCCTGGGCGTAGACCGGACCGAAGGCCGCGCTCGCCGCTAAACCGATGCCCGCCTTTTTGAGGAAATCCCGCCTTTTGACCATACCGCCTCCTTTCCCGCTTTTTGGTTGATAGCCTAGCCCCCCTTTGGGTGCGTGTCAAGCCTTTGGCTAAGGCTTGGCTTCAGAGGCTCAGATACGCCTCCCTGACCCTCGTGTCCTCCTTTAGGACCTGGGCTGGGCCTTCCAGGGCCACCCGGCCGTGTTCCAGGACATACCCCCGGTCCGCTACCTCTAGGGAGAGGGCCACATTCTGCTCCACCAGAAGCACCCCCACCCCTTCCCTAGGGATGGCCTTTAGGGCCTCGAGGACCTCCTCGGCAAGCTTGGGGGAAAGCCCCAAGGAGGGTTCGTCCACCATGAGGATCCGGGGCTGGCCCATCAGGGCCCGGGCGATGGCCAGCATCTGCTGCTCTCCCCCCGAGAGGGTCCCGGCAAGCTGCCTCCGCCTCTCGTAGAGCCTAGGGAAGAGGGCGTAGGCCCGCTTAAGCCCCTCTCGCCATCCTTCCCAGGCCAGAAAGGCCGCCCCCAGGAGGAGGTTCTCTTCCACGGTCATAAGGGGGAAGACCTGCCGGCCCTCAGGGACATGCCCCAGGCCCCGCCGGGCCCTCTGGGCGGCGGAAAGCCCTCCCAGGTCCTCCCCATCCAGGAGGATCCGGCCCCGCCAGGGGCGGAGGAGGCCCGAGACCGCCCTCAAAAGGGTGGTCTTGCCCGCCCCGTTCGCCCCCAAAAGGGCCACCATCTCCCCGGCTTGGACCTCCAGGTCCACCCCAAAGAGGACCTGGGCCTTGCCGTACCCGGTTTCCAGCCCTTCCACCCTAAGCCTCATCCCCGCCTCCCCAGGTAGGCCTCCCGCACCTCCGGCTTTTGGGCTACCTCTTCGTAAGGGCCTTCTGCAATGACCCGGCCCCCATCCAGGACCACCACCCGGTCGGCCAGGGCCCGGACCACGGGCATCAGGTGCTCAATGAAGAGGATGGAGACCCCCCTCGCCCGGATTCTTCGGACCAGCTCCACGGCCTCCTGGGCCTCCTTGGGCCTCAGGCCGGCCATGACCTCGTCCAGGAGGAGGACTTTGGGCCTGGTGGCCAGGGCCCGGGCGAGCTCCAGGCGCTTGTCCTCAAGCAGGGTGAGCTCCCCCGCCAACGCCTCGGCCTTGGGCCTAAGCCCCGTGAGGTCTAAGACCTCCTCCACCCAAGCCCGGGCCTCCTGGGGGGAGGTCCCGGGTTTCCCAAAAAGAGCCCCCACCAAGAGGTTCTCCCGCACCGTGAGCTCGGGGAGGGGCTGGACGATCTGGAAGGCCCGGCCTAGGCCTAGGTGGGTCCGGGCCTCCGGGGGGAGGTGGGTGAGCCTTTGCCCCTCGAGGTAGACCTCCCCGTCCTCGGGGCGCAGGAGGCCGGAGATGACGTTAAGGAGGGTGCTCTTCCCAGAGCCATTGGGCCCGATCACCGCCAAAATCTCCCCCTCCCTTAAGGCCAGGCTTACGCCGTCCAGGGCTTTTAGGCCCAGGAAGCGTTTTTCTATACCTTTGGCCTCGAGGATAATCCTACCCACGCCGCCTCCAAAGGCTGATTAGACCCCCAGGAAGGAAAAGGATGACCAGGATCAGGATGGCCCCATAGACCACCAGGTAGCCTTCTTGGATCCAAAGCCTTAGGGTCTGCTCGAGGCTGATCAGCACTATCCCTCCCAGGAGAGGGCCTAAGGTGGAGTAGAGTCCGCCGAAGATGGGGATGACCAGGGCCTCCACCGTCCGGCCCAGGTTGAAGGCCTCGTAGGGGTTGAGGAAAAGGGTCTTCATGGCATAGACCCCCCCGGAAAGCCCAGCCAGGAGGCTTCCCAAGAGCAGGGAGAGGAGCTTGACCCGGACCACCCTTACCCCCAGGACCCGGGCCACGGCCTCGGACTGCCGGGTGGCGGCCTGGGCCAGGCGGAAGGGGCCCCGCTCGGCCCAGAGGCTCACCCCCACGGCCAGGAGGAGGACAGCAAAGGCGAGGTAGTAAGGGGCCAGGGGCCCGCCCCCGAAGGCCGGGGGCACCGGGAGGCCGATGGGTCCCCCGGTAAAGGGAAGGCGGAGGGCCAGGGCCCTTAGGACCTCGCTGAAGGCTAGGCTGGCGATGGCGAAGTAAAGGCCATAGAGCCTTAGGCTCACCGAGCCCAGGAGAAGGGCCCCCGCCCCGGCCACCAGGGCCCCCAGGAGGAGGGCTGGGAGGGTGCCGAGGCTGGGGCTAAGGAGCCCTGCCCCGTAGGCCCCCAGGCCAAAGAAGGCCCCGTGGGCCAGGGAGAGCTGGCCGGTCCGGGCCACCAGGTCCCAGGAAAGGGCCAAGGCGGCGTAGATGAGGATGAAAAACCCCACGTCCACCAGGAAGGCCCGCCACACCCCTAAGGGCAGGAAGGGCAGGAGGGCGAAGAGGAGGAGAAGAAGGAGGATGAACCTCATCCCCACCTCCTGGCCCGGAGGACCAGGGCTAGGAAGAGGACCAGGAAGAAGACCGCCTCCACCCAACCCCCTCCCCCCGGGACATAGGTGCTCACCAAGGCCTCGGCCAGGGCCAGGGTGAGGGCGGCTGGGACCACCCCCTTGAGGTTCCCAAGCCCGGCCAGGGCCACGATGGCAAAAGACTTAAGGGTGTAGGCCAGGCCCAAGGTAGGGCTTGCGTAGTACATCACCGAGAGCATCACCCCCCCCACCCCGGCCAGGGCGGTGGAAAGCCCAAAGGCCAGAAGGTAGACCCGGTCGGTCTCTATGCCCAAAAGCCCTGGGGCTATCCGGTTCTGGGCCACGGCCCGGACCGCAAGGCCCAACCGGCTCCGGGTAAGGAAGGCCTGGAGAAGGAGGAGAAGGGCTACGGAGAGGAGGAAGGCCCCTAAGGGGACCGCCCCCAGGAAGAAAGGCCCCAGGACCAGGGTGCTGGCCTGGTAGGGCGGGGCCACCACCCGGGTATCCGCCCCAAAGAGGAGGAGGTAGAGGTTCTGGAGGAGGACGGAAAGCCCGAAGGTGAGGAGCATCTGATTGAGCTCCGGGGCCTTGAGGATGGGGCGGATGAGGCCCTGATAGGCAAGCCCCCCAGCCAGGAAGGCGGCCAGGAAGGCCAGGCCTAAAGAGACCAGGGGATCCATCCCCGCGGAGGCGAAGAGGAGGAAGCTAATGAAAGCCCCCAGGGTGAGGAACTCCCCATGGGCGAAGTTCACAATCCCCACTACCCCGAGGGCCAGGGCCAGGCCCGTGGCCACCAGGGCGTAGACGCCAGCCATGAGGACGCCGTTGATTAGGGTTTGGAGGAATAGCTCCATCGCTTGCCTTGGGTCCCCACCCCGCCCGGGAGGCCCCGGGCGGGGTAGGGGGGGTTACCTCAGGTAGTATTCCCCGGGGTAGCGCAAAGGCCGGCCTGCCCGCTCCTTGGGGAAGACCGGGCGGCGGGAGCCCTCGAGGTACTGGAACTGGAACCAAACCTCAGGGCCAAAACCCTGGTATCGGGTCTTACCCGTCTCCGAGGGCTTGAAGCTCAGGGGTACACCGAAGGGGGTGGGCATCCGGATCTGGGCCAGGGCCCGCGTCAAGGCTTCCTTATCGGCGCTCCCCGCGGCCTCCGCGGCCAGGCCTAGGCTCCGCGCGATCACATACCCCATGGGGGCCATATACTCCTCTGTGAGCTCCCCGTACTTTTTGCGGTAAGCCTCCACGAAGCGGCGGGACTCGGCATTGGCCAGGGTGGGAAGCCAGGCGGTCATCCCGGCGATATCGTTGGAAAGCCGGTTCCTCTCAAACCCGATGGGCCAGGAAGGGGGGGCCCCGTAGATGAGCTTGGGCCTAAGACCCACCTGCCGGACCTGGGTGGCGATGGGGAGGGCGTCTACATCGTAGCCAATCCAGTAGAGGATGTCAGGGTTGAAGCCCCTGAACCGGGTGAGAATGGGGGTAAAGGCCCCGCTTCCTGTCTTGAAGGGCTCGGCCTGGACCTGGTAGCCGAGCTTCTCCAACTGTTCCTTGTAGGTCCTAATCCCGGCAGAGCCAAAGGGGCCGTCCTCGTAGAGGATGGCCACCCGCCTGGCCCCAAGCTCCCGGTGGAGGTAGCGGAAGAACTCTAAGGCGGCGGCCACGTTGTGGTAGTCCCAGGGGTGGTAGTGGAAATGGTAGGGGTACCCCTCGAAGGCCTGTTCCACCACGCTGCTGGCCGAGCCGATGCTGAGGAAGAGGACCTGACCCTGCTTGACCGGCCCCGATAGGGCGAAGCCCACAGCGCTGGCCAAGCCCCCGATAACCGCATCCACCCGGTCCACGGTGACCAGTTTGGTGAGGCCCGGCACCGCCTTGGCGGGGTCAGTCCCGTCGTCCACCACCACGAGTTCCAGCCGCACCCGGCCCCGGGCATTGATCTCGTCGGCGGCGAGTTGGATCCCGTTCAGGGCCGCTTTGCCTGAGACGCTCGCCGCACCCGAAAGGGGCAGGAGTACCCCCACCTTGACCTGGGTCTGGGCCCAGGTGAGGCCCAAAGCCAGGACCGCCAAAACGCCAAGAACCTTCTTCATCCTGCCACCTCCTTTTGCGCTTCCGGGCCTAAGCCCGTCGGCTCCTCGTACAGGACCTGGGCTTCCCCTTCGATCACCCTTTCCCCCCTTTGGTTTTCGCAGAAGGTCTCTAGGGTGAGGATATATCCCCCCTTTTCCCGGGGGCGGATGGCCTTGACCACGGCTGTGGCCGTGACCGTGTCCCCCAGGAAGGTGGGTTTGAGAAAGCGCAGGGTCTGGCCCAGATAGATGGCCCCCACCCCGGGGAGGCGGGTGCCGATGACCGTGGAGATGAGGCCCGCCACCAAAATCCCTTGGGCGATCCTTTGGCCGAAGCGGCTTTGGGCTGCGTAGCTTGCGTCCACATGGAGGGGGTTGGTGTCCCCCACCGCCCCCACGAAGAGGGCCACATGGGCCTCGGAGATGGTCTGGGTGTAGCTGGCCCGGTCCCCGACCTTAAACCGCATCCGCCACCTCCTTCAGGAACTCCAGGAGAATTTCCCGGAAAAGCCCGGGGTTCTCCAGGTTCAGGGCATGCCCCACCCCCTCCAGGACCCTAAGCCGGCCTCTGGGGAAGGCCTGGGCTGTCTCTTCGGCCATAGCCCGGGTCACGAGGGGGTCCAAGGCCCCGTAGAGGACCAGGACTGGGCCCTCATACCCCCCTTGGTACCGCCAGGCCTCCAGGGCCCGGGCGTTCCCCTGGTAGGAGGCCGGGTGCATGGCCTGGGCCTTGTCCACGAGCTCCCCGAACCAAGGGGGCCTCCGGGTGGGGGCGATGGCCGTAAGGGCCTGCTCCAGGGCGGGGCGGTTTACGCGGTAGCTTTCCAGGATGGGGTAGTAGGCCTCGGGGGTCTTGAGGCCCGAGGGGGGGGCGGAATTGAGGAGGATGAGCCCCTTGGTCTTGGGGGTAGCCGCCTCCATGGCCACCGCCCCCCCGAGGGAGTGCCCTACGAGGAGGGCCTCCTCGAGGCCTAGGGCCTCCTGGAAGGCCCTTAGGGCCTGGGCGAAGAGGGGGATGCTAGGGGCAAAGCCCTGGGGGGCCGGGGTTTCCCCGAACCCCGGCAGGTCAGGGGCGAGGAACCGGACCCCAGGGAGGGGTGGGTCTAGGACCTCCCGCCACCACTCTTTGCAGGCGAAGTTGCCATGGATCAGGACCACAGGGGTTCCTTGGCCACTTTCCAGATAACTAAGCATAGATCTCCTCCAAAAATCTCCGGACTGCCTGGCCCACCGTGGCCGGGTCCTCCAGGGGGGCGGCGTGGCCGGTGGGGAGGGCCTCAAGCCTCCCCCCTAAGGCCTCGGCCAGGGCCTGGGCGTAGGGCCTGGGGAAAAGGAGGTCTTCTTCCCCGTAGAGCACGAGGCTCGGGAGGCGGAGGGCCTTAAGGCGGGGCCTTAGGTCTTCCAGGGCCAGGAAGCCAAGAAGAAGCCTCTCCTGGGCCTCGGGGCTTGGGGCCTGGGCCAGGAGGGGGGCTAGGCCTTCCTCCGTGAGAAGCCCGGGGTGGGCGTTTAAAAACCGGGCCCCAAAGACCCAGGGCAGGGCCACCCGGAGGCGCAAGAGGGGGCCCCCGGCCCTTAGGGCCAGGAGCCAGCTCTCCACCTTGGCCCGGAGGGCGGCATCTAGGTAGGGGGTGGTGCAGAGGAGAACAAGGCCCCGGAAGCGCCCCGGGTCCAGGAGGGCCGCCTCCAGGGCCACGATCCCCCCGTTGGAGAGGCCCACCAGGACCGGGCGGCCAAACCCCACCTCCTCCAGGAGCCCTAGGAGGTCCTGGGCGTGGAGACGGGGGGTGTAGGGGCCCTCTGGGGCTTCGCTTTCCCCTTGGCCCCGCATATCGTAGCGCAGGAGGTGGAAGCCCTCGAGGTAGGGAAGGAGGGGGTCCCAGGATTCCAGGCGCTGGAAGAGCCCATTGAGGAGGACCACCTCCTGGCCTTTGCCTTCCGCCCGCCACCTAAGCCCCATGCTTCTCCTCCCAGAGCCGCCTTAAGGCGGGCTTATCCACCTTGCCAGGGCCGGTCTTGGGGAGCTCGGGTAGGAAGACGAAGTACTTGGGGACCTTATACCCCGCAAGCCGTGCCCGGAGGTAGGCCTTGAGCTCCTCGGCCTCCGCCCGCGCCCCCGGCCTCAAGGCCAGGAAGGCCGCCCCCACCTCCCCCCAGCGCGGGTCCGGGACCCCGACCACCGCCGCTTCCCGCACCGCGGGGTGGTCGTGGAGGAGGTGCTCAATCTCCACCGGGTAGACGTTCTCCCCACCGGAGATGAACATCTCCTTCCGCCGGCCCACGATGTAGTACCGCCCCCCTTCGTCCCGGTAGGCCAGGTCCCCGGTCTTAAGCCACCGCTTTCCCCCTTCCTCCACGAAGACCTTCTGGTCCTCCTCGGGCCGCTCAAAGTACCCAGCCATGACCACCTCCCCCGCAAGCCAGAGCTCCCCCACCTCCCCTGGCCCCGCCTCCGCCCCGTCTTCCCGCACCAGCCGGGCCCAGAGATGGGGCATGGGCCGGCCCACGCTTTCGGGGTGGCGCTCCGCCTCCTCCAGTTCAAAGGTGAAGCAGTTCACCCCGCATTCCGTAAGGCCATAGCCCTGTTTGAACCGCACCCCCTGGGCCCGGTAGGCGGCGCGCACGGGTTCCGGACAGGGGGCCCCCCCGGAGATGGCGAAGCGGACGGAGGAAAGGTCCGCTTCCTCAAACCCCGGCGCCTCGGCCAGCATCTGGAACATGGTGGGGACCATAAAGAGGATGGTGGGGCGAAAGCGCTGGAGGAGTTCCAGGTATTCCTCCGGGCGGAACCTTTCCTGGATGATGACCTGACCCCCCAGGTAGAGGAGAGGGGTGGCCAGGGCGTTCAGGGCGGCGTGGAACATGGGTGTGGCGAGGATGTACCGGTCCTCCCGGCTTAGGCCCCAGCTGAAAGCGGTCTGGACCGCGTTTAGGAGGAGCTGGCGGTAGGGGATGAGGGCCCCCTTGGGGAGGCCCGTGGTCCCCCCGGTGAAGAGGAGGAGGGCGGGGTCCTCGAGGCCCACCTGGACCTCCTCGGGGGTCTCCTCCCCCTCCAGGAGGGCCTCGAGGGGGAGGGCCTCGGGGTCCAGGGCCCGGGCGAGCTCTTGGAAGCCCTCCCCATAGAAGAGGCGGCGGGGCCGGGTGTAGGCGTGGAGGGCCTTGAGTTCCTCGAGGCTCAGCCGGTGGTTGAAGGGGGTGAGGATATGGCCCAAGAGGGGCCCGGCGAAGAGGAGGTCCAGGTAGGCCGGGTGGTTGTGGCTTAAAAGCCCCACCCGGTCCCCCTTCTTTACCCCTAGGGCCCTTAAGGCCCCCGCAGCCCGCCGGGCCCGGCGGTAAAGCTCCCCGTAGCTGAGCCATTCCTCCCGGAACCAGACCGCGGGGCGGTCGGGGTGGTACTGGGCGAGGCGGCCAAGCCAGTCCGGGTTAAACATGGACCCCTCCTTCCACCCTTAGGACTGCAGCCCCGTAAAAATACCCCACCCCGGCCGCGGCCAGGGCCACTAGACCCCCCTCCCTTAGCCGACCCTCCCGGGCCGCAAGCCATAGGGAGAGGATGGGGTCCAGCTGCCCCAGGTGGCCGTAGGCCTCCAGGTAGATGGACTGCTCCTCCCTAAGGCCTAAGCCCTCCAGGACCGCCCGGTGGGCGGAGCGCTTCATGTGGAGGAGGGCCAGGTAATCCAGGTCGGCCTCGGTGTACCCCGCCTCCATGAGGGCTTCCCGGATGACCTCGAGGAAGGTGGGGATGGAGCGGGCCTCGAGGCGGGCCTTCATCCTTTCGGGGTCCTCCACCCGGAGGCGGAAGGCCTTGGGGTCCTCCAGGGGGGCCCGGGTCCCCCCCACGGGGACCTTGACCGCAAGGGCGAGTTCCGGGTCCATGCGGTGGGCGAGGCCCAGTAGCCTTAGCCCCGGCCCCTCCCGGGTGAGGAGGGCCGCCCCGCCCCCTGGGGCCAGGTCGTACATGAAGCGGACCTGGGGATCCCGGTAGTCGATGAGGTCCCCGTTCCGGTACCCCCCGGCCACCAGGACGGCCCGCACCCCGGGCCGGGTGGCGAAGAGGCCCCGGGCCACCTCGAGGGCCCCCAGGAAGGAGGCGCACTTTTGGTTGAGGTCCAGCCCCTGGGCCCGGTGGGCGCCAAGCCTAAGGGCGAGGTAAGGGGCGGTGGCCCAGACGGGGTAGTCCTTGTACTCCTCCACGATGGAAATGACCCAGTCCACCGCCTCGCCGCCGAGCCTAGCCGCCTCGAGGGCTTGAGCCCCGGCCCGGACCGCCATCTCCGCCGGGTGGTCCTCCGGGCCCGGGACGGGCTTCTCCAGGATCCCGAGCTTCTCCCGGACCACCTCCAGGGGGAGGTCCGCCAGGCGGGCGAGCTCTGCCGCCCCCATACGCCCCTCCGGCAGGTAGACCCCAAGGCTACGGATGTACATGCTGAACCTAGGGTAGCCCAGGGGTGTTACCCAGGCGTTACACAGCCTTGGACCCCTCAGGTGGGCTAACCTAAGGCTATGCCCTACCCGGTGCCCCCCTCCCGTCTCCTGCCTCCGCGGTTGGCCAAGGAGGTGGTCCGGCCCCGGCTCCACCGCCTCCTGGAAGGGGCCTTCCGCCAGAGCCCCGGGGTGGCCCTGGTGGCCGGGGCAGGGTATGGGAAGACCAGCCTGGCCACGGACTGGCCCGGAGGGGTTTACCTAGCCCTGGCCGAGGAGGCCAAGGACCCGGTGGTCTTCCTCTGGCACCTCCACGCCGCCTATGCCCCTCGGCTGGACCTGGCCCCTGTGGCCCGGGCCTTGGAGGCGGGGGCCTGGCCCCTGGCCCTGGAGGGGTTTTTAGAGCGGCTCGCTCACCATCCGCCGCATCTTTTAGTCCTGGACGAGTGGCATCAGGCCGAGGGACAGGAGACCCTAAGGGTTCTCCAGGGCCTTTTACGCCTGCCGGGTCTCAGGCTCCTCCTCCTAAGCCGGAGGACCGGAGGGCTGGCCTTTCTCCGGGTGGTGGGGGAGCGGGAGCTGGCCTTTGACCCTGCTGAAGCCTGGGCCCTGGCCCAGGTTCTGGCCCCCGGCGTCCCGGCCTTTGAGGCCGAACGGGCCCTAAGCCTGGTCCGGGGCTGGCCTTTGGGCCTTAGGATCCTCCTCCTGGCCATGCGCCGGGGGGTTAGGCCCGAGGAGGCCCTGGACAGCCCCGAGGGCCTCCTGGCCTACCTGGCCTACGGTCTGCCCCGGGAGGTTCTGGAAAAGGCGGCCCGGCTGGCCCTCCTGGGGGAGGTGGGGGAGGGGGAGGCCGAGGACCTTCTCCCCTATGCCCAGGACCTCCTTCTGGAAAGGCAAGGGGGGCGGCTTGGCTTCCATCCCCTGGTCCGGGCGGCCCTGCGTGCCCTCGTTCCTGGACCTGAGGCCCGGGCTCTCCTGGACCGGGCGGCCCAGGAGGCCCTAGCCCGGGGGGAGGGGGTGAGGGCGGCGGAGTGCCTCCTCGAGGCCGGCCGGTACGGCCATGCCGCGGACCTCCTCCTAAAGGAAGGGGCTTCCTGGTTGGAGCGGGGACTGGCTTACACCGTTCTTCGCCTTCTGGAGCGTCTGCCGGAATGGGTCTGGAAAGGCCGGTTTGGCCTAGCCCTCCTCCAGGCCGAGGCCTTGCGCCAGGTGGGGCGGTACCAGGAGGCCGAGGCCGCCTACCGGAGGGCCTTGGAAGGAGGGGAGGGGAGGGCCTATCTGGGCCTGGGCCGGCTTTTCCTGGACACGGTGGAACCTGCCCGGGCCCGGCCTTACCTAGAGGAGGCCCTCCGCCGCTACCCGGAGGAGGCGCAGGCCCTCTGGGCGGAAAACCTCCTCAACGAGGGCCGGGCTGAGGAGGCCTGGGCCTTGGGCCTAAGGGGTCCCCGGGTTCTCCTCCGTCTAGGCCGGCCCCAGGAGGCCCTGGAGCTGGTGCGGGGCCTCGAGGACCCCGGTCTTCACCGTCCTCCCCAGAACCATCGGGAAGGGAGTCTTCTCCGGGCCCTTTTGGAATCTCTGGCTGGAGATGCGGAAGAGGGGCTTAGATGGGCTGAACGCGGTCGGCATGAGGCCGAGATCCTAGGTAGCCCCTTTGGCGTGGCCCTGGCCGAGGCCCGCCGGGGGCATGCCCTCCTCACCCTAGGGCGGCTTGGGGAGGCCCGGGAGGCCTATGGGCTAGCCCTGGGTCTGGCCGAGGGGGGTCCGGCCCGGCTACGGGTGGAGGCCTTAGGGGGGTTAGCCGCCTTGGGGGAGGAGGGGGCCTATCCGGAGATGCTTCGGCTGGCCCGGGCCTCTGGAGACCTCTGGGTGGAGGGGTTCATGACCCTGGTGGTGGCCCTGGCCCGGCTCCGCCAAGGGGAGGTCTGGCCCCTCCCCCCCTTGGGGGGGCTGGACCCCTTTCTCCAGGCCCTGGCCGGGGCTTACCCTTTTCGGGAAGAGGAGACCCTGATGGACCTCTTACGGGCCTACCCTTTCCTCGCCCAAAGAACCCTCCTGGCCCCGCCCCTTTCCCGGGTCCGCCGGGCTCTCTGGCGCCTGGGCCGCCTTTCCCTCCCTTACCACCCGGGGGTCCGGGTGGAGATCCGGGCCCTGGGGGGATTCCAGGTCCTGGTGGAGGGGCGGCCCCTGCGGTTCCGGCGGGAAAAGGCCCGCCTCCTCCTGGCCCTTTTGCTGGAAAAAGACTGGGATAAGGAGGAACTCATGGAGGCCCTGGAGGTGACCCCGGGGGAGTTTAGGGTTCTTTGGTGGGAGGTGTTGAACGCCCTAGAACCGGGCCGGCCCAAGCGGGCCCCTGGGTACTTCCTTAAGACCCAGCCCTGGGGCCTGAACCGGGAGGCCCCGGAGCTCTATGTAGACCTCTGGGACCCCAAAGCCCCCCTGGCCCGGCCCTACCAGGGCCTGGACCATCCCCTTCTGGACCAGGCAGCCCGGGCTTTTGTGGAAGGGCGCCGCCGGGCCCTCCTCCAAAGCCCTAGGCCTGAGGACTGGTGGGAGGCCTTCCGCCTGGACCCTTTGGACGAGGAGACCTTCCGCCGCCTCCTCGCCACCCCCCTGGCCCAGGAGGCCAGACGCCTTCGCCGGGAAGCCTTGGAGGAGTTGGGGCTTTCGGGGGATTAGCCTGGTCCCGTCCTCCAGCTTAGGGAAAACGCCCCACCTACACCTCTTCCTCGAGGATGAAAAGGGCGAGCTGTTCCACCTCCGCCAGATCCTGCCCCTTGGCCCTCTCTAGGCGGCGGTAGCGCTTTTGGAACTGGCTTAAGGCGTAGTGGAGGAATTCCTCCACCTCTACCCTGAGGGGGAAGCCCTCGGGGTAGGCCTGGAAGATCTCCTGGACTACCCCCAGGGCGTGGGGGAGGAGGCGGTTCATCCGGGCCTCCACCCGCTCCCAGAGCCTAGGGTCCTGGGCCAGGTGCCGGGAGATCAGGTAAAGCCCATAGGCGATATGCCGGCTTTCGTCCTGCTGCACGTGGCGGATACCAGCAAGGGTTCCTGGAAACCCCAGGCCTTCCTCCCCTAGGATTTGCGCCGAACGGTAGTAGGCGTAGTAGCCGGTCTCGGCCAGGACCCCTTCCACGATTATGTTGTAGGTCACAGCCGCCTCCACCTGGGCCGCGGGGGAGGGGTCCTGATGGAGGCGGTGCATGGCCAGGGGGAGTTCCTCATAGAAGATCTTCCGGTAGTTTTCTCCGTGAAAGGCCTCGAGGTCCCCCTCCTCCCCTAGGGCCTCCCGGATGAGGCGGTGGAAAAACTCCACGTGCTTGGCTTCCTCTACCAGAAACGTGGTGAGGTACATTTCCTCCTCAAGCCGTCCCTCCTGGGCTACGGTCTGGACCAGGGGGAGAAGGTCCAAAGTTACGGCCTCTTCCCCGGCCACAAAGAGGGAGGCCAGGTGGAAGTAGGCCTGCCGCCCCTCCGGGGGCAGGGCCTGGTAGCTTTTCCGGTCCTGGGCGAGGTCTATTCCCTGGGGGTCCCAGAACAACCGCTTGGCCTTGTGGTAAAGCCGAAGGGGGAAGGTGTCCTCTAGCCCCCTCTTGGCCGTTTTAAAGCTTCGCATCCTGCCCTCCTTGGTCTTTAGTTTAAAAGGAATCCCGGGCCGGCCAAGGCCGGCCCGGGGTGAAAGGGCGTTCTAAGCCGTCTCTTTAGCCCGCCTTGCCCGCCACTCCCGCCAGAAGACCACCAGGGCGCTCACCACATAGATGGAGCTATACGTCCCCACAAAGATCCCCACGAAGATGGCCAGGGCGAAGTCCCTTAGGACGCTTCCCCCTAAGAAGATGAGGGCCAGGATGGGGAGGAGGGTGGTGAGGCTGGTCATTACCGTTCGGGAAAGCGTCTGGTTGATGGAGCGGTTTACAAGCTCCCGATAGGGGAGATGCCTGAGGAGCTTCTGGTTTTCCCGGATCCGGTCCGAGACCACGATGGAGTCGTTGATGGAGTACCCCACCACGGTGAGGAGGGCGGCGATGGTGGGGATGGAAAACTCCAGGCCAAGAAGGCTATACATCCCGGCCACGATGGCCACGTCGTGGGCCACAGCTAAGACGCTCGCCACCCCAAAGGTCCAGTCGAACCGGAAGGCCACGTAGATGAGGATAAGGCCAAGCCCGACCAGGACGGCCAGGAGGGCGTTCCGGCGGAGCTCCGAGCCAATGGCCGGCCCCACGGTTTCGGAGGAGAGGACCTGGGCCTTGAGCTTTTCCCCAATGGTCCTTTCTAAGGCCAGCCGCTTCTCGTCGGAAAGGGGGGGGAGTTTGATGGAAAACTCCTTGTAGTTGGCGGCTGGGGCCTGGACCTGGGTAATGACGGCTTCTTTGGCTGGCAGGCCTTCCTCCTCCAGGAAGCGCCTTAGGGTCTCCACCTGGACCTCGGGCCCCGTGCGGATGAGGTAGGCGGTCCCGCCTGTGAAGTCAATGCTATAGTTGAAGCCTTTGGTCAGGACCGCGCCGAAGGCCAGAAGGGCCAGGGTCAGGCTGGCTAGGGTGATGTACCGGGCCGGTCCCATGAAGTTGAACCGGGGGTCTACCAGCCACATGGGGGGACGGATCTCCCGCCGTTCCCCGAGCCTTTCTAGGAAGTACCGCACGAAGACCAGGTTAGAGAAGACGCTGGCCACTACCCCGATGGCCAGGATGACGGCAAACCCCCGCACGGGCCCCGTGGCGTACTGGTAAAGGGCGGCCGCGGCTAGGAGGTGGGCTATGTTCACGTCCAGGATGGTCAGGGTGGAGTGCCGGAAGGCCTCAGGGATGGCCTGGCGCAGACGCCGCCCCGCCTTAAGCTCCTCCTTGAGGCGCTCAAAGGAGAGGACATTCCCGTCCACCGCTGCGCCCAGGGTGAGGACTAGGCCGGCGATCCCGGGGAGGGTGAGGGTGGCGGAAAGCCCCGAGAGGATGCCCAGGATGAGGACGCCGGTGTAGATCAGGCCTAAAGAGGCGATAAGGCCCAGATGGGGGCCATAGTAGGCGAAGATGAGGAGGAAAAGGGCCAGGGTGCCGATGAGGATAGCCCTAAGCCCCGCTTGGATGGCGTCCTGGCCTAAGGTGGGGCCGATGGCCCGGATTTCAGCCACCTCCAGGGGCACGGGCAGGGCCCCGGAGCGGAGGACCAGGGCGATTTCGCTGGCCTCCTCCAGCCCGGAAAGCCCTTCGATCACCGCCTGCCCGCCTGTAATGGCCTGCCGGATCACGGGGGCGGTGTAGGCTTTCCCATCTAGGACGATGGCGAGCCGCTTGCCTACGTTGGCCCGGGTAACCTCCTCAAATTTTTTCGCCCCCTCGGGGGTAAAGGTCAAGGAAACCTGGGGCCGGCCGAACTGGTCAAAGACCGCCCGGGCGTCGGCCAGGTCCGCCCCCGTAAGGAGGGGGGGACCCAGGTCCTCGGGCTTGATGAGGTTCTTTTCCAGCTCCTCCCGGTTGAGCCTCGGGTTTTCCCTTAGGAGCCGGTTGATCTCGGCCACCGTGGTCCCCGTGGCCTCCTCTTTGAGGATGCGGAACTCTAAGACGGCCCGCTGGCCGATAAGCCTTAGGGCCCGGTCCTGGTCGGCCTGGGAAAGCCCGGGAAGCTCCACCACAATCCGGCGGTTGCCCTGGATCTGGATCAGGGGCTCGGCTACACCCAGGGCGTTGATGCGGTTTTCCAGGACCAGGCGGGCCTTTTCCAGGTCCTCCGGGGTGGGGTTTTCCACCTTGGCCTCGAGGACGATCCTTAAGCCCCCTTTGAGGTCCAGGCCTAGGTTGACCTTGGGCTCATCCGGAGCCCAAGGCTTCCAAAAGGCGACGAGGCTTAGGATTAAAAAACCCAGAAGCAAAAGACCTTGCCAAAGATGCTTATTCAAGGTGCACCTCCTTGGTTAATGGCCTAGAGACGGAAGACCTATTGCCTATCCCACTCTTGGAGGGTTTTGGGTCCTAGCCTCCGTCCATCTGCCAACGCCCGTAGAGCTTTTGATAGGGCCTAAAGGGCAGGAGGGGGGAAGGGAAGCTGGCCTGGGTCTGGGATAGGGGGGAGGGATAGGAGGGTGGGGCAAGGAGGGCGGCCTGGGGGGAGAAGGGAAGGGGCAGGGCCTTGCTCTGGTGCTGGACCCAGGCGGGGAGAGGGGTGGTAAACCCCGCCTCCCTGCCCCCCCCCTGGCCCGGCCATTCCAGCCCCAGGGAGGCCAGGAGGAGGAGAAGGAGGAGGTTTAGGCCGGCACCTCTACCAGCTGGAAGCATTCAATGATATCCCCTATCTGGAACTCGTCAAACCCCTCGAGGCCAATCCCGCACTCTAGCCCCTGGGTGACCTCCCGCACGTCTTCCTTGAAGCGCTTGAGGCTGGCCAGCCGGCCCCGCCAGATCTCCTGGGCCTCCCCTTTCCGCCCCGAGGGCCTGAGGACGCGGGCCTCGGCGCTCCTCAGGATCCGGCCCTGGGTGACCATGCACCCCGCCACCTGCCGCCCTGTGGGGAGGCGGAAGATGGCCCTGACCTCGGCCCGGCCCAGGACCTCCTCTTTGTACTCGGGCTCTTTCTGGGCCTTAAGCATCTTCCGGACCTCGTCCACCAGGTCGTAGATGATGCGGAAGGTCTTGAGGAGGACCCCCTTTTGTTCGGCGATCTTCTTCACCTGCCCTGGGGGGTTGACCCCGAAGGCCAGGATGGCCGCCCCGGCGGTCTGGGCCAGGAGGACATCGGATTCCGTGGGGGCCCCCACCTGGGCCAGGAGGACCTTAATCTCCACCTCCTCCGTGCTCTCTTTGGCCAGGATGTTCTGGATGGCCTCTAGGCTACCTTGGGTGTCGGCCCGGAGGATGAGGTGGACCTCTTTTTTGCCCTGGGCCTGGAGGGCCCGGAGAAGGTCGGCCATGGTCTTGGGCCTTCTCTCCTGCTCTTCGGCCTCGCGGCGGAGGCGTTCCTCCCGGCGCTCCTCGGCGATCTCCTTGGCCGCCTCCAGGTCCGGGACCCATTCCACCACCTCTCCCGCCTGGGGGAGTTCCTGGAAGCCCAGGACCTGGACCGCGCTCCCCGGCCCGGCCTCCTTGCGCTGGTTGCCGTCGGCGTCGGTCATGGCCCGGATCCGGCCGTAGGCCTCCCCGGCCAAAACGTAGTCCCCTACGCGAAAAGTTCCTTCCTGGACCAGGAGGTTTACGATCACCCCGGCCTGCTTGTCCAGCCGGGATTCCAGGATGACCCCCTTAGGCTCGGCCTCGGGGTCGGCCCGGAGGTCCTCGAGTTCCGCCAGGAGGAGGATCATCTCCAGGAGGTCTTGTACGCCTTGTCCGGTCTTGGCGCTGATGGGGACCACGATGGCGTCTCCGCCGTATTCCTCAGGGACAAACCCCCTTTCCATGAGCTGGCGTTTCACCCGCTCAGGGTCGGCTTGGGGGAGGTCTATTTTGTTGATGGCGAAGATCATCTTGGTCCCCGCGGCCTTGGCGTGGGCGATGGCCTCCTCCGTCTGGGGCATGACCCCGTCGTCCGCGGCGATGACGATAACGGCAATATCCGCCACCCGGGCCCCCCGTTGGCGGATAGTGGTGAAGGCCTCGTGCCCTGGGGTGTCTATGAAGACCACCGTCCCCCCTTGGGTCTTGACCTCAAAGGCCCCCACGTGCTGGGTGATGCCCCCCGCCTCCTTTTCCGCGATGCGGCTTTTCCTCAGGTAGTCCAGGAGGGTGGTCTTGCCATGGTCCACATGCCCCATGATGACCACCACCGGGGGCCTTTTGGGGAGGCTCTTGCGCCTCTCCTCCTCGGCCCGCTTGGCCTCCAGGCCCCTTTGCTCCCGGATGAGTTCCCGGACCGCCTCGGCGTCTGCCTCTTCCAGGGTGGAGGCGTGGGATTTATACGCCACCCCCATCTGGTCCAGGAGCTCCATGAGCTCCTTGTTCTCCATGCCGAGTTCCTTGGCCAGCTGATAGATGCGCACCTTCGCCATCCCCACCTCCTAGGTATTGGGCCAAAGCCTCGGCCAGGGCCTTGGCCCGTCCCCCGGCGAAGCGCCGGAGGGCCTTTTCCGAGCGGCAAGCGGGGTTATCCGGGCAGACGTAAGCCCCGCGGCCAGGACGCTTTCCGCTCGGGTCCAGTTCAAAGCCTCCCTCCCGCAAGAGGATCCTTAAGAGCTCCCCCTTGGGCCGCCGTTTCCGGCAAGCCACGCACATCCTTATGGGGACGTGCCTCATAGGGGGTCTTTGAAGAGCTTTTCAAACTCCTCCCGGGCCCGTTTTTGGGCCTCCTCCTCCGCGGCCCGGCGCAGGGCCTCATCCAGGTCGGAGATCTCCGCTTCCTCAAACTGGATCTCGTACGCTGTAAGCTTGGAGGCGAGCCGCACATTCTGCCCGCCGGTGCCAATGGCCAGGGAGTGCTGATCCTTGCTCACCTTGACCCGGGCCTTTTTGCTCTCGGGGTCCAGCTCTATGGAGCCCACCTGGGCCGGGGAGAGGGCGTTCCGGATGAACTCCCTGGGGTCCTTGGACCAGAGGATAATGTCTACCTTTTCCCGGCCAAGCTCTGCCGAAACGGCCTGGATCCTCTGCCCCTTGTGCCCGATGCAGGCCCCGATGGGGTCCACATTGGGGTTGTGGCTCATCACCGCCACCTTGCTCCGGCGCCCCGGTTCCCGGGCGATGGCCTTGATCTCCACGATGCCTTCGGCGATCTCCGGGACCTCCTGCTTGAGGATGTGTTCCAGGAGTTTTTCGTGAGCCCGGCTCACAATCAGGGAAGGCCCCTTGGCGGATTTGTCCACCTTTTTGAGGTAGACCTTGATCCTTTGCCCGGGGTGGTATTTCTCCGTAGGGATCTGCTCGCTCTTGGGTAGGTAGGCCTCCCCCCGGCCCAGGTCCACAAAGACATTCCCCCGGTTGTCCACCCGGGTCACAGAGCCGGTGAGGACCTGGCCTTCCTTGTCCTTGTACTCGTTGTAGACCCGGTTGCGCTCCGCCTCCTTGAGGCGCTGGGTCAGGATCTGGCGGAGGTCCTGGATGGCCATGCGGGAGAACTCCTCGGGGTTGATGGGGAATTCCATCTCGTCCCCCACCTGGACCTCGGGGTCGTACTGGAGGGCCTCGGCCAAGGCGATTTCCCGGTCAGGGTCCTCCACCTTTTCCACCACGGTCCGGACCTCCACCATCTCAATCCGGCCCGAGCGGGGGTCAATGTAGACGTCCACCGTGGGGCCCTTGCCCTCATCCAGCTCCTCCTTGCGGTACCCCTTGTGCCGCTTGAGGTAGGCCTTGCGTAGGGCCTCCTTAAAAGCCTCCAGAATCTCCTCGGTGCTGACCCCGCGCTCCAGGGCCAGCTGTTCCATAGCGGTCATGAATTCACGGTTCACCTTAGCCTCCTATCTTGGCTCCTTGGGCCATTCCGCGAGGTGGGCGCGGAAGGTGCCGATCTTTAAGGCTTTTTCCTCTTGACCCACCTGGAAGACCACCCGGTCCTCCTCCACCCTTAGGATCCGACCCGTGAAGGTTTCCTCGGCCTGGACCCGGGCCTTTAGCCCTTGGAAGCGCTCAAAGTGCCGGCGGGTCAAGAGGGGGCGTTTGGGGCCTGGGGATTCCACCAGAAGCCGGTAAGGCCCAGGGATGGGGTCCTCCCGGTCCAGGACGGCCTCAATGGCCCGGCTCGCCCGCTCTAGGTCGGCCAGGGTGATGGGGCGCTCGTCTTGGCGCTCCAGCCGGACCAGGACCTCCCCCCGGCCCACCTGGACCTCCAGGACCTCGAGGCCCAAAGGGGCCACGGCCTCCTCCACCAATGCCCAGACCTCCACGCCTCACCTCCCATGGGCCCCCTTCACAAAGGAAGGGTGGGCTTACACCCACCCCCCTCCCTTGGGAGCACTGCCTTTAGTCTACACCGCCCACCCCCTTGACCACAAGCCTTGAGTCCCCTATACTCAAGACTGGACCGGTCCGAGTCCGGTTCCATGGGGGTGAACGGTCTCGACGGGGCTCGCCGGGAGCGGCCTAGCGCGCCGAGGTGCGGGTGGCCTCGTAAAAACCCGCAACGGCATAACTGCCAACCAGAACTACGCCCTCGCGGCCTAACGCCGCGACCCTCCCTGGAAGCCCGGCCGGTGGCTCGCCAGCGGAGGGCCACAAAGCCGGCTAGCCTTGGGGCCCTGCCCCTGGGTCCTGGGGCGAAGCCTTAAGGGGCTTGCCCTAGGCCGCCCGTCCGCGGGCTAAGCCTAGGGGAGATTCCAAACGCGGACTACGCGCGTAGAGGGCGGCTTTGCGGGAGTCTCGGACGGGGGTTCAACTCCCCCCACCTCCACCACAAGGGGGCCTAAAGGCCCCCTACGCCTTTTGGCCCTGCCGCTATCCCCTCTCGGCTGGGCTGCCTCGTTAGTAGCCTCCGGAGGATGGGGGTTTGGGGGTCTCCAGGGGTTCAACCCGAAGGTCGTCTAGGAAGAAGGTCGTCCCCGCTGGCCCAGGCCCAATCCCAAACCCACCCTGGCGGTAGTCTGGGTCTTTCCACGAGATGACCTCGCTTTTGCCTACCCAGACCCGGACCGTGCCGTCCCCCTGGAGCTCAAAGGTGAAATCGTGCCAGTCTTGGCCACTGATGAACGCTCTGCCCACCCCAGCAAGCTCACGGCGTTCAAACAGGGTGAAGCGCGTCAAGGGGCATGTGGGCAGCCCAAGGCTTGCGCCCAAGGGGTTGCGCACAGCGTGCAATAGGACCAGGGGGTGAGGTTGGCGAGCAGGGGGCCGCTCGCGAGTAGGGCGAGCACGAGGGCGTTGGCAACCTCTACCCCCTACTCCCCCGGCCTCCGCGGCCACATCGCTCAGGGCGAAGCCCAAGGCCAGGGCAAGCCCTATAAGGGGGCCGGACGCGAGGGCCACCGGGCGCACCGTAACGGCCCTGGCGGCAATGAGGCCGAGAAGCCAGGGGTCGCGGGCACCCCCGGTGCCTGCGGCATCTACCATGAGGCGGAAAAGGAGGAGGACCAGGGCCGCGTAGAGGGCGGACCAAGGCCATATCCCCGGTCCGCCCTTGGTTAAGGACGACACGAGCACGGCGGCGAGAAGGCCAAGCTGGGGATGGGCCCTGGCCCGTGGGGGCGGGGTAAGGGCCTTGGGCTACGCTTGGCAGGGCGTGGGCATGGTATGCTGCTTTTGGTGCGTCTCGCACCTCCTTCGGGGCGGGGTGGAAGTCCCCACCGGCGGTAAAAGCCCGCGAAGCCCTTTTAGGGCCCGACCCGGTGGAATTCCGGGGCCGACGGTGAAAGTCCGGATGGGAGAAGGAGGGTTCTTTGCAGCTAGACGAGCGCTTTCTTCGGCGTGCCCTGCAGCTTGCAGAAAGGGGCCGGGGCCATACCAGCCCTAACCCCATGGTGGGGGCCGTAGTGGTCAAGGAGGGCCGGATCCTAGGGGAAGGGTACCACCCCAAGGCAGGCCTTCCCCATGCTGAGATCTACGCCCTGGAGGCGGCGGGGCCAGAGGCCCGGGGGAGTACGGTCTACCTCACCCTGGAGCCCTGCAACCACTTTGGCCGCACCCCTCCTTGTAGCCTGGCCCTCCTGGAGGCCGGGGTGGCCCGGGTGGTGGTCGCGGTCCGGGACCCGAACCCCGTGGCCCAAGGGGGGCTGGAGCGGCTTAGGGCCGCTGGGGTCCAGGTGGAGGTGGGGCTTCTTTCCGAGGAAGCCCGGGCCCAGAACGAGGTCTTCTTCACCGTCCAGGCTAAGGGGAGGCCTTTTGTCCTCCTCAAGGGGGCCCTTACCCTGGACGGCCAGGTGGCGGCCCAGGGTGGGGAGGCCCGCTGGATTACGAGCCCCCTGGCCCGCCAGGTGGCCCAGGCCTACCGGCAGTGGCTCCCTGCGGTCCTGGTGGGGGTGGGGACGGTCCTCCAGGACGATCCTTGGCTTACAGTGCGGGAACCGGACTTCAGGCCCTTTCCCCAGATGCTAGAACCCCCCCCTTTAAGGGACCCCGTCAAGGTGGTCCTGGATACCGAGGCCCGCACCCCCCCCACGGCCCGGCTCTTCGTCCCGGGGCCCCGGGGGGAGGCCGCCCGGGTTTACATCCTGGCGGGACGGGGGGCCCCCAAGGAGCGGCTTAAGGCCCTCGAGGCCAGGGGGGCCCGGGTGGTGGAACTCCCCCGGCGGGCGGGCCGGGTGGACCTGGAGGCCGCCTTGGCCTTTCTCCTGGAGGAGGGGCTGGACGGGGTCTTGGTGGAGGGGGGGCCGGGGGTGGCGGGGGCCTTGGTGGCCCAGGGCCTGGTGGACAAGCTCGCCCTCTTCCTGGCCCCAAGGCTTCTTGGGGAGGGGGTGCCTTTCCTCAAGGGGGTGGGCTGGCCAGCCCCCGGCCAGGCCCCAAGGCTCAGGGTGGTGCGGCGGGAGTGGCTTGGGGAGGAGGTTTGGCTCGAGGCCTACCTGGAAAGGGGTGAGGATGTTCACGGGGCTCATTGAGGAAACCGGGGAGATTCTAAGGGTAGAGGAGGGGCCTTTCCTCCGGGTTAAGATAGGGGCCCAGAAGGTCCTAGAGGACCTAAGGATTGGGGACTCCGTGGCCGTGGACGGGGTCTGCCTCACCGCCACCGCCCGGGAGGAAGGGGCGTTCTGGGTGGAGCTGGCCCGGGAGACCCTGCGCCGCACCGCCCCTACCTGGCGCCCTGGCCACCGGCCCAACCTGGAAAGGGCCCTAAGGGTGGGGGACCGGCTCGGGGGGCATTTTGTCACCGGGCATGTGGACGGGGTGGCTGAGCTCTACCAGGTCCGGGAGGCCCCGGGGGCCAAGGACTACTATTTCCGCCCCCCAGAGGGGCTTCGCCGCTACATTGCCGAGAAGGGAAGCGTGGCCTTAAACGGGGTCTCCCTCACCGTGGCCGGCCTCACGGAGGAGGGGTTCTGGGTCACCCTCATCCCCCACACCCTGGCCGTGACCAACCTGGGGGGGCTTGGGGTGGGGGGTAGGGTGAACCTCGAGGTGGACCTCATCGCCCGCTACCTAGAGAGGCTTTTGGAGGAAAGATGAGCCTGGCTAGCGTCAAGGAACTCATGGAAGAACTCCGCCAGGGCCGGCCGGTGATCCTGGTGGACGACGAGGACCGGGAGAACGAGGGGGACCTCGTGATGGCTGCGGAGCACGCCACCCCGGAGTGGGTGAACTTCATGCTCCGCGAGGCGAGGGGCCTCCTCTGCGTGGCCCTCCCCCAGGAAAGGGCAAAGGCCCTGGGGCTTAGGCCCATGGTGGAGGAGAACCAGGACCCCCAGGGGACCCTTTTCACCGTGAGCGTGGACGCCCGGGGGGTGACCACGGGGATCTCGGCCTACGAAAGGGCCGCTACCATCAGGCTCCTGGCCGACCCCGCGGCCACCCCCAGGGATTTCCGCCAGCCTGGGCATATCTTTCCCTTAATCGCCCGGCCCGGGGGGGTCCTCCGCCGGGCGGGGCACACCGAGGCCACGGTGGACCTCCTGCGCCTGGCGGGCCTCACCCCGGTGGGGAGCCTGATAGAAATCCTCAGGCCCGACGGGCACATGGCCCGGCTTCCTGAGCTTTTGGAGTTCGCCCGGGCCCATGGCCTCAAGGTGGGGACGATTGCGGACCTCATCCGCTACCGCCTGGAGCGGGGGGACCTCTACGTGCGCCGGGAGGCCGAGGCCAGGCTGCCTACCCAGTTTGGGGAGTTTAGGGTCCTGGCCTACCGGGATGCCCTCACCGGGGAGGAGCACGCGGCCTTGGTCATGGGGAGCTGGGGGGAGGAGGAGCCTGTTCTCGTGCGGATGCACTCGGAATGCCTCACGGGGGACGCCCTTCACTCCCTGCGTTGCGACTGCGGCTTCCAGCGGGACCTGGCCCTAAAGCGGATTGCGGAGGAGGGAAAGGGGGTCTTGGTCTACCTGAGGCAGGAGGGGCGGGGGATTGGCCTGGTGAACAAAATCCGGGCCTACGCCCTCCAGGACCAGGGCCTGGACACGGTGGAGGCCAACCTGGCCCTGGGCTTCCCCCCGGACCTCAGGGACTACGGGGTGGGGGCCCAGATTCTCTACGACCTCGGGGTGCGGCGGATGCGCCTCCTCACCAATAACCCCCGTAAGGTCAAGGCCCTTTCCGGGTACGGGATAGAGATCGTGGAGCGTCTCCCCTTGCGGGCCGGGGACAACCCTCACAACGAGCGGTACCTCCAGGCCAAGAAGGAAAAGCTCGGCCACTGGATGGACTAAAAAGGTGTTAAGCTTGACCCATGGAGAGGCCTAAAAGCTACGCCCGGCTCCTGAGGGCCCGTGGGCTTAGGGATACCCTGCCCCGGGAGGCCATCCTCCAAGCCTTGGACCGGCGGGACTACCACCCCACGGCCAAGGAGCTCCACGCCCACCTCCTCAAGGAGGGGTATGACCTGGGGTTTTCCACGGTCTACCTGAACCTCAGGACCCTGGCCAAGGAGGGCCTGATCCGGGAGCTTCCCGGGGGGCCCTGGGGGGCGGCCCGGTACGACGGCTGGGTCCGGCCCCATATCCACCTCCTTTGCCTCTCCTGCGGCCGGTTCCAGGACCAGGAGGTGGGGGACCTGCCCGGGGTGGAGGCGGAGGGGTGGGAGGTCCAGGGCTTTCCCCTGGTGGTCCAGCTGGCCCTATCCTGCCCCTACTGCCGGCCCGGTGGGGAGGCCCCGCGGGGGCGGCGCCGGGTCCGGGTCCAGGCCCCGCCCCCCTAGGGCCGGCGGGCAATGCGGTGGCTTTGGGGAGCACGCTTTCTTCTCCTCTTCCTCCTCCTTCTGGCCTTCCTGGGGCCTAGCTGGCCCGGGCGGGGCCGGGTGGTCTACCTTTTGGACTTCTCCCCTTCGGCCCGGGAGGGGGTCTGGGCCTTGGCCTCCAGGCTGCCCCGGGGCGGGGTCTACGTAGCCTTCGCTGAGGAGGCCGCTACCCTCCCTGCCCCCACGGCCCGGCGGCTCTTGGGGGAAAAGACCCAGCTGGAGGCCGCCTATCGGGAGGCCTTGAGGCACCGGCCCGACCGGGTGGTCCTGGTCTCGGATGGGCTTTTGGAACCCGTCCCTCCCCCTTTCCCCTTGGATGCTCTCTACGTCCCCCCAAGCCCCGGGGTGGAGCTCCGCCTCCTCCCGCCCCCCTACCCCCTCCTAGGGGAGACGGTGGCCGTGGGGGTTCTGCTGGAGGCCCCTCGGCCCCTGGACCTCGTCCTAAGGGTAGAGGGGCCAGGGGGGGTCCGGGAGGAGGCCTTCCGGCTGGAGGGGCGGTGGGTCCTCCCCTACACCTTCCCCCTGGAGGGGGAGGCGGAGGTCCGGGCCCAGGTTTTCGCCCAGGGGATTCCGCCCCGGGAGGCCCGGCTCCGCCTGGCCCCGGCGGACCGGCTTAGGGCCCTGGTCCTGGGGGATAGGGCCCTGGCCCGCTACCTCGAGGCCCAGGGCTTTGCCGTGGAGGAAGGCCCCTTCCGCCTCCCCCTGGACCATGACCTGGTGGCCGTGGGTCTAGGGGTTTTGGACCTCCCCCCCGGGGCGGCGGAGGCCCTAAGGGGGTATCTCCGGGGAGGGGGTGGGCTCCTCTTTACCGCCACCCCTAAGGGGCTTTTCCTTGGGGGGTGGGACCGGGCCCTCCCCGAGGACCTGCCCCTGAAGCCTGTGGGGCGGAAGGGGGCGGCTTTGGTCCTGGTCCTGGACGTCTCAGGGAGCATGGAAGGGGAGAAGCTAAGGCTCGCCATCCAGGGGGCCTTGGAGCTGGTCCGAAGCACGGGAGAGGAGGACTACCTGGGGGTGGTCCTCTTCAGCTCCGCTCCCCGGGTCCTCTTCCCCCCGAGGCCCATGACCCCCCAGGGGAAGCGGGAGGCGGAGAGCCTCCTCCTTTCGGTCCGGGCCGGGGGAGGGACGGTCTTGGGGCCGGCTTTTAGGCAGGCTTTGGAGCTTCTAGAACCTCTCCCCCTGGAACGCAAGGGCATCCTGGTCCTTTCCGACGGGGTCATCGCCGACCCCCCTGGCCCCATCCTGGGGCTCGCCCGCTCCGCTGGGGTCCAGGTGAGCACCCTGGCCTTGGGGGAGGATGCGGACGAGGGCTTTCTAAGGGAGCTCGCCCAGGCCGGCGGGGGGCGGTTTTACCTGGCCCGGGAGGCCCGGGAGCTCCCGCGGCTCCTTTTGGAGGAGGGCCAGGAGGTCTTCCGTACCGAAGGGGTCCTGGGCCGGTTTCCCGTAAGCCCCCGTCCCCATCCCCTGACCCGGGGCTTAGCCTTTCCCCCGGTGGACCTCCTCCTCCCGGCCCGGGCCGAGGACTGGGCTGTACCCCTTTTGGAGGCGGGGGAAGGGGTTCTCCTGGCTCTAGGGGAACGGGGGGAGGGGAGGGTGGCGGCCTTGGCCACGGACCTCGCCTACAGCTGGCGGGACTGGCCCCAGGCGGCCCCCTTCCTAGGGGGCCTGGCCCGGTACCTGGCGGGGGCCCGGCGGGCCCTGGCCCTATACGCCTACCCGGAAGGGGAGGGGGTCCGGGTCGTGGTCCTGGGGAGGCTCGAGGACCCCCGGGCCCTGGTGGAGGGGCGGGAGATCCCCTTGGTCCCCACGGGGCCAGGCCGGTTTGAGGCGGTCCTCCCGGGGGAAGGGGTGCTTTTGGACGGCCCCCGGCGCCTCCCCCTGGTCCTCCCCCTCCCTGGGGAGTGGTCCTACCGGGACGGGCGGGCGGTCCTGGAGGCCCTGGCCCGGGTGGGAGGTGGCCGGGTCCTAAGCCTCGAGGCCCTGTCAGGCCTTCCCCCCAAGCCCCTCCCCTTAAGCCCCTACCTCCTCCTTCTGGCCTTGGGCCTTTTCCTCCTGGAAAGGTTTTTGGAGTTCAGGCTCCGAAGCCTTCCGGAATCTGGACCAAAACCGCCTCCCCCCGGACCGTGACCACCTCCCCGGCCAAGAGCTCGGTTTCCACCACCACCTTCCGCCCCTTAATCTCCCGGGGCCGGCCCAGGAGAAGGAGCTCCGGGCCCAGGGGGGTGGGCCTTAGGTAATCCACCTTGAGGCTTGCGGTCACAAACCGCAAGGGGTGGGCCTCGAGGTCTATCCCCTCGGCCCAGGCCTTGGCGGCACTGGCGGTGGCCGTGGAGTGGCAGTCCACCAAGGAGGCGAGAAGCCCTCCATACACAAACCCCGGGATGGCCGTGTGGTAGGGCTTGGGGGTGAACCGGGTCCGGCTTACCCCCTCCTTAGGGTCCCAGAAGGTCTGGATCTGGAGGCCGTGCTCGTTGAGATACCCGCACCCGTAGCAGTGGGCCCATTCCGGGGGGTAGTAAAGCTGGACCGCCTTCATCCCGTCCCCTGGGCCTGCCAGCGCCTGGGCACGGCCTCCTTAAGGAAGTCCACGATCTCCTGGGTCAGGGTCCCGGGGCCGAAGACCGCGGCCACCCCCAGGGCCTTGAGCTTGGGCACATCCTCATCCGGGATAATCCCCCCGCCAAAGAGGAGGATATCCAAGGCCCCCTGCTCCTCCAGAAGGCGCTTCACCTCCCGGAAGTAGTGCATATGCGCCCCCGAGAGGATGGAAAGCCCAATGGCGTCCACATCCTCCTGGATGGCTGCGGAGACGATCATCTCCGGGGTCTGGCGGAGGCCGGTGTAGATGACCTCCATTCCTGCGTCCCTTAAGGCGCGGGCCACCACCTTGGCCCCCCGGTCATGCCCGTCTAGTCCTGGTTTGGCGATGAGGACCCGGATCTTGCGCTCCATGCCTTCCCCCTAGACCACCGCGGGTTCCTGGTACACTCCGTAGACCTCCCTTAGGACATCCATCATCTCCCCTAGGGTGCAGTAGGCCAGGGCGCATTCCACGAAGTAGGGCATGGTGTTCTGCCCCTCCACCGCGGCCCGGCGAAGAGCCCTTAGGGCCTCTTCCGCCCGCACCGGGTCCCGTTCCCGCCTTAGCCGGGCCAGGCGCTCGGCCTGGACCCGTTCCACCTCGGGGTCCACGAGCTGGATGGGGACTTTTAGGGGGATCTCGTCCGTGAAGGCGTTTACCCCTACGATGATCCTCTCCTTCCGCTCTACCTCCTGCTGGTAGCGGTAGCTGGCCTCGGCGAGCTCCCGGAGGTAGTACCCCTCCTCAATGGCCCGGACCACCCCACCCATGCGCCGGATCTCCTCGATGATGGCCATGGCCTGGCGCTCCATCTCGTCCGTGAGCCACTCCACGTAGTAGCTCCCGGCCAAGGGGTCGATGGTATGGGTGACCCCGGTCTCATAGGCGATGATCTGCTGGATCCTAAGGGCGATGGTGGCCGCCTCCTCCGTGGGGAGGGCCAGGGCCTCGTCGTAGGCGTCGGTGTGGAGGGAGTTCGTCCCCCCAAGGACCGCGGCCAGGGCTTGGATGGCCACCCGGGCGATGTTGATCAGGGGCTGCTGGGCGGTGAGGGAGACCCCGGCGGTCTGGGCGTGGGTGCGGAGGGTCCAGCTTAGGGGGTTCTTGGCCCCGTAGCGCTCGCGCATCTCCCTGGCCCAGATCCGGCGGGCCGCCCGGAACTTGGCGATCTCCTCAAAGAAATCGTTGTGGACGTCAAAGAAAAAGCTGATCCGGGGGGCGAACTCGTCCACGTCTAGGCCGCGCTTGATGGCGGCCTCCACGTACTCAAACCCGTCGGCCAGGGTCCAGGCCAGCTCCTGGACCGCGGTGGAGCCCGCCTCCCGGATGTGGTACCCGGAGACGGAGATAAAGTTCCACTTGGGGACGTTCTTGGGCCCCCATTCAAAGGTGTCGATCACCAGCTTGACGCTGGGCTCCGGGGGAAAGATGAATTCTTTTTGGGCAATGAATTCTTTAAGGATATCGTTTTGGATTGTCCCCCCGAGCTTCTTCCAGTCGTATCCTTTCTTCTTGGCCAGGGCCAGGTACATGGCCCAGATGGCGTTGGCCGGGGAGTTGATGGTCATGGAGGTGGTGATCTCCTCGAGGTTAATCCCCTCAAAGAGGACCTCCATGTCCGCAAGGCTAGAAACCGCTACCCCGCACTTCCCCACCTCCCCCTTGGAGAGGGGATGGTCCGAGTCGTACCCCATGAGGGTGGGGAGGTCAAAGGCCACGGAAAGCCCAGTCTGGCCGGCCTTGAGGAGTTTTTTAAACCGCTCGTTGGTTTGCTCCGCGGTCCCGAAGCCGGCGAACATGCGCATGGTCCAGAGCTTGGACCGGTACATGGAGCCGTAGGCCCCCCGGGTGTAGGGGTACTCCCCGGGGTAGCCGAGCTTTTCCTCGTAGTCCGGGTCTATGACCCCCACGTCCTCCGGGGTGTAGAGGGGCTCGGGGGCGATGTTGGAAAGGGTGCGGTGGGCCACCGGCCTTTCCGGTATCTTCTCCAGGCTCTTTTGGTAGGTCTCTTTGAGCCAGTCCTCCTTCCGCCGCATGGGGCCTCCTTGGGGCTAAGTATAACTCTTTCTGGCCCAAGGGAAAAGAAGCGTTATCCCTCTCCCTGGCGCTCGGCCTCGGGCTCTACGTGGATGACCACTTCCAGGCCCGGCCTGGCCTCCTTAAGCCGCCTTTCCAGCCGGTCGCAAAGGGCATGGGCCTCCTCCACCCGCATCCCTCCGGGGACCACCAGGTGGAACTCCAAAAAGGCCCTTTGCCCTGCCTGCCGTGCCTTTAGGTCATGGATTTCCAAGACCCCAGGGGGGAGGTCCTTTAGGGCCTCCTCTATGGCTCTAAGCTCCTCCGGGGGCAGGGCCTCGTCCATAAGCCCCCCCACGGAACGCCGGACGAGCCTAAGGCCCAGGTAGAGGATCTGCCCCGCCATCAAAAGGGCCAGGAGGGGGTCCAGGATCCAGAACCCCGTAAGCCCGGCAAGCCCCACCCCGGCCGCCACCCCTAGGGAGGAAAGCACATCCGCAAGGATGTGTTGCCCGTCGGCCACCAGGGCCGGGGAGCGGAGGGCTTGGCCTTGGCGGATGAGATGCCAGGCTAGTAGGGCGTTCATCCCGGTGGCTAAGAGGTTGACCCCTAACCCTGGGCTCAACCCCTCCAGGGGTTTGGGGTCTAGAAGCCGGGGCAGGGCCTCCTTGGCGATGAGTAGGGCCGCCCCCAGGATGAAGGCCCCCTCGGCCACCGCGGAGAAGTACTCGGCCTTGGTGTGGCCATAGGGGTGGTTTTGGTCCGGGGGGCGGAGGGCGACCCGGAGGGCCAGGTAGGCAAGACCCGCGGCCAAGACGTTGATTGTGGATTCCAAAGCGTCGGAGAGGAGGGCTAAGGAACCTGTGAGCCCGTAGGCCAGGGCTTTAAGGAGGAGGACGAGGAGGGCGACGCCTAGGCTAAGCAGGGCTAGCCGCTTCGCCCTCATCCTCCACCCCCTCGGGCCGGGGCTTGAGGAGGGGGAAGAGGAGGACGTCCCTTAGGTTCGGCTGGTCGGTCAAAAGCATGGCCAGCCGGTCTATCCCGAGGCCCAGCCCCGCGGCGGGGGGCATCCCGTACTCCAAGGCCAGGAGGAAGTCCAAGTCGGGCTCGGGGGCTTCCTCGTCCCCTTCCTGCCGCCTTTTGGCCTGTTCCAGGAACCGCTCCCTTTGGTCCAGGGGGTCGTTGAGCTCGGAGTAGCAGGGGGCAAGCTCCATCCCCCCGGCGTAAAGGTCCCAGCGCTCCGTAAGCCTCGGGTCCTCCCGGTGGCGCTTGGCCAAGGGGGAGAGGACCAGGGGGAAGTCCATCACAAAGGTGGGGTCCTGGAGATGGGGTTCCACGTAGAGACCAAAGAGCTTGTCCAGGAGCTTGTGGCTAGGAACGGAGGCGAGCTCGGGGTGGTGGGCGTCGGTCCAGAGCCGAAGCCTTTCTAGGTCCAGGGGGTCAAAGGGGAGGCCTGTAGCCTCTTTGAGGGCCTCGAGGAACCGGATCCGCCGAAAAGGGGGCTTAAAGTTAAGGACCCGGCCCTGGTAGGGCACCTCGTACCCCCCGTGGACGTGGAGGGCGAGGCCTGAGAGGAGTTCCTCCACCAGGCCGAGCATATCCAGGTAATCTGCGTAGGCCCAGTAGGCCTCGAGCATGGTGAACTCGGGGTTATGGTTATGGTCTATCCCCTCGTTCCGGAAGTTCCGTCCAATCTCAAAGACCCGCTCAAACCCCCCCACCAGGAGGCGCTTGAGGTAAAGCTCCAGGGAGATTCTTAAGTAAAACTCATGGTCCAGGGCCCGGTGGTAGGTCTTAAAGGGTCTGGCCTCTGCCCCCCCGGTGGTGGGCTGGAGGATGGGGGTCTCCACCTCCAGAAACCCCTTTTCCTCGAAGAAGCGGCGGATATACCGGATGATCTCGGTCCTGCGCCTGAAGACCTCCCGCACCGGGGGGTTGACCATGAGGTCCAGGTACCGCCTCCGGTACCGGGCCTCCTTGTCCTTGAGACCGTGCCACTTGTCGGGAAGGGGGTGGAGGGCCTTGACCAGGAGGGTCCAGTCCAGGACCTTGACCGTGACCTCCCCGGTTTTGGTCACAAAGACCGTCCCCTTCACCCCCAGGGTATCCCCCACGTCCAGGTGCTTGAGGAGGGGGTAGTGGGGCGTGGTGCCCTGGGCGAAGAAGAGCTGGATCCGGCCGGTTTCGTCCTGGAGGTGGGCGAAGCTGGCCTTCCCCATCCGCCTTAGGGCCATGACCCGGCCGGCGATGGCCACCTCTTCGGGCCACTCCGTCCCCGGGGGGGAGCCCGCCCGGCCTGCCAGGATCCCTTGGGCCGAGTGGGTCTTGGGCCAGCGGTAGGGGTAGGGCTCAAACCCTGCCTCCACCAGGGCCTCGAGGTTAAGCAGCCGCTGCCTGGTCTGCTCGTTCATGCCCGGACCGCCACCACCCGGTACTCCCGCCGGCCCTTGGGGGTGTCTAGGGGGATCACATCCCCTACCCGGTGGCCCAAAAGGGCCCGGCCCATGGGGGAGGCGTCGGAGATCTTCATGGGGGTCTCCAAGACGTTGGCCTCTGCGGGGGAGACCACCTGAACGAGGAGCTTCTCCCCACTTACGGGTTCCTCCAGCTCCACCACCGTGCCCAGGGTGATGGTCTCCCCCCCGGTCTCCTCGATGATCACCGCCCGGGAGAGGATATCCTCCAGGGCGTCAATCCGGGCCTCAATCCGGGCCTTTTCTTGCTTGGCGGATTCCAGCCCCGAGTCGTCGTAATCGTCCGAGGATTCCATGAGCTCCTGGAGGATCTGGGTGGCCTCCTGGAGTTTGGCCCGTTCCTGCTCCAGCTGTTGCATGAGCCGTTGGTACCCGGCCTTGGTGAGCTTGACCTCCCTTGCCATATCCACCTCGCTAAGCCTTAAAGGCCGGCCCAAAGCCGACCTTCCCTAGGGCCCAAAGGCCTCTTCAGGAAAGTATACCCCGAAGGAGGATTTCCCGCAAACGGCTGGGGTTGGCGTGCTCTGCGCAGGAGGGGGTGTCCTGGCAAAGGACCAGGTACCGCCAGCGTTCCCCTTCCCCCACCCGGTGGCGGAAAAACCCCAGGGCCTGGCCCGAGAGGTGGCGCCGGCAGGCCTCGCAGACCTGGGGGGCAGAGAGCCGTCCCTCCACAGGCTCTAAGGCCAGGTGCATCCCCGGGGTGCCCCGCTCCACAAGGATAATCCAGCTCGCTTCATCCCGGTAGTAGAGGATCTCCCCTAAGGGGAGGAGGTCAGGGGGAGTGCCTGGAAAGAGTTCCAGGATCAACTCCCTTTCTTCATGCTCCATACCCTTAGCTTAGCCCCAAACGGCGGAGAAGGGGGGGCAAAAAGAGGAAAAGCCCGGCCAGAAGGGCCATGAGGCTGGCCCAGAGCACCGCGGCCGCGGCCACGTCCTTGGCCCTTTGGGCCAGGGGGTGAAAGCCGGGGGAGACCAGGTCCACCAGGGCCTCGAGGGCGGTGTTTAAGAGCTCCAGCCCCATGACCAGGCCGATGAGGAAGAGGATGGGCCAGACCTCCACCCCAAGCCCAAGGGCCAGGCCCAGGGCCAAGCCCCCTAGGAGGGCCTGGATGCGCAGGTTCCTTTGGGCTTTCCAGGCCCAAAGGAGGCCCCTAAGGGCGTAGCGGAAGGCCAGGCCCACCCCCCTTATAGGGTTAGGATCCTCTCTTGGACGCGGCGGAATCCAGCCCAATCCGCCTCCTCCTGGTGGTCATGGCCGAGGAGGTGCCATAGCCCGTGGGCCGCCAGGACCAGGACCTCCTCCTCGAGGCTATACCCCCTTTCCTGGGCCTGCCGGGCCGCCTGGTCCAGGCTAATCCAGATGTCCCCGAGGTGGGGGGGCATAAAGGGGTCCCCGGGCTCGTAGGTGGGGAAGGAGAGGACATCCGTGGGAAGGTCCTCCCCCCAGTGGAGGCGCTTTAAGGCCCTAAGCCTCCGGTCCCCAGTGAGGATGACCGTGACCCATTTGTCCCCTACCCCAAGCTCGGCCATAAGGGCCTCTAGGGCCCGCCTAAGCCTCTTCCTGAGGCCTCGGGGTGGGCGTTTGTTCACCACGAGATGGACCAAGCTCCGCCTCCTCGTAGGCCTTGATGATCCGGGCCACCAGGGGGTGCCGGACCACATCGGATTCCCGGAAGTAGATAAAGGCGATCCCCTCTATGCCCTTGAGGATCCGGGTGGCCTCCACCAGGCCTGACTTCTGGTGCTTGGGGAGGTCAATCTGGGTCACGTCTCCGGTGATGACCATCTTGGAGCTAAACCCCATCCGGGTGAGGAACATCTTCATCTGCTCCGGAGTGGTGTTCTGGGCCTCGTCCAGGATGATAAAGGCGTCGTTTAGGGTCCGCCCCCGCATGAAGGCCAGGGGGGCGACCTCGATGATCCCGGATTGGAGGTACTGCTCAAACCGCTCCGCGTCAATCATGTCGAAGAGGGCGTCGTAAAGGGGCCTCAGGTAGGGGTCCACCTTGGCCTGGATATCCCCGGGGAGGAAGCCCAGCTTCTCCCCGGCCTCCACCGCCGGCCGGGTGAGGATGATGCGCTTGACCTTGCGGGCCTTGAGGTGGGCCACGGCCATGGCCACGGCCAGGTAGGTCTTGCCTGTACCCGCAGGGCCGATGCCGAAGGTGATATCGTGCCTGAGGATGGCCTCCACATACCGCCTCTGCCCCGGGGTTTTGGGCCGGAGCCGGCCTGGGAGGGGAATCCCCCCCTCTACCTCCGTGGCCTGGTAGAGGCCTTCCCCGCTTAGGGCAAGCTCCACGGCCTGCTCCAGGGTGGCCGGGTCCAGCTCCGCCCCCTGGCGGAGGAGGGTGAGGAGGTCCCGGATGGCCTTCTCCCCCGTCTCTACCGCCTCTTTGTCCCCCAGGAGCTCCACCGCCTCCCCCCGGACCACCAGCCTAAGCCGGTCTCCTAGGGCCTGTTTGAAAAGAGCCCGGAGCTTCTTGAGGTTCCGATCAGCCTCCCCCAGGAAGGCCATGGCCTCCTGGGGCCTAAAGGGCACCGTAGCCCTTACCATCCCTTGGGTGGCTTCAGGATCTCGTGCCATACCATGCCGCTCAAAATGCCTTTGCGGTCTATTTGGAGGAGCTTAGACCGGGAAGGCTTTTTGACCCCGGTCTCCTCCTGGGCTAGGTCCAGGGAGGTGGCGATGCCCTTCAATGCCCTTTCCTCGCCTCGAGGCTCGGGCTTGGGAGCCTCTTTTGGGAGGGTTTCCAGGCTATACCCCTCCCCTAAAGGGGGAGGGGTAGGCTTGGGGCGTTTGGGCCGGGGCCTGGGCTTGGGCTCTGGGGGTAGGCCTTCCTCGGGGAAGGGGGGGAGGTCCAGGGGTGGGGCCCCAGGCCTCCGCGTCAGGCTTTGCAGGGCGGGAAGGATGACGAAGAATAGGAGAAAAAGCAGGCCGAGGAGGGTATCCAGATTCATTCCTCGCCCTCAGGCCGTGCGGCCCGGCTGATGGAGTCCCGCATCTCCGTGTCGGCCTCGATGTTCTTGAGGCGGTAGTAGTCAAAGACCCCGAGTTTCCCCGTCCTTAAGGCCTCGGCCAGGGCCAGGGGGACCTGGGCCTGGGCCTCCACCAGCTTGGCCCGCATGGCCTCCACCAGGGCCCGGTTCTCCTGCTCCGCAGCCACGGCCATGGCCCGCCGCTCCTCGGCCTTGGCCTGGGCGATCTTCTTATCCGCCTCAGCCTGGTCAATCTGGAGCTGGGCCCCGATGTTCTTGCCCACGTCCACATCTGCGATGTCCACGGATAGGATCTCAAAGGCTGTTCCTGCGTCCAGGCCCTTATCTAGCACAGTCTTGGAGATCCGGTCTGGGTTTTCCAGGACCTCCTTGTGGGAGTTGGCGGAGCCGATGGTGGTTACGATCCCTTCTCCCACCCGGGCGATGATGGTTTCCTCCCCGGCCCCTCCCACCAGCCGGTCGATGTTGGCACGGACCGTGACCCGGGCCGTGGCCAGAAGCTGGATCCCATCCTTGGCCACCGCGGCCACCATGGGGGTCTGGATGACCTTGGGGTTCACGGAGACCCGGACCGCCTCCAATACATCCCGCCCCGCCAGGTCGATGGCCGCGGCCCGGTCAAAGGAGAGCTTAATCCCGGCCTTGTCCGCGGCGATGAGGGCATCCACCACCCGGTCCACGTTGCCCCCGGCCAGGTAGTGGGCCTCGAGGCGGTCCAGCCGCACGTCCAGCCCGGCCTTGGTGGCCTTGATCAGGGGGTAGATGATCTTGGCCGGGGGGACGCGGCGGAGGCGCATGGCGATGAGGGTGATAAGGGGAACCCTCACCCCGGCGGCCCAGGCCGAGATCCAGAGGCCCACGGGGATGAAGCTGAAGAAGAGGAAGACGAAGATCAGGACGACAAAGGCTAAAACGATGAGACCGATTCCTTCCATGGCTATTCCTCCACGGCTTCCACCACCACCGTGGGCCCCCTCACCTCCACCACTTTAAGGGAGGTACCCTTAGGGATAAACCCACGGTTGGCCACCACATCCACGCGCTTAGATCCAAACCGGGCCACCCCTCCAGGCCTTAGGTCCGTAAGGGCCACGCCCAGGCTGCCCACCTCTACACCCTCTCCGGCGGCGTGTTCTTCAATGGCGCTTTCCAGGACTAGGGCCTGGGCAGGTCGGGTTTTAGGCAGGTACCGGAAGACCAGAAGGAGGCCAAGCCCCAAGGCGATCACCGCAATGGAGAGGACGGTCAGGGTGTTCTCGCCAAAGGTGAAGTAGACTGAGGCCAGGATAGACCCCACCCCTAAGGCCCCTAGCACGCCGAATCCGGGAAGGAGGAAGGCCTCAGCGAGGAGAAGGCCTACCCCTAGGAAAAAGAGGATGAGCTCAAAGGCCCCGGATAGCCCCGCAAGCCATCCCCCGGCGAAGTAGAGCCCTAGGAGGAAAAGCCCCAAGGCCCCGGCCAGGCCAAACCCCGGGGTAAAGAGCTCCACCAGGAGTAGAAGGAGGCCTAGGGCCAGGAGGACCCCGGCCACGGTGGAGCTACTCAAAAACCGGGCGATCTGGGTCCTGGGGCCGGGGTCCAGGCGTTCCGTTTCCGGGCTGAACCCCGCCTGCCTCAAGGCCTCGGGGAGGCTTCCCGCCCGGAAATCCGCCACCTTGAGCTCCACGGCCTTGTCCGCGGAGAGGGTCAGGGGTTCCCCTTTGGCGGAAAGGCCAGGGATTTCTATCTCGGGGTCCACCATGGCCTCGGCAAGCTCTGTGGGCCGCCCCCGGGCCTCGGCCACGGCCCGGAACTTGCCCTTTAGGGCCGAGACCACCTTGGCGTCCGCCGGGGTGGGCTGGGCCAGGGGCAGGGCCACCACAGGGAGGGCGGCCCCGATCTCCGAGCCTGGGAGCATGGCGATCTGCCGGGCGGAAAGGGCGATGAGGGCCCCGGCCGAGAAGGCGTTCTGGACCACGGCCAGGGTGGGCAGGGGGGTGGTGAGGATCCGGTCCGAGATGCGGATGGCCGCGTCCACCCGCCCCCCCGGGGTGTCTATGAGGAAGGCCACCCCCGTGGCCCCTTCCCGCTCCGCCCGGGCCAGGGCCTGGTCCACAAACACCGCCAAAGCCGGGTCAATCTCCCCCTGGATGGGGATGAGGTAGGTCTTCCCCCAGGCTAGCCCTAGGAGAAGGAAAATGAAAACCAGGCGTGGCACCACCAAGGCCATTCTACCCGAGAAAGGCCCAGGAAGGGTAGCCTAGGTCCTATGGAAGGCCTGCGCCTGGCGGTTTTGGGCCACCCCATCCGGCATAGCCTCTCCCCGGCCATGCACGCCGCGGCCCTAAGGGCCTTGGGGCTTAAGGGGTGGTACGAGGCTTTAGAGGTTCCCCCCGAAGACCTCTCCCAGGCCCTGGAAAGGGTGCGCCGGGGGTACCGCGGGGTAAACCTCACCGTCCCCCTCAAGGAGGGGGCCCTGCCCCTTTTGGACTGGGTGGCGGAGGAGGCCCGGGAGATGGGGGCGGTGAACACCGTGCTTAATGTGGAAGGGCGGCTTTTTGGCTTTAACACGGATGCCCCGGGGTTTCTCCAGGCCCTGAAGGCGGGGGGGGTCCCCCTGGAGGGGCCTGCCCTGGTCCTGGGGGCAGGGGGGGCGGGCCGGGCCGTGACCTGGGCCCTTAGGGGGGCGGGCCTCGAGGTCTGGGTCTGGAACCGCACCCGGGCCAGGGCCGAGGCCCTGGCCCGGGCCTTTGGCCTGAGGGTGGTGCCCCTGGAATGGGCCCGGGAGGCCAGGCTCATTGTGAACGCCACCTCCATAGGTCTCATGGACCCCCTGGCCACCCCCCTGCCCCAGGGCCTTTTCCCGGAGGAGGGGGCGGCGGTAGACCTGGTCTACCGGCCCCTATGGACCCGGTTCCTAAAGGAGGCCAAGGAGGCGGGGCTTCGGGTCCAGACCGGGCTTCCCATGCTGGCCTGGCAAGGGGCCCTGGCCTTTAGGATCTGGACCGGCCTTCTTCCCCCGGTGGAGACCATGGAAAGGGCCGCCCTCGAGGCCTTGGGGGAGGGTTAGCATGCCCCTGACCCTGGCCCGGCCCGTGGTCTACGAGGAGGTGGTCAAGGGGAGCCGGTTCATCGCCAAGGCCGCTCCTGTGGGGAGTGAGGCCGAGGCCCGGGCCTTCCTGGAGGTGGCCCAGGAGGAGGAGGCCACCCATAACCCCTACGCCTACCGGGTGGGCCCTATCTACCGGTTTTCCGATGACGGGGAGCCTTCAGGGACCGCGGGCCGGCCCATCCTCCACGCCCTGGAGGCCTTGGACCTGGACGGGGTGGCGGTGGTCGTCGTCCGGTACTTCGGGGGGGTGAAGCTTGGGGCCGGGGGCCTGACCCGGGCCTACGGCCGGGCCGCGGCCGAGGCCTTGAAACGGGGGGAAAGGGTGCCTTGGGTTCCCAAGGTCCTGCTCCGCTTCAAGGTTCCCTTGGCCGGGCTCGGCCGGGTCCACCGCCTTCTGGACCGGTACGGCCTCAAGGCCGAGGGAAGGTATGAGCCTTTAGGGGTGGTCTTTCTCCTTACGCTGCCCCAAGACCAGGCCGAGGCTTTATGGGCCGAGGTCCATGAGGCCACCCGGGGCCAGGCGGATAGACTCTAAGGCATGGAACCCCTTTTTGCCCCCAGGGGCCGGGTCCTTCTGGTGGACGGCCACCACCTGGCCTACCGGAATTTCTTTGCCCTAAAGGGCCTCACCACCAGCCGGGGGGAGCCTATCCAGGCGGTGTACGGTTTTGCTAAAAGCCTCCTTAAGGCGTTAAGGGAGGATGGGGATACCGTCATCGTGGTCTTTGACGCCAAGGCCCCCTCCTTCCGCCACCAGGCCTACGAGGGGTATAAGGCGGGTCGTCTTCCCACCCCGGAGGACTTTCCCCGGCAGCTTGAGCTCATCAAGACCTTGGTGGACCTTCTGGGCCTTACCCGCCTCGAGGTCCCCGGCTTCGAGGCCGACGACGTCCTGGCCACCCTGGCCAAACGGGCCGAGGGGGAGGGGTATGAGGTCTGGATCCTCACCGCGGACCGGGACCTCTTCCAGCTTCTCTCGGACCGGATCCATATCCTTCACCCCGAGGGGGAGGTCCTCACCCCCGCCTGGCTTTGGGCGCGGTACGGCCTAAGGCCTGAGCAATGGGTGGACTACCGGGCCCTGGCCGGGGACCCCTCGGACAATATCCCCGGGGTTAAAGGCATCGGGGAGAAAACCGCGGCCCGGCTCATCGCCGAGTGGGGAAGCCTGGAAAACCTCCTCAAAAACCTGGACCGGCTCAAGCCCGCCCTCAGGGCCAAGATAGAGGCCCACCTCGAGGACCTAAAGCTTAGCCAGGAGCTCTCCCGGGTCCGGACCGACCTGCCTTTGGAGGTAGGGTTCACCCCGAGGCGGGAACCAGACCGGGAGGGCCTCAAGGCTTTTTTGGAAAGGCTGGAATTTGGGAGCCTCCTCCACGAGTTTGGCCTTTTGGAGGCCCCAAGCCCCCTGGAGGAGGCCCCCTGGCCCCCGCCGGAAGGGGCCTTTGTGGGGTATCTCCTTTCCCAGCCCGAGCCCATGTGGGCTGACCTCCTGGCCCTGGCCGCGGGGCAGGGGGGCCGGGTCCACCGGGCTCCTCGTCCCCTTCAGGGGCTTAAGGACCTCCGGGAGGTCCGGGGGATGCTGGCCAAGGACCTGGCGGTTTTGGCCCTGCGGGAAGGTTTGGAGATTCCCCCGGGGGATGACCCCATGCTCCTCGCCTACCTCCTGGACCCTTCCAACACCACCCCCGAGGGGGTGGCCCGGCGGTACGGGGGGGAGTGGGCGGAGGAGGCCGCGGCCCGGGCGGTTCTTTCCGAGAGGCTTTACCACGCTCTTCTTGAGCGGATTGAGGGCGAGGGGAAGCTTGTGTGGCTCTACCAGGAGGTGGAGCGCCCCCTGTCCCGGGTCCTGGCCCATATGGAGGCCACTGGGGTCCGGCTGGACGTGGCCTACTTGAGGGCCCTAGGCCTCGAGGTGGAGGCGGAGCTTAGGCGACTGGAGGAGGAGATCCACGCCCTGGCCGGCCACCCCTTTAACCTGAACTCCCGGGATCAGCTGGAACGGGTCCTCTTTGACGAGCTCGGGCTTACCCCCATCGGCAGGACCGAGAAAACGGGGAAGCGCTCCACCAGCGCCGCAGTCCTGGAGGCCCTCAGGGAGGCCCACCCCATTGTGGACCGGATCCTCCAGTACCGGGAGCTCGCTAAGCTTAAGAGCACCTACATAGACCCCCTTCCGGGCCTGGTCCACCCCCGGACAGGCCGGCTCCACACCCGGTTCAACCAGACAGCCACGGCCACCGGGAGGCTTTCCAGCTCCGACCCCAACCTCCAGAATATCCCCGTGCGCACCCCTTTGGGGCAAAGGATCCGGAAGGCTTTTATCGCAGAGGAGGGGCATCTCCTGGTGGCTCTGGACTATAGCCAGATAGAGCTCAGGGTCCTGGCCCACCTTTCCGGGGATGAGAACCTGATCCGGGTCTTCCAGGAGGGGCGGGATATCCACACCCAGACCGCGGCCTGGATGTTTGGGGTACCCCCGGAGGCCGTGGACCCCCTGATGCGCCGGGCCGCCAAGACCGTGAACTTCGGGGTCCTTTATGGGATGTCGGCCCACAGGCTCTCCCAGGAGCTTGGCATCCCCTACGAGGAGGCCCAGGGCTTCATAGACCGGTACTTCCAGAGCTTCCCCAGGGTCCAGGCCTGGATCCGGAAGACCCTGGAGGAGGGGCGGGCCCGGGGGTATGTGGAGACCCTGTTTGGCCGGAGGCGGTATCTCCCGGACCTAAACGCCCGGGTGAAAAGCGTGCGGGAGGCGGCGGAGCGCATGGCCTTTAACATGCCCGTTCAGGGCACGGCCGCGGACCTCATGAAGCTGGCCATGGTCCGGCTTTTCCCCCTGGTGCGGGCTCTTGGGGCCCGGATCCTCCTCCAGGTCCATGATGAGTTGGTCCTCGAGGCCCCCAAGGCCAGGGCCCAGGAGGTGGCCGAAAGGGCCAAGGAGGTCATGGAAGGGGTCTGGCCCCTGGCCGTGCCCCTAGAGGTGGAGGTGGGGATAGGGGAGGACTGGCTTTCGGCCAAGGCCTAACCCGCAAGGGAGGCCTCTAAAGGCGGTAGACCTCCTCGGGGTCCAGCACCAGGTCCAGGCAGGGGAGGTTAACCTGGCCCTCCTCCACCCGGAGGGTTCCCCCTCTTTGCGGTAGAGGAGGATCCTGGGCCTTTGGCTATCCACCACCAGGTAGCCCTTAAGCCCCGGCAGGCCCAGGTAGGCCGTCTGCTTCTCCCTCAGGTCTATGGCCCGGGAGAGGACCTCCGCCACCAGGCAGGCCTCCTCGAGGTAAAGGGCCTCGAGGTCCACGGGGCTACAGACCACGGTGAGGTCCGGGTAGTAGATCCGGTTCCCCACCTTAAGGCGCATATCCGAGGGGAAGACCCGGCAGGGGCTACCCTCGGCCGCCTGCCTGAGGAGGTAAAGCAGGTTGCTCACCAGGAGGTTGTGCCGGGCGTTGGCCCCGGCCAGGGCGTAGACCATCCCCTCCACGAACTCGTGCTTGCGCCTGGCCCGCCCTTCCCAGGCCAGGTATTCCTCGAGGCTCATGGGCTTGAGGGCCATGCCCTTCTCCTTTTCCGCTAGGGCCACCCCCCCTTGGCCCCGCCTCTGGACTGGACCCAGAGGCGGAAGGGGATGGGCCCGCAAGGACGCGTGCCATCTTTCCCTAGGTTACACCCAGAGTGGAGTAAGAGGAGGTTTTGGCCTCCCCTGCCCTAGACTCAGCTTCCTTGGGGTATAGTTTCACCCGATGCGGCGCTACTTCGGCACCGACGGCGTCCGGGGGGAGGCGGGGAAGCCCCCCTTGACCCCGGAATTCGTCCTCCGGCTAGGCCAGGCCGCGGGGGCTTACCTTAGGGCCCAGGCCAGGAAGCCTGTGGTCCTCCTGGGCAAGGACACCCGGGAGTCCTCGGACCTTTTGGAGGCGGCCTTGGCCGCAGGACTCATGAGCCAGGGGGTGCGAGTGGAACACCTGGGCGTCCTGCCTACCCCCGGGGTGGCCTACCTCACCCGGCTTCTGGGGGCCACAGCCGGGGTTATGATTTCCGCGAGCCACAACCCCTACCAGGACAACGGGATCAAGTTCCTAGGCCCAAACGGGGAAAAGCTCCCCGACGAGGCCGAGGAGGCCATAGAGGCCCTCCTAGAAGAGGACCACCCGGTCCGGGGCATCGGGACGGTGGGGGATTACCGGGAGGCGGAGCGGGTCTACCTGGACTTCCTCCTGGACCAGGCCCCGGACCTCTCTGGGCTTAGGATTGGCCTGGATCTGGCCCACGGGGCGGGGTACCGGATAGGCCCCAAGCTTTTCCAAAGGGCCGGGGCCGAGGTTATGGCCTTTTTTAACACCCCGGACGGCCGGAACATCAACCGGGGCTGCGGCTCCACTCATCCCGAGGCCCTGGGCCGGTTTGTGGTGGAGCTCGGCCTGGACCTAGGCCTGGCCTTGGATGGGGATGGGGACCGGGCCATCCTGGTGGACCGGAAGGGGCGGGTCTTCCACGGGGACCATGTCCTCTACCTTGCGGCCCGGGCCTTCCGGCCCAAGGGCGTGGTGGGGACGGTGATGAGCAACATGGCCCTGGAGGTGGCCCTAAGGGAGCTGGGCCTTCCCTTCCGCCGGGCCCCGGTGGGGGACCGGTATGTGTTGGAGGCCATGAAGGCCGAGGGGTTTCCCCTTGGGGGGGAGCCCTCGGGGCATGTGGTCTTCCTGGACCGGCACACCACGGGGGATGGCCTCCTTACCGGGCTTATGGTCTTAAAGGCCCTTAAGGAGCTTGGGGGGGACCTGGCGGACTGGTACGAGGCCCTCCCCCTCTACCCCCAGGTCCTCAAGAACGTCCGGGTCCAGGACAAGGCCCGGGTCATGGCTGACCCGAGGCTTGGGGAGGCAGTTCGGCTGGCTGAGGAAAAGCTTAAGGGCCTGGGCCGGGTCAACGTCCGCCCCTCGGGGACGGAGCCTTTGGTCCGGGTCATGGTGGAAGGCCCTAAGGAGCTGGTGGAGGAGGTGGCCCTAGAGCTGGTGCGGGCCGTGGAGGCCATCGCAGGCTAAGGGGTGGGTGGAGTTAAACTGGAAGGATGAAGGTTGCTTTGAGCCGAAGGGGCCATCTCACCCTGCCCAAGGCCGTGCGCGAGGCCCTGGGCCTTAAGCCAGGGGATCAGTTTCCCCATAGTCTTGGCCACCGTCTTTTATGCCCTCGGAAAGTTCTACAAGCTTCCGGCCAGGGAAGCCGCCCGGCGTCCCTTGGCCCTGGCTAGCCTCGAGGTCGAGGAGGTGGAGCCCCTGGCCCTCGAGGCCCAAGAGGAGGGGGTCAAGGTGCTTTCCTTTGACCGAGGCTTTGTCCATTGGCCGGGCCTCTGGGAGGAGCCCCAGTGGAGACCCTGACCCGGATTAAGGTTCGCTACGCCGAGACCGACCAGATGGGGGTGGTCCACCACTCGGTCTATGCGGTGTACCTCGAGGCCGCCCGGGTGGAGTTTTTGGAAAGGGCCGGGCTTCCTTACCACGAGGTGGAGGCCCAAGGGGTTTATTTCCCTGTGGTGGAGCTTTCCTTGCGCTTCCGGGCCCCGGCCCGGTTTGGGGATGAGGTCTGGGTCCGGACCCGGCTTGCCGCCCTAAGCCCCAGGGACCTCCGCTTCCGCTACTGGGTGGAGGGCCAGGCGGGGCTTCTGGCCGAGGGGGAGACCCGGCACCTCTGCCAGGTGGGGGGGCGGGCGGTGCGCATCCCCGAGGCCCTTTATGCCCGGCTCCGTATGCTCCAATTGGGTTAGCATAGACGCATGGACCCCTTTGCCCTTTTTGAACAGCACATCAACCCAGGTCTGGCTGGTCTTCTGCGCTTCACGGGGCTAGACCGCGTGGAATCCCATGCGGAAGGTCCTTACGTTTGGGACACCGAGGGGCGGCGCTACCTGGACTTTCTGGGCCTCTACGGCACCCTGAACCTAGGCCACCGCCACCCCAGGGTGGTGGAGGCCGTAAAGCGGCAGCTGGACCGGATGCCCATGTCCGTCCGGGTCCTGGTCTCCGAGCCTACGGCCAGGCTGGCGGCCAAGCTTGCGGAGATCACCCCGGAAGGGCTAGAGATGGTCTTTTTTGGGAACTCAGGGGCCGAGGCCGTGGAGGCGGCGATTAAGCTTGCCCGGGCCTACACCGGCAAGCCCGGGATCATCACCACGGACCGGGGCTTCCACGGTAAGACCATGGGGGCCCTCTCCCTTACCCCCAGGCCCGAGTACCAGGACCCAGCCCGGCCCCTTCTCCCCGGGGTTAAGGTGGTGCCCTATGGGGACCTCGAGGCCCTAGAGGCGGCCATAGACGGGGACACAGCCGCGGTCATCGTGGAGCCCATCCAGGGGGAGGGGGGGATCCGGGTTCCCCCGGAGGGGTACCTGAGGGGGGTTCGGGAGATCACCCGCAAAAAGGGGGTCCTCATGATCGCCGATGAGGTCCAGACCGGCCTAGGCCGCACCGGGAAGCTCTGGGGGGTGGAGTGGGAGGGGGTGGCCCCCGACCTCCTCACCTCGGCCAAGGCCCTAGGGGGCGGGGTGATGCCCATCGGGGCCTGCGTGGGCCGGCGGGAGGTCTTTGAGGTCTTTAAGAAAAACCCCCTCTACCACTCCTCCACCTTTGGCGGGAACCCCCTGGCCGCGGCCGCGGCCCTGGCGGCCATCGAGGTCACCCTGGAGGAGGACCTCCCAGCCCGGGCCCTGGCCCTGGGGGAGAGGCTTATGGGGGGTCTAAAGGCCCTGCAGGCGGAGCACCCGGACCTCATAGAGGAGGTCCGGGGCCGGGGGCTCATGGTGGGGGTGGAGTTTAGGGACGCGGATATCGGGGCCCTGGTGGTGGCGGGCCTGGCGGAGCGCGGGGTCCTCACGGCCTTTGGCCTGAATAACCCCAAGGTGGTCCGCCTAGAGCCTCCCTTAATCATCGGCCCCGAGCATGTGGACCAGGCCCTCGAGGCCTTTTCGGAAAGCCTCAAGGCTACGGAGGAGACCCTGGCCGGACTGGTCTAGGCCGGGTTAAGGATGCAGGAAACTCTACTGGAGTTCTTTAGAAAAACCGGCAAGCCGCACCGCCTCGAGGAGGTTCTCAGGCGCTTCGGCCTGGATAAGCGCACGGCCAAGGCCGAGCTTAAGGCCTTGGTCCAGGCGGGGCTTTTGGAGAAACGGGGGAACCGCTACACCCTTACCCAAAAGGTCCAGGGGCCCTTGAGCCTGCACCGGGATGGGTACGGATTTGTCCGCCTTCCTGGGGGGGACCTTTTCATCCCCCCGGGGCATACGGGGGAGGCCTGGCCCGGGGACCTGGTGGAGGCCAGGGTCCAAAAGGGCGCGGATGGCCGGCCCTACGGGGTGGTGGAACGGGTCTTAAAACGGGCCCGGGACCGGGTGGTGGGGCGGCTGGAGTTCCGCAAGGGCTACGCCCTTCTGGTTCCGGACGAACCCGGCCTTCCCCCTTTGAAACTCCTCCCTAAAGGCCTCGAGGCGGCCCAGCCCGGGGCGCGGGCCGTGGCCCAGGTCCACTGGGCTGACCCCCCTTATGGGGAGGTGGTCCTCCTCCTGGAAGGGGAGGGGGAGGACCCTCAGGCCGAGACCGAGGCCGTGATCGCCAAGTACGGCCTCCGGGCGGAGTTTCCTAAAGAGGTCCTGGAGGAGGCCGAGGCCATCCCCCTGGAAATCCCCGGGGCCGAGCTCAGGCGGCGGGTGGACTTTAGGGACCGGAGGGTCTTCACGGTAGATGGGGTGGATGCCAAGGACTTTGACGACGCCATCCATATCCGCCCCCTCCCTGGGGGGCTTTACGAGGTGGGGGTCCATATCGCGGACGTCTCCCACTACGTTCTCGAGGGAAGCCACCTGGACCTGGAGGCCCAGGAACGGGGGACGAGCGTCTACCTCCCGGGCCAGGTCCTCCCCATGCTCCCCGAGCGGCTTTCCAACGGGGTCTGCTCCTTAAAACCCCACGAGGATCGGCTCGTCCTTTCCGTGATCTTCCACCTCACCCCGGAAGGCGAGGTGCGCAAGGCCTATTTCCGGGAAGGGGTGATAAGGAGCGTGGCCCGGCTCACCTACACCGAGGTGGAGGCCTTCGCCGAGGGGTTTGGCCTACCCGAGGAGCACGCCTTTTTGGCGGAAGACCTAAGGCTTTTCCTAGACCTCACATCTAGGCTCAGGGCGGGGCGCCTGGAGGCCGGGGCTTTGGACTTCAACTTCCCCGAGGTCAAGGTGGAGGTGGAGGAAGACGGGTCCGTCCACCTCCTGCCCCAGGCCGAGCCCAAGGCCCGTAGCCTCATCGAGGAGCTCATGCTCCTGGCCAACCGCACCGTGGCCGAGGCCCTGGTGCGGCGGGGCCTGCCTGCCCTCTTCCGGGTCCACGAGGAGCCCCTGGAGGAAGGCTACGCTAGGCTTCGCACCGCCTTGGCCCGGCTGGGGTACCGCCTGCCTTCTAAGCCCTCGGGGGAGGCCCTAAACCGGGTCCTCCTTCAGGCCAAGGGCCGGCCCGAGGAGCCTGTGGTCATGAACCTGGTCCTCCGCTCCTTGCGCCTGGCCCGGTACGCCGCAGAGAACCTGGGCCACTTTGGCCTGGCCTTGGAACACTACCTCCACTTCACGAGCCCCATCCGCCGCTACCCAGACCTTGTGGTCCATCGGGTCCTCAAGGCCATGCTCCGCCGCACCCTTACGGAGCGGAAAAAGGCGCGGTGGTTCGAGGCTTTTCCTCGTATCGCCGAGAAGGCCTCGGAGATGGAGCGCAAGGCCGAGGCCGCGGAGAGGGAGCTCACCAGGTACTACATGGCCCTTTGGGCGGGGCTACATCTCGGGGAGCGTTTCCCAGGCCGGGTCACGGGGGTGGCCTCCTTTGGGGCCTTTGTGGCCCTGCCCAACGGGGTGGAGGGGCTGGTCCCCTTGGAGCTCCTCGGCCCCTACACCTATAGCGAGGAGGCCCTGGCCCTTTTGGGCCCCAAGGGGCAGAGGATCCGCCTGGGGGACCCCATGGAGGTGGAGATCCTAAGGGCTGACCCCAGGCTCAGGCGGATTGACCTGAAGCCGGTTCTCGGCGCGGAGTCTCCCAGGCCCAATCAGAAAAAGACCAGGAAGGAGAAAGAGATGCGCAAAGTTGTGGTAGGACCCCCGGCCAAGGAAGAGGAGCATAGGCCCGAAAGGGTCACGGTGGAGCGGATGTACTTTGGCTCCTGGTCCCCCAAGGCAGGGGGAGGGGGGCCTAGGCGCCCCAGGAATTCCAAGAAGCGCCGTCGCCGCTAAACCTAGGGCCCTGGCCAGGGTGGCTTACTCCAGGACCAGGCTGCCCGCCCCCACGGCGCTTAGGGTGGGGGCCTCGAGGTCCAGGCGGTAGGCCAGAACCTCCCCCTGACGCCCTTCCAGGAGGGGAAGGAGGCTTCCCACCACCTCCGTGGCGTCCAGGCGGGTGGGGTTCCCCCCCAAAAGGGCCAAGGCCTCATGGGCCCGCCCCTCGGCCAGGGCCTTTAAAAAGCCCTGGTCCCGGCGCCGGGCCTCCTGGGCCAGGGCGGGGCTTAGGGGCGGGTCCCCGAACCGGGGCCCCACATGGGAGAGGTCCACGGCGAGGACTAGGAGCCCGGGCTTTTCCTCCAAAAGCACCTTTAAGGCCTCCCCCAGTTCCGGGGTCCGCCGGCCCACCAGGATGGGGAGGTAGCGGGCGGTGGGCCGCGCCCCTTTGAGGAAAAAGAGGGGTAGCTCTAGGCTATGTTCCTCCCGGAAGGCCAGGGGGGTGTTAAAAAGCTCATAGGGGAGGAGGGCGTCTAGGGCCTGGAGGGCTTCGAGGTCGGGCTCTGCCGGGCCAAAGGGGGTGTGGAAGGGAACAGGGAGGGCCGCGGCCGGCTCCTTGAGGGGCCTATGGGCCACCCCCACCAGGTAGACCCGTTCTGCCGGGGTCCTTTCCAGGCTGGCCAGGGCAGCTCCGTAGGCCTCGGGGATACGGGCCGGTTCCAGGTGGGGCATGAGGAGGAGGCTGCCCCGCCTCCCCTCCCCCTCGTAGCTGGCCCGGAAGGCCCTTAGGAAGGCCCTGGCCTCCTCTGGCCCCTGGGGGTAGGAAAGCCCAGCGAGGCGCATGGGCCTTTCCTTTAGGAGGCTTTCCTCCTCGGCTTTGAGCCTCCTTTCCACCTCCTCTGTGAGGAGAAGCCCGGCTTGCTCCAGGGCCTGGACCAGGTTCTCCAACTCCTCCTTGGGGATGAGGACCCCTTGGGCCTTGAAGACCTCCTCCTGGACCTCCTCTAGGGTTTTGCCCTCCAGGAGGCCCACCAGGTAAAGCCCCGCCTCGGTAAGGAGGAGGGGCTCCTGGTAGACCCCATAGGGGTCCTTGAGGAGGTACCCCTCGGGGAGCCTATGGATCTCCGGAGGACGGAGCCTTAGCCTCATGCCCCGAATATAGCTCCAAAAGGAAGGCCTGGGCCTCCTCCGGGGTCCTAATCCGCCCCTCGGCCTGGGCTAGGAGGAGGGCTTCCAAGGCCCGGCCCACCCCGGGCCCCGGGGGGAGGCCCAGGAGGGCCATGACCTCCTCCCCCGAAAGGAGGGGTTTTTCCGGCAAGGGCTCGGCCAGGGCTTCCCGGTAGGCGGAAAGGAGGGCGTAGGCCTCCTCCGGGGGGGTGGCCGTGGCTAGGCGGTCTGCGGCCATGAGGTAGGGGAGGGCGGGGAGGAGGTCCTTGCGCCTAAAGTAAAACCGGCGGAGGGCTTCCTTTTCCTCTGGAGGGCGGTCCATATGGGCCCGGACCAGGGCCTGGACCTCTTTTTGCACCCCCTTGGGGAAGCGTAAGGCTTCCAGGGCCGCCCGGGCCACCTCCGCTCCCACGGAGGCGTGGCCTAGGAAACGGTACCGGCCCACCCGGGGGTCAAACCGGCGGGTTAAGGGCTTGCCGCTATCGTGATAGAGGGCGGCAAGCCGGGCCGGGAGGGGGGCTTTGGGCCAGAGCCAGAGGAGGTGGTGGAGGACAGAAAGGGTATGGGGCCAGGCCTCGAGGTGGTGGACATACCCCTGGTAAAGCCCCACCAGGTAGGCGAGCTCGGGGAAGTAGACCCTGAGGAGGCCGAGCCTTTCCAGCATCCCAAACCCCCAGGCCGCCCGGGGGGAGAGGAGGAGTTTTTCTACCTCCTCCTTGACCCTTTCGGGGGCGGGGAGGTTCTGGGGGTTTTCCAGGAGGAACCGGGCGTGCCGGGCCAGGGCCTTCCGGGTGGCCTGGGGTAGACCCAGGCCGAGCTCCGCCGCCAGGCGCACCCCCCGGAGGCTTCGGAGGTGGTCCTGGTAGAGGTTCTCCTCCCGCACCGGCACCAGGACCTTTCGGCTTAAGTCCTCCTCCGCCCCCTTTAGGCCAAAGACCCTGCCTTTAAGGAGGACCAGGGCGTTGATCCGGTAGTCCCGCCCCCTCAGGTCCTCCTCCAAAGGGCCTTCCAGGGGGGCGAGGTCCAGGGTCATCCCCCCGGCCACCACCCGGTACTGGCCCCGGGCGGGGTCCAGGGGAAAGGCCTGGCCCCTAAGGTGCCTTGCAGCCTCCTCCGCGGCCATCTTGGGGTCCTCGGCCAGGAAGTCCAGGTCCTTGGGCCTCCGTCCCAAAAGGAGGTCCCTCAAGGCCCCCCCCACGGGGATGGCCCCCTTGGGGGTATAAAAGGGGAAGTGGAGAGGACGAAGCAGGACGAGCACGAGCCCATTAAACCACCCCGTCCGGTCTTGATTGGGATTACGGGGAATATCGGGAGCGGCAAGAGCACCGTGGCCGCCCTCCTAAGGGGGATGGGCTACCCCGTTTTGGACGCGGACCTCCTGGCGGCCCAGGCGCGGGAGCATAAAAGGGAGGAGCTCAGACGCCTCTTCCCCGAGGCCTTCCGGGGGGAGGCGTTGGACCGGAAGGCCCTGGCCCAGCTCGTCTTTCAAGACCCAAAGCGGCTTAGAGCCCTGGAGGCCCTCCTCCACCCGGAGGTGCGGAGGCTTCTAGAGGAGGAGCTCGCCCGGCTCGAGGCCCCTTTGGTCTTTTTGGAAATCCCCTTGCTCTTTGAGAAGGGGTGGGAGGGGAGGCTCCACGGGGTCATCCTGGTCACGGCCCCCCTGGAGGTTAGGCTCCAGCGGGTCATGGCCCGCTCGGGCCTGAGCCGGGAGGAGATCCTGGCCCGGGAGAGGGCCCAGATGCCTGAGGAGGAAAAACTCAAGCGGGCCCGCTGGGTCTTACCCAATGCGGGGAACCTCGAGGACCTCAAAGCCCAGCTCCAAGAGGTCCTTAGGGAGGTTCTAGCCCTTACGGAGCCAGGCCAGGGCCAGGACCCCTCCAAGCCCCAGGCCGAAGAGGAGGAAGGGGGGACCCTTTAGGACCCCAAGCCCCAGGGCGAGGCCCAAAAGGGCCAGGGGCAGGGCTAGGCCCTGGAGGCCAAAGGGGCGGCTTAGGAGGTAGGCTATTCCAGCGAAGAGGAGGGCCCGAGGCTCTACGGCCAGGACCACCCCCAGGGCTACCCCTAGGCCCGAGCCGCCCCTGAAAAGGAGCCAAGGGGAGTAGACCGCCCCCAGGACCGCCCCCAGGCCTCCCAGGAGCCCCCCCAAGGGGTCCTGGGCCACCCCTTCCCCTAAGGCCACGGCCATGGCCCCAAGGCCGGTCTCCAAAAGGAGGACCATCCCCCCAGGGATGGGGCCCAGGAGGGGGAGGGCCTCGAGGCCCCCCGGCCGGCCTGTCCGCAGCAGGTCCTGGCCCCGCAGGAGGCCAAACCAGTAGGCCACGGGCAGGCTACCCAGGAGAGCCCCAGCCAGGAAGGCGAGGCTCATGCCCCCTCCCGGCCTAAGCCCCTGAGGAGGTGAACCCAGTACCAGGCCCCATAGGCCAGGCTCCAGGCCAGGGCCAGGCCCTCCCGGTAGGTCTGGGGGAATAGGCTTTGCCAAAGGATGGGGAAGGCCACCAGGATCAGGAAGAGGACCCCATAGGGCAGGAGCTCAGTCCGGGCCAGGAGCCTTAAGGCCTCGGGCAGGCCCTGGCCCCGGTGGTAGGCCACCCCTAGGGCGGCCAGGAAGAGGGTGGGGGGGAAGCCGAAAAGGAAACCCAGGAGGCCTGTCCCCAAGGGGGCCTGGACCCAGGCCAGCCCCCTGAGGAGGTCCCCTTCCAGTCCGGCCAAGGGGGTGCCTGTAAGGAGGAGGTAGCCGGCGTAAAGGAGGGCGTAGGCGAAAACCAGGCTGAAGAGGAGGCCCAGGGCCATGAGGAGGCTCAGGACTGTGGCCAGGGTGTACCCCAGGCCCCGGCCTCCCCCCACCCAGAAGGGCCGGAAGGGCCTGCCCCTAAGGACGGCGTAGACTAGGCCAAGCCCCAAAGGCCCCGAAAGGATGAGGAGGCTCCCCAGGCTTAGGGCTAGGACCAGGAGGTACTGGAGAACAAACCCCAGTTCATGGAGGAGGCGCCGGGCCATACCCTGGGCCCATTCTAAGGCCAAGGGGCTTGCCCTAGGCGGTTTTCCTGGGTATACTGGTCCCTCGGGACGGGGAGTAGCGCAGCCCGGTAGCGCACCTCGTTCGGGACGAGGGGGTCGCTGGTTCAAATCCAGTCTCCCCGACCAGGAGGGGCTGGCCTAAAGGGCCGGCCCCGGTTCTTTAGGTTAGGCTTGGGCCGTGGACTTCCTGGCGGGGCTTGCCCTTTTCTACCTGGGCCTCCACCTCCTGGAGAGGGGGCTTAAGGGCCTCCGGCTGGGCCAGGGCCTCCTGGCCCGCTTGGGCCGGGGCGGGGTCTACCCTTTGGGGGTGGGGATGCTTTTGGGCCTCCTTTCCGGCTCCGGTTCTGGGGTGGGTTTTTTGGCCCTAAGCCTCCTCGAGGCCCGGGCCATAGGCCTTAAGGGGGCGGCCATCCTAAGCCTTGCCGCCGCTTTCGGCGCAGCCTTTTGGGTGGGGGCTCTCCTCCTTGGGGGGGCGGGGGAGCGGTTTTTGGCCCTTGGATTTTTCCTCTTCCTCTGGTCCAGAAGCCGGGCTTTGGGAGAGGTGGGGCTTGGGCTTGGCCTTCTCCTTTTGGGCTTTGGCCGAATGGGCCAGGGAGCCCAGGGGATCCTCCCCCTTTTGGGGCTTCTTGGGGAGGGGGTCTGGGCCTATTATCTCTTTGGGGTTGGGCTGGCCTTGGTTCTGGGCTCGGCCAACGCTGCCACGGCCTTGGCCCTGGCCCTGGGCCTCAAGGACCCCCTGGCCTTGGCCCTGGTCCTAGGGGCGGGGGTGGGGACCACGGGGAGCCTGGGTTTGGCCTTCCTGGCTGACCGGAAAGAGGCCCTGGGGCTTGGGGGGGTTTTGTTCCTGCACCGCCTGGCCCTGAGCCTGCTTCTACTCCCCTTCCTGCCCCTTTGGGGGCTTGGAGCCTGGGGCTGGCACCTCCTCTTCCACGGGATCCTGGCCCTGGCCTACCTGCCCCTGGCTCCCCTATACGAGGCCTTGGTCCGGGCCTTGGGGCCTCGGAAAGGGGGGCCTAAGTACCTTTCCCCAGAGGCCCTTGCCGATCCTCCCTTGGCCTACGCTTTGGCTTACCGCGAGGTACTAAGGCTTGCGGACCGGGTCCGGGGGATGCTGGCCCAAGCCCTGCGCATCCTGGCCCAGGGGGAAGGGGGGGAGAAGGACCTGGAGGCCTTGGAGGAGGAGGTGGACGCTTTAACCCGGGAGGTGGTCCTTTACGCAGGGGAGCTCGCCCGTCAGGGCTTTAAGGAGGGGGCTGACCGGCTGATCTGGGCGGCCAGCGAGTTGGAGCACATGGGGGACCTGGTGCGGAGGCTTGTGCGCCAAGCGGAAAGGCTTTGGGTCCAGGGCTTGCGCTTTAGCCCCGAGGGGCAGGAGGACCTCCTAGAGGCTGGCCGCCGGGTCCTGGCCCGGCTGGACCGGGTCTTGGCCGCCTTAGCTACGGGGGATAGGGCTCTTTTAGCGGGGCTTGCGGAGGGGATGGAGGCTTTTATAGAGGAGCTCCGCCGCACCCACCTGGCCCGGCTGGAAGAGGGCCGGCCTGAAAGCCGGGCCACCACCTTAGCCCACCTGGACCTCCTCCTCACCCTTCAGGCCCTGGACCAGGCCCTCCTGCGCCTGGCCCGGCTCCTGGGGTAGACTTAAGGGCGTGGTGCGGATCCTGGGCGGCCAGGCCAAGGGGGTGGCCCTCAAGGTACCCCCTTCCGCCCGGCCCAGCCCCGTCCGGCTTCGCAAGGCCTTGTTTGACCTGCTCCGCCTGCGCTACCCCCAAAGGGGCAGGTTTTTAGACCTCTTTGCGGGGAGTGGGGCGGTGGGCCTCGAGGCGGCCAGCGAAGGGTTTGAGGCCACCTTGGTGGAAAAGGACCCGGAGGCGGTCCGGCTCCTCAAGGAAAACCTCAGGCGCACGGGGCTTAGGGCCAGGATTATCCCCTCCCCCGTGGAGGTTTTTCTCCCCCAGGCCCAGGCCCGGGGGGAGCGGTACACCGTGGTCTTCCTGGCCCCCCCCTACCCCATGGACCTGGCCCAGGTCTTCGCCCAGGTCCTGGCCTCAGGCCTGGCCGAGCCCGGGGGGCTTTACATCCTCCAGCACCCCAAGGACCTTCACCTCCCCATGGGGGAGCGCCGGGTCTATGGGGAAAACGCCCTTACCCTGGTGGAGGTGTAGCGTGCACGTGGTCTACCCCGGAAGCTTTGACCCCCTCACCAACGGCCACCTGGATGTGATCCAGCGGGCAAGCCGCCTCTTTGACCGGGTCACGGTGGCAGTCCTGGAGAACCCCAATAAGCGGGGCCAGTACCTCTTTACCGCTGAAGAGCGGCTGCAGATTGTCCGGGAGGCCACGGCCCACCTGCCCAACGTGGAGGCCCATACCTTTACCGGGCTTCTGGTGGATTTCGTCAAGGCCGTGGGGGCCCAGGCCATTGTGAAGGGCCTTAGGGCGGTCTCGGATTACGAGTACGAGCTCCAGATGGCGCATCTGAACCGGCAGCTTTACCCCGGCCTGGAAACCCTTTTTATCCTCGCCGCCACCCGATATGCCTTCGTTTCCAGCACCATGGTCAAGGAAATTGCCCGCTACGGCGGGGATGTCTCTAAGCTTGTCCCCCCCGCCACCCTAAGGGCGCTTAAGGCCAAACTGGGCGAGGTACACCCCAAGGGCCACCAGGGCTAGCCCCGGGAGGTCCAAGGGGCTTGGGGCCTCCCCCAGGAGGAGGATGCTTAAAAGGAGGGCTAAGGCGGGGGTTAGGTTCATCAGGGGGGCAAGCTGGCTTGCGGGGTAGCGCCTAAGGAGGGCGCCCCAAAGCGTGAAGGCCAGGAAGGCCCCGCCCACCGCGGTGTAAAGGAGGCCCCCCCAGGCCAGGCCTGAGGCCTGGGGGAAAGGCTCCCTTAGGGTCATGGGCAGGAGAAGGAGGCTTCCTAGGAGCATGCTGGCTGCGGTGAGTTCCAGGGCTTCCCGTCGCCTCACCCCTAGGCTTACCCCCACGCTGTACACCCCCCAAAGGAGGGCTGCCCCCACCAGGAGAATATCCCCTAGGAGCCGGTCCTGCCCTTCCCCCCGGGCGTGGGCCAGGCCCAAAAGACCGACCCCCAGGCCGGAGAGGAGAAGCCCCAAGGCCAGGTCCCGGCCTAGGGGTTTCCGGAAATAGAGGCTATAGGCTAGGGCCGTGGCGATGGGGTAGACTGCCCCAATCGCCGCTGCATCCGAGGCTGGGGCTAGGCTTAACCCATAAAAGAGGGTGAGGTTAAAAAGGGCCACGCCCGTAAGGGCCAAAAAAAGGGTCTGGCCCAAGGGTTTAAGGCTCGGCCACCGCCTTAGGGCCAGGAGAAAAAGGGGAAGGGCTAGGGCGAACCGCAGGAAAGACCCCCATTCCGGGCTGATTTCCCGCATAGCCACCCGGGAGGCGATGACGTTTAGGGCCCAAAGCAGAGGGGGCAGGTAGGCCAGGGGGTCCAGCCGGGGCGGCACCCTCCCAGTCTAAGGTAGAATCCCTTACGGAGGTTTGGAGGATGAAAACCCTAGCGTCTAAATACGGGAACGCTCTCGAGGTGGGCCACCTCATCGGGGGGGAGGAGGTTTTTGAGGGCCGGGTCTTGGAGCGGTACAACCCCTCGGACCGGGAGGACCTCCTGGCCCGCTTCCCTGAGGGGACCAAGGAGACCCTAAGGCGGGCGGCCCAGGTGGCCCGGGAGGCCTTTGAGGCCTGGTCCCGCACCCCCGCCCCGGTCCGGGGCCAGGTCCTCTTCAACCTGGCCAAGATCCTGGAGCGGGAAAAACCCACCTTGACCCGGCTTATGGTCCGGGAGGTGGGCAAGACCTTTAAGGAGGCCGGGGGGGATGTCCAGGAAGCCATAGATACCGCCCTTTTTTTTGCCTCCGAGGGGCGGCGGCTTTACGGCCAGACCGTGCCCAGCGAGATGCGGGACAAGGAGCTCTTTACCTTCCGGAGGCCCCTGGGGGTGGTGGGGATGATCACCGCCGGGAATTTCCCCATCGCCGTGCCCAGCTGGAAGCTCATCCCCGCGGTCCTTGCGGGGAACACCGTGGTCTGGAAACCTTCAGACGATGCCCCTCTCCTTTCCTATATCTTCGTCCGTCTCTTTGAGGAGGCGGGGCTTCCCCCTGGGGTGATCAACCTGGTCCACGGGGGGGGTAAGGACTCCACGGGGCAGTGGCTGGTGGAGCTCATGGATGAGGGGCTTTTCCAGAAGTTTGCCTTTACGGGGAGCACCAAGGTGGGGCGGTGGATTGGGGAGGTGGCGGGTCGGAACCTTATCCGGCCCACCCTGGAGCTAGGGGGGAAAAACCCCTTGGTGGTCATGCGGGACGCGGACCTAGACCTGGCCGTGGAGGGGGCCTGGTGGAGTGCCTTCGCCACGGGGGGGCAGCGGTGCACCTCCGCGGGGAACATCATCGTGGACGCCCCTATCTACGAGGAGTTCAAGCGCCGTTTCTTGGAAAAGGTGGAGGCCACCCTGGTGGGGAATCCCCTCCTCCATCCGGAGGTTACCTACGGGCCTTTCATCAACGAAAGGCTTTACGAACGCTGGTTGGAGCATTACCGGATGGGGGAGGCCGATGGGGCCCGGCTCCTTTTTGGCCAGGGCCGAATTACCCGGGAAAACCCCTACCCCCGTTTCCTGGGGGACCCCGAGGCCGGGCTATACGGCTGGCCCACGGTCTGGGAGGCGGCCCCGGGGATGCGGATCTTTGAGGAGGAGATTTTTGGTCCTACGATTAACCTCGTCCGGGTGGACGGGATTGAGGAGGCGATAAGGGTGGCCAACGCCACGCCCTATGGCCTTTCCAGCGCTATTTACACCAACCACCGCCACTGGGCTTACCTCTTCAAGGTGGGGATCCGGGCTGGGATGACCAGCATCAACAACGCCACCGTGGGGGCGGAGGCCCACCTCCCCTTTGGCGGGGTCAAGGCCAGCGGGAATGGGGCCCGGGAATCCGGGATCTGGGTGATTGAAGAGTACACCTACTGGCACGCGGTGAACGAGGAGTACTCCGGCCGGCTTCAGCTGGCCCAGATGGACACGGGGTATGTGAGCCCCAAGGCCCCCACACCTTGGGCCCAGGTCCTGGGCTTTTAGCCTATTGGGCGCTTTCCAGGTCTGGCCTGAGCCGGACCGCCTCCTTAAGGTAGACGTGCCGCACCCGGTCCTGGGGGATATGGGTGTTCCAGAGGGCCAGGACCCGGATGACCCGCGGAAGACTCCCTGGGACGGGAACCTCCCGGGCTGAGAGGAGAGGGACTTTGTGCATCCCCAGTTGCCGGGCGGCCTCCGCGGGGAAGGCCGAGGAGAGGTCCTCGGTTACGGTGAAGATGATGGCGGCGAGCTCTTCGTAGCTTTGTATGCCGTTGGCCTCGAGGATCTTTTGCAGCAACTCCCGGGTGGCGGCGTGGATGGCCTCCGGCGTGTCCTCCTCCACGGTGATGGCGCCTCGGATGCCCCGGACCATATGGGCCCATCCTAAAGGCTTTCTTCCCTAGGGGCAAGGGGTGGTGTAGACTCATCCCATGCGCCTCATGGCGGTTTTCGCCCATCCTGACGATGAGATTGGGGCGGCGGGGACCCTGGCCCTCCACGCCCGGCGCGGCGACGAGGTCCTTTTGGTCTGGATGACCCGGGGGGAGTTGGCGAGCCAGTTCGGGGAGACCCCTTTGGAGGAGGTGAAGCGGGTCCGGGAGGAGCATGGCCGGCACGTGGCCCGGCTGATTGGGGCTGAGCCCCTCTTTTTGGATTTTCCCGACACCCACCTGACTGGGGGCCGGGAGGAGGCCCTGGCCCTGGCCCGGGTGGTGGCCCAGTTCCGCCCCGACCTGGTCCTCACCTGGGACCCCCTGGACCTCCACCCCGACCACCGGGCCGTCCACTGGGCCGTGGTCTCGGCCCTTAAGCTCTGCCGCATCCCTAAGCTGGTGGGGGAGGCCCACCGGGGAAGGGTCCGGCTTTACCACTACCCCCGGAAGGACCTCCCCAGGCCCTGGGTCTATGTGGACACCACCCCCACTGCGGAGGTGGCGGAGGCCGTGTTTAGCTACTACCAGGCCTTTTACCGCTGGCCCTTTACCCTGGAGGAGTTCCGGGCCCAGAGGCGGCTTCGGGGCCGGGAGGCGGGGGTGGGGTTTGCGGAGGCGTTTCAAACCGAGGCCCCCCCCGCCCTTCCGGGCCTCCCGTAGGGGTGAGGGCGTAGGCCAGGAAGACCGCGGGGAGGACCAGGGGTAAGACCCCGTACCCTCCCCATTCCGCGGCCAGGACGATCCCGCCAAAGGGGGCCCGGGCCAAGGCGGCCAGGACCGCCGTCCCTCCAGCCAGGGCTAGGGCCTCTGGGGGGAGGTGGAAGCCCCCTAGACCCCGGCCCACCAGGCCCCCCAGGAGCCCTCCCAAGGCTAGGGCGGGGAGGAGAACCCCTCCGTAGGCCCGGCTCCCTAGGGCCAGGAGGAGGAGGAGGAGTTTAGCGGGAAGGAGGTAAAGGAGACCCAGGGTGGGGAGCAGGGGGGAAGTAGCCACGGCCACCCAGCCAAGCCCCACCCCTAAGGCCTCGGGGAGGAAAAGGAGGGCCAGGCCTAGGGCTAGCCCTAAAAGGGCGTGCCTTAGGGGGAAGGGCCAAGGCTTTAGGAGACTTTCCAGGGCCTTCCCCCCTAAGGCCACCCCGGTGGCCAAAAGGGCGGCCAGGGCTCCAAGGAGGAGGCCCACCGGAATGGCGGCCCACCCCACCTCGCCCCCAAACCCTAGGAGGGGGGCGTAGCCGAAATAGGCCCCGTAGACGCTAAACCCGGCCAGGGCCCCGAGGAGGGCTGGGGTTAGGGCCCGGGCCTCGAGGCGGAGGCCCGGGTAGAGGATTTCTGTGGCCAAAAGGGCCCCGGCCACTGGGGCGTGGAGGGCGGCCCCAAGCCCAGCCCCAAGCCCGGCAAAAAGGAGTCCCCCGCCCACCCCGGGAAAGCGCCGGTCCAGCCCCCCGCCTAACCAAAGCCCTAAGGTCCCATACGGCCCGTCCTGCCCTAGGGGGGAGTAGAGGCTGAGTTGGAGGAGGCCACCTAGGAGGGCACGGGGGTAGGTCCAAGGAGGAACGGTAAGCCCTTGTCGGGCCCGCCCCAGAAGGGCCTCGAGACCCAGGCCTGGGCCTAGGAAGCTCAGGAGGGCGTAAAGGGGCGGTAGGAGGAAGGCCAGGGCCCAAAGGCCTGGACCGGTAAAGGCCTGGACCACCCCCCTTGCCCCGGGGGGGCTTGGGGGAAGATATCCAAAGAGGAGGCCCAGGTGCTCCGTCAGGAACCCTAGAAGGAGACCAAAGGGGATGAGCAAAAGCCCTACCAACCCCCCGGTGAAGAGGCTATAGAGGATCAAGGGACCGATCCGGTCCACGCTAGGGAGTCTACCAGGCCCACGGGGCTACCCCGGGTGAGCCTGGGGGTGGGGAGGCCCAAGGCCCGGTACCCCCCCCGGGTAAGGGCCCGGACCAGGAGGCGGGGCTCGGCCTTATCCCAGAGGAAAAGGGCCTCTTCCTTGACCTCCAGGCTCGGGCTACTCCCCCGGGAGTCTGTTCCTAAGGCCACCTCCACCCCGTACCGGGCGTAGAGGCCAATGGGGGGGAGGCCCACCCCCAGGTTCTGGTTGGACCGGGGGCAGAGGACCACCTTGGTTCCCGTCCTGGCCAGAAGCTCCACCTCCTCCTCGTCCACCTGGACCCCGTGGACCAGGAGGGTGGTGGGCCCCAAGGCGCCTAAGGCCTCGAGGTGGCGGATGGGGGAAAGCCCAAGAGGTTCTGGGAGTCTTTGGGCGAAGCGCCCTAGGAACCGGGCCAAAGGCCCCGTCCCCCGGGCCAGGTACTCTACCTCCACAGGGCTTTCCCCGGCGTGGATGAGGAGGGGAACCCCCTCGGCCCGGGCCCAGGCGGCAAGACGCCTTAGGAGGGGGGGGCTTACCCCGTAAGGGCTATGGGGGCTTAGTCCCACCCGGACCCGGCCTTCTAGGCGGCGCCAGGCCCGGACCTGGGCCACCACCCGCTCAAAGACCTCCTCCGCAAGGCCAGGGTCTGGGGCGAAGACCTCGTAAAAGGCCACCCCCTCCAGAGGGCTTTCCGAAAGGAGGAATTCCATAACCTCCGGGTGAAAAACGACATCCCCAAAGGCCCCGGCTCCCCTCTGGGCGAGCTCCTCCAGGCCCCGCCTGGCCCCTTCCAGGCCCCTTAGGCCCCGGTGGGCCAGGACGTGTTCCAAAAACCCTGGGAAGTCCCCCTGGTAAAGGGGGAGAAGGGAGAGGTCCAGGTGGGTGTGGGCGTTTACCGGTTTAGGAAAAAGGGCGAGGCCCTTGTGGACCACCTCCGCTCCCGGAAAGCGGGCCCTTAACTCCTCCAGGGGTCCCTGGCCTACGATGTATTCCCCCTGGACCGCAAGCCCTCCCCGGAGCATGGGGGTCCCGAAGCCGGTGTAGACCACCTCCGCGGTCCAGATCTCAGTCCTGGGCCAGAACATACCGGTTGGGGCCCCTCAAGAAGTCCACGGCCCGGTACCCCCGCTCTAGATAAGGTCTTAGGAAGGCGCGGGTGTGAACCCGCCAGGCCTGGGCCAACCCGGGGTTCTCCCTCAGGATCCGGCCGAAGTCCTCGGGGATCTGGAAGAGGAGAAGGGGCTCCTCCAGGTCCAGCCTCCCCCCTTGGGGGATCTCCCCCTCCACCCGGTTGATCTGGGGGAGGTTCTGGGGCGGGGGGGGCGGGGGGGCGTAGAGCCTTTGGTAGACCCGGGGGGAAAGGAGGTCCCACTCGGCCAGGAACCGGTCCGAGGGGGCCCCGGCGTTAATCCCCCCCATGGGGCCGTAGTGGTCCTCGAGGTAGACCCGGGCCGTGGCTCCGAGCTTTCTTAGGTTAAAGTTTGCGTTTGCGCCCCTTAGGGGGTCAAAGGTCCAGACCACCCGTTTTACCCCCCGGGCCAGGCACCAGTCCCTTTGGAAACGCTTGAGGAAAAGGGCCGCCCCCGTCCCCCGGTAGGCCTCCAGGACCCCGAGCATGTGGGAGTGGTGGAGGGTGGGGTCCTGGGTGGGGAAGCCGAAGACAAACCCCACCATCTCCTCTCCCACAAAAGCCCCCGCCACCAGCCCCCCCTCGTCCTGGACGGCAATGAGGAGCCCCCGGGGCACCAGGTCCCGGTCCTCCCGGCCCCAGACCTCCCGCTGGAGCTCCACCACCCGGTCCATCTCCTGCCAGCCCCTTAGTTCCCGGACATATACCTCCGCCATAGGGTTATCCGCTCCGCCCAGTCTAGCTTTAGCCGCACCCCAATCCCTGGCCCCTGGGGCACGGGCATGAGGCCGTCTTTGGCCTCGAGGGCCTCCTCGATGATGTCCTCCTCCCAGTAGCGGCTGGCGGAGCTCACGTCCCCAGGCTTGGTGAAGCCGGGGAGGCTCGCCAGGTGGAGGTTGTGGGCCCGGCCCACCCCGGCCTCCAGCATCCCTCCTATCCAGAGGGGGATGCCCGCGGCCTGGGCCAGGGCGTGGACCATGAGGCTTGGCCCGTGCCCCCCCAGCCGGGCGGGCTTGATGTTAAAGACCCGGCCTGCCCCAAGCTCAATGGCCTTCCGGGCCTTTTCCGGGGAGGTGAGGCTCTCATCCAGGCAGATGGGGGTGGCAAGCTCCCGCTGGAGCCTGGCGTGGTCCAGAAGGTCGTCGTAGCCCAGGGGTTGTTCAATGTAGTCTAGGCCGAGGCCATCCAGGCGCTTGAGCTGGGGGAAGTCCGAAAGGCCATAGGCGCTGTTGGCGTCCGCGGTAAGGGTGGCCTCGGGGAAGGCTTGGCGCACCTCCTTTAGGACCTCATAATCCCAGCCGGGCTTAATCTTGAGCTTGATCCTCCGGTACCCCTGGGCCAGGTGGGCCTCCACCGCCTTTAAGGTGGCTTCCACCGTGGGCTGGATCCCTAAGGAGACCCCTACCTCTATGGCCTCCCGCACCCCGCCTAGGACCTGCCATAGGGGCTGGCCCAGCCCCTTGGCCCAGAGGTCCCAGAAGGCCATTTCCAGGACCGCCTTGGCCATGGGATTCCCCCGGAAAGGGGCCAGGGCCTCGGATAAGGCCGTGGGATTAGGGAGGTCATGGCCTAGGACCCGGGGGAGGAAGACCTCCTCCAGGAGGTATTTGGCCCCCGCTACGGTCTCCTCCCGGTAGAGGGGGAGGCGTTCCATTACCCCTTCCCCCAGGCCCTCCAGCCCCTCCCCGAAGAGCCTGAGGAGGAGGATGGTGCGCCGGGTCTGGACCCCGAAGCTTGTCTCAAACCGGAACTTTAGGGGGAGTTCTAGGATTCTAAGCTCTGCGGCCTCTATTCGCACGGCTCCAGAACCTCCTTACCCATGTAGGGGACGAGGGCCTCCGGCACCCGGACCCGGCCATCCGGGAGCTGGTGGTTCTCCAAGAGCATGACCAGGATCCTAGGGGTGGCCAGGCCGGTGTTATTCAGGGTGTAGGCGTACCGGACCTGCCCCCTTTCGTCCCGGTACCGGAGGCCGGTCCTGCGGGCCTGCCAGTCCAGGAGGGCGGAGCAGGAGTGGGTTTCCCGGTACCGCCTTTCGGAGGGGACGTAGACCTCTAAATCTACCTGCCGCCACTTCCCCGGGCCCATATCCCCCGTGGCCACCTCCACCACCCGGTAGGGGAGTTCCAGGGCCTTAAGTATCTCCTCGCTATTCCTAAGGAGGAGGTCAAAGGCCCAGTCGCTTTGCTCTAGGCTCGCCTCCACCAGGGCGTACTGTTCCACCTTCATGAACTGGTGGACCCGCATCAGGCCCCGCACATCCCGGCCGAAGCTCCCGGCCTCGCTTCTAAAGGCGGGGGCGAAGCCGGCGTAGAGCCTGGGGAGGTCTCCTTTCTCGAGGATCTCCCCGGCGTGGAGGGCGTTTAGCACCACCTCTGCCGTTCCCGTGAGGTAAAGGTCCGTCCCCGCGATGGGCCAGACCTGGTCCCGGGCCGCGGGGAAATGGCCGGTGCCGATAAAGGCCTCCTCCCGGGCGTAGGAGGGGAGGGTAAGGGGGATGAAACCCTTCCTCACCAGGAAGTCCATGGCGAAGCGGATGAGGGCGAGTTCATATAGGGCCAGGTCCCCCCTTAAGGTGTAGCTCCGGCTTCCCGAGACCCGGGCTATCTTGGGCTCCCACCAGCGGTTTTTCTCTAGAAGCTCCACATGGCTTAGGGGAGGGAAGGGGAGGTCCGGGGGCTCGCCTACCCTTCGGATCTCCCGGTTGGCCTCTTCTCCCCCCACGGGGGCCCCGGGCCAAGGGGGAAGGGGGATTTCCAGGAGGAAGGCCTTTAGGGCCTCCTCCTTGGTCCTTAGCTCTTCCTCCAGCCCCTTCACCTCCTCCCCTAGGGCCCGGCCCTGGGCGATTAGGGCCTCCTTTTCCCCGGGGGGGGCCTGGGGTACGAGTTTGGCGATGCGGTTTCTTTGGGTCTGGGCCTCCTGGAGCTTTTGCTTAAGGGCCAGGACCTCCCGGTCCAGGCTCAGGACCTGGTCCAGGTCCAGGCTCAGGCCTTTAAGCCGGATGGCCTCCCGGAACTCCTCGGGGTTTTCCCTTAGGCGCTTCAGGTCTACCATGGCCTACTCCAGAACCCTGGGCACCTGGAAATACCCATCCTCGGCCTCGGGGGCCAGGGCCAGGGCCTGGGCTTGGCCCAGGGGGGGTGCGGGCTCATCGGGGCGGAGGCGGCCCGGGGCCAGGGCCTGGGCTTGGCCCAGGGGGGGTGCGGGCTCATCGGGGCGGAGGCGGCCCGGGGCCGGGGCCTCCTCCTCCCCTTCCACCTGGGGCAGGGTGTCCACGAACTCTAGGATCCGCCTAAGGTCTTCTAAAAGAAGCGTCTCCTCCTCCGGGCTTAAAGGGAGGCGGGCCAGGGTCTCTAGCTTCCTTAGAAGCTCGGGCGAGAGCTCCATAGGGGGCATTCTACGGCGAAACCCACTCCGCCAGGGCCCAAAGGAGGGGGGCAAGGAAGAGGGCCGGGAGGAAGGAGGCCACCCGGATCCGGGTAAGGCCCAGGAGGTTCACCCCCACCCCCAGGACCATCAGCCCCCCCACCCCGGTGGCCAAGAGGACCCGGGGGTCGGTGGCGGGGTCGGGAAGGGCCTGGGCCAGGGCCCCGGCCGCCAGGGCCACCCCACCTTGGTAGAGGAGGATGACCAGGACGCTAAACCCCACCCCAATCCCGAAGCTCGCCGTGAGGGCGATGGCCGAGATCCCATCCAAGGTGGCCTTGAGGATGAGGAGGGTGGTGTCCCCGCTAAGGCCATTTTGGAGGGAGCCTAGGAGGGTCATGGGCCCTACACAAAATAGGAGGCTTGCCGCCACGAACCCTTCGGTGAACCTTCCCCCCTGGCCTATGGCCCGCTTGAGCTTTTCCCCTAGGGCTTCGAGGCCCTCCTCCACCCTTAAGACCTCCCCCAGGATCCCTCCCAGGACCAGGGCCACCAGGCCCAGGACCACCCCGTCCACCGCCCCACCCTTGGCCCGGGACAGGGCCTGGGCCATGCTCAAGCCCAAAAAAAGGGTGGTGAGCCCCACCCCCTGGACCATAATCCGGCCCATCCGCTCGGGAAGCCTTCCCTTGAGGAGGAGGCCGAGCCCTGTGCCTAGGAGGACCGTGGCCGCGTTCACCAGGGTGCCTGAGAGCTTGCCCAGGAGATCCGGCTCCATGCCCGCTATTCTAAGGAAAGTGGAGGTTTTGGAGACGGCGGATGCCTCCCTCACCCTCTTCCACCCCCGTTACCGGGAGGCCTACCACCCCCGGCAAGGGGCCCTAGCCCAGGCCCGGCGCCTTTACCTGGAGGGGACCCAGACCCACCGACACCCTGCTCCTAGGGTCCTGGAGCTCGGGTTTGGGCTTGGGGTCAATTTCCGGGCCACCCTGGCGGAAAGCCTCCGGCGGGGGGTCTACCTCCGCTACCTGGCCGTGGAGCGGGAACCCCTCCCCAAGGGCCTCCTCCAGGCTCTTCCCCTACCTCCCTTGGACCCCCATCTGGTCCAGGCGGAGGCCATCTTCCGGGAGATCCTGGCCACCTGGCCTAGGGGATTCTGGCGGGGGTCCTGGGGGGAGCTTGTCCTCCTCCTTGGGGATATCCGGGAGGTCCCTTTGCCCCCCCTCTGGGCCACGGCGGTCTACCTGGACCCCTTTAGCCCCAGGGCCAATCCCGAGGCCTGGGAGCCTTCCGCCCTTCTTAAACTCCGCTTGAGTTTACTCCCTGGGGGGAGGCTTGCCACCTACTCCGCCGCCGGGCGGGTGCGCCGGGCCCTCAGAGCCTTAGGGTTTAGGGTGGAGTCTCTGCCGGCCCCTTGGAAGCGGGCCTGGACGGTGGCCACTTCCTTAGCAGGCCTTCCCGGTCCAGCCAGATGACCTCGGCCGGGCGCCACTCTGCTTCCCCCCGGTAAAGCCAGCGGAACCAAGCCCCGGCCAGGCTGGGGAGGAGGCCTTGGGGGAAGGGGAGGGGATGGGTTTCAAACCCGAAAAACTCCCCCCCTAGGGCCAAGGGGGTGTAGCCGTAAACCCCCTGGACCCCGGGGTCCTGGGCCACCTTTTGGGCCAAGGCCTGGAAGCTTTGGCGGAAATGCCGGATGGCCTCAAAGGTGGAAAGCTCCATGGCCCTTTCGCTTTCCAGGTGGAGCTCGTAGACCAAGCTCCCCTGGGGTAGCCCAGGGAGGCTAGGCCCAGGAAAGGGCTTTTTTTCCACCCTAAGGAGGTGAAAAGGCCCAAGCCCTACCCGCTCCACCTTGTGCCTCCGGTTGTACCTCTCCTCGAGGCCCTGGAGAGCCCGGATGAGGGCGAGCCTAGGGGAAAGGGGGATGGGGTCAAGCTCGTCTAGGGTGACGGGCTGGTACCCAAGCGCCAGGAGCCGGGGGAGTAGGCTTTCCAGAAGCCTTAGGGTCCTTTCGGGACCGTCGTGGAGGAGGAGAATCGAGCCCGGCCTCAGGTAAAAGAGGATCCGCTCAGCCAGGACCTCGGGTGGCCGGTCCAGCCAGTCCTGGCCCTCGGTGTCCCAGAGGGCCACCCGCTTGCCCAAAAGCCAGCAGAAGGGGCGGGTAAAGGGGGTGTGGAGGCCGTGGGGGGGGCGGTAGTACCGGCCGGGGCTCCTTTGTATGTGCCGCCACTCGTACCAGGGGAGGAAGAGGAGAAGGGGGTTATGCCCGTACCCGTGCCCCTCCACCTGATGCCCCTCGGCCCGGAGGGCCTGGACCAGGTGGGGTAGCCTCTCGGCCCGCTCCCCGGTGAGGAAGAAAGTAGCCCGGACCCCGTGCCGCCTTAAAAGGGCCAGGAGTTCCAGGGTCCTTTCCGAGGGCCCATCGTCAAAGGTGAGGGCGATCCTGGGGCTTCTCCGGCTTCCCCGGGCGTAGGCGAGAAGCCCCATCCAGCGGAAAAGGAGGTCGAAGAGGCCATAGACCAGTAGAACGACACCCAGGGCTAATTCCATCCCGCCCTCCTCAAACTCCAGGCGTAAAAGAGACAAAGGCTAAAGTACACCAAAGCTCCCGCGAGAAAAGGAGCCTTTGGGCCGAAGGCTTCCCAAAGTACCCCTCCTACAGCAGGCCCCAGGGCGATCCCCAGCCCCTCCAGGGTCATAATCCCTCCCCAGATGGCCGCCCGGTTCTCCTGGGGGAGGTTTTTGGCCAGGAGGCCATTCCAGGCGGGAAGCCCCAAGGCAAACCCAACCCCCCCCAGGACTGCCAGAAGGAGGACCCCCTTTAGGTCCACCCCTAGGCCTAGGCCTAAAAGGGTTAGGCCCAGGAGAAGGGGAGCAAGGAGGAGGGGAAGCCTATACCCCTTGCGGTCCACCCACCGCCCGGCGAGGGGCAGGAGGCCAAAGGTCACCCCCCCGCCCAGGAGGAGGACCCCTCCCAGGGCTAAAGGCTCGAGGCCGAGCATTTCCTTGGCGAAGCGGAGGATAAAGAGAGAGACCAGGGCTGGGGCAAAGGTCTGGCCGAAGGCCCCGGGGATGAAATAGAGGAGCCTGCCCCAGGCCACCCTTTCCTGCTTGGTTGGAGGCAAGGGGATGCGGAAACGGAGGAGACTTAGGGCCAAAACCAGGGCCAGGCCCTGGACCAAGCGTAAAAGCCAAAGCCCAGCCTCCGGGTCCCTTTGGGCCACCTGGCCCACCCCGATGACCCCTATCCCCGCCCAGGGCATAAGCAGGGCTAGGCTAAAGGAAAGGGCCCGGGCCTCCCGGCCAGGCCTTGCAATCCGGCTTGCTAGGGTCATGAGCCCGGGAAGGAGGCTGGACATGAGGAGGCCCCAAAAGAGGCCTAAGCCCCAGAAGGCCCAGGCCCCAGGGAGATGGGGGAGGAGGAGGAGGACGGCAAGCCCCCCAAAGGCGGCTAGGCCAAGGGTGAGGCCATACCCTAGCCGTTCGGCCACAAGCCCCCCTAGGGTCTTGGCGGTGTTTTCTGCAAGCTGGTGCAGGGTAAACCCCAGGGCGAAGGCCGCGGCGCTTAGGCCGATTCTTTCCCCATAAAAGGGCAGAAGGCCGGCAAAGAGGCCGCTGCGTACCCCTTCCATGAGGCCTGCGGCCAAGAGGATTCGGAGGAAAACCCCAAGCCCCTCCCGGGCCCAGGGTAGGAAGCGAAACACGCTACAGTATAAGGAGGCCTATGCGGATTAGCGTGGTCATCCCCGCCCACAACGAGGAGGCTTACCTCCCCCAGGCCCTTAAAGCCCTCGAGGCCCAAACCCTTCCCCCTTTGGAGGTCATCGTGGTGGACAACGCCTCCACGGACCGGACCCCGGAGGTGGCCCGGGCCTATGGGGCGCGGCTGGTTCACTGCCCCCGGAAGGGTGTGGCCTTCGCCCGTCAGGCGGGGCTTCTGGCTGCTCGGGCCCCCTGGGTGGCCATGACGGACGCGGATAGCCTCCCCCTGCCCTATTGGCTCGAGGCTCTGGCGGAAAGGGCCGAGGGGGCGGTGGCCCTCTATGGCCCCTTGCGCTTCTATGGGGTCTCTCCCCTGGAGGCCTGGGTCTCGGAGATGGGGTACAAGGCCTTCCTCCGCCTCATGGCCCTTTGGGGCCGGCCTAACCTGGCTGGGGCCAATCTGATGCTCCTTAAGGAGGCCGCCCTAAGGGTAGGGGGGTTCCCCCCGGTGGAGGCCCGGGAGGACGTGCTCTTGGGGTATAAGCTCAAGGCCTTAGGCCCGGTGCGGTACGTGCCCAAGGCCCTGGTCCTGACCTCGGCCCGGCGGCTCAAGGGGGGATGGGGGCCTTTCCTCCTCCGGCAGCTTAGGAACCTCCTGGGCGATCCTCGAGGCTACTTCGGGGAAGCCGGGGAAAGGGGAAGATGAGGCGCTGGGGCTCGGCCTTTAAGATGGCCGCCGCCTCCTCATAGGTTTCCACCACCCGCTCGGCGATGCGCTCCGCGGAGCGTTCCCTGGCCCAGGCCCGGGCCCTTTGGCTGAAAGCCTGGCGTTTGGCCTCGTCTAAAAGGAGTTCTAAGGCCCGTTCCGCCAGGGCCTGGCTATCCTTGGGGGGGACGAGGTGCCCGGTCCGGCCCTCCTCTACCCCCTCCAGGGTTCCTTCCGCCCCCACGGCCACCACCGGGACCCCCAGGGCCTGGGCCTCCCAGATGACCAGGCCCTGGGTTTCGGTCTCGCTTGCGAATAAGAAGAGCTCGGCCAGGCGGTAATACCCCCCAATCCGGCGGTAGGGCACCGCCCCCACCCAGGTGATGGCCTCGGCAATCCCCTGCGCCTGAGCCAAGGCCTTAAGATGGTCCTTTTCCGGCCCTTCCCCAATGTGGACCAGGTGGGCGTCCACCCGTTCCCGGATTTTCTGGAAGGCCTCCAGGACCACCTCAAAGCTCTTCTCCTTCCCCAGCCGTCCCACGGTGATAAGCCGCCTTTTCCCCTCGGGCCAGGGGGAAGGGGAGGGGAGGGGGGCTTCCTCGAGGAGCCGGGTGTCTATCCCCGTGGGGATGACCCGGATGGGCCTTTGGATGCCGTAGCTTTCCGCCAGGGCCTGGATGGCCCGGGTGGGGGTGATGACCAGCTCTACCCGGTTGTAAAAGGCCTTGGCGATCCGGGGGATAAGCCCGGTGTACCGGTCCAGAAAGGCCAGGCCTGGCACATAGTGGGCGTATTTTTCGTAGTGCGTGTGAAAAGTGGATACGTGGGGGATCCTTTCCCGCCGGGCTAGCCTTAGACCCCAGACCCCCAGGGTCAGGGGGGTGTGGGTGTGGATGATCTCGAAGGAGGTGGGGAGGTAGCGGGAGGAGGGGAGGGCGATCTGGTAGTCCTCGTAAAAAGGGTAGGTCACGGAGGGGACCCGGACCACCCCTTCCTCTTCCGGGGCCTCCGGGTGGTTTGGGGCGACCACCCAGGCCTCGTGCCCCATCCGGCGGAGTTCCCGCAGGAGGAGGTAAACGCTGGTAGAAACCCCGTTGGGGCTCGGGAGGTAGACATCGGTGAAGAGGCCTACTCTATAAAGGCGCATGCGCCCCCTACTATACCAACTCCTCTAGGCAGGCCTTTAGGCGGGGCACCGTGAGGTCCAGGGTGTGCTCCTCTAAGACCCGCCTCCGGGCCTGGGCCCCAAGCCTTTCCCGTAGGCCTCTGTCTTCCGCAAGCCGCTTCAGGCCCCGGGCCAGGGTGCTGGGCCAGGGGGGGAGGAGGAGGCCTTCTTCTTCGTTCCGGATGAGCTCCCGTTGTGCGGGGATAGGGGTGGTGACTACGGGAAGTCCTGAGGCCATGGCCTCCAGGGTGGCCAGGCTTTGATTCTCCCCCAGGGTGGGGAGAAGCACCGCGTCCACGGCGCGGTAAAGTTCGGGCATATGGAGGTACTTCCCTAAAAAGCGGAGGTTTCTTAGGCCCAAATGCTGCGCGGTCCTTTTCAGAAACCCCATCAAGGGTCCTTGGCCCGCCAGGAGGAACTGGACCTGAGGGAGGAGGCGGGCGGTGAGGAGGACGGCCAGGTGGTTTTTCTCTGGGCTCATCCGGGCTACGGTAAGGACGGCGAAGCCCCTCAGACCGAGTTGCTCGCGTAGGTGTGCCCTTTCTTCTGGGCTTGGGGGGCGGAAGCGCTCGGGGTCCACCCCGTTGGGTACGGCGTAGACCCGGGGAATTCTGTGGAGTTTTTCTAAAGCCTCCTTGGCCCAAAGGGAAACCGTAATCACCGCCCGCGCCCGGCGCAGGTTGGGGGCCTGGAGGAGGCGGTAGCCCAGCCGGTAGAGGTACCTTCCTCCCAAGGGGTAGTGGATTTCTATCTGGTCGTGGACCAGGATAGCCAGCTGGGGAAAGCGCTTCATAAACAAAGGGTAGCTTTGCGGGTACCAGGCTGAGGCCACCACTAGGTCGGGGTCCCGGGGTAGGTCCTCCAGGCTTCGGTAGAGGTGTACGGGGATGCCCTGGTCCATAAGGGCCTCCCAGATGGGCCGGGTGGCCTCGCTTCTGGGTAGGGCGGCCTCGGCCTCTAGGCCAAGCCGCCTTAGTCGGGGCAGGATTTCTCTAAGGTAGGTCTCGCTTCCCCCAATCTGCCGGGCATCGGATAGAAAAAGCACCTTCATTCCCTTCCCCTTTGCCATAGGCCTGGGTCATACCCCTGCATGCCCTAAGGCATTATAGGCTTCCCCTGGTTTGACCCGGTATAATGCTCCTTTGTGGAGCTTGGTCTGGTCACGGACACCGCCTCCGACCTCAACCCCAACCTCCTTAAGGAAGAGGGCGTGGGGCTGGTGCCCATCTACGTCAAAATAGGGGATAAGCGGTACAAGGACTGGCAGGAGCTCACACCGGATGCCCTATACCAGGCCATGCGGGCCGGGGCGGAGCCGGTGACCGAGCCCCCAGGGGTAGAAGACTTTATAGAGGTCTATGAGCGCTACCTCCAGGTCTATGACCGGATTCTTTCCATCCACGTTTCGGGGGAGCTTTCCAAGACGGTAGAAAGGGCCCGGGAGGCGGCCATGCGCCTGGCGCCCAACCGGATCCGGGTGTTGGACTCGGGGATGGTTTCGGCGGGGCTTGGGGCCATGGTCTTAAGGGCGGCGGAACTCCTAAGGCAAGGGGCGGACGAAGGGGAGGTGGTGGGGGAGATGGATCGGCTTAGAAAGCATAGCGTTTACTTCAGCGTGGCCGACCTCTCCCACCTGGCCCGGAACGGCCGGCTGCCCCGGTTTGGGGAGGTGGTGGGGAACCTTTTAGGCCTGAGGCCGATTTTGCGCGTGGAACAGGGTCATATCCGCTTCCTCCGGGTGGCCCGGGAAAGCGCCGTCCCCGAAACCCTGGCCCGGCTGGTCCTAGGGGAGCTCGGGAGCCGGACCGTGCGGATTACCATTCTCCATACGGACGCTGAAGAGGGATGGATCCGGGGCCTGAAGAAGGCTCTGGAAGGCGCCCTTCGCCTGGAACGGGGCCGGATTGGGCGTTCTGGGGCCACCATCGCCGCCAACGTGGGCCTGGGGGCCCTGGCGGTCTACGCCTACCCCCTAGACTAGGCTAAAGGCGTGAGGGGCCCCAAGACCTTACCCCTTCCCTACGGCCACCGCCTGGACCTGCCCCAGGTCCTAAGGGCTTGGCTTTTCGCCCAGGAGACCCCCCCGGCCTTGCTCCTGGCCCCGGAGGACCGGCTTATGCGCTACCGGGACCTCTCGGCCTTTGGCCAGAGGGTTTACCTCAACCCAGGCCTCGAGGCCCTGGAGGAACCCGCCCTTTTCGTCATGAGCTACCAGGAGGCCCTAAGCCCCTTCCCCGAAGACCCCGCCGCCTGGCGGCTTCTTCTGGAGGTGGGCCGGGCCTACCCCAGGGGGGAGCTTTTGGACCGCCTGGGCCGGTTGGGGTACATCCGGGACGAGGACTACCGGGTTTTGGGCGAGGTGGTGGAGCTTGGGGCGGTGCGGCTAGAGTTCTTTGGGGACGAATTGGAGCGCCTCCTTGTTCAGGGGGAGGTCAGGCGGCGCCACCTCCTCCTCCCCAAGCCCGGTAAGGCCGAGGCCTTCACCTCCAAAAAACTCCTCCATTTTCCTGGCCCCGTTTACCTGGACACCCCGGCCCTGGCCCCAGAGGAGGTCTGGCCCCTCCTAAAGGGCCGGCCCCTGGTGGCCCTGGGGAGCGGGGTGGACCTCTCCCCTTTGGACCTGGGGGCGAGGCCTCTTTCCCCTTACCGGGGGAGTTTTAAGGCCCTGGAGAGGGACTTAGCCCGCTGGCTGGCCGAGGGTAAGAGGGTCCAGCTCTACTACGCCCACGCCCGGACCCTGGAGTTCTTAAAAAGGCGCCTTGCCCCTTTTGACCCCCTGGTCCTGGAAAAGGGAGAGGCCCCAAAAGGGAGGCTTGCCCTTCTCCCGGGGCCCTTTGAGGGCGGGGCGGAGTGGGGGGAATGGGTCTTCCTCACGGAGGCCCTCCTCTTCGCCACCGGAGGGGTGAGGGCCCGGCTCCGCCTGGGGGAGGGGATTGGGGACCCGGGGGCTTTGCGCCCGGGGGATTACCTCATCCACCCCGAGCATGGGGTGGGGCAGTACCTGGGTCTAAAGACCCGGGAGGTCTTAGGGGTGAAGCGGGACTACCTGGTCCTGCGCTACGCCGGGGAGGGGCGGCTTTACCTGCCGGTGGAGCAGCTCCCCCTCTTAAAGCGCCACCCCGGGACCACGGACGACCCGCCGGAGCTTTCCTCCCTGGGCAAGGGGGAGTGGCGCCGGGCCAAGGAGAAGGCCCAGAAGGACGTGGAGGCCCTGGCGGCCCGCCTCCTCCGCCTCCAGGCCGAGCGCCGCGCCAAGCCCGGCCGGGCTTTCCCCCCTATCCCTGAGTGGGATGAACTCATTGCCCGCTCCTTTCCCTATGAACTTACCCCGGACCAGGCCCGGGCCCTGGAGGAGGTCCTAAGGGACCTCGAGGCCCCCTACCCCATGGACCGGCTGGCCTCGGGGGATGTGGGCTTCGGCAAGACCGAGGTGGCCCTAAGGGCCGCCCACCGGGTGGTGGGGCACGGGGCCCAGGTGGCCTTCCTGGTTCCCACTACGCTTTTGGCGGAACAGCACGGCAGGACCTTTCGGGAACGGTACCGGGGCCTGCCTGTCCGGGTGGAGGTCCTCTCCCGCTTTACCCCGCCTAAGGAGGAGGAGCGGATCCTAAGGGACCTTAGGGAAGGGCGGGTGGATATCGTCATCGGGACCCACCGCCTTCTCCAGCCGGATGTGGCCTTCCGCGACCTCGGCCTCCTCATCGTGGACGAGGAGCACCGCTTCGGGGTGGCCCAGAAGGAGAGGCTAAGGGAGCTTAAGGCAGGGGTGGACACCCTTTACCTCTCTGCCACCCCCATCCCCCGGACCCTCTATTCCGCCCTGGTGGGGCTTAAGGACCTCTCGGCCATCCGTACCCCGCCCCCGGGGCGGAAACCCATCCGGACCTACCTGGCCCCCTTTGACCCCCTTTTGGTCCGGGAAGCGATTCTTTTTGAACTGGAGCGGGGGGGAAAGGTCTTCTATGTCCACGACCGGGTGGCCTCCCTCGAGGCCCGGAGGCGCTACCTTGAGACCCTGGTCCCCGAGGCCCGCTTTGGGGCAGTCCACGGCCAGATGCCCGAGGGGCTAATAGAGGAGAGCATGCTCCTCTTCGCCGAAGGGGCTTACGATGTCCTGGTGGCCACCACCATCATCGAGTCCGGCCTGGATATCCCCGAGGCCAATACCCTTATTGTGGAGCGGGCCGACCGGCTGGGCCTGGCCACCCTTTACCAGCTAAGGGGCCGGGTGGGGCGGCGGGAGGAGGAGGCCTACGCCTACCTCTTCCACCCCCCAAGGCTTACGGAGGCTGCAGAAAAGCGCCTCTCGGCCATCGCTGACCTCTCCGACCTGGGCTCAGGGCATCTCCTGGCCGAGCGGGATATGGAGATCCGGGGGGTGGGGAACCTCCTGGGCCCGGAGCAGCACGGCCATATCAAGGCCCTTTCCCTCGAGGTCTACACCGAGCTCCTAGAGGAGGCCATCCGGAGGCTTAAAGGGGAGGAGGCCCCAAAGCCTTTCCGTACCACCCTGGACCTGGGGCTTTCCGCCCGCCTTCCTCCGGAGTACATCCCCGACCTCGAGGCCCGTAGCCGCTACTATGGCCGCTTTGCCCAGGCCAGGACCCTACCTGAGCTCACCCGGCTGGTGCGGGAGCTTAAGGACCGGTACGGCCCCCTACCTGAGGAGGCGGAAAACTTCGTGGCCCTGGCCCGGCTCCGCCTGCTCGCCGAAAAGAAGAGGGTCCTCTCCATCACGGAAAGCCTCACCCACCTGGAGGTGGTCCTGGAGGCCCCCATCCCCCTGGACCCAAAGGGGCTCAGGGCCCTCCCCTTCCCCGTGGAGCCCACCCAGTACCCTCCGGGTTTTCGCATCCCCAAGCGGGGCCTCCAGCCCAAAGACTTCCCCAGGGCCCTGGAGGAGGCCCTGGGGCTCCTTCTGCCTTAGGGAGCTGGGATAAGCCGGAAGGGCCGGAGGCGGAGGGTGAGGTCCAGGGCCTGGACCTCGTACGCCATCAGGTCCCCGCTGTCAATCCCTAGGCGGGCTCCGATGCGGAACTGGCCTTGCTGGACCAGATCAAGGGCGGCCCCGGTTAGGTCAAGATTTAAGAGCAGCGTACCGCTTTCCCCAGTCTGGATTTGGATGGAGCCGGAACCCCAGGCGAAATCCCCCTCGGTGCCGTCGTAGAGGTTGTTATCCCCTGCGGGCCCCAGGCGGATCTCGAGGGTGGCCTCCAGAGGCAGGGTTCCGGTGTTCGTGATCTGGACCTGGGCCTCGAATCTCCCGTCCTCCACGGCCTCTCCTCCGGGGAGGGAGATGAGTTGGCCGGCTGGGTCATCGGGGAGTCGGGCTTCTCCTTGGACTAGGCTTAGGGAGCCTGACCGATCGGTTTCTGGGACGAAGCTTAGGACATCCACCTCGAGCCGGTACACCGTCCGACCGCTGCAGGCGGTAAGGACGACCCCTAGGGCCATGAGGAGCCAAACCTTGCGCATCCCTTATCCCCCCTTTAAAACCCCACGGCCAGGGCCAGGCCGTAGACCGTGCTCCCGTCCAGAAGGGCCTGGTGGGTGGTGAGGGCCAGGTCCAGGGCCACCCCACCCAGCCCCATTCCGGCCCCTAGGCCGAACCGTAGCCCTCCCTCATACCCTACCCCGGTCCTTAGGGCCAAGGGTCCAAGCCCATATTCCACCCCCAGGTGGAAGGCCGGGGCCAGGGCGCCAAACCTGAGGTCCCCTGCCAGGAGGAGGCTGCCCGCCTCGAGGGGCAGCCGGTAGGCTCCGTTCAGGAAGAAGGCCGGATTGGCCAGGGGGCTCGTCCGTCCGGCTGGGCCTCGGGTCTCACTCTCCCCGTCCCCTTGAACCTCCTCCCCTTGCCATTGGGCGAAGCCCAGGAGGTTTTGAACCCCCAGGCCTATGGCCCAGTTCTGGCCCCCCAGGGCCACCCCTAGGTCCCCTCGGAGGCCGAAGCCGTACCCCTGGCCGGGGTAGGCGAGGAAGTACCGGTATGCGTACTTTGCGCTTGAGGGGTTGCCCTCCTGGTCAAAAACCGGATGGACGCTGGCCTCTCCCTCGGCGTAGGCCAGGCCGTAGAACCCCTCCCCTCGAAAGCCCAGCTGGACCCGTTCCACCCCACCCATTTCCAAACCCAGGCCCGAAAGGTCCAGGGGTAGGACCAACCCAAGCCCTAGGCTAATGCCCGAAGAGGCTGCCCCTTGGACCTCGAGGCGGCACGCTTCTGGATTGTTCCGGCACTCCTCGAGGTCTCCGGTCAGCGCCCGTTCCAGGCTGGGGCTTGGGCTTACCCTCACCCCCTGAACCCCGGCGAAAACCCCAAGGTCCAGGTAGGCCCCAGGGGCTAGGCTAATGCTTAGGAAGCGGGTGGCCCCCGGGACCAGGGGGGTGGCCTGGCCGGGGTCGGTTCCCTGGCTCAAGCGGAGGCGCAAGGGGTTGCCCGCCCCGTCGGTGATGGATAACCCATCCTTGCGGATGCGGAAGACCACTTCCTCCGGGCTTCGGCTTGGGTTGATGAGGAAGGTGTCCAGATGGGCCATTTGGTCGTAGAAGCTCACTAGGTCGAACCGGTCCTGGAAGGTCTGGAAGTTGGACCAGTAGTTTAAGGGGCTGGTTTCCGGAAAGGGGGGGAGGAGGCGTAGGAGGCCGAGGGATAACCGAAAACCCTCCCGCCCAAACCGGTCCGGGAAGCCGGCGTAGGCTGGATTCAGGTGAGCGTAGGACGGTCCCGGGAGGGCCACCCCGCCCATGCCCAGGCTCCGCACCCCCTGGGCCTGGGCCAGGCTGAGGAGGGCGGTAAGAAGGAAAAGCGCCGCTTTCCGCTTCATAGGGCCCTCATTATATCCTGCCTTTCCCCTTTGACAACCGGGGCCTTAGGGTTTAAACTTTGACTCGGTATAAGGAGGTGGCCATGAAAAAGGTCGGCGTGGTGGGCGCGGGGACGATGGGAAGCGGGATCGCAGCCCTTTTGGCCAGCGCCGGGATCCCTGTGGTCCTCCTGGATGTCCCCGGGGAAAAGGACCGGAACGAGTTCGCCAAACGGGGCTTGGAGCGGGCTTTAAAGGCCAAGCCTCCGGCCTTCATGGACCCGGACCGGGCGCGCTATATAGAGATTGGCAACACGGAGGATGACCTGGAAAAACTCAAGGACTGCGACTGGGTCATCGAGGCCATTATTGAAAAACCCGAGCCCAAGCAGGCCCTTTACGCCCGTCTCGAAGCCCTCCTCCCCCCGCACACGGTGGTGAGTTCCAACACCAGTGGGATTCCCATGCGGATTCTCCTGGAGGGCCGCTCCCCGGGGTTTCGCCGCCGCTTCCTAGGCACCCATTTCTTCAACCCGCCCCGGTACCTCCACCTTCTGGAGCTTATCCCCACCCCAGAGACCGACCCCGAGGTCTTGGAGAGGCTTCGCCGCTTTGCTGAGCGGATCCTAGGCAAGGGGGTGGTCCTGGCCAAGGACGTCCCTGGGTTCATCGCCAACCGCCTAGGGGTTTACGGGATGGTCCAGGCCATCCGGCTCATGGAAAAACATGGCCTGCGGATAGACCAGGTGGACGCCCTCACCGGCCCCCTTCTGGGCCGGCCCAACTCCGCCACCTTCCGCACCGCAGACCTCACGGGTCTGGATGTCCTCAAGCTGGTGACCGAGGAGCTGGCCCAGGCCACCGGGGAGGATTTCGCCCTGCCCCCCTGGGTCCTCCGCCTGGTGGAGGAGGGCCGGCTAGGGGAGAAGACGGGGAAGGGCTTCTACACCCGCCAGAACGGGGAGATCCTGGTCTTGGACCCCAGCTCCCTGGAATACGAGCCCAGGCGGCGACTGGACCTTCCGGAACTTCGGGCCCTCCAGGATAGGCCCCTCCCCGAGCGCCTCCGGGGGGCGGTGGCCCTGCCTGCGCCCTACGGGCCTTTTCTGAAGGAGCTTCTCCTCGTCACCTCCCACTACACCCTTCTCAAGGCCCCGGAGATCGCCTATGACCTCCTGGCCGTGGACCAGGCCCTGGAATGGGGGTTTGGTTGGGAGATGGGGCCTTTTAAGGGGATGGATGCTCTAGGCCTGGACTTCCTGCGCCAGGGCTTTGCCGATCTAGGCCTTCCTGAACCGGAACTCCTTAAGAAGGCCCAAGGGGGGTTTTATCGGGACGGGACTTACCTGGACTTCACCGGGGCCTATAAGCCCATTCCCAGGCGGCCGGACCAGATCAGCCTTAAGGCCCTAAAGGCCGAGGGCCGGGTCCTCCTCGAGGACAAGGACGCCGCCCTCCTGGACCTGGGGGATGGGGTGGCCCTCCTGGAGTTCCGCACCAAGATGAACGCCATCGGGGAGGGGGTCCTGAGGACCCTGGCCCGGAGCCTGGAATGGGTTGAGAAAAATGGGTACGCCGGGCTGGTGATTGGGAACGAGGACCCCAGGGCCTTTTCCGCTGGGGCCAACCTGGCCCTTATCCTCTCCCTGGCCCAGGAGGGGGATTGGGACGAGCTCGCCTTGGCGGTCCGGACTTTCCAGAAGGCCACCATGAGCCTCCGTTATGCGCCCTTCCCCGTGGTGGTGGCCCCCTTTGGCCTTACCTTAGGGGGCGGGGCGGAGATGGTCCTCCACGCCGACCGGGTCCAGGCCCACGCCGAGCTTTATATGGGCCTGGTGGAGGCCGGGGTGGGGCTTCTGCCCGCAGGGGGCGGGACCAAGGAGATGCTCTTCCGCTTCACCCAGGAGCTCGCCCCCTACGAGGAGGCTGACCCCTTTGAGGCGGTGAAGCGGGCCTTTAACCTCATCGCCTTAGCCCGGACCTCCGGTAGTGCCCTCGAGGCCCAAAAGATGGGCTTCCTAAGGGATGGGGACGGGATCAGCATGAACCGGGAGTTTTTAATCGCCGACGCCAAGCGGCGGGTCCTGGAGCTTGCCCCCGATTACCGCCCGCCTCTTCCCCCGAGGATCACGGTTTTGGGGAGCGAGGCCTTAGGGAACCTGCGCTACGCGGTCTGGGCCTTTAGGGAGGCGGGGGAGATCACGGACCACGATATGCGCATCGGTCTGGAGATCGCCTACGTCCTCTCGGGCGGGGAAGGCCCGAGGCGGGAGGTGGGGGAGTGGGAGATTTTGGACCTGGAGCGGGAGGCCTTCCTCAAGCTCCTCGGCACCCGCAAGACCCAGGAGAGGATCGCTCATACCCTTAAGACGGGTAAGCCCTTGAGGAATTAAAGGAGGTTTTAGGATGAGGGAAGCGGTCATCGTCAGCGCGGTGCGGAGCCCCGTGGCCCGGGGCAAAAAGGATGGGGCTCTGGCCACCCTCCACCCCGTGGACCTCTCCGCCCAAGTGATGCGGGCGGCGGTGGACCGGGTGGGCCTGGACCCTAGGGAGCTCGAGGACGTTCTTTGGGGCTGCGCCATGCCCGAGGCGGCCCAGGGTCTGAACATCGCCCGGCTGGCCCTCCTTAGGGCCGGGTTTCCCGTGGAGGTGGCCGGGGCCACGATTAACCGGTTTTGCTCCAGCGGCCTTCAGACCATTGCCATGGCCGCCCAGGCGGTGATGACCGGGATGGCCGAGGCGGTTTTGGCGGGAGGGGTGGAGATGATGAGCCAGGTTCCTATGTCCGGGTACCATACCCGGCTCCACCCCGACCTCACCCCCACGGAGTGGACGCCTGAGGGGTATTCCACCTATATCGGGATGGGGTACACCGCAGAAAGGGTAGCCGAGCGCTTTGGCGTAAGCCGGGAGGACCAGGACCGGTGGGCCCTAAGGAGCCACCAGCGGGCGGCCCAGGCCTGGGCCGAGGGCCGGTTCACCGAGGTTGTCCCCATACGGGTGCCCCGGATCGCCTACCGGGGAACCAAAAAAGAGGTGACCGAGGTCCTCTTTGAGCGGGACGAGACGGTAAGGCCCGAGACCAGCCTCGAGGCCCTCGCCAAGCTCCGTCCCGCCTTTAAGAAGGGGGGCACGGTAACGGCCGGGAACGCCAGCCCCTATTCCGACGGGGCCGCGGCGGTGGTGGTCATGAGCCGGGAAAAGGCCGAGGCTTTGGGGCTTAAGCCCCTGGCCCGCTTCGTGAGCTTTGCCGTGGCTGGGGTGGAGCCGGACATCATGGGGATTGGCCCGGTCAAGGCCGTGCCTAAAGCCCTAAGCCGGGCCGGCCTCACCCTGGACCAGATAGACCTGATTGAGTTCAACGAGGCCTTCGCCGCCCAGGTCCTGGCGGTGATGCGGGAGCTCGGTCTTCCCGAGGAGAAGACCAACGTGAACGGGGGGGCCATCGCCTTGGGCCACCCCTTGGGGGCCACGGGGGCCAAGCTCACCGCCCAGCTCATCGCTGAGCTTGGCCGGCGGGGCGGGGGGTATGGCCTCGTGACCATGTGCATCGGCGGCGGGATGGGGGCAGCTGGGATCTTTGAGGTTTACCCAGCCTAAGGAGGTCAAGCATGACGGAGGAAAAGAAGCTCTGGAAGAAAGGCGGCGGTTGGATTCTGGAGGCTCCGGAGGGGATCTACACCCCGGAGGACTTTGACGAGACGGTCAAGGAGATCGCCCGGACCACCCGGACCTTTGTAGAGCGGGAGGTCTTGCCCCTCCTGGAAAGGATGGAGCACGGGGAGCTAGAGCTTAACCTGCCCTTGATGAAGAAGGCCGGGGAGCTCGGCCTCCTGGGGATTGATGTCCCCGAGGAGTACGGGGGTCTTGACCTCCCCAAGGTCATCTCCACCGTGGTGGCCGAGGAGCTTTCCGGGTCTGGGGGCTTCTCCGTGACCTACGGGGCCCATACCTCCATTGGGACCCTGCCGCTCGTCTACTTCGGCACGGAGGAGCAGAAGAGAAAATACCTCCCCAAGCTTGCGAGCGGGGAGTGGGTGGCCGCTTACGCCCTCACCGAGCCCGGTTCCGGTTCGGATGCCCTGGCCGCCAAGACCCGGGCCGAGCTTTCCCCCGATGGCCGGTACTATATCCTGAACGGGGTCAAGCAGTGGATCTCCAACGCCGGCTTTGCCCAGCTCTTCACCGTCTTCGCCAAGGTGGACGGGGAGCACTTCACCGCCTTCCTGGTGGAGCGGGACACCCCAGGGCTTTCCTTTGGCCCCGAGGAAAAGAAGATGGGGATCAAGGCCAGCTCCACCCGGCAGGTCATCCTCCAGGACGCCAAGGTTCCGGTGGAAAACGTTCTGGGGGAGATCGGCAAGGGGCACAAGATCGCCTTTAACGTCCTCAACGTGGGCCGGTACAAGCTCGGGGCAGGGGCTGTGGGCGGGGCCAAGCGGGCCCTGGAGCTTTCCGCCAAGTACGCTAAGGAAAGGCATCAGTTTGGCCGGCCCATAGGGAGCTTTGGCCTAATTCAGGAAAAGCTTGGGGAGATGGCCTCCCGGATCTACGCCGCAGAAAGCGCCGTCTACCGCACCGTGGGCCTGATTGACGAGGCCTTGGCTGGGAAGAAGGGCCCGGAGGCGGTGATGGCGGGGATTGAGGAGTACGCCGTGGAGGCCAGCATCATCAAGGTCCTGGGCTCCGAGGTCCTGGACTACGTGGTGGATGAGGGGGTCCAGATCCACGGCGGGTACGGCTACTCCCAGGAATACCCCATTGAAAGGGCCTACCGGGACGCCCGGATCAACCGGATCTTTGAGGGCACCAACGAGATCAACCGGCTCCTCATCCCTGGGATGCTCCTCCGGCGGGCCATGAAAGGGCAGCTTCCCTTGGTGGAGGCGGCCATCCGTCTTCAGAAGGAGCTCTTGGAGCCCAGCTTTGAGGCCCCCGAGGACCCCGAGGCCCATCTCATCGCCGGGCTTAAGAAACTCGCCCTGATGGTGGCGGGCCTGGCGGCCCAGCGGTACGGGACGGGCCTGGAAGAGGAACAGGAGGTCCTGGCCGCGGTGGCGGATATCCTGATTGACGCCTACGCTGCGGAAAGCGCCCTCCTAAGGGCCCGCCGCCTAGGTGGGGTGGCCCAGGCCATGGCCCAGGTCTACCTAAGCCAGGCCGCGGACCGGGCCCAGGCCCGGGCCTTAGGGGTCCTGCCTAGGCTGGCCCAGGGGGATGAGGCCCGCTTCCTCTACTCCGCGGCCCGCAGGCTCACCAAGCACGAGCCCCTGGACCTGGTGGCCCTGAGGCGCCAGGTGGCCCAGGCCGTCCTCGAGGCCGAAGGCTACCCCATCCCCCGTTAGGCCCGGGGGCTTTTCCCACCCCGGGGCCTGGGCCCCGGGGTGGTTTATTCTTTGGGGCTTTCTAAAAGGCCCTTAACCAGACCCCAGAGCACGGCCTTATGGGCCTCGAGGTTTAGGGGATTCCGCCCCAGGAAGAGGGCTACGTTGAGGAGCATGGAGAGGATAACCGCGACCTTCTCTATGGGGTCAAAGGCCCGGCTCTTGGCCATCCAGATCTTATTGCGAACCTCGTAGAAAAATCGTCCAATGGCGGGGCCCTTAACCTCGGCTGGGGAGGCTTTGAGCATGGATTTGTGAATAACTATGCTTTGCGGCACAAAAATGCCGAGTTCTTCCGGGTTTCGTAAGAGACGGGCGGTGAACTCCACATCGTCTCCCCAAAGAAAATAGTCCTTGTAAGGGAGCCCATACCGACTAATCCCCTCCCGATGCACCAGGATAGAGGTATAGGTGGCTGAGCGAATTTGAAGGAGACCCAGGCTTACCAGATCGGGAAGCCGCTGAATCTTGTCTAGTCTGAGCCAGATATCGCCCATAAAGGGGATGTTAATCAGGTGAAGGCTACCGTCCTTCCACAAGACCCGGCTGGCCGCCACGATGGGGGTCTTGCCTAACCCCTTTTGAACCCGCTTTATCCCTTGAAGGAGCTCATCCAGGGCTTGAGGCTGAGGGATGACATCGTCATCTAGGATCCAAAGCCATTCATACCCCTGGGCGTGAGCGAGGCGCAGGCCTTCCCGGAATCCCCCGGCCGCCCCGAGGTTTTCCAAAAGGCGGTGGGTCCAGACCCCAGGAAATTCTTGAGCCAGCATCTCCTGGGTGCCGTCGGTGCTGGCATTGTCCACCACCAGGATGGCCTCCGGCGGCCGTGTTTGGGCCTGTAGCGCCAAGAGGCATTCTTTTAAGAGGTCTTTCCGATTGTGGGTGAGGACAACCGCGCAAACCTGGCTCACGCGAGCCTCCACTTAGGGCCTTCTGGGGTGTCCTCTACAACCACGCCCAGGGCCTTAAGCTCCTCCCGGATCCGGTCGCTTTTGGCGAAGTCCCGAGCCCGCCTAGCCTCTTCCCGGAGTTCTAAGATGATGCGTATCAGGCCTTCCAGGAGGGGGCCAGAGAGCTTTTCCTCCAGGACCCTCTCGGGGAAAAGCCCAAGGAGCTCCTCCCCTAGGGTGCGGAAGACCCTTTGGGCCCGCTTTAGGGAGTCCCGCCGGGCCTCGGGGAGGAGGCGGTTGAGCTCGGGGAGGAACTCGAAGAACTGGGCCAGGGCTTTAGGGGTGGAAAGGTCGTCCTCAATGGCCTCCAGGACCCCCTTTTCCAGGGCGTCCAGCGCCCCTTCTAGCCCCAGGGTGGAGCCGGAAGGCCGGCTTCCCGCCAGGCGCCGCACCTCCCGGTAGGCCTGGAGGAGGCGAGCATACCCCCGTTTGGCCGCCTCGAGGCCCTCCCAGGTAAAGTCCATGGGGCTCCGGTAATGGGTCTGGAGGAGGTAAAACCGGAGGGCCATGGGCTCGTGGCCCCGGAGGAGGTCGTGGAGGAGGACCAGGTTCCCCGTGCTCTTGGCCATCTTCTCCCCTTGGAGGAGGATGTGGTTGTGGTGGAGCCAGTACCGGGCGAATTCGTACCCCGCGGCCTCGGCCTGGGCGATCTCGCACTCGTGGTGGGGGAACTGGAGGTCAATCCCCCCGGCGTGGATATCGAACCCCTCCCCCAGGTACTTTAGGCTCATAGCCGTGCACTCGATGTGCCAGCCCGGATACCCCCCGCCCCAAGGGCTTTTCCAGCGCATGATATGCCCGGGCTCCGCCTCCTTCCAAAGGGCAAAGTCCAGGGGGTCTTCCTTCTCCTCCCGCACCTCCACCCGGGCCCCGGCCCTAAGCTCCTCGAGCTTTTTCCCGGAGAGCTTCCCGTACTCCGGGAAGGCCCGGACCCGGAAGTAGACGCTTCCGCCCCGCCTATACGCCACCCCCCGTTCCAGGAGCCTTTGGATAAGTTCCAGCATCTCCGGGATATGCCCCGAGGCCCGGGGGGCGATGGAGGGCCTAAGGACATTGAGGGCGGCCATGGCGTCAAAATAGCTCCAGGTGTACTTCTCCGCCACCTCCATGGGCTCCAGGCGCTCCAGCTTGGCCCGGCGCTCTATCTTGTCCTCCCCTTGGTCCGCGTCGTCCGTGAGGTGGCCCACGTCGGTGATGTTGGAGACAAACCGGACCCTATACCCCTGGTGGAGGAAATACCGCCTCAGGACATCGTAGACCACGGGCCCCCGGGCGTGGCCCAGATGGGGGTCGGCGTAGACTGTGGGGCCGCAGACGTAGATCCCCACATGCCCAGGCACCCGGGGATGGAAGGCCACCTTGGCCCGCCGCAGGGTGTCGTAGAGGACAAGGCCCATAAGGGGGATTATACTTGGCGGGGATGGGACGGATTTTGCGGGGGCTTGCAGGGGAGGGGCATCTTCGGGCTATCGCGGCCGAGACCAGCGGGGCGGTGGAGGAGGCCCGGCGCCGCCATGGCCTGGCCCCTACCCCCACCGCCGCCCTGGGCCGGCTCATGACCGGGGCCCTCCTCCTGGCCCAGCTTCTCCTAAAGGACCCCAGGGGGCGGCTTACCTTGCGGGTGGAAGGGGATGGACCCTTAGGGGGGATGGTGGCCGAGGCCGACCCCGCGGGCCGGGTCCGGGGGTATGTGGGAAACCCCCAGGCGGAGCTCCCTTTACGGGAGGGGAAGCTCAACGTGGGGGCCTTGGTGGGGCAGGGGAGTCTCCGGGTGGACCGGAGCCTCCCTGGGGGGGAGGTCTACACGAGCAGTGTCCCCCTGGTCTCGGGGGAGATCGCTGAGGACCTGGCCCATTACCTTTGGCAGTCGGAGCAGATCCCTTCCGCCCTCCTCCTGGGTGTCCGGGTCAAGGGGGAAGGGGAGGTGGAGGTGGCCGGAGGGGTGGTGGTCCAGGTCCTCCCCGGGGCCCCAGAGGAGGTTCTAAGCTGCCTCGAGGCCAACCTGGCCCGCTACCCCCAGGGCCTTACCCCCCTTCTTAAGGAGAGGGGCCTGGAAGGGGCTCTGGAGGCCCTTTTGGAGGGGCTCGGGTATGAGCCCACGGACCTCAAGGCCTTGGGGTATGGGGAAGGCTATATCCCGGCCCGGTTTGAATGCCGTTGCAACCGGACTAAGGCCTTGGAGGCCCTGGTCTTCTTCACCCCAGAGGAAAGGGAGGAGATGATCCTTAAAGACGGTGGGGCCGAGGTGGTTTGCCGCTGGTGCAACACGGCCTACCGCTTTAGCCCCGAGGAGATCCGGAGCCTGGTGGCCGAGGTGCGCTGCCCAGACTGCGGGGCGCTTTGGCTTTACCCCCGGGAGGACGGGACGGTCTTCCGGATAGAGGGGGAAACCTGCCGCTGCGGCCGCCGGGTGGAGCTTGGCCCTCCCCGGCCTGAGGCCTAGTAGAATCCCCTTATGTTCAAGACCATCCTGGCGGCCTACGACGGTTCGGAGCACGCCCGAAGGGCCCTAGAGGTGGCCCAGGCCGAGGCCAAGGCCCATGGGGCCAGGCTTCTCCTCCTCCACGCCTATGAGCCCGTCCCCGACTACCTGGGGGAGCCCTTTTTTGAGGAGGCCTTGAAGCGGCGGCTCAAGCGGGCCGAGGAGGTTTTGGCCGAGGGGCTAGCCCTCCTGGGCCTGCCCCGGGAGGCGGGGATCTTGGTGGAGGGGGAGGCGGCCCAGGCCATTTTGGATGCGGCCCAGGCCGAGGGGGTGGACCTGATCGTCATGGGGACCCGGGGGCTTGGGGCTTTAAAGAGCCTCTTTCTGGGCAGCCAAAGCCAGAAGGTCTTGGCCCAGGCCCCCTGCCCTGTCCTCCTGGTGCGTTAGACGGCCTCCAGGCCCTCGAGGAAAAGCCCCTCCAGGTCCAAAGGGTCCTCCAGCCCTACGGAGACCCGGATAAGCCCCGGGGTGACCCCGGCTTTGAGCCGGGCCTCCTCCTTGAGCCGGCTATGGGTGGTGGTCCAGGGGTGGACCAGGAGGGTGCGGGCGTCCCCCAGGTTGGGGGCCTTGAGGAGCCGGACCCTTTGGAGGAAGCGGCTTGCCGCCTCGAGGCTTCCAAGGTCCAGGGTAAGCATGGGCCCCCCCAGGCGGAGGTATTTTTGCGCCCGGGGGTAGGCAGGGTCCTCAGGGAGGCCGGGGTAGCGGAGGGCCTGGACCTTGGGGTGGGCCCGGAGCCTTTCGGCCAGGTAAAGCGCAGTCCGGCTCATCCTTTCCACCCTCAAGGCCACGGTCTCCAGGCCCTGGAAGAGGAGGTAGGCGTTGAAGGGGGAAAGGCTCATTCCCCCCAAGGAAAGGCCCAGTTGCCGCACCCTTTCCGGGAAACACCGGGGGCCTAGGGCCTCCAAAAGGGGGATACCCTTAAGGGGGTCGGGCTCCAGGAAGGGGGGGAAGTGCCGCCAGACCTCCGTGGCCCGGACGCTCACCCCGCCCCCCAGGACGGAGCCGTGCCCCGAGGCCCATTTGGTGAGGCTTTCCACCACCACGTGGGCCCCAGACTCCAGGGGCCGGGCTAGGTACCCCGCGGCCCCGAAGGTGTTGTCCACGATGAAGGCTAGGCCCTTTTCCTCCGCCAGGCTGGCCAGGGCCTCGAGGTCCGCCACCTTGAGGGCAGGGTTGGCCAGGGTCTCCACGAAGAGGACCCGGGTCCTGGGGCCAAGGGCCTCCCGCACCCGGTCGGGCTCGGGGTCTAGGTAGCGGAACCGGACCCCAAAGGGGGCGAAGACCTGGTTGAAAAGCCCAATGGTCTGGCCGAAAAGCCCCTCCGCGGCCAGGACCTCGTCCCCAGGGCGGAGGAGGGTTAAAAGGCTAGCGAAGGTTGCGGCCTGGCCCGTGGCCAGGACCACGCTTTCCAGGGCCCCTTCTAGGGCCTTAAGCCTTTCCTCCAGGGCCTTGGTGGTGGGGTCTTTCTGCCGGGCGTAGACGTAGCCTTCTCCGGTGGCGAACCGCTCCGCCCCTTCTTCCAGGGTGGCAAAGCCATAGGCGGCCACGGCGTAGATGGGAAGGCCCACCGCCCCGTGGGGGTCCTCGGGTAGCCCCGCGAGCACCGCCAGGGTGGCGTATTCCATGCCCCTATATTACCCAGCGGCCCTGGCGCATCAGGGGGAGGCGGGTCCCGTCCTCGTAGAGCCCGTCCACCTCCATCTCCTCCGAGCCGATCATCCAATCAATGTGGATGAGGCTCCGGTTCCCGCCTCGCCTCAGGAATTCTTCCTCCGAAGGGTGGCCCTCGAGGTTTTCCGTGTAGGCCTGGCCGAAGGCGATGTGGCTGGCGGCGTTCTCGTCAAAGAGGGTCTCGAAGAAGATAAGCCCGGTCTTGGCGATGGGGTTGTCCGCGGGGACCAGGGCCACCTCTCCCAAGCGCCTCGCCCCCTCGTCGGTCTTGAGGATTTCCTGGAGGACCTCCCCGTTTTGTTCTGCTCCAACCTCCACCGCCACCCCTCCTTCAAACCGGGCCCAGATCCCCTGGACCAGCTTCCCCGCCAGGGCTAGGGGGCGGCTTGCCCGCACCACCCCTTCCACCCGCGCCCTATGGGGGGCGGTGAAGACCTCCTCCGTGGGGAGGTTGGGGTTGCAGACCACCCCGTTCTGGGCCCGGGTGGCCCCGCCCCGCCAAAGGTGCCCCTCGGCCAGGCCCACCACTAAATCGGTGCCCGGCCCCCGGAAGTGGAGGGCATGGAACCGCTTCTGGTTCAGGTAGTCCACCTTCTGGTGTAGGGCCCGGTTGTGGGCCTCCCAAGCGGCCAGGGGGTCTTCCTGGTCCGCCCGGGTGGCCCGGAAGATAGCCTCCCAAAGGGCCTCCACCGCCTCCTCCTCAGATAGGTGGGGGAAGACCTTCCGGGCCCAGCCCGGGTGGGCAAAGGGGATCAGGCTCCAGTTGGTGGCGAACTCGGTGATGGCGTCCAGGGCTGGCTTGTAGGCCAGGTTCTGGGCCCTTTGGGCCCGGGCGATCCTTTCCGGCGGGAGGTCCTTAAGGGCCTCGGGGTCCGAGCCCACCACCCCAAGCCGGGCCGCCCCTTGGCGGAAGGCCTGGGCCATCCCCCCGTAAAGCCAGCCCGGGGCCCGGTCCAGCCCCTCCTCTGGGGCCAGGGCCAGGCGGTATTGGGTAAGGGCCTGGTCGGCGTACAGGACTGTAAAGAGGCTCGCCCCGGCCTGGTAGGCCTTCTGGGCCAGGAGGCGGACGAACCCCACCCCCTCAATGGGGGCGGTGGCGATGACCTCCTGGCCCTTTTGCAGGTTGAGCCCCACCCGTATGGCCAGTTCCGCTAGTTTTTCTAGGCGTGGGTCCATGGCCTTCACGCCTAGAGTTTACCGGGGGCAGGACCTAGGGGGAAGGAGGAGGATGAGGACCCCAAGGAGGAGGAGCCAGGGCCGGGCCTCGGTCCAGAGGAAGGCCAGGCCAAAAAGGGGGAGGACGAGGCCATACCGCCAGGGGGTGGAAAGGGTAGGGAGGCGCATGCCCTAAGCATACCCCTTGGGGACATTCCTCCCTCCCCCTTGGGGGTAGCCTGGTCCTTAAGGAGGAGGGTATGCGCCCCATAGTTGTGGATGGGAACGAGGCGGTGGCCCGGGTGGCCTACCGGCTTAGCGAGGTCATCGCCATCTACCCCATTACCCCGGCGAGCCCCATGGCCGAGCTTTCGGACGAGTGGGCCAGCCGGGGGGAGACCAATCTTTTGGGCCTGGTACCCCGGGTGGTGGAGATGCAGTCCGAGGGAGGGGCAGCGGGGGCTTTGCACGGGGCCTTGCAGGAGGGGGCTTTGGCCACCACCTTTACCGCCAGCCAGGGCCTTCTTCTCATGATCCCGGATATGTACAAGATCGCGGGCCAGCTTCTCCCCGGGGTCATCCATGTGGCCGCCCGGGCCCTGGCCACCCATGCCCTCTCCATCTTTGGGGACCACCAGGACCTCTACGCCGTTCGGGGGACGGGTTGGGGGATTCTGGTCTCGGAATCCGTTCAGGCGGCCCAGGACCTGGCGGCCATCGCCCACCTGGTGGCCCTGGAAGGCCAGATTCCCTTTATCCACGCCATGGACGGGTTCAGAACCTCCCATGAGGTCCAGAAGATCACCCCCCTTAAGGACCAGGAGCTTAGGCGCCTTTTTCCCTTTGCCGCCCTCGAGGCCTTCCGCCGGCGGGCCCTCACCCCTGAGGCCCCGGTGATCCGGGGCACGGCTCAGAACCCCGACCACTTTTTCCAGAACCGGGAGGCCATCAACCCCTACTACCTCCGGCTCCCCCGGGTGGTGGAGGAGGTGATGCGCCGGTTTGGGGAGGTTACGGGCCGGTTTTATGCCCCTTACGAGTACCTGGGCCACCCCGAGGCGGAAAGGGTCCTGGTCCTCATGGGCTCGGCTAGCAAGGCTGCGGAAGAGGCGGTTCGGTATCTCCTGGGGCGGGGGGAAAAGGTGGGCCTGGTCCGGGTCCGGCTCTTCCGGCCCTTTGACCTCGAGGCCTTCCTTAGGGTCCTGCCCCAGGGGGTCCAGAGGATTGCGGTCCTGGACCGGGCCAAGGAGCCTGGGGCCCTGGGGGAGGCCCTCTTCTTGGACGTGGCCGCGGCCTTGGCCCTCCGGGGCGGGAGGGTGCCCTTCCTCGTGGGGGGGCGGTACGGCCTGGCCTCCAAGGAGTTCACCCCGGGGATGGCCCTAGGGGTCTTTGAAGCCCTCAAAGGGGAGCCGCCCCATGGGTTTACCGTGGGCATCCGGGACGACCTTACCGGGCGGAGCCTCCCTTACCCTGAGGTGGACCTCGAGGACCCTGCCTCCTTGCGGGCGGTCTTTTACGCCCTAGGCTCGGATGGGACGGTCTCAGCCAATAAGAATACGGTGAAAATCCTGGGGGAGGAAACCCCCCTTTACGTCCAGGGGTATTTCCTCTACGACTCCAAGAAGTCCGGCTCCCGTACGGTGAGCCATATTCGCCTAGGGCCCAACCCCTTGGAGAAACCCTACCTTATCCAAAGGGCCAACTTCGTGGCCGTCCACCAGTGGGGGTTTTGGGAACGGCTGCCCATGCTGGGAGTGGCCGAGGAAGGGGCTACCCTGCTCCTTAACGCCCCCTACCCCAAGGAGGAGATCTGGGACCGCCTCCCGAGGCCCGTCCAGGAGGAGATCCTTAAGAAAAACCTCAAGGTCTATGCCCTAAACGCCTACGAGCTGGCCCGCCGCATAGGCCTGCCCGGCCGGATTAACGTCCTCATGCAGGCCGCTTTCTTCAAGGTTACGGGGCTTCTTCCCGAGGCCGAGGCCAAGGAGCGGATGAAAAAGAGCATCCAAAAGTCCTATGGCCGTCGGGGAAGGAGTGTGGTGGAGCGGAATTTCCAGGCGGTGGACCTGGGGTTTAGCGCCGTGGAGGCTGTGCCCATCCCGAACCGGATTACCTCGGATAAGGGCCTCCTCCCTCCCATGACCGAGGATGCTCCGCCCTTCGTGAAGGAGGTCCTGGGTCCCATCGCCTTGGGGCTTGGGGACCGGCTTCCCGTTTCGGCCTTCCCTCCGGATGGGGCCTTTCCCACGGGGACGGCCCGGTACGAGAAGCGGGGGATTGCGGAGCAGGTCCCGGTCTGGGAGCCGGATATCTGCGTCCAGTGCGGGAAGTGCGTTTTGGTCTGCCCCCACGCCGTGATCCGGAGCAAGGTGGTCCCCGAGGAGGCCCTAGCAGGCGCCCCTTCCGGATATAAGGCCCGGAAGGCCATGTGGAAAGACCTCCCTGGGGTCTATACCCTGGCGGTAAGCCCTGAGGACTGCACCGGGTGTGGTCTTTGCGTGGAGGTCTGCCCCGCTAAGGATAAGCGCAACCCCAGCCGCAAGGCTCTGAACATGGCCCCCCGCCTCGAGGTCCGGGAAGCGATGATGCGGCACTGGGACTTCTTCTTAAGCCTCCCCGAGACCCCGAGGACAGGGCTCAAGCTCCATACCGTCAAGGATGTCCAGCTCTTAGAACCTCTCTTTGAGTTCAGTGGGGCCTGTGCCGGGTGTGGGGAGACCCCCTATCTCAAGCTCCTTTCCCAGCTTTTTGGCGACCGGGCCATTATCGCCAACGCCACGGGGTGTAGTTCCATCTACGGGGGGAACCTCCCCACCACCCCTTGGACCAAAAACCGGGAGGGCCGGGGTCCGGCCTGGGCCAACTCCCTCTTTGAGGACAACGCTGAGTTCGGCTTAGGGATGCGCCTGGCCCTGGACAAGAAGGCGGAGTACGCCCGAAGCCTCCTCCCCCGCTTCCGTGAGATCCTGGGGGATAGCCTAGTGGCCGCCCTTCTTGAGGAGGTGGGACCCGAGAGGATAGAGGAGCGCCGGGCCCAGGTGGCCCTCCTAAGGGAGCGCCTCCAGGAGGTCCAGGATCCCTTGGCCCGGGACCTTATGGCCGTGGCCGAGGCCCTTATCCCCCACACGGTCTGGATCGTGGGGGGGGATGGCTGGGCCTACGACATCGGGTATGGGGGATTGGACCATGTGTTGGCTAGTGGGGCCAACGTCAAGGTCCTGGTCCTGGATACCGAGGTCTACTCCAACACCGGGGGGCAGGCCTCCAAGGCCACGGGCCTGGGGGCGGTGGCCAAGTTTGCGGCCTCGGGCAAGCCTACCCCCAAGAAGGACCTAGCCTTCATGGCCATGGCCTACGGGCATGTCTACGTGGCCCAGGTGGCCATGGGGGCGAACGACGCCCACACCATCCGGGCCTTCCTCGAGGCCGAGGCCCACAAGGGTCCGGCCCTTATCCTGGCCTATAGCCACTGCATCGCCCACGGGATCGATATGGCTAAGGGTATGGACCACCAGCGTCTGGCTGAGCGCACCGGGTACTGGCCCCTTTTCCGGTATATCCCCGGGGAGGGCCTACACCTAGATTCCAAGCCCCCAAGCCTCCCCTTAAGGGAGTACCTCCTGGCGGAGAACCGGTACCGCCTCCTCCTCCAGACCCATCCCCTGGAGGCGGAGCGGGTGCTTAAGGAGGCGGAGGAGGCGGTGCGGGCCCGTTGGGCCCGGCTAGAGCGCCTGGCGGCGCCGGTGAAGGAGGGGGTATGAACCTCAAGACCCAGTACTTAGGCCTGGAGCTCGACCACCCCTTGGTGGCCTCGGCCTCCCCTTATACCGAGACCCTGGAGGGGTTTTTGCGCCTGGAGGAGGGAGGGGCCGCGGCCATTGTAATGCACTCCCTCTTTGAGGAGCAGATCCTGGCCGAGGAGGAGGCCTTAGACCATTACCTCCACTACGGGCATGAGAGCTACGCCGAGGCCCTTTCCTATTTCCCCCAGGCCCAGGAGTACCGCCTCCCCCCGGACCGGTACCTGGACCTCTTGAGCCGGGCCAAGGAAAGGGTCTCTGTACCCATCATCGCTAGCCTCAATGGGGTAAGCCGGGGCGGGTGGGTGGAGTACGCCAGGCTTTTGGAGGAGGCTGGAGCCGACGCCTTGGAGCTCAACCTCTACTATATCCCCACCGACCCTAGGCTTTCCGCCCTCGAGGTGGAGGCCATGTACCTGGAGACGATCCGGGCCGTGGTGGAGACGGTGCGGATTCCCGTGGCGGTGAAGATCGGCCATGCCTTTACCGCCCTGGCCCATTTCGCGGCCCAGGTGGCGGGGACGGGGGCTAAGGCCTTGGTCCTTTTTAATCGCTTCTACCAGCCGGATTTTGACCTCGAGGCCCTTGCCGTCGCCCCTACCCTTACCCTTTCCCGGCCTTACGAGGCCCTCCTCAGGCTTCACTGGATCGCCCTCCTCTATGGCCGCGTCCCCTTAGAGCTCGCCATGACCGGGGGGGTGCATACGGGGAAGGAGGCGGCCAAAGGGCTTCTCGCTGGGGCCCAGGTGGTGATGATGACCTCGGCCATCCTGGAGCATGGCCCCAGGCATTTCCAAAAGGTTCTGGAGGAGCTCAAGGCCTTTATGGAGGCCAAAGAATACGCCAGCGTGGAGGAGATGCGCGGGGCCATGAGCTACTGGAATCTGGCCGAGCCCGCGGCCTTTGAGCGGGCCAACTACCTCAAGGTCCTGGCCCGGTACCGGCTTCTGCCTTAGACTAGGGCCTGTGCGGAACGGGGAGATTGGGCGGCTTTTTGAGGAAATCGCCCTTATGAGCGAGTTTCTGGGGGATAACCCCTTTAGGGTCCGGGCCTATTACGAGGCCGCCCGGACCCTCATGGACCTGGATCTGCCCATCGAGGAGGTGGCTGAAGGGGGCAAGGAGGCCCTCATGGCCTTGCCGGGGATTGGGCCGGACCTAGCGGAAAAAATCCTGGAATATCTCCAGACGGGCCGGCTTAGGAAGCACGAGGAGCTAAGCCAAAAGGTGCCCCGGGGGGTTCTGGAGGTTATGGCCGTGCCAGGGGTAGGCCCTAAGACGGCCAGAACCCTCTACGAGGCCTTGGGGGTGGACTCCCTGGAGAAGTTAAGGAAGGCCCTGCAGGAGGGGGCCCTTTTAAGGCTCAAGGGGTTTGGGCCCAAAAAGGTTGAGCGGATCCGGGAAGGCCTGGTCATCAAGGAGGGTAGCCGGCGCCTGCCCCTGGGCCAGGTCCTTCCCCTGGCCCGGAACCTCCTCCAGGCCATCCGGGGGCTTCCTGGGGTGGACAAGGCCGAGCTTTGCGGTTCCGCCCGGCGGTACAAGGAGACCGTGGGGGACCTGGACTACCTGGTGGCCACCCGGGACCCCGAGGGGGTGGTGGAGGCCTTTTTGGGGCTTCCCCAGGTGGCCCGGGTTTACGCCAAGGGCCCAGGCCGGGCCACGGTCTTCCTGCGGGAGGGCATCCAGGTGGACCTAAGGATTGTTCCTCCGGAAAGCTATGGCTCTGGGCTTCAGTACCTCACGGGGAGCAAGGACCACTCCATCCGCCTGAGGGCCCTAGCCCAGGAGCGGGGGCTTAAGCTTTCCGAGTACGGGGTCTTTAGGGGAGGGGAGAGGGTGGCCGGGGCCACGGAGGAGGAGGTCTACGCCGCCTTGGGCCTCCCCTGGATCCCGCCTCCCCTAAGGGAGAACCTAGGGGAGGTGGAGGCGGCCCTAAGGGGGGAACTCCCCAAGCTCCTTAGCCTCGAGGAGGTCCGGGGCGACCTCCAGGTTCACTCTACCTATTCCGACGGGAGGCATGGTCTGGAGGCGCTTTGGGCCGCGGCCAAGGCCCTGGGGTACGAGTACCTGGCCATCACCGACCATTCCCCCGCGGTCCGGGTGGCGGGGGGGGTTAGCCCGGAGGAGGCCCTTAAGCGCATAGAGGCCATCCGGGCCTTTAACGAGACCCATGCCCCGCCTTACCTCCTGGCGGGGGCCGAGGTGGATATCCACCCTGACGGGAGCCTGGACTACCCGGACTGGGTTTTGAGGGAGCTGGATATCGTTTTGGTCTCCGTCCACTCCGCCTTTCGCCTGTCCAAGGCCGAGCAGACCCGGCGCCTCCTCCGGGCCCTGGAGCATCCTTTTGTCCATGTCCTCGCCCACCCCACGGCCCGGCTTCTGGGCCGGCGGGCCCCCATAGAGGTGGACTGGGAGGCGGTCTTCGCCCGGGCCAAGGCCAAGGGGGTAGCCGTGGAGATCGACGGGTACGCCGATCGGGTGGACCTCCCAGACGACCTGGCCCGGATGGCCTACGGGATGGGGCTTTGGCTCAGCCTTTCCACGGATGCCCATGGCGTGGAGGGTCTCCGGTACATGGAGCTCGCTGTGGGCACGGCCCAAAGGGCCTGGGTGGGGAAGGAAAGGGTCTTGAACCTCCTCCCTTACCCGGAGCTTAAGGCCTGGTTGGAGCGCAAACGGCTATAAGGGGATGTTGTCGTGCTTTTTGGGGGGGCGGTGCTCCTCCTTGGTCCAGAGGGCCTTGAGGTGGAGGTAGAGGAGGCGCCGGGTGTCCTTGAATTCTATGACATCGTCGATGTAACCCCGGCTTGCCGCCACCCAGGGGTTGTCGAAGGCCCGCTTGTACTCCTCGATCTTGCGGCGCCGGGTCTCCTCAGGGTTCTGGGAGGACTGGATCTCCCGCCGGTAGATAATATTGGCCGCCCCTTCCGCCCCCATCACGGCCACGGCCGCGGTGGGCCAGGCCAGGACCACGTCCGCCCCCATGTCCTTGGAGTTCATGGCCAGGTACGCCCCCCCGTAGGCCTTTCGGGCGACGAGGGTGATTTTGGGGACTGTGGCCTCGGCGTAGGCGAAGAGCATCTTGGCCCCGTGCCGGATAATCCCCCCGTGCTCCTGGGCCACCCCCGGGAGGAAGCCGGTGACGTCCACCAGGGTCAGGATGGGTATGTTGAAGGCGTCCATGGTGCGGATGAACCGGGCGGCCTTGTCCGAGGCGTTGATGTCCAGGGCCCCGGCCATATACCGCGGGTTGTTGGCCACCACCCCCACGGGGAAGCCCCCAATCCGGCCTAAGCCCACGATGATGTTCCGGGCAAACCGGGGCTGGATTTCCAGGAATTCCCCTTCATCTAAGAGGGTCCGGATGACCTGGTGCATGTTGTAGGGCCGGCGGGCGTCCGGATGAATAATCTCCATCAGCTCAGGCGTGGGACGGAAGGGGTCGTCCTTGGGCTCCACCACGGGGGGCTTTTCCCGGCTATTCTGGGGCAGGTAGGAGAGGAGTTTCCGGATGAGCTCCAGGACCTCCCGGTCGTCCTTCCCCTCGAGGTGGGCCACCCCGCTTTTCTCCATGTGGACATCCGCCCCGCCCAGCTCCTCGAAGCTCACCTCCTCCTTGGTGACGCTTTTGATGACCTCGGGGCCGGTGATGAACATGTAGCTGGTGGAGCGGCTCATGAGGATGAAATCCGTCATGGCTGGGCTATACACTGCCCCCCCGGCGCAGGGGCCCAGGATGGCCGAGATCTGGGGCACCACCCCGGAGTAGATGGCGTTGCGGTAGAAGACCTCCCCGTAGCCCGAGAGGCTATCCACCCCTTCCTGGATCCGGGCCCCGGCGGAGTCATTGAGGCCAATGATGGGGGCTCCCACCTTGGCCGCCAGGTCCATGAGGCTGGCGATCTTGCGGCCGTGCATCTTGCCCAAGGATCCCCCGAGGACGGTGAAGTCTTGGCTGAAGACGAAAACGAGCCGGCCCCCAATCGTCCCGTACCCCGTGACCACTCCATCCGCAGGGGCCTCCAGGCCCTCCATGAGCCCCGTCTCCAGGTGCTCCACAAAGGGCATGAGCTCTACAAAACTCCCAGGGTCCAGGAGAAGGTCTATCCGCTCGCGGGCGGTGAGCTTCCCTTGCTGGTGCTGCTTTTTAATCCGCTCCTCCCCGCCGCCTTCCAGAACCTTCCTTCTCCGCTCCTCCAGCTCAGCCAAGAGCTCGTCCAGGATCAGCCGGGCGGTATCCATCCTGGCCTATATGCTACCCTAGAGAAGGGGCCAAGATCTCCTAGAAAGGAGGTGGACATGCGTTGGCTTTGGTTGGTCCTGGGGGTTTTCCTTCTTTTGCTTTTGGTTTGGGGAGGCTATGCGGCCTACGGCCATCTTCGGAGCCTGGAGGCCCGGTTGACCAGCCTCGAGGCCCAGGTCCAGGCCCAGGGGGAGGCCCTCAAGGCCCTAGGGGACCGGCTCGCCCGGGTGGAAGGGGAGGTCTTTAAGGCCCCGTCCCCGCCCCTTGCCTTGCCTGAGCCGGAGGCACCGGCCCAAGCCCCCACCTGGCCTTATGCCCTGGGGATTTTGATTTTGCTTCTACTTCTTTACTTAGCCTACCGTCTTTTCCGCCGGTCCCAGCAGGAGGTCTTTGCCAGGACAAGGGAACCGAATCCACCCCCGGAGGAGACGACCGCCTTAGATACCTGGACCGCGGAAGGGGGAACCCCTCCCCCACCCGAGGAGCCACCGCCTCCCCCTAGGGAGGGGGATAGGCCCAAGGAGGGCTAGGAAAAAGCCCTTTAGGCGCTAGGGGCCACGCCCCCATGGGGGCGTGGCCCTGTGGGTGGGGCTTTAGTCCTTGAGCTTTTTCACCGCCTGGATCAGGGCGGGCAGAACCTGGTGCACATCCCCCACGACCCCGTAGTCTGCGTGCTTGAAGATGGGGGCCTCGGGGTCCTTGTTCACGGCGACGATGTACTTGCTCTTGTTCATCCCCGCCAGGTGCTGCACCGCCCCCGAGACGCCCAAGGCGATGTAGAGGTTGGGCTGGACGGTTTTGCCCGTCTGGCCCACCTGCTCGCTATAGGGCCGCCAACCCGCGTCCACCACCGCCCGGGTGGCCCCCACGGCCCCACCCAGGAGGAGGGCCAGCTCTTCTATAGCCTTAAAAGCCTCGGCGTTCCCCATCCCCCGGCCCCCGGTGACCACCACCTGGGCCTCGGTGAGGGAGACGCCTTTTTTCTCTTCCTGGATCCTTTCCAGGACCTCTACCCCGGGTACGGAGGCAAGCTCCAGCCTTTCCACCGCCCCTTCCCCTTGGGGCTCGGCCAGGGGGGTGGTGTTGGCCTTGACCGTGAGGACCACGGGGGGCCTGGCCCTAAGCTTCTGGGTCACCCGGTTGAGGTAGGCGTACCGGGTGGCGTAGACCCACTCCCCTTCGGCCCAGGACTCCAAGGTATCCTCCAGGAGGCCGGCCCTTAGGGCGTAGGCCACCCGGCCCAGATAGGCCCGGCTCTGCCGGCTCGAGGGGGCCAGGATGGCCTTGGCCTCCCGGCCTGCCTGGAGTACACCCTTGGCCCAGGTTTCCGCGGTATAGGGCAGGGCCGGGCCCACATAGACCTTGTCTACGAATGTTCTGGCCTCCTCGGCCACGGCCTCCGCCCCCTCGCCTAAAAGAAGGCCCAGGATGGGCCCTCCCAGGGCCTCCTTAAGCCCCCGGGCCCGGGCGATGGCCTCGAGGCTCCCTTTCCTCAGCCTGGTCCCGTCGTGGTCCAGCACCACAAGGATCATCCCCTACCCCCCTTAGAGCACCTTGGCCTCTTCATGGAGAAGCCTCACGAGCTCCTCCGCCGCCCCCACGGGGTCCTTGGTCCCGTCCAGGATCCGGCCGAGCCGGGCTTTCTCCTGGATGCCCTCCTCCAGGATCTCCACCCGGGGGGCCAGCTGAACCGCCGCTTTGCGTACCTCTTTCTTCTTGGCCTTCATAATCCCAGGCAGGGTGGGGTAACGGGGCTCGTTTAGGCCCTGCTGAGTGGTGAAGACCGCGGGGAGCTTCACCCGGACCCACTCCGCCCCTTCATCCAGGTCATGTTTAGCCCGGGCGGTCTCTCCTTCCAGCTCCAAGGCCGTGGTCCAGGCCACCACCGGGATCCCTAAGGCCTCAGCTAGGGCCGCACCCAGGGCCTGGCTATCCCAGTCCGCCTGCTGCCCCCCGGTGAGGATGAGGGTGGGGGCCTCCTCCTGGAGGATGGGGGCCAGGGCCTCGGCCACGCTCACGGGGTCGGCGTGCCCCTCGTAGACCAGGTGAATCCCCCGGTCCATCCCCATGGCCAAGGCGGTGCGGATGGCCTCCTCCGTGCGCTCGGGGCCATACCCCACCACCACGGCCTCCCCGCCATGCTTCTCCTTGAGGCGCAAGGCTTCCTCCACGGCGTACTCGTCCATCTGGTCCAGGATGAGGGTGGCCCCGCTAAGGTCCACCCGCCCCTCCTGGACCTTGAGCCTAGACTCCCCATCAGGGACCTGCCGGATGACCGCGATGAACCTCATTTCTCCTCCCTACCTATTCCGCTAAAAGATGCCGGGCGATGATCAGCCTCTGGATCTCGTTGGTGCCCTCGTAGATCTGGTTGAGTTTTACGTCGCGGAGCAGCTTTTCCACGGGGTATTCCCGCACGTACCCATACCCCCCGTGGATCTGGATGGCCTGGTTGGCGGCTTCAAAGGCCACCTCGCTGGCGTAGGCCTTGGCGATGGCGCTGGCATGGGCGTGGGGGAGGCCCTGGTCCGCAAGCCAAGCGGCGTAGTAGGTGTAGGCCCGGGCCGTTTCAATCCCGATGTAGATATCCGCCATCTTGAACTGGATGGCCTGGAAATTTGCAATCTTCTGCCCAAAGGCCTCCCGCTCCTTGGCGTACTTAATCGCCTCATCCAAGGCGCGGCGGGCCACCCCGATGCTGCCTGCGGCCACGGGGATCCGGGTCTTGTTGAGGGTCTGCATGGCGATCTTAAACCCTTCCCCTTCCGCCCCCAGGCGGTTTTCCACGGGGACCCGGACATCCTCAAAGACCAGCTCGTAGGTGCCCGAGGCCCTTTGGCCCATTTTGCCGTGGATCTTATTGGCCTTAAGGCCCGGGGTGTTCCGCTCCACCACCAGGGCCACCACCCCCTTGTGCCTGAGCTCGGGGTTCAAGGTGGCGAAGACCACGATCCACTCGGCCTCCCCGCCGTTGGAGATCCACATCTTGGTCCCATTCAGGACGTAGTGGTCCCCTTCCCGCACCGCCCGGGTTCTGAGGGCGGCGGCGTCCGAGCCGTTCCCGGGCTCGGAAAGGGCAAAGGCGGCCAGGGCGGGTTTTTGCGTAAGGGGGGTGAGGAAGCGGCGCTTTTGCTCCTCGGTTCCGGCCAGGAGGACGGGGGTAATCCCTAGGTCGCTGGCCATGGGGATGGTGTAAATCCCCATGCAGGCGTAGGCCAGCTCTTCCCCTAGAATCACCTCGTCCAGCATCTTGAGCCCCATACCCCCGTATTCCTCGGGGATAATGGCGTTTAAAAGCCCTACTTCATAGAGCTTTTCTATGATAGGCCAGGGAACCTCTTCCCGCTCGTCGTACTCCTGGGCCACGGGGAGGATGACCTCCCTAGCAAAGCGCCGGGCCAGGGCCTGTAGGGCTTTTTGCTCTTCCGTAAGGCTAAAATCTATCGGCACCCTCCACCTCCTGGGGCTTGGGGCCCTCTCTTTGACCCAGTCTAAGATTATAGCCCCGTCTCCGCAACCCCCTCGGGGCCTATGCTACCATGGGCCGAGGATGAAGCCCACCTTTCCCCTGGAGGTCCTCACCCGCTTCCAGGAGGCCCTCCTAAAGGACCTAGACGCCAGGGGGATCCTGCGCAATTTTCTGGAGAGAGCCACAGAGGAAGGGGCGAGAAGGGCGGCCCTTTTCCTTTACCATCCTGAGACCCGGGAGCTTGTGGGGGAGGTGGCCTCGGGCCGGGGGGAACGGTATACGGTCTCGGCCATCGCCCTCCCCCTTTGGACCCGGGGGCCTATCCAGGAGGCCTTCCTTGCTCCGGGGCCGGTACAGGATGGGGAAGGGTGGTTGATCCCGGTGGTGGGGGAGGGGAGGTATTGCTGGTCCGACCCCGAGGCCCTTTGCCAGCATAGGCCCCGGGCCCGTCGGGAGACCCGGGTCCATATTTGCCCCTCCTGCCCCTGGTTTACCCCTAAGGGGGTCCTGAGCCTGGAGGGGGTGCCCCGGTCCTGGGAGCCCCTCCTGCCTGCCCTTGCCCAGCTCACGGCCCTGGCTTTAAAAAACGCCGAGATCCTCAAGGCCCGGGATGAGGCCTTAGGGCGCGCCTCCCGGCAGGCCCAGGCCCTGGCCCAGGTGAGCGCCCTGGCCCGGGAGCTCGCCCGGCAGAAGGAGCCGGAGGGGGTCCTGGAGACCTTAGCCCGGGCCCTGGTGGAGCGGTTTGGGTTTTACCGGGTCACGGTGGCCCTGCTTAAGGATGGGGTTCTCCAGGGCTTTCTCACCCTTAAGGGGCGGGAGGTTTACTGGACCGAGGGCCGGAGCCGGATCCGTTTGGCCCTGGAGGCCTCCCCCGACCCCCTGGCCCGGGCGGTGCGGGAGGGGAGGACCCTGGTCCTGGAAGGGGCAGAGCTGCCCCCGCCCATGCAGGCCGAGGGGGTAATGGGGGCGGCCTTCCTGCCTATCCCGGGGGATGGCCGGGTCCTAGGGGGACTGGTCCTGGACCACGGCCCCGGGGGGCCCCCGGTGGCGGAGGAGGAGGTGCGGTATGCGGAGCTTTTGGCGGGGGTGGCGGGGGTGGTCCTCCAGGGGGCTTACCTCTACCGGGAGAAGACCGAGCTCAGCCTGGCCCTGGCCGCGGAGCGCCGGAGCCTGGCCTCCCTTTTGGAGGAGCTCCCCGATGGGGTTCTGGTCCTAAAGGGGGAGGAGGGCCTGGCCAACCGCAAGGCCCGGGAGATCCTGGGCCTTGGCCCCACCTTCCGCCTCCCTAACCTCCCCGCCCTCCTGGCCCCGGCCTTGGAGGGGGGAAGGCTCGAGGCCCGGATAGGCGGGCGGGTCCTCAGCATCCGGAGCCAGGTTTTGGAGGAGGGCCAGGTCTTGGTCTTGCACGATATCACGGAAAGGGTCCGGATGGAGGCCCGGCTTAAAGAGGAGGTGCGGTTTTCCTCCTTCCTGGCGGGTCTTGCCCAGGAGGTCCTGGCCCAAGGGAATACCCCGGGCCTGGCCCGGGCCTTGGTGGAAGGCCTGGCCCAGGCCTTTGGGGCGGAGATCGGGGCCATGGCCCGGATAGGAAGGGAGGGGATGGAGCTTCTCTACGCCACCCGCCCCTTGCCTGCCCCCCCTACTGGCCCTAACCTCATACAAAAGGCCCTGGCTGAGGATCGGGTTCTCCTCCTCCCCCAGGTCTCCCCGGAGGAGTGTGCCCTAAGCCCCCTCCTGGGCATCCAAAGCGCCCTGGCCCTCCCCCTTAGGGCCCCCGGGGTGGAGGGGGGGATTCTCTTGGGCTATACCCGGCCCCGCACCTTGCCCAAGGCTTTCCAGGCCTGGCTGGACCGGGTCCGGGCCCTGGCCAGCCTGGCCCTGGCCAAGGCCCACCTCCTGGAGGAGGCCCAGGCCGGGGAGGCCCGGCTTAGGGCGCTTTTGGAGCATAGCCAGGATGTGGTCTACGTTTTGGACCAGGAGGCCCTGATCCGCTGGGTGAGTCCCAGTGTGGCCCAGGTTCTGGGCTACGACCCCAAGGGGTACGAGAGGGCCCCGGTGCGGGCCTTAGACTTCGTCCACCCTGAGGACCGTCCCTTGGCTGAGGGGCTTTGGCAGGCCCTTTTGCAAAGGCCAGGGGAGGTCCAGACCGCCTTTTTCCGGGTCCTCAAGGCCGATGGCCAGGCCTTGCCCGTGGAGGCTTGGGGGAAAAACCTCCTTCAGGACCCCAGGATCCGGGGGGTGGTGGTCACTTTGCGGGATATCTCCGCCCGCCTCGAGGCCGACCGCCTCAAGAGCGAGTTCATCGCCGCGGTTTCCCACGAGCTCCGTACCCCCTTGGCCGTAATCCTGGGCCTGGCCGAGCTTTTAAAGGAGGAGGTGGGGGAGGAGGCCGAGGAGTCCGTGGAGCTCATCCTGGAGGCGGCCTTCCGGCTTAAGACCATGGTGGATAACCTCCTGGACAACGCCCGTTTGGAGGCCGGCCGGTTTGAGGTGAACCGGCGGTCCGTCAACCTGAAGCCTCTGCTTCAGGACCTGGCCAAAAGCTTCCAGGGGGTGGCCCGGCTTTCCGGGGTGGCCTTCCAGGTGGTGGTGGAGGACCTCCCCCCCCTCATGGCCGATCCCGACCGGGTCCTCCAAGTCCTGGGGAACCTCCTCCATAACGCCTTCAAGTTCGCCCCCCCCGGGGGGGAGGTGGTTTTGAGGGCCCGGGCCCAGGGGGAGGGGGTGGTCTTAGAGGTCCAAGACACCGGCCCCGGGATTCCCAAGGAGGACCTGCCCCGGCTTTTTGAGCGGTACGCCCGGGCCCGGACAGCCAAGGCCCGGGGGGTGGCGGGGACGGGGCTTGGGCTATACATTTCCAAGCGCATCGTTGAGGCCCATGGCGGGAGGATAGAGGTGGAGTCGGAGGAGGGCCAAGGGAGCCTCTTCCGGGTTATCCTACCCCTATATGCCCCGGATTCTCCTCATTGAGGACGAGCCTCTGGTGGCCCACCTACTCCAGAGGCTTCTACGCCGGGCCGGGCATGAGGTGGTCTGGGTCCCCACGGGAGAGGAGGGGCTTGAGCGCCTGGGGGAGGGGTTTGATATGGTCGTTTGTGACCTGGTTCTCCCAGGGGTTTCGGGCCTCGAGGTTATCCGGAGGGTGCGGCAGGAGGGGGGGCCTCCGGTCCTGGCCATCTCCGCCAGCCTCACCCGGCAGGCCGAGGCCTTAGAGGCCGGGGCCCAGGCCTTTTTGGGCAAGCCCTTTGAGAACCAGGCCCTTTTGGAGACGGTCAAACGCCTTTTGGGCTAGACTCTAGGAGGGGAGGTCCCTATGGAAAGGCGGAGCTTCCTTAGGAAGGCAGGGGTTGGTTTAGCAGCTAGCCTGGCCTTGGGCCCAGTCTACGCCCAAGCCCAGCCCCAGGTGCGCTGGCGCCTAGTCTCCAGCTACCCCAAGAGCCTGGATACCCTTTACGGCGGGGCCGAGGACCTGGCCGAGCGGGTGGCGGCCCTCACCGGGGGGCGGTTTCAGATCCGCCCCTACCAGGCGGGGGAGATCGTTCCCGGGGGGCAAGTCCTGGACGCGGTCCAGGCGGGGACGGTGGAGGCGGGGCACACCTGGGCGGGGTTTTACCTGGGCAAGTCCCCGGCCTTGGCCTTTGAGGGGGCGGCGGTGCCCTTTGGCCTCACCTACCGGCAGCATAACGCCTGGATCTGGTATGGCGGGGGGCTGGAACTCACCCGGGCCCTGTACGCGGACTTCGGCCTCCTCAACTTCCCTGGGGGGAATACCGGGGCCCAGATGGGCGGATGGTTTAAAAAGGAGATCCGGGGCCTTGCCGACCTCCGGGGCCTTAGGATGCGCATCCCGGGCCTAGGGGGGCAGGTCATGGGCCGGCTTGGGGTGGTGCCCCAGACCCTGGCTGCGGGGGATATTTATCCGGCCTTGGAGCGGGGGGCGATTGACGCCACGGAGTTTGCCGGTCCCTACGATGACGAAAAGCTGGGCTTTTACAGGGTGGCCCGGTACTACTATTACCCCTCCTTCTGGGAGCCCAGCGCCCAGCTCACCTTTTTGGTCTCCCAGAAGGAATGGCAGAAGCTCCCCAAGGAGTTCCAGGAGGCCTTCCAGGTGGCGGCCCAGGAGGTCAACCTTACCATGATGGCCAAGTACGACGCCTTAAACCCCCAGGCCCTCAAACGCCTTTTGGACCGGGGGGTGAGGCTTCGTCGCTTCCCCACGGAAATCCTCAAGAAGGCCCATGAGGAGGCCTTTGCCCTTTACGAGGAGCTCGCGGCCAAGGATACAGCCTACCGCCAGGTCTACACCGCCTGGCGGCGCTTCCGGGAGGAGGCGTACCGTTGGTTCGGGGTGGCGGAGCTTGCCTACCAGGCCTTCGCCCTGCCCAACCCCTAGTCGGTTTTTTCTAGGCGCACCGCACTCACCTTGTACTCAGGGATCCGGCTCAGAGGGTCCAGGGCGTCCAGGGTGAGGCGGTTGGCCGGGGCCTCGGCGAAGTGGAAGGGGGCGTAGACCACCCCTTGGGGCGTCCTTTCCGTGACCCAGGCCTGGGCCAGGATCCTTCCCCTTCGGCTTACCACCCAGACCCTTTCTCCATCCGCCAGGCCGAGCCGCTGGGCGTCTTCGGGGTGGATTTCCACCTTGAGCTCGGGGTAGGCGGCCTCGAGGCGGCTATTCCGGCTTAAGGTGCCCCCGTGCCAGTGGTAGAGGACCCGGCCGGTGGAAAGGAGAAGGGGGTAGTCCCGGTCGGGGGGTTCGGCTGGGGGGGTATAGGGGGCGGGGAAGAACCGGGCCCGGCCCGAGGGGGTGTTGAACCGGTCTTGGAAAAGGATTCCTACCCCTTCTTTCTCCTCCTCTGGACAGGGCCAAAGGACGCCTTCTTCCTCCAACCGTTCGTAAGAAATCCCCCCCATCATCCCAGGGAGGACCTGGCGGATTTCCTCCCAGATGGCCTCCGGCCCCGGATAAATCCGCCAGGGCCGGTCCAGGGCCTGGGCCAGGCGTCGGCCTAGTTCCTGGGTGATCCACCAGTCGGGCCGGGCCTCCCCCGGCGGGGGGAGGAGGGCCCGGACCCGCTGGACCCGGCGCTCGGTGTTGGTGAAGGTCCCATCCTTTTCCAGGAAGCTGGCCGCGGGGAGGATGACGTCGGCGAAGGGGGTGGTCTCGTTCTCCAGGATGTCCTGGAGGACCAAAAAGGGGAGGGCGCGAAGCTTGGCCTTGGTGTGGTCCTGGTAGGGTTCGCTGGTCACCGGGTCTTCCCCAATCAGGTAGATGGCCCGCACCTCGGGGATGGCCTCAAAAACCTCGGTCATCCGGAGGCCGGGCCTGGGGTTGAGCCCCACCCCCCAGGCGGCCTCAAAGGCCTTCCGCCCCTCGCTGTCCACGCGGGTGTACCCGGGGAGGACGTCCGGGAGCCCCCCCATATCCCCAGCCCCCTGGACGTTGTTCTGCCCCCGCAAGGGGTTGAGCCCCGCCCCTTCCCGGCCCACCTTTCCCGTAAGAAGGGCCAGGTTGACCAGGGCCTGGGCCGTGGCCACCCCTTTGGTGTGCTGGGTGACCCCCATGGCCCAGTAGGCCCCAGCCCGGGGGGTGGTGGCGTAGAGCCGGGCGGCCTCGGCGATCTTTTCCTTGGGGACCCCGGTGACCTCCTGGGCGGCCTCGAGGGTAAAGGGGGCGAGGCTTTCCCGCCACGCCTCAAACCCCTCGGTCCTTTCCGCCACATAGGCCCGGTCCCAAAGGCCTTCCTCCAGGATGTACCGGGCCATGGCGTTGAAGAGGAAGACGTCCGTCCCTGGCCAGACCCTAAGCCAGAGGTAGGCCACCTCGGCCATCCCCGTGTAGCGCGGATCCACCACGATGAGCCGGGCCCCTTGCCGGACCCTTTTTTTGATCATGGCTGCGATCACGGGGTGGGTCTCGGTGGTGTTGGACCCCACCACCAGGAAGAGGTCGGTTTTGGGGATATCCGCCAGGGGGTTGGTCATGCTGGCTCCACCCAAAGAGCGCTGGAGGGCCACGGTGGAAGAGGAGTGGCAGAGCCTGGAGCAGTGGTCCACGTTGTTGGTACCCAGGAGGACCCGGGCCAGTTTCTGGGCCAGATAGACCTCTTCGTTGGTGGTCTTGGCCGAGGGGAAGACGGCCACCGCCTCAGGACCCCCTTCCTCTAGGGCTTTAAGAAGGCCCTGGGCCGCGTGGTCCAAGGCCTCGTCCCAGGTCGCCCTGAGGGCCCTGCCCCCCTTTTGGGGCCGGATCATGGGGTAAAGGAGCCTTTTTTGGGCAAAGGGGAAGTCCAGGCCAAACCGGCCCTTGACGCAAAGGGCCCCATAGTTAGGGGCCACCTCTGCCCCCAGGACCCGGGCCACCCGGCCATCCTGGACCAGGGGTTCCACTTGGCAACCCACACCGCAGTAAGGGCAGGTTGTCCTCATCCTTCCACCTCCCTAAAGGGGCCTGAGGGCCCCGGTGGGGCAGACCTGGATGCAGTTCCCGCAGAAGACGCAAGGGGTCTCGGGGAGAGGCCGGTCCAGGGGGGTGGTGGGCTGGGCCCATAGCCCCCGGCCCTTTAGGGTGAGGGCGTACACCCCCATGATCCCGTCCCCGCAGGCGTCCACGCAGCGGCGGCAGTTGACACACTTGGCGTAATCCCTGAGGAAAAAGGGGTTGTCCTGGATGGGGGGGCGTTCCTTCCGCCCCGGGACCTCCCCCCAACGCCCGGGTTCCCCGCCGTAGGCCTCTAAAAGCCCTAGGATCTCCCCGGCCAGGCTCAGGTCGGTGGTAAGGGAGAGCCATTCCAGGAGGGTTTTCCGCAGGGTTCTAAGCCCCGGGGTCTCGGTCCTCACCTCCATCCCCTCCCGGACCCAGGTGGCGCAGGCCGGGGCCAGGCGGCCGTCCACCTCCACCAGGCAGAGGCGGCAAAGCCCCCGGGTCTCGGTCTGCCGGTGGTGGCAGAGCCTAGGCACAGGGACCAGATCCAGGAGGAGGCTACCCTCCGGGGCCTCCACCTCGAGGCCATCCACCCTAATCCGCACCTTCCACCTCCAGCAAGCTCCGGTAGGCCCAGTAGGCCGATTGACCTAGGCCGCAAAGGCTTCCCCTTAGGGTCAAGGCCAGGTCCTGAAGAAGCCCTTTCTCCCTCACCCTGCGCTGCACCAACTCCAGCTGGACCGCGGTCCCCAAAGAGCAGGGGAAGCATTTGCCGCAGGACTCCTCCTGGAAGAAATGGGCAATCCCCTCCAGGACCTCCCAGAGGTCCACCCCCTGGCCGAAGGCCACTATGGCCCCGGCCCCTAAGGGGAGGCGCTCCCTATAGCGCAAGGGGAAGGCGTAATCCCGGGTAAAGACCCCCGCTGCCCCGCCCAGGAGGACGGCCTTGATCTCCCGAGTCTCCCCTCCGGCCTGCCTCAAGGCCTCCCCCAAGGGGGTGCCCAGGGGGAGTTCATAGAGCCCGGGGCGCTCCACATCCCCGCTGATGGAGAAGAGCTTGGGCTCCTGGGCCCGCCACCTTTCTGGGCCTTCCCTGAGGATAAGGGGAAGGTTGGCCAGGGTCTCCACGTTTTGGACCAGGGTGGGACGGCCCCAAAGCCCTTTCTCCCCGGGGAAGGGGGGCTTAAGCCTGGGCTCGGCCCTCCGGCCTTCCATGGATTCCAGAAGGGCGGTTTCCTCCCCGCAGATGTAAAGCCCCCCGCTGAGGAAGACCTCGGTGGGAAGAAGGAGAAGCCCTGCTTCCTCCAAGGCCCGGATGGCCTCTTCTAGGGTGGTCTGGGCGGCTTCGAACTCCTCCCGAAGGTAGATATAAACCCGTTCCGCCCCTACGGCCAGGCCCGCGAGCAGGGCCCCCTCGAGGACCAAGAAGGGGTGGTGTTCCAGCAAGAACCGGTCTTTAAAGTTGCCGGGTTCGGACTCGTCGGCGTTGACCACCAGGTATTTGGGAGGCGGGCCTTGGGCCACAGTGCGCATCTTGATGGCGGCGGGAAAGGCTGCCCCGCCCCGGCCCAGAAGCCCAGCCTCCTCCACGGCCTTGAGGATGGCCTCGGGGGTCAGATGGCCCTGGGCCCAGGCCTCGAGAGGCCAAAGCCCGCCCAAGGCCCGGTATCCCTCGAGGTCCAAGGGCTCTGGGGGAAGGAGGCGGTGGCCGTGGCCGAGAGAGAAGGGAAGCTTGAAGGCCCTAAAGGGGATGAGGCTTGCCCCGAACTCCACGTACCGCTCCACCCGGCCCTTGGCCTCTACGAAGCGGAGGTAGATGGGGGAGAGGGCCTCGAGGCCCAAGGGGGGATGGGTGCCCTGGGCTTCCTGGAGAAGGGCCTTGAACCCCCGGGCCCGGGCCACGGGGTCGTCCACCAAAAGCCGCCCCAAGGGCCTTGGTCCGTACCGGGGGAAGTACTGGACTACCCCCCAGGCCTGGGCCAGGCTGACCCCTGCCTCCCGGGCGGCCTCGAGGATCCTGGCCTCGTCCAGGGGCAGGGCCTGGTCCAGGAGGCGGAGGAGGGGTTTTTCCATGGAACCAGTGTACACCTTCCCCCTCCCCTTAAAGCCCGGGGGGTTAGGGCTCCAAGGGAAGGGGCTGGCCCTTTTTCTTCCTGAACCGCACCTCCAAGACCCCCTGGCGCAGGCTGGCCCGGGCGGTGCCCTCTTCAATGGGGCCAGGGAGGTGGACCGTCCTTTGGAAGCTCCCCATGGGCCTTTCCATGAGGAGATGGGTCCCGGGCCTGGGGTGGCGGATCCCGGCCAGGGTTACCCGTTCCCCTTCTTCCAAAAGCTCCAGGTCCTCGGGCCGGACCCCCGGGAGGTCCACCAGGAGGATGTACTCCTCCTCGTCTTCCAGGAGGTCCACCGCGGGCCGCCAGGCCGTGGGTTCCTCCCCAGTGAGGCGGTAGGCTAGCTCGGCGATCCTTTCCTGAAGCTCCCGAAGCTTCCTTAGGGTCTCCATCCGGTCTGAAAGCTCCAACATACCTTTAGCATAAGGCTTGTGCGGCCGGTTCCCGTTCTGGCAGGGCCCACGGCCAGTGGGAAAACCGCCCTGGCCCTTCGCCTAGCCCAGGAATTGCCCCTGGAGGTGATCTCCGCGGATGCCACCATGGTCTACCGGGGCCTGGATATCGGCACGGATAAACCCTCCCCCCTAGAAAGAGCCCAGGTCCCCCATCACCTGGTGGACATCCTGGAGCCGGACGAGGCCATGAGCGTGGTCCGCTTTGTGGAGCTGGCCGAGCGGGCCATTGGGGAGGTCCTGGCCCGGGGCCGGCTTCCCTTGGTGGTGGGGGGGACGGGGTATTACATCCGGGCCCTAAGCCAAGGCCTCCCCACCCTCCCTCCCCCAGACCCCGGGGTCCAGGAGGCCCTATGGGCCGAGCTCAAGGCGCGGGGCCCGGAGCCCCTCCTGGCTGAGCTCGCCCAGGAAAGCCCCGAGGACGCCCAAAGGGTAGGGCGGAACCCGAGGCGGCTCGTCCGGGCCCTCGAGGTCTTGAGGCGGACTGGGCTACCCCCTAGGGCCTTTCCTCCCAGGCCCCCAGCCTACCCCTACCTCAAGCTCATTCTCTGGCCCGAGCGGACCTGGCTTTTCCCCCGCCTCGAGGCCCGGGCCCGGGCCCAGTTCGCCCGGGGCCTGGTGGAGGAGGTCCGGGGGCTTTTGGAGCGCTATCCCCATATCCCCACCGCCCTCCAGGCCATCGGGTACAAGGAGGTGGTGGGGTACCTCAAAGGGGAATACCCCTTAGAGGAGGCCTTAAGGCGGGATATCCAGGCGGTAAAGGCCTACGCCAAGCGGCAGTACACCTGGTTCCGCTATGAGCCTGGGGATGTGACCTACCTCCCCCGGGGTGGGGAGGAGGCTTACGGGGGCTTGCGCTTCTGGCTTCGTTTGCGCCTCGGGCTATAGTAGGGGCATGCGGGCCTATGAACTCCTGGCTCATCTCCGCGCCGGGCGGCTTTCCCCGGTGGAGGTGGCCCAGGCCTACCTGGAGCGGATAGAAAGGCTGGACTCTAGTCTAAACGCCTACCTCACCCTGAACCCCCGCCTTTTAGAGGAGGCCCAGAGAGTGGACTCCTCCCTCCCCCTGGCGGGGCTCCCGGTGGCGGTTAAGGACAACATCGTCACCCAAAGCCTCCGGACCACCGCAGGGAGCCGGCTTCTGGAGGGGTTTGTCCCCCCTTACGACGCCACCGTTGTAGCCCGGCTTAAGGCCCTTGGGGCTTTGGTCCTGGGCAAGACCAACCTGGACGAGTTTGGGATGGGTTCCTCCACGGAGCATTCCGCCTTTGGCCCCACCCGGAACCCCTTTGACCCAGACCGGGTCCCTGGGGGGTCCAGCGGGGGGAGCGCCGCCGCGGTGGCCGCCGACCTCGCCCCTTTAGCCTTGGGCTCGGATACGGGGGGAAGCGTCCGCCAGCCTGCAAGCTTCTGCGGGATTTACGGCCTCAAGCCCACCTACGGCCGGGTGAGCCGGTTTGGCCTCATCGCCTACGCCTCCAGCCTGGACCAGATTGGCCCCATGGCCCGCTCCGTGCGGGACCTGGCCCTCCTTATGGACGCCATTGCCGGCCCCGACCCCAAGGACGCCACCAGCCTGGACCTCCCTCCCCGCTTCCAGGAGGCCTTGGCCGGGCCCCTGCCCCCCTTGCGCCTCGGGGTGGTGCGGGAGGCCCTGGGGGGGAACCACCCTGGGGTGGAAAAGGCCCTGGAGGAGGCCATCCGGGTTTTTGAGGGGCTTGGCCTAAGGGTTCAGGAGGTCTCCTGGCCGGGCCTTACCCAGGCCCTGGCCGCCTACTATATTCTGGCCCCGGCGGAGGCCAGCTCTAACCTGGCCCGGTACGACGGCACGCTTTACGGTTACCGCGCCCCGGGGGAGGAGCTTTGGCCGGTGGTGGAGGCCACCCGGGGCCGGTTTGGCCTCGAGGTCAAGCGCCGTATCCTGGTGGGCACCTTTGTCCTTACGAGCGGCTACTACGAGGCCTATTACGCCCGGGCCCAGGCCTTCAGGGCCCGGCTTAAGGCCGAGGCCCGGGGGCTTTTTGGAGAGGTGGACCTCCTCCTCCTCCCCACCGCCCCCCACCCCGCCTTCCCCTTGGGGGGAAGGCCTGATCCCTTGAGCCTTTATCGGGAGGACCTCTACACCGTGGGGGCGAGCCTGGCGGGGCTTCCTGCCCTCTCCTTTCCAGCGGGGTGGGCCGAGGGCCTGCCTGTGGGCCTCCAGCTTTTGGCCCCTTGGGGGGAGGATGAGCGTCTCCTCCGGGCGGCCCTGGCCTTTGAGGAGGCCGCGGCGGGGGCTTACCTCAAGACCCCTTTGGGGGAGGCCCTTTGATGGACCCCGTGCTCCGCCTCCGTTTGGCTACCCGCCTGGCCCGGGCCTTAAGAGCCCAGGGGGCCCCAAAGCCCCTGACTGGGCTGGCGGAGGCCTTGGGGCTTTGGGGCCCTTGGCCTCCCTTGCTCCTTCCCCTTTTGGACGGGCGCTTCTACCGGGAAGGGGAGGTGGTCGGGCTTTGGGAGTGGCGCTACCCCTTCCCCCCTAGGGGGGAGGCCCTGGTGGTCCTGGACCTGGAGACCACGGGCCTGGCCCCGGAGGTGGGGGAGATCATAGAGATCGGGTTCGTCCGGCTGGAAGGCCTCGAGGCGGTGCGGTTTAGCCGCTTGGTCCGGCCCAGCCGTCCCCCAAGCCCCTTTATCCAGAACCTCACCGGCCTAACCTGGAGGGCGTTAGCGGAGGCCCCCTCTTTGGAAGAGGTCCTGGAGGAGGCCTACCCCCTCCTTGAGGGGGCGGTCTGGGCCATGCACAACGCCCCCTTTGACCTGGCTTTTCTGGAGCCGGCCCTTAAGCGCCTAGGCCACCCCATAGGGCCTGCCCTGGACACCCTTCGCCTGAGCCGGCGCGCCTTCCCAGGGCTTAGGCGCTATGGACTGGATGCCCTTTCCCAGGCTTTGGACCTCCCCGCCAGGGGGGTGCACCGGGCCCTTGCGGATGCGGAGAGGACTTGGACCCTTCTTCACGAGGTGTATTATGCCCTTAGCTCAGGACGCCCCCGCCCTTTGGCGGAGTTAGGGAGGTAAGGATTGGTACGGTATATTTTGACCACCCTTTGTGTCCAAAGGGGAACCATGACCCTCACCCGTTCCTTGAGGGAGCGCCTCCAGGGCCAGCAAAGGGTACGCTTTATAGATGAAGATGGGGAGATCTATGAGGGGGAGGTGGACTGGAGGGAAGGAGTGGTCCGGGGGCTTGGGCCCTACTACGAAAAGAGGCGGCTTTCTGCCAACGAGGCCATCTATCTCTTCTTCCGGGGAGAGGAGGTGGAGCTTAAGGCGGCGCCCCGCCAGGACCTCGAGCCCCCTAAACCCCAGGCCAGGCTCCAGGCTCCCCTGCCCCCTGAGCCCCAGCGGAAGCGCCGGGTCCGGGTGGCCCCCTACCCCCGGGAGGTCCTCTTCCCTCATGCCCCCCCTGAACCCCCAGGGGTGACCGAGGAGCTCAGGCGCCTCGGGTTTCACCTGGAAGGGGGACCCCCTTGGGCCTACCGGGCCAGGCTTGGGGCCAGGGACCTCCTCCTTTTCCTCCTCCGGCCGGAGGAAGGGGGTGTGGAGGCCCTTCGTCCCTACCGGGAGCAGGGCCTGGTGGCCTTGCTTCTCCCGGAGACCCGGCGAAGGGAGGCGGGAAGCTTCCCTTACCTCACCCCTGAGGCTTTGAGCCGGCTGGTCCGGCTCAAGGCCCATCTCCCCATAACCCCCTTGGACCTCGAGGCCCTCCTCCGGGAAGGGGGCCTGGACCTGGAGCGGGTAGAGGCCCTGGAGGACCGGCTCATGGCCGAGTTCGCCGGAAAGGGGGCCTTGGCCACCCTCCTCCTTCTCCTGGCCCGAAAGCCCGTGGGCCAGGTCCTGACCCTGGAGGCCCTGGAGGAGGAGGCCCTGGAGGAGGGTCTTCCCCGGGGGGCGGTCCGCCAAGGGGTGGAGGCCTTTATCCTTCCGCCTTTTAGCCTCTTGAGGCGGCTGGCCCCAGGGGAGTTCCTCCTGCAGAGGGGGGTGGAGGAGGCCCTGGAGGACCTTAAGGCCTTTGCCGAAGGGGTGGCCAGCCGGCTCAGCCTCTACCGTGCGGCCGCCGGATAGGGGCCTGGCCCAGGACCAGGTCGAAGCTGGCCTGGGCCCTTGCCTTTAGGGCGGCCACCTTGTCCCAGTCCGGGCCCCGCCCATAGAGGGCGGCTTTGACCAGGAGGTCTGGGTCCCCCGGGAGGTCCTGGCAGTAGGCCCCCACCTCCCGGGCGAAGCCCCGGACCTTGGGGTCGTAGGCTAGACCCGCAAAGGGGGTACCGGCGGCGGCCGCCAGAATGAGGCCATGGAGGCGCATGGAGACCACATACCCCGCCTGGGCCGCTAAGTAAAGGACCCTCCGGGGGTCGGAGGTCCGCTCAATCCAGTGCTTGGGGAAGGCCTCGATGACCTCATCATCGTACCCCGGTTGGAGGAGGAGGACCAGGACCTCCTGCCTTTCGTAGACCAGGCGGTTGGCCACGATCCTTAAGGCCTCCACGGCCTTGGGGTCCACCCCAGCCCGGGGGATGACCAGGACCAGGTTCTTTTCCTTGGCCACAGGCGGGGGGGTGAGGAGGAGGGCGGGGTCGGCCCCGAGCTCCGCAGGGATCCCCAGGGCCTGGGCGTAGGCCAGGGAGTCCTGGTCCCTTAGGACCACCTTAATCCCCCGGAGGGCCCTTTGCACCTGCCTTTCCCCCCAGGGAGAAAGGGGGCCTAGGGATTGGTTGAAGACCACCGCCCGTTTCCGGTAAAGCCGGGCCAGGCGGAGAAGGGAGAGGTAGTAGAGGAGGCTTAGGCGGCTCGTCTTGTCCTGCAAAAGCCCCCCGCCTCCCAGAAGCCAGAGGTCTGCGCCCAGAAGGGCCAAGGGGTTAAGCCGGTGCCGGGCCTTGAGGCCATGGAGGGCCTCCGTGGACTTAGGATTCCCGGAAAGGGCCAGGACCTCATGCCCCCGGGCCCGGACCTCCCGGGCGATGGCCTCGAGGATGGCCTCATCCCCCGCGTTCCCGAACCCGTAATACCCCGCTACCCCCACCACCATCGCCCAAGCCTCCTTACCAGGATAACCCCAAGCCCCCCTAGGAGTAGGCCCAGGACTGCCCCGTTTAGGGTCCGGACCCAGGAGACCTCCAGGGGGGTGTGGTAGTGGCCAAAGGTATTCAGGATGGAGGCGGGGGCCAGGCTCGCTAGGAGGAGAAGCCCGTTTTGCACCCAGCGGGGCCAAGGGAGGAGGAGGGCTACGGGGAAGAGGGCATGGCCGAAGACCTCCTTGAACCGGGGCCGGACCATCAGGTCTTGGAGGAGTCCCCGGAGCTTGAGCTCCAGTTCCAGAACAATGGGGGCCTCGTTCCCCCGGCGGAGGAGGGCGAGGAGGAGGAGGCCAAGCCCTAGCCCCGCTAAGGCCACCTCCCCCAGGCGGAGGCGGTGCTCAAAAAGCCGGGTGAGGGCCTGGGGCCAGTTCCGGTCCAGGAAGCTCAGGGCCACCAGGAGGGGGGGCAGGAGGAGGGTAAGCCCCACACCCCGGAAGGCCTCCAGGCCCCAGAGGGTCTCGGGCCGGCTTCCCAGGGCGGAGAGGAAGACCGCCCCTGCGAGGGCATACCCAAGGGCCCTGGCCCAAAGCCAAAGCCCTCGCCCAGGCCCTAAGAACCCCAGGACCGGGAAGACCAAGGCGGCCAAAAGGGGACCTGCCTGGTCCCCCGCATACCCCAAGGCCAGAAGGAGGAGAAGCCCGGCGATATATACCCCAAAGGGGAGGCCCAGGGCCAAAAGCCCAAGCCCCCCCAGGACCCCAAGCCAGGCCGCCTGGCCCCAAGGGGAGGGTTCTAGCCTTCGGACCCCTGCCTCCCCAAGGGGGATGCCTTTGGCCTCGAGGCCTTCCTTGAGCCGCTTTAAGAGCCTTTCCGTCTCCTCGGGATAAGGGTAAGGCCTCAGGTAGAGGAGTTGGTGCCCCCTTTCCCGGGCGGCGAGGAGGTATTTGTCCGCGGCCTCCTCCGGGGACATGGTGAGCTGCCACTCGTAGCGCAAGGCGAAGAGCCTTAAAATTCCCTTTTCCCGGAAAGCTTCAAGCCCCGCCTGGGGCGTGCCCTCGATCAGGGCCACGGGCCGGTCCACCAGGCCTCGGGCGGCCTCGAGGCGGTGGGGGTAGCCCAGGGCCTCCGTCCCCTGGAAGACCACGGCCTGGGCCTCAGGGGGCACAAGGGGTAGGTCCTGGTCCAGCCGCCGCCTGGGGTGGTTCAGGGGGCGGACGGCGATGTAAAACCCCAGGCTCCGGGCCTCCTTAAGGGCTTCCAAGTCATAAAAGGCCGGGTACCCCCCGATGTCCAAGGGGAAGCCCAACCAGGCCCCAAGCCTTTCTGTAGGGAGTTCATAGGCCCTCTCCAGGAGGTCCATGAGCCCTGGGTCCCCTTTGAGGTAGTACCAACCGGGCCGGGCGGGTAGGCCAAGCTCCCTTAGCCCCCCTCCGTTCTGGTAAAGGAGACGGCCCTGGTCTACCCAGGCCAGGACCGTAAGCTCCGGGAAGGCCACCCCGTTCACCCCCAGGGCCCGGTACCGCCTAAGGGCCTCCCCCAGGCTTTCCCCCCGGGCCCGGGCCTCGGCCTGGAGGGCCTGGGCGTCTAGAAGGAGGACCACAGGGCCGGGCCTTTCGGCTTGGATCCGGGGCAGGAGGGCGAGGAGGGAAGGGGGAAGGGCCAGGAGGATGAGGAGGAGAAAAACCCGCTGCACCCCTACATGATACGCCCCGGGGCCTTTAGGCCCCGAGGCAGGAGAAGGACTCTACCGGCGTCCCCACCCTGACAGGGTCAGGGTGGTATTACCGGGCTACCGCCGCCTTCTCCTGGGCGTGGCCGATGGCCCGCTCAGTCTCCAGGTCAAAGGCGTGGAGCCTGCCCGTATCCGCCAAAAGCTCCACCTTTTCCCCGGGCCTTATGGGGGCGTGCCCGTCCACCCGGGCCACCAGGCTGGTTCCGTTCACGCTCACATGGATCTCCGTCTCGGCCCCCAGGGGCTCCACCACCTCCACTTCCCCCCGGATGAGGTTCTCTTCCTCCGGGATGGTGGTGTACCCCTTGAGGCCCAGGTGCTCGGGCCTGACCCCGAGCCAGACCTCCCGTCCGGCGTAGGGCCTTAGGGCCTGGCCGAGGACGGGGTTGGCCCGGAGCCTGAACCCCGGGGCGGCTAGGTAGACCCTTTCCCCCTGGACCTCCACCCCGGCGCGGATGAAGTTCATGGAGGGGCTGCCGATGAATCCGGCCACGAAGCGGTTTGCCGGGAAGTCGTAGAGGTTTAGGGGGGTGTCCACCTGCTGGATCTCCCCGTCCCTCATCACCACGATGCGGTGGCCCAGGGTCATGGCCTCCACCTGGTCGTGGGTGACGTAGATGGTGGTGACCCCAAGCCGCCTTTGGAGCTTGGCAATCTCGGCCCGCATCTCCACCCGGAGCTTGGCGTCCAGGTTGGAGAGGGGCTCGTCCATGAGGAAGACCTTGGGCTCCCGCACGATGGCCCGGCCCATGGCCACCCGCTGGCGCTGCCCCCCCGAGAGTTCCCGGGGCTTGCGGTTTAAGAGGTGCTCAATCTTCAGGATCCGGGCCGCCTCCTTGACCCGCCGGTCGATCTCGTCCTTGGGGTAGCGGCGGAGGCGCAGGCCAAAGGCCATGTTCTCGTAGACGTTCATATGGGGGTAGAGGGCGTAGTTCTGGAAGACCATGGCGATATCCCGGTCCTTGGGGGGGATGTCGTTCACCAGCCGGTCCCCGATGAAGATCCGGCCCTCAGAGACCTCCTCGAGCCCGGCGATCATCCGCAAGGTGGTGGTCTTGCCGCACCCCGAAGGCCCCACAAAGACCACAAACTCCCCGTCTTCGGTCTCGAGGTTGAAGTCCTTAACCGCCACCACCTTTCCGAAGCGTTTCCAAACCCCTTCCAACCTGACCTTGGCCATTTTGGACCTCCCAATAACCCCACGCTTTGAGCTCAGGCGGCCCATCGGGGGTTGGGGATATTTTACACTGTTCCCCATGACCTGGCTCCTTACCCCAGGACCGGTCCGGCTCCACCCCAAGGCCTTGGAGGCCCTAACCCGGCCCCAGCTCCACCACCGCACTGAGGAGGCCCGGAAGCTCCTCCTTACGGCCCGGCAGCTCCTCCGGCAGGCCTGGGGCACGGAAGGGGAGGTGCTTATCCTCACGGGGAGTGGGACCCTGGCCATGGAGGCCCTGGTCCTGAACCTCTTCGCCCCGGGGGATAGGGTTCTGGTGCCCGTTTACGGGAAATTCTCCGAGCGCTTCTATGAGATCGCCCAAAGCGCCGGCCTAAAGGCGGAGCGCCTGGACTACCCCTACGGCCGGGTGCCCCGCCCTATGGACCTGGCCCGGCCTGGGTTTAAGGGGCTTCTTCTGGTCCACTCCGAGACCTCCACCGGGGCCCTGGTGGACCTACCCGCCCTGGCCCAGGCCTTTAAGGAGGCGAACCCCGAGGGCCTGGTGGGGGCGGATATGGTCACAAGCCTCCTGGTCCACCCGGTGGGCCTCGAGGCCTGGGGGGTGGACGCCGCGGCCGCGGGTAGCCAGAAGGGCCTGATGTGCCCCCCGGGGCTTGGCTTTGTGGCCCTCACCCCCCGGGCCCTCCTAGCCTTGAGGCCCCGGGGGTACTACCTGGACCTCGGGCGGGAGCTCCAGGCCCAGCGGGAGGGGGAGACGGCCTGGACCCCTGCCATTAACCTGGTGGGGGCGGTCCAGGCGGTCCTCCAGGAGGTCCTCCCCAGGCTAGACCAGCACCTGGCCCTCAAGGCCTGGCAGAACGGTCTCCTCTACGAGGTAGGGGAAGAGTTCGGCTTAAGGCCTGTCCCTGAACAGAAAAGCCCCGCGGTGGCGGCTTTTTACCTCCCAGAAGGGGTCCCCTACGCCCGGGTCAAGGAGGCCTTCGCCAAGAGGGGCGCGGTCATCGCCGGGGGGCAAGGGGCCTTAAAGGGGAGGATCTTCCGCCTTTCCCTCATGGGCCATCACGACCGGTACGAGGCCTTAGGGGTGGCGGCCTTATTCCGGGAGGTCATGGGCGAAATTCTTGGAGTTTCTTAAGCATCTCCTCCTGGGTGTAAACCGCCCGCGCCCCCCCGATGAGCCGGGGTCTGGTTTTGGCCGCGATTAAGATCGCCTCCCCCACCCGGCGCACGGGAAGCCGCAAGGGAACGGCCACAGGCCGGAGATGCATCCCAATCAGGACCCCTCCTATGTCCATCCCCCCATGGGCCTGGGCCTTGAGGGATTCCACCACCACGGGGTCTCCCATCCTTAGGAAGGCCACGGTGGCCAGGCTGCCCCCGGCCTTGGGGTGGGGGAAGACCGTAACCGGCTCCAGGCCGTAGGCCTCCTGGGTGGTCCGCTCCACCACTAGGGCCCGGTTCAGGTGCTCGCAGGCCTGGACCGCAAGGTGCACCCCCCGCGCCTTCAGGGCCGGGAAGACCACCTCCAGGATGGCCTCAGCCACCTCGAGGCTAGGCCTGGTCCCCACCTTTTCCCCCAGGACCTCGCTGGTGGAGCCCCCCAGGACAAAAAGGGAGCCTTCCGGCATGGGGAAGGCCTCAAAGAAGGCCTCGAGGGCCTCCTGCATCTCGGCTTGGATGGCCTTTAGCTCCATGATTTTAGTCTAGCCCTTTGCCTTTGGGTTATCCGTTTCCAGAGACTTAGGCCCTTAAAGACCCCAAGATCCCGGTGGTTGAAGGTCCAAACCGGGGTTTTGAGCCTAAGGGCCAGGAGGGCCACGCTGGCGTCCTCGAGGCTGCCCCGCCACCCCGGTAGACCCTGGACCAAGGCCTGAAGGACCAAAAACGACTTCAGGTCTAAGGACTCAATCTCCAAAGGCCTCTGGGACGAGTCCCGCAAGCTCCAAGAAAGCCTCTGGCCTCCTCGTTAGGTGGACCCTTAGGGCCTCCTGGACCAGGCTAGAGAGGCTGGACCCCAGGTGGTCCTCGGGGTACGCCCGGACCGCTTCGGCCAGCCTATCCGGCAGATAGGCGGCCACCCGCATAGTGTGATTGCGGTACACCTAGAGGCCTACCAAGAGGTCCAGGAGGATGGCCAGGAATAGCCCCAGGCTCACCCCCACGTTGGCCTGGAAGAAGGCCACCTCCACCCGGGAGAGGTCCTTTGGGCTCACCAGCCGGTGCTCCCAGAGGAGAAGCCCCCCCACCAGGAGGAGGCCAAGCCCGTAAAAGGGGCCAGCCCCATAGCTTAGCCCTGCCCCCAGGAAGGCGAGCCAGGCCAGGAGGTGGCTGGCCTGGGCTATCCGGAGGGCCTGGGGAATCCCAAACCGCGCGGGGATGCTCTTCACCCCATAGGCCCGGTCAAAGGCGTAGTCCTGGGTGGCGTAGAGGATATCGAACCCGGCGATCCAAAGCCCCACCCCAGCCCAGAGCCAGAAGGCGGTGGGGTGGAAACTCCCCGTGACCCCAATCCACCCCCCGGCGGCCGCGGCCCCGATGGTGAGGCCTAAAACGTAATGGCAAAGCCAAGTGAAGCGTTTGGTGTAGCTGTAGAAGACCAGAAAGAAGACGGCCACCGGGAGGAGGGCGGCGGTTAGGGCGTTAAGGCTTAGCCCCGCATAGATTAGGAGGGCTAGCCCCACCCCTGCCAGGCCTAGGACCTCCCCCGGCCGGACCAGGCCCCGGGGGAGGTGGCGGTTCTGGGTCCTGGGGTTTAGGGCGTCCAGCCGCCAGTCGATGAGCCGGTTCAGGGCCATGGCCATGGTCCGGGCCCCCACCATGGCCAGGGTGATGAGGAGGAAGGTCCGCCACCCCGGCCACCCCCCCGCGGCCAGGAGCATCCCGGCGTAGGCGAAAGGGAGGGCGAAGAGGGTGTGCTCAAACCGGACTAGATCTAGGTAGGTCCGAAGCCTTCGCATCAGCCTTTCCGGACCTCGAGGATCCGGTTCCTCTCGTCTACCAGGACCACCGTGGGCTTAAGATTTTTGGCCTCTTCCTCCTCAAAAACCCCGTAGGCCACTACGATGACCAGGTCCCCGGGGTGGACCAGCCGGGCCGCGGCCCCGTTGATCCCTACCTCTCCCGAGCCCCTTTCCCCCGGAAGGGCGTAGGTGGTGAGCCGGGCCCCGTTGGTGATATCGTAGACGTCCACCTGCTCGTAGGGGAGGATGCCGGCTGCGTCCAGGAGGTCCTGGTCTAGGGTGATGGAGCCTACGTAGTCCAGGTCGGCCCGGGTCACCCGGGCCCGGTGAATCTTGGCGTGGAACATGACCCGCCTCACAAGGCCTAAGCTTACCCTTCCTGGGCCTCTTTGGGAAGCTTCCCCTCCACAAACAGGGTCTTGGCCCCGGTGTAGAGGACCTGGCCCGGCGGGGCCTTGCGGGGTTTGTGGACCCATTTCCTGCGGGTGTAGTCCACGGGGGCGTTCTTCTCCCCCCGGAGTTTGGAGTGGTAGGCTGCAAGGCTTGCAGCGAATAGGAGGTCTTCTAAAGAGGGGTTTTTCCCCTCCGTCTTCAGGATCACGTGGCTTCCCGGGGCCCCCTGGGCGTGGAACCAGAGGTCCTCGGGGCCTGCTAACCGGAGGAGGAGCTCGTTCTCCTTGGCGTTCCGCCCCACCAGGACCGTAAACCCCCCTGGGGTCTCGTAGCGGAGGCCGGGGAGGGGCTTTTTCTCCCTGGGTTTCTTAAGGAGGGCGAAGAGCTCTTCCAGCTCCGCCCCTTCCACCTTCTGGATCTCCTCCTCCAGGGCTTTAAGCCTGGCCTCCGTTTTGGGGATGAGTTCCCGGGCCCTCTGGGCCAGGGCCTCCAGTTTTTTGGCCCGCTCGTAGAGCTTTTGGGCGTTGGCCTGGGGGGTGAGGTTGGGGTCTAAGGGGATGGTCACGGGCTTTCCATCAAACCCCGGGAGTTCCACAGTTTCTGCCCCTTTGGGCACCCGGTGGAGGTAGGCCAGGAGGAGGTCGGCCATCCCCCTGAGCTCCTCCGCTTCTTTGGCCCTTTCCAGGGCCTCCCGGTAGTCCCCAAGCCGGGCCAAAAGGGTCTTCCTTTCCCGCCTTAGGGCCTCGAGGAGGGGCTTCCTTAGGGCCTCCTTTTCCTCCTCGGCCCAGCGCTGCCTGAGCTCTTCCGTGAGCTCCGTGCGGAGGCCCGGGTCCTCTACCAGCGCCTTGAGGGCCCGGTGAAGCCTAGGAAGGTCCTCTTCTTTTAAGGGGGGCTCGGGGGTCTGGCCTAGGCGGCGGGCCAGTTCCTGGGTGAGCTCTTTGCCGATCCCGTCCACAAACCGGCCCACCTCCTTGAGGGGCCGGCCCAGGAGGGGACGTAAGGCCTCGGGGCCTTCCAGGGCTCTAGGGTCCAGCTTCTCGTAGGGGGGTGGAGGGGTGTAGGGGAGGCCCGGGCGGAGCTCCCGGTACCGGTTCACCTCCCGGCCTATGGGCCGGTCCACGGCCAGAATCTGCCCCTTTTCGTCCAGGAGGAGGAGGTTGGCGTTCCGCCCCGTGGCCTCCAGGACCAGGGTGGCCGGGGGGGTATCCACAAACCCCCTTTCCCCGCTGAAGCGGAGGAAGACCACCCGGTCTAGCTTTAATTGCTCCGCCTCCAGGAGTCTCCCTTTGAGCCGGGCCTCGAGGAAGCGCTGGAGGGCGTTTTTGGCCTCCCCTTCTACCCGGCCCTCCTCCAGGGCTAGGCTCGGGGAGGGGGGGCGGTAGCGGAGGACCAGGTTAAAGATCCGCCCCGACCGCCCCTTGAGGAGAAGGGCTAAGGAGGCCTCGTCCGGGAAGGCAAGCCCCAGGAACTGGGCTGGGAGCTCCTCCTTAAACCCCCTTAGGAGGGCGTGGATCAGGAGGCCTTCCATTTCCTAAAGACCACCAAAAAGGCGGTATGCCCCACCTGCTGGAACCGGGGATGGGCTACGGGAAGCCTCACCTCCCACTCCCGCCACCCCACCTCCAGGACCCTTTCCAGCCGGAGGGGCGCCCCTTCCGCCGCCCGGACCAGCTCCAGGGCCTGGGTGATGTTGGGGAGGTAGGCCACCAGGAACCGGTCGGGCTTGAGGGCGGGGACCACCTGGGGCAGGACCTCCCAGGGGGTCATGAGGTCCAAGGCCACCCCGTCAAACCCCTCGTGGGGGAGCTCGGCCTCCCGCAGGTCCAGTTGGTGGAACCGGACGTTATCTACCCGCCAGAAGGCCCGGACGTTGGCCTCGGCCTGGCGGAGGTGCTGGGGCCTATGCTCGTAGCTCTCCACCACCCCTTCTGGCCCCACGGCCCGGGCCAGGAAGAGGGTGAGCCCCCCGGACCCCGTCCCCGCCTCCAGGACCCGCATCCCGGGGGCGAGGTCTAGGAGGGTCACCATGGCGCTCGCGTCCTTGGGGTAGGTGGGGGTGGCGCTCCGGCGCATGAGGAGGACGTACTCCTCCAGGGTGGGCCGGTGGACAGAAAGCTCCTCCCCCAGGTGGGTCCGGACCCTGCCCCCGGGGCCAGCCTCCAGGATGGCCTCGTGGGGGACCTGGCCCTTGTGGTGATGGAAAACCCCTCCAGGCCGGGGGAAGACCAGGTAGGCCCGGCCTTTCCCGTCCCGGAGGAGGTAGAGGGCGTCTTCCACGCCCTACATCTTATAGAAGGCCTCCACCGGCAGGACGAAGACCACCGCCCCCCCCACCTCCACCTCCACCGGGCTCGCCAGGAAGGGGTCCGGGGCCTCGGAGAGGGGGAGGCCCCGGGTGATGAGCCGGGTCCGGGTGCGGCACTTCTCCCGGATGAGCTCCAGGACCTCCTCCACCCGCCCCTCCTCCACCCCGATTAGGAGGGTGGTGTTCCCTTCCCTTAGGAACCCCCCCGTGGAGGCCAGCTTGGTGGACTGAAGGCCCCGTTCCAGGAGGGCTTTGATGAGCCCAGGGGCGTCCGTGTCCTGCACAATGGCCAGGATGAGCTTCATTAGACCTTATTGTACACCCCGTGCCAGGCCTGGAGGCTTTGGACCTCGAGGCCCTTCTCCCTGGCCTTCAGGATGGCCTTGAGGCTCCACCAGGCTCCTTCTTTGGTGGTGATGAAGGGGATGCCCTGCTCCACCGCCCGCCTGAGCTCGGGGTGGGGGAGGGTGGCGATGAGGAGGTTGTAGGGCTCCCCTTCCTGGAACCCGGCCTCCAGGTAGGCCCGCCTCACCTCCTCCAGGCCCTCCCCCAGGAAGAGGACCCGGCCCCTTAGGGGAAGCCTCTGCCCCGCCCCGAGCTCGGCCTTGTAGTAGGCCAGGTAGGGGTCCTGGTCTATCCCCATGCTCTCCCCGGTGGAGCGCATCTCCGGGCCTAGGACCGGGATGACCCCTGGGAATTTAATCCAGGGGATGACCACCTCCTTCACGGCGTAGTAGGGCGGGATGGGGTCCAAATCCCTCACCCCAAGCTCCTTTAGGGTTTTGCCCACGGCGATGAGGGCGGCGAGCTTGGCCAGGGGCACCCCGATGGCCTTGGAGACAAAGGGAACCGTGCGGGAGGCCCTGGGGTTCGCTTCCAGGATATAGACCTCCTCCCCAAGGACGGCGTACTGGACGTTAAGGAGCCCCTTAACCCCCAGGGCCAGGGCGAGCCTCCGGGTGTAGGCCTTGACCCGTTCTAGGGCCTTGGGGGAGAGGTGGACCGGGGGGAGGACTGTAGCCGAGTCCCCGGAGTGGACCCCGGCCCTCTCTACGTGCTCCATCACCCCGGCCACCATGACCTCTTCCCCGTCGGAGAGGGCGTCCACGTCTAGCTCTAGGGCGCCTTCCAGGTACCGGTCTAGGAGGAGGGAGGGCTTGTCCTGGAGGGGCTCGTAGACCTCCTCGAGGTAGCGCCTAAGCTCCTTTTGGCTCCGCACCACCCGCATGGCCCGTCCCCCGAGGACATAGCTTGGCCGGACGAGAAGGGGGTAGCCCACCTCCTCTGCCAGGCCCAGGGCCTCCTCTGGTCCCTCGGCAATCCGGCCCTCGGGCTGGGGGATCCCGAGCTCCTGGCAAAGGGCGTTGAAGGCCCCCCGGTCCTCCGCCCGGTGGATGGCCTCATAGGGAGTGCCTAGAAGCCGGACCCCGGCTTCCTCTAGCCCTTTAGCCAGCTTCAAGGGGGTCTGCCCCCCTAAGGTGGCGATGACCCCAATGGGCTGTTCGTGCTCCACCACGTGGAGGACATCCTCCAGGGTGAGGGGCTCGAAGTAGAGCCGGTCCGCGGTGTCGTAATCCGTGGAGACGGTCTCGGGGTTGGAGTTAATCATGATGGTCTCGTACCCCGCCTCCCTTAGGGCCCAGACTGCGTGGACCGTGGCGTAGTCAAACTCCACCCCTTGGCCGATTCTTATGGGCCCCGAGCCCAGGATGACCACCTTGGGCTTGGGGCTTGGCCAGACCTCGTCCTCCTCTTCGTAGGTGGAGTAGTGATAGGGGGTGTAGGCCTCAAACTCCGCGGCGCAGGTGTCCACGGTTTTGTAGACGGGCCTCACCCCCAGGGCGAGCCTCGCCTCTCGCACCTCGGCCTCGCTTCGGCCCAGGATCTCCCCGATGCGGGCGTCGGAAAGCCCAAGCCCCTTGAAGAATTTCCAGGACTGGGCGTCCCTGGGAGGGGCCTCCTTGAGCCAGGCCTCGGCCTCCACAATCTCCTGGATCTGGTGGAGGAACCAGGGGTCTATCTGGGTAGTCCGGTGGAGCTCCTCCACCGGCATCCCCCGCCTTAGGAGCTCAAGAATGGCGTAGATCCGGTCGGGGTTGGGGTAGAGCTTCTTTTCCAAATCCTCCGTCCTGACCCCCGCCAGGGCCTTCACGTCCCGCTCCAGCCCCCTTAGGGCCTTCTGGAGGGCCTCCTTAAAGGTCCGGCCGATGGCCATGACCTCCCCCACGGACTTCATCTGGGTCCCGAGCTCGTCCCTGAACCCCCCTAAGGTGTTCGGGAGGTCCTGGAACTTCTCAAAGGCGAACCGGGGGACCTTGACCACCACGTAGTCGATGGTGGGCTCAAAGGAGGCCGGGGTCTTACGGGTGATGTCGTTGGGGAGCTCGTCCAGCCGGTAACCCACGGCCAGGAGGGCCGCGATCTTGGCGATGGGGTAGCCTGTGGCCTTGGAGGCAAGGGCGCTGGAGCGGGAGACCCGGGGGTTCATCTCAATCACCACCTGGCGGCCTGTCCTTGGGTCCACGGCGAACTGGATGTTGGACCCCCCCGTATCCACCCCGATGGCCCGGATGATGGCCTGGGCCGCGTCCCGCATCCTTTGGTACTCCTGGTCCGAGAGGGTTTGGGCGGGGGCCACGGTGATGGAATCCCCGGTGTGCACCCCCATGGGGTCGAGGTTCTCAATGCTGGTGATGATGACCACGGTGTCCGCCCCGTCCCGCATCACCTCCAGCTCAAACTCCTTCCAGCCCAGGACGGACTCCTCCACCAAAGCCGTGTGCACCGGGCTTAACCTTAGGCCCCGACCCAAGACCTCCTTAAGCTCCTCCTCGCTCCGGGCGATCCCTCCTCCTGTCCCTCCTAGGGTAAAAGAGGGGCGGACCACCACGGGGTAGCCCACCTCCCGGGCGAAGTGGAGGCCTTCCTCCACGGTGGAGACCATCTTCCCCCGGGGGACCTCGAGGCCAATCTTTCGCATCGTCTCCTGGAAGGCCTCCCGGTCCTCCCCCTTTTTAATGGCCTCGGCCTTGGCCCCGATGAGCTCCACCCCATACCGCGCCAGGACCCCCTCCTCGTGGAGGGCCATGGCTAGGTTCAGGGCGGTCTGCCCCCCTAAGGTGGGAAGGAGGGCGTCTGGGCGCTCCCGGGCGATGATCCCCTCTATGCTTTCCAGGGTGAGGGGTTCTATATAGGTGGCCTCGGCCAGCTCGGGGTCGGTCATGATGGTGGCGGGGTTGGAGTTGACCAGGATGGCCTGGTACCCCGCCCCCCTTAGGGCCTTTAAGGCCTGGGTGCCGGAATAGTCAAACTCCGCGGCCTGGCCGATGGTGATGGGCCCTGAGCCGATGATGAGGATTTTTTTCAGGTCTCTTCTAGGCGGCATCCTCCACCCAAGGGGCTAGGATACCACACCGGTCCCGGGTGTCTAGGTGCATAAATATGCCCTTATATTGCAAGGCTTTTCCTAAAGCGGCCTTACCCCCCAGTACCCCCGTCGGAAGTAGAGGAGGGGCTCCCCCTCCTCCCATTCCATGTGGAGAACCTTTCCGATGAAGAGGCTGTGGTCCCCCGTAGGGTGGACCGCCTCCACCCGGGCAAAGACCCGGGCGAGGGTCCCGGGTAGAAAGGGGATTCCTTCCCATTCCCCGAAGGCCACCTCCCCCTCCCCCCGGCCTGCGAACCGGTCGGAGAGGGCCTTTTGCTCTGCCTTGAGGAGGTTGACCGCAAAGGGCTGGCCCAGGCCCAGGTGGCCGTGCATCCGCGCCTTTCGGTCCACGGAGACCAGGACCAAGGGGGGGTCCAAGGAGACGGGGAGGAAGGCGGTGGCGGTCATACCGTGGATGCCCCCTTGGGTCTTGGTGGTCACCACCGTGACCCCGGAGGCTAGGCGGCTAAAGGTTTCGCGAAAGGCCTGGGGATCCATGCCCCTAGGATAGCCTGACCCTGGCCTGAATGTTCCCCCTTAGGCTAGAAGCATGTTCCGCCTCTTGGTCCTATGCACCCATAACTCCGCCCGGAGCCAGATGGCCGAGGCCTGGCTTCGCCACTATGGGGAGGCCCTGGGCTTCCCCCTGGAGGTCTGGTCCGCGGGGATGGAGAAGACCCAGGTCAAGCCCGAGGCCCAGGCTGTCATGGCCGAGGTGGGGCTTGGCCTGGAAGGGCATTGGTCTAAGACCCTTTGGGAGGTTCCAGACCCTTTCCGCTTCCACCTGGTCCTCACCGTATGCGATGCCGCCAAGGAAGCCTGCCCCGCCTACCCTGCTAGGACGGAGAAACGCCACGCTTCCTTCCCCGACCCTTCGGGGAAGCCCTTGGCGGAGTGGCGCCGGGTCCGGGACGCCCTGGGCCGGATGAGCCGGTTTTTGGTGGAGGAGCTTAAGGGGGGGCGGGTGCCTTCCTCGGAGGAGCTCCGCCGGGCCGCGGGTTAGACCATGGTGAGGCTCCGGAGACGCTTAGGGTTTGGCCGGCGAGGTCAGGAAAAGGACGGCCGCGGCCACCTCCCCGGGTGGGCCAGCTGCCCCAAGGGCATGGCCTCGATGAGCCGGCCGCGCCCCTCGGCGATGATGCCCTGGGGAAGGGGGGTATCCGTGGGGCTAGGGGCCGCGGTGTTGACCCGGATCCCATACCGGGCTAGGGCCTTGGTGAAGGCGATGACCCCACCCTTGGCCGCGGAGTAGACCGCCTCCCCTGATAGGATCTGGTCCCAAAGTTCCTCCTCCTTCCTAACCTTGTCCCAGCCTGCGGCGTTGACGAGTGTGCCGATAGGCCCCAAGGCCCCCTCTCCTTTCCGGGCCCCCTCGGCCACCTGGTCCATCCGGGCCACATCCATGGTCAGGGCCAAGGCCATCCCCCCTTGGCCCTGGATCTCCTGGGCCACAGCCTGAGCCCTTTCCTCCACCGGGTCGGCCACCGCCACCCTGGCCCCCTTCCGGGCCAGACCCAGGGCTATGGCCCGGCCGATCCTGCCCCCTCCGCCCGTCACCAGGGCGGTCTTGCCTGAAAACCGCACCCTTATTCCCCTCTCTCTTCGGTATACTCTAGCCCAAGGAGGAGCAGGATGGAGCGGTACATCCTGGAAATAGACCTAGCCCGCTCCTGGGTGGAGCGCCGTCCTCTTCCCATGGAGGAGGCGGCCAAGGGGGGGCGGTACCGGACGGGGCGGGTCCTCATGGACCTCGAGGCCTACCGTTTCCCCCCCTTAAGCCCGGATAACCCCTTGGTCTTCGCCCCCGGGCCCCTGGCGGGGACGGCCTTTTCCAACGCCAACCGGACCAGCGTGGGGACCCGTAGCCCCCTGACCGGGGGGATTAAGGAGGCCAATGGGGGAGGGACCTTTGGGTACGCCCTGGGCCAGCTTGGGGTGGCGGCCCTCCTCCTTAAGGGCCAGGCCCCGGACTGGACCCTGATCCACCTCAAGGCCACGGGGGAGGTGGCCTTCCTCCCGGCCCGGGACCTCCTGGGCCTGGGGAATTTTGAGGCGGCGGGGAGGCTTTTTGCCGCCTTTGGCCGGCGCATTGCCTTTGCCCTTCTGGGGCCGGTGGGGGAGTACGGGGGGATGCTGGCGGGGATCGCCTTTAGCGATATAGACGGCCGCCCCTCCCGCCTGGCCGCCCGGGGCGGGGTGGGGGCGGTGATGGGGGCCAAGCGGATCAAGGCCATCGTGGTGGACACCCCGGGCCGGCCCTTGGTCCATGACCGGCCTAAGCTCCAGGCGGGTCTTAAACGCTATGCCGAACTTCTCCGGAAGGACAAGCTGGTCATGGAGTTTTACAACGCCATCGGGACCATGGGGATGGCGGATTTCCAAAACGCCTTTGGGGGGCTTCCTGTGCGCAACTTCCGGGAGGGGCGGCTGGTCCCGGCGGAGGAGTTCCGCATGGGGGGGAGTTACATCGCCCCCCTGAACCGGGCCCGGGGGGGTAAGCATACCCACGCCTGCATGCCGGGGTGCGTCATCCAGTGTTCCAACGTCATCGTGGACGGGAAGGGGGAGGAGGTGGTCTCCCCCTTGGAGTACGAGACCATTGGCCTTCTGGGGACGAACTGCGGCCTGAATGACCCCGACGCCTTAGCCCGGCTCAACCGCCTGGCCAACGACCTGGGGGTGGACACCATCGAGACGGGGGCGGCCCTGGCCCTCTTTATGGAAAAGGGGGAGGCGGCCTTTGGGGATGCGGCCTGGATGGAGGAGACCCTCAAGGCCCTCTACCGCCCCGGCCACCTCCTGGCCGAGGGGACGGCCCGGGTGGGGGAGGCCTTGGGGCTTAGGCGGGTCCCGGTGATCAAGGGCCAGGCCATCAGCGCCTACGACCCCCGGGTGGTGGAGGCCACGGGGGTGACCATGATGACCACGGCCCAGGGGGCGGACCATACCGCAGGGAACGCCCCCCGCCTCGAGACCCGGTCCATGCCCCTGGAGGAGATCCTCAAGGCCAGCCTCCAGGCCCAGATCCTCGCCGCGGCCAATGACGCCTTGGGGCTTTGCATCTTTGGGGGGAGTGTCACCAACAAAAACCAGGGCTTTATCGTGGAGGCGGTGAACGCCGTCTTGGGTACGGACCTCCCCGAGGGGTTTTTCCAGGAGCTGGGCCTCGAGGTCCTAAAGCTGGAGCACCGCTTCAACCACCTGGCGGGCTTCACCCATGAGGCCGACCGCCTCCCCCAGTTCTTCTACGAGGAGCCCCTCCCTCCCAAGGGGTACACGGCCCGGTTTGGCCCGGAGGACTTTGGCCCCATCTACGAGGCCCTCCACCAGGGGTCGTAGAGGCCGGGCCTTTGGGCCTCCTTGGGGAGGCCTTCCCCTTCCAGGTAGAGCCTGGCGTAAAGCCGGGCGAGCTCGGGGAAGGGTTCCTCCGGGACCCGCTCCAGGGCGTAGACCGCGGCGGCGTCCGCCAGGCGCCTTAAGGCCTCCTTGGCGTACCAGAGGCCTTCCTCCTGGAGGCGGCTTAGGGCCTCTTTCGCCGCCCTTAGGGCCAGGGGGCTTTCCCGGAGCATCTCCAGAAGGGGCTCATGGGCCTGTTTTTTGGCAATAGCCTCGGCCAGGTCCAGGGCCTGGATGTTGGCGGGGCCTTCCCAGATGGGGGTGATGAGGGCCTCCCGGTGCCAGCGGGCCACGCCGTACTCCTCCAGGAAGCCCAGTCCCCCAAAGAGCTCCATGGCCCTTTCCGTGATTCGGCTCGCGTGTTCTGCGGTCCGGCCCTTGGCCAGGTGGGAGAGGAGACGGGCCAGGTGGTACGCCTGGGAGTAGGGCGGGCGCTCCTCCCAGGCCCGGTCAAAGGCCGCCACCGCCAGGAAGGCCAGGGCTGTTCCCCCTACCTGGCGGAGGCGGATCTCCAGGAGATCCCGCTGGACGAGCTCGTGCTCCCCCAAGGCCTTCCCAAAGGCCTGCCGCCTGCCCACCCGGAAGAGGACCTCCAGATGGGCTTTCTTGGCCAGGCCCATGGCGGCCACGGCGTTGGCCAGCCGGCTCACGGTGAGGTTTTCCAGGGTGTAGTAAATGCCTTCCTCCAGCCGGCCGATGGGGTAGGCGAGGCTCCCCTCCAGCTCCACCTCCCCCGAGGGGACGGCATGGGTGGCGAGCTTCTCCTTAAGCCGCCGCACCCGGTAGTTGGGCTTTTCCTCCACCCTTTTGGGCAGTAGGAAAAGCCCAAGCCCTTTGGCCCCAGGGGGAGCCCCTTGGGGCCGGGCTGTAACAATGGCCCAGTCCGCTAGGCCCGCCCCCGAGGCGAAGTACTTATCCCCCCCATAAAGCCTATAGGCCTCCCCCTCCCGCACCGCCTGGGTGCGGTTTGCCCCGAGGTCGCTTCCCCCCTGGATCTCCGTCATCCAGGTGGCCCCAAAGGCCCTACCGTAGAGGAGGTCCCGCTTAACCCCTTCCCATTCCGGGGCATACTTGTGCAGGGCGTAGGCCACCTGGTGGGTGATGGTGAGGATGCAGTATAGCCCCCCGTCGGCCAGGAGGTAGCCCAGGGCGTAGTGCAGGGGCCAGCCCCGGCCTTCGTAGGCCGGGCGGATCATGGGCCTGAGCTTTTCCAAAAGAGCGGCTTGGGCTGGGGAGAGGAGGACCCGGTCCACCCGGTTCCCGTCTAGGTCGTGCATGAGGAGCCGGGGCTGTCCTCCGTGGTCCACGTGGTAGACCACGGGGAGGACCTCCTCCCCCACGAGCCGGCCAAAGGCGGAAAGCTCCTCCTGGGGCAGCCCCGGGGCCCAGGCCTCGAGGATGGCCTTAAAGTCAGGGTCCAGGGCGTAGTGGTCCTGGCCGAGGCTGTAGAAGACACCTTCCATAATGGCCTCCGCCCTTAGCTTATACCAGGTTGAAAGGAGGGTGGCTTAGTTCACGATTGAAAAGTTTTAAGTGAAATAGTTTAAAAGAGTGGTTTGGGAGGTGATGGGCCGGATTTGGCGCCTGCAGCGGGCTTTGCGGGAGGAGGTGGAGGAGGGGCTTAAGGGGCTTGGGGTCTCGGGTTTGGAAGCCTGGCTTCTGGCTAGCCTAGCCCACCACCCTCACCCCTCGACCCTGGCCCGGCGGATGGGCTTTCCTTTGCCCACGGTGAGCCATATGCTACGCCGCCTCGAGGCCCAGGGCCTGGTGGAGCGGGGGCTAGAGCCCGGCGACCTCCGCCGCTTCCGCTTCCGCCTGACCCCTAAGGGGGAGGAGGTTCGGGCCCGCGCCGAGACCCTCTGGGAGGAGGCCCTAGGGCGTCGCTTGGCCCGTTTGTCCTTGGAGGAAGCCCGGAAGCTCCTAGACCTTCTCAGCCGTTTGGAGGAAGCATGAAACCCACGCCGCAAGAGGTTCGTTTAACGATGATAGGGGTTTTCCTGGGGGTTTTCTTGGCCGCTTTAGACCAGACCATCGTGGCCACGGCTATGCCCCGGATTGTTTCCGAGCTCAAGGGTGCGGAGTATTATGCCTGGGTAACCACAAGCTATCTTTTGGCCTCCACTGTGGCCGCCCCTATATTTGGCCGGCTTACCGAGCTCTTTAGCCGAAAGGCGATTCTGGTTTGGGCCATCGGGATCTTCCTCCTAGGCTCGGCCCTCTCCGGCTTGGCCCAGAATATGCCCCAACTCGTCTTGTTCCGGGGCTTTCAGGGGGTGGGGGGTGTGGCGCTTTTCGCCCTGGCCCTGGCCACCATTGCCCTTTTCTTTCCCCCAAGGGAACGGGGCCGGATTGGGGGGCTTTTCGGCGCTCTGTTTGGCCTTTCCTCGGCCGTGGGGCCTTGGTTAGGTGGGGCTCTGACCGATTGGTTCTCCTGGCGGGCGGTCTTTTACATCAATCTCCCCATTGGGGGCTTGGGCCTGCTTTTCATAGCCCGGTATATGCCCCGCCTTCGCCCTCTTAATCGGGAGGGCTTCGACTTCTTGGGGGCTTTTCTTCTGGCCCTTTGGACCGTGCCCCTATTGCTGGCCCTTTCCTGGGGTGGCCATACCTACCCCTGGGATAGCCCCAGGATTCTTGGCCTTTTGGCTTTGGCCCTCTTGGGCCTTCTCCTCTGGGTTGGGGTGGAGCTTAAGGTGGTGCACCCCCTGTTTGACCTAAGCCTTCTTCGCCGACCGAGCTTTACCCTGGCCAGTCTGGCTGCCTTTTTCCTAGGCCCCGCCTTTCTGGCCTCGGTGATCTTCATCCCCCTGTACCTCCAGGTGGTCAAGGGCGTTTCCCCCTCGCAAAGCGGTCTTGCCGTTTTACCCCTGACCCTGGGGGTGGTGATGGGCAGCCTCGGAGGAGGGCAGCTTCTGGCCCGGCTGGGCCGGTATAAGCCCCTCCTGCTAGGGACGGCCGTTTACCTTTTGGCCTTTCTCCTTTTTTTGCGGGCGGTTCTCCAGGTGGAGACCCCCCTTTGGGAAGCGGTCCTCTTTTTCTTCCTTTTGGGTCTCGGCCTGGGTCCTTTCCAGAGCGTTTTGAATATCGTGGCTCAGAGCGAGCTGCCCTTGGAGCGCCTGGGCAGTGGGACCAGCATGGTCCAGTTCCTGCGCCAGATTGGCTCCACGCTAGGGTTAGCCCTTCTGGGTAGCCTCCTGGCTGCCTCTTTAAGCCAGGAGCTGGGCCGGGTCCTGCCGGTTCAGGCCTCGGGAGCCCTGGCCCAGGAGGGGATGAGCCTAGACCTGGAAAGGGAGTGGGCCCGTTGGGAGGGCCTGGTGCTCAAGGCCCTGGATGGGGACCTGGCGGCCCAAAAGGCCCTGGCCTCCACCCCTTTGGCCCAGGCCTTGCCTCCCTTGGCTGACCTCGAGGCCCGGGTGCAAAAGGCCCTCTCGGGGGACAAAGGAGCCCAAGAGGCCCTTTTGAAGACCCCCTGGCTTCCAGGTGCTCTCAAGAGCCTTCTTCAGGGGAACAACCTCTCTGGTTTTCGGGAGGCCTGGTCCGTCTACAAGGCCCAGGTAAAGGCCGGGGCCCTGGACCGGTTGGAGGAGGAGCGGGCCCGGGTGGAAGGGGCTCTCAAGGAGGGGGTGGTCTTGGCCCTCCACCGGGTTTTTGGCTGGGCTGTCTGGTTTGTGGCCCTGGGGCTTCTGGCCCTTCTGCCTTTGCCCAACCGGGTTCTCCAGGGCCGGATGGGGTCTGGGGGGGTGGCTTGACCTTAGGCTAAAGGCATGGGGGAGAGCTTATACCTCTTCTTGGGCCAGGGGCTTTCCGAGGAGGCGAACCGCCTGGCCCAGGCCTTGGCCCAGGCCCTCCTCCAGGATCCCCCGCTGGGCCTCCTCGAGGCCATCCCCGCCTACAGCACCCTCTACCTGGAGTTTGACCCAAGCCTCCTCCCCCGGCCCCGCCTCCTCCGGCACCTCCAAAGCCTCCCCCGGGAGGGGGTAGGGGAGGGGCGGGTCTTGGAGATCCCTGTGCGCTACGACGGGGAGGACCTCCCGGAGGTGGCCCGGGCCACGGGGCTTTCCGTAGAGGAGGTCATCCGGCTCCACTCCGCCCCCATCTACCGGGTTTACGCCCTGGGCTTCACCCCGGGCTTCCCTTTCCTGGCCCCGGTGGACCCTAGGCTCCGCCTCCCCCGGAAGACCCACCCCCGCCCCCGGGTCCCCGCCCACAGCCTGGCCATGGCCGGGCCCCAGACCGGGATCTACCCCTTGCCCTCCCCTGGGGGGTGGCATCTTCTGGGCACTGCCCTCCTCCCGGTCTACGACCCCCACCGGCCTGAGCCCTTCCTCCTCCGCCCCGGGGACCGGGTCCAGTTCCGCCCCGCCCAGGGCCCCACCCCCCCTGAGCCCCTTCCCCTGGACCTCCTCCCTCCAGAACCCCGCTTCCCCGCTTTCAGAGTGGAGGAGCCGGGCCTTTTGGACCTGGTGGTGGACGGGGGGCGGTTTAGGGCGGGGCACCTGGGCCTGGCCCGCTCCGGTCCCTTGGACCCGCGCTCCGCCTCTTTGGCCAACCGCCTGGTGGGGAACCCCCCAGGGGCTCCTCTCTTAGAGATGGCCCACCGGGGCCCGGTCCTCCTCGCCCTCCGCGACCTGGTGGCGGCCTTCGCTGGGTACGGCCTGGTTCCCCTTTTGGAGGGGGAGGAGATCCCCCCGGCCCAGAGCTTCTTCTGGCCTAAGGGGAGGCTCCTCCGCTTCCAACCCAAAGGCAAAGGGGTCCGGGGGTACCTGGCCCTGGCTGGGGGCCTGGAGGCCAGGCCCTTCCTGGGCTCAGCCTCCCCCGACCTCCGGGGCCGGATTGGCCGGCCCTTGCGATCGGGGGATGTCTTGGGCCTGGCCGAGCCCCGCCCCGTCCGGCCGGGCCGGGCCTTTCCCCAGCCCCCCCTTCCCCGGGCCTTCCGCCTCCGCCTCCTCCCCGGCCCCCAGTACACCCCGGAGGCCTGGGCCGCTTTCCTCTCTGGGGCCTTCCGCGTGGTCCGGGTGGACCGGATGGGGGTGGAGCTATGGGGCCCCGAGGTCCCGGGTGGGGAGGGGCTTTCCGAGGCCACCCCCCTTGGGGGGGTCCAGGTTCCTCCCTCGGGCCGGCCCCTGGTCCTCCTGGCGGATAAGGGGAGTCTTGGGGGGTACGCTAAGCCCGTTCGGGTGGACCCCCGGGACCTTTGGCTCCTGGGCCAGGCCTGGCCAGGTCTGGAGATTCAGTTCACTTGCTGGTTTAATCGTGAAGATATTAACGAAATCCCCCTCCTCCCCTGGCCTTAGGCCAAAACCCAGCCTAGACCGCCTCCACCACCACGGCGATCCCCTGCCCCACCCCGATGCACATGGTGGCGAGGCCGAACTGGACCCCTCTTCGCCGCATCTCGTGGACCAGGGTGGTGAGGATCCGGGCCCCGCTTGCCCCCAAGGGATGCCCCAAGGCGATGGCCCCCCCGTTGGGGTTGAGCCTAGGGTCCTCGGGGTCTAGGCCCCACTCCCTCAGGACCGCCAGGGCCTGGGCGGCGAAGGCCTCGTTGAGCTCAATGAGGCCAAGGTCGTCCAGGCTAAGCCCGGCCCGCGCCAGGGCCTTCCTCGTGGCGGGGACGGGGCCAATACCCATGATCCGGGGGGGGACCCCGGCCACGGCCGTGGCCCGGATCCGGGCCAGGGGCTTTAGCCCGTGGGCCCTGGCGTACCCGTCCGAGACCAGGAGGACTGCCGCAGCCCCGTCGTTTAGGGGGCTAGAATTCCCCGCGGTCACCGTCCCCCCCTCCCGGAAGACGGGCTTGAGCTGGGCCAGTTTCTCCAAGGAGGTGTCCCGCCTGGGGCCTTCGTCCTTTTCCACCAGGACCACCTCCTTCCCCTTTTGCACTGGGACAGGGATGACCTCCCGCTGGAACCGCCCCTCATCCCAGGCCCTGATGGCCTTCTGGTGGGAGAGGAGGGCGAAACGGTCTTGTTCTTCCCGGCTGATCCCGTACATCTCTGCCAGGTTTTCTGCCGTTTCTCCCATGCTCTCCGTGCCGTAGAGGGCCTGCATCCTGGGGTTGATGAAGCGCCAGCCCAGGGTGGTGTCGTACATGGTGAGGTTCCCGGTGGGGAAGGCCCTTTCGGCCTTGGGGAGGACCCAGGGGGCCCGGCTCATGCTCTCCACCCCGGCCCCGATGTAGACCTGCCCTTCCCCGGCCCATAGGGCCCGGGTGGCCTGGGCGATGGCCTCCAGGCCGCTCCCGCAGAGGCGGTTCACGGTGCACCCTCCCACCTCCACGGGGAAGCCGGCGAGGAGGAGGGCCATGCGGGCCACGTTGCGGTTGTCCTCCCCGGCCTGGTTGGCGCAGCCGGCGTAGATGTCCTCTACCTCCTCCTTGGGGACCCCGGAGCGGTCCATGAGGGTGGAGAGGGTGTGGGCCAGGAGGTCGTCGGGGCGGACGGGGGAGAGGGCCCCCCCGTGCCGGCCGATGGGGGTCCTTAGGGCTTCCACAATCCAGGCTTCCGGCATATGGCCTCCTTACCAACCGTTCGGTTGAAGCTTAGCCCGGGGGCGCAGGGGTTGTCAACTTCAGATGTCGGGATTTTGGGCACAAGCGTATTAATCGTGAAAGATATCACTAGAATACATCCTCCGCACCCACGCCTCCAACCCCCCAACCTCCTCCAGCGGGGACCAGCAAACCCCCTCCCGGCAGAGGTAAGCCCGGCCCGGGACCTTGCCTTCCAGACCGGGGAGGCTTTCCGCAGGACCCAGGACAGGTTGGGTTAGGGGGAGGTAGAGGCCCTGGACCTCCCGCAGGAAGGGGGTGGGGTAGGGGAGGACAAGCTCTGTGCCTTCCTCTAGGAGGAGGTGGAGGAGGAGAAACCCCGGCAGGGCCTCGGGGTAGCGGCCAAGCCAAAGCCCCCGCTCGGCCAGAACCTCCCGGGCCCGTTCCCGGTAAGGTCCCCCAAAGGCCGCCCCTAGCCGCCAGAAGGCCTCAGCCAGGGCCGAGGCCCCTGAGGGCTGGGCCCCTTCCTCTATCTCCCGGCCGGGGAAGGGCAGGGGGGCGAAAGTTTCCTCCAACCGCTCCCCTTTAAACGCCTCCCAGGCGGCCTCAGCCAGGCCGCGGGCGGCCTCGAGGTAGGCCCAGGACCCGGTGGCCCCGTAGAGCTCCAAAAGGGCCAAAGCGGTGAAGGCCTGGTCCGAAAGGAAGGCCTCCTGGCCCCTTTCCCCCCGGTACCAGACGTGGGGGATAAGACCCTCCTGCCTCTGGGTCAGGAGGAACCTCGCCCCCCGCTCGGCGGCCTCCAGGTACCGGGCCTCCCCCAAAAGCCGCCCCGCCTCGGCCAGGGCCCGCACCGCCAGGGCGGTCTGGTCCGCCAGGATTTTCCCGTCCAGGGCCGGAGGGAGGCGCCTCTTGCGCGCCTTGAGGAGGCACTCCAAGACCCCTTTCCGCCAGGGCTCAAACCCCTCCCCAAGCTCCTTCCTAAGTCCTTCCTCCCCCCAGGCGGTGAGGACGCTCCGTTCCCCCAGGTCCTCCCCTAGGGCGAAGTAGGCCCGGGCCCTTGGAAAGTCCTCCCCCAGAACCTCTCTAAGCTCCTCCTCGGTCCAGGTGTAGTAAAGGCCTTCCTCGCCCCCGCTTTCCGCATCTAAAGCTGTATAGAACCCTCCGGAGCGGTCCTGAAGGCTCAGGAGAAACCCCAGGGTCTCCCGGGCCACCCGGAGGAAAAGCCCATCCCCAAAGACCCAATAGGCCCCGAGGTAGACCCGGGCCAGGAGGGCGTTGTCGTAGAGCATTTTCTCAAAGTGGGGAAGGCGCCAGCGCCGGTCCACGGCGTAACGGTGGAACCCCCCGCCCACCTGGTCGTAGACACCTCCTAGGGCCATGGCCTTAAGGGTCCTATAGAGCATCCCCTTAGGGGCCTCCTCCCCCTTCCAGGCCCGGGCCAGGAGGTAGAGGAGCAAAGGCCCCTGGGGGAACTTGGGCCCGGGGCCAAACCCACCCCAGTCTGGGTCAAACTGGGCCTCGAGGCGGGCCAAGGCCCTCCCCTTTAGGTCCTCAGGCCAGGGAAGAGGCGGGGGATTGAGGCTCCGGGCCAGGCTTACCGCCAGCGCATCCCCTTCCCGCCTCAAGGCCTCGGGGTCCTTGGCCCAGGCCTGGGCTACGGCGCGGAGGACGGTAAGGAAGCCGGGCCGGCCCCAGCGGTCCTCCTTGGGAAAGTAGGTCCCCCCAAAAAAGGGCTTTCCCTCCGGGGTGAGGAAGAGGCTCAAGGGCCACCCCCCCTGGCCCGTGAGGCTGACCAGGGCCCGCATATAGGCCGCGTCCACGTCGGGCCTTTCCTCCCGGTCCACCTTGACCGGAACAAAGTGGGCGTTGAGGAGGGCCGCCACCTCTGGGTCCTGGAAGGACTCCCGCTGCATCACGTGGCACCAGTGGCAGCTGGAATACCCAATGGAGAGGAAGACAGGCTTGTCCTCTTCCCTTGCCCTCTTAAAGGCCTCCTCCCCCCAGGGGTACCAGTCCACGGGGTCTTCGGCATGGGCCCTGAGGTAGGGGCTTAAGGCCCGGGCTAAGCGGTTCGGCATACCCCAAGTCTAGAGGGGAGGCAATCGGGCAAAGGTGAGGCCAGACCCAGGCTGGGGTATAATGCCCCCATGAAAGGACACCCCGAGGTGATCCAAAGCCTGCAAAAGAGGCTATCCGAGGAGCTCGCCGCCATCCTCCAGTACATGCTCCACGCAGAGATGGCCGAGAACTGGGGGTTCAAGGCCCTGGCCCGGCACCTTAAGGCCCACGCCATCACCGAGATGCGCCACGCGGAACGGCATATTGAGCGCATCCTCTTCCTCGAGGGCCTGCCCGATGTGACCAAGATCGAAGCCATTCGCATTGGCAAGAACGTCCAGGACATCCTCTTTAACGACTACGAGGGGGAGCTCGAGGCCGTCCGGGGGTACAACGAGACCATGAACCTGGCCCAGTCCCTGGGGGATAACGGGACCCGGGATATGGTGGCCGAGATCCTCAAGGATGAGGAGGCCCATGTGGACTGGCTGGAGACGCAAAGGGAACTCCTCGAGGCCATGGGCCTCCAGAACTACCTACAGTACCTGGCGGGGCAGGCGGAATAGCTAGGGCACCGGGGCCTTCAGGTGCTTCCGGGCCCAGGCCTCAATGGAAGCAATGACCGCCTCCAGCTCCCGGCCCGCCTCGGTGAGGCGGTACCGGGTTCTGGGGGGCATGTAGGACTCCACGGTCTTCTCCACCACCCCCAGGGCCACCAGGTGGTCCAGGCGCTGGCTTAGGGTGGCGGGGTTGACCCCCCCCACGGCCCGGCCCAGCTCGTTAAACCCCTTAGGCCCCTCCAGGAGGGCCCGGATGATGTGGAGGGTCCACTTCTCCTGGAGGAGGTTTAGGGCAGCGTAGACCGGGCAAAAGGCCTCGGCCATCCCGCCCCCAGTCTACCCCATAATGGGGCCATGGGGATGGGGGTCTGGCAACACCTCCTTCTCAACCTCTTCCGGCACGCCCTCCGCCTGACCTTTAACCTCACCCTTCTAGCCCTTTTGTTGGGCCTCGGGGTGGGGGTGGTCCGAACCTTTTCTCGGCCTCACCCTTACCGAACCTACAGTGCGGCTTGGGCTTAAGGAACTCCTGGTGAACGTCCTGAGCCTGGTCATTATCCTGGAGCTGGCCCGGGCCTTCGTGGAATACTTTGAGTTTGAAAGGGTCCGCCTCGAGGTCCTGCTGGAGGTGGGGGTGGCTTTTGTGCTCCGGGAGATGCTCCTTGGGCTTTTTGTCGGCGAGATCAAGGGGCTGGATGTCCGGCCCTTCTGGCCCTGGTGGGAGGCCGGGCCCTGGCGGCGGTCTACCCCCCCGGGCGGTCCAAACCCCGCCCAACTCCCCAGGAATAGATTTCCACATTTCCAAATCCAAAGGCGGGGGTCCCAGCCGGGGGTTGACAAGCCCCGGGTTAGGCGTGGAAGTATGGAAGAGGAGGAAAGGTATGAAGGTCACCTTAAGCGTCCTCAAGGCGGATATCGGGTCCATTGGGGGGCACACCCTGCCTAGCCCTAAGGTCCTGGCCCGGGTGCGAGAGGTGGTAGGGGAGGAGGTGGGCCGTCTCCTCCTGGACGCCTATGTCTTCCACATTGGGGACGATATCGTCCTCCTCCTAAGCCACGTCCACGGCCCCGGGGATGAAAGGGTCCACGCCCTGGCCTGGCGGGCCTTCCGGGAAGGGACGGCCGTGGCCCAGGCTGAGGGGCTTTACGGGGCGGGGCAGGACCTCCTTAAGGATGCCTTTACGGGCAACCTCCACGGTCTGGGGCCCCAGGTGGCGGAGATGGCCTTTGAGGAAAGGCCTTCAGAGCCCTTCATGGTCCTGGCCGCGGACAAGACCGAGCCCGGGGCCTTTAACCTCCCCCTTTACCTGGCCTTTGCCGACCCCATGTACTCCTCGGGGCTTCTCCTTTCCCCAGAGCTAAGGCCGGGCTTCCGCTTCCAGATCATGGACCTGGCCCGCACCGAACGGGATAGCTACATCTTCTTGGATGCCCCAGAAAGGCTTTACGATATCGCCGCCCTCCTTAGGGATTCCCACCGCTTCGCCATCTCGGCCATTTACTCCCGCAAATACGGGGAGATCGCCGCGGTGGTGAGCACCACCCGGCTCAGGAACATCGCCGGCCGGTACGTGGGCAAGGACGACCCGGTGGCCATCGTCCGGACCCAGAAGATCTTCCCAGCCACAGAGGAGTTTGGCCCCCCCTTCGCCCTGGCCCCCTATGTGGCCGGGGATACCCGGGGAAGCCACCACCTGCCCCTGATGCCCGTCAGGGCCAACACCCCGGCCTCCAGCTTCTTCTGCGTTCCCATGGTGGCGGGCCTGGCCTTTTCCCTCAAGGAAGGACGGTTTTCCGAGCCTGTGGACCTCTTTGCCGACCCGGTCTGGGACACGGTCCGGGCCCAGGCGGTGGAAAAGGCCCAGGCCATGCGCCGCCAGGGCTTCTACGGCCCGGCCATGCTCCCCATGGAGGAGCTGGAGTATACTGGGATCGCGGAAAGGCTAAGGGAGCTAGAGCGGGAATTCTCCTAAGGGCTAGGCTAGAGGTATGCGCCTCTACCTGGTCCGGCACGGGGAGACCCAGTGGAACCGGGAAGGGAGGCTTCTGGGCTGGACCGACCTCCCCCTCACCCCAGAGGGAGAAGCCCAGGCCCTAGCCCTCGCCCCCAGGCTTAAGGGCCTCCGGCCCGACGGGGTGTATACCTCCGACCTAAGGCGGGCCAGAAGAACAGCAGAGCTCGCCTGGGGAAAGGCGGAGCCTGTTTTCTCCTTGCGGGAGATCCATTTTGGCCTCCTGGAAGGAGCCCCCTGGGAGGGGCTGGACCCCAGGCACCAGGAGGCCCTCCTCCGCTTCCAGGGGTTCAAGGCCCCCGGGGGGGAGAGCCTGGAGGACCTCGAGGCCCGGGTCTTGGGTTTCCTGGGGGGGCTTCCCCCGGGGGCCTACCTCCTCTTTACCCACGGGGGGGTGGTCCGGCTCCTCCTAAGGCGGGTGGGGGAGGACGCCTTTGTCCCCCCGGGTAGCCTGGTGGTCCTGGACCTGGACGGGGGCAGGGTGGAAGGGCTCTGGGCCCCTTAGGCTTAGATTGGGCGGAAAAGCCAGGCGAGGCAGAGGTAAAGCCCCAGGAAAACCGCCCCTTCCCGCCGGCTTAACCGGAGCCCCGTGGAAAGGAAGGGCCAGAGGAGGAGGCCTGCCCCCCTCATGACCAGAAACTCAGTCCGGACGGCCTCCCAGGGCGGCCGGAGGGGATGGGCCAAGGCAGGAGGCCTAGGACGTTAAAGATGTTGGAGCCCACGATATTGCCCAGGACTATACCCGCCTGCCGGCGTAGGGCCGCCACGGGGCGGGTGGCGAGCTCCGGGCTGCTGGCGCCAGAGGCCACCAGGGTGAGGCCCACCACTAGGCTGCTCACCCCCCAGGCCCGGGCCAGGGTCACGGCGCTTGGCACCAGGGCCTCCCCCCGAGGTAGAGAGGATGGGGCCGAGGTCCAGAGGCATGCCCCTAGCAGCCTAAGGGGAGGCCCAGGCCCGGGGTAAGGGGTCTGCCTAAACCCCCAGGATCAGGAGGGCCAAAGGAAGGGTGAGGAAGGCCAAAAGGGTGGAGACCACCACCGCCCGGGCGGCCCGGGGGGCATCCCCCCCAAAGAGGCCGGCCATGAGGAAGGCGTTCACCGCCACCGGGGTGGCGCTTTGCAGAACCAGGACCTGGAGGTCCAAGGTGGGGAGGCCTAGGGCCTTGCCCGCAAGCCAGGCCACCCCCGGCCCCCCCAGGAGGCGGAGAAGGCTGGCCAGGAGCTCAAACCCCCCTAGGCCCAGGGGGCTTTGGGCCATCTGGATGCCTAAGGCCAGGAGCATCAGGGGGATGGCGGCCTGGGCCAGGAGGCCCACCCCGTTCTCCAACGGCTGGGGCAGGCCCAGGCCCAGACCCCTTAGGGCCAGGCCCAGGGCCAGGGCCCAGAAAAGGGGAAGCCTAAGGGTGAAGGTGAGGGCCCTAAGGACCCCTCCCCCCCTAAGGAGGGCTGGGCCCAGGCCGAACATGAGGAAGCTGCTGGCCACAAAGTAGACCACCCCCCGCTCCAACCCCGCCTCCCCCAGGGCGAAGTAGACCAGGGGGAGGCCCATGTTCCCAGAGTTGGGAAAGGTGGCCGCGGCCAGGAGGGTCTTCCCCAGGCCCCTTTCCAGCCTGAGCCCCAGGGCCAGGCCCAGGGCTAAAAAGGCAAGCCCCCCGGAGGCCAAAAAGAAGGCCAGGGCCAGGCCCAAGGCGCTTGCCCCTGGAAGGGTGGTCTTGAGCATGGCGTCGAAGATGAGGAAGGGAACGAGGAGGTGGACAGCAAGCCGGGATAGGGTCCCGAGGTCCGGCTCAAGCCGCCTTCCCGCCAGATACCCTAGGCCCACAATCAGGGCCACGGGGAGTACGGTCCTGAGGAGGACCTCCATACCCCGGTAGCATACCTATAGACGGAGGGCATGGCCCAGGTCAAAGAGGAGGAGAAATCCTCCCTGGACCAGAACAGCAAGCCCATACCCCTTGAGGAGGGGCCGGGGTCGGGTCCACAAGAAAACCCCCAGGGCCAGGTAAAGGAGGTCTAGCCCAGCGTTGAGCCAGAGGAGGCGGGCCAGGAGGCTGGGTTCAGGCTCGGGGGCGGTCCAGGCCCAGTAGGCGATCCCCCCATTCACCAGGCCCCATACCCCGGTCATCCACCAAAACCCCCGCCAGAAGGGGGCCTGGGCCCGGCCCAAGGCCAGGACCCCTCCCCCTAAGGAGAGGAGGGCCCAGAGCATCAGGCCCTGGGCCAGGGCCTCCCCGGGGCCTGGGGCGGGCACGGTCAGAAGACAAAAAAGGCCGGGACGAACTCGTAAGCCTCCCCGCGCCGGCGTACGTACCCTACCCCCGGCCAGGCGAAATGGTACCCCACCACCTGGATCCCCTCGGCTGCGGCCTGGGCCCAGAGCCGGGCCCGGGTGGCCACGGCCTGGGCCGGGTCCATGTCAAAGCCCAGGTAGTGGTCGGGGAAGCGGAAGGAGAGGACGTAATGCCCCCCGGCGTCCCCCAGGTGCCAGAGGGTCTCCCCCTGGGAGCGGACCTGGACGGCGAGGTGGCCGGGGGTGTGGCCGTAGGTGGCAAAGACCGTAACCCCCGGGGCGATCTCCGTACCCGGGGCCACGGGGGTGAACCGGTCCCTTAAGGCCAGGAGGTTGGCCGGGGGGTTAGCCTGGCCCAGCCAGAAGCGGAGCTCCGCCTCCCCAATCAAAAGCCGAGCCCGCGGAAAAAGAGGCCGTCCCCCCAGGAGGAGGCCGCCGATATGGTCGGGGTGGGCGTGGGTGATGAAAACAGCGCTAATTTCTTCGGGCCGGATCCCGGCGTAGCCTAGGTGCTCAAGGAGCCGACCCACCTGGCCCCGGCCCGTGTCCACCAGGATCTTCTCCTGCCCAGTGTCGATGACCATGGGATTGAAATTGTTGATGAACCGGTCCGGGTCCAGGAAGTGCTCCCGGAGGGCCGCCTCGAACTCGGCCTGGCGCCCGGGGTTCGCCCCCCAGTTGGGGAAGGCCCGCCCCGGCGGGGTCTGGCCGTCGCTCACCACGGTGAGCGTATAGGTCCCAAGCTTAAACCGGTAGAACCCGGCCCCGTTGGGGAGAGGGCGGGCCTCCTGGGCCCGGGCCCCTGTCCCCCCTAGGGCCATCCCTACGCCTAAAGCCCCTGCGCCTTCCAGGAAACGCCTCCGGTTCATCCTGGGCCTCCTTTCCTCCAAGGCTAGGGGACCAGGCCCGTGGGGATTGTAAGGAGGCACCCTAAGCCCGGGAGGCCTCCTCGAGGCGCTCCAGGGCCCAAGGGGGGAGGGCGAGGGCCAAGGCCTGGGCGTTGGCCTGGGCCTGGGAAGGGTTCTTGGCCCCCGCTATGGGCAGGGCCCCCTGGGCCATGACCCAGGCCAGGGCCACCTGGGCCGGGGTGGCCCCCAGGGCCTGGGCCACGGCCTTAAGGGCCTCGAGGACCCGCCCCAGGTTCTTTTGGCTCCGGTACCGGCCCCGGTAGGTTCCTGGGGGCGGGGCCTCGGGGCGGTACTTCCCGGTAAGCCAGCCCATGGCCAGGGGGCTATAGGCGAGAAGGGCGATTCCTTCCCTTTCCATAAAGGCCTTGAGCCCACTCCGCTCGGGCCCCCGGTTGAGAAGGCTGTACTCCACCTGGTTAGCGGCCAGGGGAACCCGGTGGCGCTGCAGGACCTTAAGGGCCCGCTCCAGCTGGGCCTCGCCGCAGTTGGAGACCCCCACGGCCCGGGCCAGACCCCGTTCGTAGGCCTCGGCCAGGGCCTCGGCCCAAACCTCGAGGGGCCTAGGGGGCCAGGGCCAGTGGAGGAGGTAGAGGTCTAGGGTAGACAGGCCCAGGCGGCGGAGGCTTCCCCTTAGGGCCTGGAGGAGGTCCCGCCGGCTAAGCCGCCAGGGCCAGGGGAAGAACTTGGAGACGATGAGGGGCCTTTGGGGAAGTTCGGGAAGCCACCGCCCTAAAAACCTTTCGGCCTGGCCGAGGCCGTAGATCTCGGCGGTGTCCAAAAGCCGCACCCCGGCCTCGAGGCTGGCCCAAAGGGCTCCCTTGAGGTCCACCTTCCCGTAACCCCGGCCGTACCCCCAGACCCACCGGTCCCCCCACTGCCAGGTGCCAAGGCCTAAGGGGGGGATGGGGGGGAGGCCCGGGATTCGGAAGCTATCCATTGGCATACCCCAAGCTTATAGGGAGGGAAAGCCCAAGCCGACCCAGGACCAGGCCCGCCACCCGCACCCCCCCGAGGGCCACCGCGGGGACGGACTGGCCGGGGAAGACCGTCTCCCCCACCCGGAGGAGGTTGGGGAGGGGGGTCCTGGGGCTTGGGAGGCGGAGGGGCGTGGTGGCGGGGTACCCCCCGACCCAGCCCCCCGCGCGGCCGGTGTAAAAGGCGTAGGTCCTGGGGGTGGCGGCCAGGACCAGCCGGGCCGCCTCCCGGAAGCCCGGGATGAGCCTCTCCAAAACCCCTTCCACCCGGGCCTGCCACCGGGCCTTGAGGGCCCGGTACTCCTCCTCGGAAAGCCCCTGCCAGAGGGCCAGGGGGGTGTGGACCGAGGCGGAGAGGACCCGCTCCCCCTTGGGGGCCCGGGAGGGGTCCTCTGGGTCGGAGAGGCTTAGGAAGACCCAGTCCCCCTCCCCGGCCCACTGGCGGTAGAGGGGGCCCTTGGGGATGGTCTCCTGGGGGAGAGCGGCGTAGAGGGCGAAGGCCCCCCAGGCGTCCTTAGGGGGGTCAAGCCTTTGGCCCAGGAGGCGGGCCAGGTCCGGCGGGGTGAGGTTGGCGAGGACGAGGTCGGCCTCGAGGAAAACCCGCTCCCCCCGGCGCCGCCCCCCGGGCTCCACCCAAACCCCCCGCACCCGGCCCCTCCTCACCTCCAGGCCCACCGCCCGGTGCCGGTAGAGGACCCGCCCCCCATGGGCCTCCACCGCCCGGGCCAAGGTTTGGGCCACCGCTCCCATCCCCCCCTGGGGGAGGACGGGGCCCCGATGGGGGAGGTCTAAGGCGGCGGCCCCGTAGAGGGCGTAGGCCCGGTCCGCCCCTGTCTGGGCGGCGATGAGGAGCTGGGCGTTCAGGAAGCGGCGGAAGAGGGGGTCCTTGGGGGCGCGGGCCGTGAGGGGGGCGAAGAGGTCCAAGAAAACCCCCACCCCGCCCCGGCGGTAGAAGAGGAGGCCAAGCCCACCCCGGAGGAGGCCCAGGGCCTCCCTGGGGTCGGCGGGGGGGAAGGGGAGATGGGGGGCGAGGGCCCATAAGTCCTCGGCCCTCTCCTCCTGCCAGCGCCAGAAGGCCTCCACCTGGGGGCCAAAGAGGGCTTTTTGGACCGCCTGCTCGTAGGCCCGGCCCACGGGCCTCGGGACGACCCGGCCATGGGAGAGGTGGACCTCCATCAGGACCTCCCCTTCCCCCAGGGGCCGGACGGGGAAGCGGAGGCCCAGGACCCTCTCCAGCCAGGGGAAGATGCCCCCCGGCCCAAACCCTGAAAGCAGGGTGGCCCCGGCCTCAAACCGGTAGCCCCGGTGGATAAAGGTCCCGGCGCACCCCCCGGGGTAGGCCTGGGCCTCGAGGACAGTCACCTCCAGGCCCGCCCGGGCCAGAAGGGCTGCGGCCACCAGGCCCCCCACCCCCGCCCCAATCACCGCGACGCGCATCGGGGGCCATTCTCCCCCAGGCCCTCCCCTGGGGTTTTGGGCCTAGGCCACACCCTATACTGGGCCCATGGCCGGCCGCGACCCCTTAAGGCAAGGGTTTATCACCCTTTTCCGGGTTTTCCTGAGGGGCATTTTCGCCGTGGCCATCCTAGCCCTCCTCCTAGGCCTAAGCGTGGGGGTGATCCGGATCCTTTTGGAGCTTCGGGGGGTGGTCCTGGGCCAGGATATCAACCAGGGGCTTAAGGAGCTCGTCACCAGTTTCCTCACCCTGGTGGTGGTCCTGGAGCTTATCCGCGCCTTTGTGGAGTACTTTGAGACGGAAAGGATCCGGCTGGATATCCTCCTGGAGGTGGGGATAGCCTTTGTCCTCCGGGAGTTCCTCCTGGGCCTTTTTGCTGAGAGGATCGGGGATATGGGGATGGTCTTCTGGAGCCTAGGGCTTCTCCTTCTGGTGGGGGCCTGGGGCCTGGTCCAGCTCCTCACGGCCCGTGGCCTTAAGGGCCCAGCCTAGGAGGAAAGCCCCCCTGGCCCGGTGCCCCAGGGGCTGGAACCCGGCCTCCCGGAGGAGGCGGAAGACCTCCTCCCCTTTCGGGTAGAAAAGCCCAGGGAGGCGGAGGGGCCAGGTGCCCAGGGCAAAGAAGAGCCTGCCCCCCGGGGCCAGGACCCGGTGGGCCTCGGCCAGGGCCTTGACCCCCCCTTGGGGAAGCTCGTTCCAGGTGGGGCCTAGGGCCACCCCGGCGAAGGCCCCCGAGGGGAAGGGGAGGGCCTGGGCGTCCGCGAGGAGGAGATGGGCCTCGGGGTAACGGGCCCGGGCCACCTCTAAGAAGCCCGGGGAGAGGTCCACCCCGTAGCCCGGCCCGAGGGAGAGGAGGGCCTCGAGGTAGGCCCCGGCCCCCACCCCAAGGTCCAGGAAAGGCCCCTTGAGCCCGGAAAAAGCCCCTTCCAAGGCCTGAAGCTCCTCCTGGAAGCTTATCCGCCCCAGGCTTAAAAGCCCCGGGGCCCGGGCCCGCCAAAGGGGGTAGAGCCGGGCCACGGGCCTTAAGGCATTCACCCAGCCCAAAACCCCTCCTTGGGGCCAGAGGCGGAGGTCGGGGAAACCCTGGTGCACGGGATAGGTGTGGGCACAGGCCTGGCAAACCCAGGGCCCCTCCCCCTGGAGGGGCCCTAGGCAAAGGGGACAGGCCAGGCTAACGGGTCCCACCTTGGGCCGCGGCGTCCACCACGGCCACCACCCTTAGGGTCCCGGCCTGGAGGCTACCCACGGCGAAGACGGTGTAGGTCCGGCCCGGTTCCAGGACCACCCCAGGGAGCTCCAGGGCCACGGTGGTGGTCCCGGCGGCCCGGACCTCGAGGTCATACCTCCCCGCGGGCACCACGAGGTACTGGGAGGCCCGGGGGAAGGGGAGGCCCGCGAAGAGGACCGAACCCCCCTTCACGGCCACATCCACCGCGGGGGCGTCGGGGCTGGCGTGGACCACCCGGATCCGGGCCTGGTCCGCCCGGGGGAAGAAGCCGGCCAGGAGGTCCTGGTAGACCTGGGGCCGGATATTGGCCAGGAACCCGGTGGCGGCCACGGTGTAGTAGGCCCCGGCCCTGAGGTCCAGTTCAGCCTGGATGACCACGGGGCCATCCTGCCCCGCGGGGACCACCTGGACCTGGATCCGGGAGGCAGGCAAGGGGATATAGGGGGTCACCTCCCCAAAGGCCAGGCCGGTGATGGCCCGTTGCCCATTCACCAATACGTCCACCGCTGGGGCGTCCGGGGAAAGGTGGGCCACCCGGACCAGGGCCCCTTGGCCCAGGGCCAGGCCCACCGCCAACACCAATGCCATAGCCAGGAGCTTCTTCATCGCTTACCTCCTTTTGCCCAAAGCTTCCACCTTTGGGCCCCCTGAGTATAGGCTGCAAGGAAATGTCAAACTTTTGTCTAGGATACAAACCCCCTGAGGCCCAGGTAGGAGGATAAGGGCATGCGTGTCCTCATCCTGGGGGGTACCGGGGGAATCGGCCAGGCCCTGGCCCGGGCCCTTAGGGGGCAGGGGGAGCTCCACCTGGCCGGAAGGCGGCGGGAGGCCCTTCTGGCCCTGGCGGCGGAGGTAGGGGGGAGGGCCTACCCCTTGGAGCTTGGGGACGAGCTCGAGGTCCAGGCCCTCCTGGAGGAGGTGGGGCCCCTGGACCTCCTCATATACGCCGCTGGGGCAGTGGTGCGGAAACCCCTAAGGGAACTCCCCCGCTCCGAGTGGGAGGAGGTCTTCACGGCCAACCTCACCGGGGCCTACCTGGTCCTCAAGCACGCCCGCTTCCGCCCGGGGGCCCGGGCTGGCTTCCTTGGGGCCTACCCGGATTACGTGGCCCACCCTGGTTTTGCCGCCTACGCTGCGGTCAAGGCGGGGTTGGAGGCGCTTCTTAAGGTAGCGGCCAAAGAGCTCCGCCGGGAGGGGGTCCACCTTGTCCTCTTCCGCCTCCCCGCGGTGGCCACGGGGCTTTGGACCCCCTTAGGAGGCCCCCCCAAGGGGGCCTTGAGCCCGGAGGGGGCGGTGCGGAGGATTCTGGAGGCCCTCAAGGCCGAGCCCCCTCCGGCCCTGGTGGAGGTATGACCCGGTACCGGAGCTTCTTCTACCCCATGCGCCTCGCCCTCCTCTCCGCGGGGCGGAACTTCATGCCCATGGCCTGGTGGACCCCGGTCTCTAAAGAGCCTTTCCGCCTCCTCCTGGCCGTGGACCGGAAGAACCACACCCTAGGCCTCCTCCAAAGCCTGGGGGAGGCGGCCCTTTCCTTCCTGCCCTGGGAGGAGAGGGCCTGGGTGGTCCGGGCGGGGTACCTCACGGGCCGGCGGGCGGACAAGGCCGAGGCCCTGGGGGTGGCCTTGAGGCCGGCCCGGGTCCTCAAGGCCACCTGGGTCCCAGAAAGGGCCTTAGGGGTCCTGGAGCTCAGGACGCGGGAGGTGTTAGAGGATGCAGGGGACCACGCCCTCTTCCTGGGGGAGGTGGTCCACGCGGAGGGGGGAGGGGAGGCCAAGGCCCGGCCCATCCTCTTCCTGGGGTACCGGGACTTCGCCACCTTAGGGGAGAGGTGGCGGTTTAGGCCGTAGAGCCTGGTGGAGCATGAGGCCCCTGCGCTACCTAATCTGGCTTTTTCCCCTCCTGGCCCTGGCCCAGGCGCCTTACGCCGTGGAGGGGGAGGTGGTCTACCGGGGCCGGTTTCCCTTGGGAAGCTGGGAGGGGCGGAACCCTACGGCCCGGGGGGAGGTCCTTTGGGACGGGGTGCGGGAGGCCCAGGGCCAGGTCTGCGTGGACCAAAAGGCCTGGGACTCGGGGAACACCCTAAGGGATGAGCACACCCGTTCCATCTTCCAGGCGGAGCGCTACCCCCGGGCCTGCCTTTACCTCAAGGCCCTCTACCCAGAGGGGGAGGCCCTGGTGGCGGAAGGGGAGCTGGAGATCCGGGGGGTGAGGCGGCCGGTGCGCATCCTGGGGGTCCTTAGGGGGGAGGTTTACACCGGGCGGTTTGAGACCCGCTTCAGCGCCTTCGGCCTGGAGAGGCCCCGGTTTTTGTTCCTCGAGGTGGAGGACCGGGTGGAGGTCCTCCTTCGGGCGCGGGTGCGCGGGGGGACCCCGTGATCCGGGTAGGCTACCCCTGCGAGAACCTCACCCTGGGGGCCACCACCAACCGCACCCTGCGCCTAGCGGCCTTGGGCCCGGAAAGGGTCCAGGCCAAGGCGGGGGAAAACCTAAAGGACCTGGAGAGGATGCTCCGGTTTAACGCCGAGCACGGCCTTGGCCTCCTCCGCATCGGCCAGCACCTCATCCCCTTTGCCTCCCACCCTCGTTTCCCCTACGACTGGAAAGAGGCGCACGGGGCGGGGCTTAGGCGGCTTGGGGGCCTGGCCCGCGCCCTGGGGCAGCGCCTCTCCATGCACCCGGGCCAGTATGTCAACCCAGGAAGCCCCGACCCCCAGGTGGTGGAGCGTTCCTTGGCCGAGCTCCGCTACTCCGCCCAGGTCCTAAGCCTCCTGGGGGCGGAGGATGGGGTCTTGGTCCTCCACCTGGGCGGGGCCTATGGGGACCGGGAGGGGGCCCTGGGGCGGTTCGTGGCAAACCTAAGGGGGGAGGGGGAGGTCCTGCGGTACCTCGCCCTGGAGCCGGACGAGAGGCTCTGGAGCCTCCCCTGGGTCCTGAAGGCGGCGGAGGCCCTGGGGGTGCCGGTGGTCCTGGACACCCTGCACCACCGGCTGAACCCCGGGGGCCTGGGCCTCGGGGAGGCCCTGGACCTGGCCCTAGGGACCTGGCGGGGCCGGCCCAAGGTCCACCTGGCCAGCCAGGACCCCCATAAGCGCCCCGGGGCCCATGCCCACGGGGTGGAGGAGAGGGATCTCCTGGAGCTCCTCGAGGCCCTAGGGGGGCGCCCCCTGGACCTCATGGTGGAGGCCAAGGGGAAGGAGGGGGCGGCCCTTTGGGTGCTGAGGCGGCTAAGGGGGGCTCCCCAAGGGGTATCCTGAGGCGCACATGAAGGTTCTGGTCACGGGGGCCACGGGGTATATCGGGGGGCGGCTGGTACCCCGGCTTCTGGAGGCGGGGCATGAGGTCCGGGTCCTGGTCCGGGACCGGGGCCGGATCCCCCCTTGGCCGGTGGAGGCGGTGGAGGGGGACCTTAGGCAGGAAGGGGTGGCGGAGAGGGCCCTCGAGGGGGTGGAGGCCGCCTACTTTTTGGTCCACGCCATGCATATGGGCCCCCGCTTCCAGGAGCTGGAGGAGGCCATGGCCTGCCGCTTCGCCCGGGCCGCGGGCCGGCTTGGGGTCAAGGTGATCTACCTGGGGGGCCTCCTCCCCAAGGGGGGCCGGCCCTCCCGCCACCTCCTGAGCCGGGCCCGGGTGGGGGAGATCCTGAGGGGGGAGGCCCCGGCCACGGAGTTCCGGGCAGGGCCCATCATCGGCTCGGGCTCGGCGAGCTTTGAGATGGTCCGCTACCTCACGGAGAGGCTGCCCGTGATGCTCGCCCCCCGCTGGATCCTGAACCCGGTGAGCCCCCTGGCGGTGCGGGACGCCTTGAGCTACCTCCTCCTAGCCCTGGGGAGACCCCCTCTTGGGGTGGTGGAGGTGGGGGCGGAGGCCCTTACCTTCAAGGCCATGATGGAGGTCTACGCCGAGGTGCGGGGGCTTAGGCGGGTCATCCTGCCGGTCCCGGTCCTGGCCCCGAGGCTCGCCGCCCTCTGGGTGGGCCTGGTTACCCCCATTCCCAACCGGCTGGCCGTACCCCTGGTGGAGGGGATCCTCCACCCCCTGGTGGCGGATACGGGCCGGGCCCAGGCCCTCTTCCCCGGGGTCCAGCCCATCCCCTACCGGCGGGCGGTGGAGCTGGCCCTGGAGCGGATCAGCCTAGGGCAGGTGGAGACCCGCTGGTCCGGGGCCCAGGGGGTTTACCCGGCCTACCGCCTGGAAGACTGGGAGGGCCTAATCCGGGAGGTCCAGGTCCTGGAGGCCCCTGTGCCCCCAGAGAGGCTTTTCACCGCCTTTTCCACCCTGGGCGGGGAGACGGGGTGGCTGGTCTGGGAATGGGCCTGGGCCCTAAGGGGCTTCCTGGACCGGCTTCTGGGGGGGCCGGGCCTCCGGCGGGGCCGGCGCCACCCCCGGGAACTCCGGGTGGGGGAGGCCCTGGACTTCTTCCGGGTGGAGGCCTTGGAGCCGGGCCGGCTCCTCCGCCTCCGGGCGGAGATGCTGGTCCCGGGCCGGGCCTGGCTGGAGTGGCGGGCCGAGCCCCGGAAAGGGGGAAGCCTCCTGGTCCAGACCGCCTACTTTGAGCCCAAGGGCCTCGCGGGTCTCCTCTACTGGTGGAGCCTCTACCTGCCCCACCGCCTCATCTTCCGGGACCTGGCCCGGGCCATCGTGCGGCGGGCTATGGACCTCGAGGGGCAAACCGCACCCTCTCTTCCCAAAGGCCCACCAGGAGGGCGTGGGGGAGGGTGAGGGCGAAGACCGCCCCCATGTAGGCCGCCAGGGCGTCGCGGAAGAGGGGGTATAACGCCAGGCCCAGGGCCAGCCCCCCCAGGGTTCCAAGCCAGACCCAGACCCGGTCCCCCGGCCCTAACCAGCCTTCGGCCTGGAGGCGCCTAAGATGCCCGTAGCTATGGTGTAGGATGAAATACCCCCCAAGGAGGGCGTAGGGGTGGAGGAGGAGGCCTAGGAGGGCCAGAAGGGCGGTATCGGCCCAGCTGGCCCTAGGGTGCCTCTCCTTTAAGGCCCAGGGCAGGAGGAGGAGGGGCAGAAGGGCTACCCAAGGGGGCGGGCTATACCCCCCGGCGAAGGCCTCGAGGAAGGGGCGGATGGCCTCGGGCTTGAGGAAGGGGAGGAAGAGGACCAGGCCTGCCCGGAGGAAGCCCAGAGCCCCCCTCTCCTCCCCGCGCCCCCAGTGCCAGAAGGCCAGGAGGAGGAAGGCCCAAAGGGCCAAGGGCGGATGGAACAGGAGGAGGAGGAGAGGGGGCAGGGTCAGGAGGAGGTAGAGGAAGAGGAACCTTGGGAAGGGCATGAGCCGGGGCCCGATGGCCAGGTCCGCCGCCCCGTGGGGAAGGCCCAGGACCAGGGCGCTGACCAGGAGAAGGAGGAGGGCCCCCTCGGGGGGAAGGAGGACCAAGGGGACGAGAAGAAGGGTGGGGAACGCCAGGGGTAGGTTGCCGAGCATGAGCCCAGGTTAAAAGAGGGATGAGAGCCACCCCTGTAGCCCGTTGTACAATCTATGTAGAGGTTTGTAGCGAAGGCTATGGTGGGGCCCTAAAGGGGGGTTTAGCCTGAGCCCTTGGAGGTGAGATCAATGAACCTCCCGGAACTCAGCTACGGGCAGTACTGGTTGGTCTTCAACGTCCTATCCCTCACCATCGCGGTCATGGGTGCGGCCGGGGTCTTTTTCCTCCTGGCCCGGAGCTACGTGGCCCCCAGGTACCACCTGGCGCTTTACCTTTCTACCCTGGTGGTCTTCATCGCCGCCTACCACTATCTGAGAATCTTTGAAAGCTGGACGGGGGCTTACACCCTCCAGGGAGGGGTCTATGTGCCCACGGGCAAGCCCTTTAATGACTTCTACCGCTACGCCGACTGGATCGCCACCGTGCCCCTCCTCCTCCTGGAGCTCATCTTTGTCCTGGCCTTGCCCGCGGAGAAGACCCGGAGCCTAGCCGTCCGGCTGGTGGTGGCCTCCATGCTCATGCTGGGCCTGGGGTACGTGGGGGAGGTCTCGGACGATCCCGGGACCCGGACCCTTTGGGGGGCTCTCTCCACTATCCCCTTTGCCTATATCCTCTATGTCCTCTGGGTAGAGCTAACCCGGGCTCTGCAGGAGGCCCGGTTTGCCCCCAGGGTCCTGGAACTTGTGAACGGAACCCGGCTTCTCCTCCTCCTCTCCTGGGGCTTTTACCCCATCGCCTACGCCCTTGGGACCTGGCTCCCAGGTGGGGCGGGGCAGGAGGTGGCCATCCAGGTGGGGTACAGCCTGGCGGATATCCTGGCTAAGCCCATCTTTGGGCTTTACATCTTCGCCATCGCCCGGGCCAAGACCCTGAGCGAAGGGGAGGCCGCTGCGGCCGCGGACTAAGGACTGGAGAGCTTCCCTCCCTGCCCCCAGGGAATCCCCCCTGGGGGCTTGGGCTACACTTGCCCCTTGAAGGCGGGTTTAGGATTGGGGTATGCCGGCCTTGGCCCTAACCCTTTCCCTCCTGGGCCTTTTTGGCCTCCTGGGCCGGGCCCAGGCCCTAAAACCGGGGGACCCCGCCCCCCGTCTCCAGGGGGTGGATAGCTACGGCAACCCCGTGGACCTCAGGGGGAGCTGGGTTGTGCTTTGGTTCTACCCCAAGGCCAAAAGCCCCGGCTGCACCGCCCAGGCCAAGCGCTACACGGAGCTCTACCCCGAGTTCCAGCGCCTGGGCGTACGGGTCTACGGCGTGAGTCACGACCCGGCCGGGGAGCAGTGCGATTTCGTGGAGAAACTCCGGCTCAAGGGAGGGATGATCCCCGACCCCAAAGGGGAGTGGGCCCGGGCCTATGGGGTGCGGAGCCTTTTCGGCTTTTACAGCCGGGACACCGTCCTCATCAACCCCGAGGGGCGGGTTGAGCAGGTCTGGCGCAACGTGAACCCCTTCCGGGACGCGGACCAGGTCCTGGAGTATTTGCAAAGCCGCCTGCGTTAAGAACCTCCCCGACCCTCACCCCTCACGGGGGAAGGGCTCAGGTCCAGTGAAGGCCTGGCCCTTTTGGCCCCCTTCTGCCCAGGCCAGGATCGCCTTTGGGGGAAGGAAGTCCGCGGCGAAGCGGGCGTAGTGGGCCACCTCCACCCTCAGGTCCGGCCCTAGGAGGAACTCTGCGGGCATGCGCAGAAGCTGTCCCTCCAGCTCGGGGCCGAAGGTGGGCATCCGCACCCCTTCCAGGGCTACGGGGAGGTTTCTGGGGTGGAGGATGCCCGGGAGGGAATACCCCACCCCGTAGAGGCGATAAACCCTCCCATCTGGGTCGCTGAGAAGGGGGAAGGGAGGGGAGAGGCGGCCTACCCGCCGGGCCAGGCTCCCCAGGGGGGAGGCCCAGACCAGGAGGACCCCCACCCCCAGGGCTTGGAGCCTGGGGTAGAGCCGGATGAGGTCCCGGGTCCTGGGGTTGCAGAGGGCGCACCCCCCCTGGCGGTAGAAGGCCAGGAGGAGGCGGCCCTTCCGATACTGGCCCAGGGTGACCAGCCCCCCCTGGAGGGCCTCGAGGGCGAAGACCGGGGCCCGGTCTCCCGGGGCTAGGCGGCCCAGGGGGCGGAAGGGCCGGAGAAGGGGAAGGAGGGCCTGGGCCCAGTCCCAGGACAGGTGGGCCCAGGCTGCGGCCTGGGCCAGGGGGAAGCCCCGGTTCATCAGGCCCAAGAAGGCCTCTGCTTGGGGTTCCAAGGGAGGGACCCGGTAGGCAAAGCCTTTATAGAAGGGGTCCAGGGGGGTGGATAGCTCGTCCTGTTGTCGCTGGACCTCGAGGACCAGGCCCTCCAGCCCCACCCCCTCGGCCACCCCGCCCTGGACCTGGGCCCGGTAAAAGGCAAACCGCCCCGGGCCCCTCCAAAGGGGCATCAGGGCCAGGACCAGCCGCTCGGCCAAAAGCCCTTTCAGGTCCTGACCCTTTCTCCAGGCCTGGGAGATCCGCCATGGGGGCAGGAAGGGGCTCTTAGCCCCCAGGATCCGCCCGCCCCGCAAGGGGAAGGCGGTCCTACCCCCTGGATGGTCCAGGACCAGGAGGCCGTTCCACCGCCTTAGGTCCAGGAGGAGCTGGGGTAGCTCGCCCGGTTCGTAACCCCCCACCAGGTCTGCCTTCTGTTCCTCGAGGGCAGGCCAGGTCTTCATACCCCTCTTTACGCAGGGAGGGGGGCCTGGGGATGTGAGAGATTGTAGCCTAGACCGGCCCTGAGGCGGTACGCGTTCCCTCGACATTTCTGCATGAAGATTGCTCTCGCGCAGAAGCTTAGCTTTGCTCTTACAGTCCTCGTTTCAATTTCTCTAAAAGGCTGGCAAGTTTTGCAACGGCCTCAAGACCAGGCCGGGGCTCCCCAAGGTAGCCGCTCTTTCAATCCTTTCGGCTTCGAGCTCGGCGTGGAGGAGCCTGAGGGCCTCTTCCGTCCGGCCTAGCTCTAAAAGCCCTCCCAGGAGATGGAGGAGGTTTTGGAACTCGTGGGCTTGGGCCCGGAGGAGCTCCAGGTGGCGGCGGCTTTGGGTGAGGCTTTCCGCCAGCCGCAAGAGCTCGGCCTGGTCCTGGAAGACCGCCACCCGGTAAGCCCCTTCCCGGACCCGGACCCGGGCGGGCCGGCTGGTGGGGAGGGGCAGAAACCCTTCACCCTCCCCGAAGCCCTCTAGGGAACGCCTTTGCCGGGGTGGAGGCGCGCTCCAAGCCCCTCACCGAGGCCGAGGTGGAGGCGGCCCAGCCCGACGTCATCCTGGTCTCCTGGTGCGGGGCTAGGCGGCTCCGGCCCGAGGTGGTCCTGAGGCGGCCCCTCAGGGTTTTGGCCCTTCAAAGGGGCCAGGTCTTCCCCCTAGAGGAGGCCTGTCTGGGCCGGCCCGGGCCCCGCCTGGCTGAGGGGGGGAGGCGGCTGGCTAGTCTCCTCCAGGGGATTTGGGTGGAATAATCTTAGGACTCCGGCCTAAGCCCCTGGGTAGCCCCGGTGGCCTCCTTAGGGGAGGGGAAACCCCCTTAGGCGTCTGCTGGGGTCAGGCCGTGGCCTGATGGCGGCTACGGGCCCTTGCCAAGGCCCTATACGAAAACCACATCCCCTGCTAGGGCCGGCCCAAACACCGAGACGAACTCCAAAGACCCCTGGAACTGGTGGATGGCCCCTGCGGGGATCAGGACCAGGCTCCCCGGCCCTACCCGCCGCCGGCTAAGCTCCACCTGGGCCACCCCTTCCCCCCTCAGCACGTAGACCCACTCGTCCCTGGCCCGGTGGTAGTGCCAGGGCTGGCCGCTACTCGTGCGCACCGCCAGAACCGTGCCCAAGGGGGTTCCGCCCAGGGCCTGGGCCGCAAAGGGCCGGCCCTGGGGCACCTCCGGGGGGGCGTAGCCCAGGACCAGGGGGGTACCCTCCCGCGCTATAGCCCCGGTCCGGCCGGAGCCGCCGCACCCCTCCCTGCGATGCAGGGGATCCTCTATCATAGGGGGGATTCTACAGAAGAGTGATCCAGAGGGCTTTCGGCCCTAGCCCCAGGGGTTCAGGATCTCCACCCCGGTGGCCTCAAAGTCCCGCACGTTCCGGGTCACCAGGGTGAGGCCGTGGACCAGGGCGGTGGCCGCAAGGAGGCCATCCACCGCCGGGATGACCCGGCCCTGCCTCTCCCCCTGGGCCATGAGCCGGCCCCAGCGCTCCGCCACCTCCCGGTCCACCGGCAGGATCCGGCCCTCAAACCAGGGGATGAGCTCCCTCTGGAGCCAGCGCTCCAGGGCCCGCCGCCTTTGGGAATCCGGCAGCCGGGCGATGCCGCGCTCCAGCTCCCCCAGGCTCAGGACCGAGAGGTAAAGGCCTTCGGGCTCGGCCCCCTGGACCAGCTCCACCACCCCGGGGTGGGGCTCGGGGCGGGCGAGTTCCGAGAGGACCACGGTGTCCAGGAGGAGGCGCATTAGAGCTCCACCTCACGGGGCGGGCTCTTGTCCCGGCCAAGGTCCAGCTCCAGGCCGTGGAGGGGGGAGGCGCGGATCAGGGTGTAGAGGTCGGGCTGCCCCTTGAGCCTCCGGTAGGCCTCTACGGAAAGGACCACAGCCTCCACCCGGCCCCGGCGGGTGATGATCTGGGGGCCTTCCTCCTTGGCCCGCTCTATCACCTCGCTCAGGCGGTTCTTGGCCTCGTAGAGGGACCAGGTCTTGGGCATGGTTTTATACTAGCCTGTCTAGCCAAATAAGTCAACCCACTGGGTGTCCTTGCGAACCCCGGGGCGTACCTGAGAGGCTAGATACCGGGTTTCCTAGCATCATGGAAACGTGCTTCTCGCCAAGCTCGACCGCAAGGGCCAGATCTCCATCCCCAAGGGGCCCCCTAAGCGGATTGGGGTGGAGGGTGAGGCCTACTTCCTGGTGAGGCTCACTCCCGATGGGGCCATCCTCCTCCGTCCGGCCGGCGTCTACCCCCTGGAGGTCTACTCTGAGGAGCGTATCCGCGAGTTCCTGGAAGAAGACGCCTCGGACCCCGAGGAGCGCGAACGGCTGAGGGCAAAGGGTGCGCCTCTTGCTTGACGCCAACATCCTTTTCGCCGCGGCCTGGCACGAGGGCAGGGCCCGGGCTCCCTTCCTCCTGGCCCCATCCAGGGGGTGGAGCTGGTGCCCGAAGGGGGTCCGGGGGAGCTCAAGCAGCCTCTGGCCCTGGGCCTCCCAGCCAAGGACGCCTCTATCCTGGCCGCGGCCTGGCGGCGGGCTCCGGGTCCTTTCCCTCCGGGACGCCCTGGCCGAGCCTCTCTGAGACCCCGGGGGAGAGCAAAGAAGGGCTGAGCCAAGAGGTGTGGGAGAGTCCATCTCTTGTACATTTATTCGCGAAAGTAATCTTTCGCGCAGATACCTGCAGCAAGCCTCAAGAAACTCCAGGACCCCTTACCTCTTACCTTTAGGGGCAGGTCTGGGCCCGGAAAGGTCCCGCCTTGGCCCAACCCCCTGGACCCCCTGGCCCTGCAGCCCGGACCCAGAGCCAGCGGTCCGGCAGGCTGGGCTCTACCCTGGGCTAGGCCTGGGCTAGGTTGGGCTCGGGCAGGAGGTCCTCGAGGCCCCCTCCCCCCTTGTCCCCAATCCCCACCAGAACAAGCTGCGCCCCAGAAAAGCCCAGGAGGATCAGGACGGCCTTGTTCTCAATCCGCACCACCCGGGGCTCGGCAAAGCCCGCCCCCTCTAGGTCCGCCTTGACCCCTGCTGTGGCCAGGTCCGCATCCGGCACCCGGACCGCCTCCACCCCCACCGGCATCAGGTAATACTTGGCCACTTTGAACATCCACACCTCTTTTTGCCCCTGGGCGGATACGTCAGCCCTAGGAGGCTTCTCCCACCCAGAAGACCCAGTCTTCCTGCCGCCTTGCCTCTTCCCTACCGGTTCTGGGTTAATCGGGGGGTTTAGCTAACACCGGTGTTTAGTATACGCAGTAAGATGAGATTTTTATTAGGGAACGACCAAAAGGCCTTGAGCCTCCTCAGACCCGGGGCAGGCGGCGGACCGCCTCCTTGAGCCGTTCCCGGGAGGCGTGGAGGTAGATCTGGGTGGTGGCCACGGACTCATGCCCCAAGAGGTCCTTGACCACATCCAGGCTTACCCCACCCTCTACCAGGGCCGTGGCAAAGCCGTGCCGGAACTTGTGGGGGGTGAGGTTCCGGGGGTCCAGCCCTGCCCTTAGAGCAAGGGCCCGGAACCGGTCCTCCACCCAGCGCGCCGAGGGGGGATGGCCCTTCCGTCGCCCCCCGGCGAAAAAGAAAAGCGGAGCCCGCCGGTCCTTGCCCAAAAGGGCTAGACGCCGCCCCACCACCTCCTGGGCCACGGGGGAAAGGGGGATAAGCCTTTCCTTGTTCCCCTTGCCCACCACCCGGAGGGCCACGGGCCGGCCCCCCTCCAAGACCAGGTTCCCCACCCGCAGGCTCAAGGCCTCGGAAACCCTTAGGCCGGTCCCCCAGAGGAAGCGGGCCAGGTCCTGAAGCAGGGCCTCCTCCCGCTCCCCCTGGGCAGCCTCGAGGAAGCGCCGCACCTCCTCGGGGGTGGGGTAGTGGGGCAGGCGCCGGCCCACCTTGGGCCGGCCAATCCCTTCCGTGGGGTCTTGGACCTCCTCCCCCCGGACCCGGGCCAGGTAGCGGTAATACCCCCTGAGGGCGGCCAGAAACCCCTGGACCCGCCTGGGGGCCCAGGCGGCCTCGGCGAGGAGGAGGCGGACGGCCTCGGGGCCTGGGGGGAGGGCGCGGGCCTCGAGGAAGCGGAACCAGTAGGCCAGGTCCTGGAGGTACCGCCTCACCCCCCGGGGGCTATGCCCCTTCTCCGTGAGGAGGTACTGGGCGTAGGAAGCCAGGACCTCGGCGTAGGCCTTAGGGATGGGTAAGGGACAGGCCACGGCATCATCCTACCAGTTGGCCCCCCTTGCAAACGCTTTCAAGGCATGCTATACTCCCCTTAAACCATGAGCCGTCCCCGTCCCACCATCGAGGAAGTGGCCCGCCGGGCCGGGGTATCCCCCGCCACCGTCTCCCGGGTCCTAAACGGAACCGCCCGGGTTAGCCGGGAAAAGGTACGAGCCGTCCTGCAAGCCGTGGAGGACCTCGGGTATACTCCAAGCCCTACGGCCCAGAACCTGGCTCGAGGCCGGTCCCACGCGGTGGGGATAATCCTCTCTGACTTTGCAAGCCCCTTCTTTAGCCCCATCCTCGAGATCATCACCCTAGAGCTGGAGGAAACCCCCTTCCGCCCCATTGCCGTACCCGGACACTGGAGCCTGGTCCGGGAACTCGAGGCCCTAGACTTCCTGAGGAAGCACCAGGTGGAAGCCCTCCTCCTCCTGGGGACCTCCCTTACCACGGAGGCCCTCCAGAATCTGGGTATACCCGTCATCGGGTTTGGCCATCCCCTAAACGGAAAACAAATCTGGTCCCTTTACTTGGAAAACCGCGAGGCCGCCTACCGGGCCACCCAGTACCTCATCGCCAAAGGCCATCGGCGGATTGCCCATATCTCCAGCCACCGGGGGGGTATGGATATCCGTGACCGTCTCCTGGGCTACCGCAAGGCCATGCGCGAGGCGGGTCTCGAGGCCCTGGTGGTTTACGGCAACCTGGAGGAGGAAGGGGGATACCGGGCCATGGCCGAGGTTCTGGCCCTGGATCCCGAGGTAACCGCGGTCTTTGCCGTCAACGACCAAACGGCCATAGGAGCGAGGCTCTACCTTTACGAGCGGGGTATCCCCGTACCCGAGCGGATCTCCCTCCTAGGTTTTGACGATATCCCTCTGGCCGCCTATCAGGTCCCACCCCTTACCACCGTCCGCCAGCCCGCCCAGGCCATCGGCCAGGCCCTAGCCCAGGCCTTAAAAGCCGTTTTGGAAGGGGGAAAGCCCGAATTTCAACCCATCCCCCTCGCCTTGGTGGAACGCGACTCGGTGAAGGAGGTGAGAGCCTGAACCAAATCGGCGGTTTGAGGCTATAGGCCCTTGGGACGCCTGGAAAAGGCGGTTAAGGCATGGAGGTTTGGATGCTTAAGAAAGCGCTTTCAATCCTTCTGCCCCTTATCCCTCTTGCCTTCGCGCAAAGGACCCTGGAAGTCTGGATCATGCCCAATAGCGGCCAGCCGGCGGAGGATTTCAAGGCCTTGGTGGCCCCCTTTGAGCGGGCCCAGGGCGTGGAGGTCAAGGTCACGGTCCTGGACTGGGGCGTGGCCTGGACCCGGATCACCGCCGCCGCCACCAGCCGGGTAGGCCCTGATATCACCCAGCTCGGGACCACCTGGGTAGGGGCCATCAGCGGCATGGGGGCCCTGGAACCGGTGGACGATGTCCTCGAGGCCCTGGGTGGGCAAAGAGCTTACCTTTCCGCGGTCTGGAGGACCACCCGGCTGGAAGGGGCCCGCCGGGCCACGGCTATGCCCTGGTTCTCGGAGCTACGGGCCCTCTACTACCGTACAGATGCTCTAAGGGCCGCAGGTATTGACCCGGCCCAGATGTTCCGCTCCTGGAGCGATTTCGAGGCCGGGCTAGAAAGGCTCGCCCGTTCCCCCTTTGTGGACCCCGAGACCAGAAGGCCCTTAGCCCCCTTCTGCACCCCCGGCAAGAACTCTTGGGATGTCCTCCACAACGCCGCCCCCTGGATCTGGGGGGCTGGGGGGGAGGTCGTCCGCTGGACCGATGGGCGTTGGCGTAGCGCTATGAGTGAACCCGAAAGTCTCCAGGGCCTTTTCTTCTTCCTTTCCCTTGCCCAAAAGGGCTATGTTCCTGCGGAAAGCCTGGAGAAAAACACCGCTCAAATTGAGGCCGACTTCCAAGCCGGACGCTGTGCCGTCTTCGCTAGCGGGCCCTGGATGGTCCAGCGGGCCCAGGTTCCAGAGGCCCGGGGAGGGTTTAGCGAGCGAGTAGCGGCCAAAAACATGGGGGTAGCCCCCTACCCCAGGGGACCCAGGGGGCAGTACACCTTCTTCGGCGGGTCCAACCTTGCCATTTTTAACTTCTCCCGCAACAAGTCCCTGGCCAAGGAGCTCCTCAAATACCTGGGCAGCACCGAAGCCCAGGTCCGCTACGCCGCCATGACCGGGATGCTCCCGGCGCTGCGCTCGGCCTGGGACGCCCCCGAGATCCAGGGGAACCCCTTGATGCGCACCTTCGTTCAGGCCGCTCAGTTCGGGCGCACTTACCCCAGCCTGGCGGGCTGGGGCGGGGTGGAGAACCTGGCTGTGCAGCACCTAGGGATGGCCTGGGACCTGGTGGCCCAGGGGCGGCTCACCCACCAGGCCCTGCGAGACCTAATGGATAAGGCCTCGGCGGCGATTAACGACGCCTTGAGGTAAAGCCCTGGGCGGGGGGCTTTAGCCCCCCGCCTTTAAGGTTTCTATGCGCAAGCTCTGGCAGAAATACGGCCTGGCCTACTTCTTCATCGCCCCTGCCCTTATAGGCATGCTCCTCGTCCACTACGGGCCTATGGTCCAGGGGGTTTACATGAGCTTCCTGGACCTCCGGCTGGAGACCCTTCGCTTTTATCTCAGGGCCCCCTTTGTTGGTTTGGAAAACTACAAAGAGATCCTCCTCAACCCAGAGTCCACCTTCCGCGCGGGATTCCTCTACGCTGTCCGGACCACCCTTCTATATGCCCTGGTGGTCAACGCCCTTACGTTGAGCCTAGGGCTTCTCTTTGCACATGTCCTCAACCGGCCCTGGGGTCTAAGGCCTCTTTGGCGTAGTCTTTTCTTGCTACCCTGGGTTGTTCCTACTTATGTAGTGGGCCTCCTGTGGGGGTTCATGTGGCTCAAAAATGGGGTGATCAACCACCTATTGGTGGAGGTGTTCCGACTTTTCCCCGAGGGGCCCCACTGGCTCATCGGGCCCCTTACCTTTGTGGCCATCGTAGTCCCCACGGTCTGGCGGAGCTGGCCCTTTGTGATGATTACGTACCTCGCCGCCCTCCAGACCATTCCCAAGGAGCTTTACGAGGCTGCCGCCGTGGACGGGGCTACCCCCTGGCAGCGCTTCCGGTATATCACCTGGCCGAGCCTCCGGCCCGTGACCGCCATCCTTCTCCTCTACGGGCTTCTGGGCACGGTCTATGGTTTCAACATCGTCTACATGATGTTCGGCCATGGGGCAGGCTACCCCGGGGAGTGGGGGGACCTCCTCATGACCAACCTCTTCCGGAACACCTTTGGCCTTTGGCGCTTCGGCTTAGGAGCGGCAGCTAGCACCCTCTATATGCTCCTCACTCTCCTCCTCATCCTCTTCTGGTACCGGGTTTTTAGGGAGGACTTGAAGGCGAGGTGAAAGATGCGGGAGGAACGTTGGATAGGCCTAGGGGCAGGGGTGGCCTTGGTCTTGGGCCTCATCCTGCAGCTTGCCCCTATTTTCTGGATGGTGGTCACCTCCCTCATGACCCAGCTCGAGGTGGCCACCGGGGCCCTTTGGCCTAAGGCCTTCCAGTGGGAGAACTACCGGGCCATCTGGGAGGCCCTGCCCTTTTTCCATTACCTGAGGAACTCCTTCCTGGTCTGCGGCCTCACCACCCTTTTCGCCCTCATGGTGGCGACCCTGGCCGGGTACGCCCTGGCCCGGTTCCGCTTCCCTGGGGCCGAGCTCTTTGGGGGGAGTGTCCTCCTCACCCAGGTCATCCCCGGGATCCTCTTCCTCATCCCCATCTACCTGACCTACATTGCCTTCCAGCGCTGGAGCTTAGAAACTTTAGGCCTAGAGATCCAGTTGGTGGGGACCTACCAAGGCCTGGTCTTGACCTACACCGCCTTCTTTGTCCCCATCAGCATCTGGATCCTGCGGGGTTTCTTCGCCTCCATCCCCAAGGAGTTGGAGGAGGCGGCCCTGGTGGATGGGGCCACCCCCTTCCAGGCCTTTTACCGGGTTATCCTTCCCCTGGCCCTGCCGGGGATTGCCGCCACCGCGGTTTACATTTTCCTTAGCGCCTGGGACGAGATCCTTTTCGCCCAGGTCTTGACCAACGAGGCCACGGCTACGGTCCCGGTGGGAATCCGGAACTTTGTGGGGAACTTCCAGAACCGCTACGACCTGGTCATGGCTGCGGCCACGGTGGCCACCTTGCCCGTTCTGGTCTTCTTCTTCCTGGTTCAGCGCCAGCTCATCCAGGGCCTGACCGGGGGTGCGGTGAAGGGGTAAGGGCCCATGCGGCGGAGCCTGGCCTTAACCCTCCTCCTGGGCCTGGCCCTGGGCCAGGGGTTTTTAGGGGTGAATTTCTGGCGGGAAAGCCCCCCAGGGGAGGTGGTCCAGCGCCTGGTTCCCCTCTCCCCTTGGGTGCGCTGGGGCGGGGCTTACCGGGAGGAGGCCCTCTATACCCGCTTTGACCTCCTCTGGTTCCGGGACTTCCTGAAGGCCTCCCAGGCCCGGGGGGCCTGGGTCCAGCTCTCCTTCCGGCAGACCCTGGCCCGGCCGGACCGGCTCCACTCCCAGCTGGAAGGGATCACCCTCCTCACCCCCCGGGCCCTGAGCCTGGGCCACGAGCCCGACTGGGCGGCGGAGCATGGCCTCCTGAACCTGGACCCTTTGGGCTACGCCCAGGCCTGGCGGAACTTAGCCCTCACCATCCGGCTCCTGGCGGCCCGGGGACTCATCCCCCGCCTGCCCCTTTATGGACCAAGTCTGAGCCAGATCCAGCGCTGGGATTGGTTGGAAGCTTTCCTCGCCGCCAACAGGGACCTGGTGGAAGGGGTAGACCTCCACTACTTCCCCTTTCAAAGGGTTGGTCTCCGCACCTCCCCGGACTTCCTCCTGGCCGAACCCGAGCGGCTCAGGGGCCTTCTTAGGGAGGCCAGGGCCCGGATCCGCCGGGCGGCCGGCCGGGACCTCCCCCTCTACATCGGGGCCTTTAACCTCTCGCGGGACCCCGCGGACGAGGGGCCCTACGGCCCCAATAGCCCCTGGGCGGCCCTCTGGCTGGGCCTGACCCTAGGGGTCTTCCTGGAGGAGGGGGTGCGGGGGGCCTTTTACTGGAGCCTCTACGACGACGGGGCCCTCTCCCTGGTCTCCGGGGGCGGGAGGGTGCGCCCCGCCTACTACGCCCTCCTCTTCTTCCGGGACGCCGAGCCCTCCCCCAGGACCTGCCACACTGGGGGGCTTCGGGGCTACGCCCTCAGGGGGGGCTGGGTCTTCCTAAACCCGAACCCAAGGCCCCAAAAGGTCCGGGGCTGCCCCGTGCCCCCATTGGAGGCCCCGGCCTGGGGCCTGGTACGGTATGAACCGCAAAGGGCAGAGGCCTTCCGCTTCGCCCCAGGGATGGAAGCCCCGGCGGTCACAAGGATCAAGCCTTGAGATGAAGGGATTCATCCTGTTCCTCTTTTTCCTCCCCGCCCTGGCCCAGCCCCTCGGGGTCAACTACTGGCGGGAAGACCCGCCCCCGGCCGTGGCCGAACGGGTCCGGGGCCTGGGGGTGGGGTGGCTCCGGGTGGGGGGGCATTACCGGGACACCACCCCCTACACCCGGTTTGACCTTCTCTGGCTCAAGGAATTTATGGAGCGGGCCGGGGTGAGGGAGGCCGTGGTCCAGCTCCCCTTCCTGGGAAGCGACCCCGCGGGCACCGAGGCCCAGGCCCGGCTGGTCCTGGCATACCTTAAGCCCCGGGCCTTCCTGATCGGGAACGAGCCCGACCTCTACCGGGAGGGCCTAGGGGACTGGACCCCGGAGGCCTACGCCGTGGCCTGGCGGGCCCGGGCCGAAAGGGTGCGGCGGGTGGCCCCCGGGGTTCCCCTCTTTGGCCCGGGCTTAAGCGCCTTTAAGCCGGACTGGCTTAAGGCCTTCCTGGAGCGGAACGGGGACCTGGTGGAGGCCGTCGCCCTCCACCGCTACCCCTTCGACGGGGGGCAGGACCTCGAGGCCCTCCTAGGGGACGCCCTAGGCGTCAAGGCCTGGCTCCAGGGCGTCAAGGCCCTGGTCCGGGCCACCTTGGGGCGGGACCTCCCTTTGGTCCTCGGGGAGTTCAACAGCAGCTGGAACTGGCGGGGAGAGGGCCCCTATGGGCCAAGCAGCCCCTGGAACGCGCTTTACACCGCCCTCCTCCTCGGGGCCTTCCTGGAGGAAGGGGTCCTGGGGGCCTTTTACTGGAGCCTCTTTGACGACGGGCCCCTTGCCCTCCTGGACGGCCTCGCCCGGCCCAGGCCGGCCTACTACGCCCTCCTGGCCTTCCGGGGCTACCGAGCCCTAAGGCCCCTCTCCTGCCCCGCCCCCTTGCGGGGTTTCCTGCGCCAGGACGGCCAGGCCCTGGTCCTGGTGAACCCCGGGCCCGAGCCCAGGGCCTGCGCCGGCCTCGAGGTCCCGGGCTACGGCCTCCTGGCCCGGGGGGAGGTAAACCTTCTCCTCACCCCCACTGGGTTTCACATCAAGGAGGAGCAATGAAGGAATCCCCTTTTCTCTTTGGTGCAGCCACCAGCGCCTACCAAATCGAAGGGGCCACCCAGGCCGACGGCCGCGGCCCCTCCATCTGGGACGCCTTCGCCCAGCGGCCCGGCGCCATCCGGGACGGGAGTACGGGGGAGCCAGCCTGCGACCATTACCATCGCTACCGGGAGGATGTGGCCCTAATGCGGGAGCTCGGCCTTCAGGCTTACCGCTTCTCCATCGCCTGGCCCCGGATCCTCCCAAAGGGCCGGGGTTGGCTTAACCCCAAGGGCCTGGCCTTTTACGACCGGCTGGTGGATACCCTCCTCGAGGCCGGGATCACCCCCTTCCCCACCCTTTACCACTGGGACCTGCCCTTGGCCCTGGAGGAAAAGGGAGGGTGGCGGAACCGGGAAACGGCCTACGCCTTTGCGGAATACGCGGGCCTGGTGGCCCAGGCCCTTTCAGACCGGGTAACCGCCTGGACCACTCTGAACGAGCCCTGGTGCAGCGCCTTCCTAGGACACTGGACGGGGGAGCACGCCCCGGGGCTTAGGGACCTCGAGGCCGCCCTGGCCGCGGCCCACCACCTCCTCCTGGCCCACGGCCTTGGGGTGGAGGCCTTGCGGGCTGCAGGGGCTAAGGAGGTGGGGCTTGTCCTCAACCTCACCTGGGTCCTAGGGGAAGGCGAGGCCTGGGACCGGGCGGACCGGTACCATAACCGCTTCTTCTTAGACCCCATCCTGGGCCGGGGCTACCCAGAGAGCCCCTTCCAGGGGGCCCCTCCTCTTCCCGTTCAGGACGGGGACCTAGAGACCATCGCCCGTCCCCTGGACTTCCTAGGGGTGAACTACTACACCGTGGCCCGGGTGGCCCCTGGGGAAGGGGTCTACCCCGTGCGCTACCTTCCCCCCAAAGACCCCACCACGGGGATGGGCTGGGAGGTCTACCCCGAGGGGCTCTACCGCCTCCTTAAGCGCCTGGGAAGGGATGTGCCCTGGCCCCTCTACATTACGGAAAACGGGGCCGCCTACCCGGACCGGCCCCAGGGGGACCGGGTGGAGGACCCAAAGCGCATCGCCTACCTCAAGGGGCACCTCGAGGCGGCCCTTAGGGCCCGGGCTGAAGGGGTGGACCTCCGGGGTTACTTCGTCTGGAGCCTCCTGGACAACTTTGAGTGGGCCCACGGCTACACCCAGCGCTTTGGCCTGGTCTACGTGGACTACCCCACCCAGCGCCGCATCCCCAAGGCCAGCGCCCACTGGTACCGGGAGGTGATCCTAAGGGGGGGAAGCCTGCCCCTCCCAGGGGGGCCGGAATAGGGCTAGGCCGTGGCAGAGGCGAGGGGCGGCCTCCGGTTGGACCAGGGCCTTGCCGCCTCGAGCTGGGCCGAAACCCGGATGAGCCGGGCCTCCTCCCCAAAGGGGGCGAGGAGCTGGACCCCGAGGGGGAGGCCCTCCTTCGTCCAGTGGAGGGGGAGGGAGACGGCCGGGACCCCAGTGAGGTTGGCGAGCTGGGTGAAGGGGGTGGCGGCCAGGTTCTCCAGGGCGATCCGCTCTATGAGGCCGCTCCCGCGGTAGAGGCCCCCGGAGGGGAAGCGGTTTAGGAGGTCCAGGAGCCTTTCCAAGATGGGTGGGGGGTTGAGCGCCCCGATCCGGATGGGGGGGCGGGCTACCGTGGGGGTGAGGTAGAGGTCGTAGCCCTGGAAGAAGCGGCCCAGGGCCCGGGCCGCCCGGTCCCACTCCTCCAGGGCCAGGCTGAGCTCCGCCGCGGGCACCGCCTCCCCCAGCCGGGCCAGGGTAAGGGTCTGGGGTTCCAGGTCCCGAAGCCGCCCGGGGCCGAACTGGGCCCGGATCCGGCGGGCCTCCGCGGCCACCCAGGCGAAGTAAAGGGTGAGGTAGCTCTTGGCCAGGGCCAGGCCGTCTATGGGGGGGCGGGCCTCCTCCACGGTGTGGCCGAGCGCCTCGAGAAGCCTGGCCGCCTCCTCCGCGGCCCGAATGCACTCCGGGTCCACAGGGGTCCCCAAGGGGGAACGGGTGTCCAGGGCGATGCGGAGGGAGCCGGGATCCCGGCCCACCTCCTCGAGGAAGGGCCGCTCAGGGGGAGGGATGAGGAAGGGGCTACCCGGCTCCGGGGGGGTGAGGAGGTCTAGGACCGCGGCGCTATCCCGCACCGAGCGGGTGAGGACGTGGAGGACCGCGGCCCCGTGCCAGAGGAGGCCCCGCTTGGGGCCGGTGGGGGTCCGGCCCCGGCTTGGCTTCAGGCCAAAAAGGGCGCAGTGGGAAGCGGGGATGCGGATGGACCCGCCCCCATCCCCAGCCGAGGCCATGGGCACCATCCCCGCAGCCACCGCGGCGGCGCTCCCCCCGCTGGACCCCCCGGGGGTGCGGCTTGGGTCCCAGGGGTTCCGGGTGGGGCCGAAGAGCCTGGGCTCGGTGTAGGCCAAAAGGCCAAGCTCCGGGGTGTTCGTCTTCCCCAGGATGAGGAAGCCCGCGGCCTTGTAGCGCCGCACCGTCTCGCTGTCGTAATCGGGGATATAGTCCCGGTAGGCCCGGGAGCCCGCGGTCAAGGGGTGGCCCCGGTAGGCCTCCTCCAGGTCCTTAAGGAGGAAAGGCACCCCGGCAAAGGGGCCCTGGGGGAGGTTCTCTAGGGCCTTTTCCGCCTCCTCGTACATCTTGTGGACCACGGCGTTCAGCCGGGGGTTCAGGGCCTCGATGCGCTCTATGGCCGCCTCGAGGACCTCCCTGGGGCTTATCTCTTTCCGCCGGATGAGCCCGGCCAGGCCGAGGCCGTCTTGTTCCAGGTACTCCCTAAACCCCGCCATGCCCCTAGTATCCAAAAAGAAGCCCCCGGGCCTTGGCCCGCTGCACCGCCTTATGGAAGAGGAGAAGCCCCAGGAGGAGATAGACCATCCCGTTTAAAAGGGCCAGGAGAAGCCCAAGGGGGTCTAGCCCTTGGCCTTGGACCATCATCCCCCGGACCAACCCCGACCCCGGGGCCAAGGGGAGGAGGTAGCCCAAAACCCCCCACCCCTCCCGGCCCACAGGGAATAGGAGGAAGGCCAGGAGGAGAAACTGGCTCAGGCCGATGAGCTGCTGCACCCGCTTGTAAAGGAGGGCCAGGGAGGCCACCCCAAACCCCAGGCCATACCCCCCCAGGAGGACCCCTAGGGCGGGGAGGGCCACCCCCAGGGGTAAGGCGGGCCGCGCCCCGGTAAGGAGGGCCAGGAGGAGGCCGATGGAAAGGGTGAGGAGGAGCTGGACCCCAAGCCCGGCCAGGGCGCGTAGGGAAAAGAGGATCAGGGGCCCGTAAGGGGAGAGGAAGACCTGTTCCAGGGTCCCGGTGCTGGCCTCCTCGGAAAGGCCAAAGGCTAGGGAGGAGTAGGCAAAGAGGACCAGGGTCCAGAGGAGGTACCCCACCAGGAGGTCCTCCATCCTTTCGCCGAAACCGGCCCCGGGCCCGGCCAGGTACCGGGCCCCCAGGTAGATGAAGAGGAAAAAGACCGAAAGGCTCACCACCGCCCCCAGAAGCTCCAGGGGGTAGCGCCGCAGGGTGAGCCAGCCTCTTGTGAACTCCACCCAGAAGAGGTCAAGCATGCCCCACCACCTTGAGAAAGACCTCCAAAAGGTCCGCCTCGGCCCGGGCCACCTTCCTGAGCGGAAGGGGCTTAAGGGCCTCCAGGACCCGCCATAGTCCCTCGGTGTCTCCCCGGTAGATATAGGGTCCCTCCCCCTCCAGACCCAGGGCCCGGGCCTTTTCCGGGGGAAGGGGGGCTTCCAGCTCTATGACGAAATGGCTCCCGGAAAACCGCTCCAGGACCTCCCGCTTGGGGCCCTCCAGGACTACCCGCCCCCGGTGGAGGATGGCCACCCGGCTGGCAAGCCGCCCCGCCACCTCGAGCTGGTGGGTGGTGAGGAGGATGGCCTTGCCCCACCGGGCTAGATGCTGGACCAGGGCCTCCACCTTGAGGGCGCTTTCCACATCCAGGCCCAAGGTGGGCTCGTCCAGGAGGAGGACCTCGGGGTCATGCATCAGGGCCACCCCCAGGGCGAGCTTCTGCTGCATCCCCCGGGAGAGGTGCCGGCCTTCGGTATGGGCCTTGTCCAGAAGGCCAAGCTCCTCTAAAACCTCCTTAGCCCGGCGCCGGGCCTCCTTGAGGCCCAGGCCCCGGGCCACCCCGAAGTAGACCAGGTTCTCCTGGGCGGTGAGGCGCCAGTAGATGTTCCGGTTCCCCTCCAAAACCGCCCCCAGATGCCTTAGGGCCCAGGGGTCCCGGTGGGGGTCTAGGCCCAGAAGCCGGATCTCCCCCTCATCGGGGAGAAGGAGGCCACAGAGCATCTTCACCGTGGTGGTCTTCCCCGCCCCGTTGGGCCCTAAAAGGGCCAGGATCTCGCCCTTTTCCAGGGCAAGGCTCACCCCGTCCACCGCCCTAAGGGCTCCGAAGGTCTTGACCAGCCTCGAGGCTTCCAAAAGGGCCATCCCCAAAAGTTTACCAGGCGCTTTATGGCAGATAGGTATAGGGACGCTTGACCCTAAGCCCGGGCTGGGGTATACTAACAAACGATCGTTAGGTATGCACCGCCGGGAAGAGATCCTCACCCTAGCCGGCCACCTCTTCAGCCAACGGGGGTACCACGCCACCAGCATGCGGGAGCTGGCCCGGCACCTAAACCTCCAGGGGGGAAGCCTCTACGCCCATATCAACTCCAAGGAGGAGCTTCTCCTCGAGGTGGTGCGCCAGGCCGCGGAGAGGTTTTTAGGGGTCCTGGAGGAGGCAGGCCGGGAGAGGGACCCGAAGGCCAGGTTTAAGGCCCTGGTCCGGGGCCACCTCCGGGTCATCGCCCAAGAGTTGCCCCGGGCCACGGTGTTTTTCCACGAGTGGAAGCACCTCTCCCCTCCCCTTTTGGAGGAGGCCAAGGCCTTAAGGCGCCGGTACGAGGAGGGGGTGCAGGGGATCATCCAGGAGGGGGTAGACCAGGGGGTCTTCCGGGTGGAGAACCTCCGCCTGGCCACCCTTTTCGTGCTTTCCGCCCTGAACTGGACCTACCAGTGGTACCGGCCCGATGGGCCCTTGAGCCTGGAAGAGATTGCGGAAACCTACGCCCGGATGCTCCTAAGGGCGTTGGGTGCAGAAGGAGGCAAGGATGGTGAGGCTTAGGATCGGCCACCCCGAGGACCCGGACTACCCGGAAAGGCTTGCGGAGTTCGAAGCCCGGATTGAGCGGGGGGAGAAGATAGAACCCGGGGACTGGATGCCGGCGGAGTACCGGCGCCAGCTCATCCGGATGATCTCCCAGCACGCCCATAGCGAGGTCATTGGGATGCAGCCCGAGGGGGCCTGGATCCTCCGCGCCCCCTCCTTAAGGCGGAAACTCATCCTACTGGCCAAGGTCCAGGACGAGGCCGGGCACGGCCAGTACCTCTACCACGCCGCCGAAACCCTGGGGGTAACCCGGGAGGAGATGGTGGCGGCCCTCCTCGCGGGGAAGGCCAAGTACTCCAACATCTTCAACTACCCCACCCTGACCTGGGCCGACGTGGGGATCATCGGCTGGCTGGTGGACGGGATGGCCATCAAGAACCAGACCATGCTGGCCCAGTGCTCCTACGGCCCCTACTCCCGGGCCATGGTCCGGATCTGCGCCGAGGAGACCTTCCACCACAAACAGGGGAAGGAGGCCGTCCTCCTCTACGCCCGGGGGTCCAAGAAGCAGCGCCAGATGGTCCAGGATGCCCTGAACCGCTGGTGGTGGCCCACCCTGATGATGGCCGGCCCCCCCGACAGCGATTCCCCCAACACCCCCATCCTCCTCCGCTGGCGGATCAAGACCAAGACCAACGACCAGATCCGGCAGGAATTCCTAGACGAGCACGTGCCCGAGCTCCTGGAGGCGGGCCTTATCCCCCCAGACCCCCATCTCCGCTACGACGAGAGGACGGGGCACTGGGTCCACGGCCCCATCCCCTGGGATGAGTTCTGGAAGGTCATCGGGGGGGAGGGCCCCATGAACCGGCACCGCCTCGAGGCCCGCCGCCTAGCCCACGAGGAGGGGCGCTGGGTCCGGGAGGCCCTGGAGGCCTACGGCCGGAGGCTCGCCCAGGCCGCGGATTAAGGAGGCCTTATGCGGGACACGGAGTGGCCCCGGTACGAGGTGATCAAGCAGGACACCCCCCATGCCCCCCCGGCCCTGGTGGGCTCGGTCCACGCCCCAGACCCCCATATGGCCCTCCTCGAGGCCCGGCATGTCTTCGTGCGCCGCCCCGCGGCCCACGCCCTCTGGGTGGCCCCCGCGGAGGCCTTCTTCCACCTGGTGGTGGACCCCAAGGCGGGGCTCAAAGGGGAGGAGGCCCCCCAAGGGGAAAAGGGGGTCTACCTGGTCTTCCGGAAAGGGAGCCACCGCCGGAGCATGGTCTACGGGGAGCTCGCGGGGGCGGTGGAGGCGGAAGGCTACCTGGATGCGGCCCACAAGGCCCTCCTGGAGCTCCCAGGGCCTTTTCTAGCCCTATGGGTGGTCCCGGAAAAGGCGGTTCACAAGACCCCCGAGACCCCGGAGCTCAAGGAGAGCTGGTTTGAGCCCGCCAAGGAGAAGCGGTACCGGCTCCAATCCTACTACGGCCTGATCGAGGCCAAAAAGGGGGTGCGGTGATGGAGATGCCCGCCTACCTCAAGGAACCCCTCCTGGCCCGGCTTAGGGTCCTGGCCGAGGACGAAGTCGTCCTGGCCCAGCGCCTCTCGGAATGGGTGGCCCGGGCCCCCATCCTGGAGGAGGATATCGCCGTGGCCAACCTGGCCCAGGATGAGCTGGGCCACGCCCAGGCCTATCTGGAGCTTAAAGAGGCCCTAGACGGCATCCCTCCGGACCAGGAGGTCTTCTCTAAAGACCCCTTGGCCTTCCAGAACGCCATCCTGGTGGAGCTCCCCGGGGACTGGGCCCATCTCATGCTCCGCCAGTACCTCTTTGACCTCTACGAGCGGCACCTCCTCGAGGCCCTAAGGGGAAGCCGGTACACCCCCCTGGCCGAGGTGGCCGCCCGGATCCTTAGGGAGGAGCGGTTCCACCTGGAGCACGGCCGGGCCTGGGTGGAGCGCCTGGCCTTGGGGACGGAGGAGTCCCACGCCCGGACCCAGAAGGCCCTAGAGGCGCTCTGGCCCTACGCGGGCCAGCTCTTCCAGCCCCTCCCCGGGGAGGAGGCCCTGGTGGAGGAAGGGTATTTCCCGGACCTCAAGGCTCTCCACCCCGCCTACACCCAGGAGGCCCTGGGGTTTTTCCAAAGGCTTGGCCTGACCCCGCCCGAGAAGGGGTATACCCCCAGGAGCCGGGCCGAACACACGGAGCACCTCTGGCCCCTCATCGTGGTCATGCAGTCCGTGGCCCGGTACGACCCGGAGGCTAAGGCGTGGTAGAGCGGTACTGGGAGGCCCTAAAAGGGGTGATGGACCCGGAGATCCCCTTCCTCTCCGTGGTGGACCTGGGGATGATCACGGGGCTGGAGCTGGAAGGGGAAAGGGTAAGGGTCCATTTCCGCCCCACCTTCCTGGGCTGCCCCGCCCTTAGGCTCATCGAGGAGGAGATCCAAAAGGCCCTTAGAGCCGCCGGGGCCCAGGCGGTGGAGGTGGTCCGGGACCCCAGGCCCTGGACCACGGAAGCCCTGGGCCCAGAGGTCCGGAAGGCCCTGGAGAAGGGGGGGATCGCCCCGCCCCTCCCCCTCCCCCTGGCCGAGGCCGGGGCCATCCCCCCCTGCCCCCGGTGCGGGGGGGAGGCTGTGGTCCGGAACGCCTTTGGCCCTACCCTTTGCCAGAGGCTTTACCAGTGCACGGCCTGCGGGGAGGTCTTCCAGGGGTTTAAGAGCGTCTGAGGAGGGGGGATATGGAGCGCATCCCAGCCTATATCGGAGGACGTTGGATCCTGGGCCAAGGGGAGGTCCCCATCCAGGACGCCTACACCGGGAAGACCGTGGCCCTCCTGGCCCCGGAGGGGCTTCCGGTCCAGGAGGCCCTGGCCCATGCCCGGGAGGTAGGGGGGCCGGCCCTAAGGGCCCTGGGCTTCGCGGAGCGGGGAAGGCGCCTAAGAGCCTTAGCCGAGGCCTTAGGCCAATATAAGGAGGAGCTTTACGCCCTCTCCCACACCGCCGGGGCCACCCGGGAGGACGCCTGGTACGACGTGGACGGGGGGATCGGGGTGCTCTACACCTATAGCAGCCTGGCCCGGAACCTCCCCGAGGGGCCATTCCTCCTGGACGAGGCCTATATCCCCCTAAGCCGGGACGGGAGCTTCCTGGGCCGGCACCTCCTCCTCCCCCGGGAAGGGGTCACGGTCCAGGTGAACGCCTTCAACTTCCCCGTCTGGGGGCTTCTGGAAAAGCTCGCCCCCGCTTTTCTGGCCGGGGTCCCCACCCTGGTCAAACCCGCCTCCCCCACGGCCCATATCGCCTACGCCCTGGTGCGGCGGATCCTGGAGACCGGGCTTCTCCCTGAAGGCAGCCTCCAGTTCCTCCCGGGGCGGGTGAACGGGCTCCTAGAAGCCCTCACCCCGGAGGATAGCCTTTACTTCACCGGCTCCATGGACACGGCCGAGGGGCTAAGGGGGAGGACCCGGGCCCGGTTCAACGCCGAGACGGATGCCCTAAACCCTGCCCTCCTAGGCCAGGGGGCCACAGAGGAGGACCTTAAGCGCCTGGCCCAGGAGGTGGTCCAGGAACTAAGGATCAAGGCTGGGCAGCGTTGCACCGCCATCCGCCGGGTCCTGGTGCCGGAAGGAAGGCTTAAGGAGCTCGCTGAGGCCATCCTGGAAGGCCTAAAGGCCCTCCGCCCCGGGGACCCGAGGGCGGAAGGGACCAACCTCGGCCCCCTGGTGAGCCAGGCGCAGAAGGAGGAGGTGGAACGGGCGGTCCTGGCCCTAAGGGGGGCGGGCCTAGAGGTCCTCTACCAGGGGGAGGTGCCTCCCATGGGGGCCTTCTTCCCCCCCACGCTTCTCCTGGCCCAGGACCCCTACGCCGAGGCCGTCCACCGGGTGGAGGCCTTCGGCCCCGTGGCCGCCCTTCTCCCCTACCGGGACCGGGAGGAGGCCGTAAGGCTTGCCCTCCTGGCCGGGGGGAGTCTAGTGGCCACCGTGGCCACCTCGGACCCAAAGGAGGCCCAGGCCCTCCTCCTGGCCCTGGCCCCGGGGCACGGCCGGCTCCACCTCTTAAACGCCCGGACGGGCCATTCCTCCACCGGGCACGGCTCCCCTCTCCCCCGGCTCCACCACGGGGGGCCGGGCCGGGCTGGGGGCGGGGAGGAGCTTGGGGGGATGCGGAGCGTCCTGGCCCACCTCCGTCCCGTGGCCCTCCAGGCTGACCCAGAGACCCTCCAGGCCCTCACCGGGGAGTACGCTAAGGGAGCGGAAAAGCCCGCTTCGGTCCACCCCTTCCGCAAGGCCTTTGAGGACCTCGAGGTGGGGGAAAGCCTCCTCACCCACCGGCGCACCGTCACGGAGGCGGATATCGCCTTGTTTTCCGCGATCTCCTGGGACCATTTCTACGCCCACACGGACGAGATTGCCGCCCGGGCAAGCCTCTTTGGCCGCCGGGTGGCCCACGGCTACTTCGTCCTCTCGGCCGCGGCCGGGCTTTTCGTGGACCCGGCCCCGGGGCCGGTCCTGGCCAACTACGGCCTGGAAGGCCTCCGCTTCCTGGAGCCTGTGGCGGCAGGGGACACCCTCCAGGCCCGGCTTACCGTAAAGCGCAAGCGCCCCAAGGATGAGCGGACCGGGGTGGTGGAGTGGGCCGTGGAGGTGACCAACCAGGAGGGGAAGGCCGTGGCGGGCTACACCCTCCTCACCCTGGTGGCCCGGCGGGGGGAAGGGTAAGCGTCCTAAGGCGACCCCCCTCACAGGGGGACGGTGCAATACCCCTAACGCTGAGGCCTTCCCCGTTTGCCCCCAGAGCATAAATCTATACCCCCACGGTAGCCATGGCTACCGTGGGGGTGTGTATCGCCTAACCTGGGCTCCGGAGGATCTCTAGAAGGGCCTCCCGGTGTTCCTGGTAGGCGGCAAGCCCCTTAGGGGTGAGCCGGACCCAGGTCCTGGGCCGCCGCCCCTGGTACCCCTTCTCCACCGCCACGTACCCCGCCTCCTCCAGGGTCCTGAGGTGGGCCGAGAGGTTGCCCTCGGTGAGGCCCAAGGCCTCCCGCAGCCAGCCGAACTCCACCCGGGCCTCGAGGCCGAGCCCCACCAGGGCAGCCATGATCCGAAGCCGGGTCTCCTGGTGGATCAACGGGTCCAGCGCCATACCAGGTACGCCCCCAGGAGGAAAAGCCCAAGCCCCAGGAGGGCCATCCCAGGGTAGAAGAGCCCGGGGAGGAGGTGGTAGAGGAGGAGGTCATAGAGGAAGAAGAGGACCCCGCCCCAAAGGAAGGCGGGCGCCCTTATCACCACCCCGCTTAGGGCCACCCCAAAGGCCACCAGGCTTACGATGAAGCTCGTCCCCTCGAGGTCCAAAGGGGGAAGAAGGGGGAGCCAGTGCAAGAGGGCGAAGAGAACCAGAAGGCCCCACAGGGCGAAAATCTGGAGCCCCAAAGGGCTCTGGACCCGGTGGCCGAGGCGGAGGAAGCCTAGGCCAAAGGTGAGCAGGGTCCCCAGGGGGCCAGCCAAGGCCCAGAACCGGCCCCCAAGCCCCGGGTCCAGGGCCAGGAGGAGGTTCCCCACCGCATGAATTCCCCCCCAGAGGAGGAGCAACCATCCCCCCAGGAGGCCCAGCCGCAGCCGCACCCCCTGGGCCGCCCCTTCCATGGACTTGAGCATCCTCTCCTCTTCCCGCATAGGCTCACCTCCTTAACCCTTACAGTTAACTTTGTACCACAAAGTTATTTAAACGTCAAGGGCATGAGGCAAGAGGCGCCCCCTAGCCGGGACCGGCCAGGGCTCCCTATCCGCTCTCCGCCTTGGCCCAGCGGTCCCTTAGGCGGGCAAACAGGGCCTCCACCTTGGCCTTGGGCAGGATGACCTGTTCCGTCCGCCCTTCCCCAATCAGGTCCCCAAGCTCGTTGTAGGCCCAGGTCCGGGCGTGGACCCGGTTCCCCTCGGTCCTTTCATGCCGGGCCACCACCCGGACCCGCATCCCTGGGAGGGCCGAGGCCAGGTGCCGCACCTCCACGTAGCTCCCGATGCCCTCCTCCCCTTCCTCCAGAAAGGGCAGGATGATCTTCCTGCCGGCAAGCTCCATGTGCTTGGCCATCCAGTAGGTGGCGTAGACGGGGTGGACGGGGCCGAGCTCCTCGAAGTCCACGGTCATGGCCTCGGTGACCACCGTCTCAAAGACCGCCTCGTACCCGGGGGGGATGGGCCTCATCTCGGCCTTAAGTCTAAAACCCGGCGAAGCTTCCCCCCCTCGCTCCTCGGGGCCTCCCCGGGGGGGAGGAGGGTCACCTTCATGCTCACGCCGATATTCTCCTTGATCTTCCGGGCGATGGCCTCCCTTAAGGCATGAAGGCGGCGGTCCGCGGCGATGACCTCCTCGGAAAGCGCCTTCTCACCAATCTCCCGGAAGAAGGCCTCCGAGACCTCCACCTTGAGCTCGGCCTCGTCCAAGGTCCCTTCCCGGGTCAGGACGATCTGGTAGTAGGGCTCCACCTCGGGGATGTCCTTGAGGACCGCCTCCACCTGGGTGGGGTAGACGTTCACCCCCCGGACGATGAGCATGTCGTCTGTGCGGCCCAGAATGGGCCCCATCCGGACATGGGTCCGGCCGCAGGCGCAGGGCTCGTAGGAGAGGTAGGTCAGGTCCCCGGTCCAGTAGCGCAGGAGGGGCATGGCCTCCTTGGTCAGGGTGGTGAGGACCAGGACCCCCACCTTTCCCTCGGGGAGGGGTTCTCCGGTATTCGGGTCCACGATCTCGGGGAGGAAGTGGTCCTCCCAGAGGTGGCTTCCCCCTCTCTCCTCCACGCATTCGTTAGAGACCCCAGGGCCGATGATCTCGGAAAGGCCGTAGATATTCGTGCTCCGCACCCCAAGCCCCTCGTCCACCTGCTTGCGGATGGCCTCGGTCCAGGGCTCGGCCCCGAGGACCGCGTACTCCAAGGAAAGCTCCTCCGGGGAGACCCCCCGCTTCCTAAACGCCTCGGCCAGGGTCTGGGCGTAGGAAGGGGTACAGGCGATGACCTCGGGCCTTAGGTCCAGGATCAGGGTAATTTGGCGCTCCGTCATCCCCCCGGAGGCCGGGACCACGTTGAGGCCCAAAGCCTCCGCCCCCCCGTGGAGGCCGAGCCCCCCGGTGAAGAGGCCGTAGCCGTAGGCGTTGTGCAGGGTCATCCCCGGCCGGGCCCCGGCCGCGGCCAGGGAGCGGGCCACCACCTCGGCGAAGACCTGGAGGTCCCGCCGGGTATAGGCCACCACCGTGGGCTTCCCTGTGGTGCCGCTCGAGGCGTGGATCCGGGCAAGCTCACCCCGGGGCACGGCAAGGAGGCCCAAGGGGTAGTGCTCCCGGAGGTGGTCCTTGCGGGTGAAGGGGAGCTTGGGCAGGTCCTCGAGGCCCCGCACCTTTTCTGGGCTCATCCCCGCTTCCTCCAGGGCCCGCCGGTAAAAGGGGACCCGTTCCCAAAGGTAGGCCACCAAAGCCTTAAGCCTCTCCTCCTGCAAAGCCCTGAGCTTTACCCTAGGCAGGGTCTCCAATTCGGGTTGGTACATCCTCTCCCTCCAAGCGGTAAACCGTTCCGGTAAACAAGGCCACCAACCGGCCCTCCGCCAGGACCTCCACCCGGTAGGTGGCCGTCCTCCGCCCCAGGTGGACCTCCTGGGCCTGGGCCTCGAGCCTGGTCCCTACCCCCACCGGCCGGAAATAGTCCATTCGGCAGGAAAGGGCCACCGCCTTCCCCCGGGTGTTGGAGGCCAGGGCGAAGGCGGTGTCGGCCAGGGCGTAGAGGAAGCCGCCGTGGGCGGTGCCGTGGAGGTTTAGATGCCCCGCCCCCACCGCCCCCTCCACCCGGGCCTCCCCCGGGGCCAGGTGGAGGAGGCGAAGGCCCAGGGTTTCCATAAAGGGGTCCCGCACCTAGGCCTCCTTCCGCCCCAGGCCCAGGTAAGCCTCGGCAACCCGGGGGTCCTCCCTAAGCGCTGCGGCCGGGCCCCCAAGGACCACCTCCCCCGCCTCCAGGACCAGGGCCTGGTCCGCCACGGAAAGGGCCATCCTGGCGTTTTGCTCCACCAGAAGAAGCCCCATCCCCTCCCCCTTAAGCCCCCTTAGGATGCGGTAAATTTCCTGGACCATTAGGGGGGCAAGCCCCAGGGAGGGCTCGTCCAGGAGGAGGAGCCGGGGCCTGGCCATGAGGGCCCGACCGATGGCCAGCATCTGCTGCTCCCCCCCGGAAAGGGTGGCGGCCAGCTGGCCCCGCCTCTCCCTTAGCCTGGGGAAGAGGGCATAGACCCGCTCCAGGTCCTCCCTTACCCCCTTTTCCCGCCGCCGCACCCGGGCGAAGGCCCCAAGGAGGAGGTTATCCTCCACGGAAAGCCCGCCAAAAAGGGCCCGCCCCTCAGGCACCAGGACCAGGCCCCGCTCCAAAAGCCCCTCCGGGGCTCTTTGGGCCAGGACCTCCCCAAAGACCTCCACCTGCCCCACGGCCCGGGCCAGGCCTAAAAGCCCTCGGAGGACGCTCGTCTTCCCCGCCCCGTTGGGCCCGATCAGGGCCAGGGCCTCCCCCTCCCCCAGGGCGAAGGAAACCCCATGGACCGCGGCGAAGGGGCCGTAAAAGACGCTCAGGTTCTCCACCAAAAGGGCCCTCACGCCACCTCCTCCCCCAGGTAGGCCGCCCGGACCAGGGGGTTATGCTGTACCTCCCTGGGGCTTCCTTCGGCGATCTTCTCCCCGTAGTTCATCACCACCACCCGGTCCGCCAGGCCCATGATCAGGTCCATATCGTGGTCCACGATGAGGACGGTGTACCCCTCCTGGACAAGACCCCTTAGGAGCCGGGCGAGCTCGGCCTTCTCTGGAGCCCTGAGGCCTGCCCCCGGCTCATCCAAAAGGAGGACCTCCGCCCCCGAGGCCAGGGCCCGGGCGATCTCCAGGAGGCGCTGCTGCCCCGCGGTGAGCCTCTCCACCCCTTCCCCCATAAGCCCCCCCAGCCCCACCCGCTCCAGGGCCCAGCGGGCCCGGGCCAGGGCCTGGGCCTCCTCCTTCCGGTGAAGGCCCAGAAGGACCTGGAAAAACCCGGCCCGGGTCCGGGCATAGGTGCCCAGGGCGGCGTTTTCCAAGACGGTGAGCTCGGGAAAAAGGTGGGGGTGCTGGAAGGTCCGGGCCAGGCCCAAAGGGTGGATCCGGTAGGGGGGAAGGCCGGCGATGGCCTGGCCCCGGAAGTAGACCTGCCCCCCATCCGGAGGGATGGCCCCGGTGATGAGGTTAAAGAGGGTGGACTTCCCCGCCCCGTTAGGACCAATCAGGGCCAGGATCTCCCCCCGCCTGAGGCTAAAGGAGACCCCGGCCACGGCCAAAAGCCCCCCGAAGGCCTTCCTCATCCCCTCTACCCTCAGGACCTCTTCGCCCCGCACCCCCTGGGGCGGAGGGAGGGGCAGGGCCTCCCCTTGGGGAAGGGGGCTAGGCCTTTTAGGGAAGCGGGCTTGGAGGAGGGGCCAAAGCCCCTTGGGGGCCAGGAGGAGGACCAGGGCCAGGATCAGGCCGTAGGCGATGGTCTCGTAATTCCCCTGCCGGCCCAGGAAGAGGGGGAGGAGGTCCTTGAGCCAGTCCTCGAGGCCCGTGAACAGGGCCGTCCCCAGGAGGACCCCGGGGATCTGCCCCACCCCCCCGGCCACGGCCATGACCAGGTATTTGATGGAGGCCTCGAGGCTAAAGGGCGTGGGGTTCACGAAGCGGAGGAAATGGGCGTAGAGGAAGCCGGCGAGGCCCGCCAGGACCCCGGAGAGGAGGAAGGCCTTGAGCCTCAGGGACGCGGGGTCCACCCCGTAGCTCGCCGCGGCCAGGGCATCCCCCCTTAAGGCCAGTAGGGCCCGGCCCAGGCGGCTATGCCGCAGATTCCCCAAGGCCAGGATGGCTAGCCATACCAACCCCAGGGCCAAAAAGGCGTAGGCGAAGCTATCCTCCAGGGTCAGGCCCAGGAGGCCCAAGGGGGGGATATCCGTAAGCCCGGTATGCCCCCCGGTAAGCCCCACCAGGTTCCCCGCCAGGATGTAAAGGGCCACCTGCCAGGCGATGGTGGAAAGGGGGAGGAAATGCCCCTTGAGCCGGACCGTGAGGAGGCCCAGGACCCAGGCGAAAAGAAGGGTCAGGCCGAGGCCTACAAGGAGGCCAAGCCAGGGGGAGGCCCCAAGCCGCACCGTAAGGAGGGCGGTGGCATAGGCCGAGACCCCCATGAAGGCGGCCTGGGCGAAGCTCGTCATCCCCGCAAGGCCTGTGAGGACGTAAAGGGAGAGGGCCACCAGGGCCGAGAGGGCGAAGAAGTTGAGAAGGGTGAGGTAGAAGGGAAAGGGGAGGAACAAGAAGGGCAGGAGGAAAAGCCAGAGGTACCGCATCACTCCTCCACCGCCCGCGCCTTGAGGCTTTGGTAAAAGAGGGCCGGGACCAGAAGCAAGAAGACTAAGGCCTCCTTGTAGGCGCTGGCCCAGAAGCTGGTAAAGCTCTCAAAAACCCCCACCAAAATGGCCCCCAAAAAGGCCACAGGGTAGCTCACCAGCCCTCCCAGAATGGCCGCCACAAACCCCTTAAGCCCCAGGATGAACCCCATGAAGTAGGCGGCGTTGATCAGGGGGGCCAAAAGAAGCCCCGAAAGGGCGGCGATGAGGCTGGCGATGCCAAAGGCCACCATCCCCCCCTCCTCCGGGGGGATCCCGCAAAGCCTTGCCCCAAGCCGGTTCCCCGCCGCGGCCAAAAGGGCCTTGCCAAAGAGGCTGAACCGGAAGAAGGCGTAAAGCCCAAGAAGGGTGAGGAGGGCAAAGAGGAGGATCAAAACCCCCTGCCAGGAAAGCCCCACCAGAACCTCCCCCCTAAGAAGGGGCTCGGGGCGGAACTGCTCCGGCCCAAAGAAGACCAGGCCTAGGCCCATATAGGCCACGTGGAGCCCCACGGCCATGATGAGAAGCCCGAGGACGGAGGCCTCCCTTAGAGGCTGGAAAAAGACCCGGTAGGTCCCCATCCCCAGGTAGACCACCAGGGCCAAAGCGGCCAGGTAGGCCAAGGGGGGTAGGCCCCGCCCTAGGAGGGCCAGGAGGAGGACCCCAAGCCCCCCCAAAAGGGGAAGGCCCCACCGGCCCCGCCGTTCCAAAAGGAACCAGACCAGGCCCAGGGCCAGGGCGAGCCAGAGGGTGCCCGGGAGCCTCCCCTCTAGGAGCCAGACCAGGGCAAGGGGGGCGTACATCATGAGCTCCCCAATGGGCACCAGGATCACCCGGGTCACGGCAAAGACTAAGACCATGGCCAGGGCCAGGAGGCCGTAAACCACCCCGTTCTGCAGGGCATCCAGGAGGAGGAGGGTGAGGATGGTGGCGTCCATGGCTTACCTAAAGGCCCTTTCTAGCCTCCACTTCCCCCCTTCCACCCGGACCATGACCGCCGCGTCCTCAAACCGGAGGCCCAGGTGGTCCTCCCGGGAGAAGGTGAAGACCCCGTGGGTGGCCACCAAGCCCCGGGTGGCCTCGATCTCGTCCCGGAGAGCGGCGCGGAAGGCGGCCAGGTCCCGCTCGGGGTCGGCCCGCTTAAGGGCCCGCTCCAGGGCAGGCCTTAGGATGAGCCAGGCGTCCCAGGCATGGGCCCCGAAGGTGGAGTAGCTCCCAATGCCGTGCTTGGCCTCATAACGCTGGATATAGTCCAGGGCCACCCGTTTGGAGGGGAAGGCCGAGGGAAGCTGTTCCGCCACCAGGATGGGCCCCGCGGGGAGGAGGGTCCCCTCTACATCCCGGCCCCCCACCCGGAGGAAATCCGGGTTGGCCACCCCGTGGGTCTGGTAGATGAGGCCCGCGTACCCCCGCTCCTTCAGGGTCCGCTGGGGCAGGACCGCAGGAGTCCCGCTCGCCCCGATGAGAACCGCGTCCGGCCGCCGGGCGATGATCCTAAGGACCTGGCCCGTGACCGAGGTATCCGTGCGGTTGTACCGCTCGCTGGCCACCACCTGGAGGCCCTTGGCCCTGGCCTCGGCCTCAAAGAACCGGGCCCAACCCTCCCCGTAGGCGTCGTTAAACCCGATGTAGGCCACGGTCTTTACCCCCCGGGCCACCATATCCGCCACGATGGCCCGGGCCATGAGCTCCTCCGTCTGGGGGGTCTTGAAGACCCAGAGGCGCTGGGCGTCCACGGGGTGGATGATGTCCTTGCTGGCGGCCAGGGAGACCATGGGCACCTTGGCCTCGGCTACCACCGGGATCATCCCCAAGGAGGCTGGGGTGGTGGTGGTGCCGATGACGGCCACCACCCCTTCCTCGATGAGCCGCCTCGTGTTCCGCACCGCCTGGGTAGTGTCCGAGGCGTCGTCCAGGATGATGAACTGGACCCGCCGCCCCGCCACCCCCCCGGTCCGGGCCAGGATCTCCTCAATGAGGAGGGCCGTGTTCCGCTCGGGGATGCCCAAAGAGGCGGCAGGCCCTGTGGCCGAGACCACCCAGCCCACCTTGATCGTCCCCTGGGCCTGGGCCAGGCCCAAGGCCAGGGCACCTGCCAAGAACCACTGAAGCCCTGCTCCTAACCACCGCTTCATCCTTACCTCCTTTCCCACCGGGCCTGAGCCCGGGTTGGGGCTAGAACGGTCGTTCGTTTGCCTTCCACTCTAACTAGGGACCTTTGTCCCGTCAAGTTACGTGTTCGGGCAGGCCCTGAAGGGGGGAGGGCCGGGTGGGCTGGGGCTTCCCTTGGAGGTCCAAAAGGGGGCTCCCCTCCAGGAACCAGCTCCTGGGGGTCCTATGCCCCCAGAGGGTCTGGCGGCGGGGGTCATGGAGGCTCCAGCGCAAAGGGGGGAGGTCGGGGTCCACGGTGAGGTAGTCCGCGGTGTAGAGCTCCACCCGGTGGCCGTCGGGGTCCCTTAGGTAGATGAACATGGCGTTGGAGATCCCGTGCCGCCCCGGCCCCCGCTCAATGGCCTCGGCGCGCATGGCCCCCGCCAGGATGTCCGCAGCCCGGATCACCGCCAAGGGGTCGGAAAGCCAGAAGGCGAAGTGGTGGAGCCTGGGCCCCTCCCCATTGGTAAAGGCCACATCGTGCACATTCCCCTTGCGGTGGAGCCAGCTTGCCCAAAGCCTCCCCGCCTCGTCCTCGGTGTACTCCGTAAGCCGGAAGCCCAGGCGTTCCCGGTAGTAGGCCGTGGCCCCGGCCACATCCGGGCAGAAGAGGTTGAGGTGGTCTATCCGCATCACCCCCGGGCCCCGGTGGAGGTGGTAGGCCTGGAGGAGGCGGGGGAGTTTTTGGGCCGCAAAGTAGAAGGCCAGGGGGTAGCCAAAGGGATCCACCACCCTTAGGACCCGGGGCCTCCCCCAGTCCTCCTCTAAGGCGTGGGGGAGGCCCTCCCCTTCCGCCCAGGCCTTGAGGGCCTCGAGGCCTTCCTCCGAATCCACCTTGAACCCCAGGCTCCGCACCGCGGGGAAGGGGGCCTCCTTGAGCTTCAGGCTCCACTCCAGCTCCTCGTACCCCCGGAGGTAGGCCACCCCTTGGGCCTTCTCCTCTACCCTGAGGCCCAAAAGCCCTTCGTAGAACTCCAGGCTCCGCTCCAGGTCCTCCACCCAAAGCTCAATGAACCCTGTGCGTACAATCCCCATCCCCCACCTCCTAGGCCTCAACCGCCTCCAGGGCCCCGATCCTTTCCAGGTAGGCCCAGATCCTTTCCTTGTAGGGCTCCTTGTTGTAGACGCCATAGAGGGTCTGGTGCATCCGGACCGGGTCCCCGAAGAAGAAGCGCTCATAGAGCTCCTGCCGGGCCCCAAACCCCGAGAGGGTCATATCCCAGGCCAGGCGGAAGAGGGCGACCCTTTCCCGGGCCTCGAGGTTTGCCCCCTGGAGGTACTTCTCCAAAAAAGGCCCCAAAGGCCCCCGGAAATCCCTTTCCGAGGGCAGGGTGATGAGGCCAGAGGCCCCGATCTGGAGGACGATCTCCCGGATCCTTGGGTAGACCTTGGTGGGGTAGAGGTTCCGGGCCCCGTCCAAGGCTGCACGGTCAGGGCAGAGGAGGCCATAGGCGTTCTCCTTAGCCTCCTCCTCGGCCCGGGTCCAGAAGGCGCGCATGGCCTCGAGGTAGACGATGATCTCCGCAATCTTCTCCTGGACATGGGTGTACTGGTCCGCCCCGATCCCCTCGGCAAGGAGGGTGGCGAGGCCCAGGAAGGCCTCGGTCTTGGCGGTCTTTAAGGCCACCACCTGGTGGGCCATGTGGTTGAGGGCCCCGGTGGCGGCGTAGGCGTGGTTGCAAAGCTCCACATTCCCCAGGATGAAAACCCTCTCCCAGGGGACCAGGACATCGTCAAAGACCACCAGGCAGTCCATCTCCTCGAGGCGGCTGGAGAGGGGATGGTCAAAGGGGCTATCCCCCCCCACCAGCCCCTCCCGGCAGACGAAGTGGAGGCCCGGGGTGGAGGTGGGGAGGGCAAAGGCCAGGGCGTACCGCTCGCTCCCCGCCTGGAGAAGCGTAGAGGGGAAGATCAGGACCTCATCCGCCAGGGGGAAGGTGGCCGTCATCCGGGCCCCCCGGACCACCACCCCCTTTTCCGTCTGGCGCACCACCCCCACGGGGATATAGGGGTCGGGCTGGGCCGAGGGGGGCTTGGCCCGGTTCACCTGAGGGTTGGTGAGGGCGTGGGTGGTGGCGAGGTCGTGGTCCCGGAGGTAGCGGTAGTAGTTCCGGACATTGTCCGCGAACTCCCCGAAGTACTCGGCGCTCGCGGCGTAGGCCATGACCACGGCATTTAGGTAATCCGGGCTCCGGCCCATCATCCCCAGGTTCTGATCGGCCCAGAGCTTATAGGCCTGACCCCGCTTCTTGAGCTCCTCCTTGGTCTTTGGGATGAGGAAGCTCATCCCGTGCCGCCGGCCCCCCTCCTCGTAGCTCAGGACCTCCCGGTACCGGGGGTCGTGCTGCAGGTCGTATAGCGCAGCCATGGTCCGCACAATCCCCCGGAAAACGGGATGGGTGGTGGGGTCCTCCACCTTCCCCCCCTGGTACCAGAGGTTTGGGGGACGCTCCTTGAGGGCCTCGATGTACTCCTGTCCCGTGCGCATACCGCCTCCTTTAGCCGCCAAACTTGGGAATCTTAGGGGGCCTTAAGGGAAGCCCCACGGTCTTGAGCTCGGTGTAGAACTCCAAGGCGTAGAACCCCCCCTCCCGCCGGTCCCCGCTGGCCTTAACCCCGCCAAAGGGGGTGGGGAGGTGGCGGACGTTGTGGCTATTGAGGTAGATGAGCCCGGCCTGAAGCTCCAAGGCCAGGCGGTGGGCCCGCTCCAGGTCCTGGGTGAAGACATAGGCTGCAAGGCCGTAAGGGGTGTCGTTGGCAAGCCTCAAGGCCTCCTCCTCGTCCTTAAAAGGCATGGCCACGAGCACGGGGCCAAAGATCTCCTCCTGGGCGATTTTCATCCGGTTCTCCCCCAGGAAGAGGGTGGGCTCCAGGTAGTTCCCCCCCGAGAGGTCCTCCCCCCGGTAGGAGGTGAGGGCCCGCCGGCCCCCCACGAGGAGGGTCGCCCCTTCCTCCAGCCCGGCCTGGATATACCCCAGCACCCTTTCCAGGTGCTCGGGGTGGATCAAAGGCCCCACCTCCGCCCCCGGGTCCAGGGGGTGGCCTACCCGGATCCGCCGCACCCTTTCCGCAAGCCGCTCCACAAAGCCCTCAAGGATGGAGGCCTCGAGGAGGAGCCTGGAGCTTGCGGTGCACCGTTCCCCGTTGAAGGAGTAAAGCTGGAAGACCACGGCGTCCAGGGCCCGGTCCAGGTCCGCATCCCTAAAGACCAGGGCCGGGCTCTTCCCCCCAAGCTCCAGGGAGAGCTTTTTAAGGTGCTGGGCCGCGTTTTGCATGACGATCTTCCCCGTGGCCGTCTCCCCCGTGAGGGTGATGAGGGGGACCAGGGGGTGGGCCACCAGGGCCGCCCCCGCCTCCTCCCCAAACCCCTGGACCAGGTTAAAGACCCCAGGGGGGAGGTCCGCCTCCTGGATGATCTCGGCAAGCCGCGTGGCGGTTAGGGGGCTCCACTCCGCCGGTTTTAAGACCACCGTATCCCCCGCGGCCAGGGCCGGGGCGATGCGCCAGGTGGAGAGCATCAGGGGGGCGTTCCAGGGGGTGATGATCCCCACTGGCCCTGCGGGGACCCTTAGGGCGTAGTAGAGCCACTCCCCATCCACGGGGTAGGTCCGGTCCTCCATGGCGTGCTCGGCGTACTCGGCGTAGAAGGCGAAGTTCTCCGCGGCCCGGGCCACCTGGGCCCGGACGATCCTTAGGACCTGCCCCGCGTCCAGGCACTCGATCACCGCCAGCTCATCCGCGTGCTTTTCTATAAGCTCGGCGATCCTAAGGAGGTACCGCTTCCTTTCCCGGGCTGGGGTCCGGCTCCACCGGGCAAAGGCCCGGTGGGCGGCCTGGGCCGCCCGGTCCACCTCGCGGGCCCCTCCCCGGGCCGCCTGGGAGAGGACCTCGCCCGTGGCCGGGTCCAGGGTGGGGAAGGTCTGGCCATCCTCCGAGGGCACGAAGGCCCCGTCTATGTAGTGGAGGGCGGTCCAGCCCTTAAGCCTCTCCCGGATGGCCTGGATGGTCTCCCAAGGAATCCCGGCTACGGTATCGCTATACCTCATGCCTCCTCCTCTATGGGGTTTTCCAGAGCCCCAAGCCCCTGGATCTCCAGGCGCATCACATCCCCCGGCCGGACCCGGCTAACCCCCTTGGGGGTCCCGGTAAGGAGGACGTCAAAGGGCTCCAGGGTCATGAACTCCGTGATGTACTCCAGGAGTTCCGCCACGCTAAAGAGCATCCTCGAGGTGTGCCCTTCCTGCCTGAGCTCCCCGTTCACGTAGGCCCGAAGCCATAGATCCTGGGGGTCTTCCACCTCCTCCACCACCAAGAAAGGCCCCAAGGGCCCAAAGGTGTCCCGCCCCTTGGCCCGGATGGGGGGGCGGAAGGTGTTTTTCACATGGTCCCGGGCCACCAGGTCGTTCGCGATGGTGTAGCCCAAGACATAGTCCAGGGCGTCCTTGGCCCTCACCCGGCGCATGGGCCGGCCCACCACCACCGCGAGCTCCACCTCGTAGTGGAGGTACCCCACCCCCTTGGGGTAGCGCACCACCCCCTTGTGGGGGAGGAGGCTCGAGTTCGGCTTCCAGAAAAGGGCGGGCTCCTCAGGGCGCTCGAGGCCCAGCTCCTCCGCGTGGTCCTGGTAGTTTAAGGCCACCCCGATGACCTTCCCCGGTTCAAAGGGGAGGAGCCAGACCACCCGGTTGGGGTCGTGGGCCTCCCCCGCCTCGTCCAGGAGGAGGCCATCCCGGTAGACCCCCCGGTGGACCCGGCCCCGGTCTAGGAAGCGGCAGAGCTTCATGCCCCCTCCAAAAGCCCGTAGCGGCGGGCCATGGCCTTAAGCCTCTCCTCCACCTCCGGGGAGGTGGGGCCCAGGGGAAGGCGCCATTCCTTCTCGATGAGCCCCATCCAGGCTAGAACGGTCTTAAGGGGAATGGGGTTCGTGTCCCAGAAGATGGCCTCGTTGGCCTCGAGGAGGTAGTAGTGCATCCGCCTTGCCCCCTCGTAGTCCCCCCTTAGGGCCCGCTCGCAGAGCTCGGCCACCTCCTTGGGGAGCCAGTTGGCCGTGGCCGCAATCGTCCCCACCGCCCCGAGGCTCATCATGGGCAGGGTGAGGCTTTCCAGGCCGCAAAGCACAGCAAAGCCCTCCCCTACCTCCTGGATGAGGTGGGAGACGTACTCGAGGTCCTTGGAGGAGTGCTTGAGGCCTACGACGTTGGGGAAGTCCCGCCTTAGGCGGGCCACGGTCTTGGGGGCGATCTCCACCCCGGCCCGGCCCGGGATGTTGTAGATCACCAGGGGCAGGTCGGGCACGGCCTGGGCCACCTCGGCGAAGTAGCGGTAAAGCCCCTCTTGGTTGGGTTTGACGTAGTAGGGGACGATGACCATCGCCCCCTGGGCCCCGGCCCGGTAGGCGAAGCGGGTGAGTTCCAGGGTCTCCTCGAGGCGCAAGGAGCCGGTCCCCGCCAGGAGGGGGACGCGGCCCTTGGTCTCCTCCAGGGCGATCTCTATGACCCGCTTCCTTTCCTCCAGGGTCTGGGTCCCGGGCTCCCCCGTGGTCCCGCCCACGCTTACCCCGTGGGAACCGGCCTCCACCACCCGCCGGATAAGCCGCCTTAGGGCCGCCTCGTCTATCTGGCCTTGTTTAAAAGGGGTCACCAAAGGGGGTATGGACCCGCGGAACACCTGGCCTCCTTTCATCCCCCAGGCTAGGTGTGGGGAGGGCCTAGGGCAATTGTAGGTAGATACGAAATTATCTGATTATTTGTTGTTAAAACCTAAACATCCTCCCTTGCCCTCAGGGTTTGGGGTTGATATTGTGGTTAACAACAATGAATCCTGAAGATTTGTACTCAAGCACGCTTCGCTTTACCCCCCTCATGGAGGCCCTGGGGCTTAGGGTCCTCTGCCCCTCGGACCGGCCGGTCCTATTCGTCCTGCCCAGCCCCAGGCCCCACGCCCCCCTGGAAGGGGCCCTCCTCCTCTTCCCCCCGGAGGAGGGCCGGGCTTACCGGTACCGGCAGGCTGCAGGGTTTCTCCTCCCCGAGCCCAGGGAGGAGGTCCTGGCCCTGGCCCACTCCGAGGGCCTGGGCTTGGCCCTCCGCCCCCCATGGTTGGACCCCCAGGACCTCGAGGCCGCCCTCGTCGCCCGCCTCTTCGCCCTGGCCCCAGGGCTGGCCCTGGCGGGGCTTTTGGACCTCCTCTTGCGTCTACCCGAAAGGGGGTTTTTGGAGGTCCTCCACCAGGCCACGGGCCTGGCCCTGGCCCGGGTGGCCCCCTGGGGGGAGGTCCTGGGCTTTGCCGGCCCTGTTCCCCCGGACCACCCCCGGGAGGCCGGGGAGGGGCCAGGGGTTCTAGCCCTGGAGGCCGGGGAAGGGGTTCTGGTGGCCTATGGAGAGGGGGAAAGGCTGAAGGCGGCCCGGGGGGTCCTGGAGGTGGCGGCCCGGGTCCTGGCCCTAAGGACCCAGGAACGGGCCCTAGAGAGGATGCAGGAGGAGTCCCTGGGCGGGGCCCTTTTGGAAGGCCTTATCCTGGGGGAGGCCGAGCCGGAAAGGCTTTTCGCCTTCGGTTTCGTGGAAGGGGTGGAATGGGTCCTGGCTCTCCTCGAGCCCCCGCCGGTGCCCGGCCGGCACCGCCTGGCCGAGGAGAGGCGGCGGGAGGCCACCTTAGAGCTCCGCCGCCGGGCCGGGGCTTACCTAGACCGGCTGGGCATCCCCTACCTCCTCACCCTAAGGGGGAACCGGGTGGCGGCCCTCTGGCAGGTGCATAACCCCGCCAAGGAGACTGAGCACCTCCTAAAAGCCCTCCCACCGGGAAGCCGGCTGGGCTACTCTGCGGTCCACACCGGGGGGGAGGTCCAGACCGCTTACCGGGAGGCCCTAATCGCCCTCAAGGCCGCCCGGCCCGGGGAGGCCCTCTCCTTTGCCGGCCTGGACCCCGTGGCTTTTGTCCTTCTCCAGCAATCCCCTGAGGACCTGAAGGCCCTGGTGGAGCGGTACCTGCCCCTACCCTCGAAACTTCTAAGAACCCTCGAGGCCTACATGGAGGCGGGGAGCCTGGAAGAAGCAGCAAGCCTCCTCCACATCCACCCTAACACCCTCCGCTACCGCCTAAGGCGCATCGCCGAGCGGGTGGGCCCTTTGGACCGGCCCGAGACCCTGGCCCGGCTCCACCTGGCCCTAAGGGCCCGGGGGCTCCTTTTGGGGTAATGCCGTAGGGGTATGCCTTGGCCTAGGCCTTGCATTCTCGGGAAGTTTTTGAGTGATATTTTTCGCGGTTAACCAGCCTTGTGTTGAAAATCCCCCCTACCCCCCCTACCTAGAGGCCCGCCTCCCCTAAAGGCCCAGGCGCAGGGCCAGCCTAGCCCAGAGCCCTTCCCCCTGGAACCCCACCCCTAGGCACCACGGCCCAGGCTGGTACTCCAGCCCGCCAAACCCGACCCCTTGCCTCACCCCTATGACCCCAGAGAGGTCCCAAGGGGGCCAGAGGAGGCCTAGGGCCAACCCCCAAGGGTAGGCCGCTTCCAGGGTGTAGAGGCCTTCCTCGAGGAACACCCCCGTGAGGCCCAGCAGGAAACGGGGCCCAGAGTCTAGGCCCGCCTCCCCGTAGACCACCCCCTGGCCCAGGCCGAAACTCCCTCCCAGGACCAGGCCCAGCCCCTCCCCTAGCCATCCCCGGAGCCAAAGCCCAGACCAGGCCAACTCCGCCACGCCCCCAAGCCCCCTAAGGTACCCCGCCCGGAGGCGCACCCCTTCCCCATAGTGGGTGAGGATGCCCCCGTCCCAGACCGTAGGGGCCTCTAAAAGCCTAGCCTCCCCCAGCCCCAGGGGAAACCGGCCCAAAAGAAGCCCCCAGGCCCCTTCTTCTGCCCGGAGGTAAAGGCGCTCCACCCTCAGGCCTCTCCCCTCCCCCAGACCCCAGGACCGGTAGGCCAGAAAGGCGTACCCTATCTCCCCGCCCTCCAGGGAAAGAAGCCCCTCTAGGAGGAGGTAGGCCCGGTAAACCCCGGGGCTCATCCCCTCAGCCCCAAGCTCCAGGCTTTGGCCCAGGCCCAGGCCCAGGAAGAAGAAGAGGACCAAGCCCCGCCTCATCCCCTCTGTTCATCGGCCACAATCCGGCCATCCTCCAAGCGGAGGATCCGGCGGACATGCTCGAGCAACCTAGGGTCGTGGGTGGAGAAGAGGAAGGTCACCCCCCGCTCCTGGTTCAGCTGTTGCATGAGTCGGATCAGGGCCAGGCCGTTTTGGGAATCCAGGTTGGCCGTGGGCTCATCGGCCAAGACGATGGGGGCCTCCGCGGCCAGGGCCCGGGCCACGGCCACCCGTTGCTGCTCCCCCCCGGAAAGCTGTCGGGGAAAGCGGTGGGCCTTGTCCTTAAGGCCCAGGGCCGTCAGGGCCTCCAAGGCCTTGGCCTCCCTGGCTCGCCGGCCCACCCCTCTAAGCTCCAGGACGAAAGCGGCGTTTTCCAAAGCGGTGAGGACCGGGAGAAGGTTATAGGCCTGGAAGATGAGCCCCATCCCCTCCAGGCGGAGCCGGGCCCTTTGGGCCCGGGAAAGCCGGTCCAGCCTCACCCCCTGGACCCAGACCTCCCCTTCCGTGGGTAGGTCCAGCCCGGCCAGAATGTGTAGAAGCGTGCTTTTCCCACTTCCCGAAGGCCCTACCAGGGCGGTGAACTCCCCGGCCTCCACCCTAAGGTCCACCCCCCGGAGGGCCTCGGTCTCCACCCCGTCCCCCCGGTAAACCTTCCGCACCCTTTTGGCCTCTAAAATCGGCATCTTCCCTCCTTAGGGCACATACCGCATGGCCTCCACCGCCTCCAGCCTCGAGGCCAGATACCCCGGCCAAAGCGCCGCCAGAACCCCAACCCCTAGGGTGTAGCCCAGGGTGAGGAGGACCTCCTTTAGGGTGAGGCGGCCATAGAGAACCTCGGGCAGGCCAAACTCCCGGTACTGCGCCAGGATCTCCTGGGGAAGAGGCAGGCGGAACCCCTGGGCCAAAACGGCGTGAAGCCCAAGCCCTGCAAGGAGTCCCAAAAGGCCAAAAACCCCCACCAGGACCAGGCTTTCCCATAGGACCAGGGCTAGGACCTGCCTCCCCGTAAGCCCCAGGGCGGACAAAAGACCAAACTCCCGGACCCTTTCCACTAGGCTCAGGTAAAGGGCGTTGAGGAGGATAAGCCCGGCCAGGACGAAGAAGAAGGCCACGAAGACCGCCATTACCGTGTCGTAAAGGGGCAGAAGGGCGGCGTAGAGGGGGTTGGCCTCGAGCCAGGTCTCCACCGCAAGCCCCCGGGGAAGGGCCTGGACCAGGGCCTCCTTAGCCCTTTCCACCGCTTCCAGCTCGTAAAGCCCCACCCCGGGGAGCCGGACCTCGAGCCGCGTCACCCGGCCTGGGGCGAGAAGCCTTTGGGCATCCCCTAACAAGACCCAAAAGACGCGGGCCTCGAGGCTGGTCTCGGGAAGGTCCAATAACCCCACCACCCGGAAGACCATGATCCCCTGGCCCAACCCCCCGGGGGCGTAGGCCACCACCTCCTCTCCAGGCCCCACCCGCAAGGCCCGGGCCAGAGCTTCTCCCAAAAGGACCTCCCCTGGCCCCTGGGGAAGCCGGCCTTGGGAAAGAAGCCGCCTTTCCCGCTCCAGGGCCTGGGCTTCCCACCCTGTAAGGAGGACGGGCCGGCTCCGCTCCCCCGCGATGGCCAGGGCCGCTCCCTCCAAAACCCCTTCCACCTTAAGGTCCTGAGCCAGGACTGGGCGGGGAAAACTCAGGCTCTCCAGGTCTTCCTTCTCCCGGTACCCCTCCACCCGGATCACGAGGTGCCCGGTGCGCTCCAGAAGCAGGCGGAGGAAGGCCTCAAAGGCCCCCCCGTATACGGAGAGAAAGACCAGGGAGAGGAAGACCACCAAGGCCACAATCCCCCCGGTAACCAGGCTCCGGCCCGGGGTCCTAAGGAGGTTGCGCCAGGCCAGTCTCAGCACCTAGCACCCCCTTTCCAGCTCCAAGGGGCTGAAGCACCGCTCGGGGATAGGCCGGACCCGGACCTCCCCTATTTCCAGAAGGGTCCTATACCCTGGCTTGAGGAGGTCCTTAAGCTCCATCCGCCGGGGCAGATACCCCGGGCCCAAGGGTTGGAACTCCCCCAGGAGAAGTTCCCGCACCGCCTGACCCCGTTGGTCGTAGTAGAGGATGCGCTTGGGGAAGCCCGCCTCGAGGTAGACCTCCACCCGGCCATAAGGGGTAGGGGCCCCAGGCCGGGGCAGGAGAACCAGGGCCACCCCTTCTTCCCGAACCTCGTAGTCCCTTTCCAGGTCCCGCCCCGCCAGGTCCTGGTAGGTCAGGTCCGAGCCCAAGAACCGCTCCGTCCGGCCCGTGGGAGGAAGCCTTAGGGTCCGGCCCAGCCGCGGGTCGTAGAGGTAAACCTCCCCCTCCAGGACCAAAAAGGCCTGGCCGGCCTCGCTCCTTGGCTCCAGGACCCGGATCTGGGCCCGACGCCCGTCGGTGTAGACCCGGAGGCGGTAGGCCCGGGCCGAGCCCGGCCGCTCCACCCTGAGGGCGTAAATGGCCTCGTGGGGACCGCCCCGCAGGCGGTCCAGGGCCTCCCTAAGCCGTTCCTCTGGGCCCCCTTGGGCTAGGGCCAGGGCCAGAAAGGGCAAAAACCAAAAGGGTTTCATCTCACTCCCCCTTGAGGTAGCGCGGAGCCTCCATGCGTAGGACCAGCTGGGCAGGGAAAAACAAGGCCAGGAGGGCCGAAAGGAGAACCACCAGGCTCGCATACAGGGCGTAAACCGGCCGAACGGCCGTGTACAGGTGCTCCGTGAGGCCGCTTTCCGGAAGGAGCTCCACGGAAAGCCGCATTAGGCCTCCAAAGACATCATGGGTGGAGGTATACCAAAGGAGGGCGTACCCCAAACCCAGACCCAGGACGAGGCCGAGGAAGGCAGCTAAGGAGGCCTCCAGGACCACCTGGAGCACGAGCCGACCCGGGGTCAGGCCCAGGCTTTCCGCCACGGCGAATTCCCGGATCCTTTCCCGGAGGCTCACGTAGGTGGTGCTCACCACCGCCACCGCCGCCAGGAGCATGAAAAGCCCAAGGAGGGGAAGGTAGAAGAGCCGGCTCCCCTCATAATCCGCCCGGATGGGACCCATGAGACTCCAGACCCCACGGGCCTCGAGGCCCTCGGGGAGAGTCCGGTTCAGGGCCTGGGCGATAGCCTCCTCCCGACCCCGGGGAACCTTCAGGGCCAGGTGGGTGGCCCAAGCCCCGGTGAGGGCCTGGGCGTCTTGGAGGTGGAGGTAGACCCCGGCGAAGTCCACGTTGCCCACCCCAGACCGGACCAGGCCCACCACCTCGAGGCCCAAGGCCGCCCTACCCGTCTCCACCACCAACCTTTCCCCCACCCGTACGTCCAAGGTCTGGGCTAGACGGTACCCCAGGACCACCTCCCCCGGGGCCTCCAGCCACCGCCCCTCCGCAACCTTTTCCGGGACGCGGGAAAGGGTCTTCTCCCCTTGGGGCTCCACCCCCAAGAGGCCCCCCCCCTGGAACCGGTAGGGGGAGCGGAGAAGCCCTGTAAAGGCGAGCCGGGGGGTGAGGGCCTGGACCTGGGGGTGCTGAAGGCTTGGAGGAGCCCTAAGGCCGTTTTCCGGGTCCGGGTCCTCCCAGTAGGCCTTGGGGGCCACCACCACGGGGGCCTCCACATACCCAGCGTACCCCTCCACCAGGCTCTCCCCGTACCCATCTAGGAAGCCAAACATGAAGAGGCTTACCACGGTGACATAAACCACCACCAGGGCCAAAAGCCCTGTCCGGCGCCTCTGCCTCAGGAGGTTCCGCCAAGCCAGGGCGAGAAGGGTCATACCCTCTAATCCTTAGAGAGGTAGGAAGGGTTGTCAAGGGACGCGGGTCCCGGTTTTTGTTATTTATTTCACGATTAAACACGCTTGTGCCAAAAGTCCCACCTAAAAGACGCGGACCCAACCCCACCGGCCACCCCAAAAGAACCCCGCCCCGGTGAAGCCCGGGGCGGACAAAAGCTCAGAAACGGTTTAAAGCTCCGCTAGGTCTACCCGCTCCAAAACGGGGAGGCTCCTTAAGGCCTCCAGGACCTCCGGGGAGGGCCTCTGGTCCACGGTGAGGACAAAAAGCGCCCGGCCCCCGGGGACATCCCGGCCGAGCTGCATCCCGGCGATGTTCACCCCGGCCTCGCCCAGAAGGGTCCCCACCTGGCCCACCACCCCGGGCCGGTCGTAGTTCACGCAGACCAGCATGTACCCCTCGGGGATGACCTCGAGGCTGTACTCGTCCACCCCCACCAGCCGGGGCCGCCCGGCCATGACCACCCCCCGGGCCTTCCGGGTCTCCTGGTCCGTGGTGAGCCGGACCTCCACCAGACGGGCGTACTCCCCGGCCTCCTCCTCCCGCCGGGTGATGAGCCGCACCCCCCGGTCCTTGAGGAGGGGGCGGGCCGAGACCAGGTTCACCCCCTCGTTCCCCAGGACCCGGGCCAGAAACCCCCGGGCCACGGCGCTGGCGATGGGCTCGGGGTCCTTCTCAAACCGGCCCAGGAAGGCCACCTCTAAGATCTCAGGCCGGCCCCGGGTAATCTGGGCGAGGAGCCGGCCCAAGGCCTCCCCCAAGGGGAGAAAGCCCCTTAAGGCCTCCAGGGCCTCGGGGTCAAACCCGGTGTTCAGGGCGTAGGAGAGGTCCCCCTCCAGGGTCCGGACCACCCGCTCCAAAATGGCCTCCCCCACCCGGTCCTGGGCCTCAAAGGTGTTCGCCCCCAGGTGGGCGGTGTGGACCACCCTGGGGTGGTGGAGGAGGGGATGGTCCTTGGGGGGAGGCTCCTCCACGAATACATCCAGTCCCGCGGCGAAAAGATGCCCTTCCTCCAGAACCTCTAGAAGGGCCTTCTCGTCTACAATCCCGCCCCGGGCCGCGTTCACCACCACTGCCCCCCTAGGGAGGAGGTAAAGCTCCCGGCGGCCAATCATCCCCCGGGTCTCCTCCGTAAGGGGGGTGTGGACGGTGAGGAAGTGGCTTTGGCGGAGCATATCCGCGAGGTCTTCTAAAAGCTCCACCCCCAGGCTTTCCGCCTTGGACCTAGGGATATAGGGGTCGTAGGCCAGGACCCGCATCTCAAACCCCTTGGCGAACCGGGCCACCTGGCTCCCGATCCGGCCCAGGCCCACGATGCCCAGGGTCTTGCCCTTAAGCTCTAAGCCGAGGAAGCTCCGGTCCCACTCCCCGGCCCGGATTTTCCGGTCAGAAAGGGCAATCCCCCGGGCCGCGGCCAAAAGGAGGCCAAAGGCAAGCTCCGCCGCGGAGCGGGTGTTGGCCTCGGGGACATTGACTACCAGGATCCCGAGGCGGCTTGCCGCCTCGAGGTCCACGTTGTCCACCCCCACGCCCCCCCGGCCCACCACCTTAAGCCGCTTCCCCCGCTCCAAAAGCTCCGCATCCACCCGGGTCCGGCTCCGGGTGATAAGAGCATCGTAGGCGGGGATAAGCTCCAAAAGCTCCTCCCGGCCAATCCCCGGACGATAGTCCAGGACCACCCCCGGGTACCGCCCCTCCCCCAAGCGCATCTCGTCGGAGACGAGAACCCGCCACATAGCCAAAAGCCTAGCACCCCAAAGGGCCCTGGGGCAAGGCGTGTGGTATCCTAGGGGGGCCAAAAGGAGGGGTATGAAGGTCGCCCTAGTCACGGACTCTACCGCAGACCTGCCGCCCAAGCTCCGGGAAGAGCTAGGCCTTCGGGCCGTCCCCCTTTACGTCCACCTGGGGGGGCAGACCTACCGGGACTGGGAGGAGGTCGCCCCCAAGGAGGTCTTCCAGAAGGTGCGGACTGGGGAGGGTTTCCCCACCACCAGCCAGCCCTCCCCCCAGGACTTCGCCCGGGTCTACGAGGAGGCCCTCAAGGGGGCAGACCGGGTTCTTTCCATCCATATCTCCAGCCGGCTTTCCGGCACGGTCCAATCCGCCCAGCTAGCCGCGGAAGGCTTCGGGGGCCGGGTGGTGGTCTGGGACAGCCTGGCCGCCTCCTTAGGAGTAGGGATGCAGGTTCTAAGGGCTAAGGAGCTTTTAGACGGGGGAAGAAGCCTAGAGGAGGTCCTAAAGGAGCTAGAGCGCATCCGCCAGGACCATTTTGTCCGGTTCAGCGTGGCCAGCCTGGAGTTCCTCAAACGAGGGGGGAGAATCGGGGGGGCCCAGGCCCTCCTGGGGACCCTCCTCGGGATTAAGCCCATCCTCACCCTCAAGGACGGCCGGGTGGAGGCCGCAGGCCGGGCCCGGGGAGAGGCCAAGGCCCGGGAGGAGATCCTTAAGGCTTTCCAGGCCTGGGCCCAGGGCAAGGGAAGAATCCGGGTCTTTTTCGTTTACGCTGGGGAGGAGGAGGCGGTGGCCGAGCTCCAAAGAGGGGTAAGGGAGCTGGGCCTACCCGTGGAGGTGGTCCTCACCGCGGAACTTGGGGCCGTAATCGGGAGCCACACCGGCCCCGGGACCTACGGGTTTTACGCTTATGCCCTTTAGAACCGCTTTTGTCGCCGATACCACCCTGGGCCTCTCCCCGGAGGAAGCCCTAAGAGCGGGTATCCACCTCGTCCCCCAGACGGTTATCCTGGAAGGCAGGGCCTACCGGGACGAGGTGGAGCTTAAGGAGGCGGAGCTCCTCAAGGCCCTAAGGGGAGGCCTAAGGGCCAGCACCAGCCAGGTTGCCCCCAAGGACCTGGCCGAGGCCTACGAGGAGCTCCTTAAGACGCATGACCGTATCCTTTCCGTGCATGTATCCGGCCTCCTCTCCGGCACTGTGGCCACGGCCATGAGCGTGGCCCAGGCCTTTGGGGCAAGGGTCAAGGTCCTGGACTCCTGGAACCTCAACGGAGGCCTTCACCTGGTTCTAGAAGAGGCCCGTCGCCTCCTCGGGTCCGGGGTGGCCTGGGAACGCCTGGAGGAGGCCATTGCCCCCTACCGGGCCCGGGTCCGGGGCCTGGTCCTGCCCGAGACCCTGGTCTACCTCCACCGCTCCGGGCGGATCGGGGGCTTGAGGTTCTTCCTGGGCCAGGCCTTAAGGGTTCTCCCCGTCCTCGAGGTCCGGGAGGGCCGGGTGGAGGCCGGGCTTAGGGTCCGGGGCTTTGCCGAGGGGCTTAAGCGGATGGTAGCCCGACTTAAGGAGCTCTTCCCCGAGGGGGCCCGGGTCCACCTGGCCCATGCGGAAAACCCCCAAGGGGTAGAAAGGCTCAAAGCCCTCCTGCGGGTGGAAGGGGTGGAGATCCTCTCGGTGCGCCAGGCGGGGGCGGCGGTGGCGGCCCACGCCGGGCCTGGGGTAGTGGGGCTTTTCGCCGGGCCCAGGGGGTAAGGGGTGCGGGCCCTGGTCCAACGCGTCCTGGAAGCTTTCGTGGAGGTAGAAGGGGAGGTGGTGGGCCGGATTGGCCTGGGGCTATTGGTCCTCCTTGGGGTGCGCAAGGGGGACACCCCCAAGGAAGCGGAGGCCCTGGCCCGGAAAGTCGCCCGGCTCCGGGTGTTTGAGGACGCGGAAGGCCGGATGAACCTGGACCTCAAGGCCGTAGGGGGGGAGGTCCTGGTGGTGAGCCAGTTCACCCTGTACGCCGATACCCGCAAAGGCCACCGGCCGAGCTTCACAGAGGCCGCCCCCTTCCAGGATGGGAAAAGGCTTTATGAGGCTTTTATAGACGCCCTTCTGGGGGAAGGCCTCCATGTGGAAACCGGGGTCTACGGGGCCCATATGCGGGTCCACCTGGTCAACGACGGCCCGGTGACGCTTCTCCTCGAGGCCTAGAGGGGGTAAGGCGTCCCTAGGAACAAGGCTCACGGGTTCCTTGGAACGGAGCCTGGATGGGAAAAACCCCAAGGCTGGAACCTCCTAACTAAGCCCTACACCCAACCCAACCTCCGGCAAAGCCTCGGCCAGGTGGCCACCACCCTTCTCCCCCTGATCGGCCCTTTCTACCCGGTTATGCCGGCCTACCGCCTCCCCCTAGGCTACGGCGCGGATAAGCCCTGGGTGCGGAACGCCATCGCCCTGACCAACCTCCCCATCGCCCTTCTCATCGCAGGGATCCGGATCTTCTTGGGCCCGCCACCCTCCTTTGGGTCTACCTACCCATCCAGTACCCGGCGGGGATAATGGGCATCTTCTTTTATGTCCAGCACCAGTTTGAGGACGCCTACTGGGAGCATGACCCCAGGTGGGAGTACCTTAGAGCGGCCATGGAGGGGAGGACCTACTTACTCCAACCCCTCCAAAGGAGGCCTTCAAAATGGACTTTACATGCACCTCCACGACGAGGGGAGCCGGAAGCTTGTAGGCTTCCAGGAGGCCCATCGCCTCCTCCGCCAGGCCAGGACCCAGAGGCGGGCCCGTTAGTGCTTAAAGTGCCGCACCCCGGTGAAGACCATGGCCAGGCCGAGCTCGTCCGCGGCCCGGATGGAGTCCTCGTCCCGGAGGCTTCCCCCGGGCTGGATGATGGCCCGGATCCCGTACTGGGCTGCTAGGCGGACCACATCGTCAAAGGGGAAGAAGGCGTCCGAGGCCAGGACCGCGCCCTTAGCCCTTTCCCCGGCGGCCTCCAGGGCGTGCCGGGCCGCAGCCAGGCGGTTCGTCTGCCCCACCCCGATCCCCAGGGTCATCCCCCCCTTGGCCACCACGATGGCGTTGGAGCGGACGTGCTTCACCACCTTCCAGGCGAACCAGAGGTCGGGCCAGGCCTCCTCCGGGGGGGCCTCCCTGGTCACCACCCGGGGCGCCACCGGGTCCTCCGTATCCGCCTCCTGGAGGAGGACCCCACCCCTAAGCCGCCTCAGGTCCAGGTAGGCCCCCTGGGCCAGACGGGGGACCTGGAGGAGGCGGAGGTTTTTCTTGCGCCTTAAGACCTCCCGGGCCTCCTCGGTGAAGCCCGGGGCCAGGACGACCTCGAGGAAGACCTCCCCCAGGGCCTCGGCCGTGGCCCCGTCCAGGGGACGGTTGAAGGCCAGGATCCCGCCGAAGATGGAGATGGGATCGGCCTCGTAGGCCTTGCGATAGGCCTCCAAGGGATCCCTCCCCAGGGCCACCCCGCAGGGGTTCTGGTGCTTAATGGCCGCGCAGGCGGGTTCGGCGAACTCCGAGACCAGGTTCCAGGCGGCCTCGGCGTCCAGGTAGTTGTTGAAGCTCATGGCCTTGCCCTGGAGGACCTGGGCCTCCATAAGAGGGCCAGACTCCCCTTCCACCCGGTAAAGGGCCGCCCCTTGGTGGGGGTTCTCCCCATACCGCAAGGGGGCCACCCGGTGGAGGGCCAAAGGGAAGACCTCAGGGAAGGCCTCCCCCTCTAGCCCTAGGAGGTAGCGGGCGATGGCCGCGTCGTAGGCCGCGGTGTGGGCGAAGGCCTTGCGGGCCAGGGCGAGGCGGAATTCGGGCCCGTCCCGCCCCTCCCTTAGGGCCTCCAGGACCTTGGGGTAGTCCTCGGGGTCAGAGACCGGGAGGACAGCCCGGTGGTTCTTGGCCGCGGCCCGGAGCATGGCCGGCCCCCCGATGTCTATCTCTTCCAGGGCTTCCTCCAGGGAGGCCCCCCGGGCCACCCTTTCCCGGAAGGGGTAGAGGTTCACCGCCACCAGATGGATCCGCTCCAGGCCCAAGACCCTAAGCTCCGCCTCGTGCTCCGGGGTGGGCTTGGCGAGAAGCCCGGCATGGACCCTGGGGTGGAGGGTCTTCACCCGGCCCTCCAGGATCTCGGGAAAACCCGTGAACTCAAAGATGGGGGTGGCGGGCAGGCCGTGTTCCTCCAGGTACCTAAGCGTCCCCCCAGTGGAAAGGAGGCGGAACCCCAGGTCCAAAAGCCCTTGGGCGAACCCGGCCAGGCCCCGTTTGTCCGAAACGGAAAGCAAGGCCCACATCCCCCCCAGTCTAAGGGCTAAACTGGGGGTATGGGCATCTACGAGGCCATCCAGGCCACCATCAAGGAGGCCATGAAGGCCCGGGACGAGAAGACCCTAAGCTTCGCCCGGGTGGTCAAGGCCGAGCTGGACCGGAAAGGGGACGGGAAACCCCTGCCCGACGGGGAGGCCGTCAAGGTCTTAAGGGCCCTTAAGGAAATCGCCCTGGAGCAGGGAAACGCCTTTGAGGCGGAGTTTCTGGACCGCTTCCTCCCCAAGGAGATGACGGAGGAGGAGATCGAGGCCTGGATCCGGGAGAACCTAGACCTCAGCCAGTTCAAAAACCCCCTGGCGGCCATCGGGGCGGTGACCAAGGCCCTGGGCCCCCGGGCCCCGGGGGAAAAGGTGCGCCGGGTGATAGAGCGCATGACGCGATGAGCCCTTGGGAACGCCTGGAGATTGAGGAAATCCTAAAGGAGCCGGTCCGGCTGGTCCGGGAAAGGCTTAAGACCCACACCGGCCGGGAAGTGGTCTACATCTACCGCCCAGGACCGGTGGCAGCAAGCTTTGTCCTACCCGTGACCCATAGGGGGACGGCCCTTTTGGTCCGGCAGTACCGGCACCCCACGGGGGGGTTTCTCCTCGAGGTTCCCGCGGGGAAGGTGGACCACGGGGAGACCCCTTTAGAGGCGGCAAGGCGGGAGCTTTTGGAGGAGGTGGGGGCGGAGGCGGAAAGGTTCTTTTCCCTCCCCCCTTTCCACCCCCAGCCCTCCTTCACCGCGGTGGTCTTCCACCCCTTTTTGGCCCTGGGGGCCAAGCGGGTAGCCGAGCCCAGGCTGGAGGATGGGGAGCTTTTGGAAACGGTGGAGCTCGGCCTAAAGGAAGTCTATGGCCTTCTGCAAGAGGGCGGGATCCAGGACGCCTCCACCGCCCTGACCCTCTTTTATGCCCGGCCGCTTCTGGAAAGGGAGGGACTTTTATAGCCTAATTCATCAGCTTCTCGGCCTTTTACACCGCTTCAAGGAAGACCTTACACGCCCAAATCCAGGGCATGCTCTGGAGAAAGGCGGGGTCAACTAACCCAGAAAGGCTAGAGAAAGCCACGGGGCGAGGAGCAGAACCCCAGCAGGCCGGGCTATTCCGCAGCGTCCAGCCCGGTGTGCCGTAGCCGGGGCTCTTCTTGCCCTTTCTCATAAACTCACTTGGCTTCCATCAAACCAGAGAGGGCCGCCTCGAGGTCGGCCCAGAGGTCCTCGGGGTCCTCAATCCCCACGCTGAGGCGGATAAAACCAGGGGGAAGGTGTTCCTGACCCGGGAGGGCCGAGCGGCGCTCTAGGGTGCTTTCCACCCCGCCCAGGCTGGTGGCGTGGCGGATGAGCCTGACCCTCCGGCAGAGGGCGTCCGCAAGCTCAGCCCCGCCCCTTAGCTCAAAGGAGAGGACAGTCCCAAACCCCCCTAGGAGGCGCCGGGCCAGGGCGTGGGTGGGATGGGTAGGAAGACCAGGGTAGTAGACCCGGGCCACCAGGGGGTGGGCCTGAAGCCGCTCCGCCAGGGCTTGCGCATTGGCCTGGGCCCGCTCCAGGCGCAGGGCCAGGGTCCTCGCCCCCCGGAGGGCTAGGAAGGCCTCCAAGGCCCCAGGAACAGCCCCCATAAGCTCCCGGATACGGCGAAGGGCTTGGACCAGGCCAGGATCCCGGGCTGTGACCACCCCAAGGAGGAGGTCGGAATGGCCGCCGATGAGCTTAGTGGCCGACTGGATGGAGAGGGTAGCCCCAAGCTCCAGGGGCCTCTGGTTGAGGGGGGTGGCGAAGGTGTTGTCCACGGCTAGGATAGCCCCGGGCTTCCGAGGGGCGGAGAGAATGGCCTCGAGGTCGGCCACAATGAGGAGGGGGTTGGAGGGGGACTCCAGCCAAAGGAGGTCCGCCTCCCGCGCGGCCTGGACCCAGGCCGGGGTGTCCTCGTTGGGAAGCCGCACCAAGGCGATGCGGCCAAGCCCGGCCCACCGCTCGGCCAGGCCCACCACCCCCGGGTAGCAGTCCTGGGGCAGGACCACCCTGGCCCCTAAGGGCAGAAGCTCAAAGACCGCGGCCACCGCCGCCATCCCCGAGGCAAAGGCCACCGCCTCACCCCCCTCCAGACCCCCCAGGAGCTCCTCGAGGGCCTCCCAAGTAGGCGTTCCATCGTCCCGGGCGTAGGCCCGGCCAGCCCCCAGAAGGAAGTTGGAAGCCGGGACCAAGGGGGTGTTCAAGGGGGCCCCAGGTCCCTGGGGGCGGCCCCCAACCACGAGCCAGGAGGCGGGCTTGAGGCGCAAAGGGCGATCCACGGATCATAGTATACCAGCCTATGCATAAAATCTCTCTAGCTATTTCCCCGCCCCTAGGGTAGACTTGGCCTCATGAGACCTCTCATCCGTACGCCCTTGCCTGGCCCCCAGGCCCAGGAGGCCATGCGCCGGGGGGAACGGGTCCTCTCCCCCTCTTATGTACGGCCCTACCCCTTGGTGCCGGCCCGGGGGGAGGGGGTCTACCTCGAGGACGTGGACGGGAACCGGTTCCTGGACTTCATGGCCGGGATCGCGGTGAACACCACGGGGTACGCCCACCCTAAGGTGGTGGAGGCGGTCCGGGCCCAGGCGGAGCGGTTTGCCCACGTCTGCTTCTCCGACTTCAACCACGAGCCCACCCTGGGCCTGGCGGAAAGGCTGGTGGGGTACTTGGGCGGGGGGTACCGGGTCTACTTCGGCAACTCCGGGACGGAAGGGATTGAGGCCGCCATCAAGCTGGTGCGGCACCACACGGGGAGGCCTTATCTTATCGCCTTCACCGGGGCCTTTCACGGAAGGAGCCTTGGGGCCCTAAGCCTCACCGCCAGCAAAAGCCAGTACCGCAAAGGCTTTAGCCCCCTCCTCCCCGGGGTGGTCCACATCCCCTTCCCCAACCCCTTCCGGCCTCCCTTGGGGGCCTCGAGGGAGAGCGTGGGCGAAGCGGTTTTGGATTACCTGGAACACCTCTTTAAAACCGTCCTTCCCCCAGAAGAGGTGGCGGCCTTCTTCCTCGAGCCCATCCAGGGGGAAGGGGGGTACCTGGTCCCGCCCCCAGGCTTTATCCCCCGGCTCAAGGCCCTTTTGGAACGCCATGGCATCCTCCTGGTGGCCGACGAGGTCCAAACCGGGGCCGGGCGCACAGGCCGGTTTTTCGCCCTGGAGCACGAGGGGGTGATGGCCGAGGTCTACGTTCTGGCCAAGGGCCTGGCCTCGGGGTACCCCATTAGCGCCGTCCTTTTCCGGGAGGAACTGGGGAGCTGGCGGCCCGGGGCCCACGGGACCACCTTCGGCGGCCAGGCCGTGGCCGCGGCCGCGGCCCACGCCACCTTGGACCTTCTGGAGGAGGGCCTAATGGACAACGCCGCTCAGGTAGGGGGCTTCCTCCTAGAAGGGCTAAGGGAACTAAAGAAGCGCTTCCCCTTCCTGGGAGATGTCCGGGGCCGGGGCCTAATGATCGGGGTGGATTTTGGGGACGAAAGGACCCCAAGGCCCGACCTCCGGGACCGGGCGGTCCAGGAGGCCTTCCAAAAGGGCCTCCTTCTCCTTCCCGCTGGGGAAAGCGCCATCCGCATCGCCCCGCCCCTCATCCTGAGCCGGGAAGAGGCCGCGGTGGGGCTGGAGATCTTGGAAGAGGTCTTCCAAAGGCTCTAAGGGCCGAGGGGCCTCCCCTCGGCCCTGCCACGGGTCTATCTGGGCTCGTTGGGCCAGTCCCCCACCACCCCTGGAGCGGCCCATTCCATGGTAAGGAGTTCCTCCAAGGTAGCCCTCCGCCCCGCGGGGATGCGCAAGACCCCCTTCCGGTCCCGGACGGGGCCGGTGAAGGGGTCAAAGGTGGGGTTGGGCCGCTTCATGGCCTCCTCCAAGGCCAGGATCCGGTCGTAGACCGAAACCTTCCTCCCCCCCACCTCCATCTGGACCGCCTTCAGGAGGGAGGCGTGCCTGGGGTTGATGGGGACGCCGTAATCCGCCCCCATCTCCACCGCCCCGTGCTGGAGGAGCCAGAAGTAGTCCACCTCCTCCAGGTTCTTAGGGGTATAGACCCCCTCCCGGACCTTTTTCAGGAAGTCTATGTAGATGACCTCCCAGTGGACCAGCTGGCCCGAGACCACATGGTCTGGGGCGAAGCGGAGCATGGGGGTGTAGTGGCTGAAGCCATACCGCCCCCTGCGGGCCGCGGCCTGGATTACGGTGGGGGTGTCCTCGGTGAAGGCGAAGACATCTGCCCCCTGGGCCATGAGGGCCTCCGTGGCCTCCCGGGCCTTCACGGGGTCGTACCAGGCGTTGATCCAGCGCACCAGGACCTGGGCCTTGGGGTTCACAGCCCGCACCCCTAAGGCAAAGGCGTTGATGTGCCGCTTCACCTCGGGGATGGGGAAGGCGGCCACGTACCCCACCTTGCCGCTTTTGGTGAGGGCCCCGGCGGCCAGGCCATTCAGGTAGTAGACCTGGTAGAAGTCCGCCATATAGGTGGCCACGTTGGGGGCCCGCTTAAACCCAGTGGCGTGGGCAAAAATGACCCCGGGGTGTTTGCGGGCGGCCTCGAGGACCCCGTCCATATACCCGAAACTGGTGGCAAAGACCACCTGGCACCCGTCCCGGACCAGGCGGTCAATGGTGGGGACCACCTGGGCCTCGGGGACGCTTTCCACATACCGGGTCTCGAGCCAGGGCAGGGCGGCCTCGGCTTTCCTCCGGCCCAGGTCATGGGCGTAGGTCCAGCCCGCATCCCCCACCGGCCCTACATAGATGAAACAAGCCTTGAACCTCTCCTCCTGGGCCCAGGCCAGGCCTAGAAGGACGCCTAGGAGCACCCAAAACCGCCGCATCCCTCACCTCCCGCGTTCAAAAGGCTGGCCCAGGGCCTTGGGCGCCTGGGCCCGGGGCCCCAGGGCCAAGACCAGGATAACCAAAAGGTAGGGCAAAGCCGCCAGAGCCTCGCTGGGCAAAGGGATCTGGCCCTGGAGGCGGAACTGGAGGAAGAAAAGGAGGCCGAAGAAATAGGCCCCTAAGGCTAGGCCCAAAGGCCGCCACCCCGCGAGGATCACCAAGGCGATGGCCACCCAGCCAAGCCCCGCGGTCATCCCGTCCGTCCAGGCCGGGCGGTAGGCCAAAGAGAGGTAGGCCCCGGCTAGGCCGATCAGCCCCCCACCCAGGCCCAGGGCCAGGTACCGCACCCCGGCCACATCCACCCCAAAGAGGTCCAGGGCCTTGGGGTTTTCCCCTGCCCCCCTCAGGTAAAGCCCCGTCCGGGTCCGGGTAAGGAAGAGGTGGACCAAAAGGGCGAGGACCAGGGCCAGGAGGGCCAAGGGCCATTCGGGCAAGGCCCTTTCCAGGGGGATACCCTCAAACCGCTTGCCCAAAAGCCCCGAGGCCCCTAGGCCCAAGGCGGTAAGGGCCAGGCCTGAGACAAACTGGTTTGACCCCAGGGCCACGGTAAAAACCCCGTGCAAGAGCCCCAGGGCCACCCCCACCCCCACCCCCAGGGCAAGGCCAAGCCCAGGGCCAAGGGCCAAGGCCAGGGCCAAGGAGGCCAGGGCCGAAAGGGCCATCATCCCCTCCACCCCCAGGTTCACCACCCCAGCCCGCTCCCCTAGAAGGGCCCCAAGCCCCGCAAGGAGGAGCGGGGTCCCAAAGAAAAGGGTCCTTAAGAGGATCTCTTCCATGGTTTACCGCCAAAGGATGCGCTTATGGCTTAGGGCCTCCGCCCCCACCAGGGCCAGGAGCATAAGCCCGCTAAAGAGGTCCACCACCCGGAAAGGGAGGGCATAGTCCAACTTGAGGATATCCCCCCCAGCCAGGATAAGCCCCATAAGGGGGGCAGTAAGGAGAACGTATAGGGGCCGGCCCCGGGCCAGCCAGGCCACCAGGATGGCGGTGAAGCCGTACCCCAGGGAGAGCTGGGCAGGCTCTAGGAGCTTGCCGTGAATCCCCGCCACCTCCCCCACCCCAGCAAGCCCCGCAAGCCCCCCGGAGAGGAGGGCCAGGAGGAAAAGGAGCCTAGGGGTCTTGAGGCCCAGGTACCGGGCGGCCAGGGGGTTTTCCCCTAGGACCCGCCAGGCAAAGCCCAAGGGGGTACGGAAGAGGAGGAAGTCCAGAAAAAGGGCGGCCAGGATCCCAAGAAGCAGGGTGGGCCAGTGGACCAGGGTGCCGGGAAGGAGGGGAAGCCGGGCCGCCTCGGGGAAGGGGTCGGTGTAGAGGAAGCCAAAGGCCGTCCGGCCCTTCCAGGGGCCGGCCACCAGGTAGACCACCAGGTAGTAGGCCAGGTAGTTCTGCATCAGGGTGACCAGGATCTCGTTGGCCCCCCGGCGGACCCTAAGCCAAGCGGCCAGAAGGGCGTACCCCCCGCCCAAGGCCCCCCCTAGGAGGAACATGAGGGGCAGGCTCCAGGGACCCGGGGGAAGGAAGAGGGCCACATACGCCCCCCCCACCGCCCCCAGGAGGAGCTGGCCCTCGGCCCCGATGTTGAAAAACCCCAGGCGGAAGGCCAGGGCAAGGCCCGCCCCAACCAGGAGAAGGGGGATGCCCCGCCGGGCCACCTCGGCCAGGCCCAAGGGGTCTTGAAGGAGGCCTAAGACCCTGACCAGGGCCCCCAGGGGGGAAAGGCCATAGGCCCACAGGACCAGGCCCAGGACCAAGGAGGCCAGGGCCAAGAAGAAGGCGTAAACCCCCAGGGTCCAGGCCAAGGAAGGGGTGGGGTTGGCCTCGAGCCTCATCCCTGGCCCTCCGTCATCATCCGGCCTATCCGCTCCACGTTCACCTCCTCCCGGGGCAAAGGCCCTACCAAGCGACCATGAAAAAGAGCCCCCACGCGGTGGGCCAGGGCCAAAAGCTCATCCAGGTCCTCGCTTACCAGGAGCACCGCAGCCCCCTCCTCTGCCAAGGCCAGAAGGAGGCGGTGGACCTCCTCCTGGGCCAGGGCATCCACCCCATAGGTGGGGTGCATGGCCAGGACCAGCCGGACCCCCTGGGCCAGCTCCCGGGCCAGGATGAGCTTCTGGGCATTCCCGCCAGAGAGAAGCCGGGCCCGGGCCCGGGGGTCTATAGGCCGGATGCGGAAGCGCTCCAAAAGGGGCCGGGCCCAGGCCTCGAGGCCCCGGTAGTCCAGGACCCCATACCGGCTGAACCGGGGAAAGGTCCTGAGGGCCAGGTTCTCCGCCAGGGTCATCCCGTAAACCAGGCCCTGGCGCCTTTCCTCGGGGATATGGGCCACGCCCAGCTCAAAGAGGCGCACAGGGTCCTGGGGAAGGGGCTGGCCCCGGTAGAGGACCTCCCCCCCATAGGGCCGAAGGCCGGCCAGGGCCTCCAAAAGCTCCTTCTGGCCGCTTCCCGCCACCCCGGCAACCCCCAGGATCTCCCCAGCCCGCAAGGTAAAGGAGACGCCCTGGAGGGGAAACCCCAGCCGGGGCACGGTTAGGTTCCGGACCTCGAGGACCACCTCCTCCCGGGGAGGCCGGGCCCGGGGGAGGGGCTCCAGGTCCCGGCCCACCATGAGCCGGACCAAGGCCTCCTTGGTGGCCACCGCCCGGGGCATCTCCCCCACCTTTTTCCCCCCCCTTAAGACCGCAATCCGGTCCGCCACCCTTAGGACCTCCTCCAGCTTGTGGCTGATGAAGACCACCCCCAGGCCCTGGGCCTTGAGCCGGGCGATCTCCGCGAAAAGACCCTCGGCCTCCGGGGGGGTGAGGAGGCTGGTGGGCTCGTCCAGGATGAGGAGCTTAGGCCTTAAGAGGAGGGCCCTTAGGATCTCCACCCGCTGCTTCTCCCCTGCGGAAAGCTGGGCCACGGGAGCCTCCAACGGGACCCCCAAGGGATGGTCCTGAAGGAGGGCCTTGAGCCGGGCCCTAAGGGCCCTCCGGGGAAGGAGCCAGGGCAGGTCCAGGCCCAAAGCCAGGTTCTCCGCCACGGTCTGGGCCTCCAAAAGCTCGGGGTGCTGGGGCACGAGAGCAATCCCCAACCGCTGGGCCGCCCGGGGGGAGGGGATATGGACCGGCCGGCCTTCCCAAAGGATCCGGCCCTCATCCGGGGCGTAGAGGCCCGAAAGGATGCTCACCAGGGTGGTCTTCCCCGCCCCGTTTTCCCCAAGTAGGGCTAGGACCTCCCCAGGGCGGACCTCGAGGTCTATATGGTCGTTGGCCAATACCGGACCAAAACGCTTGGTAATCCCTTCCAGACGAAGCATACCCGGGGCAACCCCCGGGGAAAGAATACCCTAAAACGCCCCCACCCTCACCCCCTAGGGGCCCGTTCCTCATAGCCCCGGGTGTCCCGTCCTCGAGGCCAGTAAAAGGCTCCACAAGGAGTTTCAATCCTCTACGAGGCTGACGGCCTTTGCGACGCAGGGAACCGAGGATGACCCCACCCAAGTTGAGCAAGTTTCAATCCTCTACGAGGCTGACGGCCTTTGCGACGTTTGTGGTGCCCGCTGGGGCCACTTGGGTCTTTCCCGTTTCAATCCTCTACGAGGCTGACGGCCTTTGCGACGATGAGGAGCGCATGGCCTTGGAGGCCCAAAGGGCGGCGTTTCAATCCTCTACGAGGCTGACGGCCTTTGCGACCAAGTTGAGTAACATTCGGTTGGTCCGGGCGTTGGGGTTTCAATCCTCTACGAGGCTGACGGCCTTTGCGACCAGGGCATAGCCCGCGTACGCCCCGGCCGCCACCGCGTTTCAATCCTCTACGAGGCTGACGGCCTTTGCGACGCTGTTCCGGGACGGGAACGGCAACCCGATTGTGATGTTTCAATCCTCTACGAGGCTGACGGCCTTTGCGACATCCCACGCTCATCTACCACATCACCCACATAAAAGTTTCAATCCTCTACGAGGCTGACGGCCTTTGCGACCAACGGGGAGCGGGCCCGGGAGGCCCTAGTCTTGGAGTTTCAATCCTCTACGAGGCTGACGGCCTTTGCGACTGCTGGCCTGGCCGCAGCAGCTGGAGCTGGTGCCGGGGTTTCAATCCTCTACGAGGCTGACGGCCTTTGCGACGGCCCAGCAGTACGCGGCCCTGAAAGGCGAGCTGGAGTTTCAATCCTCTACGAGGCTGACGGCCTTTGCGACAGCGGTGGTCGTGGGAGGACTCATCGCCTGGAGGATGTTTCAATCCTCTACGAGGCTGACGGCCTTTGCGACATCAAGACCAGCACCAGTACCAGCGCGGCGGCCCCCACGTTTCAATCCTCTACGAGGCTGACGGCCTTTGCGACCTCCCCCCCGTCTGATCGGATCTGCCCGCAGGTGATGGTGTTTCAATCCTCTACGAGGCTGACGGCCTTTGCGACGCTCCCTTCCCCCGGTCAGGACCTCAAAGAGGCCCTTGGGCACCTGCCCCCGGGGAAAAAAGTGGTGGGCCTCGTCAAGCAGCA
>FWWM01000177.1_pt1 | contig 211739 bp, 197 predicted proteins | sample 2228351 | NCBI WGS metagenome assembly FWWM01 (sample SAMEA103939774, study PRJEB20133) | metagenome | reverse complement strand
TCGGCATCAGCGAAACTGATCTGGCTCATCACTTGGGCTCCTTTGATCACGTCAACGTGTCATGGGGGTGTTCGGTGGACTTGTTCAGAGTTTCCTTAGATTGCAGGGAGAAGCCGTGAGCCCATCGAAGATTGCATCCCTAAGCTTCCTTTCCATCGCAGCAGGGTGGCTTGTTCTGATCCCACTGCTCACGACGATCTCTGTCGCGCGAGCACCTGCCATCGAAGCTGTCTTAGAGGGAGTGTGTCCAGTCTTGTATGTCCCGCTTGTTCGTTCAATCGAAGAGCCGTTGCACCGACTCGGGCCGGACATGTATTGGCCAGTCGTTGGGTGGAAAGACAAAACAACAGGCCTCGACATTGAGACGGCCTCTCGAAAGGAGGGCCCAACACTGTGCAGCGTGGTGGAGTCGAAGGCCAGATCTATCAAGTGGAAAGTGCGTGACGGGAGACTCACCCCCACGGTCCGAGTTGACTATACGGCATTGCTCCTCCTCTGCCTGCTACCTGCGGCACTCTTGGCGGGTGTTGGCTTTCTGTTTGGCAGAAGTAGAGCTGCAACCTAACTCAAACGTTGGTCGTCACATTCAAGTACCGCCTGTGTTCAACGTATGCGATACGTTACCCTTTCAGCAAACCAAAATTGGGAGAATCCGTGAAGTCGTCGAGAAGAAACCATTTGCAGATCAGCGTCGCAACCATCGCAGCATTCGCCTTTACTGTCATGCCTCTTGGCATTCAAGCAGCTACTGCGAGCGAGTTAGTGGGCAACTGGACGGTTGAAAACTCCACTGAAAATCACGAGCTTGAAGGGGTCAAATCTCTCATCATCAATGTCGACGATAGTGCGATTAAGGATTACAAGTCGTCTAAGTTCGCAAAGAAGTGGAACCTATCTAAGGGCAAGCTGGTGCTCGTCGATGAACCCGGCACTACCCCGGGTCCCGCAGAAGAGTTCGTCGTCGACTTCGCAGATCCCGGCAAGAGGCAACTCCGCCTGAAAAATCCGCGTTCAAGCCATGCAAAAGAAATCAGGCTGGTCAAAGGCGGTTAGGCCCCGGCCAGCTCGGCACGCTAGTGACATCCAACAAGTCAGCCCACACGGACATGCAACCTCAGGTTGCCGTGTCGCGGCAAGTGTTGCATGCCAGTGGCCTCCAACCTTGGGCAACCCAATGAAGCTCACACAGATCAGAACACTCCAACACAGCTGCAAGGCGGCCTTCGTGATCGCGATGGCCTGCTTCGTTTTGCTTGGGGTTCAAGCTCTGCTCTTTTCGGATTCTTTCGGTACGGTGGCACTGACGGGTGCACTGGCCAGCTTCTTTACTGCGCTCTTTTTGCTTGGTGCCATTGCCTCTGCCAAGTGTCCCTCGTGCAAGCGCTTTTTTGTGGGCTCTACGGTCGAAGATGGTGTCCCGACGGCCTCCCTGTTCACCGTGGACTGCATGTATTGTGCTTATCCGACGCAAGGTATGCCGTCTGCGGAAGAGACACATTGAGAAATACCATGAGTACGTCATCCATCCTGTGGGGCGTGTTGTTTGGTTCCATCGGCGCCGGCTACGCGCTGTACGGCAAGAAGCAGCGCGCGCTGCTTCCATTTCTGTGTGGCCTTGCGCTGATGCTGTTTCCGTACTTCGTCCACAACACTTACCTCCTCGTGGCCGTGGGCGCAGCGCTGGCGGCGGCTCCGTTCATCTTCCGGTGAAACACCACGGCCCGCGCCAATGGCGAGGGCGCATCGGTATATTCCTGCCATGGCAACAGCAAGCAATACCAGTGGCAGCCTGCCCAGCCGCCTCCTGCGGCGAGGCCGCGAAGAACGCCTGACCCAGGCCGCGGGTGGCCTCACGTTTGCAGTCATGGTGTCGCTGGTGCCGCTGCTGGCGGTGAGTTTTGCGCTGTTTGCGCGGGTGCCGGCGCTGCGGGCTGTCGGTGAATCGATCCGCGAGCATTTGCTGCGCGGCCTGTTGCCGGCCGATATCGCGCGCACCGTGCTCAAGCACCTGGCGCAGTTCACCGGCAATGCCGGCGGGCTCACACAACTCGGATTTGCGTTGTTGCTGGTGTCGGCCTTCATGCTGCTGCTCAGCGTCGAGAACACGCTCAACCGGATCTGGCAGGTCAAGAAACCGCGCACCATCCCGCGCCGGCTGGCCCTGTGCGCGGTCCTGCTGCTGGCCGGGCCGGTGGTGATCGGTGCCAGTCTGTGGGCCGCGTCTTATTTGCTGGCGATGTCCAGTGGCATGCTGGGCTCGCGGCCCGGCTGGTTGCCGCATGCGCTGAATGTCGGCCCGCTGTTGCTGAGCATCGCCGGCTTCAGCTGCCTGTTCCGCTTTGTGCCGCACACCGCCGTGCGCTGGCGTGATGCGATTGCCGGCGGCCTGCTGGCCGGCGCTGCGTTTGAACTCGGCAAACACGGGTTTGCGATTTACCTCGCGAAGGTACCGAGTTACCGCACGATTTACGGCGCGTTTGCGCCGCTGCTGGCTTTCCTGGTGTGGGTGTATTACTCGTGGCTGGTCACGCTGGCCGCGGCGCTGCTCAGCGCCAGCCTGCCGCGCGGCAAGGGCCAGGCGGCGCGGCGGCCGGCGCGGGCCTGAGCCGGCCCTCCGATCCGCTACCTGGCGGTCCCGAACACCTGTACCCAGTAGATGCCGGCGCTGCTGCTGTTGTTGACGGCAAAAGCGGTCGCCATCTCGGTGTAGTCAGGCGACATCAGGTTGGTGCAATGTTCCTGGCTGCCGAGCCAGTCCTGCACCGCGGCTTCGACCTGGGTGTGGCCGGCGGCGATGTTCTCGCCGATGGCACGCCAGCGGTAGCCGCCGCTGGTGGCGCGTTCTTCCACGTGGCTGCCATCGCGGCCGGCGTGGTCGAAGTAGTCGTGGCGAGCCATGTCTGTGGCGTGGGCGGCGGCGATGGGCAGCAGCCTGGCGCTCAAGCGCAGCGGGCGCGTCGCGGCGAAGGACATGCTGCCGCAGCTGCGCGGCGTGGCGCGGGCCTGGTTGACCAGGGCCAGCACACGCGACTGCACCTCGTCGGCCTGCGCCGCAGTGGGTGGCAGGAAGGGGAGAGCCACCACGATCCAGGTCCGGGCGGCCTCCCGGTGAAAACCGGCTTCGGTCAAATCGGCCTGGGTCAGCACACTGCATGAGCTGCCCAGCGTGTTTCGTGTTAGCAGGGTGGCGCCCGCACCGCGCAGGATGACCTGCGCGCCGCTCACCGCGCGGTAACCGGCGGCTTTCATGGCCTCGTCCAGCGTGTCACCAGCGGCCAGGCGGGCGGCGGCGGCCGACAGCGCAGCGTTCTCGCGCAGGGGTGGCAACTTGCCGGTCTGCCCCTCGCAGCCTTGCTGCCGCACGGTGTTGATGTCGCGCAGCAGGCCGGTTGGACTGGCGCCGTCCGACTGAGCATGCGCCTGCCCGGTGGCGGCCAGCAGGACCAGCGCCAGGCCCCTGGCGGCCTTACGCCATGTTTCAATTGTTTTCAGCGGAGAGCAGGCAGAGTTCATGGGCCATGGTAGCGGCTTGCCATGGCCCGGCGCGCCGCAGGGTTGATTCGGGCCTGGTCTGCTATCGAATCAATAGCTGCTCATGCACGCTTGCTGAGGGCTACAGCCCTGTTTTGTTCAGGAAGTAACTCGGCGACTGGCCCATGGCGGACTTGAACATCGCTGAAAACGCGCTGTCGCTGGCGTAACCGCTGGCGGCGGCCACCTGGCTGACCGGCGTGCCGCGCGCCAGCAGCGGCAGCGCATGCGCCAGGATGGCCTGCTGGCGCCACTGCTGGTAGCTGGTGCCGAGTTCGTCGCGGAACAGGCGCGCCATGGTGCGTTCGCTGGCGCCCATGTCGGCCGACCATTCGGCCAGCGTGGCGCGCTCGGAGGGCGCGCGCAACACCGCCTCGCACAGGGCGCGCAGGCGCTTGTCGCCACGGTCGGCATGCGGCATGGGGACGCCCAGCGGCTGGGTGTCGGCCTGGCTGATCTCGTCGACCAGCAGGGCGCTGAGCATGGCCTCGCGCGCGGCGCTCAGGCCGGAGCCCTCGTGGGCGTCGAGTGAGTGGACCATTTCCCGCAGCAGCGGCGAGACCACAATCACCCGGCAACCTTGCCAGCCGGAAGGCGTGGCGTCGGCATGCAGGTACAAGGTGCGGAACTCCGCCGCCTCCAGCACGTTGATGGCGTGCAGGGCGCCCGGTGCGATCCACACGGCGCGCGAGGGCGGCACGATGTAGGTGACTTCGTCCGGCGTGGCGGCCGTCACCTGCAGGATGCCGCTGGCGCAGTAGGCCAGTTGCGCCCAGCCATGGCGGTGCGGCTCGAAGTGGGTATCCGCCGGCAGGCTGCGCGCGCGCACACGCACCGGCCGCTGGCGGCTGGGGATGAAAGCGTCTATGCCGTCCACCGACTGGATCGGCAAAGACTTGCGGGCAGGAAGCGTGCGGGGCATGGTTGTGCGGATTTGGCCGAAATTCGCTAAATCCTGTCTTTCTGTCGCATTCAGGAAAAGGAGGCCCGATATTACGATAGCGCCATGAGCCTGACCAGTACCCTGAATCCGCCGCCCCTCAACCCTGTCAGCCTGCGCCAGGACGCCGGCGTGATCGGCCTGGTGGGCCTGGCGCACATGATCAGCCACTTCAGCCAGTTGTTGCTGGCGCCGCTGTTCCCCTGGCTCAAGGAAGAGTTCGCGGTGAGTTATGCGCAACTCGGCTTCCTGATGACCATCTTCTTCGTGGTGTCCTGCGCGGTGCAGGCGCTGTCGGGTTTTGTCGTGGACCGTTTCGGGCCGCGGCCCATCCTGTTCACCGGCCTGAGCCTGCTGGGCCTGGCGGCCTTCGGTTACGCAGCCAGCACCAGCTACTGGATGCTGGCGGCCTGCGCCGTGCTGGCTGGCATCGGCAACGGCGTGTTCCATCCGGTGGACTACACCCTGATCAACCGCAAGGTCAGCGCGCCGCGCCTGGGCCATGCCTACAGCTTTCACGGCATCAGCGGCAGCCTGGGCTGGGCGCTGGCACCGGCCCTGCTGGTGCCGCTGGCCCTGTTGTTCTCGTGGCGCGTGGCGCTGATGGCTGCGGGTGTTCTGGCCTTCGCGGTGCTGGCCGTGCTGATGCTCAACGGCCGCAAGTTCGACCTGCCGGCCGTGGCGGCCAAACCGGCCGGGCCGCAGGCGCAGGCCGAGAGCAGCTTCGCCTTCCTGCGCATCCCGGCAGTGTGGATGTGTTTTGTGTTTTTCTTCCTGTACGCGGTGATCATCAGCGTGGTGCAGGCCTTTGCCCCCGAGGCGGCCCGGCAACTTCATGGCGTGCCGGTGGCGCTGGCGGCGATGTGCCTGACGGTGTACATGGTGTGCAGCGCGGGGGGCATGGTGTTGGGCGGCTTTCTGGCCTCGGATGCGGCGCGCAGTGAGCGTGTGGTCGGCATCGGCTTCGGCATCGCCGCCGGGGTGGCGCTGCTGATTGGCTTCGGTCCGGTGCCTGCGCTGGCGGTGCCGGCGCTGTTCGGCGTGATGGGTTTTGCCACCGGTATTTCCGGCCCCTCGCGGGACCTGCTGGTGAAGAAGTCCACGCCTGAAAACGCCACCGGCCGCGTTTACGGCATTGTGTATTCGGGGCTGGACATCGGTCAGGCGATCGCGCCGCTGTTCTTCGGCACACTGATGGACCATGGCCAATACCGCGGTGTCTGGCTGGGCCTGATAGCCACCCAGGGCCTGCTGGTGCTGAGTGCCTTCAATGTGCGCAAGGTGCGCCGTACGGTGCGGTCGCACGCAGTTCGGCCTGGGGCCGCAACGCGCTAGCGAAACGGCCGGCTCAGGAAACGCGAACCTTCCAGTCCGAAGCGCCAGGGCTGCGCCACCGCTTTTGAAATGCCGATGCGGGGCCCGCTGATCACGCGCTGGCGCCCGCTGGCCGGCAGCAACTCAAAAGGAGGCGTATCCATCTTCAAACCGTTGTGCGCGTGGGTGATGCCCAGTGCCTGGCCAACGCGCCCCGGTCCGGCGCAGAGCAGGCGCAGCTCGTCGAGTCCGCGCCGCTCACGCATACTGTCCAGCCCGGCCAGTGGCTCGATGGCGCGTATCAGCACCCCGGCGCCGTGGCCTTCTTCGCGGCAGACGATGTTCAGGCACCAGTGGATGCCGTAGGAACGGTAGACATAGGCATGCGCCGGCGGGCCGAACATGGCGGCATTGCGCGCAGTCGGCCCGGCGAAGCTGTGCGAGGCCGGGTCCTCGCGGTCGTAGGCCTCGGTTTCGACAATGATCCCGCCCACGCCGTCCACCAGCAGCGTGGCGCCTATCAGTTGCCGCGCCACGCTGGCTGAAGCGGCCAGGAAGTCGATGGGGGTGCTGCCCACGTCCTCAATCCGGCGGTGCCGCAAGGGCTTCGGGCTGGCGCCGCTTTTCGCTGACCAGCACATACAGGCCAGAAGCGATCAGCAGCGCGATGCCGAACCAGGCCAGCGTGTTCGGCACCTCGCCCCAGACCGCATAACCCAGCACCAGCGCAAACAGCAGGCCGCTGTAACGAAAAGGCGCGACCAGCGTCATCTCGCCGTGGCGCATGCTGTTGATGATGAAGTAATAACCCCCCGTGAGGAACACCGAAGCGAGCGACAGCAGGCCGAACTCGAACAGGCCGAAGGGCTGCCAGCCCTGCAGCAGCGAACTCAGGCCGGAGACCACGGTGACGGCCACCGCGGTGGACAGGGTGATCAGGATGGACGGGATGCCGGGGTGGATGCGGCGCGTCATCAGGTCGCGCGCCGCATGGAACAGCGTGCCGAGCAGGCAGACCAGCGCCCAGGCGTTGAAGCCTTCGGCGCGCGGCTGGATCACCAGCAACACGCCGAGAAAACCGGCCCCCACCGCCAGCCAGCGCGCGCCACGCACACGTTCGGCCATGAACAGTGCGGCAAACATCGTCATGAACAGCGGCGCCGCGAGGTTGATGGCGGTGGCGTTGCCGATCGGCAGGTGAAACAGCGATCCCAGGTACAACATCGTCGCGATGGCATCGACCAGCGCGCGGACCGCGACCCAGCCGCGCGTGGACTCGCGCATGCGGGCGGTGGCGCCGAGTGCATGCGCCACGGCCAGCACCAGCAGCACCGACATGAAGCCGCGTATGAAGATCAGTTGCGCGCTCGGCATGCTCTGGCTGGCGAACTTGACCAGCGCGTCGTTGGTGACGAAGCAGCCCATGGCGCCGACCATGCAGACAATGCCGCGGCGGTTGGCGGCGGAAACACCCAGGGTCATGACAGCAGCTTCAATTCAGGAAGGTCCAGCCGGTTGCCGCACCCAGCAGCAAGCACAGCAGGGGAATGTAAAAAAGCAGGGCTTGCCCTGTGCGGGTGGACGGTTGCCCGACCAGCAGCAGCAGGCCCAGGGTGAACAGCGCTGTCGGTTCGGGCGCCATGCCGAAGACTTCTGCCTGGCCTGGCGGACGGCCCAGGGCCAGCCCGAGCAGCGGGTACACCAGGCCGGCGGTGGCCAGCAGCGCGCCGGCGCCGCGCGCACCAGGCCCCGGTTGCGGGTCGGTGTGGCGGGGCCGCAGCGTCATGCCGGCCAGAAGCACGGCCTGCACGGAAAAGGCCAGGGCCACGTATTGCGCGGCCCAGTTGATGGTGGCGTAACGTTGCCAGAGGAAGGCCCAGCCCACCCAGGCCCAGACGCCCGCCAGCCCCAGGGCGATGGGGCGCCACGCCCGCACGGCGCGCGTGTGGGCCAGCCATAGCGCGGCCAGCCCGGCTGCCAACAGCGGCAGATGCAGGGGCCAGAAGTCGCGGTTGTAGTTCTCGACCAGGCGCCAGTAAGTCCTGGGTGCATACATCAGGAAGTCCGACAGCGTGTAAGTCCACCATTCCGGCATGGTCAGAGTCTGGCCACGTGTTCGGCCATGCGCTGGCGCAAGGCTGCGTCGGGCAGGCGGCCGCGCGACGCAGCCATGTTTTCGCGCAGGTGGACCGGGTTGCTGGTGGCCGGAATCGCGCAAGTCACCGCCGGGTGCGACACGATGAATTTCAGCGCGACCTGCGCCCAGTTGCTGCAGTCGATTTCGGTCGCCCAGCCCGGCAGCGGGTGGCGCTGCAACTGGCGCAGCAGCGCGCCTTCGCGGAACGGCCGGTTCACCAGCACGGCGATGCCGCGTTCGCGGGCCAGCGGCAACAGGCGCTGCTCGGCCTCGCGGTCCAGCAGGTTGTAGCTGAGCTGCACGAAGTCGATGCGCTGGCTGCGCATCACCTGCTCGAACTCGCTGTGGCGCCGGCCCTCCGAGGTGGTGATGCCGACATAACGCAGTTGCCCGGCGGCTTTCATGGCCTGCAGCAGCGCGAGCTGCTTTTCCCAAGCCAGCAGGTTGTGCACCTGCAGCAGGTCGAAACGCGGCACTTGCCAGAACTTGCGCGAGGCCTCGATCTGCGCGGCCCCGTCGGAAGAGGTCCACACTTTTTCAGCCGAAAACACCCTGGATTGGGCCTGCAATTTTTGCAGCGCCTCGCCGATCACGCCCTGTGAGGAGCCGTACATGGGGGATGAATCGATCAGCTTGCCGCCGGCCGCAAAAAACTGCCGCATGACTTCGGCGCTCTGCGTGCGCGCCGCGGTGTCATTGCCGACGTTGAAAGTGATCCAGCTGCCGAGACCGATCACCGGGATCTGTTCGCCGGAGGACGGGATGGGCCGGGTCAGGATGGACGGCTGGGGCGGTGATTGCGCGAGTGCGCTTGCCGGAACAAGGCCCGGAGCAAACGCGGGAATGAGGGGCAGCAGGAGATCACGTCGTCTCATGGTGTGACCCTATCACAGGGGTAGCGGCGGGCTTGTAGGACGGCGCACAAGTCCATGCTTGCCGGTCGGGTCACACCGCGCTGCGGTGCCTGGCAATGCAGGTGTCCAGCACCTCGGCCGACTCGCGCTGCCACCAGTTGCCCGACGAAAAAATCTCGACCTCGCTGTAGCCGGCAAAACCCTGGGCTTCGACCCAGCCGCGGATGCGCGGGATGTCGATGACACCGTCACCCATCATGCCGCGGTCTTCCAGCAGGTGGGTGGTGGGCGTCATCCAGTCGCAGACATGGAAGGCCATCAGCCTGTCCTTGCCGGCGCGCCGGATCTGTGCTTCGAGTTTCGGGTCCCACCAGACGTGGTACACATCCACGGCCACGCCCAACGCACCGGTACGCGACGGGTCCAGCGCGTCGCAGACGTCCAGTGCCTGCTCCAGGGTGTTGATGCAGGCGCGGTCGGCCGCGTACATCGGGTGCAAGGGCTCGATGGCCAGCGGCATCTTGCTCGCTTTGGCGTATTCCAGCAGTTCGGCAATGCCTTCGCTGACCTGGCTGCGCGACAGCGCGATGTCCTTGTGCGCGGCTTTGCCAGCCAGCGCGCCGGGCAGAGCGCCGACCACCAGCACCAGGCAGGCGGCGTTCAGTTCGCAGGCTTCGTCCACCGCGCGGCGGTTATCTTCACGCGCGGCTTTGAGGCCGGCAGCATCAAGAGCCGGAAACATGCCGCCGCGGCAGTAACCCGACAGTTCCAGCCCATGGGCCTTGACCAGCTTCGAGATAACCGGCAGGCCGGCGGCCGCCACCTGGTCGCGCCACGGCGAGATCGCCCGGATGCCGCGCTGCACGCAGGCTTCGATGATCCCGGTCAGCGGCTGCTCCACCCCCCGGCTTTTGCGCACGGTCGCGGTGTTGATGGAGAGCCAGCGGTGGTCAGCAGAAAAGTCGCGCATGAGATGGGTACCGTGGAAAACGAAGAATTTTTTCAGCGGACGCCGCGGAACCGGCTTTGCCGGGCCGCCAGCGTCGCCCCCTGAGGGGGGAGGCCGCTACACGGAGTGAGTCGGCAACGGGGGGGAGCCATCATTCGACACCATGCAGCGCCAGCAGCGTCTTCATGCGGCGGACCGCCAGCTCGGGTTGCTCGAGCAGGTTCGCCGCATCGGCCAGGCGGAACAGCTCGGCGAAATGCTGCAGCGAGCGTGTGCTTTGCTGACCGCCGACCATGGTGAAGTGGCTCTGGTGGCCGTTGAGCCAGGCCATGAACACCACGCCGGTCTTGTAAAAACGCGTGGGTGCGGCAAAGATGTGGCGCGACAGGGGCACCGTGGGGCCGAGGATGGCGTGGAATTTTTCCACGTTGCCCTGCGCCAGCTCGCCCAGCGCCGCACTGGCGGCCGGTGCAATCGCGTCGAAGATGCCCAGCAGCGCGTCGCTCTGGCCGTGGAACAGTTCGCTGCCTTGGCCGTCACCGGCGATCAGCTCGGCGTAGTTGAAGTCGTCGCCGGTGTACATGCGCACGCCCGAAGGCAAACGCCGGCGCATGGCGATTTCCTTTTCCTTGGCCAGCAGCGAGATCTTGATGCCGTCGACCTTGTCCGGGTGCGCGGCGATGATGCCCAGCGCCGTGTCCATGGCGGCATCGACATCCTTCGTTCCCCAGTAGCCAGCGAGCGCCGGGTCGAACATCTCGCCCAGCCAGTGCAGCACCACCGGCTGTTTCGCCTGGCGCAGGATGCGGTCATACACGCGTTCGTAGTCGGCCGGCGATGTGGCAACGCGGGCCAACGCGCGGCTGGCCATGACGATCAGTTTGCCGCCCAGCTTTTCGATCGCCGCCATCTGTTCTTCGTAGCCGGCGATGACTTCATCGACGGTCTTCACGTTTTCCAGCACCAGGTGGTCGGTGCCGCAACCGGAAGCGACCAGCGCACCCGGCACATGCTTCGCGGCGTCCAGCGAGCGGCGTATCAGTTCCAGCGAGGTCGGCCAGTCCAGGCCCATGCCGCGCTGTGCGGTGTCCATGGCTTCGGCCACGCCCAGGCCCAGCGACCACAGGTGGCGCCGGTAGGCGATGGTGGCGTCCCAGTCGATGGCACTGTGGACCCAGGGGTCCATCACGGCGAGCGGGTCGGCCACCACGTGCGCTGCCGAATAGGCGATGCGGTTGAAGGCCACACCGGCTGCAGGACGCACCGGTGCGCTGCCTTGCAGTTTGTAGGGTTGCAGGCCGCGGGTGGGTACGGGCAGTGAAAGGGTCAAAGCCATGAATTCGCCTCTTTATGTATCAAATCGGGCTCCAGCCCTTGTTGCGCCTGCGTAAGCAGCTATCAAACCTGTAGCGCGGGAACATCCACCCAGCGGCGCTCTTTCCAGCTTTCCAGTGCCGCCTCGACCAGCTGCACGCCTTTGGCACCTTCGGGCAGGGTCCATTTGTAGGGCTCGTTTTCGACCACGTGGCGGATGAAGTGCTCCCACTGGATCTTGAAGCCGTTGTCGTAGACCTGGGTGTCCGGCACGTCCTGCCACTGGTCGGAGAAATTCATGGTCTGCTTCTCGTCCGGGTTCCAGACCGGGCGCGGCGTGTTGACGCGCGACTGGGCCTTGCAGGAACTCAGGCCGGCGACGGCCGAGCCGTGGGTGCCGTCGACGTGGAAGGTGACCAGGTCTTCGCGGTTCACGCGGGTGGCCCAGGACATGTTCATCTGCGCAATCACCGGCTCGCCGCCGTGGCCGACCAGTTCAGCGGTGGCGTAGGCCGCGTCGTCGGCGGTGGCCTTGTAAGGCTTGCCAGCTTCGTCCCAGCGCTGGGGGATGTGGGTCGCGCCTATGCAGGAGATGGACTTGACCTCGCCGAACAGGTTGTCCAGCACGTAGCGCCAGTGGCACATCATGTCCAGGATCATGCCGCCGCCGTCTTCTTGCCGGTAGTTCCAGCTCGGGCGCTGGATCGGCTGCAGGTCGCCTTCGAACACCCAGTAGCCGAACTCCAGGCGCACCGACAGCATCTTGCCGAAGAAGCCGGCGCGGCGCAGCATGTCGAGCTTGCGCAGGCCGGGCAGGAACAGCTTGTCCTGCACCGCGCCGTGTTTCAGGCCGGATTGTTCAGCCAGGCGCGCGATCTCGACGGCTTCGTTGAGGTTGGTGGCAATCGGCTTTTCGCAGTAGACGTGTTTGCCGGCACGAATCGCACTGGCCAGCAGGGTCGGGCGCATCTGCGTGGTGCCGGCGTCGAAGAAGACCGTGTCGTCCGGGTTGGCCAGGGCCTGGTCGAGGTCGGTGCCCCAGCGGGCTATGTTCCAGGCCTTGGCCAGCGCCTCCATTTTCTCGGCGTTGCGGCCGATCAGGATGGGATCGGGCATCACCTTGTCGCCGTTGGACAGGGTGACGCCGCCCTGTTTGCGGATCGCGACGATGGAGCGGATCAGGTGCTGGTTCATGCCCATGCGTCCGGTGACGCCGTGCATGATGAGTCCTAGTCGTTGGGTGGCCATGGGGTTCCTTGGAGAGGGGTGGGGAATGCGGCGGCTGCACCGGGAGGGTCGGGCAAAGGCATGAAAGCCTGTGCCGGCCCACGCCGGTGCGCGCGGTCGCGGGGATTACTGGGGGGCGAGGCCGGCGGCCTTGACCAGCACGGCGTTGCTCTTGATCTCGTCCTTGATGTAGCTGTCGAACTGCTCGGGCGAGAGCGTCCAGGCATCGGCGCCGAGGGTGGCGAAGCGTTCCTTGACTTCAGGCGTGTTCAGCGCCTTGACCACTTCGTCGTGCAGGCGGTTGACGATGTCGCGTGGCGTCTTGGCCGGGGCCATCATGCCGATCCAGAAGTTGAACTCGGAACCGGGCACGCCGGCTTCTGCGGTGGTCGGCACCTGGGGCAGGGCGGTCGCGCGCTTGGGCGAGCCGACGGCAAGGGCCACCAGCTGGCCGCTGCGGATCTGGCCGATCACCGGGGCAATCGGCGAGAAGTAGTAGTCGACGCGGCCGGACATCACTTCGGTCACGGCTTCGCCGGATCCCTTGAACGGGATGTTGGTGGCCTCGATTTTGGCGGCGAGCTTGAACTTCTCGGCGTTCAGGTGGGTGGCGCTGCCCTGGCCGGCGGAAGCGAAGTTCATGCTGCCCGGCTTGGCGCGCGCGGCGGCCAGCAGTTCCTGCAGGGTCTTGATGTTTTTCGAGGGCGACATGACCAGCACGTTGGGGGTGCTGGAGATCGGTGTCACGCCGACGAAGTCGGTGCTGGTGTCGAAGGGCAGCTTGGCGAAGGTCGAGGGGCTGACCGTGTGCGAGGACGAGTGGACCATGATGGTGTAGCCGTCCGGCGCGGCCGTTGCGACCGCTGCCTGGCCGATGGTGCCGCTGGCGCCGCCGCGGTTGTCGATGATCAGGGTCTGGCCCATGCTCTGGCCCATCTTGTCGGCGATGGCGCGGGCAATGATGTCGGTGGTGCTGCCTGCAGCAAACGGCACGATCACGCGGATCGGCTTGTTCGGGTAGGCACCCTGGGCGCTGGCGGCCAGCGGCGAGAGCGCGGCCAGCACGGTGAGGGAGGTCAGCGAAGCCAGGGCGGCGCGGCGTGCAAAGGTCATGGTTGTCTCCTGAGGGTCGTTTGGAAGAAACGGAAGTCCGGCAAACACAAAGCAGGCCGGAGTTTACGCCTAATTCACCATTAAGTGAATTAAGAATTGTAAAAACAATCCCGGTAGCGCGTCAATGCGGGCTTGTTTCAGTTTCTAAGGACATACCCTAGGATCACGTCGGACATGTGCGAGAGGCGCTCATGGCGCGCCTTGGGCGTCATCAGGTCGCGCCCGAAAATTGCCGACAGCGTGTGGTTGTTCGACAGGTAAAAATAAGCCATGCCGGCAATCGACACGTAGAGCTGTAGCGGATCGATGCCGCCGCGGAACAGGCCGTCGGCGCGCCCGCGCTCCAGGATTTCGGCCAGCGTTTCGATCAGCGGCGAGTTGGTTTCCCGCGCCCGGCTGGACATCGCCAGGTGCCGGCCCTGGTGCAGGTTTTCACTGTTGAGCAGGGTCAGGAATTCGGGATGTTCGAGGTAATACTCCCAGGTGAATTCGGTGAGCCGCCGGATCGCCTGCGCGGGTGGCATGTCGCGCAGGTGCAGCCTGGTTTCCGCCTCGCGGATGTGGGCGTAGGCCTGCTCCAGCACCGCCAGGAACAGCTCGTCCTTGCTGGTGAAGTAGTAGTAGATCAGGCGTTTGTTGACGTCGGCGCGTTCGGCAATGCGGTCCACCCGCGCACCGCCCAGGCCATGCTGGGCAAACTCGTCGCGGGCGGCCAGCAGGATGGCCTGCTGGGAGCGGTCGGCATCGCGCGAGCGCGGTTCGCTGGCTTTTGCAGGCTTGGTTTTGGCGCTTGGCATGGCGGTAAATTTAACTGTTTGGTGAATTAATGCAAGACCGAGCGTCATGCGGCGGCCGGCAGCGAAGCGCTGTCGGCATCGGATGACAGCGACTGTACCAAGCTGTGTTCATAATGAGGCAGGTATCGGCCACCCCGCGCTGCTGCCACTTCAAGGAGACAGCCATGAATGATTCGACCACCCCGAAAGACGGCGACTTTGCGAGCTGGGTTGACGAAAAGTCCGAGGCACTCAAGTTCGAACTCGGCGAGAAATTCCCGGTACCGCCGACCGAGTTGCATTCACCTTCGGTGCACGCGGAGACCAGCCGGCAAAAGCTCGAAGAAGTGTTGCTCGAGCATGAGGAGCCGACCGCGGAGCTGCTCGAGGAGATCCAGGCGCTGGAAAATGCGCCACCCCTGAGCGACGAGGAACTGGCCCGCCAGGCGCTGGAAGCCGGTGGTGCTGACGGCGACAACAAAACTCCCGAGTAGCTGGCTCCCACGATCGCTCAGTCCGAGCCTGCGGCAGCTCCCTGCCCCTTGCACTGAAAAAGGGGCCGTTGCGCCTGCGGTCTGGCAAAGCCAGTCCCGCGCGCCGGCTGGCAGGAAGAGGTTTTGCCACGGTGCACAGGTGCGCCTGCGTCCATTCCAGCGGCACAATATCCAGATGACCCAACAACTCGCCGGCCATCTTCTTGTTCAATGCCTTGTGGCCCAGGGCGTCACCCATGCCTTCGGCGTCCCGGGTGAAAGTTATCTCGCCGTGCTCGACGGCTTTCACGCGTATCCCGACCAGATCCGTTTTGTCATCAACCGCCAGGAGGGCGGTGCCGCCTTCATGGCCGAAGCCCATGGCAAGTTGACCGGCCGGCCCGGCATCTGTTTTGTGACGCGTGGCCCGGGCGCGACCAATGCCTCCATCGGCGTGCACACCGCCTTCCAGGATTCCACGCCCATGATCCTGTTTGTCGGCGACGTGGCCAGCGACACGCGCGACCGCGAGGCCTTCCAGGAGGTGGACTACAGCAGCTTCTTCGGTCCTTCCACCAAAGGCATGGCCAAGCGGGTGGAGCGTATCGACGATGCGCGGCGCATTCCGGAATATGTGGCGCGGGCCTTTGCCACCGCGATGAACGGCCGGCCCGGCCCGGTGGTGCTGGTGCTGCCGGAAGACATGCTGACGCAGACCGTGGACGTGGAGCCGCTGCCGCGCGTCGAGGCGGTCGAGGCCTGGAGCGACCCCGGTTCGCTGCGCACACTGCGCGAAATGCTGCTGCAGTCCGAGTGCCCGCTGGTGATTGCCGGCGGTGGCGGCTGGACGCCGCAGGCCGCGCAGGCGCTGCAGCGTTTTGCCGAAAACTGGTCGTTGCCGGTGGGCAATGCCTTCCGTTTCCAGGACACCTTCGACAACCACCACCCGCTGTACGCCGGCGATGTCGGCATCGGCCTGAACCCGAAACTCGCCGCGCGTATCAAGCAGGCCGACCTGATTCTGGCCATCGGCCCGCGCCTGGGCGAAATGACCACCGGCGGCTACACGCTGATCGAGGCGCCGCGGCCGAAACAGAAGCTGGTGCACATCCATGCCAGCGCCGAGGAGCTCAACCGCGTGTTCCAGGCCGACCTGGCGATCAACGCCACCATGAATGCGGCGGCGCGCTCGCTGGAAGTGCTGACCGCGCCCGTGTCGGTGCCCTGGCAGGCCTGGGCCGAGTCGGCCAACGCGGATTACCTGGCCAACATCGACCCCGCCAACGCCGGCGTGGTGCTGCCGGGCAGCATCGACATGCCGGCCATTGTCGCCACGCTGAAGAAGCTGCTGCCGGAAGATGCCGTGCTGACCAACGGCGCCGGCAACTTCGCGAGCTGGGTGCACCGCTTCTTCCAGCACCACGGACTGGTCAAGGGCTTGAAAACGCAGCTGGCGCCGACCGTCGGTGCCATGGGTTACGGCGTGCCGGCCGGCATTGCGGCGGCCATCACCACCGGCCGGACCGCCTTCACGATTGCCGGCGACGGCGACTTCCTCATGAACGGCCAGGAGCTGGCAACGGCGGTGCAGCATGGCGCGAAAAGCATCGTGCTGCTGCTCAACAACGGCATGTACGGCACCATCCGCATGCACCAGGAACGCGAGTACCCGCGCCACGTCAGCGGCTCCAGCCTGCAGAACCCGGACTTCTGCGCGCTGGCACGGGCCTATGGCTACAGCGCGACGCGCATTACCCGCACCGAGGAGTTTGAAGCGGTCATGCGCCAGGCGCTGCAGGGCAAGGAAGGCGCGCTGATCGAAATCATGCTGGACCCCGAGGTCATCAGCACGCGCGGCACCCTGAGCAATATCACCACTGCGGCGCTACAGAAAAAGTAGCTGGCTGCGCTGATCCCATGAGGACTGGGATCGGTTTTATTTTGGATCAGGCATAAAAAAAGGGCCACTCGCGTGGCCCTTTTGTCGGGTCTGGTCCGCCCGAAGGCAAGTCAAACCCTTCGCGTCGAGTTACTTGACGTGCTTGCCGATCAGGCCAGCCATCTCGAACATCGACACCTGCGCCTTGCCGAAAACGGCACGCAGTTTTTCGTCGGCGTTGACCATGCGCTTGTTGATCTTGTCCTGCAGACCCTTGGCCTTGATGTAGACCCAGAGCTTGCGCACGATCTCGGTGCGGGGCAGCGCAGCAGCGCCAACCACAGCCGACAGGGCGGGGCTCAGTGTCAGAGGCTTCATGAACGCTGCGTTGGGCGTACGCTTTTTGGCGGGCGCTTTTTTGGCAGGCGCTTTTTTCGCGGCTGCTTTTTTCGCAGGAGCAGCTTTCTTCGCTGCTACTTTCTTCGCAGGGGCCTTCTTCGCAGGAGCTGCTTTTTTCGCAGCTACTTTCTTTGCCGGTGCAGCCTTCTTTGCGGCTGCTTTTTTTGCCGGTGCTTTTTTTGCAGTTGCCATGATTGATTTTCCTTCTAGAAGTTGATAAATCACCAATGCAGATAACTACTCTTCACTGGCAAGGGGGATGCTACTGGAGAAAACCACTGTTTCATAGGGAAAATGCTTTTTTTTTGGTCTTTTCTGTTGCTGATTTACCTCTGAAAATCGAAAAATCCCCAATGAAAATCGCTGGGCGGCCGCACCCCGGCGGGCTTCACGCGTGCTGCGGGGCGCTACTACGGCGGAAAACTGCGGGCCTTCACCGACACTTTTGTTCGTATCGGCGGCACGCTGGCGAGACCACAGCGGCCTCATGCAGCACAACAGGTAGTGCGCTTAACACCGCGCCAGCACTGTGCATTTTCTCCTTGTGCCTGCCCGCAGTGATGACCAGGGAGCGCATTTCGCGCTACACCAGGTGCAGGCCCCAGTGCCCCATCTGCTCCCGGCCCAGCGCGGTGACAGCCACCACGCGGCTGTGTTTCTTCCGCTCTATCCAGTGCGCCGACTGCAGGTGCTCGGCCAGCGCGGCGCCCAGCGCACCGCCGAGGTGGTCCCGGCGCTCCGACCAGTCGAGGCAGCGGCAGGCAAACTGCCGACGCCGCGCGCGCACGCCCTCGAGGTCCACGCCCAGGGTGGTGAAGGCCCTGGCGCCTTTGCTGGTGAGTTCGAGTTGCTTGCCCGCCGTGTCGCTGCTGTCGTTGACCAGCCAGCCCTTGCGCAGCAGCAGCGCCAGCAGACCGGTGCCCAGGCTGCCGGCCAGGTGGTCGTAACAGTAGCGGGCCTGGCGGATGGGCTCGGCCGCCGGGGCGGGCTCGGGCTGGCGCCGGGGCGCGACACGCATCAGCGACTCCACCAGCTGCGCCACCTGCTCGGACGCCAGACGGAAGTATTTGTGCCGCCCCTGGGAGGTGCCCGCCAGCAGCCCGTCATCGAGCAGGCGCCTGAGGTGGGCGGTGGCGGTGGCCGGCGTGATGCCGGCGCCCAGGGCCAGCTCCTTGGCGGTCAGGGCGCGGCCTTCCATCAGCAGCGCCAGCATCTGGATACGGCGCGGGTCGCCCACGGTGGCGGCGAGGCGGGCAAGGTCGGGCTCTGCATTCATGGTTTGATGTTAAGCAAACTGTTGTTGCTCGACAAGTCAGGCGCGGCTCGCGACACTGGAGGCCTTTTTAGCAAGAGGGCAGACCATGGCCGAATTCACCGCAGACATCACCTGGGAGCGAGGTGCCCAGGATTTCCTGGGCGGGCGTTACAGCCGGCGCCACCGGATGTCTTTCGACGGCGGCGCCGAGGTACCGGGCTCGTCCTCGCCGCATTCGGTACCGCTGCCGATGTCCGACGCCGCTGCGGTCGATCCGGAGGAAGCTTTTGTGGCCTCGCTGGCCAGCTGCCACATGCTCTGGTTCCTGGCGATTGCCGCGAAACGCAAATTCTGCGTGGACCGCTACAGCGACGCCGCGGTCGGCGTGATGGCAAAAAATGAACAGGGAAAAATGGCGATGACCGTGGTCACCCTCAGGCCTGCGGTGGTTTTTTCGGGCGAGCGCCTGCCCACCCGCGACCAACTGGACCAGTTGCACCATGAAGCGCATGAGGAGTGCTACATCGCGAACTCGGTAAGGACCGAGGTCCGCTGCGAGCCGGTGGTGGTTGATGCTTGAAGCGGCCCTCCAGCCGCCTGCCGATCCCGTCGCTGCCGTCACCCACCCCGACCCCTGGCCGTATTACCGGCAACTGCGCGAAACGCGGCCCTTGTATTTCGACGCCGGCCTGAAGCTCTGGGTGGCCTGCAGCCAGGCCGTGATCGCCGAGGCCTTGCACCACCCCGCATTGACCGTGCGCCCGCCTGGCGAGGCCGTTCCAGCCGCGCTGCAGGGCACGGCGGCCGGCGAGGTGTTTGCGCGGCTGGTGCGCATGACGGACGGGGCCTTCCATGCGGCCCACAAGCCGGCCGTGGTGCAGGCGGCGCGGCGCTGGAGCCTGGCCGACGTGGCTGGCGCCAGCGCGGCCGCAGCATCCGATCTGTGCCCGCGCCTGGCCGCCAACAGCTTGCTGGGCTGGTTGCCGGTACAAACCATGGCGCGGCTGCTGGGGGTGCCGGACAGCCGTCTGGACGCCACCTGCGGCCAGGTTCAGGCCTTTGTCCAGGGCATCGCCCCCGGCGTCCCGGAAACGGCCGTGGCGCTCGCTTCAGAGGCTGCCCAGGCCCTGATGGCCCAGGGTGGGGCGCTGGGCCTGGACGCGGTGCAGGCGGCCAACCGTATCGCCCTGATGCAGCAGTCGCTGGACGCCACGGCCGGGCTGCTGGGCCACACCGTGCTGATGCTGCGGCGGCATCCGGCGCTGGCGGACGCCGCCGACCAGTCGCTCTCGGTCATGCGCAGTTTTGTGACCGAGGTCGAGCGGCACCAGGCGCCGATCCAGAACACCCGGCGTTTTGCGGCCCAGGCCTTGCTGCTGGCCGGACAGCCGCTTGAAACGGGGCAGGGCGTGTTGCTGCTGCTGGCCAGCGGCAACCGCGATGCGGCGCTGAATCCGCAACCCGACCGCTTCGATCCGCAGCGCAGCGACGCCCGCAGCCTGGGTTTTGGCGCCGGTGCCCACGCCTGCCCGGGCGCTGCGGTTGCTATCGAAACAGTAGCTGCCTGCGCACGCCGGATCAGGGCTGGAGGTCAATTTGACCAGTACTTCGGGAGGCTGGCGGGGTTTCGCCCGCTGGGCAATGCGCGCATCCCGGTGTTTGAAGAATGATGCGACACAACAAAGGAGCACACCATGATCTCAGTGATTTTTGAAGTCTGGCCGGATCCGGCCCACCGCGAGGGCTACCTGAACTGGGCGGCTGAACTCAAGACCGAACTGCTCAAGATGGACGGCTTCATCTCGATCGAGCGCTTCCAGAGCCTGTCCGAGCCCGACAAGCTGCTGTCGCTGCAGTTCTGGCGTGACGACGCCTGCCTGACGGCCTGGCGCAACCTGGAGGCGCATCGCGCCGCGCAGAATGCCGGCCGCAGCAGCATGTTCAGGGACTACCGGCTGCGCATCGCCGAGGTGACGCGCGACTACGGCCTGAAGGAGCGCGACGAGGCGCCTGCCGATTCACGCCGGGCGCACGGCTAACGCCTGCGGGAGCAGGCGCCGGGCCGCGGCCGTGTTCAGATGCCGGCCAGCGCGACCGAGTTTTCCAGCGCCTGCCCGCCGCCGTAGCTGTCCTGCACCGGCGGCACGCCGCCTTTGGTCACGCGGATGGCGCAGTACTTGAACTCCGGGATCTTGGCAAACGGGTCCAGCGCCGCGTTGGTCAGCTTGTTGATGGCCGCCTCGTAGTAGCAGAAGGGCACAAACACCGCGCCGCGTGGCGAGCTTTCGTCCGCCCGTGCATACAGCGCGACCTTGCCGCGGCGCGATTCGATGGTCACCACATCGCCGGGCTGGCCGCCGAGCGCAGCCAGGTCCAGCGGGTGCACCAGCGCCACCGGATCGGGCTCGATGGCGTCCAGCACCGTGGCACGCCGTGTCATGCTGCCGGTGTGCCAGTGTTCCAGCTGTCGCCCGGTGATCAGCACCATCGGGTACTCGGTATCCGGACGCTCGGCTGCCGGGATGATGTCCGCCGGGACGAACTTTGCCCGGCCGGTTTCGCGCGGAAAGCTGTCCACGAAAACCACCGACTGGCCGGGATCGCCTTCCTTCATGCAGGGATAGGTGACCGAATGCTCCCGGTCCAGCCGGTCCCAGGTGATGCCGGCGATGCTGGGCATGGTGTGGCGCATCTCGTCGAAAACTTCGCTGACATGGTTGTAGTGCCAGCCGCAACCCATGCGGTTGGCAATCTGCGTGATGATCCACAGGTCCTGGCGCGCGTCACCGGGCGGGTTGATGGCCTTGCGGCCCATCTGCACCAGGCGGTCGGTGTTGGTGAAGCTGCCGTCCTTTTCAGGGAAGGCGCTGGCCGGCAGGATCACGTCGGCCAGGTAGGCGGTTTCGGTCAGGAAAATGTCCTGCACCACCAGGTGCTCCAGCGCCGCCAGCGCTTCGCGCGCGTGATTGGCGTCCGGGTCGGACATGGCCGGGTTTTCGCCCTGCACATACATGCCGCGTATGCCGCCCTTCTTGATTGCGTGCATCACTTCCACCACGGTCAGGCCGACCTGGTCGTCGAGCGAGCCTTCGGGCACTTTCCAGGCTTTTTCGAAGCTGGCGCGCACCGTGGGGCTGGAGACATGCTGATAGTCGGGGAACATCATGGGGATCAGGCCCGCGTCCGACGCGCCCTGCACATTGTTCTGGCCGCGCAAGGGATGCAGGCCGGTGCCGGGACGGCCGATCTGGCCGGTCATCAGCGACAGCGCGATCAGGCAGCGCGCGTTGTCGGTGCCGTGCACGTGCTGTGACACGCCCATGCCCCAGAGGATCATTGAAGCTTTGGAGGTAGCATAAAGACGTGCCACATAACGCAGCGTGTCGGCATCGATGCCGCAGATCGGTGCCATCAGTTCGGGCGTGTAGCCCTCGACATTCTTGCGCAGCTCTTCGTAGCCAATGGTGCGGCTGTCGATGAAGTCCTGGTCCACCAGGCCTTCGGTCACGATGACGTTCATCATGGCGTTCAGCATGGGCACGTCGGTATCGGGCTTGAACTGCAGGTGGCGGTGCGCCATGCGGGTCAGGTCCGAGCGGCGCGGATCCATCACGACGAGTTTGGTGCCGTTCTTGACTGCATTCTTGATCCAGGTGGCGGCCACCGGGTGGTTCACCGTCGGGTTGGCGCCGATGATCACGACCACATCGGCCTTGGTCACGTCCATCACCGGGTTGGACACGGCGCCCGAGCCTATGCCTTCGAGCAGGGCGACCACCGAGGAGGCATGGCACAGGCGTGTGCAATGGTCCACGTTGTTGCTGCCGAAACCGGTGCGCACCAGCTTCTGGAACAGATAGGCCTCTTCGTTGCTGCCCTTGGCCGAGCCGAAACCGGCCAGCGACTTCTTGCCGTGGGTATCGCGGATGGCGGCGAGCTTGCCGCCGGCAAATTCAAGCGCCTCTTCCCAGCTGGCTTCGCGGAACACGTCCATCACGCGGTCCGGGTCCATCGTGAAATCGCCGGTCTTGGGCACACCTTCACGGCGGATCAGCGGCTTGGTCAGGCGGTGCGGATGGTGCGCATAGTCGAAGCCGTAGCGGCCCTTGACACACAGCCGCTCATGGTTGGCGGGGCCGTCGCGGCCTTCGACGAAGAGAATCTTGTCGTCCTTGACGTTGTAGGTCAGCTGGCAGCCGACGCCGCAGTAGGGGCAGACCGACGCCACCTGCTTGTCCGGGACAGCCAGGGCGGCTTCGCGGGCGGGCATCAGCGCGCCGGTCGGACAGGCCTGCACACATTCACCGCAGGCCACGCAGGTGGACGCGCCCATGGCGTCGTCCATGTCGAACACAATCTTGGCCTGGTCACCGCGGAAAGCCAGGCCGATCACGTCGTTGACCTGTTCGTCGCGGCAGGCGCGCAGGCAGCGTGTGCACTGGATGCAGGCGTCGAGGTTGACGGCGATGGCGGGGTGCGACAGGTCCTGGCGTACCTGCTGGCGTGCCTCGAAGCGCGGCTTGCCGACGCCGATTTTTTCGGCCCACTGGTCGACCTCGTTGTGGCGCGTGTAGTCCTTTTCGGGCATGTCGGACAGCAGCAGCTCGAGCACCAGCTTTTGCGAGGCGACGGCGCGTTCGCTGTCGGTGACGACCTTCATGCCGGCCGCCGGGGCGCGGCAGCAGGAGGGCGCCAGCACGCGTTCACCGTTGATCTCGACCATGCAGGAGCGGCAGTTGCCGACGGCTTCCAGGCCCTCCTTGAAACACAGGTGCGGGATTTCCACACCTTCGCGCTTGGCCACCTGCAACAGGGTTTCGGTGGTGCGGCCCTGGACTTCACGGCCGTTGAGGCTGAAGCTCACCAGCGGCGCGTCCAGCTCGGCGAGTTCTTGTCTTGTGATTGCATTCATGGTGTTGCCTTTGTCTTTGGGGGCAGATCGTTCAGGCGAGTTCGTGGGCGAAGTACTTGACGACGCAGTCCACCGGATTCGGCGCGGCTTGCCCGAGGCCGCAGATCGATGCATCGCGCATGACCAGCGACAGGTCGGCCAGCAGGGGCAGGTCCCATTTGGGCTGTTCCATCAGGTGCGCCGCTTTGGCCGTGCCGACACGGCAGGGCGTGCACTGGCCGCAGGATTCGTGGTGGAAGAACCGCATCATGTTGCGCGCCGCGTCGGTCGCGGTGTCCTGGTCGGACAGGATCATCACGGCTGCCGAGCCGATGAAACATCCATAGGGCTGCAAGGTGTCGAAGTCCAGCGGGATGTTGTTCATGCTGGCCGGCAGGATGCCGCCGGAGGCGCCGCCGGGCAGGTAGGCGTAGAAGGTCTGGCCATCCAGCATGCCGCCGCAATATTCGTCAATCAGCTCCTGGATGGTGATGCCGGCGGGTGCCAGTTTCACGCCCGGCTCTTTCACGCGGCCCGAGACCGAGAAGGAACGCAGGCCCTTGCGGCCGTTGCGGCCGTGCGAGGCGAACCACTCTCCGCCTTTTTCAAGGATGTCGCGCACCCAGTACAGGGTTTCGAAGTTGTGCTCCAGCGTGGGCCGGCCGAACAGGCCGACCTGGGCCACGTAAGGCGGGCGCAGGCGCGGCATGCCGCGTTTGCCTTCGATGGACTCGATCATGGCCGACTCTTCGCCACAGATGTAGGCGCCGGCGCCGCGGCGCAGCTCGACTTCGGGCATGCCCAGCATCAGTGGGGACGCCCGGAGCTTGTCCAGCTCGGCCTCGAGCATGCCGCGGCAGCCGTGGTATTCGTCGCGCAGGTAGACATAAATTTTCTCGATGCCGACCGCCCAGGCGGCAATCAGCATGCCTTCGAGGAACCGGTGCGGGTCCCGCTCGAGGTAGACGCGGTCCTTGAAGGTGCCGGGCTCGCCTTCGTCGATGTTGACCGCCATCAGGCGTGGGCCTTGTTCGGCCCGAACGATGCGCCATTTGCGGCCGGACGGGAAACCTGCGCCACCGAGGCCGCGCAGGCCGGAGTCTTCCATGGTCTTGAGGACCGCCTCGACATCCCGTTTGCCCGACACACATTGCTGCAGCAGGCTGTAACCACCGGCAGCCTGGTAGGCCGCGAAGTCCACGAAGCCCTCAGGCACGTGTTTGGTTGCGCCGGCCGCAACCGTGGCCATCACGGCTTCGCAGCTGGCGTTCGGCACCGGGTTTTGCCCGACCACCACCGCCGGGGCCTGCTCGCAGCGCCCGATGCAGGGTGCGGCGATGACCCGGATGTCCCGGCCCAGCAGCCCGGGCAGTTTGGCCAGCAGGTCCTGGGCGCCGGCCATCTCGCAGGACAGGCCGTCACAGACCCGCACCGTGAGCGGGGCCGGCGCGGCTTCGCCTTCCTTGACCACGTCGAAGTGGTGGTAGAAGGTCGCGACTTCGTAGACCTCGGTCTGCGCCAGGCGCATTTCCTGCGACAGCGCCGCGAGGTGGGCGGCGGACAGGTGGCCGAAGTGGTCCTGCAGCTTGTGCAGGTGTTCGATCAGCAGGTCGGCCTGGCGCGACTCTGTCCCGAGCAGCCGCTGGACATCGGCCAGCGCCGCCGGATCGACGCGGCGGCCTTTGGGCGCCTCGCGTTTTCTCTGTTTGGAGGAGGCCTCCAGGACGGCGATGGGGATGACGGGATAGTTCATGTGGGCTGTTGATTTTTGAGTGCGCGGGAGAGCCCGCTAGATGACGTGTTCGGTTCGTAACTCGGCGATGTACTCGGCGCTGTAGCCGAGTTGCGTCAGCACTTCGTCGGTGTGTTCACCGAGCAGGGGCGAACGCGTGACTTCGGTAGGGCTGTCGGACAGCTTGATCGGATTGCCCACGGTCAGGTACTTCCCGCGCGTGGGGTGATCCACCTCGACGATGGTGCCGGTGGCCCGCAGGGCGGGTTCCTCGGCGATTTCCTTCATCGAGAGGATGGGGCCGCAGGGAATGTCGTATTTGTTGAGGATGTCCATGGCCTCGAATTTGGTCTTGGTCATGGTCCACTGCTCGATACGCGCGAAGATGGGCTTGAGGTGCAACAGGCGGGCCGCGGCGGTGGCGTAGGCCTCGTCGGTGATCCAGCCTTCCTCGCCGATGACCTTGCAAACGGCCGGCCACACAGCGCCCTGCGTGATGAAGTAGATGTAGGCGTTGGGGTCGGTTTCCCAGCCCTTGCACTTCAGGATGGAACCCGGCTGGCCGCCACCGGAGGCGTTGCCGGCCCGCGGGACGGCCGAGCCGAACTTGCCGTCCGGGTACTGGGGGTACTCATGCATGGTCCCGGTGCGTTCCAGGCGCTGCTGGTCGCGCAGCTTGACGCGGCACAGGTTGAGAACAGCGTCCTGCATCGGCGCCAGCACCTTCTGGCCGCGGCCGGTGGTGGTGCGCTGGAACAGCGCAGCCATGATGCCGAGCGCCAAATGCAGGCCGGTGCCGCTGTCGCCGATCTGGGCGCCGGTGACCATGGGGGGGCCGTCGTCGAAACCGGTGGTGGATGCCGAGCCGCCGGCGCACTGCGCGACGTTCTCATAGACCTTGCAATCTTCATAAGGCCCGGGGCCGAAACCCTTGACCGACGCCACAATCATGCGCGGATTGAGCGCCTGGATGTGCTCCCAGGTGATGCCCATGCGGTCCAGCGCGCCCGGCGCAAAGTTCTCGACCAGCACGTCGCAGGTCTTGATCAGTTCGTCGAGCACCTGTTTGCCCTTGGCGTTTTTGGTGTTCAGCGTGATCGATCGCTTGTTGTGGTTCAGCATGGTGAAGTACAGGCTGTCCACACCGGGAATGTCGGCCAGCTGGCCGCGGGTGGCGTCGCCCTCGCCGGCGCGCTCCACCTTGATGACGTCCGCGCCAAACCAGGCCAGCAACTGGGTGCAGGTCGGACCCGACTGGACGTGGGTGAAATCGAGGATGCGTACGCCGTCTAGTGCTTTACTCATGAAATTCCTGCCTGAAAGTTGAAATAGGGGATTCAAAGCTGCTTCCGGCAGCGCCAGCGGCCGGTTCAACCCCTATGTTAATCACTGGGTCCATGCGTTTCAGGTTCAGGCAGTTTTGCCCGGAGCAGTGAGCTGCATTTCAAGTTCCGTCAGGCGTTTTTTCAGGTTTCGCTCTTCGGCAAAACGGGCGGTCTCGTCGCGGATCACGGCCACAATCGCCGATACCTTGCCGTCGGCGCTGTGCAGCAGGGCCACGGTGAAGGCGATGGACAGGGTGTGCCCGTCCTTGTGGACCGCCGGAACCCGCAGCACATCGTTGCCATACCGGGTCTTTCCGGTCGCCATGGTCTGGTTGTAGCCATCCCAATGGCGTTGCTGCTGGCGCTGCGGAATGATGATGTCCAGCGACTGGCCCAGCGCCTCGCTTTCGGCAAAGCCGAACATGCGCTGCGCAGCGGGATTCCACAGGGTGATGGCACCCCCGGCGTCGGAGGCGACGATGGCATCCCCCACCGCCTCGACAAGTTGCTTCAGGTCGGCTGTTGTTTGCATAAGTCCTGTCCCGGTGCTGGCAAATAAGCTGGCAGATGTGCCTCAAAGAAAGACGGCGCTCAATTTGAACGCCGTCTTGTCATGCCTTCAAGATCAAGGCCTCAAGCCCGGTGTTCAGACGGCTTTCGCCGCATGAATCGCCGCGATTTCGTCCTTGCTGTAGCCGAGTTCGGCCAGAACTTCGTCGGTATGTTCGCCCAGCAGCGGCGATGCCGTCACTTCGGGCTTGGTGTCAGAGAACTTGATCGGGCTGCCCACGGTGAAGTAGCTGCCGCGCACCTTGTGCGGTACTTCGACGATGGAGCCACTGGCGCGCAAGGATTCGTCATGCAACAACTCCTTCATCGACAGCACGGGCGCGCAGGGGATATCGAACTTGCGGAAGATGTCCACGGCTTCGAACTTGGTCTTGTCAGCGATGAAGGCTTCAATCGTGGCGAAGATGTCCATGATGTGCGGCTGCCGCGCCTTGGCTGTGGTGTAGGCGGGATCGGTTTTCCACTCGGGTTTGCCCAGCGCATCGCAGATCGGCTCCCAGGCGTGGCCCTGCACGGTGAAATAGATATAGGCGTTGGGATCGGTTTCCCAGCCCTTGCACTTGAGAATCCAGCCGGGTTGGCCGCCGCCGCCGGCATTGGCGCCACGCGGCACCACGCCGTCCTTGAAGGCTTCCATTTCATGCGGGTACTGCGGGTACTCTTCCAGGTAGCCCAGGTTGTCCAGGCGCAGCTGGTCGCGCATCTTGACGCGGCACAGGTTGAGCACACTGTCCTGCATGGAGACGGCGACCTTCTGGCCCTTGCCCGTCTGCTGGCGGCCGATGTAGGCCGTCAGGATGCCGATGGCCAGGTGCATGCCGGTATTGCTGTCGCCCAGCGCGGCAGACGAAATGGTGGGGCCGGAGTTCTCGCCCTTCCAGTAGCCGGTGGTGGATGCTGCGCCGCCTGCGCACTGGGCCACGTTTTCGTAAACCTTCAGGTCTTCGTAGTGGTGGCCGTCAGAGAAGCCCTTGACGGATGCCAGAATCATTTTCGGGTTGAGGGACTGGATGTGTTCCCAGGTGAATCCCATGCGGTCCAGCGCGCCCGGACCGAAATTCTCGACCATCACGTCGGACTCCTTGATGAGCCTCTCCAGCACTTCCTTGCCCTCGGGCTTTTTGGTGTCCAGCGTCAGGCCGCGCTTGTTGCTGTTGAGCATGGTGAAGTACAGCGCGTCAGCGCCTTCGATGTCGCGCAACTGGCTACGGGTGACGTCACCAGAGCCAGGACGCTCGACCTTGATCACGTCAGCGCCGAACCAGGCCAGCATCTGGGTACATGCCGGACCTGCTTGCACGTGGGTGAAGTCGATGATTTTGATGCCTGCGAGTGGTTTGTTGCTCATTTGATTTCTCCTAAAGGTGACTCGGGTTACTTCTTCTTGGCGCTTTGCGGGTTCAGGCTGGTGATTCGGCCACTTTCCGTTCCCGCGGTTTCGTCAATGATGGCATTGATCAGGGTCGGTTTGCGCGACTTGATGGCTTCTTCCATGGCGCGGCGCAATTCGTCCGGGGTGGTGGCTTGCACGCCGACGCCACCGAAGGCTTCCATCATCTTGTCATAACGTGCGCCCTTGACGAACACCAGGGGCGACGGATCCTTGCCGCCGGTTACATTCACTTCATCGCCGCGGTATACGCCGTTGTTGTTCATGACGACGATGCAGACCGGCAGGTTGTAGCGGCAGATGGTTTCGACTTCCATGCCGGAAAAACCAAAGGCGCTGTCACCCTCGATGGCGATGACCGGTTGATCGCTTTCCACGGCGGCAGCCACGGCAAAGCCCATGCCGATGCCCATGACGCCCCAGGTGCCGACGTCCAGGCGCTTGCGCGGCTTGTACATGTCGACGATGCTGCGGGTGAAGTCCAGCGCGTTGGCGCCTTCGTTGACCAGCATGGCGTCCGGGTTGGCCTTGACGATGTCGCGCACCACGTTGAGCGAGCTGTGGTAGTTCATCACGGGCGGGTTCTTCGCCAGCGTTTCTGCCATCTTGGCAACGTTCTTGTTCTTGCGGTCGGCGACGGCGCTGGTCCATTCGGCCGGGGCCGTGGCCCAGCTGGAACCGATGCCTGCGAGCAGGGCCGAGACGCAGGAAGCTATGTCTCCGACCAGCGGGGCGTCTATGGCCACATTGCTGTCAGCCTCGGTCGGGGAGATGTCGATCTGAATGAACTTCTGGCCACCGGCGTTTTTGTGGCCCTGACCGCCCCAGGTCTTGCCCTTGCCATGCGAGAGCAGCCAGTTCAGCCGCGCGCCGACCAGCAGCACCACGTCGGCTTCCGGCAGCACGAAGGAGCGGGCGGCCGAGGCACACTGTTCATGGGTGTCTGGCAGGATGCCCTTGGCCATGGACATGGGCAGGTAGGGGATGCCGGTCTTCTCGACAAAGGCCTTGATGTCGGCGTCGGCCTGGGCGTAAGCGGCGCCCTTGCCCAGCAGGATCAGGGGCTTGTTGGCGCTCTTTAGCAGGTCCAGGGCACGCTTGACGGCGTCCGGGGCCGGGATCTGGCGCGGGGCGGCATCGATCACCTTGATCAGCGAAGCCTTGCCGGCCGCGGCGTCCATCGCCTGGCCGAACAGCTTGGCGGGCAGATCCAGGTACACACCGCCCGGGCGGCCGGAGACGGCGGAGCGGATGGCGCGGGCGATGCCCACACCGATGTCTTCGGCATTGAGCACGCGGAAGGCGGCCTTGCACAGGGGCTTGGCGATGGCCAGCTGATCCATCTCCTCGTAGTCACCCTGTTGCAGATCGACGATCTCGCGCTCGCTGGAGCCGCTGATCAGGATCATGGGGAAACAGTTGGTCGTGGCGTTGGCCAGCGCGGTCAAGCCGTTCAGGAAGCCGGGGGCGGACACCGTCAGGCAGATGCCGGGCTTGCCGGTCATGAAGCCGGCGGCGGCGGCGGCGTTGCCAGCGTTTTGCTCATGGCGGAACGAAATCACGCGCATGCCTTCAGCCTGCATCTTGCGGGTCAGGTCCGTGACCGGAATGCCCGGTAGCCCATAGATGGTGGTGAGGCCGTTGAGCTTCAGGGCGTCGATGACAAGTTGAAAACCGTCAGTCTGTTCTGTTGATTGAGTGTCGTTGGTCATGATGGATGTCTCTTCGTTTGACTTCGGTAAGGATGTAACAACAAGTCCGGCAGCATCAGGTGCGCCCAAAAAGACCTGCTGGCAAAATCCGGGGTTTTCCCTCCCGGATTCGCCCTGTCGATCTGGCGCCCGGACAGGTCTTTTGCACCGTCGGGGTATCATAGGAATCGATTCGGGTTTCTCTATTGACCACGGTCAATTTTCGTTGTATTCGGCGCTCCCGAATGCGGCCGAAATCCGGATCCGGTCCAACCCTAAGTCGTCATGCTGTCTGTACAAAACCATCCCGATAGAAATGTCATTCGTGTCCAGTTGGGACAAAACCTCGTCCTCAAGGGAATGACGGCGGAGCAGAGCGCGGAACTGGAGTCTTGCCTGGTCATCGTTGACGCCCAGAAAGGCGACACCCTGCTGCATCAGGGTGCCCACGAGATGGAACAATATTTCATCCTGGAAGGCATCCTCAAACGCGTCGTCACCAATCAGGAGGCGAAGGAAATGATCCTGCGTTTCGCCGATGAACGCGACATGGAAACCAGTTACGCGGCCTGGCGCCTGGGCACCCCCACACCCTACAGCACTGTTTGCGTGACCAAGGTGCGGGTGGCCAAGTTGCCGCTGACGGACTGGGTGGCTTTTCTGGAACGGCACTACGAGATCAAGCAGTCCTTCGAGTACTACGTCATGCGCCTCATGAGCGAAATCATGGCGCATACCATCACCCTGCATTTGCTGGATGCGCCGGGGCGGGTCAAGCGCTTCCTGCGCAAACATCCTGAACTGTTTGACCGCATCCCGAAGAAGGAACTGGCGTCTTACATGAACCTCTCGGCGGAAACCCTGAGCCGTCTCAAGCAGCGCGGAAAAATCTGACTGTGCGATCAGTGTAGAAATAAAAAAAGCCGGGTGATGCACCCGGCTTTTTTGTGGTCGCTGGACCGTCAGTCCACGGGTTGTTCAGCGGCAAATTCATCTTTCTTGGGCGGGCGGACCTTGGCGATAAGCCGGGAGATCAGCGGCCAGAACAACAGGAGAAGAGCCAGTGTCGAGATGCCACCGACCAGCCAGTTGGACCAGAGAATCGACAGCTCGCCCTGGGAAACCAGCATCGCCTGGCGGAAGGCGTCCTCGGCCTTGTCGCCCAGCACCAGCGCCAGAACCAGTGGCGCCAGCGGGTAGTCCAGTTTCTTGAAGAGGTAGCCGATCATGCCGAACAGCATCATGAACCAGATATCCAGCATGGCGTTGTGAACGGTGTAGGCGCCGATTGCGCAGATCACAACGATGACGGGTGCAATGATCGAAAACGGTATGCGCAGGATGGATGCAAACAGCGGCACCGTGGTCAGCACCACAATCAGGCCGACCAGGTTGCCCAGGTACATGCTGGCGATCAGCCCCCAGACAAAGTCTTTTTGCTCGGTAAAGAGCAGCGGACCGGGCTGCAGGCCCCAGATCAGCAGGCCACCGAGCAAAACGGCTGCCGTGGGTGAACCAGGGATACCCAGTGCCAGCATGGGCAGCAGGGCGCTGGTGCCGGCAGCGTGCGCTGCGGTTTCCGGGGCAACAATGCCCTCGATTTCGCCCTTGCCGAAGTTGGCACCGTTTTTGGACATTTTCTTGGCCACGCCATAACTCATGAACGAAGCGGGGGTGGCACCACCGGGGGTGATACCCATCCAGATGCCGATCATCGAGCTCCGCAGCGACGTTGCCCAGTATTTCGGCAGTTTTTTCCAGGTCTGGAACACCACCTTGGCATTGATCTTGGCCGTCTTGCCGGAGAAGGCCAGGCCTTCTTCCATGGACAGCAGGATTTCGCCAATACCGAACAGGCCAATCACGGCGATCAGGAAGTCGAAGCCGCGCATCAGGTCGGGGATGCCGAAAGTCAGGCGCAACTGGCCGGTAACGGTGTCCATGCCGACCGCGGCCAGCGAAAAACCGATACACATGGAAGCCAGGATTTTGAACGGCGACCCCTTGCCCATGCCGACGAAGCTGCAGAAGGTCAGCAGATACACCGCGAAGAATTCAGGCGGGCCGAATTCAAGGGCAAACTCGGCAACCAGTGGTGCCAGGAAGGTGATCATCACCACGGCGACAAAGGCACCGATAAACGAAGAGGTAAATGCCGTCGTCAGCGCTTCCCCGGCGCGTCCGTCCTGGGCCATGGGATAGCCGTCGAAGGTGGTTGCCACAGACCAGGGCTCGCCCGGTATGTTGAACAGGATGGAGGTGATGGCGCCGCCGAACAGGGCCCCCCAGTAGATACACGACAACATGATGATCGCCGAGGTCGGCGGCATCGTGAAGGTCAGGGGCAGCAGAATGGCCACGCCGTTGGCGCCACCCAGGCCGGGCAACACCCCGATCAGCACGCCAAGAATGATGCCCACGAACATCAGGAGGATGTTCATTGGCGTCATGATGACGCTGAATCCGTGAAAAAGCGCGTTTATTTCGTCCATGGAATAGTCAGTCGTTAAAGTTTCAGTGGGCTGGCGCTGGGTCGGCTTAGTAGCCGAGGAAACTCAAGGGGTCCAGGGTGCCCTTGAACAGGGGGACCTTGAACCAGACCTCGAACATGAAGAAAAACAGCGTATTCACAATCAGTGCCGCGATCACGCTTTTCATCGGGGAGAATTTCCCCAGGATGATCATGAACAGGGCGATGTAGATCGCGGAGGCCACGTACAGCCCGATAAACTGGACGGCCAGCACATACACCAGTGCGGGCACAAAAACGGAGAGGACGCGTTTGAGCTGCACGCCATCTACAAATACTTCGGTATTGCGGTTCTTGCCAAACAATGCCTGGTACATGATGCCGGCACCTGAAATGCACAGGACAATGCCGATGTAGAAGGGAAAGTAACCGGCGCCCGGGCCGTCTGTGGTCCAGCCTGCACCCAGTGCATGGCTGCTGAAAACGACCACAACGCCCATGACGAGAACGCAGAAAGCGACGATCGCCTCCATGACATTCGTGGCGACGCCCGTTCGGTGCATGGCACCGGATTCTTGGTTTGGCTCCATGAGCAACTCCGTTGGATATAAGCGCCCCGGAACGGGGCGAACTTTGAATTGAGGGTCGGGTCGGCGAGTTGCCGCCCGACGGGAAGCCCCGCGAGGGGGCTTCTGTCTTATTTCGCGAGGAAGCCGGCTTGCTTCATCAACTCGCGATGCCGGTTCTCGGCGCTACCAAGCCATTTGGTGAACTCTTCGCCGGTCAGAGCCGTCTGGTTGAATGCACCTGTTTCCATGTAGGCTTTCCAGTCCGGCGTTGCACGGATCTTGGCAAACATGTCGAGGTAGAAGTCCACCTGCTCCTTGGAGACACCCGGCGCCATGAAGATGCCGCGCAGCATGGTGTACTCGGTGGGGACGCCGGCTTCCTTGCAGGTCGGGATGTCGGCCCATGACTGGGTGTCGGTCACCTTGGCTGTGTAGGTCATGCGCTTTTCGTCGAACACGCACAAGGCGCGCAATTTGCCGGCACGCCACTGGGCAACGGCCTCAATCGGGTTGTTCACCGTGGAGTCCAGGTGCTTGCCCACCAGTTGCACGGCCACCTCGCCGCCGCCCTTGTAGGGAACGTAGATGAACTTCGTGCCGGTGGCCTGCTCGATGCCAACGGTGATGATCTGGTCTTCCTGCTTGGAGCCGGTGCCGCCCATCTTGATCTTGCTCGGGCCGGCGGCCTTCACCGCAGCCAGGTAATCCTTGGCGTTTTTGTGCGGGCTCTCGGCATTGACCCACAACACGAACTGGTCCAGCGCAAGCATGGACACTGGCGTCATGTCGCGCCAGTTGAACGGAACGCCTGTTGCCATGGGGGTGGTGAACAGGTTGGACAGGGTGATGATGATTTTGTGCGGATCACCCTTGGAGCCCTTGACCTCAAGAAAGCCCTCGGCGCCAGCGCCGCCGGACTTGTTCACCACGATCAGCGGTTCTTTCATCAGCTTGTGCTTGATGACGATGCCCTGGATCAGTCGGGCCATCTGGTCAGCGCCGCCGCCTGTGCCAGCCGGGACAACGAACTCGACCGGCTTGGTAGGCTCCCAGGCGGCGTGTGCGGGAAGGGCGCCCAATGCCATTGCCGCGATGGCGGCCGTCGCAGCCGTTGCAAGGCTGCTCTTGATCATTGCGAGTCTGCTTTTCATTGCGTTGTCTCCTGTGTTGGTTAACTTGAACTTGAAGTGGAAATTCTTGTTGATTCCCTGGCTGGAACGTATCACATCGGTATGGTCTTACCAACCGGGTCAAAACTTCTTGACGGGGGTCAAGTTTGCCCAATTTTCGAGAGACGCTAGGGTTTGTCCGGGGGGTGCCGCCCGCCAACGTAGTGTGGTCGATAGCGTTACTCCCTAGGCTAAATTTCTTTTGCACGCAGTAGGATGAATTTGGGGTTCGGTACATCGTGCACCGGATTTGGGAAAGACATAATTTTTTACAAAAGAGGCAAACCCATGAACAAGCGATGGCTGCTGGTCCTTTCGGTGCCGTTTTCTTTGTCCGTGCATGCGCAGTCGTGCGAGGGAGGCCTGTACCTCAACCCGCAGGTCATCCGTGGAGAGGGCTCTTCGCAGACCGAAAGCGCACTTCGCGAACTGATCGACTTTGTCCGGCCGACCGGCCTGTCTGTTGCTCCGGTCCTGAATATCCGCGAGACGCAGGATGTGCTCAGTGCCATCAAGAAGCCGGTGCCACCGTGCTGGGTCTATGGCAATCCGGTGGTGGGGCTGGCGTCGGCGTACCGGCCGGTGGCGATCAACGTGGATCCCATCCAGTCGGCCGTGCTGCTTCTGGCGGACATCGGGACGGTAAAGGATGGGAAACCGGTTGACCTGAAGTCCCTGCCGCCGGAGCAACAGGCCAAAGTGCTGGCCAAGCTCAAGACGACCAGTTGTTTCGGCATGAAAAGTGGCGTCACCACCTCGCTGGTGAAGGCCGAAAAATTTTGTGGAACGGTGGTGGAAGTGATGCCGCAACAGGGCTTGGGACAGAGCTACCTGCCCACCAAGGCCGCATTCCACTGGCAGGCGGACAGGTGGGTCGGACTGATCACGCGGCTCCAGTCGGCGCAGGCCGCCACCATGAAGAACCATCACGGCACGGATGAGCGCATCCACATGGCCCAGCTTGTGGTGGTGCCGGCGACCAATTCAAGCTGGGGCTACGGGCTGTATGTCCATCCCGGCGCGCCAGCAGATGCGGTGAAGAAGGCGGCAGTCCAGTTCACGTCGCTGAAAACGACCAATGCCCTGCTTCTCAAGGCCCTGGATCTCGGTGCCAAGTACGAATTTGCAACGCCCTCCGATGCAGCCGTACAGGCGATGAAGAAGTCTCTCGCCACCGAGCCCTGACTGCCGCCCCCGGGGGCGGGCCCGGCTCAGGCGGCGAGTTGCAGCCGCACCTGGCCGCTTTCTGCGTGGATGGTCCGGGCGAGCAGCTTGACCAGCGCGTACAAGGTGTCGATGTGCGGTGTCGGCGTCTGTGTCAGCCGGCCCAGTTCCACCACGGAGCCGACCAGGGCGTCGATTTCGGGCGCACGCCCCGCCTCGATGTCCTGCAGCATGGACGTCTTGTGTTTGCCCACCTTCTCGGCGCCCGCAATGCGCTTCTCCAGCGTCACGCGGAAGGTGATCCCCAGCTTCTGGGCGACGTCCTGGGCTTCGCGCATCATGTTGGCCGCCAGTTCGCGAGACAGCGGGAATTCGCAGATGTCCTGCAAGGTGGAGTGCGTCAGGCTGCTGATGGGATTGAACGTCAGGTTGCCCCAGAGTTTGAGCCAGATTTCGGAGCGGATGTTGTCCAGCACGGGGGCCTTGAAGCCGGCGTTCGCAAAACACTCGGAAACACGCGTGACCCGCTCGCTGGTCGTGCCGTCGAGTTCGCCCACCGGAAAGCGGTCCCCCTCGATGTGCCTGACCACGCCCGGCGCCACCAGTTCCGATGCCGGATAAACCACGCAACCGATCACGCGCGCTGGCGGAATCCTGTCGGTCAGGATACCCGTGGGGTCGACGCTATGCACCTGGCTGCCTTCCAGCGCACCGCCGTGTTTGTGAAAATACCAGTAGGGGATGCCGTTCTGCATGGTCACCACGGTGGTGTGCGGCCCGAACAGCTTGGGCAGGTCGTCGGCCACGGCCTCGACCTGGTGGGCCTTCATCGCCAGGATCACCATGTCCTGCGGGCCCGCTTCGGCATAGTTGTTGGTGGCCTTGACGCCGCTGGCGACATGTTCGCTGCCGTCATGCATGATGAGTTTCATGCCGTTCCGGCGGATGGCCTCCAGGTTGGCGCCACGCACGATGAAGGTCACATCTTCGCCAGCCAGCGCCAGTTTCACGCCCACATACCCGCCAATGGCGCCGGCGCCAATGATCGCAATCTTCATACCCGATCTCCCCGAAAAATGTTATTCAAACCGGTTGCTGAGGCTGCCGATGCCGGCAATCTCCACCGTGATGGTGCTTCCCGGCTTCATGGATCCCACGCCCACCGACGTGCCGCAGAGGATGATATCGCCGGGGTACAGCGTGATGTCCTGGGAAATCAGGCTGACCAGTTGTTCCACTGAAAAGCGCATGTCACTGATCGGGTAGTCCTGGCGGACTTCCCCGTTGAGCAGGGTTCTGACCACCAGTCTGGACGGATCGAGCCCGGTGGCCACCACCGGACCGAAGGGGCAGAAGGTGTCGAAACCTTTGGCCCGCACCCACTGGGCAAATGACGCATCGCGGTTCAGGATGTCGGCAACCGTCACATCATTGGCGCAGGTATAGCCGAACACATGGCCGAGGGCCTCATGTTCGGAGACCTGCTTGCAGGTCTTGCCGATGACGATGCCCAGTTCGCCTTCGAAAACCACCTTGCCGTCGCAGGGGGGCTTGCGGATGATGCCGCCCGGCTGGAGGTAGGAGTTTGGCGATTTGATCAGGTACAGGGGTTCGCTGGGCACCGGCAGACCGAGCTTTTCTCCCAGCGCGTGGAAGTTGTTCCAGAGGGCGATGACCTTGGTGGGCTCCACCGGCGTCAGCAGTTCGACGCCGGCCAGCGGGAGGAGGCGCTGGGTCGGGATGGCCCGAGTGAACATGTCGCCTTCGCAGACCCGGACCTGATCGCCCTGCAGGATGCCGAAGCGAACGCTCTGGTTTTCCCTGAACCGCACCCAGTGATTTGTCATCCCGTTCTTTCAGCCGAGGGCGCTGGTCGCCGACCGATGTGCCGAGGCACCGGATGCGGCGCTGTGCCGCGGCGAGGCGGACATCTGCGTATGGTTGGCCCAGTTGCCTGGTGCCGGTTGGGCCTGGCGAGCCATGTTCGCGTAACAACGGGTCTGGGTAGTCTCAATGGCACCGACCAGGAAATCAGCTTCGTAGGCGCGCAGCAGGTGCGATTGCTCGGTTTCCAGGTAGACACGCACGCCGTCGCGGCCATGCGCCTGCAGGCGGGCGTAGGTGGCGGCATCCCAGTACCAGGTCAGGCCCAGTTCCTCGAACGCGGCGTTGTAGGCATGGCGGTGTGCTTCGGCAGCCTGGCCGGCGGCGGTCTGGGAAAGCAGGGCATTGAGCATGACGATCTCCTGGTGGTGTGTGATCTGGTCGGAGTGACGGCGCTTTGTGCACCGGGCTTGACGCAAATGTAGGCAGGAAAGATGATTAGCGATAGTAAAAGTATTTGATACTATTGATAATCTAAGAGTTATAGATAAGACACCATGAAAAACGCGACACTGCGCCAGCTCAAGGTTTTTGAGTCGGTGGCCCGGCACCTGAGCTTTTCGCGGGCTGCCGAAGAAATGCATCTTTCCCAACCTGCGGTCTCCATCCAGGTGAAGAAGCTGGAAGACCATGCCGGCCTGCCGCTGTTCGAGCAGCTCGGCAAGAAGATTCACCTTACGCCGGCGGGCGTGGAGATGCTGCATTCGAGCCGGATCATCATCCAGCAGTTCAAGGAGGTGGAAGAGGCCATGGCGCAATTCAAGGGTGTTGCCGGCGGCAAACTCAACGTGGCCGTGATCAGCGCGGGTGACTATTTCCTGCCGCGGCTGCTGGTCGAGTTTGCGCGGCGCCATTCCGGTGTCACGCTGGATTTTGGTGTCTGCAACCGCGAAGAGTTGCTGGGCCAGCTCAACGACAACCTGACCGACCTGGCCATCATGGTGCGGCCGCCGCTGGGGCCGGACACGGTGAGTGAGGCGTTTGCACCTCACCCCTATGTGGTGGTGGCGGCCCCCGACCACCCGTTGGCCAGCAAGAAGCGCATTGCGTTGTCGCGCCTGGCGCGCGAGCCCTTTGTGGTGCGGGAAAAGGGTTCGGACACCTGGAACTCCATGGAAGAGGGTTTCGGCGCCCATCTGGCCAACCTCAATATCGCCATGGAAATCAAGAGCACGGAAACCATCAAGCAGGCGGTGATGGCGGGCATGGGGGTGAGTTTTCTCTCGGCACACACCATCAGCCGCGAACTGCAGGTCGGCAGTCTCAGCGTTCTGGATGTGCAGGGCTTTCCGCTGATGCTGCACTGGTATGTGGTGCACCGGCGCAACAAGCGCCTGACACCGGTGGCCCAGGCGTTCAAGACCTTTTTGATGAGCGACGGCGGGGCGCTGATCGAGCAGACCATCGGCTACCGGCCCAGGCCGGTGCCACCCCGCATCAAAAAATGAGCAGGATCAAACCGCCGGTCTGAAGAGCTGGCGCTCGCGCGCGAAGTCCGCGGCATTCATTTTGGCGCCACCTTCGGGCTTGAGTTTGAGCACCTCGATCTGGCCGCCGTGCGCGTTGATCAGGACACCCGATTCCGTCACACCGGCGATGTCCCCGGGTTTGCCGCGCACCCCGGAAAAGGCGCGCACCGGGTGTTTGCGGCAGTCGTACAGCCAGACGCGCGTTTCTCCCAGCACCGTCCAGGCGCCGGGCGCCGGGTTGCAGGCGCGGATCAGGTTGTAGACCTGGTCGACATGATTGGCCCAGTTGATGCGCGACTCGTCCTCGTGGAACCAGCCTTCGTAGCTGGCTTGCGACTCATCCTGGGCGCGTTCCTGGTGCCCGCCTGCGGTCACCAGGTCGGCGGCCTCGAGCAGCGCCGCCACACCCATGGGAAACAGCTTGTTGAAATAAAGCTCGCCCAGGGTTTCATCGGGCCCGATGGCGCATGACTTCTGCAGCACCAGCGGCCCTTCGTCAAGACCATCGGTGGGCCGGAAGATGCTGATGCCGGTCCGGGTCTCGCCCAGCGCAATCGGCCAGCTGATGGACGAGGGTCCGCGGTGCCGGGGCAGCAGCGAGGGGTGAAACTGGATCGTGCCGCAGCGCGGGATGTTGACGAAGGTTTGCGGCGCGAACTGCACCACATAGGCCATCACGCCGATGTCGGCCTGGAGGTCGCGCATGGCTTGCTCGGCATAACTGCTCTTGAGGCTGCTGAACTGGAACACCGGCAGGTGCAGGGCTTGCGCGGCCACACGCAGGGCATCGGGCCTGGCACCGGCTTTTTCCGGCACGCAAAAGACACCGGCCACTTCGTCGCCGCGTGCGAGAAACGCTTCGAGCGTGGCTTTGCCGAATTCCTGCTGGCCGATGAATGCAATTTTCATGAATGATTACCAGGAGCAATGTGGACTGTTTGGGCGGGCCGCCGGGCCTCCCCAAGGCAAGGCCGCTCCCACTCGGGGCTGATGCCTGTGGCTCCAGACCTGCTTGGGCAGGTTTGGACAGGCATCAGAGGCGAAGGCTCTTGCAAGCGGCGGCCTGCAAGGTTCAGCGTCGTCAACGAAAGTGGCAAGCGGGGGGCCATGTTTTAGCGAAACAGGAAGTATGCCGCGAGAGCATAGAGCAGCACCGCGAACACCTTTTTCAGAGGCCGGATGTCCATGCGGTGCGCGGTACGCGCACCCAGCGGTGCGGTGCAGATGCTGGCCAGCGAAACCACGATCAGACCGGGCAAGTAGAGGTAGCCGATGGAGCCCGGCGGCATCTCGGGCATGCCCTGGCCGGCCCAGATATAACCCAGTGTGCCGGCCAGCGCGATCGGGAAACCGAGCGCTGCCGACGTGCCGACCGCGTCATGGATCTTCACGTTGCACCAGGTCATGAAAGGCACAGAGACAAAGGCGCCGCCAGCGCCGACCAGTGAGGACAACATGCCGATTACCCAGCCCATGCCGAAGGTGCCCAGGCGGCCGGGCAGGGTGCGGCTCGGTTTGGGTTTGCGGTCCAGGAACATCTGCGTGGCGGAAAACGCCACGAACACCGCAAACAGGGTGCCGAGAATCTTGCCAGGCAGTGCGACGGCGAGTTGCGCGCCGACCAGTGAGCCCAGCAGGATGCCGGGTGCCAGCAGGCGCACGATGGGCCACAACACGGCGCCGCGGCGATGGTGCGCACGCACCGATGCCATGGAGGTGAAGCAGATCGTCGCCAGCGAGGTCGCCACTGCCATTTTCAAGGTGTAGTCCGCCGGGTAACCCTTGGCCGTCAGGATGAAGCTCATGAACGGCACCATCAGCATGCCGCCGCCTATGCCCATCAGGCCGGCCAGAAAGCCGGTGATGCTGCCCAGCAGCAGGAATTCGGCAATGATTTGCGGTTCAAGAAACATTCAGGCCGGGCCGGGCCCGAAAGGAAAACGAAAAAGGTGTCTGCAAGTGCCACCGGACCGTCATCCTGAACCGGGGTTCAGGTGGGCGAGGGCAGTCAGGTTTCGGGTTCGTCTGACGCGAGACGATCACGCCTGCCGGACAATTTACCAAGCCCGTGCTCGTAGAGCATTGGTTCAAGGAAATATAAAGCCCGGTGCGCACCGCAGACAAGTTCATTGTAGGCGCTTGTGGCTGACCGTGCAGCCGCTTAAGGGTGGTGTGTTTGCGCCTGGCAAGGGCGCGGCGCGGCCTTACAGCAGGCGTCCGTCCACACCCAGTGCGCTGTCCAGGCGTTGCAGCAATGCCGCCAGCTGGGGCTGCGCCGCATCGGCTTGGGCGGTGCCGGGCGCTTCTCCCCGGACGGGGGCGGCAGCTGGCGTTGTGTGGCGCGAGGCTTTTAATGCATTGGCCTCGAGTTCGGACAGCTCGAAAGCCAGGTTCAGCGCCGCCAGCACGGCGATGCGGTCGCGCGCCTTGATTTTCCCGGCGTCGCGGATCTTGCACATGGCGGCATCGACTTTTTCCACCGCATCGAGCAGGCGGGTCTCGCCGCCTTCGGGGCATCCGAGCAGGTAGCTCTGGCCCATGATCTGTACGTCGAGCTGCTTCATGAGTCGGATCCGGCGGTGCTTCGTGCAGAACCTGCCCCCAGGCTGAGGGAAGAGGAAGAGTCGGGCAGCCGCTCCAGCAAGGCATCAACCCGCGCGCGGGCAGCACTGAGGCGCGAGCGCAGGGAATCGCGCTCCTGCGTCAGCACATGCACCTGTTCGCTGAGCAGGGCGTTGGTACGCTGCAATTCCTCGTAGCGCAGCAGCAGCCGCTCGACACGTTCGGCAATCTGGTCGATGTGGGTTTGGTTCGACATGGCTTTGTGATTGTAGGGTTTGCCGGGTTTTGGGGCGTAGAATCTCGCCTGTTGGTGCTCGCGGTGTGGTTCACACGCCGCAGTTCAACGGGAAGCAGGAGGGAGTTTTCGCCATGCGTTCAGGGTTCGCCCCCCATTCGCAAGCGCCGCGACTTCCAACCTGCGCTGCCCCCGCAACGGTAAAACGGACGAATGTGTTTCCCTGAGTCGGCTCAGGGTGCATTCAGCCCCCATCACGGCCACTGAGCGTTTTGAACAAGCGTTTGGGAAGGCGATGAGGACAGTTCCGTCAGCCCGGATACCGGCCAACAAGGTGGTTGCACGCCCAAAAGTTTGCGGCCGTAACGCTCAATGCACTGGCGGGGAAGCCGGTGAGAGCTTTTTGTTGATTGTTCCCACCCATGAAAACCTGTGTTTTTGATGCGCGCCCGGCCGCGCTTTCGCTGGCGCTGGCCGCTGCTTTTCCCGTCTTTTCCCAACCCCGGGCAGAAACCCCGCTCAGGGAAACGGTGGTCACCGCAACCCGCACCGTCCAGCCCCTGACGGATCTTCTCGCCGATGTCAGCGTGGTGGACCGGGAGGCGATTGAGCGCAGCGGTGCCACAGGTCTGGCCGACGTGCTGGCCCGCTTGCCCGGCATCGAGTTCCAGCGCAACGGCGGGCCGGGCACCACGACCGGTGTGTTTGTCCGGGGCGCCGAGTCACGCTTCACGGCGGTTTACATCGACGGCGTGCGCATCGACTCCCAGGCTACTGGTGGAGCTGCCTGGGAAAGTATTCCGATCTCGCAAATCGAGCGAATCGAGGTGTTGCGCGGCCCGGCGGCCGCGGTGTACGGCTCCGATGCGCTGGGCGGCGTGATCCAGATCTTCACCAAACGGGGGGAGGGGGCGTTTTCGCCTTTTGTGGGCATCGGCGTGGGCTCGCGCGGCACCAACAAGGCTGACGCGGGCTTCAGCGGCGCGGTCGGCGCTTTCGACTACTCGCTGGGCATGGCTGCGGAGCGCAGCACGGGCTTCAATTCGCGTACCGCTGCTGGCCAGAACCGCGACCTCGACGGCTACCGCAGTCGGTCGGCCAACGCCAAACTTGGCTTTCAGATCAACAAGGCGCATCGCCTCGAGGCTGCCGCCCTGTCCAACAACATGAAATCGCAGTACGACAGCGCGTTTGCCCGCGACGACCTGAACCTGCGCGAGCTTGACACGCTGGGACTCAACTGGCAGGCCCAGTGGACCGAGGCTTACAGCACGCGCCTGAGCCTGACCGATTCGCGCGACCGTTACCAGACCGTGCCTTCGCCTTACCTGACGGTGACCAGTTTGCGCGGCTACCTCTTGCACAACGAGTTGCGCCTGGGCGCGCATGTGCTGACGGCCGACCTGGAGCGCAAGGAAGACTATCTTGAAAACGCGCCGATCAACCGTGGCCGCTCCCAGGACGGCTTCGCGCTGGGCTACGGCTGGAAGGGCCAGCGGCACACGGTGCAGCTCAACGCCCGGCACGACGATGACAGCGAATTCGGCGGCAAGAACACCGGCAGCGCCGCTTACGGTTTTGCCCTCACGCCGCAATGGCGCGCCACCGTTGCGGCTGCCACCGCTTTCCGTGCCCCCACGCTTTACCAGCGCTTCAGTATTTACGGCGTGTCCACCCTGCAGCCGGAAAGCAGCCGCAACCTCGAGGCAGGCTTGCGTTATGCGCAAGGCAGCAGCAGCTTCGGCTTTGTCGCCTACCGCAACCGGGTGAACAACCTGATCACTTTCACCAACGGATCCGGTCCCTGCACCAACGGCCGCGCGCCGGTGGCGCTGGCCAACCGCGCCTGTTATTCCAACACGGCGCGCGCCGAATACACCGGCGTCACCTTCACCGGCGGCTACAAGGTGGGCAACACCTTGCTGTCGGCCTCGCTGGACCTGCAGGACCCGCGCGACCTCAACACCGGCAAAAGCCTGGCCCGCCGGGCGCGCCGCCATGCCGTGCTGACGGCCGACACCCGTGTCGGCAGCTGGCAGGTGGGGGCGGAGGCGCAGTTGTCGGGCCGCCGTTACGACGACGCGGCCAACACCCGCACGCTGGGCGGCTACAGCCTGATGAACCTCAGTGCAAGCACCGCGCTGGCCCGTGACTGGACCGTCATCGCGCGCGTGGACAATGTCACCGACAAGTCCTATGAACTGGCGCAAACCTATGCCACCGCTGGACGCACCCTGTATGTGGGGCTCAAATGGGCTCCCCTGTGACCCGCCGACCTGCCTGCCCATGACCGAATCCACCCGCTGTCCCGCCATCCTGATCGCCGCCCCGGCCTCCGGCCAGGGCAAGACCACGGTCGCCTGCGCGCTGGCACGCCTGCATGCGCGCCAGGGCCGGCGCGTGCGGGTGTTCAAGTGCGGGCCGGATTTTCTGGATCCGTATTGGCTCAGCGTCGCCAGTGGCGCGCCTGTACATCAGCTTGATCTGTGGATGACCGGCGAAGCCGATTGTGCGCAGCGATTGCACGCTGCGGCGCAGGACGCCGACCTGATCATTGTTGAAGGTGTGATGGGCCTGTTCGACGGCCATCCCAGTGCCGCCGACCTGGCGCAGCGCTTCGGCTTGCCGGTGCTGGCGGTGATCGACGCCAGCGCCATGGCCGGCACTTTTGGCGCGCTGGCCTGGGGCCTGCAGTCTTACCGCGACGGCCTGCGTTTTGCCGGGGTACTGGCCAACCGCGTGGCCTCCGACGGCCATGCGGCCATGCTGGAGGAAAGCCTGCGGGATCTGGCTCAGTGGCAGGGCGCGCTGATGCGCAGTCCGGCCTTCCATCTGCCCGAGCGGCACCTGGGCCTGGTGATATCCGCCGAAATGGACGACGCCATGGCCCGGCTCGATGCCGCGGCCGATGCGCTCGCCGCCACACCGTTGGGACAGATGGATGCGGACGCATTGCAGGCCTGGTCGGTGGCCTTTGCGGCGCCGGCCGATGCAGCGCCTGCGCCGGACTTGCTGCGCGGCGTGACAATTGCCGTGGCACGCGACGCCGCCTTCTGTTTTATCTACGCGGCGAATCTCGACTGCCTGCGTGCCCTGGGTGCCCGGGTGGCTTTCTTTTCGCCGCTGGCCGATGCCGTCTTGCCCGATTGCGATGCCCTGTGGCTGCCCGGCGGTTACCCCGAGCTGCATGGCGCAGTGTTGGCAGGCAACAGCGCCATGAAAACCGCGATCACCGCCCATGTGGCCGCCGGCAAACCGGTCTGGGCCGAATGCGGCGGCATGATGGCGCTGTTCGAGGAACTGCACACCGCAGACGGCGACAGCTTTCCCATGTGGGGCGTGTTGCCGGGCCGGGTGACGGTGCACAAGCGCCTCGCCGCGCTCGGTCCGCAGCAGCTCGCCGTGCCGGGCGGCACCTTGCGCGGCCACACCTTTCATTACTCCACCTGCGACACGCCGCTGGCGCCGGTCGCCCGCACCGAGGCAGCTCCGGGGCGCAAACTGCGCGGCGAGGGCGAGGCCATGTATGTGGCTGGCACGGCTGACAACGTCAAGGCCAGCTACTTTCATGCCTGGTTCGCGTCGGATCCGGCCGCAGCGGCTTCACTGTTCCTGAAGGACAAGCCATGACTCAATCCGTGGACTGGCGCGCATTGGCATCGGCGACAGATACGGCGGCTTATGGCCCGCAACGCATTGTTTGCCTGACCGAGGAGCCGACCGAGTGGCTGTACCTGCTCGGTGAAGAGCGCCGCATTGTCGGTATCTCGGGCTACACCGTGCGGCCGCCGCGTGCACGTGAGGAAAAACCGAAAGTCAGTGCCTTCCTCAATGCAAAGATCGACAAGATCGTGGATCTGCAGCCTGACTGCGTGATCGGCTTTTCCGACCTGCAGGCCGACATCGCGTCGCAACTCATCAAAAAAGGCATTGCCGTCACCATCTTCAACCAGCGCAGCGTCGCCGAAATTTTTTCGATGCTGTACCAGCTGGCTGCCATGGTCGGCCAGGAAGCCAAAGGCCTGGCCCTGATCCAGGGCATGCAGCAACGCCTGCTGGAAATCGAGAAGGCAGCGGCCACGCTCAAGCGCCGGCCGCGCGTGTTTTTCGAGGAGTGGTACGACCCTCACATCAGTGCGATCGCCTGGGTGTCGGAGCTGATGGGCATCGCCGGTGGCGACGACTGTTTCCCCGAGCTGGCGTTGCAGCCCATGGGCAAGGACCGCATCATTGCCGACGGCAGTGAGATCGTCCGGCGCAACCCCGACATCATTTTGGGTTCCTGGTGCGGCCGCAAATTCCGTCCGGACCATGTGTTGGCCCGGGCTGGCTGGGAGGAAGTCAACGCGGTCAAACACAAGCAGCTGTTTGAAATCAAGTCGGCCGAGATTCTGCAGCCGGGACCTGCAGCATTGACCGAGGGTGTGGAGCAGATTCACCGACTGATCCTGCAATGGGCAGCCAGCCATGGCTGACATCGCGCGCAGCGAACTGATACTCGGCGGCCAGCGCAGCGGCAAGTCGCGCCGCGCCGAAACGCTGGCGCGGCAATGGCTGGACGCCGCGCCTGACCACCAGGCCGTGCTGCTTGCCACCGCCCAACCCTGGGACGACGAGATGCGTGACCGGATTGCGCGGCACCGGCGGGACCGCGCCGAACGCGTGCCAGGAATGATCACCGTGGAAGAACCGGTGGCCCTGGCCCAGGCGCTCACGCAACACAGCAGCGCGCGCACCCTGGTCGTTGTTGATTGCCTTACGCTGTGGCTCACCAATCTGCTGATGTCAGCCGAAAGTTCGAAGAACAATGGCCCTGCAGCCCCCGATTCATCTGGGCAGGCAGCTATGCTTTTGATAGCGATCCAGGCCTGCACCGGCCCCGTGGTGCTGGTCGGCAACGAGATAGGGCTGGGCGTGATCCCCATGGGCCGCGAGACCCGCGCTTTTGTCGATGCGCTGGGCCGCCTGAACCAGGACATCGCTGCCGCCTGCGAGCGTGTCACTTTCATGGCAGCCGGTTTGCCGCTGACGCTGAAAGGGGCTGCGTGATGTTGCGTTTCCCATGCTGGCTGCCGGCCAGCCTGGTACTGGTTTTCATGGCGATGGCCACGGGCGCCCACGCTCTGCAGGTGACCGACGACCGCGGTGTCAGCGTGAGCTTCACGCAGTCGCCCCAGCGCATCGTCAGCCTGCTGCCCTCGCTGACCGAAGGGGTGTGCGCGCTGGACCAGTGCCAGCGCATCGTCGGCGTGGACCGATTTTCCAATTACCCGGCCAGCGTGCGGCGCCTGCCGGTCATGGGCGGCGGCCTGGACCCGAACATCGAGGGCATCGTTGCGCTCCGACCCGACCTGGTGTTGCTGGCGACCTCGTCGCGCGCCAGCCAGCGGCTGGAGTCGCTGGGCATCAAGGTGGTGGCGCTGGAACCCAAAAGCCATGCCGACGTGCGGCGCGTGTTGTCGGTGCTGGGTGTTCTGCTGGATGTGCCGGAAGAAGCCGGCGCCTCACGCCTGTGGCGCATCATCGACGCCAGCGTGTCGGCGGCGGCACAGTCGCTGTCGCCGAAGGCGCGCAACTCCCGCGTGTATTTCGAGGTCAGCCGCGGCCCTTACGCTGCCGGCGAAGCCTCTTTCATCGGTGAAACCCTGAAGCGCCTGGGTGTCAAAAACGTGGTGCCGGCCTCGCTCGGTCCTTTTCCCAAGCTCAACCCCGAGTTCATCGTGCGCGCCAACCCGGACGTCATCATGATCGGCAACCGAAGCATGCAGTCCATGGTGCCTTATCCGGGCTGGGCCGCCATCAAGGCCGTGCGCGAGAAGCGCATCTGTGTCTTCGGCGTGGACGAATCCGACGTGGTGGTGCGTCCCGGCCCGCGCATGGCCGAGGCAGCGCGGCTCATGGCCCGTTGCCTGGAAGACCAGGCACGATGAGCGCGCTGCGGACCACGCAGGACCGCAAGGCCTTGTGGCTGGCTGGCGGCCTGCTGGCGGCTTCGGCACTGCTCTTGCTGCTGGGCGCCAGCGTGGGCAGCACCGGCTTCGAGAGTGTGCGCGCCATGACCAGCGATGCGCAGGCCCTGCAAATCGTCTGGGAGATCCGGCTGCCGCGTACCGCCGGCGCCTGGCTGGCCGGCGCGCTGCTGGGACTGGCCGGCGCGGTGGCGCAAGGCCTGTTCCGCAACCCGCTGGCCGACCCCTACCTGCTGGGCAGTGCGTCCGGCGCCTCGCTGGGTGTGGCGCTGGCCATGGCGCTGTTCGGCGTGTCGCCACTGGCGACACACTGGGTGGCGCGCATCGGGCTGACCGGTGCGGCCTTTGTGGGCGCGGTGCTGGCGGTGCTGCTCACGCTGCTGCTGGCCAAAGGCGTGCAACACACCTTGCGCCTGCTGCTGGCTGGTGTGATCGTCGGCGTGGTGCTGGGCGCGCTCAGTTCGCTGATCCTCTTGATGACGCCGGACATCATGCAGGCCATGCAGTCTTTCATGCTGGGCAGCACGGCCTTTGTCGGCTGGAGCGCCTGCGCCGTGATGGCCGGGGTACTGGCCCTGTGTGTGCTGGCGGCCTGGATGATGAGCCATGTGCTGGACGGGCTGGCGCTGGGCGAAGCCACCGCGCAAAGCCTGGGCCTGAAGCTGCCGCAAATGCGTGCCGCGCTGGTGGCGGTGCTGGCGCTGGCCACCGGCACAGCGGTGGCGCAGACCGGGCTCGTTGCCTTTGTCGGCCTGGCCGCGCCGCATCTGGTGCGTTCGGTCATCAAGACCACCCACGGCCGCCTGATCGTGTTGTCCAGCCTGACCGGCGCCGTGCTGCTGACCGCCGCCGATATTCTGGCCAGAGGTGTGATCGCGCCGCAGGAGTTGCCGGTGGGTGTGCTGACGGCCGTGCTGGGTGGCGGCTACCTGCTGTGGCTGATGCACCGGCACACCGGGCGCGGGGCCGGCTTATGAGTGCTATAAATTCAATAGCTGTTAACGCGCGCCACATAAGGGCAAACCTCGGAAATGTTGAGGTATTGCATGCCATCTCCGTGGTTTTCCCGGTCGGGCGCTGGACGAGCATTGTCGGCCCCAACGGCGCCGGCAAATCAACGCTCCTCAAGGTGCTGGCCAATTTGCTCTCGCATCACGGCGAAGTCGTTTTGCTGGGCCAGCCGGCCGCCACCCTGCGTGACCGAGACCGCGCACAGCAGTTGTCCTGGCTGGGCCAGAACGAAAGCTCAGCCGACGACCTGACCGCCTACGACGTGGCGATGCTGGGCCGGCTGCCGCACCAGCCCTGGCTGGCCCCGCCCAGTGACGCAGACCATGCCGCGGTAGAGCGGGCCCTGCGCGCGACCCACGCCTGGGACTGGCGCGAGCGCGCGCTGGGCCAGCTCTCGGGCGGCGAGCGCCAGCGTGTGTTACTGGCGCGGGCGCTGGCCACAGAGGCGCAGGTGCTGCTGATGGACGAGCCGCTGGCCAACCTGGACCCGCCGCACCAGACCGACTGGCTGCTGATGGTGCGCGAACTGGTGGCAGGCGGTAAAACAGTCATCAGCGTGCTGCACGAAATTTCGTTTGCGCTGCACGCCGACGACATGGTGATCATGGCCGGCGGCCGGGTCGCGTACCAGGGCGCCTGCGGTGACGCTGCAACCCACCGCGCACTGGAGCGGGTGTTTGACCGGCGTATTGCGGTATACCCCTTGGCGGGTCAGTGGGTTGCCTTGCCCCATACCGGACCTGTTGCCCATAATCCTTGATGGAAGATCTCATGCAAATTAACTCGCCTTCAGTAACCAACGACGCGCCCAGTAAGGCGGTTGGCAAGGTGTGGTTCGTCGGCGCTGGCCCCGGCGACCCGGAATTGATCACGGTCAAGGGCAGGGCGCTGGTAGAGCGGGCGGGTGCCATCCTGTTCGCCGGATCACTTGTCAGTGAAGCCGCCATCCGGTGGGCGCCCCCCGGTTGTGTGGTGCTGGACAGCAAGGATATGACGCTGGAGCAGATGTCCGCCTGGCTGATAGAGCAAGCTCGACTGCATTCAGTTGTGGTGCGCTTGCAAACCGGTGACCCTGGCCTCTACGGCGCCTTGATCGAATTGGTGCAACCGCTGGACGCTGCAGGTGTTGCGGTTGAAGTGGTACCCGGGGTGTCGTCCGCCATGGCCTCGGCAGCCGCTGCGGTTGAGAGTCTGACCCTGCCCGAAGTCACCCAAACGGTGATTTTCACGCGGGTTGAAGGGCGCACCCCCATGCCGGAGGGAGAATCGCTTGAGGAGCTGGCCAAACACCACACCACCCTGTGCATCTTTCTCAGCATTACCCTGATGGGCCGGGTTGCTGGGGCATTGACGGCGGCGGGCTGGTCGCCTGATGCACCGGTGGTGGTGGTGCACAAGGCGAGCTGGCCTGGGGAAGAGAAGATTGTGCGCGGCACAGTGGCTACCATCCAGGCTTTATGCCGTGAAGCGAAAATTGTCAGCCAGTCCATGATTATTGCCAGCCCGACCTTGGGCGCCCGTCACTGGAAAACACTGGCGAAATCCAAACTTTACGACGCTACTTTCACCCACCGTTTTCGGCGCGGCACTGTGGCAGACACCCCTCAGGCCACTGCGCCGACAATCGCCCCACAGGAGACTTCATGACTTCCACAACCATTTTGCTGGTGGGCCACGGCTCACGCGAGAAATCAGGAAACGACGAAATAGAGCGCTTCGCCCAGCTATGGCGCGCGCGGCAGCCTGACTGGCGCATCGAGATCTGTTTCATCGAGTTTTCAGAAATCACCATGAGTGAGGGCCTGCGCCGCGCGGCCGCGGGCGCCAGCCGGGTCATGGTGATCCCCCTGATTTTGAACGCAGCCGGGCATGTCAAGATGGATATTCCCCAAGCGATCGATGGGGCACGGCTACGCTTTCCGAACGTGCAATTTCTGTACGCGCCGCACCTGACTGCTTGTGACCCCATTCTTTCCATCGTCAAGCGCCGCTTGAAGGGGGCAATGGAAAAGCTGGACATGCCAGACCCGACCACAACCGGGGTGGTGATCCTCGGGCGCGGCTCGTCCGACCGCCAGGCCAACGGCGAGATGGCCAAGATGGCGCGCTGGGTCATGGAAGAAACCGATCATGAACTGGTTGATCTGGCGTTTACCGGCATCACCTGGCCGCGGCTTGAAAAAGCGGTCCAGCGACAGACTCTGCTGGGCATGACGCAGGTGGTGGTGCTGCCTTATTACCTGTTCAACGGCACGCTGGTGGAGCGCATCACGCGGCAGGTGGAGAATTTGAAAACCCTCTACCCAACGGTCCGCTTTGCCTCGACCGCCTACTTTGGCTTTGAGCGTGAAATCTTCGAGCTGCTGGAAGAGCGGGTCAAAGACCTTGAACGCAATGCCCCCGCCTCACGCATGCCCTGCGATGGCTGCAAATACCGGGAATTTGCGGTGGAGCACGGCATGGGTGGGCACCATCATGACGATGCAATGCCGCATGACCATGACCACGGACACGATCACGCAGCCCACACGGAGCACGACCATGCTGTGGCCCAGGCGCATGATCACGCGCACACGCATGACCACGACCATCCCCATGAGCACGTCCACCCATGAGCGCCCCTAACGTTATTACCGAACAGCTCACCGCCGCAGGGCGTGCCATCGAGCATGACTCGTTTGCGGTGATTGACCGTGAGGTGGGGCCCCACGCTTACACCCCCGACCAGTGGCCCATCGTGCGCCGCATGATTCACGCCAACGCCGATTTCGACTTTAACGGCCTGACGGACTTTCATCCCCAAGCGGTGAATGCGGGTGTGGCTGCCATCCTGTCGCGCAGCGCGCATGTGGTGGCGGATGTGGAGATGATCTGTGTGGGCTTGTCTGCACCTCGTCTGGGGCACTTTGGCATGGCCACGCACCAGTTCATTTCTGACGAGGACGTGATCGACACGGCCAGGGCAGAAGGCACAACCCGCGCCGTGCAGGCCATGCGCAAGGCGCACCGGATGGGCTTGCTGGACGGCGCGATTGTGGGCATCGGCAATGCGCCCACCGCATTGATTGAGCTGGTACGTTTGATTCAGCAAGAGGGTGCCCGGCCGGCACTGGTGGTGGGCATGCCTGTGGGTTTTGTCTCTGCTGCCGAGTCGAAGGATTTGATGGCGCAAAGCACCACCACGCCCTGGGTGGTGATCCGGGGGCGCAAGGGCGGATCGACGCTGGTGGTGGCTGCCATCCATGCACTGCTTGGCTTGGCCGAAGCCCGGGAATTGGCGCCCACCGAGGCCGCATAACCATGATGGACAAGGGCGCACCACGCGGCACCCGCACCGGTTTCACCACCGGCGCGTGCTCTGCTGCTGCTGCGCGCGCCGCCACCATCGGGTTGGTGACCGGCGCTGTGCCAGCAGCAGTGGAGTGCCTGCTGCCCAACGGCGACCTGGTGACCTTTGCGGTGCAGGATGGCCGATGCGACACCGAAAGCGCCCACGCCATGGTCATCAAGGATGCGGGCGACGATCCCGACTGCACTGACAAGGCGCATTTGACGGCCGATGTGCGCCTGCGCCGCGAGCTGCCGGGCCAGGTGCTGCTGATGGGGGGCTTTGGTGTGGGCACAGTCACCATGCCGGGTTTGGGTTTGGCCGTGGGCGGCCCGGCCATCAACCCTGTGCCGCGCCGCAATATCGAAGCCAACGTGCGCGCGGTCGGTGCCTCGCTGCTCGATGAGGCCGGTTTTGAAGTGACGATATCCGTGCCGCAGGGCGAGGAGATGACCAAGAAGACCTTGAACGCGCGGCTGGGCATTCTGGGCGGCATTTCCATCCTGGGCACGACCGGCATCGTCAAGCCTTATTCCACAGCCGCCTACCGTGCCAGTGTGGTGCAGGGGGTGCAGGTCGCCGGTACGCTGGGCCATGGCGTGGTGGTATTAACCACAGGCGGGCGCACCGAAAAGTTTGTGATGGAAGAAATGCCGCACTTGCCCGAGGCGGCCTTTGTGCAGATGGGCGACTTTTTGCGTTATGCCATGGGAGCGGCGGTCAAGGCGGGTTTGAAGCAGGTGGTGATTGGCGGCATGGTCGGCAAGCTCACCAAGATTGCGCAGGGCGAAACCATCACCCACGCCGGCCGGGCCGAGGTGGACACAGGTTTGCTGGCCGACATCGCGGCCAGCCTGGGTGCAGCGCCCGAGGTGTGCGAGGCAATTCGCCAGAACGAAACCGCGCGCTATGCCGGCGAGCGGATGGATGAGCTGGGTCTGGGCAGGGCCTTCCATACAGCGCTGGCGCAGCGGGTTATCCAGACCCTGCGCACGCGCTACCCCGATCAGTTTGATTTACAAGTGCTGGTTTGCGACTTTGACGGTCGCAAGATAGCGGAGGCCCCTTGAATTCTGAAACGCTAAATGTGATTGAAAAATGCCGGATTATCGGCGTGCTGGACGACGGTGCCGCGAGCTTGGGTCGCGCCGCGCTGGCCCATCTGCAGCGAGCCCAGTTGGTCATTGGCGGCAGTCGCACCCTTGAGCTGTTTGCGCCGCTGATGGACCGGGCTGCCATCCAGCGTGACCTGACAGGGGCCATGACCCAAGTGCCTGAATGGATAAGAGCGGCCCAGGCGGACGGCCGACGCGTGGTGCTGCTGGCCACGGGCGACCCGCTGTGCCACGGCATTGCGGCCTACCTGGCCTCGCGCCTGTGCATCGAGGCCATCGAGGTGTTGCCCAACGTCTCCACCCTGCAACTGGCATGCGCCCGGCTGGGCCTGCCTTGGCAGGACATGAAGTTTTCATCGGTTCACAGCAAGGATGCAGGCGATTGGATCGAGGGTTCAGAACCCGGCCATGGCCTGTATGCCTTGCTGCGCGACATTCGCCAAAACGACCGTCTGGCCATTTTGACCAGCCCCGACAACACGCCCGATCGCATTGCCCGCATGCTGATGACCGAAGGCCTGGCGGATGATTTTCAGATGGCCGTTGCCGAACGCCTGTGCCAGCCCGAAGAACGCGTGCTGAGCGGGATCACCATTCAGGCGGCCGCACAGATGCCCTTTGTCGACCCCAATGTGTTGCTGCTGTGGCGTACCGCGCCGCGCCCCTCGCCCGTGCTGCTGGGCTTGCCGGACACGAGCTATCTGCAGCGCTACCCCGAAAAAGGACTGATCACAAAAAATGAAGTACGCGTGGTATCGCTGGCCCGCATGCAGTTGCGCGCCAACAGCGTGGTGTGGGACATTGGCGCGGGCTCAGGTTCGGTGGGGCTGGAGGCTGCGCGTTTGTGCAGCCAGGGCCATGTGTACGCCATTGAAAAAAACGTGGACGACAGCGCCATTGTGCGCAACAACCGCAAAGCGCTGGGCATCAGCAACCATACGCTGGTGCATGGCAAGGCCCCCGAAGGTCTGCAACATTGGCCGGACCCCGATGCGGTGTTTATAGGCGGCTCGGGCGGCGAGCTGGCTGATTTGATTCGTTTGATTCTTCAGCGCATGAAACCCGGCGGCTGGCTGGTCATGAACTTTGTCACGCTGGAAAACCTGAGCGCCGCTGTAGAAACCCTGAAAGCGCTGGGCGTGGCGTGGGATGTGCTGCAATTGCAGGCTTCGCGCAGCAAGCCGATTTTGCACATGAACCGCATGGCCGCCGAGAACCCGGTGTGGCTGGTATGCGCGCAAAAAGTGGCCGTGCAAAAAATTGCGAAAACGGAAAAATGCGATGACTGAACTTCACGTCACGTCCCCGTCTGTTGCCCCAGGCCGCCTCTTTGGCGTGTCTTTGGGTCCTGGTGATCCAGGCCTCATCACCCGCCGCGCCTGGGCCTTGCTGGAGCGCCCGGATGCGGTGTGGACCTACCCGGTACGCAGCCTGCGCAAGGAGAGTTATGCGCTGGACATCGCCCTGCGCGCGGGGCTGACGCTACCGGGGAAGCACCAGGCGCTGCTGTTTCCCATGACGCACGACGTCGAAAAACTCGCGCGCCACTGGTTAAAAGCCGCCGAGGCCGTCAAGGCGCTGCTGGCCACCGGGCAAGACGTGTTGTTTCTGGTCGAGGGTGATGCCTCGACTTACGCCAGCTTTTGCTATTTGGCCCGCGTGCTGCGCGAACTGGATGCCGAAGCAAACATCGACATTGTTCCCGGCGTGACGTCCTTCAACGCTGCCTGCGCCCAGCTGCAAATGCCACTGTCCGAGCAGGACGACACCATCGCCATCGTGCCTGCTGCCTACGGGATCGCCGCCGTCGAAAAAATGCTGGACGACTTCGACACGCTGGTGTTGATGAAGGTCAAGCCGCTGCTCGACGATTTGATTGTGCTGCTGGAGCGGCGGGGCCTTTTGCCATACAGCCGCTTCATTGAAAAAGCGGGCTCCCCTATGGAGCGCGTTGTGCACAACGTGGCCGAACTCAAGGGCACCAAGGTTAATTATTTGTCGCTGTTGCTGGTCAAAAATCCCAACCGCGAGCGTGGCGAAATGCTGCGCGGCTGCCGCAAGAAAACAAGCACTGAAATTGAAGAAGAGGAAATCCAAGAATGAGCACCAACACTTTGCCGGAAACCAGCGCCGCTATCCCCCCGGAGGTACGCGTGGTTCTGGTCGCCATCACCAAACACGGCGCGCAGCAAACCGCCGAGCTGGCGCGCCAGTTGCCCCAGGCCTGCGTCTGCGTGGCTGACAAATTTGCGCCGCTGATGGCCGGTTTGGCCAATCCGGTGCGCGCCTACAGCGGGGCTTTTCGTGACGAAATCGCCACGTTGTTTGCTGACTTTGACCAGGTGGTGTTTTTTGTCTCGCTGGGCGCGGTGGTGCGCCTGATTGCCCCGCACCTGAAGAGCAAGGATGAAGATCCCGGCGTGCTGGTGGTTGATGACGCGGCGCAGTTCGTCATTCCGGTGCTGTCCGGTCACGTGGGCGGCGCCAACGCCATGGCCGAGCAGGTGGCCGCGCTGCTGGGAGCCGTCGCCGTGCTGACCACCGCTTCCGACGTGGGCAAGACCATTCCGGTGGATATTCTGGGCCGTGAGCTGGGATGGAAGGTGGAGGCGCCCAAGATCAACATCACCCGCGTTTCGGCGCACGTGGTCAACGGCGAGCCGATTGCCGTGGTGCAGGACGCGGGTAGCCCCAACTGGTGGACCCGGCCCACGCCGCTGCCCGCTACGATTCACAAGTTTGAGCGCTTCGACGACGTGGATCTGAAGCACTTCAAGGCGGTGCTGTGGATCACCCACGCGGAAGTGACAGCTGATCGCTGGCAGCAACTCTGTGAGAGACTGGTGGTCTACCGGCCGCCCCACGAGGTGATTTCATGAGTAGCCATTTGCAGGTAGCCGTAGGACTCGGGTGCGACCGCGGGACACCGTTGGCCACCGTGGCACAAACCCTGGACGCCGCGCTGGAGCAGGCCGGCCTGGTGCGTGCGCAGGTTGCCGTACTGGCCAGCATTGAGGCCAAGCGGGATGAACCCGCCTTTGCGGAGCTGGCGGAGCAGGGGGGCTGGCCCTTGCTCTTCTTCAGCGCCGCCGAGCTCGCCGCCGTGCCGGTACCCAACCCCTCCGCCACCGTGTTGCGCCACATGGGCACACCATCGGTGTCGGAAGCGGCCGCTCTACTTGCGGGTCGAACCACCGCAAACCAACTGTTGGTTGAAAAATTCCGCCACAAGGGCGCCGATGGCCGAAACGCCACCGTCTCCATTGCTGCACTTTTGCCTGTTCTTTCCTTTACCCCGTGATCCATCGCTAACCTTTTCGGCATTTTTTAACCGCTTTCGTTCACTGCTTTTTTCACTTTCTTCACCTTCTTTTACAAGGAATCTCCATGAACGCTTCCCATACTTCCACAGCTGTCCCCGCTTTTGTTCCCACGACTTCGGCCACTACCGCTGCTTCTGTTTTGTTGCAGCTTGGCGCCGCGCTGGTGCTCGGACTCGTCATGCTGTACGGAGTGGGCTTCAGCGAAGCCTCCGTGGCGCATAACGCTGCCCATGACGTACGCCACGCCACGGGTCGTCCCTGCCATTGATACCGGAGACCTGTCATGTTGTTTCGACGATTGTTCCTGTGCGCGCTTTTTGTGGGCATCCTGGCCGGCTTCTTTGACAGTGCCCTGCAGCGCTGGCAGGTGGTGCCGATGATTCTTGCGGCCGAAGCATATGAAGGGGCTCTTGAAACCGCGGCGCATTCCCACGAAGACGGGGCGGCTGCACACAGTCATGAGCCCGAGGCATGGGCGCCAAAAGATGGCCTGGAGCGGACGGCTGCCACCGTCTTGGCGAATATTCTCAATTCGATCGGCTCGGCGCTGTTGTTGCTGGCCCTCATGAGTTTGTGGAACCGCTTTCGAGGGGGTCAGGCAAGATCCACGCCGGGCGCCGATGCGGCACCGCTGCGCCATGGCCTGCTGTGGGGCGCAGCGGCATGGTTTTGCCTGTTTGCGATGCCTGCTGCTGGTCTGCCGCCCGAGTTGCCTGGCATGCAGGCCGGTGCATTGCAAGCGCGTCAGTTGTGGTGGTTATTCGCCGTGCTGTGCGGCGCGGGTGGGCTGGCCGTGTTGTGCCTGGTGCGTACGAAGTGGCGCGTACTCGGTCTGGGGCTGCTGGTGCTGCCCTTTGCCATCGACGCGCCGCATTCTGATGGCAGTCCGTTTGTTGGCTTTGAGGCAGAAGCGGCGGTGCAAATGGCCCTGCTGGCTCAGCGTTTCGTCATGGCGACTGCCTTGGCAAGCGCACTGCAATGGTTGCTGCTGGGCGTGCTGTGCGCGCTGGCAGGCGCACGCTGGCTGAACCCTTTGCTGCGCCCGGTCGAACCATCCGGCACGCCGGCAGGAGTGCTTCGATGACCGGGGGCAAGATCATGTTGGTGGGCATCGGCCCGGGCAGTCATGACCACATGACCCACCGCGCCCGCGCAGCGATTGCCGAGGCGGATGTCGTTGTCGGCTACGTCACGTACATCAAGCTGGTGGCCGATTTGCTGGACGGCAAAGAGGTGATACGCAAAGGCATGACCGAAGAACTGGACCGTGCAGTCAGTGCTCTGGAGCGCGCCCGGGAGGGGAAAAAAGTGGCGCTGATTTCATCCGGCGATGCGGGTGTCTACGGCATGGCGGGGCCGACCTACGAGGTGCTGTTCCAGGCGGGATGGACGCCGGAATCCGGCGTGGCTGTGGAGGTAGTGCCCGGCGCGTCGGCTATCAACGCCTGCGCCGCTCTGGTTGGGGCACCATTGACGCACGACTTTTGTTCGATTTCATTGTCGGACCTGCTTACCCCCTGGCCCGTGATCGCGCGTCGGCTCGACGCCGTGGCGGCTGCCGATTTTGTGGTGGCACTGTACAACCCAAAGAGTGGCCGTCGCACCCAGCAGATCGTCGAGGCCCAGCGTCTTTTCTTGCGCCACCGCCGCGCAGACACACCTGTGGCGGTGGTCAAGTCGGCCTATCGGCGGCGGGAGCGTATTGAGTTCACCACGCTCGAACACATGAGCGAGTGCGATATCGGCATGCTGACCACGGTGCTGATTGGCAACAGCCATACTTTTGTACGCCATGGGCTGATGGTCACGCCGCGCGGTTACGCCAACAAGTATGAGTTGCACGGCGACGGCAGTACCCTGGAAGGCGAGAAGCCTGGCCGATCCCTTTCGACAGGCCTGCTTGGCTGGACCGAAAACCTGCGCCTGGACCATGCCGAAGGCCAGAGCGTTGCCGCGCTTGCGCTGCGCCACAAGCTGCCGGCCGATTACATCGAGGCCGTGTTGACGGCCCCTGTTGAGGAGACCCCTACGGCAGAAGCGGCGAGCACCGAGGACTCCGAGGCATGAGTGAGGCGGCAATCAAACCCAAGATCGGGGCTTACAAGCGGCACCTGCTGGTCTGTACCGGTCCGCGCTGCACCGAGGACGGTGCGTCACAGGCGCTGTTCGACAGCCTGGGTGACAAGTTCAAGGCGGCCGGCCTGCACGATGGTGAGATGCGCGTCAAACGCAGCCGCGTGAGTTGTTTTGCGGCCTGCAAGGGCGGGCCCGTGATGTGTGTGCAACCCGACGGGACCTGGTACTACAACGTCACGCCCGCCAACATGGACCGTATCATTGACCAGCATCTGGTGCATGGCCAGCCGGTGGAGGATCTGGTGTTTCATCAGGGGCCGGGCGACTGTCATGACGCTTGAGGACCTGGGACAACGCGGTCACGGGTTTGTGTCCATCGTAGGCGCCGGCCCCGGACCGGTCGACCTGATGACCTTGCGCGCGCTGGACCGGCTGAGGCGAGCCGAGGTTGTTGTACATGACCGCCTTATCACCCCTGAGGTATTGGCGCAGGCGCCAGAAAACGCCCTACGGGTGTATGTGGGCAAGGCCCTGGGCAATCACGCCGTGCCGCAGGAGGGCATCCATGCGCTGTTGATCGAGCATGCGCGCCGGGGGCTGCGTGTGGTGCGGCTCAAGGGCGGCGACCCCTATGTGTTTGGACGCGGTGGAGAAGAAGTGCAGGCGCTGCAAGCCGCGGCCATCCCTTTTGAAGTCGTCCCGGGCGTTACGGCGGCCAGTGGCTGTTCTGCGGCGGCGGGTATTCCATTGACCCACCGTGAGCTGGCAGGGAGCTGTGTGTTTCTTCCCGGCCATCTTGCCGACGACACGGCCTCGCACGACTGGCAGGCCTTGGCACGCCCGGGCCAGACCCGGGTTTTTTACATGGGCGTGCAGCGTCTGCCCCAGATCGCCGAGCAGCTCATCGCCCACGGCCTGCCGCCCGATACGCCGGCCGCGATTGTGCGCGACGGCACCCGCAGCACCCAGACTGTTCTTGCCACCGGACTGAGGGACCTGGTGGCGCGCGCTGCTGCCTATGGGCCGCACCCGGGCTTGCTCATCATCGGCGAGACAGTGCAGCTCAGTCCCGACTTCAACAACCTGAGGTGATTGCCTGTGCAGATTGAAACGCCACCTTCGGCAAAGCCCTACGACAAGCCTGACGGGGAGCGGCGTGGTCTGCTCATCGTCAACACCGGCGACGGCAAAGGTAAAAGCACCGCGGCCTTCGGCCTGGCCTTGCGCGCCCATGGCCGACACCACGTGCACGGCAAAGCCGTCAAAATTTTCCAGTTCATGAAAGTCCCCAGCGCCCGTTTTGGCGAGCACCGCATGTTTGAGCAGCTTGGCATTCCCATCGAAGGGCTGGGCGATGGCTTCAGCTGGAAGAGCCAGGACCTGGAGCATTCGGCCGAACTCGCGCGCAATGGCTGGGAAAAAGCCAAAACCGCCATTCTGGGCGGCGACAACTTCATGGTGGTGCTGGACGAGCTGACCTATCCGCTGATTTATGGCTGGATGCCGCTGGACGATGTGCTGCAGACGCTGAAAGATCGCCCGAAGGACGTGCATGTGGTGATCACCGGCCGGCGTTGCCCGCCCGAAATCATTGAACTGGCTGACACCGTCACCGAGATGGCCAAAGTTAAACATGCTTTCAACGCCGGCATACCCGCGCAACGCGGAATCGAAGATTAGCCATGTCGGCAGAACACGCATTCAGCCCCATCGAGCAGGCGGCGGTGTACCGCGCCATCCACGAGCGGCGCGACATGCGGCATTTTATCGGTGGCACGGTGCCCGATGCCGTATTGCAGCGCCTGCTGTCGGCTGCGCACCATGCGCCCAGCGTCGGCTTCATGCAGCCCTGGCGCTTTGTCCGTGTTCGCAGTGCGCTGCTGCGTGAAAGCCTGCATGCCCTGATTGAGCAGGAGCGGGTGTTGACCGCCCAGGCGCTGGGTGAGCGTGAAGACGAGTTCATGAAGCTCAAGGTGCAGGGCGTGCTGGATGCCGCCGAGGTGCTGGTGGTGGCTTTGCCGCCGGGGCGCGAGGCCCATGTGTTTGGACGCCGCACCCTGCCCGAGATGGATCTGGCATCAGCCGCCTGCGCCATTCAAAACCTCTGGCTTGCCGCACGCGCAGAAGGGCTGGGCATGGGATGGGTCTCCCTGTTTGACCCGGCTCAGCTGGCGCAACTGCTGCAGATGCCTGAAGGCAGCAAGCCTGTCGCCGTGTTGTGCCTTGGGCCGGTAGAGGCGTTTTATACCGAGCCCATGTTGCAGACCGAGAAATGGGCACGCCGCGCGCCGCTGGCCGACATGATTTTTGAAGACCTGTGGGGTCGGGCGGCCCCCGATCCCGCCGCTGGCGGCGCGCCGGTGTGACAGCGGCCCGCGTTTGACATGATGCTGCTGGGCGCTGTCAGTACTGCATTTGCCATGGCTTTGATCTTGCTGATGGCCTTGTGGATAGACAAACGTTTTGGCGAGCCGCGATCCGGCTTGCACCCGGTGGTCTGGATGGGCGCCTTCCTGCAGGCTTGCGGCAACGTCACCGTGCGTTGTCCGCCTGCAGCCGGCTTTGTGCTGGGCGCTCTTGCCTGGTGTCTGGGGGCTCTAGTGACGGGGACTTTGGCTTGGGGTTTGCAGGGGCTGATGCTCGCGCAGCTGTCGCGTGTGGTCTCCACACCCAGCCTTGAACTTGCCATCACCACAGCTATATTTACTGCCTTGGTGGCCTGGCTGCTCAAGTGCATGTTGTCCTGGCGCATGCTGCGCAGCGAAGTGCTGGCCGTCGAAAACGCTTTGCAGCGGTCGCTGCAAGCCGGGCGTGAGCGCCTGTCCTGGCTGGTCAGCCGCGACACCGGCCATCTCAGCGAGAGTGAAGTGCGCGAAAGCGCGATCGAATCGCTGGCGGAGAACCTCAATGACTCGGTGATCGCGCCCATCTTCTGGTTTGTGCTGCTGGGTCTGCCCGGCGCGGCGGTCTATCGTTTTGCCAACACGGCTGACGCCATGTGGGGCTACCGCGGCGTCTACCGTGGGCAGAACTGGGAGTGGGCCGGCAAGTGGGCGGCGCGTGCGGACGACGCACTGTCCTGGCTACCGGCTCGTTTGACGGCGTTGCTGATGTGGGTGACAACCGGAAGATTCACCTTGACTGCCTTGCGCCGGGAAGCAGTGCGTACACCTTCTCCCAACAGCGGCTGGCCCATGGCCGCCATGGCCCTGGCGCTGGACGTGCACCTGAGCAAGCCCGGCGTGTACACCCTGCATGAAGCGGGCAGGGCGCCCGAGGTTGCCGACACGCGCCTGGCCGTAGATTTTGCATCAAAAGTGCTTCGCGCCCTTTTGTTATGTGCGCTACCAGCTACTGTTTTGATAGCATCCGCAGTGAAATGAAGAACGCAGCCTCTTTGACATCACGCACACATGGCGGCCCGGATCACCTGGGCACACCGCTGCATGATTTTTCAAGCAACAGCAATGCCTGCGGGCCGTGCCCCGATGCATTGGCGGCGGTGCAGCAAGCCGACGCCCGCCAGTACCCTGACGCCAGTTACAGCGCTTTGCGTGCGCAGCTTGCTGCTTTTCATGACGTGGACCCGCACCGCGTGCTGTTGGCCGGCAGCGCCAGCGAGTTTATTTTTCGCATCACCGCGCTCGCCGTGCAGCTTGGCGCCAGCGGTATCTGGCTGCCGCCACACAGCTATGGCGACTACGCGCAGGCCGCGCAGGCCTGGAAGCTCGCTGTGACATCTGATCCGGCGCAGGCGCAGTTGCGCTGGGCCTGCGATCCTTCGAGCCCGCTAGGTGCGGCGCATGCCGCTCTTCAGGACCTGCCGGACCCAGCGGCAATCTGCGTACTGGATCGGGCCTACGAGCCACTGCGGCTGAGCGGCGCGCTTGAAGTGTCACAAAAGGTGCTGCAACAATTCTGGCAACTCTGGACCCCCAACAAAGCCCTTGGCCTGACCGGTGTGCGCGCAGCCTACGTCATTGCACCGCTGGATTCTGAAGAAGACGTGGCGCAACTGGAGCGGCTTGCACCGTCCTGGGTGGTGGGTGCACATGGCGTGGCGATGTTGCAGGCCTGGACCGCGCCCGGCGTGCAAGCCTGGCTGGCAGCGAGCCTGCCCACATTGCGCGAATGGAAGGCTCGTCAAATCGCCTTGTGTGAAGCGTCTGGATGGACAGTGCTGGCAAGTGAAGCCAACTTTTTTGTTTGCCATGGCGGGCAGTCTGCAAACCTAATGACCGGCTTGCGCCAACGCGGTATCAAGCTGCGGGACTGCACGTCGTTTGGTTTGCCCAATCACTTCCGACTGAGCGTGCACACGCCCGCCGCGCAGCAGGCACTGCACAATGCCTTGCAGGACATCCTCGGGAAAACAACTTGACCGCAAAAAGCGTGATGGTGCTGGGCACGACCAGCGGAGCCGGCAAAAGCTGGCTGACCACGGCACTGTGCCGTTATTACGCACGTCAGGGCTTGAAGGTCGCGCCGTTCAAGGCGCAGAACATGAGCAACAACGCGCGGGTTGTCGCTCAGGGTGAAATCGGCAGCGCGCAATATTTTCAGGCACTGGCTGCGCGCGCCGTGCCAGATGTGCGCATGAACCCGCTGCTGCTCAAGCCCGAAAAAGACACGCAAAGCCAAGTGGTCCTGATGGGCCAGGTGAGTGCCGAACTCTCACGCATGGCGTGGCGTGGGCGCAGCGCCTCGGTCTGGCCCGTGGTAGCCAGGGCGCTGGACGAGTTGCTGGCAGAGAACGATGTGGTGGTGATGGAGGGCGCGGGCTCGCCAGCCGAGATCAATCTGAAGGACAGTGACATCGTCAACATGCGCGTGGCGCAGCACGCGAACGCAGCCTGCCTGCTGGTGACCGACATTGACCGCGGCGGGGCTTTTGCACACCTCTACGGCACCTGGGCCATGCTGAATGAATCCGAGCGACAACTCATCAAGGGGTTTGTGCTGAACAAGTTTCGAGGTGATGCAAGCCTGCTTGCACCAGGCCCGCAAATGCTGCGGGACCTGACCGGAGTACCCACCGTGGCAACACTGCCCATGTGGTGGCGACACGGCTTGCCTGAGGAAGACGGCGTTTTTGATGCGCGCAGCACAGGAATGACCCCCACGCCCGGCACTGCCGTGTCCTCACTGCCCCCCGGAGGGGCTGAACTTGCTCGGGGCAACCCCTCGCGGCGTTCGGCGGCGCTGGTTGTCGCCATCATCGCCTACCCGCGCATCAGCAACCTCGATGAATTCCAGCCGCTTAAAAATGTGCCGGGTATTCATCTCAAGTGGGTACGCAGCCCCTCAGAGCTGATCGGCGTCGACTGGATCATCCTGCCCGGATCCAAACACACCAGTGGTGACCTGGCTTGGTTGCGTGCCCAGGGGCTGGACAGCGCGATCGCGGCGCATGCAGGGCGGGGCGGTGCCGTGCTGGGCATCTGCGGCGGCCTGCAGATGCTGGGGGAGGCACTGATTGATCCGCATGGCATCGACGGCAATGGCCCTGGCCTGGGCTTGTTGCCTGTGGTCACCCTGTTCGAGACCGATAAAACCGTGCGGCACAGGCAGGCCAGTTTTGCAGGCGTGGGTGGTGCCTGGGCCGCGCTGTCGGGTGTGGCGGTGCAGGGCTACGAAATCCACCACGGCCAGACCGCGCCGCACAGCGCCATGGCTGCGGCTGGTGATGTGGCGAATGCCGTCATGCCGGACGGCCTGGGCTGGCAAAACGGTGCGGGCAATGTACTGGGTGTTTACCTGCACGGCCTGTTTGAAGACCCGGCGGTGTTACAGGCCCTTTTCGGCGTCAGCACACCAACGCTGGATGCAGTGTTCGACGGGCTGGCCGATTATGTTGGGCAATACTTCGACCCGGGTGTGCTGGAATTGCTCATTGCCGGCCCGGCGGTGTCGCCGTAAAGAGCCGTCGCCGTCTGGCGGTTGATTTGCGCATTACCGTGCATTAATGCCCGGTTTGAGCATGGTTTGCCCTGTTGGAGGTTGTGGTCCTACACCTGAACCCGCCCAACCCATCTGACCAAAGCCTCCTGATGAGCCGAGACTCAGGGCTTGTCCGGCGAAAGGCCACTATGTTCAACCCTGTTGCATTCCCAAACTCGTCCAAAGATCGCATCGAGCTCTGCCAACCCAGTGAGGTGGTTTATTGGTGCGACCTGCTTCGCTGTACCGAACAGGAATTGCGTGCTGCGGTGTATGCCGTCGGTGGCCAGCCAGAACAGGTGACAGCCTATTTCGACCGCTCGTTCCGCCAGAAACTGGTGAACACCTGGCACAGGATGCGGGGTTGAACTCGCTGTAACCGGAGTCCGGGCCTGGCAGCAGGGCACCCCACTCTCCTGCCCGGTGCCATTTACATAAGGCCAACGATGATTTTTCTGGTCAACATTGCTGTCGTGCTGGCCGCGGTGGTGATCCACTACGAATTCCTGTTTCGCCTGAGCCTGCTGCTGCGCCGCGTGAACATAAAACACAGGCTGCGCGTCTTGCTGGGCGTATGCGGGGCGCTGCTTGCCCATGCGGTCGAAGTGTGGCTGTTCGCGGCTGTTTATTACCTGATGCACCATGCCGAAGGCTGGGGCACGCTGACAGGCAACTTCGACGGCAGCCTGATGGACTGCGTGTATTTTTCCTTCACCACTTTTACGACGCTGGGTTTCGGCGACATCCAGCCGGTTGGCGAAATGCGCTTTCTCACCGGGATCGAAGCGCTGACCGGCTTGGTCCTGATCACCTGGACGGCCTCGTTTATTTTTGTGGAGATGCAGAAGTTCTGGGATGGCCGTTAGCTTCGCCATAGTGCCTAGGAAGCGCGACCAATCGTTCCTCTGCCGTGCGTCGGTAGTTGAACCTGCTCTGCCTGGCTGGGACAAATCGAACCCGAGGCGCGGCTATGTAAGAAGCAGCTCCGTCACCACCGATGCCATGCAACGCACGCTCGACTTTCTGAAGGCCAACTAGGTCTTCCAAGGGCAGCCGCTGCGTCCCCCTGTGAACTAAGGGGCGAGGCGCGCAATGATGCGTGCAACAATGCTGGGTATATGTACAGCACGACCTGCACGCATCAACAAGCCCATGATTGCCGACACATTTCCGGATAGTCCCTACATCGTGGCCGTGCGCGCACTGTGCGATTTCACAGCGAAGAAGGGCGACCTGGACCTGCGCTTCACACCTTCGCCGTCAGCCCTTGAAGGCATGGCGGGCCACCGCATGGTGGCCATGCGGCGGCCGGCCCACTACCAGACCGAAGTCAGCCTGAGCGGCGAATACAAGAGCCTGCGCGTGCGCGGGCGCGCCGATGGCTACGACCCGGAGCTGGGCCAGCTTGAAGAGATCAAGACCTTTCGGGGCAGCCTGGAGGCCATGCGCGAGAACCACCGGCACCTGCACTGGGCGCAGCTCAAGGTCTATGGCCACTTGCTGTGCAGTAAAGAAAACCTGCCGCGCCTCAAGCTGGCGCTGGTCTACTTCAATGTCGCCACGCAGGAAGAAATCCTGCTCACCGAAGACCACGCCGCCGCTGACTTGCAAGCCCATTTTGAAGACCAGTGCCGGCGTTTCCTTGGCTGGGCCCGGCAGGAAACGGCCCACAGGGCAGCGCGCAACGCGGCGCTCACCCGGCTTGCTTTTCCGCATGCGCAGTTTCGCCCCGGTCAGCGCGACCTGGCGGAGGCGGTTTACAAATCAGCCAGCAGCGGCCGCTGTTTGATGGCGCAGGCGCCCACCGGCATCGGCAAAACCGTCGGCTCCCTGTTCCCATTGCTCAAGGCCTGCCCGACGCAGCAACTCGACAAAGTGTTTTTTCTCGCGGCCAAGACACCCGGGCGCCACCTCGCGCTTGAGGCCGTCGCGCGCATCAGGGGCAGCGCACCGGCCTTGCCCCAGGACCAGGAGGCTGCAAGGGCTCTGCCCTTGCGAGTGCTCGAGCTGGTGGCCAAGGGCAAGGCCTGCGAACACCCCGACAAGGCTTGCCATGGCGATGCCTGCCCGCTGGCCCGGGGGTTTTATGACCGGCTGCCAGCCGCGCGCAGCGCCGCCGTGGCGCTGGCCGGCCCGCTCGACAAAAACACGCTGCGCGAGGTGGCGCTGGCGCACGCCGTCTGCCCTTATTACCTCAGCCAGGACCTGCTGCACTGGAGCGATGTGGTCATCGGCGACTACAACTATTACTTCGACATGAACGCCATGCTGTACGCGCAAACGCAGGCCAACCAGTGGCGCGTCAGCGTGCTGGTCGATGAGGCGCACAACCTGGTCGAGCGTGCCCGCAAGATGTATTCAGCCGAGCTGGACCCTTCCCGCCTGGCGCTGGCGCGGCAGGGCGCGCCGGTGGCCATCAAGGGTGTGCTGGACAAACTCAGGCGCAGCTGGCACGAGCTGCATGTAGACCAGCAAGAGACCTACCAGGTGTACGACGAGGTACCGCAGGCCTTTCGGGGCGCCCTGCAGCAGACCGCCAGCGCCATCCTCGACCACCTTGCCGAACACCCGGCGGGCATTGATGGCCGCCTGCAAGACTTTTTCTTCGAGGTGCTGCATTTCTCGCGCATGGCGGAGCTGCTGGACACGCATTCGCTGTTCGACATCACCGAAGGCGAGGGCGGGGCGGTGCTCTGCCTGAGGAACGTCGTGCCCGCTCCTTTTCTGGCGCCGCGTTTTGCGGCCGCGCGATCAACGGCCCTGTTTTCCGCAACGCTGAGCCCGCCGCACTATTACCAGGACACGCTGGGCCTGCCCGAAAATACCGCCTGGGTCGACGTGGCCTCGCCCTTCAAGGCCGAGCAGCTCTCGGTGCAGGTGGTGGACGATGTGTCCACGCGTTACCGCCACCGTGAAAATTCACTTTCGCCCATGGCCGACCTGATGGCGCGGCAATACCACGCCGCGCCGGGCAACTACCTGAGTTTTGTCAGCAGCTTTGACTACCTGCAGCAATTGGCCGACCTGTTCAGGGCGCGCTACCCGGCCATCGCGGTCTGGGAGCAGTCCCGCGGCATGGAAGAAAGCGCCAAGCGCGGCTTTCTCGACCGATTCACGCCCGAGACCCAGGGCATCGGTTTTGCCGTGCTCGGCGGCGCGTTTGCCGAAGGCATCGACCTGCCGGGCAAGCGTTTGATAGGCGCTTTCATCGCCACCCTCGGGCTGCCGCAGATCAACCCGGTCAATGAGCAGATCAAGCAGCGCATGGAGGCCAGCTTCGGCAACGGCTACGACTACACCTACCTTTACCCGGGCTTGCAAAAAGTGGTGCAAGCGGCTGGCCGCGTGATCCGCACCGAGACGGACAGCGGCGTGGTCTACCTGATCGATGACCGCTATACCAGTGCCGAGGTGCGCGCGCTTTTCCCCGGCTGGTGGAAGGTGGACTACCTGCAGGCACGCACGCGCGCGCCGCGCGCCGCGTAGCAGGCGGGTCGAGGTGCCCGCACGGGAGGCGGGCCGTCCTGTCTTGGTGGTGGAGCAGCCTGCGCCGTGGCCGCCGGTGGTGCTAGCGCTGTGGGATGTTGAGGCTGAATTTCAAGCGAAATCGGGCTGTAGCCCTTATGGCGCGTGCGCAAGCAGCTACTGAAAGCATAGCGGCTCCGGGGGGCCTGCTAAGCCAGCTCAGCCAGTTTGGAGCCGATCATTTCCTGCGTGGCCGCAAACCCGAACCGGACGTCCTGCGGGTTGCCGCCGTCGTGCAGAAGCGAAAAACAAGGTGGGTATTGCGCCGACAACTGTCCTGCCGGTTCGGTCAGGACGGCGATGCCGCCTCTTTCGGCGTAGTCGCGAGACGCTCGCCGACTGCCTCGTACAGAAACTCCCTGAAGCTCGCGGCCGCCGGTGACAGCGCATGGCCGCGCTTGTAGAACAGCGAGAGGTGGCGGTGCACGACAGGCGCGACGATGGGACGGGCCACCAGCCCAAAAGGCTCGATCAAAGGAAGTGACCGCCCCGGCTGAGCCGTGATGCCGTGGCCCCACTGCACCATGCCCAGGGCGGTGGTGATGAACGACACCTCCTGCGCGGGGTTCAACACCAATTTCTGCGAATGCTTGAACAGGTCGGTCTGGAGCCGGGTGGTGAAATCGCGGGTCAGGCTGACGAAGGGCTGCTGCAGCACCTGCGTCCAGGTCACGCGCTGCAGCGCCGCCAGCGCATGGTCGGGCCGGCAGATCAGCCACACACGGTCGCGAAACAGGCTCTCCTGCACCAGTTCAGCGGGTGCGGCGCGCTGCGGCGCAATGCCCAGGTCGGCCTCGCCGCTGGCCACGCGCGCCAGCGCCTGCTGGTTCAGCGAGTCGAGCACATAAACAGCGATGGCCGGGTAGCGCTGCCGGTAGCGCAGGATCAGTTCCGGCAGCGTGGTGGACGCGTACAGCGGCGTGCATGCAATGCGCACCGTGCCGCGCTTTTTCTGCTCCAGGTCCTGCGTGGTTTCGAGTGCCAGGGCCAGGTCGTCAAGCACTTTGCGCGCAAGCGGATAAAACTCGCTGCCCGCCAGCGACAGCGCGGTGCTGCGCGTGGTGCGGTCGAACAGCCGTACCTTCATGCCGCTTTCCAGTTCCTTGACCAGCAGGCTCAGCGCCGAGGGCGTCAGGTGCAGCCGGCGGGCCGCCGCCGCGAAGCTGCCCGCATCCGCAATTGCGAGAAAGGCGCGCAACTGGCGCAGGGTAATGGTGTTTGTATTCATGAATAAAACTCAACAGATCATAAATATTGCTGGTTTGTCTAAACAGTGGAGGAACCTTACCATGCCGGCATAAAGGAGTTTTCCCACGATGCTGAAATTTGATCCCAACCTTCGCTGGCTGTTCACCGAGGTGCCCATGCTGGAGCGTTATGCCGCCGCGGCCGCGGCCGGCTTCCAGGGCGTCGAGGTCGCCTTTCCCTATGACCAGCCCGCAAAAGAGATCGCCGCGCGCCTGCAGGGCAACGGGCTGCAACTGGTCCAGATCCTGTCGCCTTTCGACTGGGATGGCGGCGAGCGCGGAATGGCTGCCTTGCCCGGCCGGGAAGAGGCCTTCCGGGCCAGCATCCACACGGCGGTGGACTACGCGGTGCAGGTGGGCAAGCCCATGATCCACGTGATGCCTGGCAACATGACGCCGGAGCTGGACCGTCGCCGATGCATGGACCTGTTCCTGGGCAACATCGGCTGGGCTGCCGATCTGGCAAAGACGGCGGGTATCACGCTCATCCTGGAGCCCTGCTGCCGCGCGCGTTTTCCGCAGTTCCTCTACCACCGCATTGACGAGGGGGTCGAGGTGGTCGAGGCGCTGGGCCGCGACAACGTGAAGCTCTGCTTCGACACCTTCCACATCCAGATGGAGGAGGGCGCCATTGCCGACCGGCTGCAGGCCGCCTGGCCGCACATCGGCCACATCCAGGTCGGCAACGTGCCGGGCCGCCATGAACCGGGCACCGGCGAGATTCATTTTCTCTACCTGCTGGCGCTGATCGAAAAACTCGGCTGGGACCGCTGGATCGGTTGCGAGTACACGCCTTCGGGCCACACGCTGGACACGCTGGGCTGGGGCAAGCCCTATGGCCTGCGTGATCCACGCAAAGCGGCCATCGCCGCTCACTGAAAGAATAGCCATGCTGACTGATGCCGACAATGAACTGCTGACGCGCACGGGCGCGCAGACGCCGATGGGCCAATACTTTCGCCGCTTCTGGCAGCCGGTTGCGCTGTCCCGCGAACTGGCAGAAAACGACGGCGCGCCGCTGCGCGTGAACATCATGGGCGAAAACCTGGTTGCCTTTCGCAACAGCGAAGGCGTGGTCGGGTTGACGGACTCGCGCTGCCCGCACCGTGGCGCCAACCTCTACTTCGGGCGCAACGAGAACTGCGCGATCCGCTGCGTGTTCCACGGCTGGAAGTTTGACCTGCAGGGCCGCCCCCTGGAACTGCCCAATGTGCCGGCGGGTTCGGCCTACCACCAGACCATTCGCCTGAAGGCCTATCCAACACGCGAATACGGCGACATTGTCTGGGCCTACATGGGACCTGACCCCTGGGACCGGCCCTTGCCGGAAGTGCCCGAACTGGAGTTCGGCGCCTTGCCCGCATCGCACCGCTACGTGACCAAGAAGCTTCAGGAATGCAACTGGGCGCAATCGATCGAAGGTGCGCTGGATACTTCGCACTTCTCTTTCCTGCATATGCCCGCAACAGGCGTGCCGTCCAACGCGAATCCCGACGCGCCGGCTGACGAGAAACGCCTGCGCTGGATCCGCGACGACCCGCTGCCGCGTTTTTCCATCCTTGAGCACGAGGTCGGGTTTGTCGTGGGCGGTGCGCGCCGGGCCGAAGGCGACTCGCGTTACTGGCGCAGCGCGCAATTTGCGCTGCCCGCGCACAGCACCACGCCATCCACCCTGCCGGGGGAAACGCATTTTGGCTATACGTGGGTGCCGATCGATGACGTCAATTGCTGGATTTACACCTACGCCTGGAACCCTGACCGGCCTCTGTCAGAAGAGGAAATCAGCAAGTTCAAGGGCGGACACGGCGTAATTGCCGAGGTCGACGAGAAATTCATTCCCATCCGCAACCGCAGCAATGAGTACCTGATCGACCGCGAGCACCAGAAGCACATCAGCTATACCGGCGTGCGCGGTGTGGCCGAGCAGGACGCGATGATCCAGGACAGCCAGGGCCGCATTGCGGACCGCACGCAAGAGCATCTGTCGCCGTCGGACGCGGCGGTGGTGCGTTTTCGCCGTGCCGTGCTGGCCGGCGCCAAGGCGCTGGCCACCGGCATCGAACCCCAGGCACCACTGAAACACGCGGCCTACAGGCTGCGTTCAGGCAGCTGGTTCGCCGCAGAAGGCGTGTCGTTCGAGCAAGTCATGCTGGAACGGTTTGGCGATCCCGTCGGGCGCATCACTGCAAACACTGCCGGCCTCGCGGCCCTGTGAGCGCCACATTTTTCACATTCAACAGGAGACAAGACATGACCCCTTTCACCGATTTTTCCCGAGCGCGACGTGGTGTCGTTCGACTGGCGTTTGCCTTTCCGCTGGCTTGCGGGTTGACCTTCACCGGCACGGCGCAGGCACAGGCCTACCCCAACAAGGCCATCAAGCTCGTCATCCCTTATGCCGTGGGTGGCTCGACCGACCAGACCGGCCGCCTGGTGGCGCAGTCGCTCTCCGCGCGCCTGGGGCAGCCGGTGGTGGTTGAAAACCGTGCCGGTGCAGGCGGCACGGTCGGCCATGACATGGTGGCCAAAGCGCCCGCGGATGGTTACACGCTGTTGTTCAGTGCGGCCGGCCCGCTGACCGTAACGCCCCACACCTACGCCAAGCTCAGCTATGAACCGATCAAGGGCTTCGAGCCAATCACGCTGGTTGCCACGCAGCCGCTGTTGCTGGTGGTCAACCCGGCGCTGAAGGTCAACAACGTCGCCGAGCTGATCCGGGAGTCGAAAACCCATGCGGGCAAGCTGAGCTACGGCTCTTTCGGCAACGGCAGTGCGGCCCACCTGGCGGGCGAATATTTCAAGACCCTGGCCAAGGTTGAGATGGTGCATGTGCCTTACAGGGGCAGCGGGCCTGCCCTGGTCGACCTGGTGGGCGGGCAGATTGACCTGATGTTCGATGTGTTCAGCACCGCCGCTCCGCTAGCCAAAAGCGGCAAGCTGCGTCCGATCGCCATCTCCTCCGGCGAGCGTTCGCCGCAGTTTCCCGATGTGCCCACCATGCAGCAAGCAGGCGTCAGCGGCTTCGAGGCCGGCACCTGGTTCGGCGTGCTCGCCCCGGCTGGCACCCCCAAGCCCGTGATCGAGCAGTTGTCCAGGGAGCTGAACGCGGTGCTGGAAGACAAAGGCTTGCGCGACACCCTGGCGGCTCAGGGTGCAGTGGTTCGTGGTGGCACGCCGGCGCAATTCAACACTTTCTTCCTGGCCGAATACGACAAGTGGGGAAAAATCGTCAAGGCCGCCGGCGTGACCGCTGACTGACGCTGCGTGCGGGTGTACGCACCCCACTCAAGCCTGCCTGCGCGCCGGGCGCCAGGGGGCTGATTGTTCGTGTTCCTGACGCGTGTGCTGCAGGCTTGCAGCACCCCGGCGTTGCCTGGTTTCCTTCATTCCTTTTCTTTTCCTGTCCATGAAACTTTTGAGTTATTCCCTTCGTGGCGTTCCCAGCTGGGGCGCCCTTGTCAACGGCCGTGTCGTGGACCTGCAGGCGGCTTCGCATGGGCGCGCACCAACGCTGCGCAGCGCGCTGGCGCAGTTGTCCCTGGATGCCATCGAGGCGCTGGCCAGCGCACATCCGGCCACCATCGAGTTGAGCGACATCGCCTGGTTGCCTGTCATCCCGGACGCCGCGAAAATTTTCTGCATTGGCCTGAACTATGACGAGCATCGCATCGAAGCCAATCGCGACAAGACTGCGCAGCCCACCATTTTTCTGCGGCTGGCCGCTTCGCAGGTGGGCCATGACGAGCCGCTGCTGCTGCCGCCGGAGTCGGAACGCTTTGACTACGAAGGCGAGATCGCCGTCATCATCGGGCGTGGCGGGCGCCGCATCGCGGAAGCAGACGCCTGGGAGCACGTCGCCGGCTACGCGCCTTACAACGACGGCTCCATCCGCGACTGGCAAAGCCACACCTCGCAATGGACCCCGGGCAAGAACTTCCCGGCCACGGGCAGTTTCGGGCCCTGCATGGTGACGCGTGGGGAAATTGCCGACGGGCAGGAGCTGACCCTGACCACGCGCCTGAACGGTGTGGTCATGCAGCAGGCGAGCACGGCACAACTGATCTTCTCCATTCCGCGCCTGATCAACTATCTGTCGACCTTCATTCCGCTGGAAGCTGGCGACGTGATCGTGACCGGCACGCCGGGCGGGGTCGGGTTCAAGCGCTCGCCGCCCGTGTTCATGCGTGCCGGCGACAGGGTGGAGGTAGAGGTCAGCAGTATCGGTACGCTCGTGAACATGGTTGCGGCCGAAACGCCGTCACAACACAAAGCCTGAAACACGCGTCGGCATGCAGAACCATCTCATCGAGGTCCGCGTCGTCCAGAAGGCCGTGGAAGCCCTGGACATCTGTTCGCTGGAGCTGGCCAGTATTTCCGGCGAGCCCTTGCCGGCGTTCAGCGCCGGCGCGCATATCGATCTTCATTTCGGCGGCTTTGTGCGCCAGTATTCGCTTTGCAACAACCCGTCGGAGCGGGACCGTTACCAGGTCGCGGTATTGCGCGAGCCGCAATCCCGCGGCGGGTCGGCGGCCATTCACGATGGTCTCTTGCCACAGCAGACGCTGAAGATCAGTGCGCCACGCAACCACTTTTCACTGCGACAGGATGTATCGCACTCGCTGCTGCTTGCCGCAGGCGTGGGCGTCACGCCCATCCTGTGCATGGCGGAGGGCCTGGCAAGCCGGGGCGCCGCATTCAGCATGCACTATTGCACCCGCAGCCGCGAGCGCACGGCCTTCCGGCGCCGTATCGAACAATCAGCGTTTGCAGATGCGGTCAGTTTTCATTTTGACGAAGATGGTCCGCAGCACAAACTGGATCTGGCTGCAGTCCTGCAGGCGGCGCCCCCGGGAACGCACATCTACACCTGCGGGCCTGCGGGCTTTCTGGGCCACGTGCTGCAAACCGCCCGGGACCAGGGATGGCCCGAGGACAGCCTGCATTACGAGTATTTTTCGGCAGCACCTTCAGCTTTGCCGCAAGGCGCTTTCGAGGTCTGCATTGCAAGCACCGGGCAACGCCATGTGGTGGCGGCAGGGGAAAGCGTGGTGCAAGCCCTTGCGCGCGAAGGCATCGCCGTGCCTGTGTCCTGCGGACAGGGTGTGTGCGGGACCTGCCTGACGCGCGTGCTGGAAGGCGTGCCCGATCATCGGGACATGTTTCTGACCTCGGAAGAGCAGGCTCGCAACGACCAGTTCACACCTTGCTGCTCACGCGCCCACAGCGCCAGCCTCACGCTGGACCTGTAAGGCCGCTGCCGGCCGCGCAGTCTCAAGCCTTCAACTGCCGCGCCATCAACACCGCCACATGGACGGCCTCGCGCTCGGCACCGTCGCGGATCTGGTGCCGGCAACTCGTGCCGTCGGCCACCACGATGGCGTCGGGCTGCAGGCGTACCGCAGGCAACAGGCTGAGCTCGGCCATCTGCATGGAGACCTCGTAGTGGCTGGCCTCGTAGCCGAAGCTGCCGGCCATGCCGCAGCAACTGGACTCGATCAGCTCAGGCTGGGCGCCGGGAATCAGCCGGAGGACGTCGAGGATGGGGCTGACCGCGCCGAAGGCCTTCTGGTGGCAATGGCCATGCAGCAGGATAGGCTGGCCCGCGGGCTGCAGCTTCTGCTTCAGGTCATCGAGCTGGCCGGCCGCAGCCTCGCGCGCCAGGAACTCCTCGAACAGCAGGGCCTGGCCGCTGATGGTCTGCGCCGCCTCACCGAGGCCCATGACCAGCATCTCGTCGCGCATGGTCAGCAGGCAGGAAGGCTCGAGGCCGACGATGGCGATGCCCCGCTCGGCAAAAGGCAGCAGCGCCGCCACCAGTTCGGTGGCTTTGGCTTTGGCTTCATCGACCATGCCGCTGGCCAGGTAGGTGCGTCCGCAGCACAGGCTTTTCCCGTCTGCTATCTTTTTCGTAGCTATATGCACCGTGTAGCCGCCGGCTTGCAGCACTTTTAATGCTGAAACGGCGTTGGCCGACTCGAAGTAGCCGTTGAAGGTGTCGACAAACAGCACCACCGGCTTGTTCGCAGCCAGTACTTCGTCGCGTGTCGCGCCGGCGTGCCGGGTGTTGAAAAAGGTATGGCGCTGCCACTGCGGCAGGCTGCGTTTCGCCGAGAAACCAGTGAACTTCTCGCTGAGCGCGGCCAGGCCCGGAATCCTGTCGCGCAGGTTCAGCAGCGGCGCGAGGCGGCTGGCCCAGTGCGCGTAGTCGGGCAGGCGCGCGACCAGCTTGTCTTTCAGGGTGTAGCCGTGTTTGGCCTTGTAGTGGTGCAAAAACTCGACCTTCATTTTGGCCATGTCCACACCGGTGGGGCAGTCGCGCTTGCAACCCTTGCAACCGACGCACAGGTCGAGCGCTTCCTGCACCGCATCGCTGGTGAAGGCGTCTTGCGCGTTCATGCCATCCAGCTGGCCCGAGAGCGCCAGCCTCAGCGTGTTCGCGCGGCCGCGCGTCAAATGCTTTTCATCGCGCGTCACGCGGTAGCTCGGGCACATGGTGCCGGCGTCGAACTTGCGGCAGTGGCCGTTGTTGTTGCACATCTCCACGGCCTTGGCAAAACCCTGGGCCGGGTCGCCGCCGCTGCCGGGCGCGCTGGTCTGCTCGGTGGCCGGGTTGTTCTGCACGTCCCAGGCGCGCCAGTCGAGCGCGGTCTTGATCGGGATGACCTTGTAGCCCGGCGGGAAGCGCATGAGCCGCGTGTCGTCCATCTTGGGCGGGTCGACGATGCGGCCCGGGCTGAGCAGGTTCAAGGGGTCCATGAACTGCTTGATCTTCGCAAACGCCTCGTCGATCTGCGGGCCGAACTGCCACTTGATCCACTCGCCGCGGCACAGGCCGTCGCCGTGCTCGCCGCTGTAGGCGCCCTTGAACTTGCGCACCAGCTCCGAGGCTTCCTCGGCGATCGCGCGCATCTTGGGCGCGCCTTCGCGCCGCATGTCCAGGATGGGCCGCACATGCAGGGTGCCAACCGAGGCGTGGGCGTACCAGGTGCCTTTGCTGCCGTATTTTTTGAACACCTCTGTCAGCGCGTCGGTGTACTCCGCCAGGTGCTCGAGCGGCACGGCGCAGTCCTCGATGAAACTGACCGGCTTGCCGTCGCCCTTGAGGCTCATCATGATGTTCAGGCCGGCCTTGCGCACCTCCCAGAGGTTCTTCTGCGGCGCGTCGTCCGTCATTTCGACCACCGCGTCGGGCAGCAGCAAGTCGCCCATCAGCTCGCCCAGGCGCTTCAGGTGGGGCAAGAGCTCAGCCTTGCTCGCGCCGGAGAATTCGACCAGCAAAATGGCCTCGGGCCGGCCGATCAGCGCGCTGCGGATCGTTGGCGCGAATGCGGGGTTCTGCAGCGACAGATCGATCATGGTGCGGTCCACCAGCTCGACCGCCGTGAGGCTACCTTCGCCAATCTTGACGATGTGCTGCGCCGCGTCCATGGCGCGGTAGAAGGTCGGAAAGTTCACCACGCCCAGCACCTTGGCCCGGGGCAGCTCGCTGAGCTGCAGCGTCAGCGACTTGGTCATGGCCAAGGTGCCTTCGCTGCCGATCAGCAGGTGTGCCAGGTTGACCGAGCCGTCGCGTGTGTAGGGCCGCTCGCTTTGCGGATCGAAAATGTCCAGGTTGTAGCCGCCCACCCGGCGCATCACCTTGGGCCACATCCGGTCGATGACCGGGTGCAGGTCCTCGGCCAGTGCGCGGACGTAGTTGCCCAGTTCACGCGCCTCGCCGCTGCTGCCGGCGTAGGCGCCCAGTTGCAGCAAATGGCTGTTCGATGTCCAGGCCTGTACGCCCAGCACGTTGTGCACCATGTTGCCGTAGGCAATGCTGCGGCTGCCGCAGGAGTTGTTGCCGGCCATGCCGCCCAGGGTGGCCTGCGCGCTGGTGGATACATCGACCGGGTACCACAGGCCGTGTTTTTTCAGCGCCGCATTCAGGTGGTCCAGCACGATGCCGGGTTCGACTTCGGCCTTGCGGTTTTCAACATCGACGTCCAGGATGTTGCGCATGTGTTTGGCATGGTCGATCACCAGCCCGGTACCCACGGTCTGGCCGCACTGGCTGGTGCCGCCGCCACGCGGAACAATCGGCACGCCCATGTCGCGGCAGATGTCCAGCGCGGTCTTGACGTCCGGCGCGCCGGTCGGCACAAACACCCCGGCCGGCATCACCTGGTAAATCGAGGCGTCGGTGGCGTAACGGCCGCGGTCGGCGGCGGAGAAGAGCACCTCGCCGCAGGTTTCCGACGACAGTCGCGCCGCCAGCCTGCCGGCGACCTCGTTGCTGACGCGCGCAACCTGTTCGTAAGCCTGCGCCGCGCTGTCGCGCGTCACCTTCAGGGGCAGGGGCGCGTTCATGCCTTGGCCTGCGCGCTGGCCGCGCTGCTGGCTGCGCGCACCTGCTCGATCACCACGCTGAGCTTGTTGTTGAGGTGGGCGCCCAGCACGGCGCGCATGGCCTGGGGGTCGCGCGCGCTCAGCGCCTGGATCATGAGCTCGTGTTCGTTGACGGCAGCCTTCCATTTTTCGCCGTCCTGGTTGGAGCGAAAGCGCAAGGCCTGCAGGCGGGCGTTGACCTGGTTGTAGGTGGCGGTGAGCACCGGGTTCTTGGCCGCAGCATTGATGGCGCGGTGGATCGCCGAGTTGAGCTGGTAGTAGGCCGGCAGGTCGCGCCGCGTGTACGCCGCCAGCATCTCGTAATGCATGGCCTTGATCTCGTCCAGCTCGGCCTCGGTGATGCGCTCGGCCGCCAGGGCACCCGACTGCGCTTCCAGGCCGGACATCACTTCAAAAGTGTTGAGGACGTCGGCTTCGGTCAGTTCGACGGCAATCGCACCGCGATTCGGCAACAGCTCGACCAGGCCCTCGGCGGCCAGCATCTTGATGGCTTCGCGCAAGGGCGTGCGCGAGACGTTCAGGACCTCGCTGAGCTCGCGTTCATTGAGCTTGGCGCCTGGCGCGATGCGGTTTTCGACCAGCATCTGGCGCAGCCGGTGCGCCACCTGTTCATGCAGGGCGGCACGCGGAATGGGGATGATGTCAGCACTCATGCGCGGATTTTGTATGCAAAAAATTGCCAAGTCAAACCCTATATTTGGCTTAAAAAGGTTGACAAATGAATTTTGTATGCAAAAAATGGTGACTATTCATGGAGTATCCGATTTATGCTGACGCTTGACTTTCACCCCACCGGCCGCCACTTCCTGCAGATACCGGGCCCGTCCCCGGTGCCCGACCGCATCCTGCGCGCCATGAGCCTGCCCACCATCGACCACCGCGGTCCCGAGTTCGGCGCGCTGGGCCTGAAGGTGCTGGCCGACATCCAGAAAATCTTCAGGACCAGGCAGCCGGTGATGATTTACCCGGCCTCCGGCACCGGCGCCTGGGAGGCAGCGCTGGTCAACACGCTGAGCGCCGGCGACCATGTGCTGATGTACGAAACCGGCCACTTTGCCGCGCTGTGGCAAAAGCTGGCAGCCCGTGTGGGCCTGAAGACCGAGGTCATGCGCGACCCCGGTGCCGAGGTCTGGCGCCATGGCGTGCGCGCCGACCTGATCGAGGAGCGGCTCAAGGCCGACAGCCAGCACAGCATCAAGGCGGTCTGCGTGGTGCACAACGAAACGTCCACCGGCGTGACCAGCAACATCGCCGCCGTGCGCAAGGCCATCGATGCCGCCAAACACCCGGCGCTGCTGCTGGTCGACACCATCTCCGGCCTGGCCTCGGCCGACTACCGGCATGACGAGTGGGGCGTGGACGTCAGCATCAGCGGCTCGCAAAAAGGCCTGATGCTGCCGCCCGGCATCAGCTTCAATGCAGTCTCCGCCAAGGCGCTGCAAGCCAGCAAGAGCGCCAAATTGCCCAAGGCCTTCTGGGCCTGGGACGAAATCATCGAGATGAACAAGACCGGCTACTGGCCGTCCACACCCAACACCAATCTGCTGTACGGCCTCAACGAAGCCTGCGACATGTTGCTCGAACACGGCCTGGATGTGGTGTTCGCGCGGCACCAGCGCTGGGCCGAAGGCGTGCGCGCCGCAGTCCGGGCCTGGGGCCTGCAGATCCAGTGTGCCGATGCGGCCGTCTATTCTCCCATTCTGACCGGCGTGATGACGCCCGAGGGTGTGGATGCGGATGCGGTGCGCAAGATCATCTACGAACGTTTCGACTGTTCCCTGGGCACCGGCCTCGGCAAGGTCAAGGGCAGGATGTTCCGCATCGGCCACCTCGGCGACTGCAACGACCTGACCCTGATGGCCGCACTGTCGGGCTGCGAGATGGGCCTCAAGCTCGCAGGCGTCAAGCTGGCAGGTTCCGGTGTGCAAGCGGCCATGGACCATTTTTCGAGCCATGCCGCGGTGATTCCGCTGCGCAAGGCGGCCTGAGCCGCAGTTTGACCGTTTTCCGTTTTTCCCGTTCCCTGCCTTCGTTTTCCGTGCTTTCGTTTCGATTTCATAAAACCATTACTGGAGACAAACCATGCAACGCAGAACACTCGTGACCGCCGGCGCCGCGGCCCTGGCTTTTCCTTCGCTGATCCTCGCGCAGAACCTGCCGGCCGGGCCGGTGCGCATCATCGTCGGCTTCGCACCTGGCGGCGGCACCGACATCCTGGCGCGTGTCATCGGCCAGAAGCTCGGTGAAATGTGGAAGACCCAGGTCATCGTCGAAAACAAGGCCGGTGCCTCGGGTACCATCGCCGCCGATTTCGTGGCCAAGGCACCCGGCGACGGCAACACGCTGCTGATGGCGCACATCAACAGCCAGGCCATCACGCCGGCGCTGCAAAAGGTCAACTATGACGCGGCCAAGGACTTCCAGCCTGTCGTGCTTGTCGGCGTCACGCCGAACCTGCTGATCTGCAACGAAAACCAGCCCGCCAAAACCGTCAGGGACCTGGTCGAGCTGTGCCGCGCCAACCCCGGCAAGATCAGCTTCGGTTCGGCCGGCACCGGCAGCGCGCAGCACCTGGCGCTGGAGATGTTCAAGCTGGCTGCCAAGGTCCAGGCCATCCATGTGCCGTACAAGGGCTCGGGCCCGATGCTGACCGACCTGATTGGCGGCACCATCCAGTACAGCTTCGACACCATGACCGCCGCCACGCCGCATGTCAAAAGCGGCAAGGCGATCGCGCTCGCGCAGACGCGCCAGCAGCGTGTGCCGGCCTACGCCAACGTGCCGACCATGGCCGAGTCCGGCTTCCCGGGCTTCGAGGCCACCACCTGGTACGGCCTGGCCGGCCCGGCGAAGATGCCCGTGGCCATGGCCAAACGCATGAACGAAGACATCAACAAGGTCATGCTGATGCCCGACGTGATGGAAAAGCTGGCCGCTTCGGGCGCGCAGGACGGTGGTGGTTCGACCGAGAAGTTCGGCGACTTCATGCATGCCGAGCAGGTCAAGTGGGCCAAGATCATCAAGGACGGCGGCGTCAAAGCTGAAAGTTGACTCCCCCCCCGATAGGGCCTTCAATGCTCGGCACCCCCGCCAGAGGCGGCGGCCCTTCGGAGCCGTCCAGGCCTGCGCAGGCAGGCCTGGAGCTGCGGCTCCTCAGCCCCTCAAGGGGGCGCCACCTGTGGCCCGGCAAAGCCGGTTCCACGGTGGCACTTGAATTTCTGAAGGATGCAGACGTTAATGAAAAAACTTCCTCTCGAAGGTGTGCGGGTACTCGACATCAGCCAGGTGATGGCCGGGCCTTATGCCTGCATGTTGCTGGCGGACATGGGGGCCGACGTGATCAAGATCGAGCCGCCGGGCGCCGGCGACCAGACACGTGGCGCCATGGGTTTCAAGATGAAGGGGCCGGATTCGCTGGGTTTCCTCAACATGAACCGCAACAAGCGCAGCATTGCGCTCAACCTCAAGTCGGAAGCCGGCAAGGCCTTGCTGCTGCGGCTCGCGAAAGACGCCGACATCCTGCTGGAGAACTACCGGCCCGGCGCGATGAAAAAACTGGGTCTGGGTTACGAGGTGCTCAAGGAAGTCAATCCACGGCTGGTCTACACCAGCATCTCGGGCTTCGGCCAGACCGGTCCCTGGGCCGACCGGCCCGGTTTCGATTTGATGGCGCAGGCCATGTCGGGTGTGATGAGTGTCACCGGTTACCCGGGCGGCCCGCCGGTCAAGGCCGGCGTGCCGGTGGCCGACATCGGCTGCGCGCTGTTTGCGGTGTACGCCACCCTGTCGGCCTACATCGGCGCAAAAACCAGCGGCGAGGGACAACATGTGGATGCCTCGCTGTTCGACTCGGCGCTGGCCTTTTCAGTCTGGGACATCTGCGACTACTGGGGCACCGGCAAGGAGCCCGAGCCGCTGGGCACCTCCAACAAGATGACCGCGCCTTACCAGGCCATGGCCTGCTCGGACGGTTATTTCGTCATGGGCGCCAACAACCAGAAGCTCTGGCTGCAGCTGTGCAAGCTGATGGGGCGCGAAGAGCTCCTGGCCGACGAACGTTTTTCCACCATCTCGCTGCGGCTGGCGAACCGGCACGCGCTGGAGGTGGAGCTGGAGAAAAGCTTCCGCCTCAAACCCAAGGATTATTGGGTCAACACCTTTCTCGAGGCCGGCATTCCTGCCGGTCCCATCCTGAGCTATCCCGAGGCCTTCGGCAGCGAACACGCGAAGGCGCGCGAGATGCGCATGGAGATTGACCATCCGGCCGAAGGCAAGGTGCCCAACATCGGCTTCGCGGTCAAGATGTCCGGCACGCCGCAGCAGGTGCGCCGCCATCCGCCGCGCCTGGGTGAACACACGGCCGAGGTGTTGTCCGAACTCGGCATCAGCGCCGAAGAACAGGCGGCAATGGGTGAGCAGGGGGCTTTTGCAGCATGAGCGAGGGCACGGTTCACCTTGACATCCAGGCCGGCGTGGCCTCGGTGGTGTTCGACCGCCCGGCCGCGCGCAATGCCATGACCTGGGCCATGTACGAGCGGCTCAATGCCATTTGTGAACAGCTCAAGGCCGACAGCTCGGTGCGGGTCGTGACCTTCCGCGGCGCCGGCGGCCAGGCCTTTGTGGCCGGCACCGACATCGAGCAGTTCACCCGTTTCAGCAGCGGCGAGGACGGTGTGGCTTACGAAAAACAGATCGACCAGTGCATCGCGCGGCTGGAGTCACTGCCCATGCCCACGGTGGCCGCCATCGAAGGCTGGACCATAGGCGGCGGCCTGGCGATTGCCACGGCCTGCGACTTCCGCATCGCCACCACGGGCTCGCGCTTCGGTGTGCCCATCGCCAAGACCCTGGGCAATTGCCTGTCGGTGGCCAACCTGGCGCGGCTCAGTGCGGTGTTCGGCATTCCGCGTGTCAAACGCATGCTGATGCTGGCCGAAGTACTGGCGGCCGACGAAGCACTGGCTTGCGGCTTCCTGCTGCAGACGGTGGAGCCGGGCGACATGGAAGCGGCCTTGCAAACCCTGTGCGACCGGTTGACGGCACTCGCGCCCGTGACCCAGCGCGTCAGCAAGGAAGGCCTGCGCCGGCTGGTCAGCAGCAGCCTGCCGCCCGACGAAGACCTGGTGCGCCTTTGTTACGGGAGCGCCGATTTTCACGAGGGCGTCGCGGCCTTTGTGGAAAAAAGAAGCCCTGCCTGGAAGGGCGTCTGAAACATCATCGCCCATGGTAGTTACCCTGTGTTGCACCGGGCCGACGTACAACACCGTCCGTCGCACATGCTGCAACATCCGTCACAAAGCGGCTTCGCAATGCTGAGGGATGGCCTGTTGACGTCCTAAGATTCAATTCTGTAGCTGGCCTTCGCCGGTTCTTTTTTTTGGATGCCTTCAATGTCTGTTTCCCGGAAATCCCGTGCTCCTGTGTTGTCCACCCTGTGCCTGTCGCTGCTGCTGCTGGGCGGCGCTGTCCATGCACAAAAAGCCTGGATCATTGGCCAGTCCGCTCCGCTGAGCGGCGGCAATGCCAGCTTCGGCCGCGACATCCAGGATGGCGCGCAGGCCTACTTCAAGTCGGTCAATGCCAAAGGCGGCATTGCCGGCCTGCCGATCGAACTGGTCTCGCTCGACGACAAGAACGACCGCAAACTCGCCGGCGCCAACACCCAGAAACTGCTGACTGAAAACGACGCGGTGGCGCTGTTCGGTTTTGCGTCGGCCACGCTGAGCCTGGACGCCATGCCGCAGGCCGAGAAGGCCGGCGTGTTGTTCTTCGCGCCGTTTTCCGGCGCCAACCCGGTGCGCAAGGCCAGCCCGGTGGTGTACACCCTGCGCGCGTCCTACGGCGACGAGCTCGAGAAGATGCTGTCGTTCTGGACCGGCCTGGGCATCAAGCAGGTGGTGGTGGTGCATTACGACGACGAGGTTGGCAGGCAGAACCTGGGCGTGGTCACCGACTACCTCGCCAAGCAGGGCAAAAAACCCGCGGCCTTTTCGCTGCAGCGTAACGTCAAGGTCAGCGATGCGCAGGTGGCCCAGTTGCTGAGCCTCAAGCCCGACGTGATCATCCACACCGTGTTGTCCGGTCCCGCCGCCGAGATCAGCAAGCAGATCGTGGCCCAGGGCAAGTTCATACCGACCTCCAGCCTGTCCTTCATCGGCGCGCAGCAATACATCGAGGCGGCCTCCGAAGCCGGTGCCGGTGTGTCGATCTCGCAGGTGGTGCCGAATGCTTCGTCTTCGCTGCCGGTGGTCAAGGAATGCGGCAAGGCCCTGAAGGACGCCGGCGTCAAGCAGGCCATGAACAGCACGCACCTGGAAGCCTGCATTGGCGCCAAGGTGCTGGCCGAAGCCATGCGCCGCAGCAAGAAGCCGGGCGATCCCAAGGCCCTGCTGGCAGCGATGAGTTCCATGGGCAGTTACGACACCGGCGGCTTCACCGTGTCCTACTCCTCCGACCAGCACCACGGCAGCAAGTACGTGGAGCTGGGCATGGTCACGCGCGACGGCAAGCTGCGCAACTAGCACCGCCGGGTTAGCGGTAGTGCGCGCAGAGCGTTTCTATCAGCGATTCGGCGTAGCGGGGCAGGGCCTCGCGCTTGCGCACCAGGATGTAACGCTCGCGCACACTCCAGGCATCCGTCAGCGCAATCAGCGAGATGCCCATGGCGGCGTGGTTGCGCCGTGCCGCCGACTCCGGCACGATGCCGACGCCCACACCCGCGCCAATCATGCGGCACATCGCGTCAAAACTCGACAGCTGGATGCGCAGCTTCAGCGGCTTGCCCAGGCCGTCCGTCACCTGCGCGAGAAAACTCTGCAGCGTGCTGCCCGACTGCATGCCGACCTGGTCGTCATCCAGGGTCTCGGCAAAGGCAATCTTTTTACGGCGTGCAAAACGGTGGTTCTTCGCGGTCGCGAGCACCAGCCGGTCGGTGCTGAAGTGAATCGCTTCCAGCCCCAGGGTGTCCACCTTGCCGGCCACGATGCCGATGTCGGCGCGTCCATCGAGCACACCGCGGGCGATCTCGGGGTTGGGCTTTTCCTGCAGGTCGATGTTGATCCGGGGATTGCCGGTCAAAAAGCCCGGCAGGATCTCCGGCAGGAAGTCCGTGACTGCCGTGGTGTTGGCAAACACCCGCAGGTGGCCGCGCAGTCCGCCACCGTACTCCTGCAGGTCGGTGCGCATCTGCTCGGCCTGGCGCAACACACCGCGCGCGTGGTACAGAAAAGCCTCGCCGGGAGGCGTCAGCCGGACGCCGCGCGCCTCGCGGTAAAGCAGGCTCAGGCCCGACTGGGTTTCCAGTGACTTGATACGCGCGCTGGCCGCCGCCAGCGACAGGTGCTGTCGCTCGGCAGCCCGGGTCATGTTGCCCTCGTCGGCGGTGGCGACAAACAGGCGCAGGTCGGTCAGGTCAAAATGCATGCGCCATGCTAACCCAAAGGCCTGAGTCTTCGGACCTGACGAAGACTGGCAATCAGGAGTTTCAGAGGGAAAACCCTCGATTTGGCTGGAAAGAGCGGTTTTTGTCTTCGGAATTTCAGAAGTCTGGGTGTTGAAATGGCAGATTGCCTTTCCTGGCGTCTGCGCCGACGATGGCAGCCATGACTTCAGACATCCGGACCGTCGACGCCGACCTGCTCACCAAGCTGCAGGCGTGGGTCGGCAAGACCGAAACCCTCAGCGACAGCGTCACCGCCGCGCCGGTGCGTGCACTGTCGGCCACGCTGGACCGCGACGATGCGGATCCGGTCCCGGGCACGCCGCTGCCCGAGCTGTGGCACTGGCTGTACTTCCTGCCGACGGTACGCCAGTCCGGCCTGGGCCCCGACGGCCATCCGCAGCGCGGCGGGTTTTTGCCGCCGGTGCCGCTGCCGCGCCGCATGTGGGCGGGCGGCCGCCTGCAGTGGCACCAGCAGGTGCTGCAGGTCGGCGACGCGATCACGCGAACCTCCCGCATCGAGTCAGTGACCCACAAGGCCGGCCGCAGCGGTGACCTGGTGTTTGTGCTGGTCAAACACGAGATACGCAATGCCCAGGGCCTGGCCTTGACCGAAGAGCATGACATTGTTTACCGCGCCAATCCGCAGGCCGGTGATCCTGCTCCTGCGCCACAGCCTGCAGCCCACAATGCTGCATGGAGCCGCGAGATCGTTCCCGACGACGTGCTGCTGTTCCGTTATTCGGCGCTGACCTTCAATGGCCACCGCATCCATTACGACCGCAAGTATGTGACCGAGGTCGAGGGCTACCCGGGCCTGATCGTGCATGGCCCCTTGATCGCGACCCTGCTGGCCGATCTGCTGCGTCGCAATATGCCCGGTGCGCGCCTGCTCAAGTTCGAATTCCGCGCTGTGCGTCCGGTGTTCGACCTGTGGCCTTTCAAATTGCATGGCCTGCCGTCGGCCGATGGCAAAACTGTCAGTCTGTGGACCGAGGACCACGAAGGCTGGCTCACCATGCAGGCCACTGCCACGCTGGCCTGAGGCGGGAGAACATCGTTCACACACTTGTCATCCCGGACTTGATCCGGGAACCATGCCTGGCTGACCCTCTGCAATTTCGCCCCCATGGATTGCGGGTCAGGCCCGCAATGACATCCATTTAAAAGTTATCTCTGGACTTCCTCATGAAAACACAAATCCCCACCCCCGACGCCTACCAGGACATGCGCGAAGCCCTGCGCGCCATGCTTGCTTCATTCGACTCTGCCTACTGGCAGAAAGTCGACCATGAACGTGGCTATCCCGAGACTTTTGTCAACGCCCTGACCGAAGCCGGCTGGCTCGCGGCGCTGATCCCGGCCGAGTACGGTGGCTCGGGCCTGGGCCTGGCCGAGGCCTCGGTCATCATGGAAGAGATCAACTTTGCCGGCGGCAATGCGGGCGCCTGCCACGGCCAGATGTACAACATGGGCACCCTGCTGCGCCACGGCTCGGATGCGCAGAAAAAGATGTACCTGCCGAAGATCGCCACCGGCGAGTTGCGCCTGCAGTCCATGGCCGTGACCGAACCGACCACCGGCACCGACACCACCCAGCTCAAGACCACCGCAGTCAAAAAAGGCGGCAAGTACATCGTCAACGGCCAGAAGGTCTGGATCTCGCGCATCCAGCACTCTGACCTCATGATTTTGCTGGCCCGCACCACGCCGCTGGCCGAGGTCAAGAAGAAGTCCGAAGGCATGTCGATTTTTATCGTCAACCTGAAAGACGCGATTGGCAAAGGCATGGCGGTGCAGCCGATCGCCAACATGGTCAACCACGAAACCAATGAAGTGTTTTTCGACAACCTCGAAATCCCCGAGGAGAACCTGATCGGCGAGGAAGGCAAGGGCTTCAAGTACATCCTCGACGGCCTGAATGCCGAGCGCACCCTGATTGCTGCCGAATGCATTGGCGACGCGTACTGGTTTGTCGACAAGGCACGCCGTTATGCCAGCGACCGTGTGGTCTTCAACCGCCCCATCGGCCAGAACCAGGGCGTGCAGTTCCCCATGGCCGACGCCTACATCGAAACCGAGGCCGCCAACCTGATGCGCTTCAAGGCCTGCGAACTGTTCGACGCCGGCAAACCCTGCGGCGCCGAAGCCAACATGGCGAAGTACCTGGCCGCGAAAGCCTCGTGGGAGGCGGCCAACATGTGCCTGCAAACCCATGGCGGATTCGGTTTTGCGTGTGAATATGACGTGGAACGGAAATTCCGCGAAACCCGGCTTTACCAGGTGGCGCCTATCTCCACCAACCTCATTTATTCCTATGTGGCGGAGCATTTGCTCGGGTTGCCGAGGTCGTTCTGAACGGACCGACCGATGACTGCCTCTTTTCTTCACGCTTCGATGGCTTGCCTGCGCCTGGTGGCCGGGGGTTGCCCGGCGGCAAGTAACTTTCTTTTGCTTCGCCAAAAGAAAGTCACCAAAGAAAAGGCGACCCGATGGTCCGGGTCCTTCCGCTTCGATCCAGGCAACCTGCGGTGCTCGACTCCGGCGGGGGTCGGCAGAACTCGCTTCGCTCGGACAACTGCCGCCCTGATCCCGCCTCCATCTGCGCTCCTCGGCCCGGCCCGACGGGTGGAGGGAAGAAAACCAATACCCGGATACCGGGCCCCGTTCGGAGTGCAGGAAGCGCGCAGCGCTTCCTGCACGGGAATCCCAACCGACCGCCATGTTTGCACGCGAGCGCAGCGCACGCGGCCAAATGAGGCTCCCTTCTCTCGCCCAGCGGGGCGAGGGAAGGGCGGGGGGTTGGGAGTGGGGAGTTGTAACTACTGCCGAGAGCGGACTACAGCCGGAGCGTGATGAAGCAAGGCCGTCGATTTATGAATCAAATCGACCTGTCAAAGGAGCGCCGCCGCCAGCAAAGCCAATCCCGACATCAACAACAAACCATCCAGCACATGCCCATGCGCCGCCGCGCTCATGCGCAGCACCAGCGCCTTGCCGGCAAAGGTGCCCGCCATCAGCGAGGCACCGACGACCAGGCCTTGCAGGATCACCTCGACAGGCAAGGCGCCGAACTCGCGGAAGGTCACGACCTTGGCGATATAGATGAACAGCGAACTGGCCGCTTCCGTCGCGAGGAAGGCGCCCTTGAGCAGGCCGTAAGCCAGGAACACCGGCACACTGAGCGGGCCGGTGGAGAGCACGATGCCGGTGAGAAAGCCGATGACTGCGCCGGCGAGCGCGAGGTGCCATAGCCTGGCCTTCCACTGCAGGCGCGCCAGCAGGTGGCGCACAGGAATCATGGTGAGAAAAAACAGACCCAGCGAAATTTCAATGACGTTCGCGGGCAGGGCCAGCAGCGTGCGTGCGCCCAGGGCCGCGGCCGGCACGCCAGGCAGGGCATAGGCGGCGACCGCCTTCCAGTCCACCTCGCGCCACCAGGCCAGCACCCGCGAAAAATTGGCCATCAGCGCGGCGATGGCCATGATGGGCACCGCCTGTTTGGGCCCAAAGGCATGCACCAGCAAGGGCAGCAGCAGGATGGACGAGCCGGTGCCGATCACGCCGCTCAGGCACCCGCCGGCAAAACCGGCGAGCAGGACAAGCAGATAGGTCGCCATGCCTCAAGCCGGCCCAGGCGGCGCGCAACAAAAAGCCCCGAAGTCCGGGGCTTGTTGCAGATTCACCCCCATCACTGAATCACGATGGAAGCGCAAGGGCCAGGGGGGCTTAACCGCCTTTGTGCGGGCGCTTGCCGGGGTTCTTTTTGCTGCGGGTCCAGGTGCCACGCTCCAGGCTGACCTTCTGGCCACGGCCGGCGGTGCGGGTCATGCCGGGTGCAGGAACGGGTTTGGGGGCGCAAATGTCGGCTTCGACGCGGATTTTTTTGGGCATGGAGGGCTCCGGGTTGGAAAAATGGCAGAACCGGGTATTTTAAGCTACTGAGGCCACCGGTCCCGAGAAGGCGATAAGTCAGTCCTTGATCCAATTTGGCAGCAAAAAAATGTCCCGCCAAACCACCGGCGGCCCCCTGAGCCCCGCGGACTCAGCTTACTTGGGCTGTTTGAGGTGCCTATTTGGCTGTAGCCAACATTTTCCGCTTTACATTGCTGATAGCCGCTGACGTGAGGATAACGACCAAGGGAACCACAAATGACTTCGATCGACCCTAATACAGATCTGCAACCGAAATGGGATGGCGATTTTCTGAACAGGAAGCCTACCGCTGATTTTTTGGCTAAGTATGCAACGAACTCGTGGGAAAAATCATCCGAAGCGGGTATTGGATCTGGCCTTGTAATTGCTCTTGATGCAGGCTGGGGAGCTGGAAAATCTTTTTTTCTGGACCATTGGACCAAGGACTTGGAGCTCAACCATCCGGTCGTCTCATTTGATGCATGGAAAAACGACTTCACCCCAGATCCACTTCTGGGGTTTCTCGCAGAGCTGCGAAAGGACCTTCAACCGCATTTTCAGAAAATGCCTGCCGCCAAGAAAGCTTGGGCTGCCCTCCTCAGGCAAGCCCGCTTGGCCATCAAACCGGCGATGGTCATAGCGGCTGGCACTGCGTTCAAGGTCGGCACAGGTCTGTCACTTGAAGCCATCAAAGAGCACCTCGATTCACCCACGGACAGTTCCAATTCCAGCGCACAAACTACCGTAGAAACGGTTCTCGATTCCAAACAACTCGACAAGCTTTTTGAGGAACTGCTCAAGACCCACGAAAATCGGAAGGATGCTATCGCTGGATTCCGTCAATCTCTTCAGATGCTGGTGGAGCAAATCGTCGAAGATCCCAACTTGCATCTCCCAATGTTTGTGATGGTCGATGAACTCGACCGCTGTCGCCCCACCTATGCGATTGAGTTGCTTGAAGGGATAAAGCATCTATTTGGAGTTCCCCGCGTTTGTTTCGTTGTTGCAACAAATTTAGATCAATTGGCCGAGTCAGCCAAAGCAATTTATGGCAACGGGTTTGACGCCAACCAGTATCTGAAAAAGTTTTTTGATCTGCACTACCAGTTACCCCAGCCCAACGAGCGTGAATTCATCAAACAGCTTTTGGTCACCACTGGGCTGGATGGAGATCCACGACTGGCGCCATGCCTAGACCCCAGAAGCTATCAAGGCATAGACAAGGTGGTGGAACTTTTTTCCCTTCAATCCAAAATGTTTGAATTGACGCTCCGTGATCAACAACAAGTGATGCGTGTCATCGAGGCCACGGCCAACTCCCTTGATGGGGCCAAGATCTTTTGCCCCTATTTATTCTTTCTCGCCATGTTGCGACATCGCTCTTCAACTGACTATGACAACTGGATCTCTGGGTCCGAACAAAAATCTAAAACAACGTTCCAAGACCTCATCAAAAGGCAGGTATTACATCCAGTAAAAGTGAAGTCACTTTCGCGTTCTAGTCATCCTCAAGAACCTCCCACTACTAAAGAAACTGCCATCACGGATGTCATTTGGCTATTTCATAAGGCGTCGTTTGACAATTTGACAGAACTTAAGGATTCAGCTCATGAGATCAGCTCTCTCGACTATCCCAATTCGCTACTACAGCTGGTAGCCGAAGAAGCCCCCCACTCATACAACCCACGCCAGTTCTATGCAAGCACCCTATCGAAATACCCTGGATTAGTTCGTCATGCAGGACAAATCATCGAAAGATGAGTGCGCGACGGAGAGGTAGTTCGGTAGGCTCCTTGGAGAATTAAGCCATGCTCACACGGCCGCGCGCAGCGGCAGGTTGACCAGCAGGTTCTGCGGCTTGATCCTGAGCACGCGGTCGGCATTCATCATCAGGCCGAGGTAAACCGGCTTGCCGGCGACGTCGGCGCGCATCTCCTGCGGATCGTCAAAGTCCAGCCGGAACAGGCTGACCAGGCGCGACATGCGTTCGGCATCGACCTCGCGGCCTTCGTACAAATCATTGAGCAGCGCCGTCGACTCGATGTCCAGCCCCACATGCCAGCGCCAGGCCTCGTCATCGACCTTCTGCAGCGGCCGGATGGCGACGGCCACGCCGAGGAAATGTTTTACCCATTTTTCAAGCACACGCGCCAACGCCTTCAGGCCGGAGCGTGCGCGCGTCATGGTGAACACCAGGCCATGGCTGAGGTCGTTGTTGATTTCGTGCGTCAGGTCCAGCAGGAAGCTGTGGCGCTCGCCGTCCTGCCAGTAAGCGGACGCATTGCTGTCGCCCAGCACCTGCATGTCAATGCTGCGCATCGGCGCCTTGGCCTCGGCCAGGAAGCGGCCGAAGTCGCCGAGACCCCCGTGCTCGTTGAGCATGTCGAGCCGGTCACGGTCGCCAGCCAGCACCTGGCCGTTCTCGGTGGAGATGCGCTGCGGGCGGAACAACATCTCGGCGGCACGCACCTCATAGGCATCGGTCGCGTCGTCCAGCAGGTTGCGCGTGATGGCCTGCGCCAGCAGGTCGACAAACAGCGGCGGGATGGCGATGCTGCCGGCGCGGAACAGGCCGAGGTAATACGCCTCCAGTGTGCCGGCGTCCAGCAGGCCGTCGCGAAAACGCAGGAACAGGCCGTAACTCTCACGCGCGTCCCCGTCCTGCACCGCCTGTAGCTCTGCCTCGCTCACCGGCCGCGATGGCGCGGCCTGCAGGGCTGCATGCAGGGCCTGTTCGTTCGCACACGATTCCGCCACCAGGGCCAGTTCGGGCCGCGCCAGAAACAGGCGTAAATAATCGTCGGTGGGCAGCAGCCAGCCACGCGGGTTGCGCTGGAGCCGGGTAAAACCGCTGGAGGGCCAGAAATCTTGCATGGGGACAATCCTCTCACATTGCCGGGCCGGCCTGTTTGCTCCTGTTTTGATAGCTGTCTACGCAAGCCGCACAAGCGCCAGAGGCCGATTTGATGCATAAAACCAGCACACATCACCGCAGCGGGAAAATCGACCTGCGGCCAGTGTTTTTCACTTTGCGTACAGTGGGACCCCACGCGCTGTGCCGCGCCAGATGGAGACCTGCCATGCGCCCTGCCCTGAAACCCGACCGCCGGACTTTTCCCGCCCTGCTGCTCGCCGGCCTGTGTGCAGGCGCGCTGCTGCCGGCCCATGCGCAGTTGCCCACCGTCACCACACGCACCGAAATCTGGAGCGGCAACGGCCAGCCTGTCGACAGGGACGCGCAGGACAGGGCGCAGTGGCACTACTGGCAGATGCAGCGCGAACAGCAGCGCCGCCAGCTCGAACTGACGCGCCAGCAGGACGCGCAGTTGCGGGAAAGCCAGGAATCGATAGGCCAGCGCGCCCTGCGCGAGCAGGCCCAGCGCAATGGCACGTATGCGCCCCCACCGCCCGGCCTCAGCGACCAGGAGCGCGTCTGGCGCGACCAGCAGCAGATGCAGCGTGAGCAGTGGCGCCAGCAGCGCGAGCAGACCCGCCAGGACGACCAGCGCATACGCCAGGAGAGCGAATCCCCGGGCCAGCGCGCGCTGCGTGAACAGGCCCAGAACCGGCGCGAGCAGGGCCGCATGGCCGTCCCCCGCTGAGGAAGCGCTGAATAGGTCCTAGCGGATGCCCGGCTGATGGCGCGCCGCAGGGGGCTTGTTCAGCGCTTCCCCAATTCAACCGGCAGGCGCGGCGCTCCGGTAGCGCAGCGCCTCTTCCTCCAGCCAGGCGCGAAACAGCGCCAGCACCGTGTTGTCGGACTTCTGCTCGGGGTAGATGAAGTAATAACGCCGGTCGCTGACAAAGTCATGTTTCACCAGTTCGACCAGCCGCCCCTGCTTCAAGTCATCCTCGATCAGGAAACGCGGGATCAGCGCCAGGCCCTGGCCGTGGATGGCCGCTTCGGTGGTGATGGAAAACAGCTCCATACGTGCGCCGGCCAGGTCGCCCTCCACGACCAGCCCCAGCGAGGCGAACCACTGGCGCCAGGCATAGGGCCGGGTGCTCATCTGCAGCAGCGGCAGGCCATCCAGGTCGCTGGCTTTCAGCGTGCGCTTCGGTTGAACCAGCGCCGGGCTGCCGACGGCGACGATGCTTTCGTCCATCAGGAAACAGGACTCGGTGCCGGGCCAGCCGGCCTCCACAGCACAAATCGCTGCATCCAGCGCCGTATCGGCAAACAAAAAAGGCCGGGTGCGCGAGGACAGGTGCACGGTGATGTCGGGGTGCAACTTGTGAAACCGCGCCAGCCGCGGTACCAGCCAGCGCGCGGCAAAGGTCGGCACCACCCCGAGCTCCAGCGTGCCGCCGGCGCCGCCCCGGGCCATCATGTCCAGCGTGTCGCGCTCCACATCGTCGAGCCGCGAGCGCACATTGCGCGCATAACTGGCGCCGGCCTCGGTCAGCAACACGCCGCGTTTGGTGCGCCGGAACAGCTTGACGCTGAGGAAGTCTTCCAGCCCGGCAATCTGGCGGCAGACCGCGCTTTGCGTGACCGAATGCTCCTCGGCGGCCTGGGTGAAGCTCTGGTGGCGCGCGGCGGATTCGAACAGCGCGAGCGCGGTGGTGGAAGGAATATTGCGGCGCATCTCGGCTCCTGCCTGTTTCGGAGTTCTTTTTTGGCACAGATATGTGACAAAACATGGTTTGCGCAGGCGGCCCGCACATCGTATGCTCAAGGATACCGTCAAATTTCCGCCCGCCTGAGTTGCGATTTTCGCACACAGAGGCTCTTTCCTCACCTGGAGACCTTCATGAGCACTGCCACCAAAAAAGCCAGCTTCCACTGGGCCGACCCCTTGCTGCTGGACCAGCAACTGAGCGACGACGAACGCATGGTGCGCGAATCGGCGCGCGCCTACTGCCAGGACAAGCTGGCGCCACGTGTGCTCGAAGCCTTCCGCCATGAAAAAACCGATGTGGCGATTTTTCGCGAGATGGGCGCGCTCGGCCTGCTCGGGGCCACCATCCCTGAAGCCTACGGCGGCGCCGGCCTGAACTACGTCTGTTACGGCCTGGTGGCGCGCGAGGTCGAACGTGTCGACTCCGGCTACCGCTCCATGATGAGCGTGCAGTCCTCGCTGGTGATGGTGCCCATCAACGAGTTCGGCAACGAAGCCACCAAACAGAAATACCTGCCCAAACTCGCCAGCGGCGAATGGATTGGCTGCTTCGGCCTGACCGAACCCAACCACGGCTCGGACCCGGCCGGCATGCTGACACGCGCACGCAAGGTGGCCGGCGGTTATTCCCTGACGGGCAACAAGATGTGGATCACCAACAGCCCGATCGCCGACGTGTTTGTGGTTTGGGCCAAGGACGACGAAGGCGCGATCCGCGGCTTTGTGCTCGACAAGGGCAGCAAGGGCCTGAGCACCCCGGCGATCCACAGCAAGGTCGGCCTGCGTGCCTCGATCACCGGCGAAATTGTCATGGACGAGGTGTTCTGCCCTGAAGAGAACGCCTTTCCCGAGGTGCGTGGCCTCAAGGGCCCGTTCACCTGTTTGAACTCTGCGCGTTACGGCATCGCCTGGGGCGCGCTGGGCGCGGCCGAGGACTGCTTCGACAAGGCGCGCCAGTACACCATGGACCGCAAGCAGTTCGGCCGCCCGCTGGCCGCGAACCAGCTGATCCAGAAAAAACTCGCCGACATGCAGACCGAAATCGCACTGGGCCTGCAGGGCTGTTTGCGCCTGGGCCGCATGAAGGACGAAGGCACGGCGGCGGTGGAGATCACCTCGATCATGAAACGCAACTCCTGCGGCAAGGCACTGGACATTGCACGCATGGCCCGCGACATGCTGGGCGGCAACGGCATCAGCGACGAGTTCGGCGTGGCGCGCCACCTGGTGAACCTCGAAGTCGTCAACACCTACGAAGGCACGCACGATGTGCATGCGCTGATCCTGGGCCGCGGCATCACCGGCATCTCGGCCTTCTTCTGAAGTCATGAGCAGTGCCGAGCTGCGCCCGCCGCCCCTGACCGGCGTGCGGGTGCTGGATCTGTCGCGTGTGCTCGCCGGTCCCTGGGCCGGCCAGTTGCTGGCCGACCTGGGCGCCGATGTGGTCAAGGTCGAAAAACCCGGCGCCGGCGACGACACCCGCGCCTGGGGCCCGCCCTATCTGAAGGACGCCGGGGGCCGCGACACCACGGAAGCCACTTACTTCCTCTGCGCCAACCGCAACAAGCGTTCGGTCGCCATCGACATCGCCACGCCCGAGGGCCAGGCGCAGGTACGCGCACTCGCGCAGCAGGCCGATGTGCTGCTGGAAAACTTCAAGGTCGGCGGGCTCAAGCGTTACGGCCTCGACTACGCGAGCCTCAAAGCAGCCAACCCGCGCCTGGTCTACTGCTCGATCACCGGTTTCGGCCAGACCGGGCCGTATGCGGCGCGCGCCGGTTATGACTTTTTGATCCAGGGCATGGGCGGGCTGATGAGTGTGACCGGCCAGCCCGATGGCGAACCCGGCGCCGGGCCGCAAAAAGTCGGCGTGGCCCTGACCGACATCATGACCGGGTTGTACGCCACGATTGCGGTGCAGGCGGCGCTGGCTGAACGCGCAACATCCGGCCTGGGCCAACACATCGACCTGGCGCTGCTGGACGTGCAGGTCGCCTGCCTGGCGAACCAGGCCTCCAACTACCTGGCCGGTGGCCTGGTGCCGCGCCGCATGGGCAACGCGCACCCCAACATCGTGCCCTACCAGGCCTTTCCCACGGCCGACGGCGACATCATCCTGGCGGTCGGCAACGACGGCCAGTTCGCCAAGTTTTGCGTCGTGGCCGGCCATCCCGAGTGGTCCAGCGATGGACGTTTTGCCAGCAATGCCCAGCGGGTGGCGAACCGCGCGATGCTGGTGCCGCTGCTGCGCCAGGCGACGGTGATGCGCACCTCCGCCGAATGGATAGACGCGCTGGAAGCCGCCGGCGTGCCCTGCGGACCGATCAACCGTATCGATGAGGTGTTTGCCGACCCGCAAGTGGTCGCGCGTGGCCTGCAGATCGCTTTGCCGCATGCACTGGCGGGCAGCGTGCCGCTGGTGGCCAACCCGATCCGCCTGTCCGGCTCGCCGGTGGCCTACCAGCGCCCGCCGCCGCTGCTCGGTGAACACACCGAAGAAGTGCTGGAGCAGTGGCTGGGGGCGGCAACCGCGGCCTGATTGCCCTGCATCACCCCGCACCGTTCGGGCTGAGCTCGTCGAAGCCTGCTGCTCATCATCAAGCCCTTCAACAGGCTCAGGTCGAAGGGTCAAAGCCGGTGAAAGCTTGCAGGCTTGTTGCGCTTCGAGCGAGCCGGGTCTCGCCCCGGCGGGCGAGGCACTTTTCTTTGCGTCGCCAAAGAAAAGTACCCAAAAGAAAGGCGACCCGATGGTCTGGGTCCCTTCGCTTCGCTACGGGCAACCTGCGGTGCTCGCCGAAAACGGGGTCGAGCTCGAACTCGCCTTCGGCTCAGACAATCGCTCGCCCTGATCCGTTTTCGGCTCCGCTCCTCGGCCCAGCCCGACGGGTGGGTAAGAGAATGCGGATGCGGGGAGGCGGGGACGCGCAAAGCGCGTCCCCGCCGGAGCCCGATCCCGTACCCGAACCCGCTCCCGATTTCATCTCCACACCCTTCTGTATGCGCCGAGGAGCGGAGGGCCAGACGGATCAGGGATCGCGATTGTCTGAGCCGAAGGCGAGTTCGAGCGAGACCCCGGCTGGACCGAGCACCGCAGGTTGCCCTCCGCAGCGTCAGCGAAGGAGGGTCGCAGACAGCAGGGTCGCCTTTCTTTTGCTTACTTTTCTTTGGCGAGACAAAGAAAAGTGAGTTGCCGCCGGGCAACCCCCGGCCAGCAGGCCCAGGCAAGTCGCCAAGACTGAAAATACCAAGAAGCTTAGACCCTCCGACCTCAGAGCGATCGGAAATGAGTAGTTATGAATTTTAAGAAAAAAGGCCTCCAACACATAGCTGGCGTGCGTAAGCAGCTATTTATTTAATAGCATCCTGGCGCAGGCGCGAGACTGCCGCCGGCAACTCATCCCAAGCCGGGCGGCCCGGCGCATACCGGCTGCGCATGTAAGCCGCCAGTTCGGCGATCTGTGTATCGCTCAGGCTGTGGCGGAAGGCCGGCATGAAACCGATGGCGGGTGAAGCCGGTTCGCGGATGCCGTCCAGGATCACCCGCACGAGGTTGTCCGGCCGCGCGCTGTGTAGCTTGCTGTTGAGCGCCAGCGGCACATTGGCCCCCAGCAGGGTCGGACCGTCGCCGTCGTGGTGGCAGGACGCGCAGGCGCCGCTGAACAGGCGCTGGCCGGCGCCCGGCAGGGCCAGCGTGGTCTGCTGCGCGGCCAGCACGGCCTGGCTGGCGCGCAAGGCACTTTCCGGCCCGGTCAGCGGCTGGTTGTAAGACGCCAGGTAGGCCGCCATGGCGCGGATGTCAGCATCCGGCAGCGCGGCCAGTTCCCTGATCACAGGCGCCATCGGCCCGGCAGCGGTGCCATGCTGCGGCGAATGGCCGGTGCGCAAATAGCTGTAGAGCTGCTCACTCGTCCACGGCACCGGCGCGCGCGACAGCGCGGTCAGCGCCGGCGCCTCCCAGCCATCGATCATCGCGCCGCTCAAAAAGGCCTTTCCGCTGCGTTCGGCGCCGAAAGCATTGCGCGGCGTGTGGCAGGCGCCGCAATGCCCCAGGCCGTTGACCAGGTAGGCGCCCCGGTTCCATTCGACGGTCTGCGTCGGGTCGGGCTGGAACGGCGCGGGATCATGGAACAGCGCGTTCCAGCCAACCATCAGCGGCCGCACGCTGAACGGAAAGGCCAGTTGCGTGGCGGGCGCTTCGGCACGCACTGCCGGTTGCGCCATCAAATACGCATACAGCGCAGTCAGGTCCTCATCGCTGGTTTTGGCAAACGCGGTGTACGGGAAGGCCGGGTACAAATGGTGGCCGTCGCGCGAGATGCCTTCACGCATGGCGCGCTGGAAAGCGCTAAAGGACCACAGGCCGATGCCGGTCTCCGCGTCGGGTGTGATGTTGGTGGTCACTACCTTGCCGAAGGGCGTGTCCATGGCGAGTCCACCAGCGTTCGCAAGCCCGCCGGGCGCCGTGTGGCAGACCACGCAGTCGCCCGCAGCGGCGAGCTGGCGGCCGCGTTCAATGGTGGCGGCGGTGTAAATGCCCGCGCCGCTGGCGGCGGCCACAGGCGCGATGGCCGGGCGCCAGCCGAGCAGCGCCGCGGCGATGCCGAACACGCTGGCAAAAACGGCTCCACCGCGCGCCCAGGCTTTGCGTCTTCGCGGCCAGACCGCGGTATCGGGCAGCGGATTGCTCGCGGGTTCCGGGACCGGCTGCAAGCGCGCGGGTTCGCTGTCTGGCGCCGGGTTCAGCGCCGCGCGAATCACTTCGGGCGTGAACGGCGGCTGGCGGAAACGCACGCCGGTCGCATCAAAAATCGCATTGGCAATCGCCGCCGTGCCGGGCACCGAGGCCGACTCGCCGGCGCCCAGCGGCGGCTCGCCGGGCCGCGCCATGGTCACGACCTCGATCACCGGCACATCGCGGAAGTTCAGGATGGGGTAGCTGCCCCATTCGAGGCTGGCCACGGTGTTGTTGACCGGGTTCAGCGCCACCTGCTCGGTCAGCGCGCGGCTGGTGGTCTGCACCACATTGCCATGGATCTGGTGCTGCACGCCCGCCGGGTTGATCAGCGTGCCGGCGTCATGGCCCACCACCACGCGCCGCACATGGACCTCGCCGGTCTTGCGATTCACTTCCACATCCGCCACCCAGGCGGCCCAGGCCGCGCCGAAGCCGGGCCACTTGCTGTGCACATAACGCGCATACGCCACGCCCTGGCCCAGCACGATGTCTGACGCACCTTGCGTGTCCGGCGTCTGCTGCGGCTGCGTGTGGGCTTTCCAGCCGGCGCGTTCTGCCGTCGCGCGCACCAGCTCGGCGGCGCGCGGCTCGCTGAGGTAGCGCAGGCGGAACTCGACCGGATCGACACCGGCCGCGGTCGCCAGTTCGTCGATGTAGGACTCGTGTGCAAAGGAGTTGGGCAGGGCCGACACACCACGCAGCCAGGACGCGCGCAGCATCGGCGCCATGTCGTTGACACTGATGCGCAGGTTGTCGTAATCGTAAGGCGGCCGCGCGCTGCGGTCGCCCATCTCGAAGGCCTGCGCCACCGGTTCGATGGTGCGCGTCAGCAGCAGCGCCAGCGTCGGCGAGCCGTTGGACGGGTAGGAGGTCTGGAAGTCATAGGCGGCGACCGAGCCGTCGGCATTGAGGCCCCCGCGCACCTGCATCAGCTGCGCTGCGCCCTTGGGCTCCCACGCATGCTCCTGCTCGCGCGTGAGCTGCACCCGCACCGGCGCGCCGACGGCGCGCGACAGCAGGGCCGCGTCAGCCGCCACATCGTCGGCGCAGTTGCGGCCGTAACAACCCGCCGCTTCCATGCGGATCACGTTGATGGCCAGGTCAGGCAAACCCATCAGCCGGGACAGGTCGGCGCGCAACACATGCGGGTTTTGCGTGCCGGCCCAGACGGTCAGGGATTCGCCCTGCAAGTAGGCTAACGCGCAGGACGGGCCGATCGAGCCGTGCATCTGGTAAGGCCAGACATAGTTGCGCGCCATGGCTTGGGCTGCGCCGGCAATCGCGACATCCACGTCGCCTTCATCGACCAGCCGGCGCTGCGTCGAGGGGTTGCCCTTGATCGCCTGCTCCAGGTCGTCCAGCTTCTGCAGGCCGGGCCAGTCCTTCCAGCTCACCTTGAGTTCGCGCAGCGCCTGCTCGGCAAACTCTTCGCGTTCGGCGACGATGCCGACAAAATCGCGGATCACCACCACCGCGCGTATGCCGGGGATGTGCGCGATCGAGGACTCGTCGACCGCCTGCAGGGTGTTGCCGATGAAGTCGCCATGATCCGCGCCCGCATAAGGCGGGCGCACGACGCGGCCGTGCAGCATGCCGGGCACCCGCATGTCATGCACAAAGGTCAATTCACCCGTGGCCTTGGCCGGGATGTCGACACGCGGCTGGGGGGTACCGACGAGGCGGTAGTCTTGCGGCGACTTGAGCGCGACGTCCGGTGCAAGCGTCAATTCGACATGCTGGCCTTCGAGCAGCGCGCCATAGGCCAGCGACCGGGCTGCGGCATCGCTAACCACGCCGTCACCCACACTCAATGCTGCGGGATCGGTCCCCAGTTGCTCAGCCCCGCGCGCCAACAACCAGGCGCGTGCCTGCGCCGCCGCTGCGCGCAGCGGTGCGGCATGGATCTGGATCGAGGTGCTGGCAATCGTGGCACCCTGGTTCGGCACGCTGGCCGTGTGGCCCAGCACCACATGCACGCGGTCCAGCGCCACGTCGAGTTCTTCGGCCACGATCTGGCCCAGCGCCGTGCGTATGCCGGTACCCAGGTCCACGTGGCCGTTCAGCGCCGTGACACTGCCGTCGTCCCAGACCGCCAGCAGGATCTCCACGCCCTCTAGCGGGTTCGCCGACACCAGTGCCGGCTGGCCGGGCGCAGGCGGCGGCGCCGGCGGCGGCTCACGCGTGACCAGCAGCACGCCGGTTGCCGCGCGCAAGCCCGCGCGTGTCAGCGGAATGTCCGCGCGACGTGTCATGAGGAAATGCCGCCCGCGTCGCGCATCAACCCGGCAGCGCGCCTGACGGCCTTGAGGATTTCCAGATGGGTTCCGCAGCGGCACAGGTTGCCCGACAACTCGCGGCGTATCTCCTCATCGGTCGGATCGGGTGTGCGCGCCAGCAGCGCCACGGTCATCAGCATCATGCCGTTCAGGCAGTAGCCGCACTGCGCTGCCTGCTCGTCGATGAAGGCCTGCTGCACCGGATGCAGCCGACCCGCAGCGCCCAGCCCTTCCAGCGTGGTGATGGCCCGGCCGCCCGCGTGGACCGCCGGGATCACGCAGGAACGTGCCGCCACGCCATCGACCAGCACCGTGCAGGCGCCGCATTCACCGAGACCGCAACCGTACTTGGGACTGTTCAGGCACAGGTCATTGCGCAACACATGGAGCAGGCTGGCCTGCGCCGCCACGGGCAGCTCCCGCCCCACTCCGTTGACGTGCAAGGTGACGACCTGCCAGCTCATGGATACACGTGCAAGCCGGGTCCTGCAAGGCCTCAGGCCAGGTCGGCCGACTGGATGCGTTTGACGCCACGCGCGCCCATCTGCTTCCAGGCAGCGGCCAGCGAGCCGTTCAGGTCGATCGCGCGGGTGGCGTCCTCGATCACATAGACCTCGAAGCCGGCCTTGCGCGCGTCCATGGCGGTCCATGCGACGCAGAAGTCGGTGGCCAGGCCGGTCACAAACACACGCTTGATGCCGCGCTGCTTGAGGTAGCCGCCCAGCCCGGTCGGCGTCTTGCCGTCGGCTTCGGTAAACGCCGAATAACTGTCCACCTCCTGGTGGTAGCCCTTGCGCACAATCACCTGCGCGGTCGGCAGGGCCAGGTCCTTGTGCAGGGCCGCGTCCTCGGTGCCCTGCACGCAGTGATCCGGCCACAGCACCTGGTTGCCGTAGGCGAGTTTTTTGGTTTCGAAGGGCTTTTTGCCGGCGTGGGTGCTGGCGAAGGAGGCATGGCCCTTGGTGTGCCAGTCCTGGGTGACGACGATGTTCTCGAAGGCGGCAGCCAGCTTGTTGATCACCGGCACCACCTCTTCACCGCCCTTGACCGGCAGCGTGCCGCCGGTCACGAAACAGTTCTGCACGTCGACCACGATCAGCGCGCTTTTGCCGTCGGGCTTGACCTTGCCCGCGGCAAAGGACAGGGAGGCGGTCGCCGCCACCAGGCCGGCGCCGTACAGGGCTTTCAACAGGGTTCTGCGATGGGCTGTCTGCATGATGCGATCTCCTGAAGTGAGTGAAAAACACACGAACAAACTTACACACTGAGATAGGCGCGCCTGACCTCTTCATTGGCCGACAGTTCGGCCATGGAGCCTTCATAACGGATCTGGCCTTTTTCGAGCACATAGGCCCGGTCCGAGACCAGCTCCGCAAAATGCATGTTCTGCTCGGACAGCAGGATGCTGACGCCCTGCGACTTGAGCTCGAGGATCATCAGCGCCATCTGCTCGACGATCACCGGCGCCACCCCTTCCGAGGGTTCGTCCAGCAGCACCAGGTAAGGGTTGCCCATCAGGGTGCGGGCCACCGTCAGCATCTGCTGTTCGCCCCCGCTCATGCGGCCGCCGGGCCGGTCCGGCATTTCGCCGAGGTTGGGGAACAGCTTGAACAGCCGCTCCGGCGTCCACACCGGCGCAGCGGCGCCGTCGGGCCAGTGCCGCGCCGGCTGCTTGCCGACCTCGAGGTTTTCCAGCACCGTGAGGTCGGTGAACACGCGCCTGTCCTCCGGCACAAAACCCAGGCCCAGCCGCGCCGCCACATGCGGCTCGCTGCGCGAGATGTCCTTGCCCAGGAAGCTCACCGCGCCTTTGCGCTTGGCCAGCATGCCGATCAGGGTCTTGAGCGTGGTGGACTTGCCCGCGCCGTTACGGCCCATCAAGGCCACCACTTCACCGCGCCGAACCTGCAGGTCCACGTCATAGAGAATCTGGGCCGCGCCGTACCAGGCACACAGGGCTTTGGCATCCAGCAGGATATCGGCGCTCATGAGGCGTCTCCGGTGACATCCGCCACCACGGCGGCTTTCTGGGCGATCTTTTCGAAGGTCTTGCCGCTGCCGAAATACACCTCCTGCACTTTCGGGTCATCGCGAATCTCCAGCGGCTTGCCCTGGGCGATCAGCCTGCCGCGCGCCAGAACGATCATGCGGTCGGCATAGGCAAACACCACGTCCATGCTGTGTTCGGTGAACAGCACCGCCATGCCGCGGTCCACCACCAGCTGCTTGGTCAGCGCCATCAGCGCATTGCGCTCGCGCGGCGCCATGCCGGCCGTGGGTTCGTCCATCAGCAGCAGCTTGGGGCTGTTGGCCATGGCAATTGCCAGTTCGACCCGCTTGACATCGCCGTAAGCCAGCTCGCTGCAGGGCCGGTCGGCCTGCGGCGCCATGCCGACCTGCTCCAGCAGGGACAGCGCTTCACCGCGCTTGTAGCCGGCCGCGCTGCGCCACATCGAGAACAACTTGCCGTCGTGCGACAGCAAGGCCATTTGCACGTTCTCGACCACCGTCAGCGAAGCAAAGGTCTCGGCGATCTGGAAGGTGCGGCCGACGCCGAGGCGCCAGATCGCACGCGGTTTGCGGCCGATCAGCTCCTGGCCGTCGAGCAGGATGGAGCCCTGGCCGGCCGGCAACTGGCCGTTGACCATGTTGAAGGTGGTGGTCTTGCCGGCGCCGTTGGGGCCGATCAGCGCCAGCAGCTCGCCGGCATGCAGGTCAAAGCTGATGCCGTCCACCGCCTTGACACCGCCGAAGGACTTGCCGAGTTCGCGCACCTGAAGCAAAGGCGCGCTCATGCTTTCACCTCACCGGTTTTTGCGTCGGGGGCCTTGTTGCGAAGCCGGTCAAACAGCAGTTTCGCCGAGCCGGCAATGCCTTGCGGAAACAGCAGCACCAGCAGCAGGATGATGGCGCCCAGCATGGCGCGCCAGTAATCGGTGTTGCGCGCCACCGTGTCGTGCAGCCAGGTGAAAGTCACCGCGCCCACCACCGGGCCGGCCAGCGTCTGGATGCCCCCCAGCAGCACCATGACCAGGCCATCCACTGATTTGCCCACACTCAGGCTCTCGGGCGAAATGCTGCCCTTGGAAAACGCATAAAGCGATCCGGCCAGGCCGGCGGCAGCGCCGGCGATGACAAAGGCGGTCCACTGCATGCGCTTGACATCGATGCCGATGGCGTCGGCGCGCAGCACTGAATCACGCCCGGCACGCAAGGCATAACCGAAAGGCGAAAACAGCACACGGCGCAGCCACAACACGGCCCCGGCCACCAGCACCAGCGTGAGCCAGTAATACATGCGTTTGTCCGACAGCCACTCCGAGGGCCAGACACCGGTGAGGCCATTGCTGCCGCCGGTGAAGGAGTCCCACTGGTAGGTGACGGCCCAGGTGATCTGCGCGAAGGCCAATGTCAGCATCGCCAGGTAGACACCCGACAGGCGCACCGCGAACCAGCCGTAAATAAAGGCCCCCAGGGCCGCCACCAGCGGCGCCACCAGCAGTGCGAGTTCCATGGGCATCCCGCTGCTGCGCACCAGCAGGGCCGCGCCGTAAGCGCCCAGGCCGAAGTAGGCGGCGTGGCCGAAGGAATGCATGCCGGCCGGTCCCATGATGAAGTGCAGGCTGGCGGCAAACAAGGCGGCAATCAGCAGGTCAATCATCAGCACGGTGGTGTAAGGTGAATTCACCGTGAACAGCGGCATGGCGGCGAGCACCAGGCCCAGCACCGCCGCCGCGACCAGATAGGCGCGGCTGCCCTTGCGCAGCGGCTCTTCCTGCATGCCGACATACCGGCTGGGCGCCTGCGGCCGGCCGAACAGGCCCCAGGGCCGCCACACCAGCACGATGGCCATGACCAGGAAGTCGGCAACCAGCGTGAGTTTGGAAAAGGAGATGCTGTAGCCGAAAATGTCGACCACACCGAGCCAGATGCAGATGGCCTTGATTTCGGAAATCAGCAGCGCGGCAGCGTAGGCGCCGGGGATGGAACCCATGCCGCCGACCACCACCACCACGAAGGCCGAGCCTATGGTGTTGAGGTCCATCTCCAGCGTGGCCGGTTCGCGCGGAAGTTGCAGCGCGCCCCCCAGGCCGGCCAGCATGGCGCCCAGCGCAAACACCGCGGTGAACAACCAGGCCTGGTTGACCCCCAGCGCGCTGACCATCTCGCGGTCCTGCGTGGCCGCACGCACCAGCGTGCCCCAGCGTGTGCGGGTCAGCAGCAGCCAGAGCAGGCCCAATACCAGCGGACCCACCACGATCAGGAACAGGTCGTAACTCGGAAACTGGCGGCCCAGGATTTCGACGGCCCCCGTCAGGCCGGGCGCCCGCGGGCCCAGCAACTCGTCAGGGCCCCACAGATAGAGAACCAGGTCCTTGATTACCAGCACCAGCGCGAAGGTGGCCAGCAGCTGGAACAGCTCCGGCGCCTTGTAGATGCGACGCAGCAGCACCATTTCGATCAGCGCACCGATGATGCCGGTCGCCACGGCGGCCAGCAACAGCGCCGGCCAGAAGCCCAGGCCGCCGCCGAATTTTTCGACCAGGGTGTAGGCGATATAGATGCCGACCATGAAAAACGAGCCGTGCGCGAAATTGACGATGCGTGTGACGCCGAAAATCAGCGACAGCCCCGCGGCGACGAGAAACAGCGACGATGCGCCCGCCAGCCCATTGAGCAACTGAACGATGAAGCCTGAAAAACTCATTCAATAATCCTCGGGAGCCCGGCAGGGCGCACCACGCCGCGATGCGACGCAGTGCGTTGCAGGACAGTTGCTCAGTCTGCGGCGCGCGACTTCTTCACGTCGGCGGCAGGCGGCTGGAACTTGGCGCCGTCAAAGTAGGTGTAGTCCACCATGATGCCCTTGCCGTTGTCGTTTTTGGTCTTGCCGACAAACGCGCCCATGGTCGACTGGTGGTCTTCCGGGCGGTAAGTGATCTTGCCGAAAGGCGTGTCCACCTGAAGGCCCTTGAAGGCCGCAACCATCTTTGCCGACTCGGTGCTTTTTGCCTTGGCGGCGCCGGCGGCCACCGACTTGATCATGGCGTAACCGACCACCGAACCCAGGCGCGGATAGTCCTTGTAGCGGGCGTGGTAAGCCAGGAAGAAGGCCTTGTGCTCAGGCGTCTGGACGCCGTACCAGGGGTAACCGGTGACGATCCAGCCATTGGGCGTTTCTTCCTTGAGCGGGTCCAGGTACTCGGGTTCGCCGGTCAGCACGCTGACCACGGTGCGGTCCTTGAACAGGCCGCGCGTATTGCCCTCACGCACAAACCTCGACAGGTCGGCACCGAACAACACGTTGAAGATGGCGTCGGGTTTGGAATCGGCCAGCGCCTGCACCACGCTGCCGGCATCGACCCGGCCCAGCGGCGTCGCCTGCTCGGCAACAAACTCCACATCGGGCTGCGCTGCCTTGAGCAACTGCTTGAAGGCCGCCACCGCCGACTGGCCGTACTCGTAATTGGGATACACCACGGCCCAGCGCTTTTTCTTGAGCTTGGCCGCCTCGGGCACCAGCATCGCGGCCTGCATGTAGGTGCCCGGGCGCAGGCGGAAGGTGTACTGGTTGCCGCCCTGCCAGGTCATCTTGTCGGTCAGCGGCTCACCGGCCAGGAAGAAAAACTTTTTCTGTTTGGCAAAGTCGGCCACGGCCAGACCGGTGTTGGACAGGAAGGTGCCTGTCAGCACGTCGATTTTCTCGCGCGAGATCAACTCTTCAGCCACGCGCACGGCGTCGCCCGGATTGGCGTTGTCGTCACGCGTGATCAGTTCGATCTTCTTGCCGTTGACACCGCCGGCCGCGTTGATTTCCTCAACCGCCAGTTCCATGCCTTTTTTGTAGGGCTCGAGAAACGCCGGTTGCGCCTTGTAGCTGTTGACCTCGCCGATCTTGATCACGCCTTGCGCCTGCGCTGTCACCAGCGAAGCCAGCAGACCCAGATAAGTCATGGTGCCGAGCACCCTGTATTGCATTTTCATAAAAACTCCTGTCGTGGATCGATTAGCTGAAAAAACCCCGGGTTAACGGAGCCCGTCTTCGCCCCTGATTTCGTGGATCTGCAGTCCGCCCACGCGCGGTAGTGGTCGGCCACTGTCTGTCACGACGACAGCGACCACAATTTCGTTGGCACGCGGCGCATCCGCCACACGCGCCTCCATCGCATCAAAATGGCTGCGTACAAACGCCGCATCCTTGTGCCCCAGCGGCACGTCGATCGCGGTGCCGAGGCCGCCGCGCTTTTTGCTGGAAGGCACCAGCGCCGCGCCTTTTTCGACCGCCAGGCGCAGGGGTGCGCCCAGCTTGGGGTGCAGGATGGCCGCGGCGTGTTCGAGTTCACCGGCCTCGCCGACGATGGCCGCCTTGCCGTAACTCTGCGCCTGGCCCGGCGAGATGCCCAGCGCGTCCACACATTTCTTTCCGAGCAGCGCGCCCAGCTCTTCACCGATGGCGACCAGCTCGTCGAGGTTTTCCTGGTAGCGGCCGGCATACGGGTTGGCGATCACCGCCATGGCCAGCGCGCGGCGTGTTGGCGGGTTCACGGGCCGGCCCATCTCGATATGGACCTCATCGACCTGGACAATGATTTTGCGGATGCTGGCTGTCATGTGGTTTCCTTGTGCTGTTGCGGTGATGGCGCGCTTCAGCGCAGCCCATCCCATTTGCTGATCGCGCCTGCCGCGAGGCCGCCGACACGCGCATGGATGCGCGGGCCGGTGCTCATCGCCAGGATAAAAACGATTTCATCGGCCAGCGGCGCCCCCGGGACACGCACCTCGATGGCGTCAAAATGGCTGCGCACATAAGCCGCATTGATGTGCGTCATCGGGACATCCAGCGCCGCGCCTGGCCCACCCACCTTTTTGGTCGAAGGCACGATGGACAGGGCATTGCCGGGCCGCCCGGTTTTTTCTTCACCCTGGCCCTTGGCATAGGCCGCCGCATCGCCCTTCCAGCCCAGCAATTCGCGCATGGCGTAGCCGCCTGGCACATGCCACAAGGCGCCGTGTTCGAGTTCACCGGACGCACCGACGATGGCGCCCTTGCCATAACCCTCGATGCGTTCCGCAGGAACCTCCATGGCCCCCAGCAGCTTGCGCGCCATCTCCAGTCCCACCGGGTCCAGCGCCGCCATCATCGGCAGGATGTCGGGCTCATAGCGCCCGGCAAAGGGATTGGTCAGCACCACGCCAATCGCGCCGCGCAACAGCGGCACCGGAGCCACCGGCCCGAATTCGTGCCGGATCTGCTCCACGTGCGTAAAGATGCGTCGTATTTCAATCATCGCTGTGCGTCCATCTGTTTCATTAAGCAAATACCGAACCAACTTGCTGGCTGCCGCGACGGTTGTCGATGCTTCCCATGGCCGCAGTATCGGTGCTGGCGACCTGATTCTGACAAATCAGCGCGGCTGACCAGATCAGGCCGGCTGCGCGCAGGGCCTGCGCACGCCTGAGCCCCGCGCGCAAAGCCTGCTGTACCAGCGCCGGTTCCAGCGGCGGCACATCCACGGTGACCGGCAGGTCCCCCAGGTCGGAGTCGTCTTTGAGCTCACACGCCGGACGGCGCTGGATGCGGGGATCTGCCAGGTTGACGGCATTGGCAATGACCGTGGCGGCAGCATCGGCTTCGGACGCGCTGCGCGCCAGCACCGTCACGCTGTCGGCAATACCCAGTGAGAAACTCCTGCCGCGCCAGCCGCTGGTGGCGACACCGCGCACCGGCAACAGGCTGGAAATTTCGAACTCGCCGTCGGTGCGGATACCGCCGCGCAGCTCGTTCAGGTCCAGATGCGCCAGGTCTGCGTACAGGCCGATGCGCACCGATTGCGAAGGTGCCAGGTGTAAGGCGATGTCGCCGCCGTTGTTGACCCAGGCCCGCGCGATGCCGCCGGCCGAATAACAGGCAATCAGCTCCTGCGCCACGGAACCCGCCACCGCCGCCATTGGCGTGATGAAGCTGTTTTTGTAAGGCTGGCAGGCCTCCCACATGCGCCGCGCAACCGGGCCCCGCAAGGGGCAGGCGCCCTGTACCGGGCGCCGCAGCAGCGGAAGTTCTTCCACCAGTTCCCCCAGAATGCCGCGAAAGCGCAGCCACGCATCCTCATGGGCGCTGTCCACCGCTGCAGGATCACCACTGGCGCCGATCACGACATCGATGGGGCCGTGCTGGAAATGCCAGCGGCCATCGGGCAAACGTGTGCGCTGCGCGTTCATCGTGGGGCCGGTCCTGCTCACCCCAGCAGCGGCGGGCGCGCCAGCGGCCAGGGATTGGCGGCCGGCAAGGCCGTCCATTCCAGCGACGATGGCGCACCGTCGTTGTGCCAGGCACCGCGGGACAGCACCTGTTCCAGCGTGCGAACATGGTCCATGTGGCCACCCAGCGCGCGGTAGTCATCCAGCTTCATGCTGAACTCGATGGGCGCGACGATGGCCGGCGTGGGTACGGTGCCAAAACTGTTATCTGGCATGCGCATGACATCGGCCATCACGGTGATGCCGCCGCCCGGCCACACATAGGCCGGCGCGCCGCCGCAGGTGACATTGACCAGCGCATTCTTGATGGCCCGTGTCAGCAGCACCGGGTTCTCGGTCACCCCGGCGCGCAGGCTGCCGCCGGCGCCACCGAGAAACAGCACGGTGGACAGCGAAGGCTCGCAGTTTTCGCCGATGCGCTCCACGACCAGGCGCACCTCGGACGGCATGTCCTGCTCGACCGGCACCAGGTCTTCATTGAGCACATACCAGCCCGCATGCTCCCCGGTGGTAGAGGTCATCAGCAGGCGCAGGCCGGGCCAGGCCACGCCGCTGTCCCAGCTTTCGATGATGGACAGCGGCTCCGCGATGTCGGTGCCGCCCCAGCCGGTGCCCGGGTTGGCCACCTGGAAGTAGCGGCCCGGCGTCGATTTGCGCCCGCGCATCCTGATGCCGGAGGCCCGCATGTCCAGGCAGCGGCCCGCCTGGTGTTCGGTCAGCACACCCGTGATGTGGTCATCCACCACCACCACCTCGTCGACCTTGCCGAACAGCTGCTTCGCAAAAATGCCTATGGTGGCCGAGCCGCAACCGACACGCATGCGTTGCTCCTCGACGCCGTTGACGATCGGCGCACGCCCGGCCTGGATCACGATTTGGGAGCCACCGTCGATGGTGAACTCCACCGCCTTCTTGTTGCCCAGCGACTGCATCATGTCCATGGTCACGCGGCCTTCCTTCTTGCTGCCGCCGGTCAGATGGTGCACGCCGCCCAGCGACAGCATCTGCGAGCCGTACTCCGCCGTCGTCACATGGCCGACCACCTCGCCCTTGCAGCGCACATTGGCCTGCTCGGCACCCAGAAAGCGGTCGGTGTCTATCTTCACCTTGAGACTGCAGTAGCTGAAGATGCCCTCGGTGACCACCGTGACCATGTCCACGCCATCCACCTGCGAGGAAACAATGAAGGGCGCGGGCTTGTAGTCGGGGTAGGTGGTCGACGAGCCGACACCGGTCACAAACACCTCGTCGGCCAGCAGCAGGTCGCCACTCCACGATGCGGGCGCCGCCAGCGTTCCCGGCGCATCCGCAGGCGCCACGCGGCCGGCGAATGCCACCAGCTTTGTTTCGGCGTCCGGCAGGGTGCGGCGCAACAGCAACACCGGATCGACACGGATCAGGGTACCGCCACGGTTGGCATACCGGTCGCAGGCGCCGCTGCGCCCGTCGGAAATCTGGCACAACACCGGACAGGCGTTGCACTCGATTTTTTCGCTGTTCATGCGTTCATTGCGCGGCCTGGCCTTTTCCAGCACCTGGGCAAAGGCCGGCGCATCCATGCCCGGCAAGCCGTCCGTCTTGGTGTGTTCCGTCATCGTGTTCGCCTCTTGTCGCATCCGACCGCCATCGTGGTGCATCCACACCAATGTAGTGCACGCTTAATTTGCATGTTGCATTTACTACATTTAAAATCAATGTACCGCATGGGAATTTGCAACGCAACAGTATTTGCACCCCGGGCTGAAATTTATTTCAACAATGTTGCAATCACTTAAATTTCATGTTGCGTTCGCTACATCAATGTGGCACAGTGGCATATATCCGGACATTTTTCAAGCCGGCCGCGCCGCCCAAGGACCTTCGTGACCCACATCGTGACTGCCCGCTGCATCCCCTACGGGCACACTGATTGTGCCGAGTCCGGCGCCTTCCCGGAACGTCAGGCCCGGCTGTTGCGCTTGTGGCGCGCGATTTCCGCGCGCGTGGCCCCAGCGCCGGAGGCGGCACAATGGCGGGGTATAGCCGGCGAGCTGGCGGACCTGGTTCCCGCGCTGCTGGCGCATCCCAACTGATCACCAACTTCCCAACCTTCATCACCATGAGCGCTTTCAACGAAGAAACAGTTTTGTCCGTCCACCACTGGACCGACAAGTTGTTCACGTTCACCACGACCCGCGACACCTCGCTGCGGTTCAGCAATGGCCACTTCACCATGATCGGCCTGCGCGTCAACGACAAGCCCCTGCTGCGCGCCTACAGCATCGTGAGCCCGAACCACGAGGAACACCTGGAATTCCTGAGCATCAAGGTGCCGGACGGCCCGCTGACCTCGCGCCTGCAACACGTGAAGGTGGGCGACAAGATCATCGTCGGGCGCAAACCGACCGGCACGCTGGTGATCGACTACCTGCTGCCCGGCAAACGCCTGTACCTGCTGTCCACCGGCACCGGCCTGGCGCCTTTCATGAGCATCATCCGCGACCCGGAAACCTATGAGCGTTTCGAGCAGGTGGTGCTGGTGCACGGCGTGCGCCAGGCCGACGAACTGGCCTACCACGACCTGCTGGTCGAGCATCTCCCCCACCACGAGTTTCTTGGCGAACTGATTTCCAAGCAGCTGCTTTATTACCCGACGGTCACGCGCGAAAGCTACCGCAACATGGGCCGGGTCACGGACCTGATGGAAAGCGGCAAGATGTTTGAAGACCTGAAGCTGCCGCCGCTGGACCCGGCCAGCGACCGCGTGATGATTTGCGGCAGCCCGGCCATGCTCAAGGACCTGAAACACATGCTGGAGCAAAAGGGCTTCAACGAGGGCAATACCTCCAAGCCCGGCGATTTCGTGATTGAACGCGCCTTCGCAGATCAGTGACGCCAGGCCTTGTCGCCCCCCTGACCACGCCATGAGCCCCAAGACCGCCAAACCTGCCGTAGCCGGCCCCGCCAAAACCGCCAGGGCCGCGCGAAGCCGCACGCCCGCCGCACGCCTGGCGTCGGCAAAACGGCCCGGGGTGCGGGAGCAGGCGGCGCAGACCACGCGTGACAACATCCTGCGGGCCGCGACCAAGGTGTTTGCGCGTTACGGTTACGACGGCGGCAGCGTGGAGAAAATTTCCCAGTCGGCCAGGTCCTTCGACCGGATGATCTATTACTACTTCGGCAGCAAGGAAGGCCTGTTCATCGAGGTGCTGGAAGACATGTACCGGCGCATGAACGATGCCGAGCTGGAACTGACGCTGGACCTGGAGCAGCCGGTGGACTCGCTCAAGGACGTGATCAATTTTGTCGTCAGCTACTACAGCAAAAATCCCGAGTTCATCACACTGCTGAACACCGAGAACCTGCACCGCGGCAAGCACATTTCCAAATCGGCCCGGGCCCGGGAATACTCGTCGCCGGCGATCGCCATCATCCGCCAGTTGCTCGAAAGCGGCGTGGCCAAGGGCGTGTTCCGCGCCGATGTTTCCGCGCGCAACGTCTATCTGCTGATCGCGGCAACCGGTTACTTCTACATTTCCAACCGCCACACGCTGTCGGCTTTCCTGGGTGAAGATCTGCAGACACCGGAAGCCCTGGCGCAGTGGCAAGCCTTCATCATCAGCACCGTGCTGCGCACCGTGATGCTGAACCCCTGACCCCCTTCGAAAGTCAATCATGGCAGAAGCAGCGACCAGTGGAAAGTCCGGAAAAGTTGTCATCACCAACATCGGCCTGCTGCTGTCAGGCGATATCGACAACCCCATCCTGGACGCCGACACCATCGTCGTGAACGACGGCCTGATCGTGGCGGTCGGCAAGGCGAAGGACTGCGACCTGGCGCATGCCCGGACCACCATCGACGCGCACCAGACCTGTGTCGCGCCCGGCCTGATCGACAGCCATGTGCACCCGGTGTTCGGCGACTGGACGCCGCGGCAAAACCAGATCGGCTGGATCGACTCCACCATGCACGGCGGCGTGACCACCATGATCTCGGCCGGCGAGGTTCACCTGCCCGGACGGCCCAAGGACATCGTCGGCCTGAAGGCGCTGGCCATCACGGCGCAGCGCGCCTTCGACAATTTCCGCCCCGGCGGCGTGAAGGTGCTGGCCGGCGCGCCTGTCATCGAAAAGGGCATGGTCGAGCAGGACTTCAAGGAACTGGCCGAGGCCGGCGTCGGCCTGCTCGGCGAGGTCGGCCTGGGCTCCGTAAAAGCCGGCTACGAGGCCAAAGAGATGGTGGCCTGGGCACGCAAGTACGGCATCCAGAGCACCATCCACACCGGCGGCCCGTCGATTCCCGGCTCCGGCCTGATAGACAAGGATGTGGTGCTGGAGGCCGATGCCGACGTGATCGGCCACATCAACGGCGGCCACACGGCGCTGTCGGAGCAGCATGTCTGCGAACTTTGCGAAAAATCCTCGCGGGCCATCGAGATCGTGCACAACGGCAACGAGAAGGTCGCGATTGCCGCGGCCCAGGCCGCCTTGCAGCTCAAATGCCCGCACCGCGTGATTCTGGGCACCGACGGCCCGGCCGGCTCGGGTGTGCAGCCGCTGGGCATGTTGCGGCTGATCGCGCTGCTGTCCAGCCTGGGCAACATCCCCGCGGAACTGGCCTTCTGTTTTGCCACCGGCAACACGGCGCGCATCCGCAAGCTCAACTGCGGCCTGATCGAGGTCGGCCGCGATGCCGACTTCGTTTTCATGGACCGGGCCCAGCACACCGCCGGCCGCGACCTGCTCGACAGCGTGCAGCGCGGCGACATTCCGGGCGTGGGCATGGTGATGATTGAGGGCATCGTGCGCTGCGGCCGCAGCCGCAACACGCCGCCGGCGACGACCATTCCCAGCGTGGTGGAGCCGGCCTGAGGCGCCATGCCACAGTTCTCCTCACCGACCCGCGATGAACTCGCGCTGCTGGAACCGCTGGAGCGGCTGGGCCTGGCCGACATCGTGCTGGTCGCCACCGCTGCGCAGGCCGACGACGCCTGGAAACGCCTGTCGGGCTGCAGCGCGCTCGGTTTCGACACCGAGTCCAGGCCCACATTTTTTCGCGACCAGGTCTCCGAAGGCCCGCATGTGGTGCAACTGTCCACGCTGGACAGGGCATGGGTGTTCCAGCTTTTCGATGTGCGTTGCCGCGAGATCGTGGCCACCCTGCTCGAGGCCGACCACATCACCAAGGTCGGATTTGGCCTGGCCGGCGACCACACGCAGATTCGCCGGACCCTGGGCGTGGAGCCGCGCAATGTGCTGGACCTGAACGTGGTATTCCGCAAAAAGGGCTATGCGAAAGAGATCGGCGTGCGCGGTGCGGTGGCCGTGCTGTTCAATCGCCGCTTCCTGAAATCGAAAAAAGCCACCACCTCGAACTGGGCCAACCGGCAGCTCAGCGAGAGCCAGCTGGTCTACGCTGCCAACGACGCCTGGGCGGCGATGCGGGTATTCGACGCGCTGGGTTTGCCGCCGGGCCAGCGCGCGTAAACACTGAAACTTGCGCCAGCTGAGCGACAAAGGCCGCCCCAGGCCGTCCTGGACGGCAGTGGGCAGGTACCGGTCAAGGCCTGTGCAGGCAATGCGTGCCCGCTCCCGGGAATGTGGAACGGGCCGTCATGCCGCGATGGGCATGACTGGCCCGGCCATGGCCCTGCTTCAGCCGCCCAGCAGGCCCTGAATGATGTCCACAATCAGGTTGTTTTGCTGCTGCACCAGGACGATGTCGCCATCAATGCGGGCATAGCGATAGCCGTAGGGTGCAGGCGGCAGCTGCGCAATGACGGGCTGGGGCACGGCATAGGTGATGACGCCTCGTGGTATCGGCTGACCCACGGCCCAATTACGTGCTTGACCCGGGGGCATGCAGCCATTGTTCTTCTTGGCCAGGCCCGGAGGGCATTTTTTGCCGTTCGAATAGTTGGTCTCGTAATACTGGCGGACCACCGTACGCTGCTGATCGTTGAAATAGGTGCCGGGTTGAATGTCTTTGCGCTCGCGCTTCGCGGCCTTGCCCTGCTCCTTCGATTCGTGTTTTTGCTGTTTTCCCTCATATTTCTGGGAGTGCTTGCCGTTGCCGTTGCCTTTTCCGCGGTGGTCGTCGTCATTTCCCTTCGACAATGCCGGCCCCGCAAGTAGAAGGGTCGTGATGGCCAGGGTCACGATGCGGGTTTTGGGTGAAAAATAAGTCATGACGTGTTTCCTTTGAACCGTGATTGGCTCATGAAAAAGTGTGTTCCTTTTTCTTACACGGCGACGTAGGATTTTTCACCATGTGGAAGTAGGTCATCCGCTTGCACAGACACCGTGAGCGCAACCAAGCTCGCCAGGCGGAACGTCGGGAAACCGCAGGCTCACTCGCCAGCTTCGGGATCCTGCAGGGACGCCTCGCCGCCGTGTTCCGCATCCAGCGGCCGCGGCCGGTGCGTGCGCCGGCCCTCTTTGGCCAGCAGTTCGAGGTAAAAGCTGTCGGCGCCCTCCCTGGCAGCGGCGTCCACCAGCGGCAGGATGGTGGCGAAATGCACAACAGCTGCTGTGTCCTCGGTGGCGCCGAAGCGGCAATCAAAATCCCAGAAATCCACCCCTTCGGGCAGCGCTACGCGCCGCTGGCGCCTGACGTATTTGCGGATGTCATGTTTGACCGCGTCCAGCACGCGGTCGCGGTTCTTGCCTTCGATGTTGAGCTTGAATGTCTTTTTCACGGATGCCTTAAAAGTCGGTCGGTGCCCGGCCCCTGGAAAGGGCCGCCAGGCCATCTGCCGATTATGCGGCTTGCCCTGCAGCGCGCCCGGGCTGGCGGGCTTAAACTGGACGTTTGCAGGGCCTGTGCGCCCGCGCACCTCACAAAGCCCTGTTCATGTCATTTTCCTCCCTGGGCTTGTCCCCTGCCCTGCTGCGCGCCGTCAGCGCCCGGGCCTATCTGAGCCCCACCGCCATCCAGGCGGCAGCGATTCCGGCCGTGCTGCAGGGCTGCGACGTACTGGCCTCGGCGCAGACCGGCTCGGGTAAAACCGCTGCCTTTGCATTGCCGCTGCTGCAGTTGTTGCAGCAGGCGCCCGGAGAAAAACCGCGCCGCGTGCGCCTGCTGGTGCTGGTACCCACGCGCGAACTGGCCGCACAGGTCGGTCAGGAAATACGCAGCCTGGGCCAGCATTTGCCGCAGGCGCTGAAGGTCGCGATTGTTTTCGGCGGCGTGTCCATCAATCCGCAGATGATGAATTTGCGCGGTGGCGCCGACATCGTGGTCGCCACGCCGGGCCGGCTTCTGGACCTGGCCGGCCACAACGCCGTGATTCTGTCGGGCGTAACGGCGCTGGTGCTCGACGAAGCCGACCGCCTGCTGGACCTCGGCTTTGCCGACGAACTCCACCGCATTCTTGCGCTGCTGCCGGCCAGGCGGCAGAACCTGTTTTTCTCGGCGACCTTCCCCCCGCCGGTCCAGGCGCTGGCCACGCAGTTGCTGCGCGAGCCCGTGCATATCGATGCGCCGGCCGAACCCGAGGGCGAACCCGACATCACGCAGCGGGCGATCGCGGTCGATGCGGGCCGGCGCACGCAACTGTTGCGGCACCTGATCACGCAAAACACCTGGCGCCGGGTACTGGTCTTTGTCGCGACCAAACACGCGGCCGAAATCGTCGCCGACAAATTGCGCAAGGTCAGGATTTATGCCGAACCCTTCCATGGCGAATTGAGCCAGGGCAAACGCACACAGGTGCTGGCCGACTTCAAGGCGTCGCGGCTCAAGGTGGTGGTCGCCACCGACGTGGCCTCGCGCGGCATCGACATCGCGCAACTGCCGGTGGTGGTGAACTACGACCTGCCACGATCGGCCCAGGACTATCTCCACCGCATAGGCCGCACCGGCCGCGCCGGTGAAAGCGGGCTGGCCGTGAGTTTTGTCAGCGCAGACACCGAAGCGCATTTCCGGCTCATCGAAAAGCGCCAGGGCGTGACGCTGGTGCTGGAGCAGGTCGAAGGCTTCGAACCGCAGCAAGCCGCGTCTGGCGCGCCTCCGGGCGACGCCGCGCCTTCCACCGGCGGCATCAAGGGCAAACGGCCCAGCAAAAAAGACAAGCTGCGCGCCGCGGCCGCTGCTGCAGGCGACAACCCGCCCTGAGCGCCTCAGTCGCCGGCGTCTACCCGGGCGTTCACGCTGGTGATGGCATAACCTTTTTCGCCGATCTGCTGCTCCAGCCCGGCAATCGCGTATTTGTCCATCTGTTCGGCCCGGGCGCCGCCTTCCAGTCCGCGCGCCTCGGTCTCCCAATCGGTATTGGTGGCCTCCTCGGGAATCACCCGGCCCTCGGGCACGGCCAGGTAGGTATAACGGTGGCCCGATTCGGCCCGGCGGTAAATATCCACTCGCATGCTTGCTCCTTGACACTTGCTGGACACCCCACCTTAGCGCAGTACCAGGGCAGCGTCTAGGAGAAACCCGCATTCGCGATTTGCAGCGCTTGCAGATCTGCACACCCCGGCACAACCGCTCCTTTTTTGATAGCTGCTTGCGCATGAAGGACGAGGGTTACAGGCGCTTCCTGCCTGAGAATCTGGAGCCGGGGCAGGCACGCGAGCGCCGCAGACACGCAGGTGACCGCCAGCCCCGGCCATCCGCGCTAAGCTGCGCCGCATCGCGCCGGCATCCGGCGTCCACACCAGGAGCACACCCATGAAAGACCTTTTTTCCCTGCAGGGCCGTACCGCCCTGATCACCGGCGGCTCGCGCGGCATAGGCCGCATGATTGCCGCGGGTTTTCTGGCGCAAGGCGCACGGGTCTACATTTCTGCACGAAAAGCTGCGGCTTGCGATCAGACCGCCAAAGAACTCTCCAGCCAGGGCCACTGCGTCTCGCTGCCCGCCGACGTGTCGACGGCCGAAGGCATGGCCGGCCTGGTCGCCGCGTTTTCCAGGCACGAAGACCAGCTCGACATCCTGGTCAACAACGCCGGCGCGGCCTGGGGTGCACCCTTCGACGAGTTCCCGGAAAACGGCTGGGACAAGGTGGTGGACCTGAACCTCAAGACACCCTTTTTCCTGACCCAGGCGCTCGCGCCGCTGCTGCGCAAGGCAGCGGCGCAGCGGCCGGCCAAGGTCATCAACATCGCCTCCATCGACGGCATCTCGGTCAACCCGATGGAGACCTACTCCTACGCGGCCAGCAAGGCGGGCCTGATCCAGCTGACACGCCGCATGGCCCTGCGCCTGATCCAGGACAACATCGTCGTGACGGCCATCGCGCCGGGCGCGTTTGCCTCCGACATGAACAAGGACGCGCGTGATCATGGGGAAGCCGTTGCGGCCCGGGTTCCCGCGGGACGCGTCGGTGAAGACGCCGACATGGCCGGTGCGGCAATTTATCTGGCTTCGCGTGCCGGCGACTATGTGGTCGGCTCCACGCTGGTCGTCGATGGCGGGGTGACACACGCACGCTAGCGGCCGTGGCCACGCGACCAGACAGCAAGCCGCCTGCATCCCTGTTTTTTCTTTTGCCGGGGTTGATGGGTACCGCGCCGGATGGCCGGGGAAAAGCCGCGGCCTGGCCGTCATTTTTACCCTCGGCCGCACGGCACGTAAAACTACCTAAGTCCTAACCCGCTCACGCCAGACAACACGAATCGCTAGCATCCAACTCTCTGTCGCGGGCTTGTCGGCCCGTGACGTCATCGTTTGTAGCCGGAGATCAATTTGTCAGCGGAGTTCATTCTTGAAACGCGGGGTTTGACCAAGGAATTCAAGGGATTCGTGGCCGTCAACCAGGTGGACCTGAAGGTCCAGCGCGGACACATCCACGCGCTGATCGGCCCCAACGGCGCCGGCAAGACCACCTTCTTCAACCTGCTGACGAAATTCCTGCACCCGACCACGGGAACGATTCTTTTCAACGGTACCGACATCACCACCGAACAGCCGGCCCAGACCGCGCGGCGCGGCATCGTGCGCTCCTTCCAGATCTCGGCCGTGTTTCCGCACATGACGGTGCTCGAAAACGTGCGCGCCGCATTGCAGCGCAACCTCGGCACCTCGTTTCATTTCTGGAAAGCCGAAAGCACGCTGTTTCACCTGCACGAACGTGCCCGCCAGTTGCTGGCCGAGGTGGACCTGCAGGACTTTGCCGACGAACTCACCGTCAACCTGCCTTACGGCCGCAAGCGCGCGCTGGAACTGGCGACCACGCTGGCGCTGGAACCCGAGCTGATGCTGCTCGACGAGCCGACCCAGGGCATGGGCCATGAGGACGTGGACCGCGTGACCCAGCTGATCAAGCAGGTGTCCAGCGGACGCACCATCCTGATGGTCGAACACAACATGAATGTGGTGGCCTCGATCGCCGACCGCATCACGGTGCTGCAGCGCGGCGCCATCATCGCCGACGGGCCTTATGCCGAGGTGTCAAAGAACCCACTCGTCATCGAAGCCTACATGGGCAGTGCCAACACCGAGTTGCAGGGAGCGCACTGATGTTGACCCCCACACTTTTCACTGCGTGTAATACGCTGCCCCCCGAGGGGGCCCAGGCCCTCCTTGGGACGGCCCTGCGGAGGCCTGCATGACCAAAGAACTCCTGAAAATCGAAGACCTGCACGCCTGGTACGGTGAGTCGCATGTGCTGCACGGCGTCAACCTGACCGTCCACGAAGGTGAAGTGGTCACGCTGCTGGGCCGCAACGGCGCCGGGCGCACCACCACCATGCGCGCCATCGTCGGCCTGACCGGCACGCGCAAGGGCTCGATCCGCATCCAGGGCGAGGAAACCATCAAGCTGGCGCCGCACAAGGTCGCACGCCTGGGCGTCGGTTATTGCCCGGAAGAACGCGGCATCTTCGCCAGCCTGACGGCCGAGGAAAACCTGATGCTTCCGCCGACCGTGGGTCCCGGCGGCATGAGCCTGGACGAGATCTACGACATGTTCCCCAACCTGAAGGAGCGCGCGTCCAGCCCCGGCACGCGCCTGTCGGGCGGCGAGCAGCAGATGCTGGCCGTGGCGCGCATCCTGCGCACCGGCGCCCGCCTGCTGCTGCTCGACGAGATTTCCGAAGGCCTGGCGCCGGTCATCGTGCAAAAGCTCGGCGAGATGATCCTCACGCTCAAGGCCAAGGGTTACACCATCGTGCTGGTCGAGCAGAACTTCCGCTTCGCCGCGCCGCTGGCCGACCGTTTCTACGTGATGGAGCACGGCACCATCGTCAAGCAGTTTGCCCAGAACGAGTTGACCCAGAACATGGGCATGCTGCAGGAATACCTCGGCGTCTGACAAACGCCTGCATCCACAACCCGCTTTCGACCACAACCCTAGGAGACCCCATGAAACTCAAGACCCTCGTCGCCGCCCTGGCGATCGGATTCGGCGCCGCCGCATCTGCCCAGAACACCGGCCCGGTGAAAATCGGCTTCATCACCGACATGTCCAGCCTGTATGCCGACATCGACGGCCCGGCCGGCGGTGAAATGGTCAAGTGGGCCGCCCAGGATTTCGGTGGCAAGGTCCTGAACCGCCCGATCGAGGTGTTGACCGCCGACCACCAGAACAAGGCCGACGTGGCCAGTTCCAAAGCCCGCGAGTGGATGGACAAGGACAACCTGTCCATGCTGATTGGCGGCACCAACTCCGGCACCGCGCTGGCCATGGCCACGGTTGCCCAGGAAAAGAAGCGCCCCTTCATCGCCATTGGCCCCGGTTCGGCACGCCTGACCAATGAAGCCTGCTCGCCCTACACCGTGCACTACGCCTACGACACCGTGGCCCTGGCCAAGGTGGCCGGCGGCGCGCTGGTGAAATCCGGCGCCAAGAACTGGTACTTCCTGACGGCCGACTATGCGTTCGGCCACTCGCTGGAAGCCGATGCCTCCACCGTGGTCAAGGCCAACGGCGGCACGGTCGCCGGTGCCGTGCGCCATCCGCTGAACGCCTCCGACTTCTCGTCTTTCCTGCTGCAGGCCCAGTCGTCCAAAGCCCAGATCCTGGGACTGGCCAACGCCGGCGGTGACTTCACCAACGCCATGAAGGCTGCCCGGGAATTCGGCATCGGCAAGACCATGAAGGTGGCCGGCCTGCTGGTGTTCATCAATGACGTGCACAGCCTCGGACTGGCCAACACCGAAGGCCTGCAGCTCGCCGACAGCTGGTACTGGAACCAGGACGACGCATCCCGTGCATTCGCCAAGCGTTTCTTCGACAAGTACAAGCGCATGCCTTCGAGCCTGCAGGCTGCCGACTACTCGGCCGCGATGAACTACCTGAAAGCCGTGCAGGCCGCCGGCACGACGGACGGCGACAAGGTCATGGCCACCCTCAAGGGCATGAAGATCGACGACTTCTACAACAAGGGCCAGATCCGCGCCGATGGCCGCATGATCCACGACATGTACCTGTACCAGGTCAAGTCGCCCAAAGAGTCCACCACCCCATGGGACTACTACAAGATGGTCGCCAAGGTTCCGGGTGACCAGGCTTTCACCACGGCCGCCGAGTCCAAGTGCGCGCTGCTCAAGAAGTAAGCTGAGCCCCCGGTGGCCGTCCGCGCAGGCGGGCGGCCACCTTTTACTTTCCCTTTTTGTTTTTCTATTGCATCGCGCGTGAACTGACGGGTCTCCATGGAAATTTTCGGCATTCCCCATCAAGCATTTCTGGGCCAGCTCCTGCTGGGCCTGGTCAATGGCGCTTTTTATGCCATGCTCAGCCTCGGACTGGCCGTCATCTTCGGCCTGCTGGGCGTGGTCAATTTTGCGCACGGCGCACTCTACATGCTGGGCGCGTTTGCCGCCTGGATCATGCTCGACAAGTTCGGCATCAATTACTGGGCGGCGCTGATCCTGGCGCCGCTGGTGGTGGGCGCCCTCGGCGTGGTCATCGAACGCCTGTTCCTCAAACACCTGTACAAGCTGGACCCGCTCTACGGCCTGTTGCTGACCTTTGGCCTGGCGCTGATTTTCGAGGGTGTGTTCCGCGAAATTTATGGCGCATCCGGCCAGTCCTACAACGTCCCGGAGCTGCTGTCGGGCGCGACCAACCTGGGCTTCATGATCCTGCCGAACTACCGCGCCTGGGTGGTGCTGGTGTCGCTGGTGGTCTGCCTGGGCACCTGGTACCTGATTGAACGCACACGCCTTGGCGCCTACCTGCGCGCCGGCACCGAAAACGCCGCACTGGTGCAGGCCTTCGGCATCAACGTGCCCATGATGGTCATGCTGACCTATGGCGCAGGCGCCGCGCTGGCCGCGCTGGCGGGCGTGCTGGCTGCCCCCATCATCCAGGTCAATCCGCTGATGGGCTCCAACCTGATCATCGTGGTGTTTGCCGTGGTGGTGATCGGCGGCATGGGCTCCATCATGGGCTCCATCATGACCGGTCTCGGCCTGGGCGTGGTGGAAGGCCTGACGCGGGTGTTTTATCCCGAAGCCTCCAATATCGTGGTGTTTGTCATCATGGTCATCGTGCTGATGTTCCGGCCTGCGGGTCTCTTCGGCAAGGAGGCCTGAGCCATGGCCAACGCCCTCACCCCTTCCCACGACAACAAGCAGATGTCCCAAGCCGCCAAACTCATCCGGATCACCTATATCGTGCTGCTGGCACTGGCGCTGGTCGCGCCCATGCTGGGCCTGTACCCGGTGTTTGTCATGAAGCTGTTGTGCTTCGCGATTTTTGCCTGTGCCTTCAACCTGCTGCTGGGTTTCACCGGCCTGCTGTCCTTCGGCCATGCGGCGTTTTTCGGTTCGGCGGCCTACATCACCGGCTGGTTCCTCAAGTCGCAGGGCTGGACACCCGAGCTGGGCATCCTCGCCGGCGTGGTGGCCTCCGGCCTGATCGGGCTGGTGGTCGGCGTGGTCGCCATCCGCCGCCAGGGTATTTATTTCGCGATGATCACGCTGGCGATTGCACAGATGGTGTATTTCGTCTGCCTGCAAGCGCCCTTCACGGGTGGTGAGGACGGCCTGCAGGGCGTGCCGCGCGGCGCGCTGTTCGGGCTGCTGTCGCTGGAGTCCGACACCGCCATGTATTACCTGGTGGTCACCGTGTTTGTGGCCTGTTTCCTGGGCATCGCGCGCATCGTGCGTTCACCTTTCGGCCAGGTGCTCAAGATGATTCGCGAGAACGAACCGCGCGCGATTTCGCTGGGCTACAACGTGGACCGCTACAAGCTGCTGGCCTTTGTGCTGTCGGCGGCGCTGGCCGGCCTGGCCGGTTCACTCAAGACCCTGGTCATGGGTTTCGCCACCCTGTCCGACGCCCACTGGTCGATGTCCGGCGAGGTGATTTTGATGACCCTGCTCGGCGGTGTCGGCACCTTCTTCGGCCCGGTGTTCGGCGCAGGCATCGTGATCGCGCTGCAGAACCTGCTGGCCGACAAGGTCGGCTCCTGGGTCAGCGTGATCATCGGCGTGATTTTTGTGATCTGCGTGCTGGCCTTCCGCAAGGGCGTGGTCGGCGAACTGCAGGCTTACATGGAGCGGCGCCGGCGCGCTGCGGCAAACCCCGGCGCCTGAGTCAAGCTTCAGTCTTCGATGCCCGCAGTCGACAGGGCGTCGCTGATGTGTTCGGGCAGCACCAGGTTGCCGCTGTCATCGGGCAAGGCCTCGATGCTGATCACCGGCGCCGAGGAACTCACGCCACCGAACATGGTCGCAAACGCTGCCGACGCGGCATCCCGCCCGGTGGCGAAACGCACAAAACCCATGGGGATCGCGGTGCCCGAGGGGTCAAACATATACCAGCGGTGGCCGACATAGACCTCCACATAGGCATGGAAGTCGGTCGGGCCCAGCGCCGGATCGGCGCCGTAATCGATGCCGCTGACAAACCGCGCCGGGATGTTGACCGCGCGGCACAGCGCAATCATCAGGTGGGCAAAGTCGCGGCAGACGCCGGCTTCGTCGATCAGGGTGTCCACGGCGGTGGTGTAGCCGGTCGAGCTGTTGGAGGTGAAGGTCACGCGCTGCTGGACCCAGTCGCGGATGGCCTGCACCCGGCTGTAACCCTGGCGCAAATTGCCGAATTCCTTGACCGCCAGCCGGTGCAGGCGGTCCGACTGGCAATACCGGCTGGGATAGAGGTAAGGCAGCACCTGGCCGGGCAATTGCAACACATTGATCTCGGACAGGTTGTCGGGCGACTCGCGGAAGTGAAACACATCGACCGTCGCGGCGTAGTTCACCGTCAGCGGCCCGGGCGTCGCGTGGAAACGCAGGTAGCGGTTGTGGCTCACCGCGTCGGTATGGATGTCGGACTGCAGCACCTGGCTGATGCCCAGGGTTTCGTACACCACGGTCTGCTGGCGCGTTTGCGCCGCGTGAATGTTGAACACGAAGTCGCAGCCGGCGTCGGCCACCTGGTATGCGAGTTCGATTGAAAATTTGAGCCTGACCATGGATGGATCCTGATTGGGAGCGCAGCCGGCGGTTGCGGGCTGCAGGAACTGAAAAACCGGAAGAAAAAACAGCGCGGAAAGTGCAGCGGTGTACACCGCAAGCCGGGCATCACCCGCCATGGTGGATTGTGATGACATCCAGAGACCCTGCCGGCAACTCGCGGCTGCGCCCCATACCGGGCCGCCCCCGCGCCTGACGCACGTGCAGCACATCCGCCTACAGTCGCGCCGGAATCACTATCATTTTTATAGCTGCTCACGCAATCCCGGAAAGGGCTGCAGGCACACTGGATTGAATGCCTAAAAAGGCAGCGTCTGGCCCCGGTAGTCCACCAGGGCGCCGCTATCAGCCGGCCCCAGATCGGCCAGCACAGCCAGCAGCTCGCGGGCAGCTTGCTGCGGCGGGCGCACGGTGAGCCCGGTTTTGGCAAAGGGCTGGCTCAGCGGCGTGTCCACCGTGCCCGGGTGCAGCGCCACACACAGGCTGTCACGGTTGCTGCGCCTGAGTTCGATGGCAGCCGTCTTGACCAGCTGGTTGAGCGCGGCCTTCGATGCCCGGTAGCCGTACCAGCCACCCAGCGCGTTGTCGCCGATGCTGCCGACTTTGGCCGAGACAAATCCGGCCACGCAGCGCCCCTGCCGGGGCAGCAGCGGAAAAAAATGCTTGATCAGCAGCGCCGGGCCGAAGGTGTTGACCAGGAAGACCTGCTGCAAGTAGCCGGCATCGAGATGCCGCCAGCCGCGTTCAGGCTGGCCTTGGGCTCCATGCAGAAAACCGGTCGCCACCAGCAGCAGGCGCAAGGCCAGCCCGGACTGGTCGCAGAGGCCGGCGACAGCCTGGGCGGCAGCGGCGATGCTGGCCTCATCCGCATAGTCGATGCGGACCTCGCCCGCGCGCCCCAGACCCAGCACGCGGCCGTAATGCCCCTCTTGCTGCAGCTGTGCCAGCAGGGCTGCGCCCAGCGCGCCGCCGGCACCCACCACCACGGCCAGCCCCGATGCGCCCGGCGTATTGGCTGTCACAGCGCTGCCACTCAGGCCTCATCCATGAAACGCACCTTGACGCTTTTGCCCTTGACGCCGCCATTGGCGAGTTTTTGCTGCGCCCGGCTGGCCAGCGCGCGCTCCACCGCGACATAGGTGGAGAACTCGTTGACATTGATCTTGCCGACCTGCTCGCGCGTGAAGGGCGGGATATTGCCGGCGTCCCCGGTCAGCGCGCCCAGCACGTCGCCGGCGCGGATTTTTTCCTTGCGGCCGCCGACAATCTGCAGCGTGACCATGGGCGGAAGCAGTGGCTCGTTGCTGGCCGGCGTCAACTCGCTGAGCTTGTGCCACTCGGACTCGGCTTTCTGCAGCACCTCGATTTTGCCGACATAGCCCATCTCGTCCATGCTGGCCAGACTGATGGCCCAGCCCCCTTCGTCGGCACGGCCGGTGCGGCCGATGCGGTGGATGTGCACCTCGGCGTCCGGCGTCACATCGACGTTGATGACCATGGCCAGTTGCGCAATGTCCAGGCCGCGTGCCGCCACGTCGGTGGCCACCAGCACCGAACAGCTGCGGTTGGCAAACTGCACCAGCACCTGGTCGCGCTCGCGTTGCTCGAGCTCGCCGAACAGGGCCAGCGCGCTGAAGCCCTGCGCCTTCAGGTAAGTCACCAGCGCGCGGCACTGCGACTTGGTATTGCAAAACGCCAGCGTGCTGGCCGGGCGGAAGTGGCGCAGCACCTGGGCCACGGCGCCGAGCCGGGCTTCGTCATGGTCGCTGTCGGGCACCTGGTACCAGCGCTGCTGGATCTTGGTTTTTTCATGCTGCGCCTGCACGGTGATGGTGTGCGGCGTTTTCATGAACTGCTGGCTGAGTTTGGCGATGCCTTCCGGGTAGGTGGCCGAAAACAGCAGGGTCTGGCGCTCTTTCGGGCATTGTTTCGCGACGGTGACGATATCTTCGAAAAAGCCCATGTCCAGCATGCGGTCGGCCTCGTCCAGCACCAGGGTGTTCATGGCTTCCAGCGTCAGGTGGCCGCGCGCCAGGTGGTCCATGATGCGGCCGGGCGTGCCGACCACGATGTGGGCGCCGTTTTCCAGGCTGGCGGCCTGGTTGCGCAGCGGCACGCCACCGCAGAGCACCACCACCTTGATGTTTTCCTCGGCGCGCGCGAGCCGGCGGATTTCGGTGGCCACCTGGTCGGCCAGTTCGCGTGTCGGGCACAGCACCATGGCCTGCACCGCAAACCGCCGCGCATTCAGGTTGGCCAACAGCGGGATCGCAAAAGCGGCGGTCTTGCCGCTGCCGGTTTTGGCCTGCGCGATGATGTCCTTGCCGGCCAGCGCCAGCGGCAGGCTGGCCGCCTGGATGGGCGTCATGGCCAGGTAGCCTAGCGTCTGCAGATTGGCCTGCATCGCAGGGTTCAGCGGCAGCGAACTGAAGTCAGTGCTTGCTGCGCCGGAAGTGGGAGGGGAGGAAGTCATCTACCGATTATCGGCGCTGGGTCCTTTTCGCCACCCCGATGGCCGCCGGGAGACCTTGTTCGGCGCCAGCAGCGGGCTCCCGCATCCTGCCCCGATGACAGATCAAATCGGCCTCCAGCCCATATCCGACAAGCGTAAGCAGCTATTTAATTGATAGCACCGAAGCGCCGATGCGCCCTTGCGGCGCGCATACAGGTCGGGCCAGCGCGCGCAGGCCTTAAGCTTGGTGCGCAGGCTGATCGCCACCTTCGCCCCGCCCCTTTACAGATTCCTCATGCCCGACAACGCCTTCCCCGCAGCGCTGGTCCAGACCCTGGGCGCCCACGCCCTGCCGCTGTTTGCACTGTTGCTGGCTGCGCTGCTGCCGCTGGCCGCCGCGTTGTGGTGGCTGTTCCAGCGTTATGCGCTGCCGCGCGACACCAGCACCCTGCGCCCCGGTGTTTACCTGCTGATCCGCCTGGCCGCAGGTTTTGCGGCGCTGGTGGCCGGCGCCGCCCTGTTTGCCGGCATCGCCGAGGAGCTCGGCGACGGTGAACGCGCCGGCCAGCTCGACCAGTTGTTCTCTGACGCGGTGCGTGAACATGCGCCGGCCTGGGCGCTGCAGGCCTTTGCGGGGATCACCCGCCTCGGTGACACCGCCACCCTGAGCGTGCTGGCCGTCGTGGTGGCTGCCGCCCTGCTGCTGCGTGGCCGGCGCTGGCTGGCGCTGGCCTGGCTGATGGCGGTTGGCGGCAACGCGCTGCTCAACACCACACTCAAGGCGGTATTCGCCCGGACCCGGCCCTTGCACGAGGATGGCCTGATCCAGGCCGGGGGCTGGAGCTTTCCGAGCGGCCACAGCTCGGGCGCCGTTGTGGTCTACGGCATGCTGGCCTATGTGCTGATACGCAGCCTGCCCCCGGCGCTGGCCCGGCGCGCCAGCTTGCCGCTGGTGTTGCTGGCCACGGCCACCGCCTTCAGCGTGGGCTGCAGCCGGATCTTCCTGCAGGTGCATTTCGCCACCGATGTGCTGGCCGGCTTTGCTTCAGGCTCGGCCTGGCTGGCGGTCTGTGTGGCCAGCGTCGAATGGGCCAGGCACTACCGTCCGTCCGGTCCCAGATAAGGCGACAGCTCGGCCGGCCCCCAGCGCAGCGGCAAGCCGCCCTCGACGCGCCGCATCAAGCTCACCTGCATGCGCAGCAGGCGCTGGGCGCCTTCGAAGCCCCGCAGTTCGGGGCCATCCCAAATGATGCTCGCCGCCACCGCGAGATACAGCAGGTCGCCCCTGTCAAAATCGATGAACAGCAGGCCGGCACGCGGATTCACCGCGATATTGCCCAGGGTGTTGAAGAAATAGTTGCCGAGGTAGTCCGGCACGGTCAGACCGCCGTCCCCGTCCAGCCGCACAAAACCGGGCCTGCCGCCGCGGTGCGACACGTCGACCCCGCCGGCATGACCGGCCCCTGCGCTGTCCCCGGCGTAGGCCGTGGCGATAAAAAAAGTGTCTGCGCTGGTGATGAGGCGGCGCGCCGCCGCGTCCAGTTGCAGCGACGCGTGCACCACCGGCGCCGCGCCGGCGCCCTGCTCCAGATACACCGGCTCACGCGCCTGGATGTACTTGGGGCAGTTGCCGAAGCTCTGGCTGACGTCCACCGAAAACCCGGAATCCTTCACCGCATGCACGATGCCGTTCATGCGGTTGCGCCGCCGCGTGTGTGGCTCCAGCCCCAGCAGGCCGATGGCGGCGCCGTCGCTCAGCGTGTTCTCCAGCGGATCACCCGGCGAGGGCCGCGCGCCGACCTCGAGTTGCCGCGGATGCGGCGAGTGCAGGAAGCCCGGCGGTCCCACCAGCACCGAGGCCCAGGGCTGGCCCAGGGCGTCCAGCGTGCCGGTGATCACAAACGGCAGCTGCCCGAAAAACTCGCGGTGCTGCTCCGGCATGAAGTCGCGGATCACGCGCGGGCCGAGCTGGGCCATGCGCTGCGCCACGCCGGCACGCGCCTGCAGCGCGCGTTCACCTTCGTGGAAGGCTGGCGCGTTCATGCCGCAGGCGCCAGCAGCCCGACGGGACTTTGAAGCATGGGCACAAAACCCGGCAGGGCCTCGATACGTGCCAGCCAGGCGCGCAGCTGGGGATAAGGCTCCAGCGACACCCGGCCTTCCGGTGCGCGCGCGACATAGCTGTAGTTGGCGATGTCGGCCAGGGTTGGCGTGTTGCCCGCCAGGAAGGCGGACGATGCCAGGTGCTGCTCCATCACCACAAACAGCGCATGTGAACGGTTGACCGCTTCCTGATTGGCCGGCCGCTTGAACAGTTCGGTCACCCGCGCCAGCGAGGGCCCGAAAGCGAGCTGCCCGGCCGCCACCGACAACCAGCGCTGAACGCGGGCAGCGGCGAGCGGATCGCGCGGCAGCCAGTTGTCCGGCTCGGGCGCATACCGGCCGGCCAGGTACACCAGGATGGCATTGGAGTCGGCCTGCACGGTGTCGCCGTCGGCGATCACCGGTACCTGGCCGAAAGGATTCATCGCGAGGAAGCCGGGCGTCTTGTGCTCCTTCGTCACCAGGTCGATGTCGACCATCTCGAAGGGAAGGTCCAGCATCGAAAGAAACAAAACCACGCGGTGGCAATGGCCCGAGATGGCGGCGCCGTACAGCTTGATGGCTTGCGCGGGAAAAGCAGCGGGGAGGGTTCCTGAGTTCATGCAGAGGCTTTCGAAGTTGTGCAGAAGCCCTGAATTCTGTTTGATTCGATATCCTGAATAAATACCCATCAATGGATTTGACTGCTCCGTTTAATGGATGAATCGGTTTACCATGCGACCATGGACAAACTACGCGCCATGCAGGCCTTCATCCACATTGCCGACGAAGGCAGCCTGACTGCCGCGGCCCGCGTCATGGAATCGTCGCTGCCGGCCATGGTGCGCACCCTGGCGAGCTACGAGGCACTGCTGGGTGTGCGCCTGTTCAACCGCACCACCCGCCGCATCTCGCTGACCGACGAGGGCCGCCGGCACCTGGACAGTTGCCGGCAGATCCTGGCCGCGCTCGATGACGCGGAATCGGCCCTCTCAGCAGATGCCGCGGAGCCTGCAGGCCATCTCACCATCACCGCACCGGTGCTGTTCGGGCAAATGCATGTGGCGCCTGCCGTCACACGGTTTGTGCAGCACCACGAAAAAATGCGCTGCAGCATGGTACTGGCGGACCGCGTGGTCAACCTGCTCGAAGAAGGCATCGATGTCGGCATACGCATAGGCGCGCTCGACGACTCCTCCCTGGTGGCCCAGCCCGTCGGCGAAATCCGCCGGGTGGTGGTGGCCAGCCCCGCCTGGTTGCGCCGGCACGGCACGCCGCGCCATCCCAAAGACCTGCTCAAGGCCAACTGCGTGCGCGTGACCGACCATGCCCCCACCTGGGGACCCTTTAACGACAAGGGCCGCCCCCTGCGGCTGGCCGTCGATGGCAATCTCGCTTTCAACCAGATCGCGCCGGCGGTGCAAGCCTGTGCGGCAGGCGTGGGCCCGGGCAGCTTCTTTTCCTACCAGGTGGCGCCTTTTGTGAAAAACAAGCAGCTGCGCATCGTTCTCGAAGACTTCGAGCCGCCGTCCCGCCCCATCAGCGTCGTTTACCCGCATGCCCGCCTGCTTCCCATGCGCACCCGGGTCTTCATCGACTGGATCAGGCAGGAGCTCCGGGAATTCCGGGCCTGAAGCTGCCCCGACTCAGGGCAAGCTCATGGTCTCCAGCACTTGCATCAGGGGCGCGGCGATTTCTTGCAAAAAACCGGTCTCATGCTCGGGGACTGCGACCGCGCCGGGACTGGCGTGGGCCAGCCAGCAGTAGTGCCGCCCATCGGCGTGAAACAGCTGGATGCCGCAAAACCCCCGAAAGTGCGACCGGGCGGGGTGCCGGCAACTGCGTTCATCCAGCAAGCCATCGGCGGTCGCGAAGGCCGGCTCGCTCAACATGAACTCGAAAAAGGTCTGCGTCACCGGCACCCGATCACGGCTCGAGATGTACAGCGACTCCCGGTCATGGACCATGATGCGCCGGGCAAACGGCGGTTCGGACTTGTAAATAAAGGTGAGGCGGTAGTCTGTGCGCGTGTTCAGGAAGTCCAGGGCCGCGCCCAGGCCGCCGACGAGCAGCACCTCGCTGAACGAATCGAGTTCAGCGGCACCTGCAGGGAAGGAGGCAGAAACAGAAGTCATGGTCATGGATAACTCATGTCCCAGTCTGGGGCTTTTCCGGCCGAAAACAAACGGTAGTTGCCCGCCCCGGCGGCTCCGCCACCCGCCTGAGCCAGCGATCAGCCCCACGGCCCGATGTGGCTGGCGCTTTCAGCTATCCTTTTGAGACCGAAGTTCCTGCAGCGTGCAGCTTCACGTCGCTGCAGGCATGCTGCAGCCTTCCGAACCGGGCCAACCAGACCTTTTTATGAAAAATTTTGATTTCGACCTGTTTGTCATCGGCGGCGGCAGCGGGGGCGTGCGGGCCGCCCGCATGGCGGCACAACGCGGCGCGCGGGTGGCGCTGGCCGAGGTGGCGGCCATGGGCGGCACCTGTGTCAACGTCGGCTGCATCCCGAAGAAGCTCTACAGCTATGCCGCCCACTATGCCGAATCCTTCGAGGAGTCGCACGGTTTCGGCTGGGCCGGCGAAGCACCGGTCTTTGACTGGGAAGTCCTGAAGGCCAACCGCGCGCGCGAGATCACGCGCCTGAACGGCATCTACCAGGGCCTGCTGTCTGGCGCCGGCGTGACCATCATCACCGGCTGGGCCACGCTGGTGGACGGCCACACCGTCAAGGTCGAAGACACCTCATTCACCGCCAAAAACATCCTGATCGCCACCGGCGGCACGCCCACCGTGCCCGCCGTGAGCGGGCGCGAACACGTGCTGACCTCGGACCAGATGTTCGACCTGACGCCTTTCCCGAAACGCCTGCTGGTGGTCGGCGGCGGCTACATCGCCTGCGAGTTCGCTTCCATCTTCAACGGCCTGGGCGCCGAGGTCATCCTGGTGCACCGCGGTGAGAAACTGCTGACCGGTTTTGACGACGATGTGCGCAGCTTTGTCGCCACCGAGATGACAAAGACCGGTGTCACGCTGGAATTCGGCACCGAAGTGGCCGCCATCGGCAAAACCGACAGCGGGCTGACGGTCGAGTTCAAGGGCGGCGCCGCGGCCTGCGCGGTGGATGCGGTGCTTTACGCCATCGGCCGCGTGCCCAACACCAATGGCCTCGGCCTGGAAACAGCCGGTGTCAAGCTCAATGCGAAAGGCGCCATCGAGGTGAACCGCCACTACCAGACCTCGCTGCCCTCGGTTTACGCCCTGGGCGACGTGACGGCGCGCCTGCAGCTCACACCCGTGGCGCTCGGCGAAGCCATGGTGGTGGTGGACCATTTGCTGGGGGCAGCCGCCGGCAAGAAGCCGCGCAGCATGAGTTACGAGTTTGTGCCGACGGCCGTGTTCACCCACCCGAATATCGGGACGGTCGGTTATTCGGAGGCGGATGCCCGCAAGGAGTTCGGGAGTGTCACGGTCTATCGCGCCGACTTCAAGGCGCTCAAGCACACCCTGAGCGGCAGCGGTGAACGCACGCTGATGAAGCTGCTGGTGGACGATGCGAGCGATCGCGTGGTCGGCCTGCACATGGTGGGCCCGGATGCGGGCGAGATTGTCCAGGGTTTTGCGGTGGCGATGAAGGCCGGCGCCACCAAGGCCCAGTTCGACAGCACCATCGGCATCCACCCGACGGTGGCCGAAGAGTTTGTCACCATGCGGGAGCCGGTCAAGGCTGCGCCGGCAGCTTCTCAGTAAGGGGCGGTTGCCGAGAGCAGTTCGTCGGACTCGGGCGGCAACACGATGTTGGTGCGCTCGATGGCCGCGTCGAAGGCCGCCAGGTCGGCATCGGCCTGGAAAGCGGCACGCGTGTCCAGCGGGTGAAACACCTGGTGCTGCAAGCGGCGCAGTGAATCTGACTTCTCCATCGCCTCCAGCACCTGCTGGGGTGCCATCATCAGTGCAAACGGGTTGGCGAGGGGGGTGTCGACTCTCATGGCAGCTCCTTGGTATGTGGCACAGGTTGGTTGATGGCTGTGACTGTAGGAGAGCCGGCAAATTTGGGCTAGTCAGCAGGCAGGCAGATCAGCTGTAGGCACCCGGCTGACAGACACAGCGCTTCGTCCGACAGCCAGCAACCCTAAAAGGCCCGCTCGCCCAAGTGCCAGGCGCCGCGCACGATGGGCATGCCGCCGCTCTTGCGCACGCGGATCAGGTCGGCGCGCAGGCCGGGCGCCAGTTCGCCGCGATCGCTCAGGCCGATGGCACGGGCCGGGTTGCGGGTGACGGTGTTGACCGCCTTGGGCAGGCTCCAGCCAGCGGTCTCGCACAGCAGGAAGGCCGATTGCAGCAAACTGGCAGGCACGTAGTCCGACGAGAAGATGTCCAGCAGGTCCAGGCTGGCCAGCTCGGCCGCCGACACATTGCCCGAATGCGAGCCGCCTTTCACCAGATTCGGGCCGCCCATCACGATGGCAATGCCCGCATCCCGTGCCGCCTGCGCCGCAGCCACCGTGGTCGGGAATTCCGAAATCGCGATGTTTTCCGCGCTGGCCTGTTCCACATGCTCGACTTCGGTGTCGTCGTGGCTGGCCAGCGGCACACCGCGCGCATGGCTGGCGGCAATCACGGCGGCGCGGTTCGGGATGGCGTAGCGCAGCTGATGCGCCGTGAGCTCCGCGACCAGCGCCTCGTACTGCGCATCATCGAAGCGCCCGTAACGCTCGGAATAGCGCCGGTATTTGCTCAAATCGCGCCACTGGCGCTGGCCCGGCGTGTGGTCCATCACGCTGACCAGCTCCAGCAGCGAATCGTCGGCATAACGCTCGAAGACCTCGACAATATCGGGCGCCGAAATCTCGCAGCGCAGGTGCAACAGGTGATCGACCCGCAGCAGGCCTTCGCCGCGGCATTCGTGCAGCGCCTGGATCGACACATGCTGGGTCTGGCTGCGGGCGCCGCCACGGTCCATGTCGCCGATCACGATGGAGTCGAGCACCGTGGTGATGCCGGCGGCGGCGCACAGCGCGTCATGCATCACGGTAGCCGAGTGGGCATTCCACAGCACCCCGGGCCGCGGCACCAGGTGTTTCTCGAGGTTGTCGGTGTGCAGTTCGACCAGGCCGGGCAGCAGCCAGTCGCCGGCCCAGTCTTCGGCCGCCGCCACAGCGGTGTCGCCGCGGTCTATGGAACGGATGTGTTGCCCCTCGACCACCAGGCAACCGGTGAATTCCTCGCCGGCGGTGACGATTCTGGCGTTTTTGATGATGCGTTGTGACATGGGGGTTCCGGTTCAGTGGGAGGGACGATGCTGTTCGACGTTGAAGCAGCGGCTGGCCACCGCCTCGCGCACCTCGTCGTCGTGAAAAATGCCGATGATGGCGGCGCCCCGGGCACGCGCGGCCCGGATCAGGTCCACCACCACGGCGCGGTTGTCGGCGTCCAGCGATGCGGTCGGCTCGTCCAGCAGCAGGACCGGCTGGCCGGCGATCAGACCATGGGCGATGTTGACGCGCTGTTGCTCACCGCCGGAGAAGGTCGCCGGTGGCAAATGCCACAGGCGCTCCTGCAGGTTCAGGCGCGCCAGCCACTGCGCCGCTTCCGCGCGCGCATCGTCGGCGGCGACACCGAGGCGGCGCAGCGGTTCCGCCACGATGTCCAGCGTCGAGACGCGCGGGATCACGCGCAGGAACTGCGACACATAACCGAGGGTGCGGCGCCGCACCTCCAGCACCTCCCGAGGTTCGGCATGCGACAGGCGGACCCAGGCCTCATCGTGGCGCACGCGCACCTCGCCGGCACTGGCGCCGTAGTTGCCATACAGGCAGCGCAGCAGTGAGCTTTTGCCGCTGCCGGAGTGGCCGGTCAGCGCCAGGCATTCGCCGGCAAAAACGCTGAGGTCTATGCCGGAGAACACCGGCAGCGCCAGCCCGCCGCGGCCATGCAGGGCGAAGGTTTTGGACAGTTGGGTGGTTTCCAGCAAGGCAGTCATGGGAGCAATCACGTGAGGGATGGGGATGGAGGGTTCAGGGTGTGAGCACCGAGGACACCAGCAACTGCGTGTAGGCATGTTGCGGGTCGTCGAGCACACGGTCGGTCAGCCCCTGCTCGACCACCTGGCCGTCCTTCATGACCAGCATGCGATGCGCCAGCAGGCGGGCGACGGCCAGGTCGTGGGTCACGATCACTGCGGCCAGCTGCAACTGGTCCACCAGTTCGCGCAGCAGGTCCAGCAGGCGCGCCTGCACCGACACATCGAGCCCGGTGGTCGGTTCGTCCATGAAGACCAGCCGCGGGTGCGTGACCAGGTTGCGCGCAATCTGCAAGCGCTGCTGCATGCCACCCGAGTAGGTACCGGGCAGGTCGTCGATGCGGTCCACGTCGAGCTCGACACGTTGCATCCAGTCCAGCGCCTGCCCGCGCAGCTTGCCGTAGTGGCGGCTGCCCAGGGCCATCATGCGTTCCCCGATGTTGGCGCCGCCCGAGACATTCATGCGCAGCCCGTCGCGGGCATGCTGCTCGACAAAGCCCCAGTCGGTGCGGGCCAGCCAGCGCAGGCGGGCTTCGGACAGGTCCGCCAGGTTGACCAGGCCGGCTTGGCTGCGGACCGGCGCGGCGCCGGCGGCACCGGCTTCCTCCCGCACGTCGTAAAACACCGACCCGGCATCGCAGGCCAGGCGCGCAGCCAGCAGGCGCAGCAGGGTGGACTTGCCGGAGCCGGATTCACCGACCACCGCCAGCACCTCGCCGGGATAAAGGTCAAAACTCACATCGCGGCAAGCCCAGCGCAGCCGGCCGGCCTGCATGAACTGCTTGCCCGCACCGCGCACCGAAAGAAGCAGCTCGCCGTTCATCGCGCATCCTCCGCAGCGGCATGCGCCAGCACATCGGGCATCTGCACCGCCTGCTGCGTCCCGGTATGGCCGCTGTCGCGGCGCTCGCTGCAGTAGTCGCTGTCCGAGCACACAAACAGCCGGCTGCCGGCATCGTCCACAATCATTTCATCGAGAAAACTGTCGGCGGCGCCGCACAGCGCGCAGGCATGGTCCCAGCGTTGCACCTCGAAGGGATGGTCCTCGAAATCCAGGCTGCGCACCGCGGTGTAGGGCGGAATTGCGTAAATGCGTTTTTCACGGCCGGCACCGAACAGCTGCAGCGCCGGGTTCATGTGCATTTTGGGGTTATCGAATTTCGGTATCGGCGAGGGCGAGGTCAGGTAACGCCCGTTGACCAGCACAGGGTAGTCGTAAGTCTTGGAGATCGCACCGAGCTGGGCAATGTCCTCGTAGAGCTTCACGTTCATCAGCCCGTATTCGGCCAGCGCATGCATGGTGATGGTTTCGCGCCGGCGCGGCTCGAGGCGAAACAGCGGCTCCGGCATGGGCACCTGGTAAACGATGATCTGGCCTTCCGTCAGCGCCCGCTCGGGAATGCGGTGCCGGGTCTGGATGATGCTGGCGTCCACGGTTTTTTCAGTGGTTTCCACACCCGTGGTGCGCGCAAAAAAGCGCCTGATGTTGACCGCATTGGTGGTGTCGTCGGCGCCCTGGTCGATCACCTTGAGCACATCGTTGCGCCCGATGATGCTGGCAGTGACCTGCACGCCGCCTGTGCCCCAACCGTAGGCAAACGGCATCTCGCGCGAGCCAAAGGGCACCTGGTAGCCGGGAATGGCCACGGCCTTGAGCATGGCGCGGCGGATCATTTTCTTGGTGCGCTCGTCAAGAAAGCCGAAGTTGTAGTTGGCGTCCATCATGCGGCCTTCTGTATCGTTGCGGTCGGCTCACCGGGATGTTCTTCGCCCTGGCCGGCCTGTTTTTCCTGCAAGTGGGCAGCGCGCAACTTGCGCACCAGTTCGAGCTCGGACTGGAAATCGACGTAATGCGGCAGCTTCAGGTGCTGGACAAAACCGGAGGCCTCGAGGCTGTCCGCATGCGACAGCACAAACTCCTCGTCCTGCGCGGGTGAGGTCGCCAGCTCGCCGAGTTCCCTTGCGCGCAGCGACCGGTCCACCAGCGCCATGGCCATGCTTTTGCGCTCGGCACCGCCAAACGCGAGGCCGTAACCCTGGGTGAACTGGGGCGGCTGCTCACGGTTGCCGGCAAACTGGTTGATCATCTGGCACTCGGTCAGCTCGACCTCACCGATGTCGATGGCAAACCCAAGCTCGTCGGGCTGGATTTCCACAGCGACCCTGCCGCGCCGGATTTCGCCGGCAAACGGATGGCTGTTGGCATACCCGCGCTGCGTCGAATATCCGAGCGCCAGCAACCAGCCTTCGTCGCCACGCGCCAGCGCCTGCAGGCGCAGCGGGCGATCCGCCGGGAACATCAGCGGCTCACGCGTCAGGTCGCCGGGCGGCTCCTGCGCGTCGGGCTGGGGGATCTCCATCAGGCCCTCACGCGCCATCAGTTCGTTGATGCGTGGCATGGTTTCCGGCAGCGCTTGCGCGGCTTTCGGCGGTATGGCCTGCGCGTTGTCATCGTCGCCGTCGGCCAGCAGCGCAAAGTCCAGCAGGCGCTGGGTGTAGTCATAGGTCGCGCCCAGCACCTGCCCGCCCGGCACATCCTTGAAGGTCGCCGAGACCCGTCGCGTCAGTGCCATGCGGGCGGTGTCCAGCGGCAGGCTGTAGCCGAAACGCGGCAAGGTGGTGCGGTAGGCGCGCAACAGGAAAATCGCCTCGACCAGGTCGCCGCCGGCCTGCTTGATCGCGAGGGCGGCCAGCTCCGGGTCGTACAGCGACCCTTCCGACATCACCCGGTCCACCGCCAGCGGCAATTGCCCCTGGATCTGCGCCACCGACACCGGCGACAGCGCGGTGTCACCGCGGCGCTGCGCGGCCAGCAGGCGCCAGGAAGCTTCGATGGCGGCGCTGCCGCCCTTGACTGCGACGTACATATCAGATGCCCTCCAGGCGGCGAACCCGCGTTGTGCGCGGCAAACCCAGCACGGCATCGGCGCAGGTAAACACAATGTCCACACCTTGTGGAAAGGCCGCATGGTTGGCCTGCCACCGCGTCCAGAAACTGGCGGGCAGGCCAGCCAGCCGGACTGTCTGCATGTCGCGGATCCCGGGGCCATGCCACTGCACCGCCGGGCCTTCACTCAGCGACTGGAGCTCGATCAACAAGGTGGCTGCATGCTCCGGCGATTCCACGGAACCGGCCGCAAAAGCCTCCAGCGCTGGCAGCGCGGCCGCATCGCCTATCACCGCAAACGCAGCGCCAGCAGGCGCCGCCGCCACAGGGGCGCCGGTATGAAAACGCAGCCACTCCGCCGCGTCACTGCCTTCCTGCTGCCACCAGACCGGCGTGTCGTCATCGGTCAATGCCAGCAGCAGGTGCGCCATCGCCGGGCCCAGTGCCAGACCCTTCACCGGCCGGCCCACCTTGACGCGCTGCCCCGGCCGGGAGAGCGCTTCCAGCACGGCACGGAAGGCCGCCTGGGCGTCATGCACCGGGTCGGCAAAACCCGCGCTCATTGCGTGTTGATTCATGCCTCACCCCGGACAAAGGTAAAAAATTCGACTTTGGAAGTTGCGGCCGAACGGCTGGTGGCCTCGCGCGCTGCTGCCTGCCGCTGCTGCATCGGTTCAATCAACTCCCGCTGCAGCCCCGCCTGCCTTGCCTTGTCCTGCAACAGCGCATCAAACAGCGCCACCAGCTCGGCCTTGCGGCGGTCGCGCCCCAGCGTGTAGCCCACGCCCAGCGCGCCGCTCCCCACACGCAGCGCACAGCGCGTCACGGTGGCTTCGCCGAGATTGAAGGCATCGCCGGTGCCCCCGACCCGGCCGCGCAGCATGACCATGCCCGGCTCGGGCGGCCGCACATGTTCGATGGGCGGCAGGTCGGCAATGGCCATCAGGGCCTGCTCGAGTTCGGTGCGCCCGGCGCGCGACAGCACCCCGAGCCAGCGCTGGCGCGCGGCCTGGTTTTCATGAATCGCCTGGTTTGTCATACAGATGTCTAAATCAGTCACTAGAGTTGAAGTCAGTGCAAAAAACTGCACATCGGATGCAAGAGACAGCTAGTTCAACCGGACAACATGACCAAATGATGACAAGCGAACGCACTTTTTCCGGCGCGCCCGGCAGGCGCAGCGGCGTGGCCGTGTGGAAGCAGATTGCCGACACCCTGGGCACCGAAATCCGCAACCGCGCCTTCACCGCCAGCGGCCGCCTGCCCAGTGAAAGCGAGCTGTCGCAGCGCTTCGGCGTGAACCGCCACACGCTGCGCCAGGCGGTGGCGGCGCTGCAGCTTGACGGGCTGGTGCGCATCGAGCCCGGACGCGGCACCTTTGTGCAGCACGAATTGCTGGACTACGTGTTGTCGCGCCGCACACGCTTCAGCGAAAACCTGCAGCGCCAGGGCTTGCTGCCCAGCAAACAGCTGCTGACGGCCCGTGAAATGCCGGCACCCGAGCGGGCCGCACACGAACTCAGGCTGGACAAGGGGGCCGCGGTGCTGATGGTGGAGATGCTGGACGAAGCCAACAACCAGCCGATGGCACTGGCCACCGCCTATTACCCCGCCGCGCGTTTTGCCGGACTGCTCGAGATGCTGAATGACGGCACACGCACCACCGACATCCTGCGCCATTTCGGGGTCGTTGATTACCTGCGCGCGGAAAGCCGCATCACCACGCAAATGCCCTCCGAGGAAACCGCGCGCCTGCTCAAACAGGCCACCAGCCGGCCGGTGCTGTGCGTCGAATGCCTGGATGTGGACATGGACGGGCGGCCCATCAAATACGGCGAGACGGTGTTTTGCGGCGACCGGGTGCAACTGGTGGTCAGCGCGGGCCAGGATGCCGGGGAAGCGGCATGAGCGCGCGTTTCGCCGTTTATTTTTCGCCGGCCAAATACTCGGCGTGGTGGGCTTTCGGCGCGCACTGGCTGGGCCGCGATGAACACGACCACACGCCGCTGCCCCAGCCCGAGGTCGCCGGTATCGGCCCGGAAGAGCTGCAGGCCATCACGGCAGAGCCGCGCCGCTATGGCTTTCATGCCACACTCAAAGCCCCGTTCCACCTGTCTGCCGGCCACACCGAGGCCGACCTGGTCGCGCGACTGGGGCGTCTGGCGCAGACGCTCAAGCCGGTGCCGCTGGGCCACCTGCACCTGGCCACGCTGGGCAACTTTGTGGCGCTGATTCCCGGGGCGACGCCTGCAGGTTTGCAAAGCCTGGCCGCCGACTGTATGACAGAACTGGATGACCTGCGTGCGCCACTGAGCCAGGCCGACCTCGCACGGCGCCGCAGCGCCGGCCTTGACGCGCGGGAATCCGAATTGCTGGCCTTGCATGGTTACCCGCATGTGCTGGAGCGCTTTCGCTTTCACATGACCCTGACCGGCCCGGTCGACAGCGCCTCGGCGCAACGCGTGTGCCAGGCCCTGGTCGGTCAGGCCGCACGGCTGAACGCGCTGGCGCCGCTGACGCTGGACCGGCTCTGCCTGTTTGTCGAACAGGCCCCGGGCGCGCCGTTTCAGCGCGTCATCGACCTTCGTTTGTCCGCATGAGCACCCTTCAAGAAGGCGGCGCCTGGGTGTTTGTCTGCGGCCCCTCGGGTTCCGGCAAGGACAGCGTCATGGCCTGTGCGCAGCAGGCACTGGCATCGCGTGCCGACATCGTTTTTGCGCGGCGCTTTGTCACCCGGCCGGTGCAGGCCGGCTCGGACCACGACGCGCTCTCGCCTGCGGCCTTTGCCGACCTGCTGCAAACCGGTGGCCTGAGCTGGCACTGGCAGGCCCACGGCTTTGCGTATGGCATCGCCAGCCGCTACGGCGATGCCGTCAGGAGGGGGCAACGGGTGGTGGTCAACGGATCACGCGAACATGTCCACGGCCTGCCGGCTTCGCCCGACACACAGGTGGTTCACATCACCGCGGACCCGGATGCCCTGGCCGCTCGCCTGCGCCAGCGCGGCCGCGACAGCACCGAGGCGGTGGCCCGCCGCCTGGAACGCAATGCGGATTTCGACGACATGCGCGCCGACTGTGTGATCGTGAACAACGGCGAACTGGCCGACGCCGGCCGGCAGCTGGTGGACTACCTGGTGAAAGCCGGTTCCGCGCAGCTGGCGCGCTGAAGTACAGCGGCATAGTGTGTCCAGCCAGGCGTGCTGGCCTGCGGATCCTTGGCGCTGTCATCCCAGCGCCGCAGCGCCACGGCATCGGCCGCAAAAGCCTGCTGCATGAAGGCCAATGCCTCGTCCTCCGAAAAGGGCCCGCCCTGCAGCACCAGGCTGCGTTTGGACGCCGGCGACAGGCCCGCCCAGTAGCTGGGATCCACCCGGCACATATAACGTTTGGCATCCACATGCAAACGTATCGGTGCCAGCACGGCCTCGGGGAACACACCGCGCAAAAACGGCAGCGCCATGAACTGGTGCAGGTCATCTGCGGTTGCGGCGGTTTTTGGCGCCCTTTCAGGAGCGAGCAAATGACCGAGGTCATGCAGCAGCGCCGCCGCGATCAGCGCCGGCGTTGCGCCCGCCTGTTCAGCAAGATGGGCGCACTGCAGCGCATGCTGCTGCTGGGTTACCGCCTCGGCGCCATACTGGACCGCCCCGTTGGCGTGGAACAGTTCGGTGATCTCGTCGAGGGTCAATGCCATGGCTGTTCTCCTAAACGAGGGCTTTCCGGATGCGCGCCGAAATCAGGTCGATGACACTGACAGTGACCACAATGATGATCATCACCGCGCAGGTCTCGGCGTACTGGAAGCCGCGGATGATTTCCCACAACACCACGCCGATGCCGCCGGCGCCCACCATGCCGACCACCGAGGCCGAACGCACATTCGACTCGAAGCGGTACAGCGCGTAGGAGATCCACAGCGGCAGCACCTGGGGAATCACGCCGTAGAGGATTTCTTCCAGTGCATGGGCGCCGGTGGCACGTATGCCCTCGACCGGCTGCGGGTCGATCGACTCCACCGCCTCCGAAAACAGCTTGGCCAGGATGCCCGTGGTGTGGATCCACAGCGCCAGCACGCCGGCAAACGGGCCCAGGCCCACAGCCACGATGAACAACATGGCAAACACCATCTCGTTGATGGCGCGTGCCGCGTCCATCAAACGGCGCACCGGTTGCCGCACCCAGACCGGCGCGATATTGGCGGATGACAGCAGCGCCAGCGGAATGGCGCAAACCACGGCCAGCGCCGTACCCCACAACGCGATCTGCACCGTGATCACCATTTCATGCAGGTAGTTGCGCCACTCGCTGAAGTTGGGCGGGAAAAAGCTGGCAGCGTACTCGGCCATGTTGCCGGAGTCGCGCAGCAGGTCCAGCGGGCGCATGTCGGCGCCCTTCCAGGACAGGGCCAGCAAGGCCAGCAGCACGCCCCAGGCCATCATGCCCAGCAGGCTGGTGCGCGGCATGTCTGGCAGCGCAGGTGGCGTCGGCACCGGCAGGCGCGCAGTGGTACTCACGGCCGGACTCAGTTCTTGGCCAGCTCGGCGAGCTTGCGGTCGATCTCGGCGACCCTGGCCTGCTTTTCAGCGCCGGGCAGGTTGGCATCGGCTTCGAACTTGTTGCGTTCCTTGAACAGCTCGAGCTGGCGGATCGGGATCAGCTGGGCGTTGGTGGAAGGCTTGAAGGCCGACAGCTTGGAGATTTTCACCAGCACGTCTTTTTCATGCTGGCCGCCCTGGCCATACGTGTAGAAAAAGTCCTTGAGTTTTTGCTGTGCAACGGCCGGAAGGTCCTTGCGCATCACCAGCGGGTCCAGCGGGATCAGCGGCGAGGTCCAGACGATGCGGATGTCCTTGTACTTCTCGGGCATGCGGTCCTTGATCTTGTCCATGGTCTCGCTGTTGGTCACCGCCACGTCGACCTGCTTGTTGACCGCGGCCAGCGCATTGGTTTCATGGTTGGCACTGCGTGAGACCCGGAATGCCGTTCTCGCATCAATCTTGTTCTGTGCGAAAACATAGTAGCTGGGCACCAGAAAGCCCGATGTCGAGTTGGGGTCGCCATTGCCGAAGGACAGGCTCTTCGCGTTTTTCAGCACGTCGTCGAGGTTCTTGAGCGGGCTGTCCTTGTGCACCACAAAATGCGAGTAATAGCCCTGGGTGCCGTCGGCATTGACCATCTGCGCGAACACTTCGCCGCCGGCCCGGTCCACCGCCTCCATCGCCGACTTGTTGCCGTACCAGGCCAGGTGCACCTTGCCGAAACGCATGCCTTCGATGATGCCGGCATAGTCGGGCGCAAAAAAGGCATTGACCTTGTAGCCGGTCTTTTTGGCCATGTCTTCGAGCAGCGGTTGCCAGTCGGACTTCAGGTTCTGCGAGGACTCGGTCGAGATGATGCCGAAGTTGATTTCCTTGAGGTCCTGGGCATGGGCGGGGGCCAGCGCGAGCAGTGTGGTGGCGGCCAGCCCGGTCAACAGTTTCTTGAGCATGGTGATTCCTTGAATGGGTTTAATAGGAAGGCGAGGTCAGGCTGCTTGGGCCATGGGCGTCGGCCAGGCCAGGTGCGGAACGGGTTTGAGCTTGTCTTCGAGGCTGGAGATGGCATCGCCCAGGGACAGGATGTCGTCGGCTTCGGCGCCGTAGAGCTCACGCAGCACGGCGGGCGTCAGGCCCACCGAGGGGCCGTCGTAGACCACCTTGCCCTGGTGCAGGGCGATGGTGCGGGCGCAGTACTTCATGGCCACATTGACCTGGTGCAGCGACACCACCACGGTGCAGCGGTCCTCGCGGTTGATGCGCGCCAGGATGTCCATGACCTTGCGCGAGGACTCCGGGTCCAGCGAGGCAATCGGCTCGTCGGCCAGCACCACCTTGGCGCCCTGCACCATGGCCCGTGCGATCGCGGCGCGTTGCTGCTGGCCGCCGGACAGGGTGGACGCGCGCTGGGCAAAACATTCGGCAATCCCGACGCGGCGCAGGGCTTCGATGCCCCTGGCTTTTTCCTCGGGCGTGAACCAGCGGATCAGGCTGCGCCACATCGGCACCCGGTGCAGGGTGCCGGCCAGCACATTGACCAGCACCGGCAGGCGGCCCACCAGGTTGAACTGCTGGAACACAAACCCGATGCCGGAACGCACGGAGCGGATGTTGGCGGCGATTTTGCCGTTGCTCTGCACCGTGCGGCCATGGATCACGATGGAGCCCTGCCCGGCGGAATCACCGGCCATCAGGCCCGCCATGTGGCGCAGCAGCGTGGATTTGCCGGAGCCGGAAGCGCCGATCAGCGCGACCATTTCCCCGGGCGCAATGCTCAGGTCGACCTGCTGCAGGGCCTTGCGGCCGTTGCCAAATGTCTTGCTCAGTGTGTTGATCCGGATGGCAGCTTCCATGGTCTCTCCAGGTGGTGTTGGCATTGAATCTAGGGTCGCAATGTGTCGGTTTCGTGTCAGTGGCGGCCAAAACCCGGCGTTTCGGCCAGCGGGGCACAATGAGAACCTGTCCGAAAGTTCCACGCCCATGCCTTACCTGCCCGCCTTCATCGCGCCCACCCGTTACACCGACCCCGCCGCCGCGCTGGCCCAGGTCCGCCTGATTTACGACCAGCAGATCGCCCACCTGCGCGGCGCCATGCACCGTTATGTGGCGGGCGAGACCCTGCCCGGCCATGTGCGCGCCTGTTATCCCTTTGTGCGGGTGCAGACCGAGACCGTGGCCCGCGCCATCCTTGAGACACCCGACATCGACCAGCTCAGCTACGGTTTTGTCGCCGGCCCGGGCCGCTACGAAACCACGCTGACCCGGCCCGACCTCTACGGCAACTATTACCTCGAGCAGTTCCGGTTGCTGCTGAAAAACCATTCGGTGGAACTGGAAGTGGGCACCAGCACCCAGCCGATTCCGGTGCACTTCTCGTTCGCCGAACACGACCACATCGAAGGCAGCCTGAGCGCCGCGCGCCGCATGCTGATGCGTGACGTGTTCGACCTGCCCGACCTGGCCGCCATGGACGACGGCATTGCCAACGGCACCTACGAGGCCAGCCCGGGCGAACCGCAGCCGCTGTCGCTGTTCACCGCGGCGCGCGTCGACTACTCACTGCAGCGCCTGCGCCACTACACCGGCACTTCGCCGCACTGGTTCCAGAACTTCGTGCTCTACACCAATTACCAGTTCTACATTGACGAATTCGTGCGCCTGGGGCACGAAGAGATGGCCAGACCCGACAGCGAGTACATCGCGTTTGTCGAACCCGGCAACGTGGTGACCCGCCGCGCCGGCCTGCCGCCGGTGGCCGGCGACGAACTCGGCATGGCGCCGCCGCGGCTGCCGCAGATGCCGGCCTACCACCTGATGCGCGCCGACCGCAGCGGCATCACCATGGTCAACATCGGTGTCGGCCCGGCCAATGCCAAGAACATCACCGACCACATCGCGGTGCTGCGCCCGCATGCCTGGATCATGCTGGGCCACTGCGCAGGCCTGCGCAACAGCCAGCAGCTCGGCGACTACGTGCTGGCCCACGGGTATGTGCGCGAGGACCATGTGCTCGACGAGGAGCTGCCGCTGTGGGTGCCGATCCCGGCGCTGGCCGAAATCCAGGTGGCGCTGGAGCGGGCGGTCAAGGACGTGACACGGCTCGAAGGGCCGGACCTCAAGCGCATCATGCGCACCGGCACCGTGGCATCGACCGACAACCGCAACTGGGAACTGCTGCCGGGCAACCAGCCGCAACGCCGCTTCAGCCAGAGCCGCGCGGTGGCGCTGGACATGGAAAGCGCCACCATCGCCGCCAACGGCTTCCGCTTCCGCGTGCCCTACGGCACGCTGCTGTGTGTCAGCGACAAGCCGCTGCACGGCGAGATCAAGCTGCCGGGCATGGCCAACCACTTCTACCGCGAACGTGTGGACCAGCACTTGCGCATCGGCATGCGCGCCATCGAGCTGCTGCGCGAACAGGGCTCGACCCAGTTGCACAGCCGCAAGTTGCGCAGTTTCTCGGAAGTCGCGTTCCAGTGACCGGCGGCCGGAGTTTGCTATCAATAATGTAGCTGATCGCCCATGCCCTTAAAGGGCTGGAGGCCCGAAAGGCTTGTCATTGTCGACACGCCCCAGTTCCGCGCGCAGCAGCGGCAGGTGTTGCGGGTAGTCGCGCTGCATGAAGTCGACCAGGCCTTCGCGAACATGGCAGCGCAGGTCCCAGTTGCGGCCCGAGCTGGCCGATGTCACCAGCAGGCGCAGCTGGATGGACCCTTCACCCGCCTCGGTCACCTGCAGCTTGCACAGGCGCTGGTCCCAGTCCGGCGACGACTCGCACAGGCGCTGCGCTTCGGCGCGCAGCGGCGCGATCGGCATGCGGTAATCCACCCACAGGAAGACGGTGCCTATGATGCTGGAGCTGTTGCGGGTCCAGTTCTGGAACGGGTTTTCGATGAACCACTGCAGCGGGATGATCAGGCGGCGCTCGTCCCAGATCTTGAGCACCACATAGGTCCCCGTGATTTCCTCGACGCGGCCCCACTCGCCCTCGACAACCAGCACATCGTCGATACGGATCGGCTGGGCCAGCGCGATCTGCAGCCCCGCAATCAGGTTGCTGAAGATGGGACGCGCCGCAATGCCGACCACCAGCCCGACCACCCCGGCCGAGGCCAGCAGGCTGGCGCCGAACTGGCGCGCGCCGGGAAAGGTCATCAGCATCAGCGCCAGCCCGGCCAGCAGGATCACAAACATCGCGGTGCGCGCCAGCATGCGGGTCTGGGTGTGGATGCGGCGCGCCTGCAGGTTGTCCTCGACATCGACCGGGTGCCGGTCGGTGACGCCGCGCGCCACGCCGCGCACGGCGCGCAGACCCAGCCAGGTCAGGGCCGTGAGCAGCAACAATCCGTTGGCGTGGCGCACACCGCTGATCAGCGGCAGGGCATCCGGCGCGCCCTGCCAGACGGCCTGCAGGGCGATCAGCGGCAGCAGCAGCTGGGCCGGCGCCTTGCAGTGGCTGACCACCGTCGAAGCCACCGGCATGGCGCGGGTGATGCGCTGCAGCACCGCCGAGCCGATGCGGTGCACCAGCAGGGCCAGCACCACGGCGACAAACGCCACCAGCAGCAGCCGCAGCGAGGAGTCGTCCGCCCAGGCCAGCAATTCCATCAGTTCGGGATAACGCATCCCCTCAGGCCACCCGCGGCTTGACCCGGGACGCGGCGAGCTTGGCCTTGTCCCGTGCGGTCCCTACGTCCGCATCAAAGACCAGTGCCACACCCATGCGGCGTTTGACAAAACTTTCGGGCTTGCCGAACAGGCGGATGTCGCTGTTCGGCACACGCAGGGCGTCGGCCACGCCTTCAAACACAATGCCCTGCGCATCGACGCCGCCGTAAATCACGGCGCTGGCGCCCGGGCTCTTGAGCGCGGTATTGACCGGCAGGCCGAGGATGGCACGGGCATGCAGCTCGAACTCGTTTTGCCACTGCGTGCACATGGTCACCATGCCGGTGTCGTGCGGCCGCGGGCTGACCTCGCTGAACCAGACCTCGTCGCCCTTGACAAACAGCTCCACGCCGAACAGGCCCAGGCCGCCCGGCTGGCCGTCATGGCCGATGCCAAGGTTGTCGGTCACGGCCTTGCAGATGTCGCGGCTTTTCTGCAACGCGGCAGCGGCCATGGGCTGCGGCTGCCAGCTCTCCACATAGTCGCCGCTGACCTGCACATGGCCTATCGGTTCGCAGAAATGGGTTTCGATATTGCCATCCGCACCCATCGCGCGGACCGTGAGCTGGGTGATCTCGTAGTCGAAGTCTATAAAGCCTTCGACAATCACCCGGCCATGGCTGACGCGGCCGCCGGCCATGGCGTGGTCCCAGGCTTTTTTGACATCCTCCGGCCCGGCGATCTTGCTCTGGCCCTTGCCGGACGAGCTCATCACCGGCTTGACCACGCAGGGGTAGCCGATCCTGGTATCAATGGCGGCCTGCAGCTCGTCCAGCGAGTCGCAGAACACATACGGGCTGGTCGGCAGGCCCAGGGTTTCGGCCGCCAGGCGGCGGATGCCTTCTCGGTCCATGGTCAGCCGCGCGGCACGCGCGGTGGGCACCACACGCACCACGCCGGCCGCCTCGAGCTCTTCGAGCATGGGCGTGGCAATCGCCTCGATCTCGGGCACCACCAGCTGCGGCCGCTCTTTTTCGATCAATGCCTTGAGCTGCGCCGGGTCACTCATGGTGATGGTGCGCGCATGGTGGGCGACCTGCTGGCCGGGCGCGTTGTCGTAACGGTCGGTGGCAATGGTTTCCACACCCAGGCGCTGCAAGGCGATCAGCACCTCCTTGCCGAGCTCGCCGGAGCCGAGCAGCATCACTTTGGTTGCGTGGGGGGACAGGGGGGTGCCGAAGGTGGTCATGGGTCTGGTGGGAATAAGGAGGAGGCTTGACGGTGTGGCGCGCAGGGCGCCGGCGCAGCCTGACACTTTACTGCACCCGACAAGCCGCACCGCAGTGCAGCGTCTTTTAGCGGCTTGACCCTACAGCCCGGCGGTTTACCGGTTCTGGATGACAATGATTCTCATCGCCACTTGTTGAAAGCCCTTTTTGACGAACCCCGCTCCCCTGCCCGAAGCCGCACCCGCCCCCCGCAAACGCCGGCCGCCGCGCCGGGTCGAGGTCAGCCGCGTCGAGGTCCTGAGCCCGGGCATGCGCCGCATCACCCTGACCGGTGCCGAGCTGGAGGGCTTTGCGCCGGCCGGGCCGGCCAGCTACATCAAGCTGATTTTTCCGGAGCCGGGGCAGACCGAACCGACACGCCCGCTGCCGGACGGACCGCGCGCCGTCTCCATGCGGACCTACACACCGCTGGCGCTGCGGCCCGAAACGCTGGAAGTGGACGTCGATTTTGTGTTGCACGGTGAAGGCCCGGCTTCCACCTGGGCGGCGCAGGCCAGCGTGGGACAGGTCCTGTTCCTGATGGGGCCCGGCCCCGGCTACGCGGTGGATGCGGACGCCAGGCAGCACCTGCTGATTGCCGACGACAGCGCCTTGCCGGCCGTGGAAACCATACTCGCCGCCTTGCCGGCAAGCGCGCGTGCCCAGGTGCTGCTGGAAGTGATCAGTGAGGCGGAGCAACGCCCGCTGCACAGCGCGGCCGCGCTGGACGTCACTTGGCTGCCGCGCGGCGCGGATCACCGCAGCGCAGGTCAGCCGCTCGAAAAGGCCCTGCGCTCCTTGCCACCCCTGCATCCCGACACACGCATCTACCTGGCCTGTGAAGCCGCAGCCATGCGCCGCCTGCGCCAGCTATTGATCGATGAACTCGGTGTGGAGCGCAGCCGGATTGTGGGACGGGGTTACTGGAAGCTGGATGTGGTCAACCATCCAGACCATGACTATGGCGAGGACAGTTAATCTGGGCGTGATCAACGGACTTAGGCATGCTTTGGGGCGCCAACCCATACCAAATCTGATCCGCCAGCTACCAAATTGATAGCGGTACTTGCATCACGCTGCGCCTGTCGCTCGTTGCGGGCAGTAGTTTCAACTCCCCACTCCCCCCCTAGCCCCTCCCTCGCCCCGCTGGGCGATGGAGGGGGACTTCATGTGGCCGCGTGTGCTGCTACCGCGTGCAAACACGACTGTTCGTTGGGATCCCCGTGCAGGAAGCGCTTTGCGCTTCCTGCACTCCGAACTGGGCCCGGTATTCGGTTTCCTCTCCCCCACCCGTCGGGCTGGGCCGAGGAGCGCAGCAAAAAATGGATCAGGGCGAGCGATTGTCTGAGCCGAAGGCGAGTTCGAGCTCGACCCCATTTTTTGCGAGCACCGCAGGTTGCCCCGAAGCGAAGCGCAGGGGACCCAGACCATCGGGTCGCCTTTTCTTTGGTGGGCGGATTCAAGGACCAAGTGCAACACTTCCAAATCCACAGAGGAGTTGCATGACGAGAACATATCGACATTTGAGCGCCGAAGAGCGGGGAGTGGTGATGGGCATGAAGCACCGGGACTGCAGCATCCGGGAGATTGCAAGGGCGCTGGATCGGTCGCCGAGCACGATCTGCAGGGAACTGCATCGCAATGGCTGGCAAAGTGATGCCGATCAGTGCGTCATAGGGCGCCCGCGCATCGCTGGCGGCTACGATGCGCAGCGTGCCGGCAAGCGCGCCCGGCGCGCCCGGCGCGTTCGGCGTGCCGCTTGGCCGACCCGCAAGCTTGACCGCCAAGGCCCCTTGTGGGCCGAGGTCAAGGCGCTCCTGGCGCTCAAGCTTTCGCCTGAGCAGATTGCTGCCAAACTCCGGGAACGTCATCCCGGGCAGACCCAATTGCAAGCTTCACACGAAACCATCTACACCGCGATCTACGCCATGCCCAAGGGCGACTTGCGCCGGGAGCTGACCACGCTGTTGCGCCAGGGGCGCGCTGCACGCAGGCCGCCAAGGCCAGAGCCGAGTCCGGGTGAAGGCCGGCGCGGCTCGTTGCAGGACATTGTGAGTATTCATGTGCGCCCCCCTGAAGCCAACGACAGGTTGGTGCCTGGCCACTGGGAGGGGGACCTGATCAAGGGCAAGGGCAATGCCTCGGCCGTCGGCACCCTGGTGTGCCGCCACACCCTGTTTGCCATGCTGGTCAAGCTCGACGGCAGCAAGGCCATCGACGTGCTCGAAGGGTTCAGGCAGGCGTTTGCCCCGCTGCCACCCGAAATCCGGCAAACACTGACCTATGACCAGGGCAAGGAGATGGCGCTGCACAAACAGCTGGCCGAAGACACGGGATTGAAGATTTACTTCTGCGATCCCCGTAGCCCCTGGCAGCGCGGCATCAATGAGAATACCAATGGCCTGCTACGCCAGTATCTGCCCAAAGGTACGGACCTGAGCGTGTACTCCCAGCGCGAGCTTGACCTCATGGCGTGGGAGCTCAACATCCGGCCACGCAAGACCCTGGGCTGGAAAAGCCCCGCCGAGGTCTTCTTCAACAACAAGGCCATGGCAGAGGCTGGCCTAATTCCGACTGTTGCACTTGGGGTTTGAATCCGCCGTGACTTTCTTTTGGCGAAGCAAAAGAAAGTTACTTGCCGCCGGGCAACCCCCGGCCAACAGAGGCGCATCAACTGCCTGCCGTCGAAGGAGCCAGAGATGGATCCCGGATCAAGTCCGGGATGACATACCGGGCAATCAGCCGCCGGTGACCTCAAACCGCGCCGTCAACTCCCCCAGATTCAATTCGCCCACCACCTCCCCGAGCCGCTGCTGCGCCTGCCGCGTCTTGACGGCGTTCGGCGTGGCCGGGCGGCTGGCGATGATGAGTTCGTTTTTCATCGAATGTTCCCAGCCCACCAGCTCGGTCACCGTCACCTGGTAGCCGTTGGCCTCGAGCTGAAGGCAGCGCAGCACATTGGTGATCTGGCTGCCGAATTCACGCGTGTGCAGCGGGTGCCGCCAGAGTTCGGCCAGCGGGTTTTTCGACAGGCTCAGCGCCTTGTTCTTGCGCAGCACCCCCGCCACCTCGGCCTGGCAACAGGGCACCAGCACCATGTGCCGCGCATGTTTGGCCAGGCCAAAAGCGATGGCGTCATCGGTGGCGGTGTCGCAGGCGTGCAGCGCGGTCACGATGTCGACCTGCGCCGGCAGCTCGGCCGAGGTCGTGGCCTGTTGCACCGACAGCTTCAAGAACGCCATGTGGGTAAAACCCAGGCGCTGCGCGAGTTCGCGCGACTTGTCCACCAGTTCGGCACGGGTTTCAATGCCGTAAATTTTTCCGGCGGGTGGATCGCCCGCATGCGCGACGTTGAAAAACAGGTCGTACAGGATGAAGCCCAGGTAGGACTTGCCGGCGCCGTGGTCGGCCAGCGTGAAGGCTGTGCCGCCGGCGGAAACCTCTTCGAGCAAAGGCGCGATGAACTGGTACAGGTGGTAGACCTGCTTGAGCTTGCGCCGGGTGTCCTGGTTGAGCTTGCCCTCGCGCGTCAGGATGTGCAGCTCCTTCAGCAGCGCTATCGACTGGCCCGGGCGGATTTCCTCAATCACCTGGGCGGGCTGCTCGGGGCGAGGGGTGCTTTTTCTGTGCATGGCCTGAAGTCTAGCGCCGGGGGTCCATTCCTGAATGGTGGGGGTTTGTTATTTATATTGCACACAATTTAATTGCGAGCTATAATTCAGCCATGCCCAACAAGACCGACGCCATGCTCAAGCTGGACAACCAGCTGTGTTTTGCGCTGTACTCCACCTCGCTGGCCATGACCAGGCTGTACAAGCCGCTGCTGGACGAGCTGGGCCTGACCTACCCGCAGTACCTGGCCATGCTGGTGTTGTGGGAGCAGGACGGCCTGATGGTGTCGGAGATCGGCGAGCGCCTGTACCTCGATTCCGGCACGCTGACGCCGCTGCTCAAGCGGCTGGAGGCCTCGGGCCTGATTGCCCGCATCCGCGCGGTCGAGGATGAACGCCGCGTCCACATCACCCTGACTGCCGCGGGCCGCAAGCTCAAGGGTCGCGCCGCAAAAATTCCCGGTTGCATTCTCGAAGCCAGCCAGTGCTCCATTCCCGAACTGACCACCCTGACCCGCCAAATGCAGACCCTGCGCGAGCGGCTGCTGGCCGCGTAAGCCCGCCTCCTCAAGCTTTTCAACCCGCTTCATCCTGAAGCAATCTCCCAAGGAAAAACCATGACCACACTCGACAAAGTCCTGTACACCGCCAAAGCCCACACCACCGGCGGCCGCGACGGCCAGTCCCAAAGTGATGACGGCCGCCTGAACGTGACGCTGAGCTCGCCTGGCACCGCCGGCACCGGCACCAACCCCGAGCAGCTGTTTGCCGCCGGTTATTCCGCCTGTTTCATCGGCGCGATGAAAGCCGTCGCCGGCAAGATGAAAGTTACGCTGCCTGCCGATCTGGCGATCGACGCCGAAGTGGATCTGGGCCCCATCCCCAACGCCTACGGCATCGCCGCGCGCCTGAACGTCAGCCTGCCAGGCATGGACCGCGCCGCAGCGCAGGGCCTGATCGACGCCGCCCACCAGGTCTGCCCCTACTCGAACGCGACCCGCGGCAACATCGACGTGACCATCACCCTGAAGTAAAGCCCCCACGCTGGTCGCTTCGCGTACTGCGCTGCCCCCCAAGGGGGCCGTGCTTGCTCGGGGCGGCCCTTCGCGGCGCACATCACCCGCGCGCTTTCGCTGCGTGTAAAGCGGTCTTCTTGTGAATGCTGTCGCCAAAGCGGCCCACCGGTGTTGAGCCGGCGGGCTTTTTCGCTTATGTTCGGCCGCATGAGCACCACCACCCTCCTCGTCCGAAAAAACCGGTTGACCGACACGCGCCTGCACAGCGCCGAGGCCAGCCCGCTGGCTGACGGCCAGGTTCGGATACATGTCGATGCCTTTGCGCTGACCTCCAACAACATCACCTACGCGGCGTTTGGCGACGCGATGAACTACTGGCAGTTTTTCCCGACTGCAGAAGCAGGCTGGGGCATCATCCCGGTCTGGGGCTTCGGCACCGTGCGGCAGTCGCTGCACCCCGGTGTCGCGGTCGGTGAAAAAATCTACGGCTACTTCCCGATGGCGTCCGAAGCCGTGCTGAGCCCGGCGCGGCTGGACAGCAACGGCTTTTACGACGCCGCGGTACACCGGCGCGAACTGCACCCGGTCTACAACCAGTACCTGCGCTGCAACACCGACCCTTTCTACAGCGCGTCCACCGAAGCGCTGCAGGCGCTGCAGGCGCTGCTGCGGCCGCTGTACATGACCTCCTTCCTGATCGACGACTTCCTCGCCGACAACGACTTTTTCGGCGCGGCCGGCGGCGCCATGCTGCTGTCCAGCGCGTCGAGCAAGACCGCTTACGGCACGGCTTTCCAGCTGGCGCAACGCCCCGGCATCGAGGTCATTGGCCTGACCTCGCCCGGCAATGTGGCCTTCTGCGAAAGCCTGGGCTGTTACAGCCGGGTGTTGACTTATGACCAGCTGGGGCAGATCGCCGCCGACCGCGCCTGCATCTACATCGACTTCGCCGGCAACGCGAAACTGCGCCACGCCATCCACAGCCGCTTTGTGAACCTGGCATACAGCTGCGCCATAGGCGGCACCCACGTTTCCGAACTCGGCGGCGGCAAGGACCTGCCCGGCCCGCGCGCCACGCTGTTTTTTGCGCCGGCGCAGATCAAGAAGCGCAGCGCCGACTGGGGCAGGGAAGGCCTGGGCCAGCGGCTGGTTCAGGCCTGGCAGGCCTTCAGCACACGCGTCGCGCAAGGCCCCGCACCCTGGCTGCAGGTCCAGCAGCATCGGGGCGAGGCCGCGGTGGCCATGGCTTACCAGCAGGTGCTGGCCGGCAAGGGCGACCCGCGCAGCGGACATATTCTCGGGTTCTGACGGGCGCTCCAGCCGCTATTGTTTTTATAGCTGTCAGCCCTTGTCGGTCATGGGCTGGAGGCCTTTTTTATTCACAGACCTGGCGAGAAGCGGGAACAACGACAATGGGGGCATGATTGACGAGTCCCTGACCGACCTGCCCCCGACGGCCATGCCGCCCGAGGCCCTGCACGCCTACGAAAAGCTCACGCCCGACGTGGTGCTGGACGCGCTGGCCAGCGTGGGCCTGCTCGGCGACGGCCGCCTGATGGCGCTGTCGAGTTACGAAAACCGGGTCTACCAGGTGCACCTCGAAACCCCGGCGGGCACGGGTGATGCAGCCGGCGACATCGTGGTCGTCAAGTTCTACCGTCCCGGACGCTGGACCGACCTGCAGATTGTCGAGGAACATGCGTTTGCGGCCGAGCTGATGGCTGCCGAAATCCCGGTGGTCGGCGCGCTCGTCATCGAGGGCCGCACCCTGCATCATTTCAACGGTTTCAGCTTCAGCGTGTCACCGCGCCGCGGCGGCCGCCGGCCCGAGCTGGAGGATTTCAGCGTGCTCGAATGGATAGGCCGTTTCCTCGCGCGCATCCACACCGTCGGCAGCGCCAAGCCTTTCCAGCACCGCCCCGCGCTGGACCTCCAGACCTTCGGCCACGCCAGCCGCGACCTGCTGCTGGCCGGCAACTACCTGCCGCTGGACATGGCCTCGCGCTGGCTCAAGGCCTTCGAGCAGGCCATGCATGTGGCGCAGGCCGTGTTTGAAAGTGTCGGTGACATCCGCACGCTGCGCCTGCACGGCGACTGCCACCCCGGCAACATCCTGTGGACACCCGAGGGACTGCCCGGCGCAGGCCCGCATTTTGTCGATCTGGACGATGCACGCAGCGGACCGGCGGTGCAGGACCTGTGGATGCTGCTGTCGGGTGACCGGCCACAGTGCCTGCGGCAACTCGGCGCGCTGGTCGACGGTTATGAGGAGTTCCGCGAATTCGACCGCCGCGAGCTGGCCCTGATCGAGCCGCTGCGCACCCTGCGCCTGGTGCACTACAGCGCCTGGCTGGCGCAGCGCTGGCACGACCCGATCTTCCCGATCAACTTCCCGTGGTTCGGCTCCAGCGACTACTGGAAAGGCCAGGTCGACATGCTCGAGGAACAAACCGAAGCCATGCAGGAAGCGCCGCTGGTCGCCTAAATTCGAGCCCATGCCGGAAGCCGCCAGCCCGCCAGCCCGTCCGTTGTGGAAGACCTTTGGTCTGTTCCTCGGCCCGCTGGTGCTGACCAACATGCTGCAGGCGCTGTCAGGCACGCTCAACAACATTTATGTCGGGCAGATGCTGGGGGTCGGTGCCCTCGCCGCCGTCGCGAGTTTTTTCCCGCTGCTGCTGTTTTTCATTTCTTTTGTGATCGGCCTGGGCGCTGGCGCCTCGGTGCTGACCGGTCAGGCCTGGGGCGCGAAAGACACCGGCAAGGTGCGCGCCATCGCCGGCAGCGTCCTGTACGCCGGTCTGCTGCTGGGCGTGGCCATCGGCGGGACCGGCATGGCGCTGGCCGAACCCCTGCTGCTGTTGCTGGGCACGCCGGCCGACGTGCTGCCGCAGGCCGTCGCCTATGCACGTGTGATGTTTGCCGCGCTGCCGCTGATGTTTGTCGCGATGCTGGCGGCGGCTGTGTTGCGTGGGGTTGGCGACACCGTCACACCGCTGCTGTCGCTGGGCGTGTCTTCAGCCATCATCCTGGTGCTGACACCGGCACTGATCCAGGGCTGGGCCGGCCTGCCGCGGCTGGGCATCACCGGCGGCGCCTGGGCCACCCTGGTTGCCAGTGCTGCGTCCCTGCTCTGGCTGGGCGCCTACCTGCGCTGGCGCGGGCGCCCGCTGGCGCCCGACCGGGCTTTCTCGCGCCAGATTCGGCTGTCGCCCGATGTGCTCAAACAGGTGGTGCGCCTGGGCTTTCCCACCGGCCTGTTTTTCATCACCGGCTCACTCGCCGACCTGGCGCTGCTGCGCCTGGTCAACGGCTACGGCTCCCATGCCACGGCGGCCTGGGGCGCGGTCAGCCAGGTCATGGCCTATGTGCAGTTCCCGGCCATGTCGATCGCGATTGCGGCTTCGGTGCTGGCGGCGCAGGCCATAGGCGCCGGCCGCCTGCAGCAGATCGATCAGGTGACACGCATCGGGCTGGGCATGAACATCGTGCTGACAGGCGCACTGGCGGTGGGGGTGCTGGTTTTTTCGCGTGCCATTGTCGGCCTGTTCATCACCGATCCGGCCGTGGTCGCGCTGGCCGCCGGCCTGCTGCACATCACGGTCTGGGCCAGCCTGATCTTTGGCCTGGCCAGCGTGTTCACCGCCGTCATGCGCGCCAGCGGGACCGTGCTGGTGCCGACGGTGATTTCACTGGGCTGCCTGGGCCTGCTGCTGTTTCCGCTGGGCTGGGCCTTCAGCGAAGTGTTCGGGCTGCGCGGCATCTGGGCCAGTTACCCGGCCACCTATGCGGTTGCGCTGCTTCTGCAGGCGGCGTATTTCTACGGCGTCTGGAAAAAGCAACCGATACGCAAGCTGGTCTAGGGCCTGTTCAGCGGACCGGATTTTCCAGCGTGCCGATGCCGTCGATCTCGACCCGCACCACGTCGCCGGACTTCAGGTACTTGGGCGGCTTGAACCCGATGCCGACACCCACCGGCGTGCCGGTGGCGATGATGTCACCAGGGTAGAGCGTGATGCCGGCCGACAGGGTTTCGATCAGTTTGGGGATGTCGAAGATCAGGTCGGTGGTGGAAGCATTCTGGCGCTCCTCGCCGTTGACATAACAGCGCACACCGGTTTTGGTGCCGTCGCACTCGTCGGCGCTGACCAGCCACGGGCCCATGGGGCAGAAGGTGTCAAACGATTTGCCCAGCAGCCACTGCTTGTGGCGGCTTTGCCAGTCGCGCGCGGTCACGTCGTTGATGATGGTGTAACCCCAGACATGGGCCATCGCGTCTTTCGCCGCAATGCCCTTGCCGCCGCGGCCGATGATGACGGTCAGCTCGGCTTCGTAGTCGATGGCGTCCGATGCCGTCGGCATCTCGATGGCGGCGCCGGGGCCGACCACCGACTCGGGCACCTTGGTGAAATAAATCGGGTCCGGCGGAATGTCCTCGCCGGCCTTGGCACTGCTGTCGAAGCCGCTGCCGGCGAACTCGCGTGCATGCGCAAAATAATTTTTTCCGACGCAAAAGATGTTGCGGCGGGGCTTGGGCATCGGCGCGATGAGTTGCACATCACTGAGGGCCACCGCCTTCTGCAGGGCCGGCAAGGTTTCGCCGCGCGCCAGCATCTCGATCACCGGCAGGCCGCCCAGTTCACGCTGTGCTTCGGGCAGGTCAAAGGGCTGAACGGACTGGAGGTCGGCGGAGACCAGGCCAACGCCGGGTTGGCCGTTGTGGCGGAAGGCTGCAATTTTCATGGAGGGCTTTCTTGTCTCGTGGCCCGGCTGCGCGCTGAGGGCCGTTGGGTGGATTAGGGATTGCGATGATCCCCAAAATTCAGGCGGATGTTAGCATGCAAACCATGGGCGAGCCCCTTTCCCGCCCAGTGCCGGAACCTCAAAAACAGGAGACAAAAACATGAAACGCAGATCCGTCCTGCTCGCCAGCCTGCTGCTGTCCAGCGCCACCCTGGTGGCCGCCCAAACCGCCTGGCCGACACGCGCCATCACCATGATCGTGCCTTTCCCGCCGGGCGGCCTGGCCGACCTGGTGGCGCGCCCCGTGGCCGAAGCCATGTCGCGCGAACTGGGCCAGCCGGTGGTGATTGAAAACAAGGCCGGCGCCGGCGGCGGCATCGGCATGGGCCTGACCGCCAAGGCCAAGCCCGACGGCTACACCGTGGTGATGGCCTTGTCCTCGCTGACCGTGATTCCCGAAGCCGACGCGGTGCTGGGCCGCACGCCCATGTTTGCACTGAACGACCTGCGTCCGATCGCGCGTTTCACCGCCGACCCGACCGTGCTGGCGGTGCGCGCCGACTCACCGTGGAAAACCGTCAAGGATTTTGTCGAGGACGCGAAAAAGCGCCCGGGCGCGATCAACTACGGCTCTTCGGGCAACTACGGCACCATGCATGTGCCCATGGAAATCCTGTCGCAAAACGCCGGCATCAAGATGACCCATGTGCCTTTCACCGGCGCCGGCCCGGCTGTGGTGGCCTTGCTGGGCGGGCAGATCGATGCGGTGTCTTCCGGGCCCGCCACCGTGCTGCAGCATGTCAAGGCCGGCAAGATCCGCGTGCTGGGCCACTGGGGCACGGCGCAACTGGGCGCACTGCCCGATGCACCCAGCCTGAAAGATGCCGGCTACAACGCCGAATACGCCCAGTGGTCGGGCCTGTTCATTCCGCGCGACACGCCGGAACCGGTCGCGCAACGCCTGCGCGCCGCCGCCAGGGCCGCCGCCCAGGACGCCAAGGTCAAGGAAGTGATCCTCAACGCCGGCAGCCCGGTGCTGTACCAGGATTCGCCGGATTTCGAAAAATACGTCCAGGCTGATTCGCGGCGCATGATAGAGGTCGTCAAACGCATCGGAAAAGTAGAATAAAAAAATCGGGGCCTGAGGGCCCCGGTTCACTGGAGACAGCCATGGGTTTCAAACATGTGATTGCGCTGGGCCTCGGTCTCGCCGCAGCGGCACTGAGCGCGCCGGCCCTGGCGCAGGCCTGGCCGGCCAAGCCGGTCCGGATCATCGTGCCCTTCGCCGCGGGCGGGCCGGCCGACAACTACGCACGTTTCATCGCGCAGCGCCTGCAGGACGCGATGGGCCAGTCCTTCGTGGTGGACAACCGGCCGGGGGGCGGCTCCATCATCGGCACCGACATGGCGGCCAAGTCCGCGCCAGACGGCTACACCCTGCTGATGATGTCGAACACGCACACCGTCAACGAAACCCTGATTCCCACCAAGCCCTTCCAGCTGATGCGCGACTTTGTCGCGGTGGCGCCCGTCAACTACTCGGACCTGGTGCTGGTGGCGCACCCCGGCCTCGCAGCCGGAAACCTCAAGGAACTGTTGCAGCAGGCCAAAGCCCGCCCCGGCAAGTTCAACTACGCCTCGTCCGGCCCCGGTACGCCTTATCACATGGCCGGTGAACTGTTCAAAAGCATGGCTGGCGTCTACCTGGTGCACATTCCCTACCGCGGCAGTTCGGGCGCGCGCACCGATGTGATCGGCGGCCAGGTCGACGTGATGTTCGACGCCGTCACCACCATGGCCGAGCAGATCAAGGCCGGCAAGGTCAAGGCGCTGGCCACCACCGGCCGCGTGCGCTCCGACGTGTTGCCCGATGTACCGACCATGAACGAAGCCGGTGTGCCGGGCTACGAGGCGACGATCTGGCTGGGTTTGATGGCGCCGCGCGGCACACCCAGGGCCGTGGTCGACAAACTCAATGAGGCCGTGTCAAAAATTGCCGGCCAACCCGAGGTCAGGCAGCTCTGGTCCAGACAGGGTGCCACGCCCATGGTGATGACGCCAGACGCCTTCGACAAATACGCACGCGACGACATCGCCAAGTGGTCGCGTGTGATCAAGACCGCCGGCATCAAGGCCGACTGAAAGACAAGATGCCTACACTTCATTTGCTCAGCGGCGGTGCCGCCAAAGGTCTGGTCACTGCCGTGCAGGACCGTTTTTCCCGGGAAACCGGCATGGCGATCGACGGCCGCTTCGATGCCGTCGGCAAGATGAAAGACCAGTTGCTGGCCGGCGCGCCCTGCGATGTGGTCATCCTGACCAGCGCCCTGATCACCCAGCTGACCGAGAGTTGCGATGTCACCGCCGGCAGCGCGCGGCCGCTGGGTCTGGTCAAGACCGGCATCGCCGTGAAACAGGGCGCCAGCGTCCCGTCGCTGGCCACGGTGGCGGAACTCCGCCAGGCGCTGCTGGGCGCCGGCGCGATTTATTTTCCCGACCCCGAAAAAGCCACGGCCGGCATCCACTTCATGAAAGTGATGCACCTGCTGGGGGTGGACAAGGAAATGGCCGGTCGTTTGCACCCGCACCCGAACGGCGCGGCCGCGATGCAGGCGCTGGCGCAGTCCAGCGAGCCCAAAGCGATTGGCTGCACGCAGGTCACTGAAATCCTTTTTGCGCCGGGTGTCCAGCTCGCCGCCAACCTGCCGACGGAGTTCGAGCTGGCCACGGTCTACACCGCCGCCGTCAGCAGCCGCGCCGGGCAACCCCGCGCCGCCGCGGCGCTGATAGATATGCTCACCAGCGACGAAGCCGCCGGGCTTCGCAGCGCCGGCGGCTTCGAGCCGCTGCCGGAATAAAGACGCCAAGACCGGCTCAAGCAACCCGAGCGTTGGCACGAACCTGCTCCAGCGTCACGAAGAGCTGTTCGACTTGTGCTGAGCTGAAAAGCGCATCCGGTCCCTGCGGTGCGTAAGACGTGAAAGGCGGCTCGTAAAGCAATGCCACGTCCATCACGCCGTTCTCGGTCAGATGCTTGACGATCAAATCGACAAACTCCATCTGGTTGGCGGTCCAGGTCGTGTTGTGCAGAAAACCTGCAAGTGCTGTTGTTGCAGCTTCGCGATCCAGCCCAACCAGGGACCGTACAAATAACCCAAGCCCCTGAGACTCGGTACTGGCCTTTTGCAACTCTTGCGAAGTACCCGTCCCGCTTTCCAGCAACATTCGCTCCAGTTCGGATAGATCGGCTTCTGTCAAAGGCAGATTCCGGCGCAACTTGTGCAGAGCAACATGGCTTTCGTGCGCCCGCAGGAAAACCCGGACTTTGGATCGAAAACGCTCGAAATCACCCGCGCTACCACCAATGGGCAGAGTGATCTCCACAGAATCACCCAGCTCATCTTCAAAATCGGTGTACACCACCTTGCGGCGCGTCTTTTCGATCAGCTTGATCAGAATGCGCAGCTTTCGACGGGCTTGCTCCAGCATGGGAACTGTCACGTCTTGCCACCAGTCTTCCCCCGCAATAGCTTCAATCAACAACATCTGTTCTCTTACCGCGGGAATGCTGCCCAGTTCCAGAAGACCTTCAGCGAGATCACGCACCTGCTTCTTCAACCGGTCGAAACCTGTCTCCGCGTTAAGGATGCTGAGCTGGACACGCAACATCAACAGATCAAACCGCTTGGCTTCTTCGTCGTCGTCCCGCAAAGATGTGGGCAAGCCGGAGAGGTGATCGCTAAGCTCTGCGATCTGTCCAACATCTAGGCCGCCCCAGGCTTCCGGCTTGCTCCATGTTTCAACCCAGCGCCGCTTGGGTCTGACTACGAAGTTATCCAGACTCATACCCGCAACCACGGCATGCAACATATCAGCGGTATCACGCCGAATGCCTCGCTCGGTCAACCTGACATCGCCCGCAGGTGTGGGTTCCTCAGTACCTGTACTCTGGACCAATAGCGATCTATCGAGCGCTGCAATGAGCTCAAGCCGGGCATTGAACAGGCGCTGCCCAAGAGATTGGCCCGTCGCACCTTCGGTTGCCGGAAGGTCTTGACCAAAATATTCGAGGTTCTGGCAAAAGTCGAAGACCAGAAAATTCTGTTTGTCCTGCCCTGGTCCGAACAAGTCTTTGCAAAGTCGTGTACCCCGGCCGATCATTTGCCAGAACTTGGTCTTGGACCGCACAATTTTAAAAAAAACAAGGTTCACCACCTCAGGCACATCGATGCCGGTATCCAGCATGTCCACAGAGATCGCAATATGCGGCGACTTGGTCTTCACCGAAAAGTCATCGATCAAGCTCTGCGCATATTCCGTCTTGAAGGTGATCACCCTGGAAAACAACCCGGCGTAGTGCGGATAACTGATGTTGAAGCGCTGCGCAATAAATTCCGCATGGTCGTTGTTCTTGGCGAAGACGATGGTCTTGCCCAGTCTGTCGCCACCCGCCACCTTGTGCCCCTGCTTCATCAAGGTTTCCAGGACCTTGTCCACCGTGTCAGCATTAAACAGCCACTTGTTCACAGCCTCGGCGTTGACTTCGTCGGGCGTGCTGCCCTCATCGTCCCAATCCAGCTCTTCCCATTGCAATTGTTCATCCGGGGACAGCGCGTCATAACGGATGCCCTGCCGCTGAAACTTCAGGGGTACTGACACGGCTTTGGGCGGAACAAGATAACCTTCGGAAATTGCGTCGTCCAGGCCGTAAGCGTCAGTCGGCACCCCGCTTTCCAGATCGAACAGGCTGTAGGTATTGCGGTCGATTTCGTCCTTGGGCGTGGCAGTCAGCCCCACCAGCAAAGCGTCAAAGTACGAAAAGATGGCGCGGTACTTCTGATAAATCGACCGGTGCGCCTCATCCACGATGATGAGGTCGAAGTGACCGATGCCGAAGCGGCGCTGTCCGTTCTGTGCTTCATTGATCAACCCCATCATGGTGGGATAGGTGGAGACGTACACGCGCCCCTCCCCGTTCTTCTCCGTCACGAGGTTGACTGGTGAGCCGTCCGGCAAATGCGCTTTGAAAGCATTCACCGCCTGATTCACCAGCGCCACGCGGTCTGCCAGAAACAGTATGCGTTTGGCCCAGTTGCCACGCATCAACAAGTCGGCTAGCGCAATCACGGTGCGTGTCTTGCCAGCACCGGTGGCCATCACCACCAATGCCTTGCGCTGCATGTCCCGTTCAAAAGTTTCAGCAATGCGGCGGATCGCGCGATGCTGGTAGTGGCGTTCGACAATCACGCCGTCAATCGTGAGGCCGGCCAGCGCCTTGCGCGACTCGCGCCGCTGCACCAGCAGTTGCAGCTCGTCTTTCTTGTGGAAACCCTGAACCGGCCGGGGCGGGTGCTGGGAATCGTCCCAGAACCAGTGCTCATAACCATTGGTGTAATAAATCAGCGGCCGCTGCCCAAACTGCGTTTGCAGGCAGTCTGCATAAAGTTTGGCCTGTTGCTGCCCCACCCGCGAATCGCGCCGCGTGCGTTTCGCTTCCACCACCGCCAGGGGCTTGCCGTCGTCACCCCACAACACATAGTCCACATAACCACGCCCCTGGTTGTTGGGCATGCCTGACACTTCAAACTCACGGTCGCGCGTTTGGTCCAGCGCCCAACCGGCTTCCTTGAGAAGCAGATCGATGTACAGATCCCGGGTCTGCTCTTCGTTGTAGTCGTGAGCATCGGGCAGGGCGTTGTTGATCGCTTTGGCCGCAGCAACTTCAGCCCGTAACCTGAGCAGCTCTTCATCCAGCGACGCCGATTTTTGCTGCGCGGACAACAAGGCAGCATCTTTGGCCGCCAGGTCGTCTGCCAGCTTTTTCAACGCCTCCTGGCTTTGCGCTGATGCCGCCTTTGCCTCTGGCCTTTCGGGGCGCTGAAGGAGCTCTGCACGGAACTGAAGGCCCGCATCGGGCCGTTGGGCGACATTGCGGCCGTAGTGCCGCGCCAGCCAGAAAGCCACTTGGAACAGCTCCCGCAACACCGCGAGGGCATCCTGCGCGCTGACGGGCCGGGTGCTGTGCACAGCGTTATTACCCTGCTTGCGAATCAGGTCCATCTTCGCGTGAAGAGCCGGCCCCACCAGCACCTTGAAACTGGGCTCAAACAGAAAGGCCGACAAGTCAGGCTTGTAGGGCATTTTTAAGGCCCCGCCACGACCGCCTTCCGCTTCGAACAGCCAGATCACCGCCAGCTCCAGCGTCCTGCGCGCATAAAAGCAGGAAGTACGTGCATCATTCAACGCGGCGTGTTCGGCCTTGCCGGCTTCGGCAAACAAGGCAGGCCATTGCGTCTGCAAGAACGAAAAATTGGAGCTTGTCATGTTTTATGCCGTCTCTTTCGTTCTTGTATGGCAGGCGCTCAGGCGTCCGTCATGGATAGCGCATGCGCGCTGTGCATCTCAAACACGGCGGTCATTTTGTCAAGCAACTCAAGCTCACTTGCAGTTGGCGCCAGCTTCTCGATGATGACCGCCTTTGTCTTTTCCCATGCGGGCAACAGGTCTTGCGCCATCTTGCGCAATCCCTTCAATGTTTCAGGCAGGCGAAAGCCGCAGTCCTTGCACAAGGCCTCCCAGGAATGGGCGCCCACCGCATCAAAAGTCTCCTCGTCGCCGATGTACAGCGCCAGACCCGTGTCGCCATAGGCCCGTACGCACAACAGGTCGTAAAACGGCGCCAGGCTGAAACCCTTGCCATCCACCAGCACCGACAAATTTTTGGCATGCGCGTCCGCATTGCCAATCAGGTAATTGAACATGACCCACTGCTGCAGCTTCAGCAAATCGCTGCCGCGGACGGGCAAGGCGCGCAAGGCGGCCACCAGTTTGGGCACACTCACCAAGCCTCCCTGGCGCTCATATTTCCACCCGGAGCCGTGGCCCAGCAACTGACAGCCGTCAAACTGATGCAGGCCCACGATATTTCCCGCCACGTCGCGGCGGTCATAACGCTCGACGATGTACACCGATTCAGGGACGCGCAAGAACCACACGTCATTGACCGGCAGCTTCAACGCCTTCGCCAGTTTCATGCACGCGTATTCATTGAGCGCGCTGGGTTGGTAGCGCACCTGGCGCGTATCCGGCTTGAGGATGTGCGTGGTCGGCGATGTGCCCACGCTTTCAGAGAGCTGGCTGGTGCGTTTGTCAAAACGCAGCCCCATTTTTTCCTGTGCGCCAGCCAGCGACATGGTGGCCTGCTCGTTCGACACCAGCAGCGGTGTCTGGCTGCGGATGCGTTCGCTCAATGTCTCATAGGGAAGCGCGCGGTACTGCTGTTGCAAAGTGGGCTGAGCCCCTTCGGGGAGCAGCGACAAAACACCCGGAAGCTCCTTGCCCAGCAGGCCCAGCAGCTCAAACGGAGAAGGGTCACGCAGCGCCAGTGCCGCGATCACGTCTTCCAGCGCCGTTCCCTCGGGCAACAGGTTCTCGAAGAAGCTGCGGACCAGCGGGCCGGTGTAGCGGGTGCCGACCAGCGCGAATTGAGGCGCCAGCACGTAGCCTCCGGGCTGCTCCAGCCATTGCCGGTCGTATTCAAAAAAATACTCGCCGGCTTCATGACCAAACCAGCCCATGGGCCTGACGCTGGCCCAGACGCGCAAGCGGATCATGACGAAGTCGCTTTTGAAGCTTGGTGATTGGCTTCCGTCTCAACAACGGTTTGCCAGTCCGACAAGGTCATCGTCAAGCCCAAACCCTCCGTGAGCTGCAACAGTTTGATCAGCGAACAGCGGCCTGGATCGCTCTCGGCATCACGAATGAAGGACTCACTCACGTTGCAGACGGCGGCGGCCTGCTCCCGGGACAGGCCCTGAAGCTTGCGCTCGCCCATCAGTGCATCAGCCAGCGCTGGCAGACTCTGAACCTTAACTTGCATTTGACCTCATAAGGTCACTTTACGGCAAATTCTGCGATTTGTCATGTATTTTGACCTCATAAGAACAGTATCTGATTGCCAAGGAGATTCTGTTAGCTAACAGAAGCCGTTAGCAGACAGAAAACTGTTCCTAAGAGAACAGAATATCCCTTGACACACACAATATGACCGAATTTGTTCTTATAAGGTCAACTATGAGTTAAATCTTTTAACTCAGGCACATTCCACGGCAGCCGTGGAATGTGTTGCCTGTCAGTCAAAGAAGCGCCTTTTTGCCGCCTCAGGAAGCATTTCAACAATGTGCTCCAACTGGATGGGCTGATTGCGCGGTGTGCGTTCATAGGCCGAATCGTGCGAAGCCGTCTTGACCTGGTCAAAACTCATGGGTGCCAGGTAACGGATGGCCCAGTCCAGGCTTGCGCGTTCTTCAGCGCTGAGTTTTGCCGGGTCGGCATCCCGCAGCGGAATCAACTCCTTCTCCGTGCGTCGCAACGAAGCACGCAAGGCCTCGTCGTCAAATGCGCTGACCAGCAACTCGCCACTCAACACCTTGGCAGCGTCATAAGCGGCTTGCGGCACCGGCCCCATGGGCAGCGCGCAATGGGTTTCACCGTAAATCAGGCGCCCCTGGTGCTCAAGCTGGTGCTTGTCTGCAAAGTACAGCGCCTTGAGCGATTTGTAGAAATGATGTTCGGGCATGCGCCTGGCCACATAAATCAATGCCTCAAGACCTTTGTCAGCATCCAATTTGCACAGCTCGCTGAAGTCACGCGCCTTGGTGTGAGCGACCTGAACCGGGGAGGTAGATTGGGTCAACTCCCCACTGAACGCCCGCTGCTGCAGGGAGGCAAAGAGTGCATCCAGCTCGGCCAGGGCGGCGCGGTGCGTGGCTTTGAGGGCTTCGATGGCCTGGATGCGGGTGGTGAAGGTTTGTTGGAGGGGAAGCGGAAACACCGGAACTGGGATCGCGCCCAATCCTTCCGTATTGATGTTGTATTGCCCCGCCGATGTCTTGCAACGAGCGCGCAACGCGCGCCGCCCCTCCCCTTCCGACAAGTAATGCTGCAACACTAGTGGCAACAAATTGCCGCCCTTCAATCGAGCACGAATCAAGTACGACGCGTAGATGAACTCAGTCTGCGCGAACGCCGTACTAGCAACTAAGGCCGGCTCGAAAACTGCGCAGCGACCAACATAGTCAGGGTTGCCGTTGGTCCGCACAAAAAGAATGTCGCCAGATAGCAGTCGTAATCGATCAAATTCCGCTGCGTCGACAGCGACCGTCTTCAGCTCATTCAGGTCCAGCGAACCACTTGCGACATTTGGAATCCGCAATGCGGGAAAGCCTGAAGCTCCAGATTTCTCGGAAGTTCCGTAGCGAAACTCGCTGACAAGTTCACCCATCGCGACTCTATTCGCGCTCGTCAAAGCATCGCCAAACATATCGAGAAAGATGGACCGGGTGAGACTGTCGAGTTGGGTCAATGCGGCGCGACGTTGGGCCCGGAGAGTTTCGGCTTGGTCCAGGATGGTGGCAATGCGGCGCTGCGCCTCGATCGGAGGTAATGGGACTTCAATTTCCCGTATCTGCTTCGCAGACAAATGCTTGACTGTCACGAACGAAGTTACATCTTCAATCGACTTCAATGCTGCTGGCAAAAAGTGAAGCAGGTATTCCTCTGAAAGGCGAGGACTACTGGAGCTAATTCTGCAAACCCGTTGATTCAACAACGCCGGGGCAGATCGCCAACGAGCACGGTTGAACTCGCCATCCATGCCAATCAATATCTCACCGGCATTGATCAAGTATTTCGGGTCGTATTCGCCACGGTAGAAAGTACTTGATTGACCGCGTAGAACATCGCGAATTCTGATCAATGCGACGTCACCCTCATCGGAGAACTTGGTGGAATCAAAAGCAAATCCAGAAAGAATCTCGACCAAATCGCCAAGACGAGCAGTTAACGAAGAATTCACGTCAACATCCCCGTTAGCCTTTTCATCCCCCTTGCAATTTCGTCTTCCAGCTTAGCTAGATCAGCCAATATTTCTTTCGGCTCACGATATTGCACTTGGGCATGCACCACTTCCTTATAGCGGTTAATACTCAGGTCATAGCCGCTTGCAGCAATGTCGGCTTTAGGGACACAGAAGCTTTGTGCCGTGCGCCCCCGCTTAAGCTCTGCGCCATCGCGCTGTCCCCACCGGGCCATAACATCCGGCAGGTTGTTCCTCAGATGCTCTTCTTTTGATAGCTGCTTGCACCCACCCCTTATGGGCTGGAGGCCTAATTTGTCCTCAGACAGCAGCGCCTGGCGTTTGTCGTCCAGGCTCCAGCCATCGGCCAACATGTCGTAAAACCAGACATGATCGGTGCCGCCGCTGTTGGTTTTGGTGAAGAACAGAATTGCCGTGCTCACACCCGCATAGGGCTTGAACACGCCGCCGGGCAGGCTGACGATGCCGTCGAGCTTTTGCTCTTCGACCAACATCTTGCGCAGGGTCTTGTGCGCAGTGCTGCTGCCAAACAGCACACCGTCGGGCACGATGACGGCGGCGCGGCCGCCGGGCTTGAGCAGGCGCAGGAAAAGCGCCAGAAACAGCAGCTCGGTCTTTTTGGTCTTGACGGTTTGCAGCAAGTCCTTGGCGACGTTTTCATAGTCCAGGCTGCCGGCAAACGGTGGATTGGCGAGCACCAAGCTGTAGCGGCCTTCTTCGCCACCATGGTCTTGCGCCAGCGAATCGCGGTAAGTGATGGCCGGGTTCTCCACCCCGTGCAACAACATGTTCATGCTGCCGATGCGCAGCATGGTGTTGTCAAAGTCGTAGCCATGGAACATGCCATGGTTGAAGTGTTTGTTCAGCTTGGCGTCATGGAACAGCGCCTCATGGTTCTCACGCAGATACTCCCCTGCCGCCACGAGGTAGCCACAGGTGCCACTGGCCGGATCGCAAATCACGTCCTGCGGTGTGGGCGCGGTCATTTCGACCATCAGCTGGATGATGTGCCTTGGCGTTCGGAACTGGCCGTTCTGCCCGGCGCTGGCAATTTTGCCCAGCATGTATTCGTACAGGTCGCCCTTGGTGTCGCGGTTGTCCATGGGCACCGCGTCCAGCAGATCCACCACCTTGGCCAGCAGGGCAGGCGTCGGAATGGTGAAGCGCGCGTCCTTCATGTGGTGGGCGTAGGTGGATCCTTCGCCAGACCCGCTGACGCTCAGCGTGCGCAGAAACGGAAACACGTGCTCACCGACGATAACGAACATCTCGGACGGTGCTGCGTTCTTGAAGTGGCTCCAACGGAGGGATTCGAACCCCATGCCACGGGCGTCCTTGCCTTCCGGAAAAACGCGGCGCTCCATAGGCCGCTTGAGGCGGGTGGCCTTGTTTTCTTCGAGGGTGTGCAGATCGTCCAGGCGGCGCAGAAAAAGCAGGTAGGTGATCTGCTCGATCACCTCCAGCGGGTTGGCAATGCCTCCCGACCAGAAGGCATTCCAGATTTGGTCAATTTTTGATTTAAGTTCGCCAGTGAGCATGTCTTGAATTTTGTTGGCTTGTGCGCTGCGTGAGGATAGCCGTGACCAGGCTGACCGGCTAGGGTATCCGGAATTGCGCTGATTTTGGCGCTTGCTGTCTAATCCAGCGAGAACTTAACCGGAAGAGGCCATGGAAAAGATCGATCGCCGTCCTGACCTGGACGCCCCATGCGGCAAAAATTTGACCTACCGCTCATTTATTCAGTGCGGCGAAACACAAGCACGAACAAATCTGGCCAACCTGCCCAAGGAACTTGACAGTTACCTGGCGCTTTCGCGGCTGGCCAGCCGCATCCTGGACCCCGTGTGGGACCGATTCGGGCCGGTCAGGCTGACTTATGGGTTCAGTTCGCATGAACTGATCAAGAAAATACCCGACCGAATTGCCCCAGGGCTGGACCAACACGCGGCGCATGAGCGCAACTCGATCGGCAACTTCATCTGCAAACGGCTGGGTGCGGCTTGTGACTTTCACATCCCGGGCCAAGACATGCAGGAAGTGGCAACATGGGTTTTCAGAAACACACCGGTAGACCGTATCTACTTTTATGGATCAGACAAGCCCATCCACGTCAGCTGCTCAGAACAGCCAGCCCACCAGTTTGTGGACATGTTGGTCAACCCCAAGAACAACCGGAGGACGCCCCGCGTGAGGCGGGTCGTCTGGGACACTCAGGTCGATATACTGCCGCGTATCGGCTCGCCGCGCTGCCTGCGAATCGTCTAAAGAAGCAAGGTATTGACCCGCTTCACATAAGCCGCAGGATCATCGGGCATGCCGCCCTCGGCCAGCAGCGCCTGGTCGAACAGGATGTGGGCCAGGTCGTCGAAATGCGCGCTGCCTTCGAGCTTTTGCACCAGCGGATGCTGGGCATTGACCTCCAGGATGGGTTTGACCTCGGGCGCGGCCTGGCCGGCCTGCTTGAGCATGCGGGCCAGCTGTGTGGACATGTCGCCATCCTGCACCACCAGGCAGGCTGGTGAATCGACCAGGCGCGTGGTGGCGCGCACGTCGGTGGCCTTGTCTTTCAGCGCTTCCTTGAGCCTGTCGAGCACGGGCTTGAACTGGGTCTGCGCTTCTTCCGCGGCCTTTTTCTCGTCCTCGTCCTGCAGTTTGCCGAGATCGACCGCACCCTTGGCCACCGATTGCAGCGGTGTGCCGTCGAACTCGTGCAGGTAGTTCAGCGCCCACTCGTCCACACGGTCGGTCATCAAGAGCACCTCGATGCCCTTCTTGCGGAAGATCTCGAGCTGCGGGCTGTTCTTGCCAGCGGCCTGGGTGTCGGCCGTGATGTAATAAATCGCGTCCTGGCCTTCCTTCATGCGCGCCTTGTAGTCGGCCAAGCCGACGCTGACGGTGTCGGTGGTCGAGCTGGCAAAACGCAGCAGCTTGGCAAGGCGCTCGCGGTTGGCAAAATCTTCGCCCAGGCCTTCCTTGAGCACGGCGCCGAACTCGGCGTAGAAGCTGGCAAACTTTTCCGGCTCGTTGGTTGCCAGGTCCTCGATCATGGACAACACACGTTTGGTGCAGCCTTCACGAATCGCCTTGACGGCACGGCTTTCCTGCAGCAGCTCGCGCGAGACATTGAGCGGCAGGTCGGACGAATCGACCACCCCCTTGACGAAACGCAAATAGACCGGCAGCAGCGCCTGCGCATCGTCCATGATGAAGACGCGCTTGACGTAGAGCTTGACACCTGCGGCCTTGTCGCGGTTGAACAGGTCCATCGGCGCCTTGGCCGGGATGTAGAGCAGCTGGGTGTATTCGGTGGAACCTTCGACGCGGTTGTGGGTGCTGGCCAGCGGCGCCTGACTGTCGTAGCTGATCTGCTTGTAGAACTCGTCGTACTGCTCCTGCGTGATGTCTTTTTTGGCACGCGTCCAGAGCGCCGCCGCCTGGTTCACGGTTTCCCATTCGTCGGTGGTGACCATCTCGCCGGGCTGGTCGTTTTCGCCCTCTTTCCACTCTTCCTTGCGCATCAGGATGGGCAGTGAGATGTGGTCGGAGTACTTGCTGATGATGCTTTTGAGCTTCCAGGTGTTGAGGTACTCGCTGGCGTCGTCCTTGAGGTGCAGGATGACACTGGTGCCGCGTTCGGCACGCTCCATTGTCTCGACCTCGAAATCGCCGGTGCCGGCACTGCTCCAGCGCACGCCCTCCGCGGCCGGCAGGCCGGCGCGGCGGCTTTCCACCGTGATCCTGTCGGCGACGATGAAGCCCGAGTAAAAGCCGACCCCGAACTGGCCGATCAGCTGGGCGTCGTTTTTCTGGTCGCCTGACAGTCTGGACATGAAGTCGCGTGTGCCGCTTTTGGCAATCGTGCCCAGGTGCTCGACGGCCTCCTGCTCCGACAGGCCGATGCCGTTGTCGGTGATGGTGATGGTCCTGGCCGCCTTGTCGAAGCTGACGCGAACCTCGAGGTCGGGGGCGTTTTCGTACAGCGCCGCGTTGTTCAGGCCCTCGAAGCGCAGCTTGTCGCAGGCGTCCGAAGCGTTGGAGACCAGTTCGCGCAGGAAGATGTCGGGGTTGGAGTACAGCGAGTGGGTGACCAGCTTGAGCAGCTGGGCGACTTCGGCCTGGAAAGAAAGGGTTTGCTTGCTCATGGTGATGGTGATGGTTTTCTTGAAATCAGGGGATAAGACAAACGCCCCTTGAGCTAGGGGCGTTGGGCGGCTATTTCAAGCCCTGATTATCGCGCCCGGCCGCGATGGGCGGGACCGGCGGAGCGCAGCGGCAGGCAGCGCCCACAAAAAAGCCCGGGACAGACCCGGGCTTGTCAGGAAGAGGCTGCCCTGCAGCCGGCGTTCAGCCGCGGCCGGGGGCGTTTTCACCCAGCGCTGCCGAACGTGTCTGCACAGCCTCGGCACGCACGTCAGCACGGTTGCGCACGCTCGGAGCAGCGGCGGCCACGGCGGTGCTGCCGTCAACCAGCGCACTGGCGGTGACCGGGCCCTGGCGGACCGTGAGCGCCTCGGCGCGGACATCGGCGCGCGACAGGGTGCTCACAGGGCTGACCTGCGGGGTGGAGATGCCGCCATCGGCGCCGGCGGCGAAAGCGTTGACGGAGGCGAAGCTGGCAGCTGCGATCAGGGCGGAAGCGATAAATTTCGTGTTCATGATGGAGAAGTCCTTGTGCAAAGTTGATAAACATTCCGGGCGGGTCGGGCATCCTTGCCACATCCCTTTGCCGGTCTCGGTGAGTCGTTTATTGATTGCGTCTCATCGATGAATCAACTTTAGGCGCCGCCAATTAGGCGGTCATGAGCGAAGTCTTAGCTGGGGATGAGCAAAGCGCTCAGAGCGTTTCGACCCGCGCGATCAGGCCGCTGCGGTCTTCCCGGTTGCGCAGCGTGATGCGCATGCCGCAACGTTGTGCAGCCGCCTGGGCAATCGCCAGGCCCAGCCCGCTGCCGCGTACGTCGCTGCCCGGAACACGGAAGAAGCGGTCGAACACGCGGCCCAGCAGCTCCGGCGGAATGCCCGGGCCGGTGTCGGCCACCTCGATGGCGAGCTTGCCCTGCTGGCTCAGCACACGCACATCGACCACCCCGCCTTCCGGCGAGTAGCGCAGCGCGTTTTCGATCATGTTGTCGACCACGCTGCGCAGGTCGGCGCTGGAACAGCTCAGCATGGCGGCTTCCACCAGCACGCCGGCGGTTTCCAGTCCCAGGTCGATGCCGCGCTGGTCGGCCAGCGCGATCAGCGTGTTGATGCTCTCGTGCAGCACCTGGTGCACATTGACCGGGCTGCGCGTGGATTCGGGCGCGGACTCCTGGCGCGACAGCCGCAGCAACTGGTCCACCAGCCGCTGGGCCCGCAACACGCCGGCCTCGAGCTGGGCGAAACGCTGGGCCGGCGCACCGGCCGCAAAGTCGCCGCGAAGGTTCTCCAGTTGCAGGCTCACCGCCGTGATCGGTGTGCGCAACTCGTGCGCCGCGTCCTGCACAAAACGGCGCTGCGTGGCAAAGGCATCACGCAAGCGCGTCAGCAGACTGTTGAAGGAATGCACCAGCGGGGCAATTTCGCTCGGCACCCGGTCCAGCGGCAGCTCGGTGATGCTGTGTTCGTCCTGCGCCGAGGCCTGGCGCGCGATGTCGGCGATGGCACGGGACATCATGCCTGCGACGCCCCAGAGAATGAAGGCCGACAGCGGCAACAGCACCAGCACCGGCAGGATGGCGACACCGACCCGCTCGGCCGCCAGGTGCCTGCGAAAGTCTCCGCTTTGCAGCACCTGAACACGGCGCGGCCCGCTCGCCTCATTCGTGCCCGTGGTGTACACGCGCCAGGGCGTACCATCGGCCCGAACACTGTGAAAGCCGGCACCCGGCTGCAGCTGCGCGGGCATATCGGGCCACGAGTTGGAGCGGACCTGGCCGGCGGCATCGAACACCTGCACCACGTAGCTGCCCCACTTGTGCACCCGTTCGCCTGTCAGCGGCGGCAGCATCACGTCCTGGCCCTGCGTCACGATGGATTCGCCCAGCAACTGCATCTGGTCATCCATGAAGGTGTTCACCATGCGGTTGTAGCTCCAGTAGGCGAAGCCGGCTGATGCAGCGCCCACCAGGAGAAACACCGGCAGCAGCCACAGCAGCAGCGCGCGGCGCAGCGAGCACAGGCGGCCTGCGGGAAAAACGTGAATCATCATGTGCCGTCTCCGGTGGAAGATGCGGGTGTTCCCGCAGGGGCCGTGGCGGTAATGCGCCAGCCCAGGCCGCGCACATTGCGGATCACGTCCGCGCCGAGCTTTTTGCGCATGCCGTGGATCAGCACGTCCACCGCATTGCTCATGACTTCCTCGCCCCAGCCGTAGATGCGGTTTTCAAGCTGGTCGCGCGACAGGATGGCGCCGGGCCGCTCCAGCAGCGCATGCAGCAGCGCGTACTCGCGCGCGGACAGCGCCGAGGCTTCGCCGTTGACCAGCACCTCGCGGGTTGTCAGGTCCAGCTTGACCGCCTCGTTGCCGATCACCGAATGCGCGCTGCCGTCACGGCGCCGGATGATGGCGCGCATGCGCGCCAGCAACTCGCCGAATTCATAAGGCTTGACCAGGTAGTCGTCGGCGCCCAGGTCCAGCCCGCCGATGCGGTCCTGCAGACCGTCGCGCGCGGTCAGCACCAGCACCGGCGTCGCGTCGCCGCGGGTTCTCGCCTGGCGCAACACCTCCATGCCGTCACGCTTGGGCAGGCCCAGGTCCAGCAGCACGCAGGCGTAGTTGCCGTCGGCCAGCGCGCTTTGCGCCAGCAGGCCGTCGCGCACCCAGTCCACCGACCAGCCATGGGTTTCCAGCGCCTGCTGCAGGCTGCGGCCAATCATGTCGTCGTCCTCGACCAGCAGCACACGCATCAGACGCTCCGTTGCTGCGGCCGCGAGCCGTCCCAGCGCGCCTGCTGGCGGGCCGCGGCCAGCAGCAGGGCGCCGGCGCAAAGCAGCGCGCTCATGCCGGCAAGGTTCAGGTACAGGGCGGTGCGGGTGCCGAAATCCGGCGTGGCCAGCGCGATGCCGACAAAACCGGCCTGGCTCAGCAGGCCCGCCACCACCACGGCCGGACGTATCCCGCGGAACAGGGCCGCGCCCAGCAAGGCCGCGGCCAGCACGGCGATCAGGAACTGGTGGTGCAGCAGCAAGGCCCCCTCGGCAGGCGGCAAGGCCCACAACACGAGTGCGGCGATCAGGCCGACGGCGAACAAAATGGCGCGGGCAAGGTGTTCAGGCAAGGTGTCCATGGCGGGCAGGGATGAGATGGTGGAAGCTGTATCTTGACCCGGCTCAATTAGCTCCGCGTTAGGAATCAGAGCTGCGCCTGGGCCCGCGTTCAGGCCAGCCAGCGCAGCACTTGCGCCGCCACCTGCGGGCTGTGCATCAGCGCGATATGGCCGGTGTCCGCCGCCATGTATTGCCGCTCGGCGGGAAAGCCCAGGCTGCGCGCCGCATCGGCATGCCGGCCCAGCGCACTGGCCACCGGCACCAGCCCGTCACCCAGCGCCGCATCCAGCCCGGGAACACTGCCAGCGGCAGGCACGGCCCCCAGCGTTGCCGCCACCGCAAAACAGGCCACACCCTGCGGCAGCGGTACCGGCTGCCGTCCGTCGGGGCCGGCGGCAAAGCGGTCGGCGTCCTGCCAGTCGGCGGGCAGCACATGGCCGTAACGCAGGTCGGTGATGCCGGCGCTGCGCAGCTGGCCGATGGCCGCGAAGGGGCGCGTGACCGGGTTGCCGCCGAGCACCGTGTCGACCCAGTTGCCGAGTTTTTCGAGGGGTGCGCCGTGGTGCGGCGTGCCCAGGCACACCAGGTGTTTGAGCTGTTGCGGCCACTTGAGGCCGGTGGAGGCGGCGCTGTGGCAGGCGGCGCGCGCCACCAGCCCGCCCATGCTGTGGGTCAGCAGGCTCAGACTCTCCACCGGCTGCGGCCAGGCCTGAACCAGTTGTTCGAGCAGCGTGGCCAGTTGCCCGCCGTTGACGGAGGTGTGCAGGCCGGTGTTGTAGTGCAGGTAGACCGGGGTGTAGCCCAGCGCCTGCGCCAGCTGTTCGCCGAGGTCAGGGCGGCCCGGCGCGGCGCGCCATTGCAGGTCATTCATGCACAGGCCGTGCACCAGCACGAGGATTTTCCCGGTGGCCGCCGGCAGGCGCTGCGCGAGCGCCGCCCTGTCCATCGGCAGGCTCAGGCCGTCCCGCCGCAAACCCATGGTGATGGCCAGCGGGTTGCCGCTGTCCTCCAGCTGGTCGCCCAGCACCCCGTTCAGTGCCGACAACATGGCTTCACGTTGCGGCGACGAGGCTTTGGCCGCCATGCGCGGCGCGGCGCGCGACAACACCGAGTCCACAGCGCCGCCGGCCAGCCGTGTCACGCCTCGTATGCCGCCGTAGACCAGACCGGTGATGCCGGTTTTGCGCACCCCCGACGCGCCCGCCTCGCGGTCCACAAACTTCTGCCCGGCCTTGCCGAAAGGGGCCGCGACCGCCTTGTAGACATTGCCCTGGACTTTTTCGGCAATGTCCGTCACGCCCAGGGTACCGCGGGTGGCGAGTTGCGCCAGCCCCTGGATGTCGGACAGGTGCAGCCAGCCGGGCAGGCGCAGCCGCGCAGGGGACAGACGGTCGGTGGTGAGCGGTGGTTTCGCAACAGGCATGGGCTGATTGTGGCGCGATTGATGCACCGCAGCGCCGTTTTGCGGCCGTCACCCCGAATTTTGAGTCAAATCGGGCTTCAGCCCATGTCAGACAAGGGCAATCAGCTATGAATTCAATAGCAAACAGCGGCCCGTGGCGGTGTCGGCTAGAAGCGTTCGTGCGGGGCCAGGTAGCGCCATTGCCCCACCGGCAGGTGACCGAGGTTGACCATGCCGATGCGCACGCGCTTGAGCCCGGTCACAAACAGCCCGACCTGCTCGCACATGCGGCGGATCTGGCGCTTTTTGCCTTCTTTCAGCACAAAACGCAGCTGCTCGGGGTTTTGCCACTCGACACGCGCCGGCCGCAGCGGCTCGCCGTCCAGGCTCAGGCCGTGGCACAACAGGGCCAGCTTTTCGGGCGGAAACACCGCCTGCACATTGGCGGTTTCGGCGCCGTAACTGACGCGCACCAGGTATTCCTTCTCGACCTGCGAGTCCTCGCCGATCAGATGCCGCGCCACGCGGCCGTCCTGCGTCAGCACCAGCAGGCCGATCGAGTCGATGTCGAGACGGCCCGCCGGCGCCAGGCCGCGCAGCTGCTCATGGCCCCAGCGCATGCGGCTGTTGCACTCGCGCCAGCGGTTCTGCGGCTGCACCAGCGCCACGGCCGGCTCGTGGCCGTCTTCGGCCTGGCCGCTGACATAACCGACCGGCTTGTTGATCAGGATGGTGACCTGCTGGCGCTGCTGCTGCTCGGCCTCGCGCGCCACCTCGATGCGCGCATTGAGCGCCACCGGCTGGCCCATCACGGCTGGCGCGCCGTTGACACGCACCCAGCCGCGGGCGATCCAGTCGTCGGCCTCGCGGCGCGAACACAGGCCGAGCTCGGCCATGCGTTTGTTCAGGCGCACGGTGCTGCCGGTGGACGGCGCGGCGCCGGCCGAATCGGCGGCGCGGATGCGTGTGGCGGCGGGTTTGGGCGGTGGGGATGAAGGCTGGTCTGGCATGGATTTACTATCTATTTTATAGCGGCTTGTGCCCGCCATTCGTGGGCTGAAGCCCGTTTTTATGCACAAAGACACTGGAGCGCAACGCCGCCAGGTCAAGCACGCGCAGGCCGCCGTATTCGATGCGTATGGTGCCCTGCGCCTGCAGGCTGGCCAGCGCCTCGTTGACGCGCTGGCGCGACAGCCCGACCAGGTAAGCCATCTCCTGCTGGGTGATGCGCAGGATCTCGCCGACGCCCGGATACAGCACCGGGTTGAACAGCGCCGCCAGGCTGCGCGCCACCCGCAGGTCGGGGTTGTTCATGCGGTCGATCTCGCGCGCGGCGATGAACTGGCCGAGCCGCTCGTTGAGCTGGTTCATCACAAAGCGGTTGAAGCCGATGGAGTGATCGAGCAGCCAGTGGAAGGTGTCCACCGGCAGGCCGGCCACCACACTTTTGCGCAGTGCCTGGATGTTGTAACGGTAGGGCTCGCGCTTGAGCGCCGTGCCCTCGCCGAACCAGCCGCCCGGCGGCACGCCGGTGAAGGTCATGGTCATGCCCTGGGCGTTGTCGGCGCTCATCTTGAGCAGGCCTTCGACCACGCCGAACCAGTAGGTGACCGGCTTGCCGACGCGGCAGACATAGTCGCCCGGCAAGGCGTCGCCGACGATCAGGCTGGCCACCGCCTGTTCGCGCTCGGCCGGCAGCAGCAGGCCCAGCCAGGGAATGCCGGCCAGTTCGGCCGCATCGGGGGCACGGCGGCGTTTGTGCAGCGGAGGTTCGGTACTCATGGGCTCAGGACTGGTGAAAACGGGATGCGGGAAAGTCCGGGGAGGGGTGTCCCCTAAATTGTCGTCCAAACGACAACATGACGTCAAACCCGGGCCTAGGATGCATTCATGCAAAGAGGCTTCCTGCCCGATGGAAGTCACCAGATGCTGGAGACAGGTAACGAATGTTGACGACTTTCCCCCGACTGCTGCTCAAACATGCTGCCGAGCGCCCCGAGGCGCCAGCCATGCGCGAAAAGGAATACGGCATCTGGCAGGCGCACAGCTGGGCCGGCATGGCCACGCTGGTGGAACACATTGCCTGCGGCCTGCATCAGGCCGGATTGCGGCGCGGCGAACACATGGTGGTCATAGGCGCGAACCGTCCCCGCCTGTACGCCACCATGCTGGCCGCGCAGTCGCTGGGCGCGATTGCCGTGCCCTTGTACCAGGACGCGGTGGGCGCCGAATGTGTGTTTCCCATCACCAATGCCGAGGTGCGTTTTGCCATGGTCGAGGACCAGGAGCAGGTCGACAAGCTGCTGGAGATCCGCAGCCAGTGCCCGCAACTGGCCCACATCATTTTTGACGACCCACGCGGCCTGCGCAATTACAGCGAGCCCGGCCTGGTCGCGCTGGACGCGCTGATGGCCTCGGGGCAGGCTTTCGCCGGCCAGCAACCGGATTTCTTCCGCGCCGAAATTGAAAAAGCCCAGCCCGACGACGTGGCCGCGATGTTTTTCACCTCCGGCACCACCGGCAACCCCAAGGGCGTGGTGCATACCCACCTGACCCTGCTGGACCGCGCGCAGGCCGGCGCCGAATTCGACAAGCTGACCAGCAGCGAGGAAGTGCTGGCTTACCTGCCGCCGGCCTGGATCGGCCAGAACATCTTTTCGTATGCGCAATGGCTGGCCTGCGGCTACGTGGTCAACTGCCCCGAAAACGCCAGCACGGTCACCATCGACCTCAAGGAGGTCGGCCCGACTTACTACTTCGCACCGCCGCGGGTGTTCGAAGGCCTGCTGACCAGCGTGATGATCCGCATGGAAGACGCGGGCGCGCTCAAGCGGCGGATGTTCCACTTTTTCATGGGCGTGGCCAAACGCGTCGGGCCGGCGCTCATGGACGGCCAGCCGGTGGGCGCCGCAGGCCGCCTGCTCTACGCGCTGGGCCAGGTCATGGCGTACGGCCCGCTGCGCAACAACCTGGGCTTTTCGCGCGTGCGGGTGGCCTACACCGCCGGCGAGGCCATCGGCCCGGACCTGTTCACCTTTTACCGCTCCATCGGCATCAACCTCAAGCAGCTTTACGGCTCGACCGAAACCGCGGTGTTTGTCTGCCTGCAGCCGGACAACCAGGCGCGCGCCGATACCGTCGGCGTGCCGATCAAGGGCGTGCAGATCAAGGTGGCCGACAACGGCGAGATCCTGGTCAAGTCGGCCGGCCTGCTCAAGGGCTATTACAAGAACCCCGAGGCCACGGCCGAGGTGCTGACCGCCGACGGCTGGTACCACACCAGCGATGCCGGCTTCCTCGATGCCGCCGGCCACCTGAAGATCATCGACCGGGTCAAGGACGTGGGCCGCATCCGCGGCGGCGCCAACGACGGCGCGATGTTTGCGCCCAAGTATGTGGAAAACAAGCTCAAGTTTTTCCCGCACATCAAGGAAGTCGTGGCCTACGGCGACGGCCGCGAAAAGGTCTGCGTGATGCTCAACATTGACTTCGACGCCGTCGGCAACTGGGCCGAGCGCCGCAACCTGCCTTATGCCGGCTACACCGACCTGGCGCAAAAGCCGGAGGTGTACCAGCTCATCAAGGAATGTGTGGAAAAGGTCAATGCCGACCTCAGCGCCGATGCACTGCTGGCCGGCTCGCAGATCAGCCGCTTCCTGGTGCTGCACAAGGAACTCGACGCCGACGATGGCGAGCTGACGCGGACCAACAAGGTCAGGCGCGGCTTCATCGCCGACAAATACCAGCCGCTGGTCGATGCACTCTACAGCGACCGCACCGAGCAGTTCATTGAAACCGTGGTCAAGTTCGAGGACGGCCGCAGCGGCAGCGTCAGTGCGACGCTGAAAATTTCCGATGCGCAGACTTTTGCACCTGTGAAGGCGGCAGCATGAACAACAAAATCTCAAACTGCAGCATCGGCCGCCGCGCCGGGCCGCCCCAAGCAAGGCCAGCCCCCTCGGGGGGCAGCGCAGTACGCGTAGCGACAAGCGTGGGGGCCCATTCAGCATGAGCAAGAAGATCGGCGACGTCATCCTCGACGTCAACAACATCAGCCTGAGCTTTGGCGGCGTCAAGGCGCTGGCGGACATTTCCTTCAATGTGAAGGAACACGAAATCCGCGCCATCATCGGCCCCAACGGCGCCGGCAAAAGCTCCATGCTCAACTGCATCAACGGCGTCTACACGCCGCAGCAGGGCTCCATCACCTTCCGCGGCCAGACCTTCAAACACATGAACAGCCACCAGGTGGCGGTCATGGGTGTGGCGCGCACCTTCCAGAACCTCGCGCTGTTCAAGGGCATGAGTGTGCTCGACAACATCATGACGGGCCGCAACCTCAAGATCAAAAGCAATCTGCTGCTGCAGGCGCTGCGCATCGGCCCGGCGCAGAAGGAAGAGTTCCAGCACCGCGAGGCGGTCGAAAAAATCATCGACTTCCTGGAAATCCAGGCTTACCGCAAGACACCGGTCGGCCAGCTGCCCTACGGCCTGCAAAAACGTGTGGACCTGGGCCGTGCGCTGGCCATGGAGCCGCAGGTGCTGCTGCTCGACGAACCCATGGCCGGCATGAACGTCGAGGAAAAACAGGACATGTGCCGCTTTGTGCTCGATGTCAACGACGAGTTCGGCACCACCGTGGTCCTGATCGAACACGACATGGGCGTGGTGATGGATATCTCCGACCGCGTGGTGGTGCTCGACTACGGCAAGAAGATCGGCGATGGCACGCCCGACGAAGTCCGCAACAACCCGGACGTGATCAAGGCGTATCTAGGAACGAGTCACTAATCATGCACAGCGACATTCACACAGAACGGACTTCTTCCAGCGGCCGCGATGGAACCGGCTTTGCCGGGCCGTATGCGGCGTCCCCTGGAAGGGGACAGGCGGCTACGCGCAGCGAGTCCGCAACAGGGGTGAGGTAAATCCATATGGCATTTTTTCTTGAGACACTTCTTGGCGGCCTGATGGTCGGCATGTTGTATTCGCTGGTGGCGCTGGGCTTTGTGCTGATCTTCAAGGCATCCGGCGTCTTCAACTTCGCGCAGGGCGCGATGGTGCTGTTTGCCGCGCTGGCCATGGCACGCCTGGCCGAATGGATTCCGCAATGGACCGGCATCGAGTCGAAATGGCTGGGCAACATCCTGGCTTTTGTGGTCGCCGGCTTCTTGATGTTTGCCGTGGCCTGGCTGATCGAACGCCTGGTGCTGCGGCACCTGGTGAACCAGGAAGCCGCCACGCTGCTGATGGCCACCCTGGGCATCGCCTACTTCCTCGACGGCCTGGGCCAGACCATCTTCGGCAGCAACGTCTACAACCTCGACATCGGCATGCCCAAGGAGCCGATTTTTGTGCTCGACTCGGTGTTCCCCGGCGGCCTGCTGATCAACAAGGAAGACCTGATCGCCGCGGCGATTGCCACCGGGCTGGTGGCGCTGCTGAGCCTGTTCTTCCAGAAAACCGCGACCGGCCGCGCCCTGCGCGCCGTGGCCGACGACCATCAGGCGGCGCAGTCCATCGGCATCCCGCTGAACCGCATCTGGGTCATCGTCTGGTGCGTGGCCGGCGTGGTGGCGCTGGTCGCCGGCATGATCTGGGGCAGCAAGCTTGGCGTGCAGTTTTCACTGACCACCCTCGCACTGCGCGCCCTGCCGGTGGTGATCCTGGGCGGCCTGACCTCGGTGCCCGGCGCCATCATCGGCGGCCTGATCATCGGCGTTGGCGAAAAACTCTCGGAAGTGTTCCTCGGTCCCTATGTCGGCGGTGGCATCGAGATCTGGTTTGCCTATGTGCTGGCCCTGGTGTTCCTGCTGTTCCGTCCACAAGGATTGTTCGGTGAAAAGATCATCGATCGCGTATGAAGTACACGGTCAACACGCTCGCGGGTTCTTCGCCGGATACAGCGAAGGATTATTTTTCGGTGAAGGCTCACTTGCGCAGCAAGTTAAGCGCGGCGTGCCGTCACCAAAAGATCATTGCGACGAAGACTCACTTTGCGCAGCAAAGTTAAGCGCAGCGTGTCGTAGCTAAAAGATCAACGAGATACCTACCAAATGTTCTACAGAGAAAACGGCCAATTCAAGACCAGCTACCGGGCAGATCAGCAGATCTTCCCGATCGTGCAGGACCGTATCGCCATCGCGCTGCTGCTCGCCGTGGCTTTTATCGCCGTGCCGCTGCTGGCCAGCGACTACCTGATGCGCGCCATCCTGATCCCCTTCCTGATCTTTTCGCTGGCGGCGGTCGGCGTGAACATCCTGGTCGGTTACTGCGGGCAGATCTCGCTGGGTTCCGGCGCCTTCATGGCCGTCGGCGCGTACGGCGCCTACAACTTTTTCGTACGCGTCCCGGGCATGCCGCTGATCCCCGCGCTGATCCTGGGGGGCCTGTGCGCCATGGCCTTCGGCATCCTGTTCGGCCTGCCCAGCCTGCGTGTGCGCGGTCTCTACCTCGCGGTGGCCACCCTGGCCGCGCAGTTCTTCTCCGACTGGATGTTCCTGCGCATCAAGTGGTTCACCATGGACACGCCCTCGGGTTCGGTCGCCGTGTCCAACCTGCAGGTCTTCGGCCTGCCGCTCGAAAGTGCCGCCAGCAAGTATCTGTTCTGCCTGGCCATCCTTGCGGTGGTGGCATTGATGGCCAAGAACCTGGTGCGTGGCGCGATCGGGCGCGAATGGATGGCGATCCGCGACATGGATGTGGCGGCGGCCGTGATCGGCATACGCCCGATGTACGCCAAGCTCAGCGCCTTCGCGGTCAGCTCCTTCATCATCGGCGTGGCCGGCGCCTTGTGGGCCTTTGTGTACCTGGGCGCCTGGGAACCTTCGGCCTTCTCGGTGGACTATTCGTTCCGGCTGCTGTTCATGGTGATCATCGGCGGGCTCGGCTCCATCATGGGCGCCTTCTTCGGCGCCGCCTTCATCACCATCCTGCCGATTGCGTTGAACCAGTTTCTGCCGTTTGCAGCCGGCCTGCTGGGCATCAGCATCACCACCACGGCGGTCTCGCATGCCGAGCTGATGGTGTTCGGCGGACTGATCGTCTGGTTCCTGATCGTCGAACCGCACGGCCTGGCCAAGCTGTGGTCCACCGGCAAGCAGAAGATGCGGCTCTGGCCTTTCCCTCACTGATCACAAAAACTCACCTTTGCCCTTCCCTGGACAACAAACACCTTTTTCCGAGCGCTTGAACTTTTAATCACAGGAGACAACCATGAAACTTCGCAAAATTTTTGTTGCAGCCGCGCTGGCCGCTGTGGGCGCCTCGTCGTTCATGACGACCGCCGCCCATGCCCAGGCCAAGGAACAGTACCTGCCGGTGCTGTCCTACCGCACCGGGCCGTATGCGCCCAACGGCACACCGACGGCCAACGGCATCGTCGATTACTACAAACTCGTCAACGCGCGCGGTGGCATCAACGGCGTCAAGCTGATTTTTGAGGAATGCGAGACCGGCTACGACACCGCCCGCAGCGTGGAGTGTTACGAGCGCCTCAAGGGCAAGAACGGCGGCGCCTCGCTGATCCATCCGTGGTCCACCGGCGCCACCTTCGCGCTGACCGAAAAAGCCCCGACCGACAAGATCCCGCTGATCACCACCGGTTATGGCCGCAGCGAAAGTGCGGACGGCACAATTTTCAAATGGAACTTCCCGCTGCTGGGCACCTACTGGGTGGCGGCCGACGCCATCATCCAGGCCATCGGCAAGAAGGAAGGCGGCATGGACAAGCTCAAGGGCAAGAAAATTGCGCTGGTCTACCACGACAGCCCCTTCGGCAAGGAACCCATCCCGCTGCTGCAGGAACGCGCCGCCATGCACGGCTTTTCGCTGCAGCTGCTGCCCGTGACGGCGCCTGGCGTCGAGCAGAAGGCCACCTGGCTGCAGGTGCGCCAGAGCCGGCCCGACTACACGCTGCTGTGGGGCTGGGGCGTGATGAACTCCACCGCGCTCAAGGAAGCGCAGGCCACCGGTTACCCGCGCGAGAAGATGTACGGCGTGTGGTGGTCGGGTGCCGAGCCTGACGTCAAGGACGTGGGCATGGGCGCCAAGGGCTACAACGCCGTGACGCTGCAGCATGGCACCGACAAAAACGCGCCCATCGTCAAGGAGATCCTCGCCAAGCTGCACGACAAGGGCCAGGGCACCGGTCCCAAGGACGAAGTCGGCGAGACCCTGTACCTGCGCGGCGTGGTCAGCGCGGCCATGGGCATCGAGGGCATTCGTGCGGCACAGGAGCGGTTCGGCAAGGGCAAGGTCATGACCGGCGAGCAGGTGCGCTGGGGCCTGGAAAACCTGAACCTGACACAGGCCAAGCTGGATGCGCTGGGCTTCAAGGGCGTGCTGCGCCCGATCAGCACCTCGTGTGCCGACCATGTGGGCGCAGGAGCGGCCCGCATCCACACCTGGGACGGTACCAAATGGGCGTTCACCACCGACTGGCTGGAAGCCGACCAGCAGATCATCCGCCCGCTGGTGAAAACCACGGCCAGCAAATATGCGGCCGAGAAGAAGCTGTCGCCGCGCACCCCGGCGGATTGCCAGTCCTGATCTGAACCCTCCCCTTCCCCGGCAACGGGGAAGGCCGGCGGCTCCGGCGAGCCGCCAATCGACAGGCCTTCGCCACCGCGCAAGGCCTGTCGATTGGCCAAGAGAAACACATGAACACATCCAACATTGTCCTGAACGTCAACGGCATCGAGGTCATCTACAACCACGTGATCCTGGTGCTCAAGGGCGTGTCCCTGCAGGTGCCGGACGGTCGCATCGTGGCCATCCTGGGCGGCAACGGCGCCGGCAAAACCACCACCCTGCGCGCGGTCTCCAACCTGCTGCGCGGCGAGCGCGGCGAGGTCACCAAGGGTTCCATCGAACTGCGCGGCGAACGCATTGAAAACCTGTCGCCGGCCGACCTGGTGCAGCGCGGCGTGGTGCAGGTCATGGAAGGCCGGCACTGTTTTGCGCACCTGACCATTGAAGAAAACCTGGCCGTGGGCGCCTACACGCGCAAGAGCAAGGCCGAAGTGGCGGCCAACCTCGAGAAGGTCTACACCTACTTCCCGCGCCTGAAAACACGCCGGACCTCGCAGGCCGCCTACACCTCTGGCGGCGAGCAGCAGATGTGCGCGATCGGCCGGGCGCTGATGGCCAACCCCAGCATGGTGCTGCTCGACGAGCCGTCCATGGGCCTGGCGCCGCAGATCGTCGAAGAGGTGTTCGAGATCGTCAAGGACCTGAACCAGAAGGAAAAGGTCACGTTTTTGCTGGCCGAGCAGAACACCAACATGGCACTGAAATATGCCGACTATGGCTACATCATGGAAAGCGGGCGGGTCGTGATGGACGGCGCGGCCGCGGACCTGGCCAGCAACGAGGACGTCAAGGAGTTCTATCTCGGCGTGGGCGGCGGCGAGCGCAAGAGTTTCAAGGACGTCAAGAGTTACAAGCGGCGCAAGCGCTGGCTGGCTTAGACCCCCGCGCTCCGAGGGATGCTGCGCGTGCGGCCCGGCAAAGCCGGCTCCGCGGCCCTTGCTGGCCTGGTTTACGGAATTTTGGAAGATTTCACATGACAACACATTACGACGCCCTGGAAACGCGCCCGCCGGCCGAACGCGAGGCTGCCCTGCTGGCCGCGCTGCCGCAGCAGATCGCCCATGCGCGCACCCGCTCGGCCGCCTTCGCCGAACTGCTGGGCCGGGTCGACGCGCTGGCCGTGGACTCGCGGGCGGCGCTGGCCGACCTGCCGGTGATCCGCAAACATGAGCTGCTCGAGCGCCAGAAGGCCGCGCGTGCGGCTGGCGGTGACGTTTTTGGCGGTTTCAGCGCGCTCGGATTCGGTGCGCGCATGCCGCGCGTTTTTGCCAGTCCCGGCACGATTTACGAGCCGGAAGGCGCGCGCAAGGACTACTGGCGCATGGCCCGCGCGATGTTTGCCGCCGGTTTCCGGCCTGGCGAGCTGATCCACAACAGCTTCAGTTACCACTTTGTACCGGCCGGTTCGATGATGGAAACCGGCGCGCACGCGCTGGGCTGCACCGTGTTCCCCGGCGGCACCGGCCAGACCGAGCAACAGGTGCAGGCCATGCTGGAGTTGCAGCCCGCCGGTTACATCGGCACGCCAAGTTTCCTGAAAATCATTGTCGACAAGGCCCAGGAAATGGGTGTCGCCCTGCCCAGCCTGAAAAAGGCCATGTTCGGTGGCGAGGCCTTCCCGCCCAGCGTGCGCGACTGGTTCCTCGGCCGCGGCATCACCGGCTACCAGTGTTACGCCACCGCCGACCTGGGCCTGATCGCCTACGAGACCGAAGCCCGCGAAGGCCTGGTGCTCGATGAAAACGTGCTGGTCGAAATTGTCCGGCCCGGCACCGGCGACCCGGTGGCCGAGGGCGAGGTCGGCGAACTGGTGGTCACCAGCTTCAATCCCGATTACCCGCTGATCCGCTTCGGCACCGGTGACCTGTCGGCCATGTTGCCCGGCCCCTGCCCGACCGGCCGGACCAACCACCGCATCAAGGGCTGGATGGGCCGTGCCGACCAGACCACCAAGATCCGGGGCATGTTTGTCCATCCCGGCCAGGTGGCCGACATCGCCAGGCGGTTCCCGGAGGTGCTCAAGGCCCGCCTGGTGGTCAGCGGCGAGATGGCCAGCGACAGCATGATCCTGCAGGTCGAGGCCGCGTCCGTGCCCCTGGGCCTTGAACGCCGTATCAGCGAGGCCATCCGGGACATCACCAAGCTGCGCGGCGAGGTGGAACTCAAGGCGCCCGGCAGCCTCCCCAACGACGGGAAGGTGATCGAAGACGCGCGCAGTTACAAGTAGGGCCTCCACGTTCGCGCACTGCGTGTCGCTCTCTGCCCCCGAGGGGGCTGCGGGCCGGCGGAGCCGGACGCGCGGCCCCGGCTTGAAAAAAACTTGGCGCAAGTTGGTGACCAGCAAAGCCCCCGCCTGTCGCGCAGCCCTTTCACGTGCTGAGTGCTTGCCCTTACGTAGTTCCCGCGATGGACAGGCCTCGGTGGCTTTGTAAACTGGGCAAGTCACTCAAAGGAGACTTTTTATGAAACGCCTGCTCGTGCTCGCCCTCGCCGCGACATCCCTGTTTGCCCATGCGCAAACCTATCCCGGCTCCAAGCCGATTTCCATCGTTGTTCCATTTGCAGCCGGCGGCCCGACCGACCGCGTGGCACGTGACCTGGCCGAAGCCATGCGCAAGGCCATGGGCGGCAGCGCCAATTTCGTGGTGGAAAACGTCAACGGTGCCGGCGGCACCATAGGCGCCACCAAGGTCGCCAAGGCCAACCCGGACGGCCATACCCTGCTGCTGCACCACATCGGCATGGCGTCGGCGCCTGCCCTGTACCGCAAACTGCAGTACAAACCGCTGGAAGACTTTGAATATCTCGGCATGATCAATGAAGTGCCGATGACCCTGATCGGCAAGCCCCAGCTCCCGGCCAACACCTACCGCGACTTCGAGAACTACATCAAGGCCAACGCCGGCAAGCTCAATATTGCCCATGCCGGTCTCGGTTCCGCCTCGCACCTGTGCGGTCTGATGTGGCAGTCGGCGATCAACGCCAAGGAAGCCATGACCACCATTCCTTTCGGCGGCACCGGCCCGGCGATGAATGCGCTGGTGGGCGGACAGGTTGACCTGATGTGCGACCAGACCACCAACACCACCGGCCAGATCGAGGCCGGACGGGTCAAGGCATTTGCCGTGACCACCGCCAAGCCGCTGTCCAAGCACAAGCTGCTCAAGGACTATCCGTCGCTCCAGGAAATGGGCCTCAAGGGCTTTGACCTGACCATCTGGCACGGCTTGTATGCCCCCAAAGGCACGCCGCCCGCCGTTCTGGCCCAGCTCAACACGGCCCTCAAGGTCGCGCTGAAAGATGCCGACTTCATGAAGAAGCAGGACGGACTGGGCGCCATCGTGGTGACCGACAAACGTGTGGAGCCGGCGGCCCACAAGGCGTTTGTTGCAGGCGAAATCGCCAAGCTCAAGCCGGTGATCGACGCCGCCAAGCAGTTCGCCGACTGACCCGGTTTTGCGTTCCGACAAGCCGCCCCGCGCAAGCCGGGCGGCTTTTTTGTGTCCGTTGCGCGACGCGTGACCGGGATTGCACCGATGGATCAGGCGGTCACCGGGCGCTAAAGTGGTGCATCACCATCCCGTCTTTGCAGAGGAATCCCATGTCTCCCAATTTCAAGCGAAATCGCCGCCTGACCCTTGCCGGTATTGCAGTAGCAGCTATCAGTTTTATAGCGATGCCGGCCAGCGCCCAGAGCGGCTGGCCGAACAAGCCGGTGCGCATCGTGGTGCCGTTTGCACCCGGTGGAACCACCGACATCCTGGCGCGCGCTGTGGCGCCTGAGCTGGCCAAAGCCTTTGGCCAGCCCTTTGTGGTCGACAACCGCGCCGGCGCCGGCGGCAACGTGGGCGCCGACCTGGTGGCCAAGTCGCCAGCCGATGGTTACACCCTGCTGATGGGCACCGTCGGCACGCACGGCATCAACAAGTCCATCTACGCGAAGATGCCCTTCGATCCGCAAAAGGACTTTGCCCCGATCACGCTGGTGGCCGGCGTGCCCAATGTCATGGTCATGAACACCGAGAAGGCCGCCAAACTGGGCATCAACAGCGTGGCGGATTTTGTCAAGTACGCCAAGGCCAATCCCGGCAAACTCAGCATGGCGTCCAGCGGCAACGGCACCTCCATCCACCTGGCCGGCGAGTTGTTCAAGTCGAAAAACGGGATCTTCATGACGCACATCCCCTACCGCGGCTCCGGCCCGGCCCTGCTGGACATGATTGGCGGCAACGTGGACGTGATGTTCGACAACCTGCCGTCGGCCATGCCGCAGATCAAGGGCGGCAAGCTCAAGGCTTTTGCGGTCACCAGCGCCGAGCGTTCAGCCGCCATGCCCGAGCTGCCGACCGTCGAGGAGGCCGGCAAGCTCAAGGGTTTTGAAGCCAGCAGCTGGTTCGGCTTGCTGGCGCCCGCCGGCACACCGCCAGACATCGTCAACCGCATCCAGCAGGAAGTGGCCAAGGCCCTGGCCACGCCAGCCATCAAGGAAAAAATGCTGGCGCAGGGAGCGATCCCCAGCGGCAACACGCCGCAGCAATTTGCCCAGCTGATCGATTCGGAAATCACCAAGTGGGCGCAGGTCGTCAAGGCCTCCGGCGCCAAGGTCGACTAAGCGAACTCCGCGCCACCAGCGCGGCGAGGCAAACTCTTTCAGGCAGGGGTCGCGGATCTGGTTTTGCCACTCCGCAGGCACAGCGGCCCTTGCGGGGCTGGCGCCCGCGGCTCCGACCCTGCTTGAGCAGGTTTGGACAGGCATCAGAAGCAAGGCCTCTGGCGACCTGCCTGCAAGGTGCAGGGAGCTCTACAGTGAGCGACCGTGGGGGTTCTACTCAGACCCCCCAGACCACCTCATGCCCGGCCTTGTGGTTGCGCTCCAGCATGTCGATAAACGGCATCGCTCGCTGGCGCAGTCCCAGGCCCTCGCCGGGGACCGGTGGCTCCGCATCCTGGTCGTGGGACTCTTCCAGGGCAATTGCGGCCTGCAGGGCGGCGATGGCTGCCGGCATCTGCTCGGGCAGGATGATGCCCTTGGGGCCGGCATCCTTGCCGATGACCTCCAGAACGCGGCGGCCATTGGCTTCCAGCATGATCACATCGCCGGCGGCTTTCGATTTGAATTTGTACAGCATGGATAAGCTCCTGTTTGGATAGTCGCTGTGATTATGCGGCGGCCCTGGACGCAAATCTGTAGGCTGCTTTCCCGTCGCGCGCCATCGCGGTGCAAGCCTGACGCAAAATAGCTGCCTATGCTGAATATCCCGACCGCCCCCAAACCCGCCGTGCAGGCGCTCAGCCAGGATGGACTGCGGCTGCTGTCACCCGCGGAGCTGCTTGCCACCTTGCCGCCGGGCTGGGCGCCGGGCTGGGCTGTGCTGACACCCTCCTGGGATCGTTTGCCCCCGGATGCCCATTTGAAAGATGGTGGTCACTACCGCAAACGCCGGCACAGCTGCTTCATCCAGGACCTCGCCGGTGGCCAGCTGGTGCAGACGCCGCATCGCGCCCACTGGCAACCCACCGACTACAACGCGCTACACGGCGGCTTCGAGCGCTGGTTCGAGCCGGTCGAGGCCGGCGTCAGCGCTGCGCCAGCCTGGACAACCTTGCTGACGGATCTCGGCCGGCTGTTTGCGCAGGTGCGGCCGGTGGAACGCTGGTTCATCGAGGCGCACCAGTTCCGCATCGACACCGCAGGCGGCGTGGGCCGGCCCACACCCGAAGGCGCCCACCGCGACGGCGTGGACTTTGTGGTGGTGATGCTGGTGACCCGCCAGGGCGTCAAGGGCGGCGAAACCCGGGTGTTCGATGCCAACGGGCCACAGGGTTTGCGTTTTGTGATGCAGGAGCCGCTGACCACCCTGCTGCTCGACGATGCCCGCGTGATCCACGAAACCACGCCCATCCTGCCGCTGCAAGCCGGCGCGGTGGACGGCCACCGCGACACCCTGGTGCTGACTTATCGCGCGGGCGGCTTCCAGTCGCCCTAGAAACAGGGCCCAGACGCCTGTCGCTTCCCGTATTGCCGCCGGGGGGCGCTGCAGCTGCCAGGCCGCCCCCGTCAGGGCAGCGTTAACCATGAGGCCCCGGTCCGGAAAAGCGCTTGACGAAAATAGTTTAAACCTAAACAATTAAGATTCGATCAATCATCTGAACGGGTCTTATGCACATCCTTTGCCTGGGCGGCGGCCCCGCCGGCCTGTACTTCGCGTTGCTGATGAAGCTGCAGGACCCGGCCAGCCAGATCACGGTGGTGGAACGTAACCGTCCTTTCGACACCTTTGGCTGGGGCGTGGTGCTGTCCGACCAGACCCTGGACAACCTGCGCGCCGCCGACCCGGTCAGCGCGCAGCTGATCGGTGACGCCTTCAACCACTGGGACGATGTCGAGGTGTTTTTCAAGGGCCGCTCGGTACGCTCGGGCGGCCACGGCTTTTGCGGCATAGGCCGCAAACGTCTGCTCAACATCCTGCAGGACCGCTGCCTGGCGCTCGGCGTCGAGCTGGTGTTCGAAACCGATGTGCAGGATGACCAGGCCATCGCCGCCAAATACCAGGCCGACCTCGTGATCGCCAGCGACGGCCTGAACAGCCGCATCCGCAACCGCTACGCCGACACCTTCAAGCCCGACGTGGACCTGCGCGCCTGCCGCTTTGTCTGGCTGGGCACCCACAAGACCTTCGACGCCTTCACCTTTGCCTTCGAGCAGACCGAACACGGCTGGTTTGCCGCACACGCCTACAAGTTCGACGACAACACCTCGACCTTCATCGTCGAGACGCCCGAGGCGGTCTGGAAGGCCCACGGGCTGGACGCCATGAGCCAGGAAGAAGGCATCGCCTTCTGTGAAAAGCTGTTCGCCAAATACCTCGACGGCAACGCGCTGATGAACAACGCCACCCATGTGCGCGGCTCGGCGATCTGGATCCGCTTTCCGCGTGTGGTCTGCGAGCGCTGGGTGCACCACGCCTCCATCGCCGGCAAAGACGTGCCCATCGTGTTGATGGGTGACGCGGCCCACACCGCGCATTTCTCGATCGGCAGCGGTACCAAGCTGGCACTGGAAGACGCGATCGAACTCACCCAGTGTTTCGCGCAGACGCCGGAGCCGGCGAAAGCGCTGGAAACCTATGAGGCGCTGCGCTCGGTGGAAGTGCTGAAGATACAGAACGCGGCGCGCAATTCCACCGAATGGTTTGAAAACGTCCACCGCTACAGCGGCCTCGATGCGGAACAGTTTTTCTATTCGCTGCTGACCCGCTCACAGCGCATCAGCCACGAAAACCTGCGGGTGCGCGATGCGTCCTGGCTGCGGGGTTATGAGCAGTGGCTGGCTGATGTGACCCGCGCCGCGAAGGGCCGCCCCGAGCAAGCGATGGCCCCCTCGGGGGGCAGCGCAGTACAAGCATTGACAAGCGTGGGGGCGACATCTGCACCGCCGCCAATGCTGCTGCCGCTCAAGGTTCGCGAGCTGACGCTGAAGAACCGAATCGTGGTCTCCCCCATGGCGACCTACAGCGCGATCGATGGCCTGCCCCAGGACTTTCACCTGGTGCACCTGGGCGCGCGCGCGCTGGGCGGCGCAGCCATGGTGTTTGCCGAAATGACCGCGCCCTGCCCGGAAGGCCGCATCACGCCGGGCTGCCCGGGCCTGTGGAACGAAGCGCAGATGCTGGCCTGGAAACGCATCGTCGATTTTGCGCACCGCTCCGGCGAGGGTGTGTCCATGGGCATGCAGCTGGGCCATAGCGGCCCCAAAGGCTCGACCCAGGTCGGCTGGGAGTCGCCCGATGAGCCGCTGCCCTCGGGCAACTGGCCCTTGCTGGCCGCCAGCGCCCTGTCTTATGGCCCGACCAACGCGGTGCCGGCGGCGATGACCCGTGAGGACATGGACCGTATCAAGGCGCAGTTTGTGCAGTCGGCGCAGTATGCGGCCGAGGCTGGCTTTGACTGGCTGGAAATACACTGCGCCCACGGCTACCTGCTGTCGAGCTTCATCACGCCGCTGACCAATCTGCGCACCGATGACTACGGCGGCAGCCTGGAAAACCGCTGCCGCTACCCGCTGGAAGTATTCGAGGCGGTGCGGGCTGTCTGGCCGGCGCACCTGCCCATGAGTGTGCGCATCTCGGCGCATGACTGGGCGCCCGGCGGCAACACCGCCGACGATGCGGTGGCCATCGCGCGCCTGTTCAAGGCCGCCGGCTGCGACTTCATCGACGTATCGTCTGGCCAGACCACACGCGCCGCCAAACCGGTGTATGGCCGCATGTACCAGACGCCGTTTGCCGACCGCATACGCAACGAGGTCGGCATCCAGACGATTGCCGTGGGCGCGATCTCCGAGGTCGATCATGTCAACAGCATCATCGCGGCCGGACGCGCCGACCTGTGCGCCATCGCGCGGCCGCACCTGGCCGACCCGGCCTGGACCCTGCATGAGGCGGCCAAGCTGCAGAGCCGGGATGTGGACTGGCCCAAGCCCTACCTCAGCGGCCGGGACCAGATGTATCGCGAACTTTCAAAGCAAAAACAGGCTTGAGCCCTTATCGGACAAGCGCGATCAGCTATTAAAACAGTAGCAAAGGAGACCGTGATGGACATGGAAGCACGAGGACACCGCGAACACCCCGAGGCATTGCGCCTGTGGCTGCGCCTGCTGACCTGCACGCAGCTGATCGAAAAGCAGGTGCGCGCGCAACTGCGCGAGCAATTCGACACCACCTTGCCGCGGTTTGACCTGATGGCCCAGCTCGAGCGCAACCCTGACGGCCTGAAGATGAACGAGCTGTCGCGCCGCATGATGGTCACCGGCGGCAATGTCACCGGCATCACCGACCAGCTGGTGACCGAAGGCCTGGTCGAACGCGTGGACGTCGAAGGCGACCGCCGCGCCTACCGTGTGCGCCTGACCAGCCGCGGCCGCAAGACCTTTGACGACATGGCGCGCCAGCACGAGGACTGGATTGTCCAGGCCTTCGGCGGCCTGTCAACGCGCGAGATCGAGACCCTGCACAAGCTGCTCGGCAAGGTCAAGCAACACCAGACCGACCTGAACCAGGAAATGGAAAACACATGAAACACTACATCGGTCCCAACAACCCCATGCACGCGCAATTCAATGCGCTGGCTGCGTACGAAGCACGCCACTTCGCGTATGCATTCGCAGACGGCGTGGCGACCCTGACCTTGAACCGGCCTGACCGCAAGAACCCGCTGACCTTCGAATCCTATGCCGAGTTGCGCGACCTGTTCCGCGCCCTCAACAGCGCCACCGACGTCAAGGTGATCGTGCTGACCGGCGCCGGCGGCAATTTCTGCTCCGGTGGCGACGTCCATGAAATCATCGGTCCGCTGACCAAAATGAGCATGCCCGAACTGCTGGAGTTCACACGCATGACGGGTGACCTGGTGAAAGCCATGCGCCTGTGCCCGCAACCTATCGTCGCCGCCATCGACGGCATCTGCGCCGGCGCCGGCGCCATGATGGCGCTGGCCGCCGACATGCGCCTGGGCACGGCGCAGGCCAAAACCGCTTTTCTGTTTACACGCGTGGGCCTGGCCGGCGCCGACATGGGCGCCTGCGCCCTGCTGCCGCGCCTGATCGGCCAGGGCCGCGCCTCCGAGTTGCTGTTCACCGGCCGCGCCATGAGCGCGCAGGAAGGCCTGGCATGGGGCTTTTTCAACGCACTGCACGAACCGGCTGAAGTCCTGGCCAAGGCCCAAGCGCTTGCTGCCGACCTGGCCGCCGGCCCGACCTTTGCACACGGCATGACCAAAACCATGCTGCACCAGGAGTGGGCCATGACGCTGGACCAGGCCATCGAGGCCGAAGCCCAGGCGCAGGCCATCTGCATGCAGACCCGGGACTTCAAGCGCGCTTACGAGGCTTTCTCGGGCAAGCAAAAACCGGTGTTCCAGGGGGACTGATATGAAGGCCTCCACCGATCACCTCGCGCTGCCATTTTTTGACGATGCCCACCGGTCGCTGGGCCGGGAACTGGCCGACTGGGCGCCGCAACAGCAGGTCGATGAAAGCGACGACAGACGCGCCTGCAAGCAATGGGTACGCCTGCTTGGGGACGGTGGCTGGCTGCGCTATTGCGTGCCTGGCAGCGCAGGCGGCGCGCTGGACAAACTCGACTCGCGCGCGCTGGTGATCCTGCGCGAAACCCTGGCCTTCCATTCGCCCCTGGCCGACTTTGCCTTTGCGATGCAGGGCCTGGGCAGCGGCGCCATCACACTGGCCGGCACACCGGCGCAGCAGTCCGCCTACCTGCCGGCGGTGGCACGCGGCGACAAGATCGCCGCCTTCGCACTCAGCGAGCCCGACGCAGGATCTGACGCCGGCGCTATGAGCACCAGCGCCGACCCATCAGACAGTGGCTGGGCACTGAACGGCAGCAAAACCTGGATCAGCAACGGCGACATCGCTGACTTCTACGTGACCTTTGCCAAGACAAATCGCGAAGCCGGAACACGTGGCATCACCGCCTTTATCGTGGATGCCGGCACCCCCGGCCTGGACAGCAGCGAACATATTGCGGTAATGGCGCCGCACCCCTTGGCCACGCTGAAGTTTGCAGATTGCAGGCTGGCCGGCGGCGCGCAGCTGGGGGCCCTCAACGGCGGCTTCAAGCTGGCGATGCAAACCCTGGACATCTTCCGCGCCTCGGTGGCCGCCGCAGCGCTGGGCATGGCGCGGCGCGCGCTGTTCGAGGCCGTGCGTTTTTCACGCGAACGCAAGATGTTCGGCCAGACCCTGGCCGACTTCCAGCTGACGCAGGCCAAAATCGGCGAGATGGCGGCGCTGATCGATGCCGCGGCGCTGCTGACCTACCGCGCCGCCTGGCTGCGCGACGACAGCGAAGCCCGCGGCGCCGGCAAACGCATCACCGCCGAGGCTGCGATGGCCAAGATGACCGCCACCGAAAACGCCCAGCGCGTCATCGACATGGCGCTGCAGATGCACGGCGGCTTGGGGGTGAAAGTCGGCACCAAGGTCGAAAGCCTGTACCGCGACATCCGTTCGCTGCGCATCTACGAAGGCGCGACGGAAGTCCAGCAACTGATCATTGGCAAGGCGATGCTGCAATCATGAACTCACCCGCTCCTTCGGTACAAACCGACCGTTTTGTGCACGACCGCCTGCCGCCGCCAGACCGGTGGCCGCAGATGCGTTACGACCTGCCCGAACTGGTGATAGACGCACAGGCCAACCTGGTCGATGTGCTGTTTGATCGCATCGAAGAAAAAGGTCTGTCGGCTCGGCCGTTTTTGCGCTCCGACAAAACCACGCTCAGCTATGCGGATGCGCATGAACGTGTGAAACGCATCGCCCAGGTGCTCACAGATGACCTGAAACTGGTGCCCGGCAACCGCGTCTTGCTGCGCGGCGGCAACACCATCGGCATGGCCCTGGCCTGGCTGGGCGTGGTCAAGGCCGGCCTGGTGGCGGTGGCCACCATGCCGCTGCTGCGCGCCAAGGAGCTCGGTGAGGTCATCACCAAATCGCAGGCCACGGTGGCCCTGTGTGACGTCGGTCTGCTGGCTGAGCTGCGGACGGCGCAAAGCCTGAGCCCGGTGCTGGCGCACATCGTGCCCTTCAATACCAACGAGGCCGGATCGCTGGCCGTGCTGGCGGCGGCCAAAGACGGCAAGTTCACGCCGTGCCGGACCTCGGCCGACGATATCGCGATGATGGCCTTCACCTCAGGCACCACTGGCACACCGAAGGCACCGGTGCATACCCACCGCGACGTGCTGGCCGCCTGCGAAGCCTGGCCGCGCCATGTGCTCAAGGCCAAGCCGGAAGACCTCGTGATGGGCTCGCCGCCGCTCGCCTTTACCTTCGGCCTGGGCGGCATGCTGATTTTCCCGATGTGGGCCGGCGCCTCGGTGTATTACCCCGGCATCGCCTACACGCCGGAAGCCATGGTCAAGCTGATCAACGAGGTCGGCGCCACCATCTGCTACACCGCGCCGACCTTTTACCGCCAGATGGCGGCATTTGCCAAACAGCATGGCGTGCCCACGCTGCGCATCTGTGTCAGCGCCGGCGAGGGCCTGCCCGATGCGACGCGCCAGCTCTGGAAAGAGGCCACCGGCATCGAGATGACCGATGGGATTGGCGCGACCGAGATGTTCCACATCTTCATCTCCGCCGCGCCCGCCGATGTGCGCCGCGGCGCCATCGGCAAGGTGGTGCCCGGCTACACCGCCAAGGTGGTCGACGACGCGGGCCAGGAAGTGCCGCGCGGCACCATCGGCAAGCTGGCAGTGATCGGTCCCACCGGTTGCCGCTACCTCGACGACGAACGCCAGGCCAACTACGTCAAGGATGGGTGGAACTACCCCGGTGATGCCTTTGTGCAGGACGAGGACGGCTACTTCTTTTACCAGGCGCGCGCCGACGACATGATCATCACCTCGGGCTACAACGTCGGCGGGCCGGAGGTGGAAGACGCGCTGCTCAAACACGCGGCAGTGGCCGAATGCGGCGTGGTCGGCGTGCCCGACGACGAGCGCGGCATGGTGGTCAAGGCCTTTGTGGTGCTCAAGCCTGGCCACGCGCCGGATGCGGCCATGTGCAAACAGCTGCAGGACCATGTCAAGGCCATGCTCGCCCCCTTCAAGTATCCGCGCCAGATCGAGTTTGTTGCCAGCCTGCCGCGCACGGAAACCGGCAAGCTGCAGCGCTTCAGGCTGCGCCAGCCATGAGGTTCTCGACGCGCAAGCAGGTTCGCTTCCACCACTGTGACCCGGCCGGCATTGTTTTTTACCCGCAGTACTTCTATCTGCTGCATGAGGCACAGGAAGATTTTCTGGCGCATATCGGCCATCCGGAGCATGGGCTGATTGCCTCGGGCGTGGGCGTGCCCATTGTGGACCTCAAAACCGAATTTCTCGGCATGTGCCGCTACGGCGACGAGATCGACATCAGCCTGGGCCTGACCCGCATCGGCAATGCCAGCATCGGCATGCGCTATGAAATTCATAGCTGCTCGCCCCCAGCTGACGGGGGCCAGGCGCTGAAATTGATTGCAAACACGGTGGTGGTGTGTTCGGAGATACCGCATGGCAAGGTTTTGCCCATTCCGGCTGGATTGCGTGCCGCGCTGCTGCCCTACCTCGACACAACAAAGGAAGACAAACCATGATGAAACTGCTGCAACCTGCCGGTTGGGCCGAGCCCAAAGGCTACGCCAATGGCGTGATGGCACGCGGGACGATGATTTTTGTGGGCGGCCAGATCGGCTGGAACGCGCAGCAGCAGTTCGAAAGCGACGACTTCATTGCGCAGACGCGCCAGGCGCTGCTCAACATCCGTGCGGTGCTGGAGGCTGGCGGCGCGGGGCCCGAACACATGGTCCGCATGACCTGGTACGTGGTGGATCGCGTGGAATACATTGCCCGCCTGAAAGAGCTGGGCGCGGCCTACCGCGAGGTCATGGGCAGGAATTTTCCGGCCATGACCTGTGTGGAGGTCTCGGCGCTGGTCGAGGAGCGGGCGCGCATCGAAATCGAAGTGACTGCGGTCCTTCCGGACTGAAGAGGCGCCGCCGGCGGGCCGCTGGTCGCCCATGCAGGTCGGTTCTTGCACAGCCGGTGAAACCGCCCATGCGGGCCGCCCTGCTTTCTGGCATAAGATGGTTTCCACATCAGCATCTTTCCGGAAACCCTGCACTGGCACCAGACCCGGACAGGCACCGGTCCACACCCTTTGGAGACTCCTGTGAACCCATCCCGACCGCCTCATGTGCAGCTCAGCTTCACAGGATGCACCCATGAGTGAACCGGCCAAAGATTTCCGGCAGGCGTCGCCCGAACCCGAGTTCGGACTCGCTGAAGCCCAGCGGCGCATGCAGCGCCAGTTGATGGCCTCAACAGGCGTGGCCCAGTCTGTTTTCGACCTTGCCAGGCAGGAGCTGCACTGGAACCCTCGTGCCTATGAAGTCTTCGGGGTGGCCGCAGACGCGTCGCTGACCCTGGATTTTGCGATGAGCCTGGTCTATCCCGACGACCTCGACATGCTGATCCGGGCGCGCGAGCAATTGCGGCGGGCCCCGGGCGCCATCGAGCTGGACTACCGCGTCATCCGCCCTGACGGGGACCTGGTGGAGATTTACTCCCTGCTGTTTTCAGAGCTGGATGGTCAGGGCCGGCCCGCGCAGTTCGTTGAGCTCAGCCTGGACGTCACTGAGCGCAAGCGTGTGGAAAATGCCCTGATCCAGTCCGCACGCTTGTGCCGGGTGCTCGACAAGGTGTCCACCGACGTTTACTGGGAACAGGCCGACGATCAGGAGGCAGGCGACACGCACCCCGCACCGCTTGCACCTGCCCAGGCTTCGGCAGAAGGCATGCGCAAGATGCGCGTGCTGTACGTCGAAGACAATATGTACAACCTGATGCTTTTCGACGACGTGATGCGCACCCGCGACGATGTCGAGATGCGCATGGCGCAAAACGGCGCCCAGGGTTTTGAGGTCGCGAACAGCTGGCAACCCGACGTGCTCGTGCTCGACGGTCGCCTGCCGGACATCCATGGCATTGATCTGCTCCAGCGGATGCGTGAGATTCCGGGGCTGGAGCACACGCCCGCCTTCATGTGTTCTGCAGACACTTTGCCTGAGCACAAGATACTTGCCGAGCAGGCCGGCTTTACCGGCTACTGGACCAAACCGGTGGACTTTGACAAGGTATTTGACGAGCTGGACAGGATTGCCGCGAGCAGCGCACCGCGCTGAAACATCTGCCGCAGGCTCTTACTGCCCTGCCGACAGCGGCACCGCCGAGCTCTCCCTGACAATCAGCCAGCGATCCCCAAGCTTCGCCCATTGCAGCGTCTTGGTCACAACATCGCGGTAATTGGCCGACCGATAGGTCTGCTTGAACACCATGGTGGCATGTGTTGCGTCGTCGAGGGTGACGCTCAAGTCCGCAATTTCAACCGTGATGTCAGATGCCCGGGACAGGGCAGTCTTGCGCCTTTCCTTCCACGACTCCCGGTCACCGCCCGTAGGCGGCACAAAGTTGGGCGAATAGGATTGCAGGTAGCCGTCAACATCGCGGCTGGCCCATGCAGAACGCCAGCCTTGCAGAGCCCGCCGCACTTCAGTGTAGTTTGCATCATCAGGCGATGAAGCGGGTGTCGCCGGAACAGGGGCCCTGAGCTGCGCATCGGGCACGGGAGCTGCCGCCGGAGCCGGTGCAGGAACGACAGAGGCCGGCGGCGTCACGGTAGCCGGCACACGTGGGACAACCGCGCTCGCCGGCGGCGTCTGCGGGGACACCGCGGTGCCTGGACCCGGAGCTGCTGGCGACGGTACAGCGGCAGACGGGCTTGCCGTCATTGTTTCCTGCATCGCGCGCTCGCGAGCGTTAAGCAGGGCCGTCTGTTTTTGCAATTCCATTGCGCGGTTGATCAGCTCGGGCTTGTCAATGGCATACAGGGTGACCGGCTCTGCCGGGCAATTTTGCGCCGCGTCTTCGCCCTCTTCCCACTGGTCCAGGCCGGGGACCACGCCGGTCTCGATCTTGGAAAGATCCAGTGCGCCGAGAAGGGTGCCAACAGCGGCATGTGTTCTGGCATAGGCGATATTGAGGTCCTGATCTGCATTGACCTCGGCACGCTTGGCCTGATAGAGCTCGTTTTCGGTGTCCAGCAAATCAAGCAGGGTGCGCTGCCCGATGTCGAACTGCTGGCGGTAGGCATTACGTGCTTTCTCAACCGACACCTTGTTTTGACTGAGGTAGCCAAGCTGCTCGTTCAGCTTGCGGACGTCGTTATAGGCGATCAACAGCACTTGCCGGATATCGCGGCAGGTTTTGTCGCGCAAGTCCCTGGCGACATTGAGTTGTTCGGCAAACTGCCGCTCTCGCGCGCGGTCGCTCATGCCATTGAACAGGTTCCAGCTCATCACCACTTCCGCGACATTCACTTCAGAGCTTCCCGGGACGCCGCTGAGGTTGCTCCCCTTGTCGCGACGCAGGCGCAGGTCAAAGCGCGGCTGGTAGGCGCCGCTACGGGAAGACAGCGCCGCATTGGAAGCCCGCACATTCTCGATGGAAGCACGCAGTGCGCCATTGCGCTGCTGCGCCTGCCGGACGGCGGTGGTCGCATCAGCGGGGATATTCACCTTCAGTTGCTCGGGCAAAGGCATGTCCGCACTCGGCACCTGTCCGACCAGCCGCTGGAAGCGCGCTGTCGTATCGTGGAGATTGGAGGTTTCCGTCAGCAAATTCGCCTCGGCCAACGCCAGTCGGGCGGAGATTTGCTCAAGATCAACCGCCCGGGCAACCTTGGCCCTGACCCGGCGATCAGTCTGGTCAAACACCGAGCGGTGCTGAACGAAATTATCCTCAGCCAGCTGAACTAATTGCCGGTATCGCAGAACGTCGTAGTAAGCACGCACTACCTCCAGCGCGACGCTTTCGGAGGTGTCAAAGAACTCAAACAAACGCACCAGCCTTGCATGATCCAGTCGCTTGATTTCGTTGCGCGTGGCGAAGCCGTCGTACAACAGCTGTGTGATGGTCAAGGAGGAGGAGGTACGGTCGTAGCGGGAACGGGTCGTGGCGTCGCTGCGCCGCTCTGCCCCGGTGCCTGCCAGAAGATCGACCTTGGGTAGCATGGCGCCTGCGCCCACATCCCGCTCGAAATCCGCTGCACGGAGGGTGTGCCATCGCGCCAGCACTTCCGGGTTGCTCAAAACAGCTTTTTGCGCCGCCTCCCGGAGCGTCAGCGGAGCGGTTGCTGGTGCTTGCGCATGGGCCGGGCCCGCCGCGAGCATCCCCAAAGAGCCGCCCAGCATGCTCAGCCACAAGACCGAGAGCGCCAACGGCCTCGCCGGGGGGCTCATCACCTCACGCGCGCGGCCGGCACGCAGAGTGACCAAGCCCTGTTGGGACGGTTGCAGAATACTCATGCAAGCAGCCACTTCGCCGCTACACTGGAAAAACACAATGGTTTTAACCAGCAAGCATTAAGAATCTTCGGGGAGAAGTTGTCGAATGGTTGGTCTTGCATGCCCTGCTCTTGCCCTGTCAGACAGTAACCCAACGGTCCGCGCAACCGTTCACGCGCCTTCAAACCTTGCTAACCAGAGGACTTGAGATCATTCGAAATCAAGTTAACAAAGCACGGGTAGTTACTGTTTTATATAGATATTTTCATATTAACGTACGCCCTTCGGAAGCGCAATTAATATCCGGGCCAATCCTGCAGTTGGGGCAAAAACGACACACTTGAGCCAATTCCAAAAGGCAGTACTGCTGGTTGTGCTGCTTATCGCAGGGTCATGGCGGGCTGCGGCCGTCGACTTCGACCGGATGCAGAACGTCTTGTCCCAGCGCTTTGGCGCACCGGCCGCAGCGTCGTTCACAGACTGGCAAAAACTGTTGCGAGACGGAACCGGTCAGGCGGAAGCCGCCAATCTCAAGCGGGTGAACGACTTCTTCAACCGGCGCATCAGGTTTGACGAAGACCTGACCGTGTGGGCCAAAAGCGACCACTGGGCCACCCCCATGGAAACCCTTGGTCGCGGCGCTGGCGATTGCGAAGACTTTGCCATCGTCAAGTATTACTCCCTGTTGCTCCTGGGCATCCCGGACGAAAAACTCCGGCTGGTGTATGTCCAGGCGCGCCTGGGCGGTGTCCACAGCAGCATCACGCAGGCCCACATGGTCCTGGCTTTTTATCCCAATCCCGGCGCGGAACCACTGATTCTCGACAACCTGATCAACGATCTGCAGCCCGCCTCGCGCCGTCCTGACCTGCAGCCGGTATTCAGCTTCAACAGTCAGGGCCTGTGGCAGGGTGCATCCGGCGCAAGAGGTGCCGGCGGTCCCGGAACATTGTCGCGCTGGGAGGAATTGCTGAGGCGCGCGCGCGCCGAAGGTTTCGACTGAACAAGCTTGTAAAACGCTATAAAGAACTGTCCCGAAGGGAATCCCCATGTCGATGTACCGCCAAATGTGGCTCGCAATTTTCCTCAGCACCCTGCTTGCCCTGATGGGCGGGCTGCTGGCGTCCACGCTGAACGCGCGAACTTATCTGTCCGATCAGCTCAATCTGAAAAACACTGACAACGCGACGGCCCTGGCCCTGGCACTGAGCCAGCAGAACGCCGACGCCGTCATGATCGAGTTGACGGTTGCCGCCCTGTTCGACAGCGGACACTATGAGCTGATACGCGTGGTTGATCCCTTGGGGAAACCCATCGTCGAACGTTCTGCGCCCGGCAACGGACAAATCACACCAGCGTGGTTCGTAAGTCTCCTGCCACTGACCGTGGCCCCCGGACAGGCACAGATCAGCAACGGCTGGAAGCAGATGGGCACCGTGACCCTGGTCAGCACGACGCGTTTTGCCTATCAGTCACTGTGGAAAAGTGTGTTGCAACTGACGCTTGCACTCGGTCTTTCAGGGCTGCTCGGCGGCTTGCTCGGCGCCATGACCTTGCGGCGCCTGCGAGAGCCTTTGCAACGGGTTGTCAACCAGGCAAGCGCCATCCGGGAGCGGCGCTTTGTGACGATTGACCTGCCGGACGTGCCCGAGCTCCGGCAACTGGCCCTGGCAATGAACAGTACCGTGAGCCGGCTCAAGGACATGTTCGCCGAAGAAGCCCAGCGGCTGGAAGTCCTGAGAATCACCGCCAACTACGATCCATTGACCGGCCTGCCCAACCGTACCTTCTTCATGGTTCAGTTGCTTGACCTGCTTGACACGGAGGAAGCCGCGGGCGGTCATCTGCTTCTGGTCCGCGCGTCCGGATTTTCCGGGTTGAGCCGGCACCAGGGGGCACCTGTCGCCAACGAATTGCTCAAGGCTTTTGCACAGGTACTTCACGAGCACATGGTTCAAACCCAGGGGGCCGCCGCACGTATCGGAGATTCTGATTTTGTCCTGTTGCTGCACAGCCAGGTCAGCGCGCAGGATACGGCAGCAAATGTGTTGAAAGACCTGATTGACAAGTGTTCGCCGTGGACCAGCCCTTCCACATCAGTGGCCCATATCGGCATCGCAAGTCTGAGCAGGGGGCAGGATATCGCGAGCCTGCTGGCACAGGCAGCGACTGCGCTGGTTGCCGCCGAATCACACGGCATCAACGCCATTCAAACAAGTGGCGGTTCGGCCAACCACGACATGCCGGGCAGCGAAGAAGAAATTGCCCGTTTGATCGCACGCGCTCTGGAACAGGGCCAGGTGAGACTGGCATCCTTCCCGGTTGTGGACATGAAAGGACAGCTCGTGCATACCGAGTGTCCGCTGGAGTTCATGTTGAACGACGTCGAGGACTGGCAGCCCGTCAACCGTTTCATGCAGGCGGCAGAACACTTCCAGCTCACATCGGCGATTGACATGGCCGCCCTCACGCTGGCCCTTGAAAAACTGTACGGCAATCCCGCGCTGGCCGGCGTGGCGATTACCTTGTCGGCCGCGTCCCTGCGTGAAGAGGGTTTTCGCGCGCGCCTGCTGGAATTGATCAGGAAAAAAGCCACTCTGGCAGGTCGACTCTGGCTGGAAGTGCCGGAGGCCGATGTACTGAAACACACGCTCATCCTTCCGGCTTTCGTGGCGGATGTGCGAAAAGCCGGCGGCCGGATCGGACTGACCCAATTTGGCCGTCATTTCAGCCACTCTGATACCTTGCACGACTTCGGCCTGGACTTCCTGAAAGTCGACTCCAGCTTCGTCCGGGGATTGCAATACAGCACGGACAATCAGACCTTTCTGAAAGGCCTGGCATCCGCTGCGCACAAGATGGATATACGGGTCTACGGTCAAGGCGTGGTCGACCGCGCCGAACTGGCTGCATTGGCAGAAATAGGATTTGACGGGGCGGCCGGACCTGCTGTCAAAGGCGCCCAAATATCTTCTCATGGCAGCTAACCTGCATCTTGCCAAATACGTCGTGACTAGTACAAGCAGCGAATCCTGGCTTGGCGCCAGCAATTTAAGGCAATGACTTGGTCTTTAATCTCGGCGGGACTGACAAGCTCACACTGAAGAACTGGTACAGCGGTACAGCAAATAAGAATGTCGTCACCATGCAGATGATTGCCCAGGACATGCCGGACTTCGACCAAAATGGAACCGCCCCGCTAAAAGATCAGAGAGTCGAGCCGTTTGATTTTGCAGGTCTTGTCAGTGAGTTCGATTCCGCGCGAACAGCAACACCAGGGCCCACCAGTTGGGCGCTGACGAACGCGCTCACCGCGCTCCACCTTTCAGGGAGCGATAGTGTTGCGTTAGGTGGAGACCTTGCCTATGTGTATGGCTTGGGCGCAACTCCGTCATTCGATGGTACAGGTCTGACCAATGCACAGGAAATATTGAGAAGCACCGACTTTGGAACCCAGACACAGTCGTTTGTGCCCATCCTGCCCGCCTGATGTGAAGCTTTTGGCCGCGAAGGTATCGCACGGCTATATAGCTGTGAGCTAAGCCTCCCCACGGTTAACTCCAACTTTTTAAAGCAAAAAAAAGCCGCCGAACTGAAACAGTTCGGCGGCTTTTTCTTTTCCTGCTGCACCAAAAAATTCTAGTCGGTAATCAGCTTGTTATTGTTCAGCAGTTGTTGAATAACCTGCTGGTCGGTACTATTGCTGCCTATCAAATCAACACCCTGAAGAATGATGGTCTGGTCTTCTTTGGTCGCGGTATAGCCACCTCCGAAGCCTCCAGAAGTGCTGATGTGCACCTTGGTGTCGGCCCCTACTTTTTCAAAGTGCATGAAATTGGCCAAGTTACCTGTGCCGCCACCTACAGCCTCGCCTGCGAGCAAATCACGCAGATCAAGAACGTCTCCGCCACTACCAGGCAAGGCAGTGTTGAAGTCAGTGATGGTATCAACTGCCGGTGAACCGTTTGATCCCCGGTCGGCCAGTGTCCATTCAAAAATATCAGCGCCCGCGCCACCCGTAAGCGAATCGTTTCCTGCGCCGCCATTGACAACATCGTCACCGATGCCACCGTTGAGGGTATCGTCGCCCGCACCGCCCTCCAGCCGGTCATTGCCATCACCGCCATTAAGCGTATCGATGCCGTCACCACCGCGCAATACGTCGTTTCCGATACCTCCGTTGAGGATGTCGTTGCCGGCCCCTCCCGCAAGAATGTCATCACCGGCTTCTCCGTTGAGGGTGTCATCCCCATCCCCGCCTTCAATGATGTCATGGCCTGCGCCGCCGCTCAAGCCATCGTTCCCGGCCTGGCCAATGATCCGGTCATTACCCGCTGTACCACTGATCGTGTCCTGCGCGGACGTTCCAAAATAGGTGTTGGTGATGACCTTCAAGGTCAGGTCGGCGCTGGAACTGTCCCCATCGCCATCGGTCAATGTGTAGCCAATGACCTCAGGCGCAACCTCAGCGGCCGACGCATTGTTTTGCATGCCCGAGAAGCTGACTGTTTCGATGCGTGCGTATGCATCCCCCGCAGCCTCGATGATGATCTTGCCAATCCCTGTGAACTGGGCAGGTACCACTACGGTGTTTTCATCATCACTGCTGAACTGGCCGAGGAAGCTACCATCCACAGCGTACACCTTGTAAGTTAACGAAGGATCAGCTCCGTTGCCGGGGGGGCCAAGGTTGCTGCCCCCTGCATTGATGACAAACGAAACATTCATGACGCCAGCCGGATACTTCGCTTGAGCGAAATTGATCACCAGCGACTCCAGGCCATCTACCCTGTCGTTGCCGCCGCCGGTGGCGTTCGTTCCCGTCACGCCAACCCCTGTGGTCGAATACGCGGCAGTCGTGTCCGGGGTCGCACTAGTCGGGCTCATACCTTGCAGGGTGACGCCGCTTGTCGGGCCACCGGTGAAGGTAAAGCCAGCCAAAAAGGCATCTGCGGCGCCATCCCCGGTAATTCTCACAGCACCCACATTGGTGTAGGCGCTCAGATTGATCACGCCTTCAGTGTTGATGTCGTTAAGCGTGCCAATCACCTGGTTGTTGGTATCGTAGATCGTGTAATCTAGGCGACGGGCACCTCCAAGATTGCTGGCCGTGCTGATAGTTACCGAGACATTGTTGACGCCCGTCGGATACCTGGTGCTGTCAAAATTAATCTGCAGCCATTGACCGTTGTCGATACTGTCGTTGTTAGCTCCACCCTGTATGCCTGCTCCGTTTGTACTGTAATTCAAGGTACCGCTACCGGTGAAGTTGAACCCACTGGCGGGTTGCGGGGGCGCGGTAGTAGCAGTCAGATCGATAGTCGTCGCCGTAGTCGCCGCCGCTGTGGTCAGGTCCATGGTTACAACAGCGGAAGTAGATTCATAGCTGACCCCGCCGATGCGAGCAGCCGATGCGCCCACGCCCGTCACCCGAACGCTCCCGACGTTGCTGAAACTTCCCAGATAAACATTGCCTTCGGCTACGCTGCCGGTAATAGTGCCGATGACGGTTCCGCCTGTGTCGCGTATCGTGTAAGTAAGCCGTTGAGCGCCCTCCAAGGTGCTGCTGCCATCAACCAAAACCGACACATTGCTCACACCGTTCGGATGCGTGGTGGTGCTGAAATTGATTTGTAGCCACTCAGTGTTGTCAAGCGTGGCGTTATTGGTGCCGCCGTTGACGCTGGCACCCACCCCGGAGGAGTAGTTGACGGTGTTGCTGCCAGTCAATGTCACACCTGATGCGGCAATAGGCGCCGAGTAGAAATCGATGCTGGAGACTCCGCCTGATGCCGCCGGATCGGGAATAGCGATAGTCGGCGGCGTGTATTTGTAGTAACCCGTCGAATCAAACTCCAATGCCGACCCGGTGGTCGCATTCGCCCAGGTCAACCGGCCAATTCCGCTAGGCGCGTCATAAGCTACTGTGTAATTCCCGCCTCCGACAGAACCTGAACTCGCGGCAGTCAAGGAAATCGACAATCCCTTGAAGAGAATTGATGACACATCAGCACCGTCAACAATCTGATCGACCCCTGCACCCTCTACTGCAAATGGTGTAACTTGACCATTTAAGGACCCACCTGAATCAGTGCCGACCCCCGAAATCACGTTGCCTTCCAGAGACGTAGACCCTGCGTACAAAGTGTCGGTATCCGAGTTGGCAACAGGTTTGCCATCAACCACCGTGATGGTTTGGACCGAACTGGCCGTGTCGCCATCGTTGTCCGACACCACGGCAGTCAATGTAAATGCGGTACCGGCAACTGCGGCGTCGCCAGTGAAATAAGTGTAATTTCCGTTTGTGAAGCTGAACACCATCGTGCCGTAGATGAAGCCTTTGCTTTCATCCAAAGTCAACGAAGAGCCTGCCGGAAGCGCGCCCACGAATCCAGCACTTGAGGATATCTGGCCCGTTCCGGGGTCGTAGGTAAAAGTCACCGTCGTATCCGCAGACCCATTTCCATCGCTGTCAAGCGCAAGGGTCAAGGTCTTGACATAGCCACCATCGGCACCGAAGCTGACCGATTGGGCGCCGCCGCCTGCAACCACGTTACCACCGAACCCTTGCGGCACCGTCGAGATCAGTTGCTGATCAAGCTCATTGAGATCGGGCACCACAATGGCGCCATCAATCGTACCATCGCCCAGACTATCCACGTTGTGGATGGCATTGAGCTGCGTGAGATCGGCAATACCAGTGCCTATGCCCACTGAATAAGAGTTGATTCCATTGCTTGAAGCAAAATTGACGTAGCTTTGTCCCGTGGTCGGATAAACCGCAGTCGCAGGGTTGGCCACATTCCCCTCAGACGGCGTTCCATCTGAAAGAAAGTAGACGTAATTTTCCTTGTCCGGATCAATCGCACCAAAATTGGATTGGACAGAATTCAGTGCGGCCTCATAGTTAGTGCCGCCGGTCCCGCTGATCCCGTTGATGGCGCTCAGGGCTGAAGCCAAGCTTGTGTAGTTCCCCAAGTAGTTCGCGCCGGTGGAAAAGGTAATCAGCCTGATTTCTACATCGGGCGACTGGTTGAAATACTCGGTAACCAAGGCAGCCAAGGCTGCTTTTGCCATGATCAGTCGGTCTGTTTGCGTGATGGAGCCATCTGCATTCAGTTGGCGTACAGCGCCATAAGGGGGAGCCATGCTACCTGACACATCCAGAACCAACATTATTTTGAATGCTGGCACAGGGCTTTCGGGCACCACAACTGTCGCATTGACGGCAGTAGGACTGTCATCGACTATGGTGACTTTTAACGAGGAGTCGGTACCGTTGGCGTCGTAATTGATGGTTTCAGTCACGCTTGCATTGTTAGCCGTTAAGGTATTGTCAGCCCTCGCATTTAACGTGTAAATGTAGTCACCTGCACCAGCTCCGGTAATGTCAACGACAGCATTGCCGCTCGAAGTATTTATGCCTATATAGCCGGTACGGGCATCCGTATCGGCTGCACTACCGTCAGTTACCCATGCGCCACCGTTGAAGTTCAATTGGGTGATGCTTGTGTTGGTACCACCATCGTTGGCGAATAAATTTCCTGTTGCAATCGTCGTACCACCGCCTGTTCCTGAAGGTAACGCGGACTCTTGAACCGTTGCAAGATCCACGTTGGCGCTAGCCACATTCAAAGTGACAGTTCCATTGCTGAATTCACCTTGATCGTCCTCAATTCGATAAGTGAATGTTGGCGTCCCTGGTACTGCCCCTGGTGTATATGTCAGTGTTCCGTCGCCGTTGTCTACCAAAGTCCCGCTGGTCGGCGCTGTGAATGAAACGAATGCCGCTCTGTCCGGCAAACTGTCATTGGCCAGGAGTGCCGCCTTGCTGATAATGATCGGTGTCCCGACAGCGACGTTATAGCTATCCGCCGTCGCTAGCGGAGCGCCATCGTTGACCGGCGTAACCGTAATTGTTTTGGTCGCACTTCCAGAGGCTGCGCCATTATTGTCCGTAGCGCTAAAGTTGAACGAAGTGGAACCATTCCAATCTGATAGCGGTTTGAAGTAGAGCGTCAAGCTATTGCCTGTGGCAGCCAGCGCAGTTCCAGTGGGCACCATTTGCGTCATGGCGGCATCCAAGTACAGCGATCCATTTGGAGGCAAACTGGAAAGCGAAAAGCTGGACACAACGCCATCCACATCAGTTCCAGTCAAAGTCACTGCAATCGGTGAAGCAGGATCTTCTGACCCAGTTGATGTTGAAGAGGTTACAACCGGAGCATCGTTTGTGCCTGTCACAGTTATTACCAGTGTTGTAGCACTAGTCGCGCCCGCTGTATCTCTCACGGTATAGGTAAAAGTGTCCGTTCCGGTCTGTCCAGCGCCAAGCACTTGTGCAGCTGGGCGATTCGCCACATAGTTGTAGCTTCCGTCAGCATTCAGCGTCAGCGCCCCATACGTACCATTTAGCGGGCTACCCACCGTGCCCCCCGCAATGGCACTAACTACCTTGGTATCACCAGTGTCGATATCGATATCGTTAGCTAGCACCCCGCTGGCTGCATTGACCGTCAATGTTGCATCCTCATTAACTGCGCCTACGTTGGCTACTGCCACCGGCGCATCGTTGGCGCCCTGGATCGTGATCACCAGCGTGCTGCTGCTCGTCGCCCCGGCCGTGTCGGCCATCGTGTATGTGAACGTCTCCGTCAGCGTCTGCGCCGCCGTCCTGAGCGCATTGACCGCCGCGTTGGCGTTGTTCACGGCGTAGCTGTACGTGCCGTCAGCGTTCAGCGTCAACGTCCCGTAGGCGCCCACCAGGCCCGTGCCCACCGTCCCGCCCGTGATCGCCGACACCGTCTTGGTGTCGCCCGTATCCACATCGGTGTCGTTCGTCAGAACGTTGCCCGTGGCGTTGCTGCCCCCAGCCGTCCCCGCCTCCACCGCCGTGCCCACATCAGCGACTGCCACCGGCCCGTCGTTGCTGCCCTGGATCGTGATCACCAGGTTGGTCGTGCTGGTCAGCCCGGCCGTGTCGCGCATCGTGTACGCAAATGTCTCTGTCAGCGTGTTCGCCGCCGTCCTCAATGCATTGACCGCCCCGTTGGCATTGTTTACAGCGTAGCTGTACGTGCCGTTGGCGTTCAGCGTCAACGTCCCGTAGGTGCCCACCAACGCGTTGCCCACGTTGCCGGCCACCCCGGCCACTGCGCTGACCGTCTTGGTGTCGCCCGTATCCACATCGGTGTCGTTCGTGAGCACGTTGCCCGTGGCGTTGCTGCCCGCAGCCGTCCCCGCCTCCACCGCCGTGCCGCTATCGACCACCGCCACCGGGGTGTCGTTGGTGCCGGTCACCGTCACCGTCAGGGTCTGCGTCGAGGTCGCCCCTGCCGCATCCGTCACCGTCGCCGTGAACACGTCGGTCGGGTTGGAGCCGAGCTGCAGGGCGTTGACCGCCGCCGCGTTGACCACATAGGTGTACACACCCGTCGTCGCGTTCAGCGTCAAGGTCCCGTACGTGCCCACCTGGCTCGTGCCGCCTCCTACGCTCCAGGTCTTGGTCTCGCCTGTCACGTCCACATCGGTCGCGGTGAAGGTGCCCGTCAGACTGCTGAACGTGTCGGCCGCAGCCGTGTCCGTCACCGCCCCGCCTATCGCCCCGCTGGCCACCGGCGCATCGTTGGCGCCCTGGATCGTGATCACCAGCGTGCTGCTGCTCGTCGCCCCGGCCGTGTCGGCCATCGTGTATGTGAACGTCTCCGTCAGCGTCTGCGCCGCCGTCCTGAGCGCATTGACCGCCGCGTTGGCGTTGTTCACGGCGTAGCTGTACGTGCCGTCAGCGTTCAGCGTCAACGTCCCGTAGGCGCCCACCAGGCCCGTGCCCACCGTCCCGCCCGTGATCGCCGACACCGTCTTGGTGTCGCCCGTATCCACATCGGTGTCGTTCGTCAGAACGTTGCCCGTGGCGTTGCTGCCCCCAGCCGTCCCCGCCTCCACCGCCGTGCCCACATCAGCGACTGCCACCGGCCCGTGATTGTTATCCACAATACCAGTGGTAACGCTGCCCGAACCACCGACCACCAGGCTCTCAAAGTTGCCACCCGTCGCCGAGGCTACGGTCACGATAATGCTCTCTGCGCCTTCGGCAAGAAAGTCATCTATCGTTGAAATATCAAAGTTGGCCAAGCTGCTGCCCACCGGAATCGTGACAGTCGCCACCCCCGTGAAATCACTGCCATCCGCAGCCGTTCCGCTATAGGTCAGGTTTACCGTTACCGCAGTGGTTTGGGCTGGGCTGCTCAGAGTCACTGTATAGCTGGCCGTACCTCCCTCAGTCACCGATGCACTGCCCGTCAAGGTCACCGTCGTCGTGTCGGTGTCGTCCACCACCGTGTTGGCCACCGTCCCGGTGGTCGCCACCGCTTCAAAGTTGCCACCCGTGGGCGTGCCGCTTATCGTCACCGACAGGTTGTCTGCTGCGCCAACGTACGCGTCGTCCGCGCGCACCGTGTACACCACGCTGCCCGTGCTGGCGTTCACCGGGATCGTGATCGTCTGACCGTTGCTCAGCGTGATCACCAGCGGCGTGCCGGTCACCGGCGCGCCTACCGTGGCCGTGTACGTGATCGAGCCGCCTTCGGTGATCGCCGTGCCCGCCGTCGCCGAGCTCAAGGTCACCGTCGTCGTGTCGGTGTCGTCCACCACCGTGTTGGCCACCGTCCCGGTGGTCGCCACCGCTTCAAAGTTGCCACCCGTGGG